>JAESFO010000033.1_pt1 | contig 591720 bp, 585 predicted proteins | sample 9269421 | NCBI WGS metagenome assembly JAESFO01 (sample SAMN14502839, study PRJNA617101) | algae metagenome | isolation source: Nostoc desertorum CM1-VF14 and co-occurring heterotrophs from rocky... | place: USA: Clark Mountains, San Bernardino, California | collected 2000-06-05 | reverse complement strand
TTTCACCCTAACCGGACGTTTCCCTGCGGGTGGCCCCGCCTTTCTACACGAGGAAGCAATTGGCCAACGACGAACGCGGTACGAAACGGGAAGATCCCGATACCGGCAAGAAGTTCTACGACCTGAATAAGGATCCGATCGTCTCGCCTTACACCGGCAAGTCCTATCCGCGCTCCTATTTCGAACAGAACGCCGTTGCGGCGGTGCGGGCCAAGGCCGTGGCCGAGCGCGACGACGAGGATGACGAGGAAGAGATCGAGACCGAGGAAGCGGCCGAGCCCGGCGCGCCCGAGATCGTCTCGCTCGAGGACGCCGATGCCGAAGAGGCCGGCGCCGATGACGGTGAAGAGATTCCTGATGTCGAGGACGTCGAAGACGTCGAAGACATTGGCGACGACGACAGCGACGTGTTCCTCGAAGAGGATGAAGACGAGGACGAGAACCTCGACTTCGACGTCGGCGGCGGCGGGGACGAGCGCTAAGCCCGGCCCCTCCGGCGCGGGTTTGGGTGCAAAAGTCGAGAACTTTTCCCCACCGCGCAGAGCCCACGAAATACCGCTTGCATGCGAGGGGTGACGTGGGTAGATAGCACCGCGCTTCGACGGGAAACCGCCGCGGCGCATTCCCAAAGACACGATTTGCTCGTGTCGCCGGATGTGATCCTCAGGGATCGTTGATGGGGCCATAGCTCAGTTGGGAGAGCGCTTGAATGGCATTCAAGAGGTCGACGGTTCGATTCCGTTTGGCTCCACCAATCTCCGGCTTTCCAGTAACGTCCATCGGCGTTCTGGATCGTCCGGCGAGGCCTGACAGGTCAGGCGAATAATCCCGATTTCCAATTGTTCAGACGCCCTTGCGGACCGCCGCTTCTGCATGTGCGGTTGTGGGTCCACTTGCGTGTCCTCGGGGCCACTGGCTTGAGCGTCGGGCGGAAGTCCCCCCGGCGCTCCTGAGTAACCTTGCCCCTGCGATCAGCGCTTGAGCAGCGCGGCGAACTCGCTGAGGTCACGGGCGAAGAATTCGGGATCCTCCCAGGCCGCGAAATGGCCGGCTTGCTGCATGTCGTGGAACTGCACCACATTGCCGGCGGTTTGACGATCCGCCCATTCGCGCGGCAGGCGCACGCCGCCCGGGATCGGAACCTCCGTCGCTACCGCGACCGGAATGCCGGTGTTGGTGCCCTTGATGGTCGGTGGCTGCATGGCGTTCTGGCTGTAGATCCGGAACGACGATGCCGCCGTCTCGGTCAGCCAGTAGATCATGATGTTGGTGATCAGCGCGTCGCGACCGAAGCGCGTATCCGCTTCGTCGCCGACGCCCATGCCGGCCATGAAGCTCATGATCCACGCAGCGAGCCCCACCGGCGAATCGTTCATCGCGAAGGCCAGGCTCTGCGGCTTGGTGGCGTGCACCAGGTTGAAGGCGCCATGCGTGAAGAACCACTGCTGGATGGCGCCGGCATAGGCCTGCTCCGGCGGGGTCAGCGCCGCGAAATCCGTGCTCTGATCAGGATAGCCGACGTCGGTCACGTGATAGCCGAGCAGCACCTCAGGATGGCGCTGCGCCAGCGACATGGAGATGATCGAGCCCCCGTCGCCGCCGGCGGCGATGAACTTGCCGTAGCCCAGCGTCTCGGTCATCAGGCGGGCGAAGAGATCGGCAACCTTGTCCATCGGCAGGGCAGTTTTGCCGGAGAACCCGGTCCCGGGAATGGACGGGACGACAACGTGGAACTGATCGGACAGCCGCTCAACCACCCGGTGGTAGCGGTAGAACGAATCCGGCCAGCCGTGGAGTAGCAGGAGCGGGACCGCATTCGGGTTGCTCGAGGGACGATGGACGAAGTGCAGGTCCACGCCATCGAGTTCGACCTTGAAGTTTCCGAGCGCGTTGAGCCCGGCTTCGGCCCGCCGCCAGTCGTAGTCGTTGATCCAGTAATCGGTCAGCTGCTTGAGGTACTCGAGATTGGTCCCGATGGCCCAGCCCGCATCATCGGGCTGATCGGGCCAACGGGTGTGCTGGAGCCGATACTTGAGGTCGGCGAGCTGCGGTTCCGGGATGGCGATCTTGAAGGCGGTCGGATTGGTCATGGTAGTCGTTTCCTCCGAATGAGCGGCTTTGGATGCGAAGCCAGCGAGCAGGGCTGAGGCTGCGAGGGCCTTGGAAAACTGACGGCGGTTCATCTCTCATCTCCACGCTTGTCTGATGGGATGAGGCTACGAGGAGGCGCCGCGAGGGGATTGCAAAAATCCGACAATCACCGGCTGGCACAGACCGACGCTCACGCGGTCGCAGAGGCAGGCGCGACTTGCGTAGTTGCAATGCGAGGTCTGTCCCCCGCCCGCGTCCCGAGCAAGTGCTGACAGCTGCCTGCGGCGCGGGGTGCCTGCGCCGATGCGTACACCGGTACAACCGATCTTAACGCCGCATTTCCGAAGCTGAACTAGCCTTGGCATTGTCGCCAATGTGCCCGGCGGCTGCAGCTGATCCAGCCGGATGCCCCAATGAGTTCCACGTCGGCCGGGTTCGACAGATCGCCGACTGATACCGCGCAGCAGCAGAATGCGGTTTCGCTGCTGTTCTTCTTCTGCGTCGCCGCGGCATTCATCACCCGCTTCGCTGTGTCGTCGCAGCTGATGAACCGGGTCGTGGCCTACACCACCGAAGCCGGACCGTTTTACGAGAAGCTGCATTTCGGCACCTATGCCGTGCTGTTGCTGCTGCCGGTCGTGCTGCTCAGCCGGCCGTTCCTGCTGCGCGGCGACGAGATCGGCAAGTTTCGGGCACTGATGCGTTACAGCGGGCTGATGCTGCTGCTGGTGCTGTTCATGTTCTTCACCGGACGGGCAGGCTCGTCGGTCGTCCTGATCGATACCTACCTGGTGACCGGCGCTGCAGGCCTGATCATGCTGGCGCTCAACCCGACGTCGCGCCGGCTGCTCGGCGACGTCACGCTGGGCCTGCTCATCCTCAGCGCCGCCCTCGGGACGGTCGAGGCGCTGACCCAGCAGCGGATCATGCCTTACGATGCAGTGGAGCTGGGGTTCCGGCCGGTCGGTCTCTCCGAGCACCCGCTGGCGCTTGGCACCACCTGCGCCATCGCCGTAGGTTTCGTGGCGCTGACCAATTGGCGCGTCTGGATCCGGGTCGCCTGCATCATCGTCCTGTTCATCGGGGCCGCGGCCTCCGGCGCGCGCATGGCGCTGCTGGTGACCGTCATCGAGATCTTCGTCCTGATCATCGTGGTGCCGTGGCCTCGTCTGTCCCCACGCCACCAGCGGCAGGCCAAGCTGTTCGTCCTGCTGGCTGCAGCTGCGGGTGGCGCGGTGCTGACCGGCATCCTGCTTTCCGCGGGCCTGCTCAGCCGCTTTACCAGCACCCTGTTCGACGAGAACTTCTTCGTTCGGGTGAGCATTTATGACGTGTTCAAATATGTGAGCTTCGAGCAGGTCATGTTCGGCATGGACGGCAAGGAGCTCATCAGGATCGTCACCGAAAAGCTCCACATGCCGACGATCGAGAGCGCTCAGGTCGTCATCGTGCTGCTGTTCGGCCTGCCGGTGGCGCTGCTGTTTGCCTGGCTGGTGATCTGGATGATGCTGCGCATGTTGCGCCATGCCCCGCTCGCCGCCTGGATCGGCGTGGCGGCGACGCTGCTGGCGGCGCTTTCCAACAACACGTTCTCCTCCAAGACCCCGATCGTCATGATGATGATCGTGCTGGTGCTGGCCTACAACTCCAACGGCATCGAGGCCGCCGCCAAGAAGCCTGCCCAGGCTTAGGTACGGGGCCGCCCCATATTAAGGACGATTCGAGTAGGGGCAGGCATCCGCGGCCCCGGTCTGGCATCTTGGCGGCCAGTTTCTGGATCCTCTCGAGGCCGCGATGATTTCCGACATCGTCGATTTGGTAGTCACCAAGCTCGTCAACGCCGTCAGCGGCGAGAACGGCATCACGCTGCTCATCCTGTTCTCGACGGCCTTCATCAGCGCCCTCGTCGCCTATTGGCGCACGGTGGAGGACAAGTCGTTCGGCGACTTCTTCAGCTTCGCACTGCCCAAGGAAGTGATCCTGCACCCTTCGGCGCGCGCCGACCTGCTGTTCTACATCACCAAGCGCCTGCTGATGCCGCTGCTGCTGATCCCCACCGGCGTCGTCTTCATCGCGCTTGTCGGCTATGGCACCAACCAGCTGATCAGCTGGATCTTCCAGATCCACGGTCCTCTGCTCGAGGGGCCCACACCCTGGTGGGTGCTGGTGCTGTTCACCGGCTCGATGCTGATCGCCTACGACATCTCGTACTATTTGTACCACGTCGCCCAGCACAAGGTGCCGTTCCTGTGGGAGCTGCACAAGGTGCACCACTCGGCCGAAGTGCTGGTGGGCATTACCAAGGATCGCGTCCACCCGCTCGACGACCTGATGAATCGCGTGTGGGATGGGGTCATTCCCGGCATCTGTTTCGGGGTGTGGAGCATCATTGCGCTCGATCCGGTCGAGCTCACCGTGTTCGGCATCAATGTCTATGCGATGCGCAACCTGCTGATGATGGATTTCGTCCGGCACACGCACTACAAGATCTCGTTCGGGCCGCTCGACAACTACATCCTGTCGCCGCACTGGCATCAGTTGCACCACAGCGCCGACCCGCGTCACTACGACAAGAATTTCGGCCTCCTGCTGTCGATCTGGGATCGGATGTTCGGCACGGCCTATGTTCCCGACCCCAACGAAGAGATGAAGTTCGGCCTGCTCGATCGCGACAAGGACGACTACCAGTCGCTGTTCGGGCTCTACCTGCTGCCGCTCAAGAAGATGGCCGGCCACGTCGCGCGCTGGTTCGGTCGGCGCCCCGCGCCGATCACTCCGCCCCCCACGGAACCCACACAGCCATGAACGTCCATCTTCCCGTGGCGCGCCTCGATGATCGTTTCGAGGACTATCACCTCGAGGACTGTCGCCTCGAGATCGTCGACAGCGATGCCCGCCTGGCCGAGATCGGCGCTCAATGGAACGCCCTGTGGCGGCGCGGCGATGGGCTGATCTTTCAGAGCCACGACTGGGTTGCGGCCTGGTGGCGAACCGTTCCCAACCGGGACAGCCGACAGCTGCGTATCGGGTTGATCTGGCGCGGCGAGGAGGTGATGGCCATCCTGCCGTTGGCCATCCAGCGCCGCAAAGGCCTGCGGTTCCTCGAATGGGCGGCCAATGACTGCAGCGACTATGCCGATATCCTGATCGATCCGCGCTGTCCGCCCGCGGCGCTCGATCGGCTGTGGCGGCAGCTGGTCGCGGCGGGCGGCTTCGATCTCTACTTCCTCAACCGCCTGCGCCCCGAGGCCAAATTCCGCGCCATCCTCAATGCGCCGGATGGCCCCAGGCTGTCCGCCAGCCACCGCACCGAGACCTGCTCGCAGGTGGCCGGAGACTGGACGACGGGAGCCCAGTGGTTCGAGGCGCAGTCCAAGAAGACCCGGCAGAATTACCGCCGCGGCCGCAAGGCGCTGGATGAGAGCGGCAGCGTCGCCTTCCGGCTGTTGCCACTCGACGAGCCCGTGGCTCCAGTCCTCAAGCGCCTCAGCGAGCTCAAGCGCCAATGGCTGGCCGACAGCGGTCGCGTATCACCGCTGTTCGATGAGGGGGCTCCGGCGCTGCCGGCATTGGTCGAGGTGCTGGCGGAGGCCGGCGTGCTGCGGATCTTCGTCCTGGAATGCGAGGGAAAAACCATCGCCATCTCGGTCAATTTCGTTCAGCACGGGACATTGATGGCGTTTCTCACCAGCTACGATCCGAGCTTCGAGCGGGGCTCGCCCGGAATGGTGCTGCTGATGGATTATGTCCAGTGGTCGATCGACCAGGGGCACAAGATGGTGGACTTCCTGTGCGGCGAAGAGCCGTTCAAGGTCAGGTTCGCCACGAGGTCGGTGACGCTGACCTCGGTGATGGGACCGCGGACGCTCAAGGGCCGGGTCGCCATGCTGCTTGACCAGACCCGCCGCGGCCTGCGGTCGGCCCGCGATGCGCGGCGTGCACGTCGGGCCGCGTCGCCGCATCAGGTCGCATCCGGTCAGGATGGCGAGGCAGCGCGCGAGCAAGGCTAGCTCCAGCGCTGCACCCGGCCGGATTACCACGCCTTGCGTTTCACCCCCTCGCGGTCGGCACAAAAGAGGCGAGGAGCCGGGACAATGCTCCTCGCCTGCAGACCTGTCGGTGATCGGGAGACTGATCAGCCGGCAGTGATCGCCGACGCCTGGTTCACCTTGCCGCTGAGCGTATAGGTGATGGCGACGTTCTCGCCGGCCTTCAGCTTGGAGAAGTCGCACTTGGGCGCGAACTGGTAGACCGCCTTGTCGGCCAGGGTGACGGTGCACGCCTTGCTGTCCATCGACTGGATCGCGCCGTGGGCGGTGCTGGGGGCGGCCAGCGCCATCGAGGACGCGCCGATGGAAGCGACGAGCATCAGGGGAACAAGGAACTTGCGCATGACGATCTCCTTTTCGTCCGGTTCGCCACGCCGGCTTGGGTGGCGGCCGATGCGTGGTGCAGCGGCGAGACAGAAACTGGGACCGGCCGATTGCTCCCTCCTTTCCTGAAACTTACATATTCGTAAGCCGACAGGATGGCCGCACCGGGTGTAGGTTGCGACCAGGCGGCAATGCCCTCGTCGGGCGCGCCGCGCTTCAATGTCGAGGTAGAGCGGTGAAGGTCGTTGTCGCCGAAGACGACCGGACGTCGTCTGAATTCATCCGCAAGGGCCTGGCCCAGCAGGGACACAGCGTCGAATCGGTGTTCGACGGCCGCGACGCGCTGACCTTCTGTCTCTACAACAGCTGCGACGTGCTGGTGCTCGACCGGATGATGCCCGGCATGGACGGGCTCTCGGTCGCCAAGGCGCTCAGGGCCTCGGGCCGCACCATGCCGATCCTGTTCCTCACCTCGATGGGCGATGTCGACGACCGGGTCGAGGGGCTGATGGCCGGTGGCGACGACTACTTGGTCAAACCCTTCCACTTCTCCGAGCTGATGGCGCGGATCACCGTGCTGGCGCGGCGGCCGCAGACGGCGGAAGTATCAACACGGCTCAGCATTCACGACCTTGAGCTCGACCTGATGGACCACACTGCGACGCGGGCCGGCACCCGCATCGAACTGCAGGCCAAGGAGTTTGCCATCCTGGCGCTGCTGATGCGCAATGCCGGGCGGATCGTCACCAAGACCATGCTGCTCGAGCAGGTGTGGGACTTCAATTTCGACCCGCAGACGACGGTGGTCGAAACCCACATGAGCCGGCTCAGGGCCAAGATCGACAAGCCGTTCGAGGTGCCGCTGATCCACACCACGCGCAACACCGGCTACTCGATCCATGCACCGCGTCAGTAGCATTCTCGCCGGGGCGGCGTTCCGCTCGGCGGTATTGTTGCTGCTGCTGTTCCTCGCAGTGTTCTTCGTTGCCGGCGTGGTGATCGTCAGCCAGACCAGCAGCGAGGCCGAGAGCGAGATCCGGGCGCTGGTCAGCAACGAGTTCGAGCTGTTCCGCGAGGCGGCCGATACCGGCGACCTGAATCAGTTGCGACAGCTGGTGGACAGCTCAGCCGCCGCGGCCGGCCCACGCTTCTTCATCGTCGCCCTGTACCGGCCGGACGGCACGCTGCTGGCCGGCGACGATATCCCACGGCCGGCAAAACTGGGCTGGAGCACGATCAGCTCGGGGATCAACGCCAAGACACCCTCGGAACAATACCTGGCGCTGACCGAAGACATCGGCGGCAACCGGGTGACCTTCGGACGGACGCTGTTCTTCGTCGAGGTCGGCTCGGCGGCGCTGTGGCGGGCGCTGATGCTGGCCAGCATCGTGGTCGGCATCGGGGCGCTGGCGATCGGCTACCTCGCCAGCCATGGGGTCTCGGCCAAGCTCGACCGCATGGCCGAGACGCTCGAGCGCGTGGCGCGCGGCGACAGTCGGGTCCGCCTGCCGGTCGGCCGCTCCAATGACCAGGTTGACCGGGTATCACGGCAGATGAATGCCCATCTCGACCGATTGAGCGACCTGCTCGGTACCATGCGGAACACGGTGATCTCGATTGCGCACGATCTCAAGTCGCCGCTCAGCCGGGCCTATATCCTGCTGCAGGAGGCTGAGGAGGCGCCTAGCGAGGCGGAGCGGAGCAAGCTGCTCGAGGAAGCACAGGTCGAGATCGAGCGGCTCAACGGCATTTTCGACACGGTGCTGAGGATTTCGCGCATCGAAACCTCCGATGACCAATCCGGCTTCGCGGCATTTTCCGCCCGCGAGCTGGTGAGCGAAACGTTGCAGACCTTCGAGCCGGTGGTCGAGGAGGCGAACCAGGTGCTGGTCGAAGCGCCGGCGCATGGCGACGCGACCATCGTCGGGGATCGGCGCATGGTGGTGCAGATGCTGGTCAACCTCATCACCAACGCCTCGCGCTACAGCCCGCCCGGCGCCCGGATCGAACTCAGCGCCGGTATCGAGGACCGGCATCCGGTGCTGGTGGTGGCCGATAACGGCCCGGGAATCCCGCCTGACCGGCGCAGCGAAGTGTTCGAGCCGTTCCGCCGGCTCAATCCGGAACGCGACGAGAAGGGCTCAGGACTGGGCCTGGCGCTGGTGCAGGCCATCGCCACACGCCACCGGGCCAGCGTGCGGCTCGAGGATAACGGTCCCGGCCTCAGGGTGATCGTCCGCTTTCCGATCGCGGAAGCCGCCGCGGCAGTTTGAGGATTTGTAAGTTTGGGGAGAGCGTCGCGCAAACTCCGCAGGTCATAACCCTTTCCGCCGATGCCGTTGCACCGACCGCCGGCCCTCCTCCGCCGACGCCAACCACCATGCGGAGTTCCATGAAATGAACAAGCTCTCCAGCCTTTCCGTCGTCGCCCTCGTTGCCGCGCTGATCGCGGCCAATCCGGTGCTCGCCGCCGTGCCGAAGTTTGCGAATGGCGCGCCCGGCACCGCCATGAGCGTCGACGACTTTGCCAGCCAGCTGGCTAGTTTCAACGCCAAGGATGTCACCGACCTCCTCGGCGCCAAGAGCGTCACGGTCTACAACTACAATACCGCCTGGACCGACAAGGCCGGCAAGGCGGTTGACCTGTTGACCGAGGATTCGCAGAGCATCGGCCTGTTGCGCGAGGCGCTGAACAAGAACCCCGCCGCGGTGAAGCTGCTCGCCGACAACAAGATCAAGGTCAACCAGGTGGTCGACATCATCGATGTCGGTGGCCACGTGCAGCTCTATATCCAGTAACGCGCATGGCGGACGCCATGCCAGATTCCTGATCTGTCGCGGCGTCCGCCAACCACTCGCGGGAGCTCGGCGCATGGCCGGTTCCCTGCGACAATTGCGCTCCCCCGCGCGGATTCCGCCGCGGGCGGGCGCGCCCTCTCGACAGCTCCCGCCATACCGCCTATATCGCGCGCCCCGCTGCCCCTCCTCGGTGCAGCTTCGAGGCAGCCCAGGAGGACAGGATGGCGCGAACCCATTGCGGCATGGATTTCGGCACTTCCAACTCCACCCTCGCGGCGGCGGGCGGCAATATGGCGCCGCGGCTGCTGCCGCTCGAGGACGGCAAGCCGACCATCCCGTCGGCGATCTTCTTTTCGTTCGAGGAGGATCGCACCTTTTTCGGCCGGCAGGCGGTGAGCGAATATGTCACCGGGGCCGACGGGCGGCTGATGCGCTCGATCAAGAGCGTGCTCGGCACTTCGCTGTTCAACGACACCACGCGGGTAAAGCGCGACGCGCTGAAATTCTCCGAGATTCTGGGACGCTTCATCGCCGAACTGAAGCGACGCTCGGAGGCTTCGCTCCGCCATGAGATCGAAGACATCGTCTGCGGCCGCCCGGTGCGTTTCGTCGATGACGACGACAAGGCCGATGCCGAGGCGCAGCGCCAGCTCGAAGGCGCGGTGCGGGCGCAGGGTTTCCGGCACATCGAGTTCCAGTTCGAGCCGATCGCCGCGGCGCTCGACTACGAGCAGCAGGTGAGCGGCGAAGAACTGGGGCTGGTCGCCGATATCGGCGGTGGCACCTCGGACTTCACGGTGATCCGGCTGTCGCCGGAGCGGGCGCGGCGCGCCGACCGCAAGGCGGATATCCTCGCGACGGCGGGCGTCCATATCGGCGGCACCGATTTCGACCGGCTGCTGTCGCTGAAGAAAGTGATGCCGCTGATGGGCTACGGCACCGAGACGGCGGATGGCAAACGTCCCCTGCCCTCGGCGCCCTATTACGATCTCGCCACCTGGCACCGGATCAACCGGCTCTACAACCAGAAGACCCTGCTCGAGCTCAACTCGACCTACCAGGAAGCGCGCTTCCCCGACCTCGTCGGCATGCTGATCGCGCTGGTCGAAGACCGACAGGGGCACCGGCTGGCCGGTCGGGTCGAGGAAGCCAAGATCGCGCTCAGCGAGGCACCGCAGACCGAGTTCCGCTTCGTGACGCGCGACGTGAAGCTCGAGACGCCGATCACCATCGAGCAGTTGCACGCCGCCCTCGACGGCGCTACGGCATCGATCGCAGCGGCAATCGGCAAGACGCTGACGGCGGCGGGGGTGCCCGGCAGCCGGATCGACACGCTGATCCTCACCGGCGGTTCGACCCGAGTGCCGGCGGTCGGCAACATGCTGAGGGCGCTGTTCCCCGAGGCCCGGGCGGTCGAAACCGATGCCTTCGGCAGCGTCGGGCTCGGCCTCGCCCTCGATGCGATGCGGCGGTTCAGCTAGCCTTCAGCTTTGCCTCGCTACCCCTTTCCATGTGCTCTGTGCACCCGAGGGGGATTCCGATGCTGCTGCCGATCCGTTCGCTGCTGTGGGGGTTTGCCGCCCTGCTGCTGTTCGCCATGCCGACGCTGGCCGCAGAGAAAGCGATCATCATCCTTGATGGCTCCGGCTCGATGTGGGCGCAGATCGACGGCAAGGCCCGGATCGAGATCGCCCGCGAGACGCTGAACCAGGTGCTGGCGGGCGTGCCCGCAGAGCTCGAGCTCGGCTTCATGAGCTACGGGCACCGCGAGAAAGGTTCGTGCGACGACATTGAACTCTTGGTGCCGCCGGCCGCCGGAACCGGCGCGGCGATCAGCCAGGCGGCCGCGGCGATCACGCCGAAGGGCAAGACGCCGATCTCGGCTGCGGTGCAGCTCGCGGCCGAGGACCTCAAATACACCGAGGACAAGGCGACGGTGATCCTGATCACCGACGGGCTCGAGACCTGCGAGGCCGATCCTTGCGCGCTGGCGAGCTCGCTCGAAACTCAGGGCGTCGATTTCACCACCCATGTGGTCGGCTTCGGGCTCACCGACGAAGAGGGCAAGCAGGTGGCCTGTCTCGCCGAGAATACCGGCGGCAAGTACATCGCGGCGGGCGACGAAGAGACGCTGACCGAGGCGCTGAAGAGCACGGTGGCCGAGGTCGCGGCGCCGGCTGAGCCCGAACCGGCGCCTGCCCCGGAGCCGGCCAAGGCCGAGTTCAATTTCGATCCCGATGCGAGTCTCGCCGAAGGCGGCGAGTCGCTGGACGAAGAGGCGGGCCTGGTCTGGGAGGTCTACAAGGCCAATCCGGATGGCAGCATCGGCGAGTACGTCACCACCGATTACGGCATCAACTGGAAGACCAATCTCGCACCCGGCGCCTATGTGGTGCGCGCCACGCTCGACTTCGCCAAGCTGGAACAGCCGGTGACGATCGAGGCGGAAAAGGTCGCCGAGCCGCTGTTCGTGCTCGATGCGGGCCGGCTGATCATCCGGCCGCTGCCGGCCGCCGGCGCCGAACCCGACCCCAATGCTGCGGTGTTCACCGAATTCCCCGGCGGCGCGAGCACGACCAACTACGGCGAGACCAAGCTCTATGTGCCGGCCGGCGAGACCAGGGTCGAAGTGAGCATCGGCAGCGGCAAGGTGTCCGAACTGGTGCCGGTGCAGTCCGATACCACGGTGGTCAAGGACATCGTCGTCGGGGTCGGCGTCGCGGCGGTCAACGCCTTCTATGTCGAGGGCATGAAGGTCGAGGACGGCAACCTGTTCGAGGAAATCCTCGAAGCCAGGAAGGACATCCAGGGCAACCGCAAGTCGGTGACCTACAACTATGGCCCGGACCACAATTTCGAACTGCCGCCGGGCGACTATGTGCTGGTGTCGACGGTGGGCGGCGCGACGCTCGAAACCCCGTTCAGTATCGCAACGGGTGAGCGGACAGAGGTCAGCGCCATCCTTGGCGCCGGCGTCGTGGCGATCACCGCGCCCGGCACCGACAAGGTCGAGGTGTTCGGGGCCAAGGCGGATATCCAGGGCAATCGCAAATCCTTCACCTACGGCTTTGGCGGGGCATTGCAGACCACGCTGACGGCCGGCGACTACCTGGTCGTCGCGTCGCCCGCCGAGGGCGAGCCGAAGCAAACCAGCATCAGCGTGGTGGCCGGCGAACGGCTGGAGGTCACGGTCGAATAGGCTGGGGCTCAGGCGGCGCGGTCGCGCAATTGTTCGAACGCCGCAGCGTAGAGATCGATGAGCTTGCGGGCGCGCTCCATGGCAACGCTGCGCCCTTCGCGCAACAGGGCCGTCGCCTTGGTGGGAAGGATCGCGCCGGTGCCCGGCTCAAGCAGGATGGCATGCCATTGGGCGGCACGCGTCACGCGGATGGTGTAGCCGCGATAGCTATCGTCCAATGCGTAGTCTCCCACGTAGTTGTGCTGGCTGCGAGTGCGAGGCTGCACTCGGGGTTGCACTCGCTCAACGACCCGCCGATCACAACTGTCCGGCGGTGTGGATTGTGGGGAGAACGATAAACGTGATCGGGAGCGTCACGATTGAGAGGAAATCGTTCCGTCGCGAGCTTAGCCCGTCAGCAGCGTGATGACGGCACGGTTCATCGCGGCTTCAGCGGCGCCAGCGCATGCTCCCGCTCACCACGGAGGGAGGACTCCAATGCTCAGGTCATTCATGCTCGGCTTCGCGCTCGCGGCTGCATTGGCGATGCCGGTGGCCGCCGCAGAGGTTGAGCTTGACGCCGACGAAAACGGGCAGATCGAATTCGTCATGCCCTCGGGCAATGTCGGCTGCATCGTCACCCCGGAAGGGGGCACCGACGTCTATCAGCCGGAAGGCGGAGGCCCCGAGATGATGTGCGACCGGGTCGAGCCGGAATACGTCCGTGTCAGGCTCGGCACCGATAGCGCCGAAGAGCTCGACGAGGTTGCCGACCCCAGCTGCTGTGGCGCCGAGCAGGTGCTGCACTATGGAGAGTGGGCGTCGATCGAAGGCTTCGTCTGCTATTCCAAGCCAACCGGCCTCACCTGCACCACCGAGGACGAGGCCCACGGCTTCAAGATAGCGCGCGCCGGCATCGAAACCTGGTGACGGGCACGGCTTGGATTCGCTGATCTGACCGCCTGCCATCCGGCAGCGCTCCAAACTCGGTGTCATCCCCGCGAAAGCGGGGACCCAACTCGCCGTCGCGCAGATGGATGGATGGGTCCCTGCTTTCGCAGGGATGACAGCCGGCGGGTGGGGCGTGATCGCAACTTGACGCTGGGTGTGCGAACCGAGGCTCGGCAAGTCCCCCCACACTCGGTGTCATCCCCGCGAAAGCGGGGACCTCCGTTTGCGATCGTGCAAAGGCCAAGAAAACAGAGGTTCCCGCTTTCGCGGGAATGACCCGGTGGGTGGGGCACAACCCGTATGCGCCTTCACGACGACAGGCTGAAAGCGCCCTACAGGAAATCGTCGCGGCGCGGCGTAAAGCTGTCGATCAGCTTGCCGGCTTCGAGCGCCTTGACCCCGTGCACCAGCCCCGACGGCACGATGTAGGCGCCGCCCTTGGCGATGGTCTGGGTGACGCCGTCGATGGTCACCTCGAACACCCCTTCGGCGACGTAGCTGGTCTGCAGGTGCGGATGCGAGTGCAGCGCGCCGACGCCGCCCTCTTCGAAGGTGAATTCGACCAGCATCAGTTCGGGCAAGTCGAGAATGACGCGGCGGGTCGAGCCGTTCAGCTCGGTATGCTTGCCGTCGCCGGGCTGCGCAAAGAGAGGAGACATTCTGTCACTCACAGTTTGTAGGCTTTCCTGACCAGGTTGTAGGCGAGGTCTTTGGCGACTTCGTGGGCTTCGTCCTCGTCGAGCCGATGCTCGGTGACGAGGCGGGCGAGAAAGGCGCAATCGACGCGGCGGGCCACATCGTGGCGGGCCGGGATCGAGGGGAAGGCGCGGGTGTCGTCATTGAAGCCGACGGTGTTGTAGAAGCCCGCGGTTTCGGTGGCCATCTCGCGGAAGCGGCGCATGCCCTCCGGGCTGTCGTGGAACCACCAGGGCGGGCCGAGCTTCAGCGACGGATAGACGCCGGCCAGCGGCGCCAGTTCGCGCGCATAAACGCTCTCATCGAGGGTGAAGACAATGATCGAGAGCTTCGGGTCGGTCCCCACCGCATCAAGCAGCGGCTTCAGCGCGCCGACATAGTCGGTGCGCGTGGGGATATCGAAGCCCTTGTCGCGGCCGAATTTCTGCAGCATCGCGGGCGAGTGGTTGCGCCAGGCGCCGGGGTGGATCTGCAGCACCAGCCCGTCGTCGATCGACATGCGGGCCATCTCGGTGAGCATCTGGGCGCGGAACAGGGCGCGCTCGCGGGCATCGGCCTTGCCGGAGCGGACCTTGTCGTAGAGCTGCCCGGCTTCCTTGGGGAGGAGGTTCGCCGTCTCGGCGGTCGGGTGGCCATGATCGGACGAGGTGGCGCCGAACGCCTTGAAATAGGCGCGGCGCTTGCGGTGCGCCTCGAGATAGCCATTCCAGTGGCCGGTATCCTCGCCGGTGATCTCACCGAGCTTATCGAGGTTACTGGCGAAGCCGGCGAAATCCGGGTCGACCACCGAATCGGGGCGATAAGCGGGGACCACCCTGCCCTTCCAACCGCTGTCGCGGATCATCCGGTGCCACTTGAGGTCATCCAGCGCCGCGTCGGTGGTCGAGATAACCTCGAGGTTGAAGCGCTCGAACAGGGCGCGCGGGCGATAGTCGTCGCGCTCCAGCCGCTCGGCGATCTGGTCATAGATGGCGTCGGCATTCGCTTCGCCCAGGCGCTCGGTGACGCCGAACAGCGTCGCCAAGGTATGGTCCAGCCAGGAGCGGGTCGGGGTACCGCGGAACAGGTAGTAGTTCTTGGCGAACAGCCGCCAGATCTTCCGGCCGTCGGTTTGAACCGCCGAGCCATCGGTGGTGGGGACCCCCAGGTCCTCGAGGCGGATGCCCTGGCTGAACAGCATGCGGAAGACGTAGTGATCGGGGACGATCAGCAGTTGCGCCGGATCGGGAAACTTCTCGTTCTCCCCGTACCAGCGCGGCTCGGTGTGGCCGTGCGGCGAGACCAGCGGCAGGTCCTTGATCCCCGCATAGAGCGCCTGCGCCAGGCCACGCGCCTTGGGTTCGGCATCGAAAAGCCGGTTGTCGTCGAGCAAAGTCATGGTCAGATCGTCCTCCCGAACCACTTGGTTACTTAGCACGGGCGCCGATGTCAAAGCCGGGGACTTGATCCTCGGTATCCAGCTTGCGATGGGTCACTGAGGAGGACTGGGAATGAGCGGCATTATCGAGCGGATCGAGCGCGAAAGCGGCGTCGAGGGGTTGGCGGAGATTCTGGCCGAACGACTGAACCCCTCCGACCTGCAGTCGCTGCTGATCGAGGTGACCCGCCGGCGCGCCGGCAAGCGCAACCCAGCCGAACTGCTCAAGGATTTTGCCACCAGCCGCTTCTTCGGGGTGGCGCGGCCAGATCGGGCGGCATTGCTGGCCTGGGAGCAACTCACGCTGTCGCTTTGCGAGGACCGGTTCGAGCCGGTCGAATTGTCACCGGTGACGCCACTCGGCGCCTGCTCGGTGGTGGCGAGGGTGGACCAGGACTGGTCGATCGGCACGACGCGGCGCGGCGAGGTGGTATCGGACCCGACCAATGTGCTGGCGCTCGAGGCGGCACGGCTGCGCCAGGCTGGCGGCGAGGACGTGCACCTCGCCACCAGCCATCGGGTGGTGCGGCCGCAGAACTATGGCGATGGCAAGATGCTGGCGCATTTCCGGTTGTTTGCCCTGGTGAGCGCCGGACGCGATCGCGGCGGCTATGGCTTCGAGGCCGAGGCGCTGCGGGGACAGGTGGGGCTGCTGCTCGAAGCGTTCGGACAGTTTCTGGCGCCGGGCACGGCGCTACGGCTGGGCTACACGCGCACCAGCGCACCCAACGTCGACGCGCGACTCGAGGCGCTGCGCGGCGCCGCCGAAGCCAATGGCGCCGAGTTGTTCGAGGAAGTCGGCCGCGAGGCGGCGGGCGGCTATTATGCCGGCTTCTGCTTCCACATCTTTGCCGGCGACATGCAGCTCGCCGATGGTGGCGTCGTCGACTGGGGCGCCAAGCTCACCGGCAACGGCAAGGAGCGCACGGTGGTCTCCGGCTGCGGCGTCGAGCGGCTGCTGGCGCTCAGGGGTTAGAACGGCGCGCCCCGCCATCAACGGTTTGTTCGGTAGGCGGCGCGCATGCTGGGCCCCGCTCTCACCACGGTCCGCTACAATGAGCCTCGATCTGCTGCAAGCCTGGCTTCCATCACTGCTCGCCGGGATGTGTGCCGCAGCGGTATGGTTCCTTATCCGCAGGTCTACCGCGCTCGCGCTGGCCGTGGGAGCACTTGGTCTTTCCGTTGCGGTGTTCTTGACACCTCCTGCCCGCGACCTGCTCACGAACGAAGCCGATGCCTCGGGGGTACCTTCCAATGCCGTGCGCTTCCGTGTCGAGGTCAGTCTGCTGTTCGACGGAGAGCTGGTCACCCGCAACGTTGTCCAGCAGATTGTGCTGCAGAACCGGGGCGGCAGCGGGCTGCCAAACATTACCGGCGTGGACTCGCGATTGAGCGGGCAAGCGCTGCTGTTCACCTTCACCGACGGCCCCGCGATTGCCGTGCTGCCGACGATCGAGGGCGAAACGCATCGCTACACGCAAGCGATAGAGGCAGCGTGTGGGGGAACCGGTTCGGCAAAGACGACCGACGAATACATTCAAAGCGTCATCCGGCACCGGGGGGAATGCCGAGGAGATTGGATGCCGGACCTGCTGAGCATCGCGGACGTCAGCGACCCCGCCTCAATACGCTGGGTGAAGCCTGCGGATCTGGCCAGCGTGCTGGGGGCGGGCGCAAGGCTAGTGTCGGTTCGGGTTTCGACCACCGATGAGCCGCTGACGCGCGACCTCGAAGCAGCACTGCCGATGCTGGCTTCCAATCCCGACTTTGCGCGGCTTGATCTTCGGCCTCGCCTGCACCGCGACCTCTTCATTTCCAGACTCTAGCGACGGCAGATCAAGCCGCCCGCGCCACCGGCTGGCCGCGGAGGTCGCGCAGCCAGAGCTGGCCGCAGGCGGCGTCGATGCGGTTGCCCTGGGTGTCACGTACGACGACGGGAATGCCGGCGCGCTCCAGCCCGGTGCGGAACTGCATCAGGGCGTGATCGGAGATGCGGCCGAAGCCGAGGCCATCGACTTCGTTCCAGCGCATCAGGTTGAGCCGCGCCGGCTCGTTGCGGAACATGCCGATCAGCCGGCGGAGATCGGCGTCGCTGTCGTTGGTGCCGGGGAGTAGCAGGTAGACGAAGGTGACGATGCGATTGTGCCGCCGCGCCCAGCTCAGCGCGCCGCCGATCACGTCGGCGATGGCGTGTTTGCGCGCACCGGGGATCAGCCGACCGCGCATCTCCTCGGTGGTGGCATGCAGCGAGATGGTGAGGTTGAGCCCCAGGTGCTCTTCGCGCAGCGCCTTCAACCCCTTGGGGATACCGATGGTGGAGACAGTGATGCCGGTGGTGGGAAAGTCCAGCCCGCGCCGATCGCGCAGGATGCGGATCGCCGCCAGCACGTTGTCGTAATTGTTGAGCGGCTCGCCGATGCCCATGAAGACGATACGGTTCACCTTCGGCCCAAGCCGCACCACCTGTTCGACGATCTCGCCGGGCGAGAGGTTGCGCTTCAATCCCGCCTGCCCCGAAGCGCAGAACTGGCAGGCAAAGGCGCAACCGACCTGCGACGAGATGCAGGCCGTGAAGCCATCGCGCCGACGGATCAGCACGGATTCGACGGCATAGCCGTCGCGCAGCCCGAACAGGTGTTTTTCGGATGTGCCGCCCAGTTGCCGATCGCGACGGGTCAAGGCGCGCGGGGCGATGTCATGCGCAGCGGCCCAGCGGCGCAACGGCTTGGGCAGGTCCTCATGCGGCGAGAACAGCTCGCGATAGCTGAGGCGCGGCCCGGTGTTGAGCGCGTCGAAGGCGGTGGAGCTGAGGTCCAGGGCGTAGGGTGCGGGTTGCATCCATAATTTATAACTTATACGTTGGTTATAAATCAAGACGGCGTACTGAAGCAGACGGCCCCCTCCCGGCCTCCCCCTTAAAGGGGGAGGTGCCTCGCTGGTTCATTGGGCACGATCGAAGACAGATCCTCGACTCTTCACCTCCCCCATAATGGGGGAGGCCGGGAGGGGGCCGTCTCTATCAGTCGGCGCCCTACTCCAGCCGCTCGCCCGGATAGAGCCGCTCGATCACCTTGCGTGTCTCGGCCTCGGTGTAGCCGGCGAGTGTCCCCTGCGGCTCGACCAGCCAGAGCATGCAGGCGCCCTGGATCACCATCTGGATCAGCGCCGCCGACTCGGCCCGATCCGGCGTCTCCGGCAGCCGTTCGACGATGGCCGCCCGCACCAGCTGGTTGCGTTCGCGCGCCAGGGCATTCAGGCCGGGATCGTTGACGTCGCCCCAGGCGAGCAGCAGGTAGCCGGCAAAGCCTTCGCCCGAACCCATGCCGCTGATCAGGTCGCGCAGCATGGCCCAGAGCGGGATCAGGCCCTGCTCCCTGGGTGCGGCCGCGAAATAGTCGCGCACCTCCTGGGTCGAGCGCTCCAGGGTTTTGAGATGCAGTGTGCGCTTGTCGGTAAAGCGCTGGATCAGCGCGGCACGGCTCAGCCCGACCGCCTCGGCGACATCGGAAAGGGTGAAGCGCTCCGGCCCGAGCCGCAGCATGACGGCGTGGGTGGCATCGAGGACCTGATCGTCGGAGACGAGCTTGGGGCGTGGCATGCGGCGATTGATAACCGGCGTGGCGGTTACTTGCCAGTCTCATGCTCGAGCGAAGGCGCCGATCACACTGTCTTGACGCCGTAGCGCCGCGCCATCTTTTCGATGTTCTTGACCACCCGGCTGCGCAGTTCAGGCGGACCCAGCACTTCGACTTCGTCGCCGATCTTGGTGAACTCGTGGCTGGCCCAGCCGACTTCCTCGATCGGCACCTCGAACTCACACCAACCTTCGGCATCCGGCGTCAGCACCAGCGCCTCGACGGCGCGGCGCACCGTGTCGCTCAGGTCCCGGAGCTTGCGCAACCCTGTCGCGGTGGCGCGCACATGGGCGGTGCCGACATAGATGTCGCGCTCGAACTGCTTGGTGGCTTCCTGCCAGTGCGAGGGCAGGTCGAAATCCTTGGGCCGGGTGAAAGTCTGGCCGGTGGGGCCGAGCGCCTGGATCTGCGACAGCCGGTAGGTGCGAATGTTGCCGTCGCGCTGCGCCACGACGTACCAGACGCCGCCCTTCAGCACGAGGCCGAGCGGCTCGATCACCCGATCCTTCACGTCCTTCCAGCTCTCGTAGCGGATGGCGATGCGGGTTTCGCTCCACACCGCCTCGGCCACCAGCTTCAGAAATTCGGGCTTGTAGCCGGGCTGGAACCAGCCGCGCGGATCGAGATGAAAACGCGAGCTCATCCGCCGCGCCTCGGCCTGCCAGTCGGATGGCAGCGCCGCGAGCAGCTTCAGCTCGGCCTGTGCGGCTTCCTCGCCGAGCCCGAGTTCACCGGCGGGGCCAGGCAGCCCGGAAAAGAACAGCGCCCGGGCTTCCGGCGCGGTCAGGCCGTTGAGGCGGGTCTTCCAGCCATCGAGCAACGCGAAGCCGCCATTGCGGCCGGTCTCGGCATAGACCGGCACGCCCGCGGCGCTCAGTTGGTCGATGTCGCGATAGACGGTGCGGACCGAGACCTCGAGTTCCCCGGCCAGCGACTCGGCACTGGTCCGCCCCCGGGTCTGGAGGATCATCAGAATGGTGAGGAGGCGACTGGCACGCATTATTCCTCTCTACACCAGCAACCCTGACAGCGGGTGTCAGTCTTAGCGGCATAGAGTCGTTTCGTGAAGATTCGAGGAGACGCGAAATGGCTTTCGAGCAGGTGAAGAGCGAGCGGGCTCGCGACGCGGCGGAGCTGCGGCAGGCGGTGGCCAGCATCAACGTGTTGCGCGCCGACCTGCCGGCGCAGGGTTTTGGAGCCTGGTTCCGTACCCTGGTGCTCAGGCGCTATGCCAACACCATGCTGAAGCGCACCCTCAGCCGTCCGCGCCGCACCCATCTCGACCAGCTGTCGCCGCATCTGCTGAGGGATATCGGCATACCGCCGGATGTGCGGTGAGGGGTGGGTTTCGAGGTGCCGCCGGCATCGAGTTCCAAAGATACCCCCCTCCCCTGTCCCCTCCCCGCAAGGGGGAGGGAGACGTCGGAACCACGGTCGGTGAGAGACGAAGACGTGTGAGCGCAGGTCACCTCCCCCCTTGCGGGGGAGGGACAGGGTGGGGGGTCTCTTCCCGCGCCGGCCTTTGGGCCAGACCTTGCAGTTACGCCGTCTGGCGGTCGAACTGGCCGTTCTTCATGAAGCGCCAGAGATAGCTCGGCAGAATCGCGTCCATCGCCGTGGGCGCAATGTCGAAGGCGGCAAGGGTGCGCTTTTCGCGCTTGGCTTCTTCGGACACCACGTTGTCGGCCTGCAGCTGGTCGACCTGGTCGCCAGTGATGAGCGGCGAAGGCAACAGCGACAGCGGCAGCGCCATGAGCTTGGCCAGCCCAGCCGGCAGCGGCAGCAACAGGTTGGTGCGCTGCGTGTCGGTCAGCACACGCGCCACCAGCTCCTTGTGAGTCGCAACCTCCGGGCCGCCGAGCTCGTAGATCTTGCCGCCCTTCACCTGGCCCTCGGCCGCGCGGCAGATCGCCTCGGCGAGGTCGCCGACATAGATCGGCTGCAGCCGCGACTTCGCGCCGATCACCGGCAGCACCGGCAGCATGCGGGCCAACATGCCGTAGCGGTTGAAGAAGCCATCGCCCGGCCCGAAGACGATCGATGGGCGGATCACCACCGCCGACGGGAAGGCAGCGAGCACTTCGGTTTCGCCCAGCGCCTTGGAGCGGGCATAGCCGCTCGGCGCCTGCGTGTCGGCGCCGAGCGCCGAGACATGCACCAGTTCCCTGACGCCGAGCGCCTTGGCGGCCTCGGCAACGTTCTTGGCGCCCATGGCATGTACGGCACGGAAGCGCTGCTTGCCGCTCTCGTGGCCGATGCCGACGAGGTTGATGACGACGCCCGCGCCGCGGATGGCGCGCTCGACCGATTCGCGATTGCGGATATTGGCCTGGATCGGCATCACCTGCCCGACGGCGCCGAGCGGGCGGACGTGGCCGGCGAGATCGGGCCGGCGCACCGCGACGCGGATGCGATAGCCGCGACGGGCCAACAACTGCACCACCTGAGTCCCGACAAAACCGGCGCCGCCGAAAATGGTGACCAGGTTCGAGGTGGTTTCCATGGCTTGAGGCGGCTCCGGGCAAGGCAATCGGGCTAGGGTTTTGCCGCTTCTAGCCTGCACGCCACGACGTGTCGAGTGGACGAGGTGTGGTCGGGCAAGAAAGCGAGTTGACAGCCCCCTCCCAGTCACCTAGTGAACGGCGCCCATCGGATTGCCCTGGTGGCGGAATTGGTAGACGCGCACGGTTCAGGTCCGTGTGTCGAAAGACGTGGAAGTTCGAGTCTTCTCCAGGGCACCAATCGGGACGCGAAGAAGGCCGGGAAACCGGCCTTTTTTCGTTTCCACGGCCAGCGCGTCCCCCTCTCCATCCACCCTGTGCAAAAGTCCCTCGAAAGGCACGACACAATTTGCCATCGCGTCGCGCCCATATTGCACCGGCCGTGAGCTAGTAGGCCCAGACGTCGTTGGCGGTCCCACACCCGTGGTCGTCGGTAAGGTTGTCCAGCGACATGCCAGAGCCCTCCCGGTCGCTGTAGACAGTGCCATCGCGGCCTTGGATCGCACTGCTGCCGAGATTGTCCTCAAGCTCGTCCCAGTCGTGCGGCCGATCCTGAATGTCTTCCTCAGCGTCGTCGACCAGCCAAATCGACCGATTGACCGCCTGGCGGGCCTCCTGGTCCATTTCCTCGGTCGAGCCTAGAGATGGCTCCTGGTCGGTGTCGTCGTCGTGCGGTACATCTTGGATGTCGCCGCCTCCCGCGTCTTCTGCTTCGACAGTCTCCTCCTCCATGTGCCCAAGGCCGCTCGCCCAATGATCTTGTGAGCCAAGGGCGCTATACCAGCCGTAGAGGCCGCCACGCTGCAGATAGATGGGAGGGATTTCGGGGGCGCCGAGGGACGGCTCGCTGTCGCTATCGTCTTCGCTGTCACAGTCATCGAGCTCAAGGTCGACCTGGCAGTTCACCTCACCGCCACCCAGGCTGGGCTCTAGATCGGGGTCGATGTCCTCGAGGTCGGGATCGCCCTCGGTGTCGTCGAGGAAGTCGATCAGTGCCGTCACCAGGTCGATGGCGGTGTTGCGTTTGATGGCGATGCCGCAGCGCGGATCGTCCAGTTCCGACAATGCGCGATGCATGTCGATATCGATGTGGTTCATTGTAGGCCTCGCGAAACCGGCCTTTCGAAGGGCCGGGGGCGTCACGCTTTCGAAGGCGCTCCGCCCATGCCAGCGGACGTCACTGGCACCGGGAGCTTCGAAACATGTCGCGAAACATGCGCCACAGCCTTTACCCCGAGGGGCTATTGCATGACCGCAAGAGTTTCCTCTTGCGGGACTGTGGCGCTCCCGGCATAAGTGAGCCGGTCACGCCCACGTCGGGCGCGTCAAAAGTTTCGGCAGGTATCAGGCCGCCAAGCCCTACCTCGCCTATCGCGACTGCAGTGCTAGCCCCGCCAAGGGCCCACCGCGGAAGTTTCGAAGCTTCGCGATTTAGATTGCCCCTGTTCGGTTAACAGTTCAAGCACCACCCTTTCGGGGGGGGCGGACGCTTGCACCAGGCGGCGCTGTGCTCCAAGAATTGCCGTCATGGACGAGATAACAAGATGGCTTTGGGCAATCATCTCTACGCTGGGCGGCGCTGCGGTCGTGATTGCCGCCATCGCCAGCGCTGCATATTGGCTGTTTCAAATCTTCACTGAGAAGTGGCTGGCCTCGAAGTTCGATGCCCAGCTCGCCAGGCTGCAGCACGCCCACGAGCGCGAGATAGAGAGCTTCCGGGGCAAAATCTCTGCGCACATGGACCGCACCATGAAGCTGCAGCAACGGGAGTATGAGGTTTTGCCGGTGCTATGGGAGAAACTGGCCGACGCCTATGCGGACGTCATGCTTCTCACATCTCAGTCGCAGCGGATAACCGACGCTTCAAACATGAACGATGCGGACCTAGAAAACTTCCTAGCCACGACGCCGTTGCTACCGTCTCAGAAAGACCAGGTGCGTTCGGCACCGCGGACGGATCGCACACAGACTCTCGAGCGCATCATCTACTGGTACCGGGCTGATGAGGTGCAGGAGCGACTACGAGCGGCGGCGCGGTATCTGCGCTTCCAAGGGATTTTTGTTCTCGACGAAATCAATGACGACGCGAAACGGCTTGTCGATCTGCTGTGGTCGGCTCATTCTGAGAGCCAGTCGAACAGGCAACTCGGCCCACCGAGTACCTTCACTGATCACGAACGGTTGCGCGCGGAGGGGAAGGCGCTACTTGATGGGATCGAAGCGCGAGTCAAAGCCCGGCTGTGGACGATCACCGCTGAAACGGCGGTCGTGCCGCCCGCTTGAAGCGCAGATCAGGATCCTACAATGGTGACCGTTAGTTTCCCGGGGCCAGGCGTGCCAGAGCCCGATGCTCCGACCGTCGAGTTTCTGGAGCCCGACTTCGCGCGGTGGACCTTCCATACCGATGATCCCGCGCTGCAGCGCATCCAGTTCAACTACTGGCGGGGATGGTTTGGCTTCGACGAGGAGGACGAGCCGCACTCGATCGAGGGGCGCGTTTGGCTGGTGCGCCGGCAGCGGTAGACCGGGAAGAGCACCACGGAAGCCCTTACTCCGCCCGCCCTCCATCTATCGCATTTGCTTGAATTCCGGAGCTGGCGCGGGCCGACGATCCGCTTAAGATACGGTTGCTCGTCAACGCCCCGTTGACGGGCGACTTCCAGAGCGCCGCGTCGGCCGACAGCACCGACGCGGCGTTTCCATGTGCGGAACCGCGCAGCTCGCGCCTCATTGAATCGCCGCGGCGCTGGTGTGGAGTTGAGTGATGCCGAAGCAGAAGCGACCTGTCGAGCCTGAGCAGTGGCTATGGGTGCTAACGAGGGTGACCAGGGTTTCAGACGAGCCAAACGCGCTAGGCGTGCACGAAGTGACCGTGCAGATGCCCAACGGTTACCTTGAGACCATGTCTTACAACCCGGACAAGATGCGATCGGACTAGCCGTTTTCAGCCAGCACAATCTAATGGAATAGGCGGTTAACAAATTTTAATGCGGGGCGGCTGTGAGCATTCAACGCTGGGCGTCTCTGGGAGGAGAGCCCGCCGCGACGGCATTGGACGGCTCCGTGCTGTCGCGGCGGTGTATCGACTCCACCGATTTTGATACAAAGCGTCATGTCCGATTTGCCTAGTCGCGCCTCTCCCCCTGAAGTCGTAGAACGGAAACGACTGCGCGCCATCGCCCGCCCGTTTGCTAAAGACATTATGAAGTGGCAGGCAAAACTTGCTGTTTGCCGACAGGGCCGTGATGCATCAAAAGCGACGGTCGAGGACGCGGTAGTCTTCGGCTCCGGGCTCGGCGATCTCTTGGCCGAAGTGCAGGAGGCTCAGGCGCGGTTCAGGCAGGCGACAGCGGGTGAACCGATGGCCGGGGCGCTGGATGACGTATCGCGAGCACTAGAGCGCCTGATCGAGCAGATCTCTGCGGAGCTCCGCTGACCCTTTGCCTTTCACCGTATATGTGACCGACGACGGCACTGCAGCGGGCACCGCGCCCGTACTGATAGTGACCAACGATTGCGTTGACCTCCCGGACCACCCGCATGGGCAATCATGGCGTTGGGCTTTCACTTCGTCAGAGGAGCCGCGTAAAGCCCTCATCGGCCGCCAGCTGGTCCGTAAACTGAAGGCGCCCGGTTGGGTAATTACGCTCTCCCCGCTCCACCGCTTGTTACGGATTCGAGACGCGATCGGACCTTCCCCACGCTAGGACCGCTGAAAGCGCCGCGTCTCCCACCGCAAATGGGTTTCCCATAGGGGATCGCCCTGTGAGGGGCGAACCACCACCCGCAACTCGTGAGCAGGTCCGTGACTCATCAAGGTATCTCGGGTCACCTCGCTGAGGATCGCCGCAGCCTCCTTCCGTGCAGCAGTCTCGTCGCGAAGCTGCTTGCCATGGTGATCTACGGAGATTTGAGGCCCATCGTACAGGTCGAAAAAGTACAAAGGCATGGGCCCCTCCGGATCAGGGCCCCCGTCGAGGGGCTGATCGACGGGGGCGTGGTTCACAAGAAGACAGGTCGAACGTCGCTAACCAGGCGACGATCAGAAGCTGGAACCCCCAAGTCGAGCGTGGGTTCCGCCGCCCGCGTCGCTGAAGTAAATTCATTATCGCCGCAAACGACAAAAGGCCCGGCCTCCCGCAAGGGAACGGGGCCAGTCGAAGTGTCAAGATCGTATTCAGCCAACCGACACAATGCGTGCCGAAGGTCCCTGCGGTCCCAGCAAAATGCGGCGCATCGTCTCGACCAACAGCCCACCTTCGTACGGCTTGCCGAAAAACACCGTCCCATGTGGGAGCTGTCCCTCGTGCAAGATCGCCTTGCCCGATGTCACCATAAGGTGGATTGGAGGCCATCTGTCGCGGACGAGGCGAGACAGCATAACCCCGTCCATGGAGCCGGGCATGTGCACATCGGTGAACACCAAGCGAATATCTTCCCGCCGTTCCAGTATCGCTACGGCCTGATCGGCATCACGCGCTTCGACGGCGACGAAGCCAGCCTCCTCGACCAGTTCGCATGCAACCATTCGTACGAGGGCATCGTCCTCGACTACGAGGACTGCGGCAACGTTGCTCATCTGAAAACCTGTCCCCCCCAACGGCAGCTAACTCCCGCCTCCAAGGTTAGTTCCAGGCCCCGACACAAGGAGGGGAACGGGGACCAGTGACCCGAGGCAAGACGGTCCTCAGCCCGAAAGTAAATTCCACGTCGGAACAAAGTCGGCTAATGTGCTAGGGTTGGGTGCCATCGAGCAAACAGCTGCGCCTAGCCTTGGTCGATGACGCTCACAGGTGCCGGTGGGGTCCGCCGCAGAACGCCACCGGCACCAGCTACGAAATTTGGGCGAGGAAGCCGTGACCTCGGCCAGTTTGCCGCATTCCGCGCCCGGCCATCTATATTGCTAGAAGGCCCCAGCGCAGCAGCGCCGGGGCCCAGAGGGGTCCAGGGTGGGCCCCCTCTACGTCAGGTGCGCCGGTGGGGCATTTGACGCACCCTCGTTCCTGAACCGTTCACCATTTGGCGCGCAGACCGCCTGTCGCACCGAGACTGTAGCTGTCGCCCATGCCGGAAAGATCGGTCTTCAGTGACGCCTCCCCGTAGAGCGAGACGGCGTCATCTGCCCAGTTGACCGAGCCACCAAGGCCGATGCCGGCCCAAGTTGCGCCCTTGCTGCTGGCAAGTCCGTCCGCCCCAATTGTGGCCTCAGTGCCATCGAGGAAGTCGTGGTAGAGGTTGGCGATGCCGTAGACGTGGGTGCGACCTGCCTTGCCCTCATTGTCCTGCCACTCAACCTCGTAGTCTGCCGAAAGCCCCAGCCGGCCAAGCAGCCCGTCGCCGTCGCTAATAGCAACGGTTGAGCCGAACGTGTCCGTAAAGTCGTCGAAGTCGACGGCTGAGTAAGCGAGTTGCGCTTGCGGAGTGAGCGACCAGCCGCCGCCCAGCGCCACCTTCTGGCCGGCCTCGAGGCTGAAGGCGTAGCCGAAACCGGCATTGTCTGCGACCAGGTCGCCAAGGATGGCAGAAGTCAGGTTGCTGTTGAACCAACTCGCCTGCGCCTGGCCATCGAGGTAAAAGCCCGTCGTACCGTAGTAGGTGAGGCTCGCCCCGACTCCGTAACCTTCGGCGTCAATGGCGCCGTCGCCGGAGCTCGAACTCACGTCGGCGCTGATCGTGCCGGCTCGAACGTTGAGGCCCGCAATCAGGCTGCCATCCTCGGATTGGCTGAGAAGCCCGTCCAGGCCAGCCCTGATCTGCCAGCTGCTGGAATCGTAACTCGCGCCCGTGGTGGAACTGTCGGGGTCGATCGAGGCAGTCTGGGTTTCGATCTGGCCCCACAGCCCACTCCCTTCTGCCGCACCAAGATCAACCACGCCCGCCGACCATGAGCGATTGCCGACGCGCTGCTGCAGCGACCCCAGAGTGTTGAAGCTCTGCAGCGCCCCGGCATATGCCTCCACGACGGGGGCAGCGGGTTGGAATAGCGGGGCGTCGGGATCGTCCGGATTGACGAGGGTCCGGAGGTACCAGTCGCCATCGGCATCGGTGGGGGTACCTTGGTACAGGCCGTAGAAATAGGCGCCACCGACGACAGCCTCTTCGCCATTGACCACCATGTCGCCAAGCAGACTGAAAGTGCCGGCGGATGTGCCGCCGATGTCGACTATCTTGATCCCGTTGGTGGTCACGCCGCCGAGCCCGCCCGCGTTGGTTACCGCGACATTGGTCGTACCGGCCGAGTTGCCGTTAATCACCAGGCGGTCCGTTTCCGAGCTGTCCTCCCCGAGGACCGTCTGAATCTGCAGCAGGCCACCGTTGCCGGTGTAGTCGCCATCGATGGTGAGCGTGCCGATGTTATCGCCGCCGGGCGAAATAGCGCCTGCGGGCGCCAGAGATGTGTTGCCCACCGTGCCGAACCCGGCCAGCGTGCCTCCGACGATTTCGAGGCCGCCATTGCCCAGATCCGACCCCGCCGCCATGAACAGCGTGCCGCCATAGAGGTCCCACGGCGCGGGTGTCCCCTGACCGGTAATGGTCCAGGTGCCGGTGCCGGTCTTCTCGAAGATGTTGAAATTGCGATACTGCCGGGTTGCGTCGATGTTGGACACATCAAAGGTGCACGCAACATCGCCGGCCGCGCAGGCGGAATCCCCGCCCAGGCGAAGAACGTCAGTGGCGCTCGCGGCACTGGCTACGACCAAGCCTGTGATTTGGGAACCCGCCCGCAGCTCGAGCTGGTTGTTTGCGGCGTTGCCGAATTGAATGGCTATTCCGTTGCCTGGCGTGCCTGCTTCGATGATACCGGCATTCACCACCGTGAGACGCGAAGAACCAAAGGGGGTAGCTGCGATGGCCTGTGAGGTGTTCGCACTGTCCCCACCCAGGATACTGCCATAGTTGTAGATAGTGTGGTTTCCCGCATTGGCGGATATGGCCTGGTTGCCCGCCGTATTAGACGCGAATCCGGGCTGAGAGGTGCCTTCGATGACGCCGTAGTTGATGAGCGTGGTCGTGCCGGAAAGGTCGACCGCTGGGCTGGAATTCATCAATCCCACTCCAACCCCAGCCTCTATTCGTCCGGTTGTACCATTGGTAAAAGTTCCGTTCGTCAGGCTGACCCCGACGCCGCCTTGGCTGCGGTCGTTCCCTGTCGAGTCGCGGAAAATTCCCCCCGTTCCGCCCTTGATAGTACCGTTATTGACGTGGTTTCCCCCGACTAGAACAGCTCCTGTACCACCACGCGAACTACCGCCAGCTGCTGTAAGATTCTCGCCGCCAGTTCCACCGGTAATGGTGCCTTCGTTGGTGAGCGAGCCGCCACTCAGGCTAAGCCCAACGCCCCCCAGGCCCGTGCTATAGAACGGGAGGGAATTCTGTTCGGCGTCACCGCCGATGATGTCGCCGGAATTAGCGAAGGTCACAGTCCCGGGGAAAACGACACTGCCTCCTGGATTGTTGTTTGTGGTGTTGGTGTCGGGCTGATCAAAGCCCGAAATGTCGTGACCGTTGGTGTCGATGGTGATCACCACGCTGGCGGTCGGGAATGCCGTGTTGCTGCTCAGCGAAACGTCACCGACGAGGCGGATGTTGGGGTCACCACCGGAATTCGCAGCCGTGATCGCGTTGCGCAATTCCTGTTCGGTTGACACGTCGATCGCCAATGCCAACTGCGGAAAGGCTACCGCCCCGACCGCGGTGCCAAGCAACAAGGCCGCTCGCAGCGCCGTCGACTTTGAGACGCCGGTTCCGACCGCCCCCGTAATTACGGCCAGGCGTCCGCGCATCATGCCCACGGCACGATCGCTCAAACCAAGACTATTCATTGTGGCCCCTCTAACCCGCCGGAAAATGCCGGCTTCTAAAAACTTGCCAACCGCAACGGCAGCGAAATGGGCGCAATTTGCCCGCAACGCACGAAAGCTACGCTGGCCATCTGAATCTGGAAATAGGGCGGGCGATCACAATTTGGTCTATATTGCCAGAGGGTTGAGCGAGGGCATCAAAACGACAAAAGGCCCGGCCTCCGCGAGGGAAGCCGGGCCAGTTGGAGTGTCAGGACGCCTTTACTCTATCACGTCAGGGCTTCAGCCTGTCCACTAATCGGACGATCTGACGGTCGAGCTCCCTCAGGTCGGACCGGGCTTCGTTGATCACAGCAATCGCCCGCTCCATCGTGTCGGTGTTCGCCTGAAGCACTCGACGATTGGCCTCGCGATCGGCGTGCTCCTCTCGCCGCAGAATGTTGTTCTCGCTCAGGATAGTGTTGCTTGCCTCCAGCGTCGCGGCGAGCTCGTGCATCGCCACGCTGTCGGTGGTGATGATCTTGGTGTTGGTGGTGGTGACCGGCGCCGGCAGGCGATCGGCGATCTTGCCGGCGTTGGCGATAGCCCGCCAGATGACGACGCCGACCGAGGTCACTACGAGGGCGATGCCGCTGGCCCATCCCGCGATCGCGGTAAAGTCGATGCTGCTCGGGTCAGGGAGTGTCGTCATCGTGGCCATCCGGAATGGCCACATCGAAGATGGACCAGTAGAGAGAAAACAGGCCGAATGACCCCAGCACCGAGTAGACGGCGAGGCCGGGCGGCCAGGTCCATGACAGAAGCAATCCGAGGCTGATCGCCGCGAACAGGATGATGCCGGTGAGCGCACCCATGGCACGCACCATCGCGGTCGGCTTGGCCATGTAGCCGTTGACGCAGAGCGCCGAGATCCTCGCCGTGCCGAGCAGGAACACCACCCAGCCCCAGAGCACCGGGCCGCCGGGGAAGGCTGTGAAGGCCGGGCCGGCGAAGGCTTCGGCGTTGCCGAGGATGATCAGCCCCCACAGCGTGGCGACGGACGCGTGCTCCCATTCGAGCACGCGCGTACGGAACCGCTGCCGGATCCTCGTCGCGACTTCACGAGCCTTGGACTGGATCATGATCATCGGCCTACCCACAATTTTGGAAGGCGGACAGTCGGCCGGGGCTTCTTCCGCTTCTTCTTGCCGAACTCGAACGGCCTCGCGGCGTCCGGATGGTTGTCGGGGATGGTCTCATGCGCCTCACTGCCCTTGGGCTTGCGCGGCAGGATGGCCAGCACCAGTCCGAGGATCATGGCGATGGCCCCGACGACCGCTGGCCAGCCGCCCACCTTGTGCAGCAGCCACAGCAGCGTGCGGGCAGCGGCCATGATGATCAGCACCAGGCCGCCGACAATGAGCAGCTTGTTGAGCCAACTGACCTCGGCCCACCACTCCCAAGCAGCGCCTTGGATGTGGCAGCCGATATCAAGCAGAGCGCAGTTCATCGCCTCGCCCCTTCCTGCACCGCCTCGATGGAGGCGGCTTCGCCCTTGCGCCCGTTGAGGTAGAGCCACAGCGCGCCGCCGGCGAAGGCCAGCGCATAGACCCACACCGGCACGCCGGCGAGCAGGTCGAGCATTGGCTGCACGAACTCGCGGATATCGGCGAAGCTGCCGATCACCCAGTTCAGGAAGGCGATGACGGCGCCGACGATGGCGCTCCAGAGCCCGGCGACCTTCGTCAGCCAGTTCGTCTTTGCCTCCGGCGCAGCCTCGCGGACCTCCTTCGGCGTGGCCTCGGCGCGGCCGGTCGGCATCTCGCGCGGCTTGGCCTTGGCGAGCGCCACGATCAGGTTGCTGTCGATCGCGCCGCTGAGGGGCAGTCCGGCGTCATGCCGGAAGATCAGGATGGCTTTCTCGGTCAGGTCGCCGAAGTCGCCGTCGATGTTGCCGATCTCGGAATAGCCGAGTTCCTTCAGCCGGCGCTGCACCTGGGCGACGACCTCGTCGTTCTTCGCGCCCTTCACAGGGAAGGCTGCCGGGCCGGTCGACGGCTCCTTGGGCGCCGGCTTGCGGTCCCGCTCGTTCAGCGCCTCGGCGAGCACGCTCTCGAATGCCGCGGCATCGTCCAGCGACTGGTTGATGCCATCGCCGGCGTAGTAGCTTTGGCCGCGCCGCACGGTGCGGGGCTTCTTGCCGCCGACCTTGATCGTCGACAGCACCGGCAGGCTGGCCCATTCCTTCGCCAGTTCATTGCCGAAACTCTTCAGGGGCAAGGCGCCAGTGACGAACCGGCCGTAGCCGCGGCGCTCGAGCAGCGCCAGGCCGAAGGCATCCTGCAGGTCGGGGGTGAACTTGGCCTTCAGCGAAACCCCGAGCTCGGTGATGAGGCTCTGCAGGGTCGGCCGGATGATCTGGTACCGGCCGGCCGCGCCGCTGGCTTGCTTCAGGTTCCGCACCCAGCGCAGTTGCTCGGCGAGCAGCTCCTCGAGCGTCATCTCGGTGACGGGCTTAGGCAGTTTCCTCTTCTCGTCGATGTGGCCGATGACGGTGTTGTAGGCGACAGCGCCCTTCCGGGCAGTCTCAAGCCCGCCGATATAGTCGAGCAGGACCGCCGCGCCGCGGGGCACGTTGCTGTTCATGGGAAGTCTCCGGCTTCACGAGGGATGACTGGTGGGGTGGACGCCAAGCAGGACTTGGGCCAATGTCCCCAACATTGGGGGATCAATAGAAATGAAGACGATACTGGCAATTATAGCCGCAGCCGCGCTGACCGGCTGCTCGCCGACTGTGCTGAAAACAACGTTTGCGCCCGCGGAGGCGTCCTACATCAACCAGACTGGCAAGGGGTCGATCAATGGACAGGCGTTCTTGCGCAGGAACGACGGCATAGTTGTCTACGGCGCTGGCAGCGAAGTGGATCTTATTCCAGCCACGGCCTACGCACGCGAGCGAATGGCCTCGATATATGGAGGCGGCAAGTATGCGGTGTGGCATGCCGGATTTAAGAACGACGATCCGGCCTATCAGTCATACATGAAGAAGACCGTGGCGGACGGAGAGGGGCGGTTCAAGTTCGAGAACCTGGCCGACGGGACCTACTTCATCACCACCACCGTCACGTGGTTCGTCCAGTACCAGCAAGGCGGCGCGCTGATGGAAAGTGTCACCATTTCCGGCGGGCAACCCGTCCAGGTGATCATGTCTGGGCAGTAGCCCATGCGTTGCAAAAGCCGTCAGGAGTACCACCCGGCGCCGTGGAGCGTGGCCAGGCGAGCGAAGTAGCGCTGGTAGCGTTCCGCCACCACGGGCATCGCAAAACGTGCCAGGGCGCGTTCTCGTATCTTGCTGCGATCGAGTTGAACGGCCTTCCAGACTGCGTCGCAGAACTCGGAAAACATCCGGCAGCGGAAGCCATCGACGCCGGGCAGGACGGTTTCAGTGAACGCACCCCAGTCCGTGGTGATGACAGGGGTGCCGCAGGCCATAGCCTCGATCGTCACCGTACCGAAAGGCTCCACATAGACGGTCGGGGCAAACAGCGCGATAGCGCCGCCCATCAGTTCGGCGCGACGCTCGGGACCGACTTCACCGACGAACTCGCCATAGCCTAGAGGCTCCCCGGGTCCAGCGAGCATTAGGCGCTTGCCCAGCCGCTCCGCGACCTCCTGGGCAATGCGATAGCCCTTCCGATCGATCAGTCGGCCGACATAGAGCAGGTAATCACCGTCGCCGGCGCCGGCGGGGAAAAGCGCCTCGTCGACCTGGTTGGGGATTACCTCGTCAAACCAATGTCCATCGGCGCGATCGGCGCTGCCGGCGGCCGCGCCATAGACCATGTGCATCCAGGCGTAGGACTCGAATACCCGATACTTGGCGAAGGTGCCTGAGTAGCCGATACCGAACTCAACGCTGAGGTGGTTCGGGAAGGCGTCGGCTATCGGCTGGTGCGCCCGCCCGCCGATCAGGCAGATGAAGTCCTGCGGCTGGATGCGCTCGTGCATCTGGCCAATGACATTGGCATTGAAGCCGGCCCATGCGGGGTGGCTCCAGTCGGCTTCGGTGTAGTGCCTCGAGCCGACCATCTCGGCCCGGCGACGTTCGCTGATGCAGGGCACGTGCTCGTCGCAGGGCGCTTCGTTCTGCTCGCCGGCGTAGAGGATCACCGCATGCCCAAGCCCCTTCATCATCTGGCAGAAGCGCGTCACCTTCTGCGTAAACGCGCAGGCCGCGAAGGCGGGCGTGGTGTGGGTGTGCGGGAGGCTCACGACGTGGAAGCGCATTAGTGATCTCAAAACATCTGAAAGAACGCGGCCGACGCGATGATCGGCAGCGGGTTGTAAGTGATGACGATCAGCCCCTGACCGCCCGCACCTGATGTTGCGGTCGCGCTGCCGCAGCCGGCCCCTCCCCCACCTCCGCCGTAACTCGGAGCGCTGCCGCCCATCACGCTACCGCCAACTGCTCCGCCGCCGCCTCCCGAGCTACACCCGTGGCTCAAGTCCCACTCGGTACCTGCCGAGCCGTCGCCCCCGTTGCCAGCGCCGCCTGCAGCGCCGCCTGCCGTCGCGCCATTGTTCGCTGATCCGCCAGTGGTGCTCACGTTCAGTGATGTGGTGCCGTTGTTACCACCACTGCCGCCCACCCCGGCTGGCCCGGCAGCGCCGCCGCCGCCAGAGGCACCCGTGCCGGAAGCGCCGGTCAAGTTCCCCCCTCGACCGCCGCTAAACGTAGTTTGGCCCCAACTCGATGCGGATGCTCCGCCGGTGCCACCATTCCGGCTTCCGCTGCCCCATGTAGCCCCCGCTCCAAATTGAGCAGAGCATTTTGCGTTGGTAGCCCCGCCGCCCGGATCAGCAGTATCGTTGAAGTACGACGACGTGCCGGAGTTGCCGTTCGAGCCCGTAGAGTTCGAAACGATGGCGGCCCCACCAGAGCCTGCCGAATAGGTCGCGGTCGTGGAGCCGGGCGACGCAAAGGAAAAGTTGGTGATCTTCGCATAAGCGCCGCCGCCGCCGCCCGGAGCGTGCCCGTTGGAGGGCCTCTCGGTTGCCCCACTGGCACCGCCGCCTACCGCCTCAATGGTGTTGTCGGAATTGTCCCAGTCGCTCGGCGACGTAAAAGTCTGGTTCGACCCGGTGATAGTGAGGAACGTGACTGTCGCAAAGTCGTACCGAAGCTCGGGATACAGCTCCGGATCACCCCAGATCTCGTTGGGAAGGTGCCAGTCCTCGCGGGGGATCGGCATACGGTCGAGAATGAAGCGCGCCAGCGAGCCCAGGAACTCGTCGGCGTCGTCGCGGCTGTCGAACCATAGCCGCCACTTCACGAAGCCGTCATGCAGCCTGGCAGTCAGCCTGAAGCGGGTCTGTACCCCCGGATTGCCGAACTGGTCTTTCCACTGCGCCTGCGAATGGTCGCGCCATTCCTGCTGTGGTACGGGCATCAGGAGCTTGGGGCGATCGGGGAGGATCAGCATCACGCCTCCTGGGCCGAGGCGACGAGATCCCATTTGGTATCGGTCGCGTTATAGATGAAGCCCAGATACAGCGTCTTGCTCAGCACTGTCGTGGTCGGCAAGGCGGTACCGAGTGCGCGATAGATGGCATTGTAGGTCAGCGCGCGAGCGGTACCATTGTCCTTGATGCGAACTGTCAACTTCTGCCCCTGAGATGGGGTGCCGGTGGGAGCGCCGAACGCCGCCGCTGCAGCCTGCGCGGTGAGGATGAACAGGATGTCCTGACCAATCGAGCCGACCGCAGGTGTCGGTGTGGTCTGGGAGGCGTTCGAGGTGATGGCCGGTGTGCTAGGACCGGTCGGCCCCGTTGCGCCGGTCACGCCCGTTGGACCGGTTGCCCCTGTAACGCCGGTAGGACCAGTCGCTCCCGTGATGCCGGTAGGTCCGGTCGAGCCGGTAGCCCCAACGGGGCCGGTGCTGCCTGCGGGCCCCGTTGAGCCCGCAGGCCCTGTGGCCCCGGTCGCTCCCATCTCAACCCACAAGTCCCATTCGGGATCGACACCCGGCTCCTTGTTGGTGCTCGGGGCGTTGGCGATCCAGCTCGAGCCATTGTGTTCGACGCCATCGAAGGCGACGAAGGCCGTGACGCCATCCCAAGGACCGAGCCAGTTCACCCCCGCGCCGGCGATCCCGGAGGGACCGGTGGCGCCCGCCGGTCCGGTTGCACCCGTGGGACCGGTAGGACCGGGAACGATGCTCGCGGCGCCGCTTGGACCGGTTGCCCCAGTGGGTCCTGTTGCCCCTACAGGGCCGGTCGCTCCCGCCGGACCAGTTGCGCCGCCTGGCCCGGTCGGACCGGTTGCGCCTGCGGGACCACTGGCGCCGGCCGGCCCAGTTGGGCCGGTGGCCCCACCAGCGAACAGCGACGCCGGCGCCTTCTTGTTGGCGCCGCCTTGCACGATGGGAACAACGGCCCCAACGAGGTCGGAAGCGGTCGGATCGTCAGAAATCTTGCCGTCAGCCATCGGTCAGCCTCACCACACCGTAATCCGGACCATGCCGTCGCCGCCCTTGCCGGAGTTTCCACTCTCGGATCCGCCACCGCCGCCGCCGGGCTGCGCTCCGTCAGTGGCCGCCGTAGTGCTGGTGGAGCCAGCCCCGCCATTGCCGCCTTCCACCGATGTCCCGCCGACGCTCCCGCCACCCGAGTGAGCACCGCCGCCGCCGCCGCCGCCGCGGCCGGACTTGCCACCAGCGCCGCCAGCCTGCCCACCGGTTGCTGCTCCACCGCCGCCACCGCCGCCGCCCTCAACCGATGCGCCGCCAGCCCCCCCTGCCGTGCCGGCCGAACTGGACCCGCCGCCACCGCCGCCCGCTCCTTCGGAGCCGCTGCCGCCATTGTTGGGAGGTGCGCCCGAAGCCGTGCCATTGCCAGAGGCTCCAGCGAGGTTCTGCCCGCCGTTTCCGCCAGCTGTTGATACTGCATTGCCGCCCACGACGCTGACGCCTGCGGACAGTTGCCCGCCGCCGCCGCCGCCACCGCCGGAGAACGACACATTGCCGGCACCGCCGCCGCCGCCATAGGCAGTGACATGTGAGCCGAACGACGAGTTGCCACCGGCAACCCCGTCCTGATTGTCGGCAGTTTGAGCAGCGCCGCCCGCCCCCACAGTTACCGCAACGGTGCTGGCGAGATCGCTGAGCAGGAGCAGCCGCTTCCTGTAGGCCCCACCACCACCGCCGCCGCCGTAGTCTGACGATCCAGCACGCCCACCTGAGCCGCCGGCGCCCCAGCACTCGACGAGTGCGACGGTCCCGGTCAGAGGCTTCGACCAGGTGGCGCCGCCGGCCGTCGTGTATGTGTCCACATGCGCGCTCGTATCGGCGAACGGGTCCTCCGGCATCAGCACGCTCTCGGCAAAGTCGATGAAGCGCTGCCGCACGTCTGCGGGCGAGATGTCGCCAGCGTTATTGTCGGCAAGGTAGAGCGCGAAGTCCGCGAGGAGCTCCGCCCGGGTGCGTACCGTCATGTGGTGGTGTCCTAGTAAAGGCCGCTGCCGAAGCCGGAGCTGAAGCCGCTGGAGAAGCCGGAGATGCCGTAAATTTCGTCGGCCGCGTAATCGATCGCCGTGATGTTGGCCGTGAGATCCGGCCCGGGCTGGATGTCCCAGGCCAGCACTTCCCGAGCCACGCGGCTGAGCCAGCCCGTCGCGACCAGCGTCCCGTGGCCGAGAAGGTCGTCACCGCTGGCGGTCGGCATGGCGAACGGTGTCTCGAAGGTGACTAGGGTCCGGTCGGAATCGTCTTCAGTGACCGGCGCGGTCAGCAGGGTACCGTCCGCCAGTCGCAGGATTACGCCCCGGGCTGGTTGGTCGCCGTCACGAATGAAGCGTCCGCCGTCCTCACGCAGCAGATAACCGCCATCCTCACGAAGGATGTAGCCGCCGCCTTCGCCAACGTCTGATCCGAAGTTCCACTCTTCGTCGAGGCGCAGGCCGGAGACGAGACCGCCGTCATAAACAATCTCCTTGACCCGGCCGCGGCCACCGATCTGCCCGAGAATGTCAGTCTCGAGCCACACCCGGTCCCCCATGGTGAACTCGAGGTGTTCGATGTCCATGGTGAAGGTGATCAGCCGGCTGCGCCACTTCGCCGACCGGAGGTCGCGCTTGGCACGGGCGATCGCCTTGTCCTCGTGGACGATGCCCGGATAGGTGATGCTTTCGAAGCGTGTCGCCTCGATCAGCCCGCCCGACCCATCGGCATTGTAGCCATCGGCATAGACGATGACCTCGCGCACCTCATAGTCGTTCTCGATATCGGCGAGATTGACCTTGAGCGCGTGCGCCAGGCGCATGAATGGCTTTTCGAAAGCGAAGCCGCCGGCGTTCCGCTGGGTGATCAACCCGACGGGATCGCGCCGCCGATCGATCACCACCCGATACGGCGCCCCATAGCTCGGTCGGGCGAAACCCGCCTGCGCGATGGTCGACAGAACTGACGTTACCGGCTCGCCCTCGAAGATGGCATTGACCTCGAGGCCGCGCGATGCGCACCAGCCGTGCCAGTCGACGAGGCTGGGGCCTTCGATCAGGCTCAACGGTGCAGGCTCGGCGTTCAGGTCGCCAGTCAGCACCTCGCGGTACCAGCTTGCGGGATTGCTCGTGATCTGGTCGGGCACCCAGGCTGCGCCGTCCCAATTCGGCGCGTAGCCAGAGGCGACACAACTGACCTGGCTGATCGAGCGGTTGCGCGCCCGCATCGCTAGAACTGCAGTGGGCTGGGTGGCGAAGTCGAACGGGGCCTCATCGAAGACCGACTGCACGTTGTCGATCTGGATGTCGCGCACGTAGCGGTTGATGCCGCGCGCCAGCACCAGTTCCGACCCGGTGTCCCGGTAGGAGTAGAAGCTGTCGAGGATGGTGGCGCCGTCCCCCAGCTTATGGGTGGCAGGGTCCCAGATGAATGAGTGAACTGTCGAGCCGCGAATGGCCTCGATCTCGTACCGGTCCTGCGGGAACACTGCCGTGTCGAGATAGACCGTCAGGTGCTGGCTATCGACCCAGTCGATCACCGAGCCCGAGAAGTAGGAGTCTGCAGCGAAGACACCGTCCATGTCGGTGACGGTGTTGTAGCGCCAGCTGAAGCCGCGGTAGTTGGCGCTGAAGGGATTGACCGCGGGGATGTCGCCGGCGGCGCACCAGACGAACCGAACGGCGAAACGCAGGGTGTCCTGACCGCGCCGGCCGCGCAGCACGAACTCCGGCAGGTTCGACCAGATCGTTCCCCCATCCTGGCGGATGCGCATCCTCAGCGCCGTCACTGCCGCAATATCTGCGTCGAGGTCGGGATTGTCCGGGCTGACGTTGAACAACCCGCCTGGGAAGCTGAAGTTGACGATCGCCTGATTGGGCGAGCGCTTCGTCTCAAGGTGGTGCCAGGTTGGCACAAAGCTCGGCTGCGACTGGTCCAGTTCATCGCTCGATTCCTCTGAGCTGATGGTCTGGAAATCGGTCATCACCACGCCGGCCTGTGTCTCGATCACCGTGTTGGTGATCAGAGTCAGCGGCGCATCGTCGGCAAAACCCTCGCGGATCTCGATCTCAATATTCGGGTCATCCTCGACGGCGGCATAGCCAACGCGCACGTCGCTGATGGCATGAGGCCCGGCAAGGCCATAGGCCAGCACCACGATCTGATCGTTGCCCTCGAAGTAGGTCCAGGGCGGCATGATCATCTTCGGCGCGATCTTCCGCGTGCCAGCCACGCGCTGCAGATAGCCCCCGAGCTCGAAGCTGTTCTGCGCCGAGGCGACGCCGACTTGCTCGCTCGCCTGCTGCTGCGAAGATCCGGTCTGCGGGTTGAGCCCCTGCAGCAGCAGCGACGCGGCAATCGACAGGCCGCCGGCAACCAGGTTGGCGCCGATCGAGCCTGCGGCGAAGGCCGTCCCGAGGAACGGCACCCCGAAGGCACCGACGAACAGCGAGGCACCAATGAGGGCGATAGCGGCGATCGACGAGAGCAGCTTGCCGCTGTCACCGCCGCCCCCATGCACCGCCAGATAGACCGTGATGTAGGCCATATCCTTCGGCCGGATCAGCCGATAGAGGTGCGGAGCGATCATCTCGCCGTTTAGCTTCACCCGCAGATGGGCGCGCAGCGCCTCCTCCCCGAGCGGCACCAGGTCGATCAGCTCCGCAAGCGTGGCGTTCATCGGCCGCGGCATCTCGATCACCGGCCCGGCCGTGCCGTGCAGCAGATCAGGGAAAGCGCGGAACGTGGTCACCCGAGCACCGCCGGACGGAACAGGCCCGTCACCCGGTTGACCACTGTGGGCAGTGCTGAGAACCGCGCGGTGTCGCGATAGGCTCGAACCATCACCCCAGTCGTCTCCTCGATATCGATCATCCGCCCCGGCTCGATGACGCACCCGACATGCAGGGGCGCCGAGCGCGCCGCCCTGCCCTCGCCGACAACGCCGCGCATCATCACCATGTCGAAGGGACGCTCGTCGCCAGCGGCCACCATAAGCCAGCCCGGTCGGCATGGCCCGGTCGCCATGGTCCGCGCGATCGAGTACGGCGTTTCCACCCCTCCGAACTCGTCGATCCAGATACCCAGCCGCTCACCGACGATCAGGCGATAGAGCCCGTAGCAGTCGACAGCGGGTCGGGCGCGCCCTCCCAGCAGGAAGCGGAGCCGCAGATAGTCAGCGGGGTTGATCATCAGGAAATCCGGAAGGCCGCCCTGAACACGCTCGGGCGCAGCCAGTGCTTGGGATAGGGTTCGACCGTCAACGCTGGCCGGCTGACCTCGCCCTCGACGACAAGTGCGTCACCACGGACGTTCATCAGCTCGAGCATCAGGTGCGGGCCACCGACGATCACTTCCGGCTGGCTGGCCAGCACCGCAGTGATGGTGATCCGTGCCGGCGTCGAGATGCTGTCGACCGCCTCACCGATCCGCATGTCGATGTTAGGGATGGTGATCTTGCCGTTGAGTTGCTCGTCGCTCTGCCCTGGCGGAACGATGGCAATCGGCATGGCCACGTAGGTACCGGCGAGTGCCGCAACGTTGCCGTTGGCATCGAGCAGGTCGGCTGCATAGACGATGTCGGTGCCGGCATCTGTCAGAAGGATCGTCGTGGGCAGATCGTCATGCTCGATGGTCAGCAACGCCACGAAGGCTTCGCCTGTTTCCTGCGGATAGGCGACGTCACGAAAGGCCTGGTTGGGCATCAGGACAGCCTCTGCAGTGACATACTCACCACCCAATCCAATCCCCGCGGCGCGACGGCATAGGGCGTGCCGGTCGGATCAAAGCGGAGCGATGCCGCGGCCTGGGTGGTGGGGTCTACCCAGTCGAACGCCAAAGCGCCGTCCTTCAGGTCGCCTTCGAAGAACGCCCGGAAGTCCGCGAGTTGCGCAGTCGTCACGCTGATTGAAGCCGTGAGTTGAGCCGTTCGACTCGTCGATCGCCGCCGAACCTTCCCGGCCCCGACCTCAGTGCCGAAGCTCACCACACCGGGCTTTGCCGACCACTGAAATCCCTCGACGAGGACGAACTGCGGCAACGTTGCGGGCCAGGTGGGCATCAGGCGCGCTTCAGGCCAGGGGACACACCGACGCTGCGGTATTTCCCCTTGCCGGCCTGCTCCATGAACCGCTTCTCACTCGCGGCGACGGAGACCTTGACGATGGCGCCGCTAGCCGTGCGGACGGTCTGCTCGGCAATGTCGGCCATGCGTCCGGAATCGTCCTGCAGCACGATGCGGATGATCTCCTGGCCATTGTTGTTGGCAGCGCCCGGGCGATTGCTATTGGCTGCCTGCACGCCCAAGCGACCATCCGGGCCCCGGCGGAGCGGCATGATGGCCTCCGGCCCTGCCTCGCCCATCAGGCCAATGCCTCGGGCGAACGGGAACACCGTGGGCCGGTCAACGACCTGGTTTGAGTAGCCGCTGACGCCCGACATGAAGACGTTGCCGTTGGCCGAACGCAGGAACGATTGCAGTCCGCCGAAGGTGGCGCCGCCACCGATGTCATTACCCAGCGAACCAAAGCCGCCGCCGCCCATGAACGCTGTGAAGATGCTGTCGAAGATCCCCATCGCCGCCATCTCCAGCACCTTGGAGGCGATGCTTTCCAAGGCGGACAGGCCGGCGCTGGCGAAAGCGCCCCACAGGCTGGTGCCGTTCATCAGCTCGGTCTTGAAGTCGGAGAGGAACGACGTGAAGGTCGACTTCCCGAACTCGTAGGCCTCTGAGAGCTGGCGGGTTCGCTCCTCAGCCGCCGCCATCTCCGCCGCGAGGCCATTGAGTTCAGCTGCCATGGCCGGCGTCAGCTTGATATTGTCGTTCGCGGCCTTGTTCAGCAGTTCCTGCTCATAGCGAAGGCGAGCAGCCGCTTCCGTGGTCATGCCGAGGCTCTGCGCCTCGAGCTGCTTCTGCGCGATGAACTGTTCCGACGACATGGTCAGATCGGCATAGGCCTTGCGCTGGCGCTCGGCCTCTTCCTGCGCCTTCTTCAACTCCTTGTCCGAGGGGCGATTGGCTACCTGCCGCGCCCGATCGCCAAGGGCACCGCGGATGTAGTCCGTCTCGAAGGCGTCACCGACATTGCCTTGCCAGTTGCCCTGTTCCTCCGGCGACAGCTTTTGTTTGAACCCGGTGAAGTCGAAGCTCAGCAAGGGCGTCTTCTCCCCTGTAACGGGGTTGGTGAAGGTGATGGCGTCGCCGCTGAGTCCGTCCATCAAAGCGTTCCACGCCTGCTTGCCCAAGGCGCCCATGAAGGTCGGCAGGTTGTTCCAGCCCGACGTCACCACGTTGTAGGCAGCCACAAAGGTTCCGATAATGTCGTTGCCGATATCGACGAGGATCGGCGCGGTATCGTCCCACAGGTCGCCGAACCACCCCGCGATCGGGCTGATGGCCTTCCAGATTGCCTCGGTCACCAGCTCCCAACCAGCCACAACTACGTCAGTGAAACTGACCTGCTGCTTCTGCCCCCGGTTGATCTCGGTCCTGAAGGCGGCAACACCGATGGACAGCGTGGCCAGCACAGCCGCGATCGGCCAGAACTTCGCTACCATTCCGGCGGCAAGCTTCCCCGTCTCGGAGAAAGCACGGCCCAGTCCGCCTTCGTCTGGTCCCCAGATCATGGCGATCTGCGGGAGCTGCTGTGTGGCGACCATCAGCGGGTTCATTCCTCCCGCCAGCGACACACCGATATCCTGCAGCTGGAACATCAGGTTCGTGCGCTGCATCGCACCCATCCGCATGGCGGAGGCATTCCGGACGTGCGCCGCAGAGTTGACGTCGAGCGCAGCGTCTTCAGCCGCAAGCTTCGCATTCAGCGAAGTGACGGCAGCTGCCAACTGGTAGTGCCCCTGTTCGACCAGGTCTGCCGCGTTCGCCGTCAGCCCGTACTTCCGATAGATGCCATCGAGGATCTGATCGGCCCGCGACATCGGCACATTGCCGGTCTCAATGCCGCGACCAAGCGTGTTGACCGCCCTGGTGAAGCGCTCGGCGTTGCCGAAGCCGTCGACATAGCTGCGGCTCAGCCGGGTCAGCACGTCGCCCGCCTGACTGACCTTCGTCTGCGTCGCGGTGATTGCGGCGCCCACCTGTGCGGCGCGTGGCGCCAGCCTTGTCGGCGGCGACCTTCTGCGCCATGCCGGCGGCATAGGCGGTCGCATCCATCGCCGCGGTGACGCGGTAGGAACTGAGCTTCACAGCCATGGATTGCTAAGCCGCCGGGTTGGTCTCAGCCCGCCACTCGAGATATTCCGCGTCGAGAGCGGTGAGAAAAAAGTGGAAGGTCTCGCGATCGTCGCCGGTCAACCCCAGGTCGTCCGCATAGCGGGTGCGAGCCAGGTAGCTGATCGGCAACTCTCCGCCCATCGCTCCGAAGAAGCGATCGAAACGGAGCGCCTCGAAGGCACGGAAGTAGAGCCGGTGCCACGGCTCATCGGTGAAGTCGTCTGGCGCCGGCTGCAGCCAGTCGGCGTCCTCAGGGTATTCGTCCGCCAGCTCCGCCAGCCAGCCATCGATGTCGCCTGCGCCTTGCCGCTCTAACCTTTTGCGGAAGGCGCGCCGGAGTTTCCCGCTTCGTCCTCGACGAACTGCACGTTGGCCTCGCCGACCTGGGAGGCGCAAAGCTCAATGTCGCCGAGCAGGTCCCGGTATTCGCGGTCGCGCAGCGCCTTGTCGGCGAGCTCCGGCGAATACTCCTCATCGAAGCCGCGCCAGCCGTGCAGGATGTGCTTGGCAACGAGCTTGCCGAGCTCGTCATGCTTCACGTCGAGCGGCACCGGCTGGCCCTTGTACTTGCGGGCCCAGCGCTGGAACAGCATGTCGCGGGCCGTGGCAAAGGCCGGCAGCTGGATGGAGGAAACCCGGAACTCGACGCCGGGGAAGGCGCGGGAGGGCACCCATTCACCCTCGGCTTCCTTGGTCAGGTCGACTTTGGCACTTGCAAACTTGACGGTCATTCGGCGGGGTCCTCTGTGGGGGCGTGCAGGTGGGTGCCGGAGGCGACGTGGCCCTTCTCACGCATCAGCTGCGCGAAGGTTTCGGGAACCGGATGACTCTCGACGCCGGCCTTGAACAGCACGGCCGTCTTGCCGTCCGGATACCCGGTGAAGGTCTCGGCCGGCGTGAAGGTAACCAGCTTGGCGGGGGCTCGCTTGCTCATCAGGTCACCGCCCGGGTGATCTTCATCGAACCACCGGTGCCGGCATCGTACTTGGCCTGAAACGGTACCTCGAGCATGACGGCCTGGCTGTTGCCGCCGACGACAGGATCGCCGTCGAGCAGCTTCACCGCTTCGAGCTCGAAGGTGTACTTGCTGCCCGACACGGCACCGATATCGAAGGACAGCGACACGTCGCTGTGGTTCTTGATGGCGTTGTAGGTATCGAGATCGCGGAAGTAGGTCTGCATCGACCCGGTCACCTCGAAGCGGCCGAGCCCATGGCTGTCGGCCTCGAGCGAGCCGAGCTGGTCGTTGGCATAGAGGTTCGACTTGATCGAGAGGCTGAGCGACTTGACCTTTGGCGAAGCGGTGATGCCGGCGACAACCAGGTTCGCGACGTTGGTCGCGGCGTTCAGCACCGGAGTGGTGGTCGCTGCGCCATAGGTCGCGCCGGTGATGATTGCAGTCGTCGGAGTCGGGCTGCCGAGGCCCATAATGCCGAAGCTGCCCTTCACCAGGGCCTTGCTCTCAAGGGTGAGGTCCATCGAGTTGATCCGGCAGCCGCGGTAGCGGAGGAAGCTGTCGGTCGCGCCCTGCTCGAAGGTCTTCTCGAACGTGAAAGCCTTGTGGAGGATCCCGTTGACCAGCACGTCGCTGGTCCAGGCGCCGCGGAACAGGGCCTCGAGGAAGTCGTCGAAGGTGCCGTACGAGAACTCGAAGGCCAGCGGCCCCTCGACCGTGCGACCCACGTCGACGATATCGGTGACGTTGCCGTCGCCGCGGATCTCATCGCTCACCGCTACCTGCTTGCCGGCCTTCAGGCCTTCGCTGACATAGCGCAGCGTCTTGAAGGTCGGCGTCGCTGGCGTGGTGCCGATGGTCGCTTCAGCCGCATAGGCCAAGCGGGTGAGTGAGGCTTCTGCGATGCCCATGGGCTTGCTCCTTGTGGCTTAGCCGTTCTCGTCGAATTCCCAATCGACCGTCGCGGTCATCGGGAAGTAGTTGCCGCTCGGCATGCCTGGCTCGCCGGCGCCGATCGACATCTCTCGGAAGCGCACGCCATCGACTTCCGCCTCCTTGAAGAGGCCGACCAGCGCCTTGGCGTAGGTGCGGGCGGTGCGGGTGCCGGTGGTGTTCGGGACCATGACGTGCAGCTGCATCGTGCCGGTCTCACGCCAGAGGTTGTTGCCCGGGGAGCCGACCGATTCCTGGCTGTAGAAATTGCCGAAGATCTCGACGTAGACGAATGCCGCCGGATCGCCCTCATCGAGCGGCCATTCCTCGTTTTCGAACACCAGGGGGGTTTCCGACCACTCGGCCTTCAGAAAGGTTTCGAGCTTGTCGTAGACATCGGGGCTCGACATCAGTGCACCAGGTTGATCACGAGGGCCGGATAGGTGATGGGCTGCCCGACATCGAGGCTCTTGCGCCGCGCCAAGCGCTGCGCGCTGCTGATGCTGGCTCCGGACCGGATTGCCCTTCGCTGTGCGTTGTACCGACTGGCATATTCACCCCTGAGCAGGTACGGCACCCGCGGGTCGATCCCCGATCGGATATCAAGAAAGCGGGTGATGATCGAAAAGCTGTCCCTGCCGTACTTCCGGCGCAGCGATGCAGCGGTGCCTTCGAAGTGCCGTGGCGCCACCGACATCGACATCGCGCCGACCTCGATCTTGCGGGTGTAGGGCTGCGCGTTGAAGATGATCACCTCGGCGGCGCCGTCGACGGTCTGGTAATTCGTCACCGGCAGCTGGTTGGCGAGCACGATGAACGATCGGCTATATCGGCCGCTGCGCTTCGGGCTTCGCTTAACTAACTCCGCCAGCGCGCCGGTGATCACATCATGCCACCAGGCAAACTCGTAGAGGATCGGCCCGGGCGTCGCGCTGCTGCGGACGTTGAAGGCCTCCTCGGGAGCACCCTCCCGCCCGTTGACGAAGCGGGTGTAGTTTGAGCTCGCCTCGCCGGTGCGGATCAGCTCCCCCACGCTTGTCTTGGCGAACCGCGCCACTTCGCGCGAAATCTCGTCATCGCTCAGTCCGGCGGTCGCCACCTGAATGTCGCGGGCGAATGTCTCGAACCGCGCCATCAGCCACGCACCTGCAGGTTGTAGCGGACGACTAAGCCGGCGAGCCGGATTTCCTCGACTGCCTGCACGTTGCGCACCTTGCTGCCGCCGATCACCGTCTTGTCGTTGAACTTCGGCGGCGAGAGTAGCCCCGTGGGGGAGATGGTGATCTTTCCGTCGCCCTGGGCGATGGCGCCAACGACTTCCTCTGGTTTATAGCCGCGAACGAAGGCGCGAACCGTCTCCGTCGAGGTGATGGCTCCTCCGGACATGTGCCGCACGCCGATATCCTCGCCGTGGTCGGCAAGCTGGCGGTCCAGCATTGCGATGGCCTCGCTCGGTGTCACCGATACACCCTCAAACCCTGCAGCAAACCGCGAACGGTGCGCTCGATCACCGCGTCGGCCTGGTCGCTCACCACGAACTGACGGGTGCCGATGCCTTCGACCTCCTCAGACCGCAGGAACAGGTTCGCAGCTCCGGTCGACAGCATGTGCTGCGCCAGCACGATGACCGCCTGCTTGGCCTCATCGGGCACCGGCCCGGTCCCGCCGCTATCGACGTCCGCGCCGTCATAGCCGGCCCGATAGCGTATGCGGACAGCGTCGGGGGCCCCATTGGTCGACGGAAACGCAAATCCGGATCGAAACCAGATGACGCCGGTCGCGGGGATCAGGCGGAAATCGCCGTCATCAACGACCTGCTCCGCGTCGTCCTCGTCGAGATAGTTGATGCCCTCGATCTCAATGAGGGGCGGGCACGGCAGACGCATCTCGCAGTATGCGTCGCTGGTCAATTCGAGTGTTTGGGGGCCGATCGCAATGCCCAGCCAGCCCTGAGGGCCGTCGATGGTGCGTTGCGCCGCCATGATAACCCGAGCGACGCCCGCGTCATCGCCGGCATGCGGCCCGGCAATATCCGCCGGGGTCACAATGGGCTCCGGCGGAATGATGACGCGGACGCTCATGAGCTTCAGTCCACCAGAAAGATGAACGTGCCCTTCTTGGCGTCACCGCCCTGGGCTAGCACGATTTTGAACTCGTCGTTGCCGAGTCCGATCTTGTCAGCCTGCGCGGGGCCCCCGGCAGCGTACAGAAGGGCCGCACCGGCCTGGTCATGCACCGGCGCGCGCGGATACTTAACCGCGCCGGCGGTGATGTTGCTCTGCGTCCAGACGTTCTCGCCGGTGCCGTTCACCGTGATCGCGAAGTCCACGGTATTGCTGAACGGAACGGTGCCATCCGGGATGTAATGGACGCTGTGAACCTTGCCGGTGACCTTGGGCGATAGTTTCGTTGCGGCACCACCGACTTCGGTGGTGACCTCGACCTTGATGCGGCGCATCGTGGTTCTCCTTGGCGCTCGGCGCCGTTACGACTTTGCCTTCGGCTTGGTCGTGGGTTTCGGGGTTTCGACGGCTTCAGTTTCGGTGCCGTCGGCGGGCGCGATCAGGCCCTTCTCGACGAGCTGCTTGGCCAGCCGATCGTCGTCGATCTTGAGCTCCTGGCGACGGCGGACGCTGCCGAGGTCGCCATAGAAGGACCGCTTGGCGATGTAGGTTTTCATCGCGATGTCTCCGATGGAGGGGGAGAGCGGCAGGGACCGCCGCTCTGCTAAGAGCCGACCGATCAGGCCTCGTTGAACTCGCCGGTTACCAGAGCAGCCGGGCGCTTCACCGCGAGGGCGAGGCGCTCTTCAGCACGGACGGTCAGCATGTTCTTGACGAAGTTGTCCCGGTCTTCCGAGGAGATCAGCACCTCGACATCCATGCGGTCGTAGATCTTGGCCGCGACGCGGAAAGCGCCGGTCAAGAACTCGTCCTCGTCCATGGCCTGGGTCGCGATCACTGGACGGCCCCACAGCTGCGGGCCAGCCATCTGGATCACGTTCGCGAAGATGTAGCGAAGCTCGCCGTCCTTGGTGAGTTCGATCTTCGCCCAGCGGGTCGGATGGAGCACGATCCCATCGGCGGGGTACTCCGCCAACGACGCCTGCAAGAGGGCGAGGCGCAGCGTGTCGATGTCGGTCTCATCCGCCGGCGCAAACGCCGCCGCGTAGTCTGTCGCCTGCGGAACGAGACCATGGAGGTGCTGGCCAGTGCCATCACCCTTCAGGATCTCGTTTTCCTCGACCAGTTCGAGGCCGTAGCGAAGCTCGCCATCGATCTCACCCTGCAGCTGCGGGATGTCGTCCATGGCGTTGCGCGAGACCGGCACCCAGTGGGCGATTGTCCGGACCGGGGCGTCATCGGGTTCCCAGGTGTAGTTCGACTCGGCCTTGAGCGTGTTCTCCGCCACCACGGCCGCATTGTTGGTGCGGGCGACCATGCGGGCATACTCGACCGAGTTCGAGGTGGTGCGACCGACCGACAGCAACTGCCGGATGGTCATCTGGCGGCGGGGGATACCCACGATCTCGGTGTCGCGCTGCGGCGTGATCAGATCACCGGCGCTGCCGCCGGCCGAGGTGATCACGTTCTTGACGTCGATCTTCACCGTCCCCTTGGCACCGTTAGCGATGAATCCCTTGAGCTTCTCGGACTCAGCCACCTGCTGGCCAAAGGACTTGACCGCATCGCCACCGTTGCCGCCGCGCCGAGCCGCAAGTTTCTGCTCGAGGTCGGTGTTGCGGGTTTCGAGGGCCTCCAGCTTTTCCCTGAGCTTATTCTGGGCTTCGGTCAGCTTCGCCTGAGCGGTGAGCAGTTCGTCGGCCTTGGCCTTGACCTCATCTGAGGTCTTGCCGGCGTCCTTGCTCTGCTTGAGCGCGTCCTCGGCGGTCTTCTTGACCTCGTCGCCGACGCGGGTCAGTTCAGACTTCACCTCGCCCAGCAGTTTTTCGAGCTTGGCCGCGTCGATCGGCGCGTCGTTGCGGACGCTACCGATCACCGCCGCCGGGCGCGCAGCCATCAGGGCCGCGAGCGAGGCCGCCCGCAGCATCACATGTTTGGTCATTGGGTTTCTCCCCTAGATTGACCGTATGGAGGAAAGGAGGTTTTCGACCTCCGCGACGACGGCAGCGCCTGACATGCCGGATGGGGCAGCGTCGCGCGTGCCCCCTTTCAGCGCCTGGATGAGTTCGCGCCGCTCGGATCGCGGCACGTTCATTCGGGCCAGAAGTGCGTCCACCTTATGGGCGGCCGATACTGGCTTGCCCTCGGCGGAATTGTTGGTGGAACTCTCGATCTCGTCGGCCGGCAAAAGCGCGTCCGCGAAACCTTTCTCGATCGCATCGCTCCCGCCGATCCACGTCTCGCGGTCCAGCATCTTGGCGAGCTGCTTGTCATCCATCGAAGTGCGCGCGCGGTAGATATCCACCGCCATGGCATCGAAGGGCTCGAGCCAGTCGGCAACATCGCGCATCGCATGGCGATCACCGGCCGCGACCACCCAGGTATTGTGGATCATCAGGAAGCCGGCTCGGGCAATCAGCACCTCGTCGCCTGCCATCGCGATGACCGATGCCGCGGACGCGGCGATACCGAGGATCTTGACTGTCACTTTCTCCGGATGGTCCCGCAGGAGGTTGTAGATTGCGAGACCCTCGAAGTAGTCCCCGCCGGGGCTGTTGATCAGTACGGTGACCGGCTTCTTGCCGATCGCGCGGAGCGCGCCGGCTATGCGCTTCGCCGTTACACCCTCACCAAACCAGTCGGCTCCGATGACATCGAGCACGGTGATGGTCGCCTCAGCTTCATCCTTGTCCGCCGACATCACGTCGGGGTTCCAGCGGTCCAGCGCCGAAGGCATCAACTCGGAGCGGAGGCCCTGTCGCGTGGCAACCTTGGCCGATGGCAGATCACGGTTGCTCATGTTCCGGTTCCTTGTCCTGAATGCTGAGCCACGCGCGGAGCGCGGCACGGGCTGACGCACCATCGGAGGCGCCGCCGGCACCGAGTTGTTCGAGAGGCGCGAGGTTGGTCTGGGCGGTAAGTTCGTCGCCACCCGCCTTCCACGGCAGGTTCAGCTTTGCCCGACCCTCGTTGCGGGTCATGAGGCCGTTCTGGGTCATGGTGGACAGGAACGCCGCCTTCGCAGTGCTATCCATCTGCAGCAGCGCTTCGCGATTGAATTCGGCGTACCGCTTGCGATTGCCGGTCGGGCGAATGAGTTGCTTCGTGATGCGGGCTTCGATGCGGTCGCAGATCGGATCAAGACCCAGCGTCAGCCAAGCGATCAGGATCTGCTGGACGCCGCTGCCCCACATCGTCTGGCCTTGGGCGGCGTGGCCGATGACGATGGGCGGCATGCCGAACCAGCGGCACATCGCCTCGACACTGAACCGCTGCGTTTCAAGCATCTGTGCGTCGACTGGCGATAGAGCGAGGCGGTCGTATTTGAGGCCGGCCTCGAGCACCATCATCTTGCCGGCGTTTGAAGAACCGACATATTTCTCCATGATCTCCTTGAGGTCGACGCGCTGCTGCGATGTCAGCGTGGTCTGCGAGGACAGCACGCCGCTAGCCTGCATGCCGGCGCCGAACAGCTTTCCCGTTGCTTCCTCGACCGCCATCGCTGAACCGAAAGTCTGCGCGCCGTAACGAATGGCGGAAAGGCCCTCGTCCCCGCCGAAGCCAAAACCCTTGATGTGGAAGACCTTGTCGCGCGGCAAATCCTCGGACTTGCCGCGGTCGATCACGCGATATTTCAGGTCGCCGTCCGAGTCTCGGACTGGTCGGCAATTGTCCAGCGGCTGCAGCGCCGCCAAACGTTTACCGAGCATCGCCTTTTCAGAGTAGGCGTTTCCGTTGGTCAACAGCCACGCCACTTGACCTTCCCAGAACTCCAGTGGGGTCTGATCGGCGTTCGGACTTTCACAGATGATCTCGGAAAGATCGTCGTCGATCTTGACCCTGCTGTCGTGCTCTCCCTTCTCGAACATGCCGAGCGGCATGCACGAGACCGCCTGCGCGGTAAGACGAACGCACGCCCACACCGTCGCGAGCTGCATCGCTGCCTGGAGTGAGACATGTTTCCCGGCGTACGAGCTGTGGCCGAAGGCAGCTGCCCAGCCACCATCATCCTGCAGGCGCAAACGACGGCTCTTCTCGACCAGTTGCTGCTCGGTCATGTTGGTGACCTCGAGCTGACGGCGCGCGCCCGCTCTACGGTGCCGGCGCGACATCAGACGCCGACCATCACAGCGTTGGCCAGGAAGTCGCTGATGTCCATTCCGGGCAAAGCGGTGACAGCTGGGTGGATCGCGTTGATGAGCGCGTCGATGCCGTCGATCTTGTTCGGGCTCATCTCTTTTTCCTTCTTCGGCAGGATGGTGCCGTCGACACGGCGCTCGACGACGCAGTTCGAAGCCATCCAGCTCATCACCGGGTTGCCGTCATGCCGCAGCCGCTTCGGTCCGCCCTTCACCCGAGCTTCCAGCTCTTTCGAAGGGTCGGTGACGTTGCGGGCGTTCTTGCTCAGGATCACCGCCAGCGGGTCGGTGCCGTTGCCATAGTTTTCGTTCAGTCGGCTGGCCATGGCCTGCGCGGCAGCGAACTGGTCGAAGGTGATCTTCCGGATCGCGAACCGCTCGATCCACGCGACCGCCTGATCCTCGACCTTGTTGTGATCGACCCAGTCGCCGTCGGTCAGGGTCAGATGCCCCTGCGCCACCCAGGTGCGGTACGGTGCCGGTCCCTTGCCCTCGGCGTGGGTCGGCTCGTCAAGCACCGCCGACGGCAGCCAGAACCTCGGCTTGAAGATCAGCGAGCCATCTTCGCGGAACGCGGCGAGCACGAGCGCGGTGATGTCGTCCTTGTCGGCCAAGTCGCCGCCGATGAAACAGTCGAGCCCCTCGAAGTCATCCCAGTCCACCGCCCCGGCGCACTGGCCCCACCTGACCATATTCAGCCACCGCGTCGCCGCGTTGAGCCAGATGTTCAGGTTCTTGGTCTTGAAGTTGCCTTCCGAAGCCGGCGACGCACGCGCATCGGCCGCGTACTGGCGCATCTTCGCCAGCTTGGGCGTGATGCCGAGCATCGGGTTGGCCTTGATCCAGACCTTCTCGTCCAGAGGATCGTCGGCCGGCGTGATGATCGCGCCCGCTTCGTCGAGCACGGCGTCATCGAGCGTGAAGATGATGCCGAAGAAGTGGTCGGCCTCGAAGATGCCCTCCAGCACCTTGGTCAGGTATGTGCGCTGCTCGTAACAGACGCCGGTAGTGTCGAATCCTGCCGTGGTAATCGACCAGAGCAGGGGGTTGGTCCGCGACCCGAAGGCGGACTTCACCACGTCAAATAGTGCCCGGTCCTTGTGGGCGTGCAGCTCGTCGAGGATCCCGAGGTGCGGGTTGTGCCCGTCCTGCGTCGAACCCTTGGCGTTGATGGTCTGGGCATAACCGCCGTTGATGCCGCAGGTGATCGACCGAGACCACGCGCGAACGGCGAATGCTTCCTGCAAGTCCGGACTGCGACGCACCATGCCGAGCATGGGCTTGAATACCTTCTGCGCCTGGTCGCCGGTCGTGGCTCCGACGATGACCTGCGGCCCTGTTTCGTCCTCGCAGCAGAGGCAGTAGAGACCTACCCCAGCCGTAAGCGTCGACTTGGCGCCCTTGCGGGCCATCTCGATGTAGACGTCCGAGAAGCGCCGACCGCCGTCCTCGTTCCGCCGCCAACCAAAGACCGTCGCCAGGATGAAAATCTGCGCCGGCTCCAGGAAGAGCGTCGCGGTCTTCCACTGGCCTTCGACGTGCGGCAGCTTTTCGACGAAGTCGCAGACATCATCGCCGTGCCAGCGATCAAAATAGTACCCCCAGGCCTTGTCTGACTTCGCTCGCTTCAGGTCATTCAAGTGGCGCTGGCATGCCAGCTTTACCCACTTGCAGGCGACAATCCGACCCTTGGCGACGTCCCGCGCGTACCGTTCGGCGATGCCGGAATAGTCGCGAGCGTGCTCGCTGGGGTTACTTGCGAGCGCCGTTGCGGAGGAAGGGATTTCCCGACCCTCCCGGTGCGGCCCCGCCCTTGGCCTGGATTCGGCTGCGCGCGCCGGCTATGCCGAACACCTCCTGCAGTCGACGAACCTCAACCAAGGCCGTGACCGGCGGTGCCTCGCCCTTCTTCCAGCACTGGATGATCATGCCCTGCAAGTTGCAATAATTGCCGAACGCGGTGCTGTCGCGCTCGGTGACGATGCGCGAGGCGATGACGCGGCCAAGATCGTCCTGCCACACTTCCTCACCCTCGGCCGTCAGCCAGGTTGGCTGGCTGGGCAGCGCATCTGGCTCAACAACCTCGATGAGATTTCCGTCCCGGTGCTTCCGGAGGGTGCCTTTCGCGGCCTTCTCGCCGGGCGTCTGGCGCTTGGGTCCGCGGTTCATGGCGTGTTTTCTCGGTCTGAAATCTTAATGTGGCCGTGCAGAAATCTGGTCCCCGGGCGGTCTAGCCCCCGTGACCTCTAGACTTTTAAGGGGCCCACCCGTCAGATTGTCGAACCCGAGACGCGACCGAGGCACTGGCGACCATGGCAATCACCGACATCAAAGGGCTGACTGCCCCGGGGCCGAACAATGAGTATCAAGAGCTGATCCGCGACGCGGTGTGGAAGGCAATCCTGCTCGCGACCAGGGATGATGCGACTAATCGAGCCTATCTTCGCAACAGGGATGTCATTTTCGCGCTGGTTGACGTCCAGGCGACGCTCGCTTCCTCAAGCAAGACGCTGACCTCGCCGACCAAAGTTAGCGAGTTCTCTGACATGGTCGCCGAGCGCTTGCGCGTGCGCACGCTCGAAGCCATGGAGGCAAGGACGAACCACGACAGCATCGCCGACACGCTCATCGACATCCGTCGTCCCAACTAGAGAGTTCGCTCCTCCATCTGCTTGACCCGGCTATGGCAGCGCCATGGCGCCTGATCGCACAACGATTGGAACGGTCCAGCGAAGAAGCCTGCCTCCGTCAGCTTACTCGCTGGGTCAATGTGGTCACACACTGTTGCCGGTGTGATACGGCCGGCCGCCAAGCACATGGCACATAAGGGCTCCTTGTCGAGTTGCTGTCTTGCTGTCCTTTGCCAGAGCGCCGTCCCATAGAGCCTGCGCCAAGGCAGCAGGTCGCGACGTTTGCGATCGCCCACTCGTCGATGCTGCCGCCGGGTACCTGTGGCAGAGGGAGGCTTGTGCGCCATGATTGGCGGCTCCTATGTATGGAGCCATGGACAACTTTCCAGACCACCTATCGCCGGCGTTCGAGGGAGCGGAAGTCGACGAGCCGTTTGAACAGTGGTGGCCTCGGGTGCGCCACGCTTACCCTCGGGTACCCGAAGAGGTTGCCCGGGAGTGGCTGCATCGCCACTGGGGGCAGTCCCCTTTCAGCTTCTTACAGTCGGCGGCCTATGAGTTCCAACTGGTATCGTGGGCGTCGACTTCGCTCCGCGACATCCGCTGGAACTTTGACAATTTCGGCCCTAACCATGCCAACGCCATTGAGCACGGGCGCTTCCAGGTCGAGGAGAATGCCGTCTGGATCGAATGGCTTCGGGAGTTCATGCTGACGACCGGGCGTTTTCCTTCGCCGCCGATCATCGTGGATAATCGCGACGGGCACATCGGCGACGGATATGGCTCAGAATACCCAAATGCCTACATATTGGTTGAGGGCCATCGACGGTTCGCTATCGGGTCGTATTTGGCGAGCCAGGGACGGATGGATGAGATGCTACCGTTCTGGCTAATGCGCAAAAGGTAGACGCCGCTCAATTCGCAGCGCCGGCACCGAGCTGCGGCGCAAGAAACGAAAAAGCCCCCGCAGTGCGAGGGCTGGTGGCGGTGTCCACGACGCGAAGCGCCGCAATACCTGAATCTAGTCAGTTTCTGCCTGATTTGGCAAGCGCGCCCACGTTGGCGGCGCCAATTAATCCGGCTAGAAGATCTGAAAACTTCCCCAGTCTAAGGGTCTGGTTGGCCAGGAGGTCCATGCGTGAATCCCACCGACGGCAGCCCGGTGCTTGAAACGGGACGGTTGCTGCTACGGCCGTTCCAAGAGCGCGATCTCGCCCTCTATGCTGAAATCAATGCGGACCCCGCCGTTGTGGAGTTCCTGGGCAATGTGCCGCTGTCGCGTGCTGAGTCTGACGAGCAGGCACTTGGTGCCAATCATTGCTTCGCCAGTCAGCGTTTCGGCAAGATCGCGGTCGAACGTCGGAGCGATGGCGCGTTATTGGGGATGTGCGGTCTCTCGATCGAACCTTGGTTTCCCGATGACCTGGAGATTGGCTGGCGTTTAGGGCGTCGATACTGGGGAGCCGGCTATGCCACAGAGGCCGCGTGCGCGTGGCTGGCCTATGCCTTTGAGACCCTTAAGGCACCGCGGGTCATATCGATCGCCGACGCCCCAAATGCCCGCAGCATCGCGGTGATGCGTCGGCTCGGTATGCGCTTCGATCATTCTCCCCGGCTGAGCGATGAGAGCGGCGAGTTCGACGCAGTGATATTTTCGATGGATGCTGCGCTTTACGATGAGCATAGGCGGGCCGCGGCACCGACTAACTAGTGGCACCAACAGCTATTCAGCTGATTTTGGCAACCCTAGCACCGCTCGTCGGCCGGGAACTTTAGCTTCCACATCAAAGTTCATCGTATGTGTCGACAGGTCGCCCCCGGTCGGCACGCCTCACTGGAAGGACCGTGCCCTAGCACGGTCCTTCTTTCGTTCCCGAGTTAAGAGGAAGCAGGGGAAATGGAAAAGCCAAGTGTATCTGTTGAGCTCCAGCGCCTTGGGGACGACCACAAGCCAGAAGTCAACGAGCTGGTCGCTCGGTACGAGGGGATTGAGGCTTACATTGACCTTCCCATCAGCGGAGACGGATTGAAACCAGATCTCTTGCGCCTCGCCGCAGCGATAACCGTGCCGTTGAAGGAGGCGAAGTTTTCGGCCCCGCGAGTCTTGCAGAGAGCCCGGAACAAAAGCCATTGTCGAAGGGTTGAGCGCTGTCAGCGGGACTATGCGGCGATCAGCCGTCTAGCCCGCGTTTTGTGAGGGAACAACATGGGTTTCGATGGAGTAGGTTGGCTCGCTGCAATTATCATCGGCGGCGTAGCCGGGTGGCTTGCCGGCATCATGATGAAGAGCAACACCGGCGTCGTGATGAACATCGTCCTAGGAGTGGTCGGCGCGATTGTCGCCAGTCTTCTGCTGGGTCTGCTGGGCGTGTCCTTTGGCGGATGGCTGGGCTATCTGCTCGCGGGCTTTATCGGCGCTTGCATCCTGATTGCCCTGGGCCGGGCCTTCAGTTCACGACGGTGACGAGAGCCTGTCGAGCTAGGGCACGCCTTGGCTCGACACGTCTCGGTTCACGAAACTCGTCGGGCAGATATTGCCGTCTTCGAACCGTCTGCAGTGAAGGTCTGCGGGCCACCGTCGGACCATCCGGACATTTTCGCTCGCGACGACCGGTCAGAGGCAAATCCAAATTCCTCCGCCAGGATCGTGGCGGCTGACAGCACATCCTCAGTGATCCGCTTCCGCGCCGCGCCACCGCTGCTACCGGCGATGCTCTCGGCCGCCTGAGCGATCGTCATCCCGTGCACGATGATCTTCTCGGCGACGATGTGCAGGCGGCTGCCGGCGCCACCCAAGCGCGTCACGGCACCCATCAGTTTCCGTCGCGCGTCCTCGGTGCTGACGATCTCACGGTTCTCGACTGGGCCCGAGCTGTCGACGCGCGTCACCGCATAGTCGATAGCCTTTGCGCCTCCGATGATCGCGCGCTCGGCGACATTGCGGAATTCAGCAGCACCCTGAATCTGGGCCTCGGTCTTTTCCCGCACCCGGGCGAAGCCTCCAACCAGGCTCTGCAGGTTCACATCCGACTTAGTCCAACCAATCCAGCGTGCCTCGGGGAAGCGGGCCTGCTGCTCGAGCAGGTTCGCCTTAGTCATCATCGGGTCCGGCACCCACCGCCGCGATACCACCGGAGCGTTGAATATCTGGCGGCGCTCGGCCGGCGGCGGTTCGGGGAAGTGGACGACTAGGCCCTTTCCGAGCTTGCGGCAGCGGGATAACGCGTCGGCCACTAACCGCTGCTCGATCAGATCACCGGAGCCAGGCGCGGCGAAGGCTCGCTGGAGCGCGCGGCGCAGCTTGTCCGCACCGGCTTCGCTCGGCGTCTCGACAACGCCCAAGATATCGAGCCGAGCGGTGCGCTGCGGCGGTTTCTCGCCTCGCCTAGCCGCCAGTCGCCTCGCCTGATCGAGATCACTCAGGCGCCGGGCCTGCTGGCGCATGCGGCTTACCGCCAGATCCGCGCGCTTGGTGGTGCGGATACGGACGTGCTGGTTGACGTCTGTTTCGAAGGCGATGCCGACAACACGGGACATACGGAAAGACCTCACTGGTGGAAACCGTGAGGTCGGAGGCGGCAAATGAGCGGGGCAACTCGCAAGATGAACTGCTTCGTCGCCCCGCGCAAGGCTACGAGGCCTTGAACCCCCGGAGTTGTTCGAGCAAGGCCAATTTCTTGCTGGGCTTCACGTGGGCCGACGGAGTGATGGTCTGTCGCTTCCGTGGTGCCGGCTCGATATGAGCCGACGGTGCCAGTTCGCGTCGTTCCCGTTCCCGCGGCTTCACGCCGGGATTGTCATAGATCGCGGTGGCGAAGCCTCGCTCGCGGGCCAGGGCTAGGCCTCGATCCCGGTCCTGTCGGGTCAGCCCCTCATACAACACGCGAGTCTTACCGCCTTCCTGCGCCCCGATCATCCAGCCGAAGGAATTCTCGACGGCGTACACCTCGCGGGTGCGGACCATGCGGGCGCGGTGGCCGCGCGCTGTCGTAACCAATCGGCGGGCGTTCGTTTTGCCTACAATCGTCGCGGCGATCGCTTCGTCCGCGGCGCTCAATAACGTTGTGCTGGTGGGGACCGCCCAACCACTAGCCCTTAAAGCTGCTTCTAGTTCGTCGAGATCGTCGGACATTTTGCCGGGTCCTGTGTTCTGTTGACGGGGGCGTATGATTTATCTGCCTTGGGTTTGTTGTTCCTGAAAAGTTCTCATTGTTCGTTCGAGTCGGTCAATGCAGAGGGGCAGCAATCCACATTCTCGACGAGTCTTCGTTACTGGTAGCGGCGCGGAATTGTTGCGCAGTGTTGTGATCGCTTAGCCAAGCTCACTGGTGAGGGTCGAGAAGACGCACTTCGCCCGGTGAGGGGCGAAGGCGCCTTCGGGCAAGCTCACCGGAGCCGGGCCGCTTCAACGCATCGCAGTAGCGGTTTCCCTGTCATTGGGAGGGGCACGGTAGGCCGGATATACCCCGAACCCGCTGCTTCATTCCTACGGCGCTTCCCTCAAGCCACTGCGACGACGGTGAGGGGAGGTCTCGGGCAAGCCGAGGTCTCGTGCGGGCAACGCTCATCAGAACCGCTTGCTCGTTCGCTTCCGCCACACATCAGAGCGGGTGCTACTAGTTGAGAGCCTATGTCGTGCCTCTGGCGGCGGCACAAAGAGGGCGTTGCCATCCCTCTACCGACCGGCGCCCATCTCCTAGATGAGATCGCCGGCTAACCCCTGCGGATACGGGGCGGGGAGCGCGCTACATCCTGGCCTCCCTGATCAGCATCGAGATGAGCCGCTGGACGGCGAAGATCCCTTCGTCCTGGTGCAGGTCGTTGACGTCCATCCCCTCGATCGGGGGCATGAGGTAGGAGCACCCAGACTTGCGGGCGAAATACTCACCAGCGCCGAGACCGCCGAACTGGTCCGGCTTGGCCGCTGGTGGCGCGTCGTGATCAGCGGCAATGAAGCGCCGGCCGCCGAGCGCGCTCGCCACTCTCGCCACATTGGCAGCGGAGAAGCAGACCAGGACGGTGTCGCGGCGGCTCAGTGCGCGAAGTGCGGTGCGGAGCGACAGGCCCGTCACGAAGCCCTCGCACAGCCATGTGTCGCCACCCGTAGCAATGCGGTGCGTCGCACCCTGCATCGCTGCGCCAGCCAGGAACTTCTTGGTGCCATTCTCCCAGATGATCTGCACGGACGAGATGTGCTTGCCGATGCGCGCCGGCACGACGAGACCGGTCACGCCGGCGTCGACGACGAGAGAGTCGACGCTCTTGCGGCCGGCCTCGAGAATTGTGACTAGGCGATCGCGGCCGATCAGCAGCGCTGTCTCCTCGGGGAATCCCTTGGCCTTGAGGTAAGCGTGCCGTCCAATAGTTGACGCCTCGACGATCTGGGTGGCGATGCGTGCCGCGTGCTCCGCCCTCTGGCGTGCGGCTCGTTCCGCCTCGGCCACCTGGCGGGCGTACGCGCGCCGATCGGCAGCGGAAATGTTCTCCCGCCCCTCCAGCCACACAGTGGCCTTCTCCCCGGTCGTCCAGTTGACCGCGGTGGCGCGCCGACCGTCACAGATCAGACGGCCATCGCCTTTCCCGGCTGCACCCTTGCCAACGACATCGCACGGTACCCACCGCCCCATATCCACGTGGCGTCGCGGCGGCTCTACCCCGACTTCGGAACAGGCGCGGTCGATGGCTTCGTCGAGCGTCATGCTGCGCGCCGCCCCTTGCCGGTCCGGAAGCGCCGCACCTCACGCTCGATGAGGCCGTATTCATCCTGACCGACGTGCTGGAAATCGCATGGGGCGTCGAACAGCCCATAGGGTAGCTTCGACCCGGGGTAGATGCCGCGCCAAACCCCGTACGCCCATTTCCTGCCCGCCTCGGCCCCCTTGCCGGTGTTAGCGAGGCAGTAGGCGAGGGCAGCGTTCCAGACGCCGCGAGGATCCTTAAGGCAGGCGGCTCGCAGGCCAGCGCGCGGCTTGAAAGCGACCGAGGCATCGTGCGCGAAGTCGATCACCTGACCTTCGACGATCTGGATTTCGCCGCGCTGCGGACGCTGCCACCCGCAGTCGGGGCAAGCAGCGTCCCCGGGCGGCATCTGTGTGCCGCAGTCTTGGCAGAAGTGTTCCTTCTTCGCCTTCTCCTTCGGCTCGCGGACGTCCGCGTCCTTCTTCTGCGCGTTCGAAAGGCTGTCGACGCCGTACTGGTAGAGCCAGGCGGTGTCGTCGGCGAACGAGATGCAGTTGCCGGAGTGGTCGAGCCACAACCCGAATTCCTTGCCGGGCGAGACGCGCATCACGCGGCCCATTTCCTGAATGTGCGACGAGAACGATTTGCGGTAGGGCCGGCAGGAAATCCCGCACAGGACGTCCGGCACGTCGAAGCCCTTCGTCAGCACCGCGCACGACACCAGCCCGTCGATGGCGCTGTCCGGCTTCCGGAACTCAGCGATCTTGGCGCGCCGCTCGTCATCGGAGCTGTCGAGGTAGCTGAGCTGCTGGAAATTGAAGCCGGCCTCGGCGAACTGCCGGCAGAGCTCGGCGCCGTGCTTGACCGAGGGCGAGAACACGATGGTCTTGACGGGCCTGCCGAACGCCTTTGCGGTCTGCGCAATCCATGTCTGCACCACATCGCCGATGATGGTGATGCCGCGCTGCCCGGCCTCCTCGTCCTCGTACTCGCCGTTGTTCTTCTTCTTCACCCCCGACATGTCTGCGCTGACGCACGCCTTGATCTTGAGCGGGGCTAGGAAGCCGTCGGCCAGTAGCTGGTTGACCGTCGTCGAGTTGACCAGGCCGTCCCAGTGATCGGCCATGCCGGCGGTGAACGGCGTCGCGGTGAGGCCAACCACCTTGGCGTGTTCAGCCTTGGCTATCAGCTGGGCCACCGCCTCATAGAAGGCGTGGCACTCGTCCCAGATGATCAGGTCGGGCAGGTCGCGGATATTCCGGCGCGCCAGGGTCTGGGCGCTCGCGATCTGGATCGGCTTGGAGTAGTCGGTGAGGAAATGATCAGCCTGGATGACGCCGTGGTCGATGCCGTAGGAGGCGAAGCGGTCGCTGGTCTGGTCGATCAGTGCGACGCGGTCAGCGATGAACCATGCCGTCGAGCCCTTGGCCTGAGCCTCCTGCACGATCTTCATGGCCATCTCGGTCTTGCCGGCGCCGGTCGGCGCAACGAGCACTTGGCGGCGGCTGCCCCTGCGAATGCCGTTTCGCAGCGCCTCGACTGCGTCGGCCTGATACGGGCGAAGGGCAATGGCGCGCGGTGGTGGAGCAAAGAGCATGTTCATGCCGCAGCGCGCTCCGGGGCCTCGTCGATGATCCGGCCGCAGGCGGTGACGAACCACGACCAGTCAAGCTCGCTGACACCAGCAGGCCGGCGCTGATAGAGGATGCGAGCGAACTGCTCGGCCCACTGGCGAGGGGCGCGGCCATCAAACTCGATGATCGCAGCGCGCTCCTCGAAAGCATCTTCGGCTACCTCGGCGAGATAGCTCGCAATCGCGTCGCGGTGCTGGACGATGAAGTTTCGGGCCTCGGCCGACATCCGTCCTCCTCCGACGATGGAGAGGCGTCCGTCTTGCAGCACGACGTCGGCGCCGGCCGCCCGCACCCGGGCCATGATGGTGGCGGCGTCAGCCATGCGTGGTCACCGCACCGGTGGCGAGGTCGATGTCGATGGTGTCGTTGAACCCGAGCTTGCCCGCCTGCTCTTTCCAATAGTCGGCCGTTCGCATGTAGCTGACCTTGTCGCGGCTCTCGGCTGCCACCCGCGTCTGCAGCACGCGGATTTCCTCGTCCTTCCCGGCGATGATCTTGTCGAAGCCACCCTGCTCGTACTGAGCCCGCATTCCCTCCATTTCGGCGAGGTCCGCGCGGAGCCGGACGTTCTCAGCTTCGAGCACCGCGTTCGCTTCTCGCAGCTCCGCGAGCTCGGCGAGCTGCGCATCGATCGTCGAGTTTTGCACGGCGGTGGTCGCCGCCTCCCGCCGCTTCTGCTGCACATCCCGGATCGACTGCGGCAGCTTGGCCTGGGCCTCGTCACGTTGGCGCTGGTGCTCGGCGGTCCGATCTACCTCAACAGCACGGCTGCGCTCGACTACCGCGGCGGTGGCCGCTTTCGGGTCTTCGCCAGCCTCTACTCGCTGACGGACGGCCGCCGCAGCGGCGGGGAGGTCTTGCTTCAGCCGGTGCGCATCGCGCTGCGAAATGTCCAACGCGTTGGACAAATCCCCCGTCGCCTTGGCGAGGGTAACGGCCACCTCGGCCTGCTCGATCAATTGGTAGGCGCGGGACTTACCGATCTCCCACTGCTCTTTGCAGTAGGCCTCGAACGTCTTGTGGTCCTGTCGGTAAAGCTTGCTATCCCGGATTTCGGTGAGAGCCTTCCCCACGGCGACAAAGGCAGTAAGGCCGGTTTCGATGACCAGTTCGCACGCTGCTAGACGAGCGCTTTCCGCTGCGTTGAGCATTTCCATGCAGACGACTCCGTCGACGAGAAAAGACGGGTCGGAGAAGTAGAGCCCCCGCTCAAACCGCCTCCGACCCACCGCCCGCTAAGGCGGAACTGGATCAGGCGGCGACGCGGGCGGCCTTAGCTTTCTCGATGACGGCAGTGATCTCGGAGTGAGGCCAACGCGACAGGGACCCGATCTTTACCGGCTTCGGCACGGTGCCATCGGCGACACGGCGCCAGAAGGTCGGAGTGCTGATGTGCAGCACCTTGGCGGCTTCCTTGTCGGTCAGCAGAGGGTCGTTGAGGTTCATTTGGGCGTCCCGCGATGCAATGATGCGAGAGGCCTAGATATTCTCGTTTACCGCTTATGGGGACAACGTTTCGAGCCGGAAATCAGGGTTACTGGGCCGGAAATGTCCGGACCAGAAGTGCAAATTACCGGCACGAAACGAGAACGATTATTCGGCAGCATTTTCCGGCACATTTTCCGGCACCGCCCGTTTGAAGGGCTGCATGTATTCCTGAAAGGTGGATCGCGAAAGCGTTTCACCCCAAGTGGCCATAGCGAAGTGGGCGGCTTCGTTCGCCAATGCGGCCTCCTTTTCGCCATTGGTCAACCGACGGCCGTACAGTAGCTGACAGGCCCGCTCGATCTCCCCGTCGGCCTTCTTCCTTCTTCCGCGTGTGCCTTTTGCTGCAGGCAAGAGTCGGGCTGCATCGTCTTGGCCGCTGAGGCTAATCGCCAACGCTGGCGTTAGAAGTTGGACAGCATCTCGTTCCTCGCCGTTAGGCAACAGAGGGCGAGGGAACAGCGCCAGCAGGCGCTCGCACGGGAGTTCAACATCCCACCAGTCTCGCCCCGAAGCACCTACATACCGGCTATCTGGGGCGACGCCGCTAAGGGACCATTCCTCGGCGGGAATATCCATAAGTAGTCCCATCGGGTGCAAGGGGCCATAAGTGTCGGGCCTCGGGATCGCAAACCCCCACGGGTTTAACACATTTCCCTCGCCTGAGCCGGTGTCGTCGACTAGATCGTCGCGCGCCATCTGTTCGCGGATTTCATCTTGCGTGAGATCGCCCCACCCATGTGCAACGATGGAACCGTCAGAAAGAGCCTGGAATAATCTGGACCATCCTTTGTCGATTTGTCTCTGATAGAGCCGATGCACACTGTCGATGAACGGCAGGTCGGCAAGTTTCTTTTCTAGCAACTGCTTCTGATAGTCCTCCCTGCCATGCGGATCTGGAGGCGCGTATGATGCCGTAGCGATTTCTCGCTCAATTATATCCTTCCTTGTGTAGCCGCGCTGCATTGCGATCTCATAGCGGTCCCAATCGACATCGGCGTTTTCGTCGACACCGGCCATGTCGCTTTCGTACCACCAGAACCCGCGAAATCTGTATTGGGTCCCACCCATTGCGCCGTCTTGCCAAGCGAAACTGAGAGTTCCCTTATCGTCCCCAAGTTCGTCACCGTCTTCATAGGCGGTGCCCGTCGGAAAGCGCCCAAACGTCACCCACATGACTGCTTCCCAAATGTAGCAATAGGCAGGTATCGGAAGCGGCATGTAGTAGCGCGGTAGATTCACGATGTCTGCCTCACGAAGTTCATAAGTTTTCCCGACTTGCCTGTGACATGGTCTGCCCACCGGGCCATTAGTGGTCGCCGCTGCTCGACAAAATCGGTGCGGCGGTAGGAGCGCTCACTGGCGTTGCCGACCACATGCGCGATGACGGTCTCGGCAACGTCGTGGGGCGTATCGGTAGCCTCGGCGATCCAGTCGCGAAGGCTCGATCGAAACCCATGAGGGCGGGCCACTAACGTGGCTCGCTCCATCAACCGAGACATTGTGGCGTCAGACATCACCTTGCCCTTAGTCCGGCCGGGGAAAAGGTAGCCATCACGCTGGTGAACCCGAGCGAGCTGGACGACTTTCTGGGCCTCAAGTGACAACGGAACGCGGAACGGTGGCGTCTTATCCCGCCTGCCCTTCATCTTTTCCCCCGGGATAGTCCAGATGTCGCCTTCGATTTGCTCGTCGGGGCGGCAGAACCGAATAGGGGTCGAGCGGGCTCCGGTAAGGATCGTGAGCCGCAGGGCAAGCGCACCCATGCTGTGATCATCGAGCGTCGCGTAGAAGGCCGGCACGTCCGGCCAAGGCATGGCAGGTATGTTCTCGGTCTGATGCAACTGACGTCCCAACAGTTCCTTGGCCTTTTCAGTCGCCTGCAAATCCACGTCGATGCCCCGCGCGGCCGCGTGACGGAAGCAGATACCGATGCGATTCAGCGCCTTCTTGGCGGTTACCGCCTTCGAGTGCCATAGGGGCGCCAACAGGTCGCGGATATCGTTCTGGTCAATCTCTTCAATCGGGGTGTCGCCAAGCTTGGGCAGAACGTGAATCTCAAGGGGACTGAACCAGCGGCCAGCGATCCCGTCTCCCTTCAGCTCTGCCTTTCTACTCTCGAACGCGTCGAGTGCGATCTCCCGCAGCAGATGTTTGTCTTTTGCCGCCTCGCGACGCAGGCGCTGTCTCTCCTTGATGGGGTCGACACTCTCACGAGCAACCGAACGCCACTTCTCCCGTGCGGTACGGGCGTCCAGAAGCGAGACATCGGACAGCGCCCCGAGCCCCATTTCGCGCCTCCGTCCATGAACGACCACCCGAAGCACCCATTGGGCGCCCCCATCTGGACGCTTGTGCAGCCAAAGCCCGCCACCGTCCGGATACTTGCCTGGGGGCAGCTTCCTGACTCCGAGCGCGGACAATCTGTTCAGTGCACGCAACCGTCTATCCCCCTTTCAGTCCCCCTTTCAGAGGGACATTGGATGATTTTCAATGATAGGGCATAGTGCGAAACGAAACAAGAACCTGCTAGGTTTTGCGGGGGTTTCGAGAGCCGGTGAGATCGCTTGATTGACCATGATGTTCAAGGTCAATGCCTCTCCAGGGCACCAATGGCTACGCAAAGGCCTCCCTCACGGGAGGCCTTTTGTTTTCTGGCGCTCGAACTACGGCTTTGGAGCGTGATCGTGCTGGTCAAGCACACCATCAAAGCGGGCAACCACGCCCGCGACCCAAGGAACCAGTCGGACAGACGTAGATCGCCACTCGTGCAGATCTCGGATTAGTGCGTCCCAATCCGCAGCTCGCCGCAGTGTCACTATGCGCCCCTTCACCGTCTCGGTGAGCGCCAGCACTTCATGCGCATCGGATCTGATCTTGGACATCGCTTGAGCGCAGGTGTCGGCCGCGGCCCGATCATCGGGACAAATTACGGCACACCTCGCCAACAGCCTCGGAGTCTCAAGGTCGACTCTATCGAGAGCCACTCCAACCTCGCTAGCGATCTCAGCGGTAAGCCGAAATGCCTCGGCCTTTCGGTCGGCGACTCGGTCCGCTCGGCTCTGGCCGATTCCGAACAAGGATAAGAACAGAAAAACGAGTTCCACTTGCGCCCTCAGTAAACAGCGTCGCGATCGTCACCCTACGTAGGGTAGAACTGCGACGAGCAGCGCTCAACTCTACACACAGCCGCACGAACGGGTACCCTATACGGCGAATCGATACTGAACGAGGGGAACATAGTGGACGAAGATTTTCGCGAACGGCTGGTAGAAATCTGGCGTCAGAAGACGATACCGGTCTTATTCAGGCGGGGCTCCGGCAAGCCACTCCTACTTGGAGGGCTTGAATATACGAATGCGAACTGGTCTTGGCTGCAATCATTCGGCCGTAGGAACCCGAAATGGGACCACAAGCATAATTGCTGGACTCTACCAGCTTCGTGGTTCAATCCACTCGTCCCTGCGTGCTTGGACCGCTGCGGTAGCGCGTACATCATCCAACCGTACCGAGCACAGGAGAAGTGTGCGCCAGCTTGCTGGCACGCGGTCAATGACGAGTGTGAGTGCTCTTGTATGGGCCTCAACCATAGCAGTGGCCACTCGGAGGGCAACTGGAAGGTCGTTTCCGACGTCTTTGCTACCCGGTGGAACGAGCAGGAACTTGCCTGCCGCTTACTGACGAAACGTGCCTAACCGACACGATCCTTCGCACCCCTAGCCAACATGCTAGGTTCTGGTTCGGGCCGCTCTACCCCCGCTGCGCCTCAGCCTGCGCCACAATATCCAGCCCAACCAACTCGCTCCACGCCCCCAGCAGCCGCTTGGTCACCGGCCCCACCTGCCCATCCCCCACCGGCAAGCCGTTGAACTTCGTTGCCGGCATGATGCAGTAGGGCGTCGAGGTGAAGAAGATCTCGTCGGCTGTCGCGAGGTCGTAGGGCAGCAGCGACGTTTCCTCTGTCGGGATGCCCAGCCCCTTCGCCAGTTCCAATGCCGTGGCGCGGCTTACGCCGGCGAGGCAGTTGACGGTGGAGGGGGTGCGGAGCACGCCTTTGGTGACGCAGAAGATGTTGCCGCCCTTGTTCTCGGCGACGTGGCCATTGAGATCGAGGATGACGCTTTGCGCCAGGGGGTCGACCAGCTTGGCTTCCATCTCGGCCAGGGTGTAGGCGAGGCGGCTGCGGTTCTTGATGCGGGGGTCGAGCGACTGGCTCGGCACCATACGGCTCATCGGGGTGACGCCGTGGCAGCCCTTCGAGTAGAAATCTACCCAGGGCAGGAGGTTCATCGGCTGGGTGAAGATCATCACCGTGGCGGCGCCCAGCTGCTTGGTCGGATCGGCGCCGGCAACCGACAAGCCGCGCGAGATGTTGTGAACGATCCAGGCGTCCTCGTGCGGGGCGTAGTTCGGCCGGTTGGCCTCGAACACCTCGAGCGTCACCCGCTTCATCTCGGCGGGGCTCATTTGCGGATCGATGCGCGTCAGCTTCAGCGACTGGTAGAGCCGCTCGATATGCTCGTCGAGCTTGAACGGGATGTGGCGGAAGGTGCGGGTCGATTCCGTCATCGTGTCGCCCAACATGATGGCGCTGTCGAAGATGGAAATTCGCGCTTCGTGTTCGGGCACCAGTTCGCCCGAGATGTAGACCAGTCGCGTCATCACGTGCCTCACACGCTGAGAACGATGGGATCCGTCAATTCGAAGACGATGCCATCAGCCGTCGGGCCGGCAGCGGAGCGCCACATCATCATCCCTACTTCGGCCGGCTTATCGAGCACGGTGAGGCCGGCATGCCAGACGTTGCGATGGATGCAGACGGCATCCTCAGGGCCGGCGAGGAAGGCCCTGACATTGGCGAGGTCGGGCGACCCGTCAGCAAGCGTCGGGGCGAGCAGCACGATCCAGCGTCCGACCTTGAGCGGCACGAAGGTCTGGGTCGAATGCGGATGGCGCTCGAGGAAGGTGATGCTGATTGCCTTGGGGTCGACCGGCTGCGGGCAGAGCACGGCGAAGGCGTGCTGACCGGGCACGTCCCCCGGTTCCAGCACGGCAGGGATGGTGGTGAACTTGCCGCCCTCGGCGCGGACGAGCGTGGCAAAGGGAGCGAGGTCGGCGGAGGCGAGCGGCGGGAGGGACATGCAGGATCTCAGTTGAGCCGGGTGAAACCGCTATGGGCGACGGGGCCCTTGAGCAGCGCTTTGACGTCGCGGCCATCCTCGCATTCGCGGATGGTTTTGAAGATCGGCTCGAGCGCCGCGAAATAGCCGTCGACGATCTCGGGCGTGTGCTCGGTGCAGGTGTAGACGCTGGTGGCGGCGAGATAGCCGGCGGCCAGCATTTCCTGGGTGATCAGGGTCTTGTAGGCGAGCCCGTTGGGCGACTTGATGCTGAAGCCGGTGAGCGCCGGCACTCCCGCGGTGCTGAGCGGCAGGTCGTATTTCTGGCCCAGCGCCTGCCAGCGCGCGGTGATGGCGCGGCCGGTATCGGTGATCTTCTGCCAGGACTGTTCCTTTTCCATGACGTCGAGGGTGGCGAGCGCCGCTACCGAGCCGATGCGCTCGGTCCAGAAGGTCGAGGAGATGAAGGTGTTCTGCGCTGCTTCCATGATGTCGCGTTTGCCGATGACGCCGGTGACGGCATAGCCGTTGCCGAGCGCCTTGCCGAACACCGCCATATCCGGGTCGACGCCATAGACCTTGTGCAACCCGCCAAAGGCCTGGCGGAAGCCGGAAGTGCACTCGTCGAAGATCAGGATGATGTTGTGCTGGTCGGCAAGCTTCCTGACGCTGACGAGGAACCCCGGGTCGGGGTCGTAGTTGCGCGACACTTCCATCTTGATGACACCGATCTCTTCTTTGCGGATCAGCGCTTCGAGCTCGTCGAGCTTGTTGTAGTTGAAGGCGAACACCGAGCCGCGCAGCGACTTGGGCACGCCATTGGGGCTCAAGCCGGGCAGCAGGTGACCGGCGAGCTTGCTCTCGTCGCCGAGGTTGGATGCGAGATACCAGTCGTGCCAGCCGTGATAGCCGCAAAGCGCCACCCCGTCCTTGCCGGAAGCGGCCCGCGCGATGCGGATGGAAATGGCGTTGGCCTCGCCGCCGGACCGGGCGAAACGGGCCATGTCGGCCCAGGGATGCAGCGCGATCATCCGCTGCGCCAGCTCGACTTCCTCGGGGGCGTTGAGGGTCGCCATGTTGCCAAGGTCAACGGTACGCTTGACGGCGTCATCGACTTCCGGCCGGCCATAGCCGAGCGTGTTGCAGCCGATGCCCATGATCGACATGTCGATATATTCGCGCCCGTCGAGATCCCAGACGCGGCAGCCGGCAGCCCTGGAGAAATAGGCGGGCCACTGTTCGGGGAGGAACATTTCGGGGCGCTTCGACAGCAACATATTGCCGCCAGGTATGACGGTCTTCGCCGTCTTCCAAAGGTCCTGCCCCTTGCCCATTCCGTCTCCCCCTTTTTGCCCGCTGCGGCGAGCATTGACGTGAATGCTATATTGTTATGAGAATAACCTAGTAGCCGTCAAGGAAGAGCCTGATACTGCATGCAGAAAAACTGGCGCAAGGAAGCCGGCGCGCGGATCGAGGGCAGCCGCGCGCTCGATCGTTCCAAGGTGCAGGCGCCGTGCATCGTACGGGCGTCGGAAGGCGGCTATCGGCTGTTCTACACGGCGGTGGGACCGGGCAAACCGTTCGCCGATTGCCAGGGTTACATCCTCAGTGCGGTATCGCGGGACGGGCTGCGGTTCGAGCCGGAGCCGGGCATTCGCGTGGCGCCCGACCCGGCGCTGCCGCACATGGCGCTACGGGTGCTGGCGCCGAGCCTGACACCACTGCCGGATGGCCGTTGGCGGATGTATTTCGAGGGCCGTGGCCGGGCGGACCGGCCAACGGTGATCGGCAGCGCCATATCGGACGACCAGTTGAACTGGACGGTGGAGCCGGGCATTCGGCTCGATGGCGGGGTCGGCGCGCCGCGCTTTCTGCCGCGGTGACAGCGGCGGGCGGCTGTACGTGTTCCGGGCCGAGTACGCCGATGGCAAGCGGGTCGGCACGCCGGTGGTGAGTGCGGCGACGCGCGACGGGCTGAGCTTCACGTTCGAGCCCGGCTATCGGATGCGCGACCGCACGGATGGGCTCGACAGCGCCGGGATCACCGCGGCGGAAGTGATCGCGCCGCGGGTACTGAGCGAAAGGTGGACGATGCTCTATTCGGCCTGGCAGGACCTGCCGCCTGGGGTCACTCCGCCGGTGCATCCGAGCCTCGATGCTGAAGCGGTGGCGCGCGGCTCGAGCGCGGATTTCGCGGCGGCCTCGATCGCCGCGGATATGTCCGGCTATCGCTCGCGCATCCTTATGGCGGAGTCGGAGGATGGTCTGGACTGGCGACGAAGCAGCATCGCCATCGAGGGAGATGGCTATGGCGGCGAGGAGATCGACGCCGTGCATGCCGAAGACATGTCGCTGATCGAGTTGGGCGATGGGCGGTATCGGATGTACTACGCCTGCTGCGACGCGCATGGGGTGTGGCGGATTGCCAGCGCGGTTAGTGGGTAGGAGCCGGACCACTACACGCCACCGGCTTGCCTTCTCCCCTTGAGGTCAGCGGACGAGGGGCGTAGCGCTCGCCGCGAGGTGGCGCGCAGCGCCGGATGAGGGGTACGCGCAACGAAGTGTAGCGCGCTCCGAGCGAAGCGAGGGGCGATCCAGTACGCGGAGAGATACCCCTCATCCGCCCTTCGGGCACCTTCTCCCTCAAGGGGAGAAGGCAATAGCTGCACCGCCAGGGCCACCCGGCAACCACTGCGGGAACTCAGCCGCCAGCCGCGCCCGATAGGCCTCGTAGGCCGCATCTCCCACTGTCTCATACGGCGGCAGCAGCTTCAGCGGGAAATCCGGTTCGCTGAGCTTGAGGATGGTCTTGTCGTAAGCACCGTCGACAAAACTGCCGCCGGCGCTGTCGAGCAATGCGTGCAGCACACCGCAGAGCTCGCGGTAGAGCGTCGCGAAGCGCGGCCAATCGCCGGTGGCGCCGGCATTCAAGTACTCGAAAGCGCGTGCGGGGTGGCTCGACGAGATCGAGGTCAGGAGCCCGCATGCCCCCAAGGGAGCGCCGATATAGTAGCCCTGCTCGGTGAGGAAATGGCGCAGTTGCGGTGCATGCCGCATGAGGCCGGAGATCAGGAACGGATCGCCGCCGCCATATTTGGTGGCGACGAGATTGGGGTGGGCGTCGGCGAGCTCGGCATAGAGCCGCGGTGAGACCAGGCGCCCCGAGCGCATCAGGTTGTAGTGGAGGAATTTCGCCTCGGGGAAACCGCCGCAGAGCTCGGCGAACACCCGGCGCAGTTCGGTATCGGTCACCACCGACCAGTTGGGCAGCGAGATCTGAAAAGTGTCGATGCCGAGGGTGCGGCAATACGCGATGCGCTCGAGCATGGTGGCCAGCGACTGACTGACGATGCCGACCATCGGCGTGGCGCCGCCGGCCTCGTGCATGGTTTCGGCAAAGATCGCGGCGACGCGACGGAACATGCCGTCGGTGACGGCGTAGCCCTCCCCGGCGGTGCCGAAGATGTAGAGATCGGGCAGCCCCGCCGCGACCAGGTTGCGGATGGTGCGGCGGAACAACGGCTCATCGAGCCCGCCATCATCGCGCCAGGGCAGGCAGACGGTGCCGAGCACGGTGCGCGGGTAACGGCTCATGACGCAAAATCGATCTGGATGCGATCGACCTCGACATAGCCCTGGGCGATGCTGGAGGGCCAGATCGGATAGTCGCGCCCTGCCCGCAGCCGGTGCGGATCGCCGCCAATCTCGCCCATCGGCCGGGGCTTCAACGGGAACATGATGATGTGAATGTTGACGTTCACCTTGGCGAGGATATCGAGCAGCGGCTTTTCGCCATAGGTGTCGGTGCGATCGTGACGCGAGCCGATGCTGGTCCATTGGCTCTCGTCAGGCACGGCGGTGACGGTGGTCTCGGTCCATTCCGGGTTCACTGCAAAGGTCTGGCCGGTCAGCACCCAGCCCGAAACGATCCCGTCCTTCGCCCCCTGGATCAGCAGCGACAGTTTCGTACCGGCGGCTTCGAGCTCGCCGCGGGTGCGCAGGGTAATCCTGGCATTGGTGAAATCGGTGGGAAACTTGCCGCCGGTGAAGCGGTTGGCGCCCGAGACCTCGCGAACCGACTCGCCCGAGGGGCCATGGGTGACCATGCACATCAAGAGCTGCAAGTAGCCGCCGCCGGGCGGCGCGTGGTTGTAATCGACCCACCAGGGACCCTGGCAGCGCACCACGCCGTGCTTGATCGGCAGCGCGGCAGGCGGAGCGAAATTGTCGACCACGCGCATCCAACCGCCCGGCCCGTCATCGAAATCCTCGACATACGACGTCATGGCAACCCCTCGCCCCTTGCCCACAATATTATCTTATCATTATAACATCTGTAGCAGTGTCAAGTGGACGATCGGGGGGATCGAGTTGACGGGCAAGCATGCGATCATTGTCGGCGCGGGGGTCACCGGGCTCTCCACCGCCTACCACCTGAAGCGGATGGGCTATGGCGAGGTGACGCTGCTGGAAAAGGACAGTGTCGGCGCCGGCTCGAGCAGCCGCGCCGCGGGCATCTCCACCGGGCTCCTCTGGTCGAAGACCGGGGTGCTGGCCAGGAAGACCGCGCTCAGGTTCTTCCGGCAGTTCAGCTCGGAGTTCGACGGCTACAGCTTCCACAACGAGCATGGGTGCCTGGGGCTGTTCAACCCCGAGCTGTGGCCGGCCCGCGAGGCGCTGCTGCCGCTCTATGAAGAATACGATGTACCCTACCAGATCCTCTCGCCCCAGGAGATGCGGCGGCGCTGGCCACAGCTCAATCCCAGGGCCGACCAGACCGGGCTGCTCGACCCGCTGGGCGGTTACAGCGAGCCGGACGCCTATCTGCCGGCGCTGACGGCGCGGGTGAGATCGCTCGGCGTGAAGCTGATCAAGAACTGCGTGGTGCACGAGCTGCTGACCGCGGGCGACCGGGTTACCGGGGTGCGCACCGCTGCGGGTGTGATCGAGGCCGATGCGGTGGTGGTCACCAACTATGCGTGGATCCTGCCGCTGCTGGCGACATCGGGTATCGCCATTCCGGCCAAGACCTTCGTCCACCAGCGCTATGTGTCGAAGCCGCTGCGGGCGCAGCTGCAGATCCCGCCGGTCAATGCCGACCCCTATCTCGGCTATGTGCGCCCAGCCGACGGCAACCGCGTGCTGATCGGGGCGGAGACGCCGGATCGCGACGACTGGAAGGTGCGCGATTTCGGCTTTCAGCTGACTGAGATCGAAGACGATCCGCGGGTCCTGCCCGATGTGCTGGCCCGGTTCGGCGATTTCGTGCCGGCGCTCGCCGAAGCCGAATGGGAAACCCGTAAGGTCGGGCTCTTGTCGTTCTCGATGGACGGCGAGCCGATCATCGGGCCGTTCGGCGGGGTGGAAAACCTCTATGTCGGGGTGTGCTTCCATTCGGGCGGCTTCAGCTACAACCCGGCCTCGGGCTTCTACCTCGCCGAGTTCGTGGCCAAGGGAAAAACCTCGATTGATCTCACCGCCTTCTCACCCGACCGGTTCTCGGCGGCGGAGACGGCCGACTACCTCGCTTCCACTGTGCCGCAACGCAACGCCGCCCGCCGGCGGCATTAGCTTTTGTCGCGCTTTCGAACCGGAAAAGTCAGCAACTTTTCCTGAAAGCGCCCCGGAGACCTCATGATGCGCGATCTCGACCCGACCGACCTCGACCGGCAGATCTGGGAGGACGAGCTCGCCGATTTCGTCCCCCAGAGGGTGTTCGACGTCCACACCCACATCTATCGCTGGGCCTTCGATCTCGACCCGAACCGGCTGAGCGGACCGTTCGCCAGCAGCATCGGCGCCTATTTTCCCGAAGTGACCTGGGAGTTGGCCGACGAGGTCGATGCAACCCTGTTCCCGGGGCGGCAGATCGAGCGGCTGTCCTTCCCGTTCCCCTTCCCCAAGCCCTGCGATTTCGAGGGTTCCAACACCTATGTGGCCGCCGAGGTGGCGAAGGGCGGCGGCAGCTCGCGCGGGCTGATGCTGGTGCACCCGGGAATGAGCGCCGCCGATGTCGAGGCCGAGATCCGACGCACCGGGCTGATCGGGCTCAAGCCCTATCGCTTCTACGCCGCCGACCCGGTGCAGTGCCGCATCACCGACATGCTGCCCGAGGCACAGATCGCCGTCGCCGACCGGCTCGGGTTGATCATCATGATGCACCTGGGCAAGCGTGACGCCATCGCCGACCCCGAGAACATCGACGACATGGTGCGGCTCAGCGAAAAGTACCCCGGCGCCAAATGGGTGCTGGCGCATTGCGCGCGCAGCTACTCCGCCTGGGCGATCGAGAAGGCAGCGGCGCGGCTCAGGGGGCTGCCAAACGTCTGGTACGACACCTCGACGGTGTGCGATTCCGATGCGCTCGACGCGCTCTACACCGGGGTCGGCGTGGAGCGGGTGATGTATGGCTCGGACGATATGATCGGGCCGATGCGCGGCAAGTACATCACCTATGGCCGAGCCTGGGCTTATTTGTCGCCGACCAACCATTCGATGGGCCTGAGCCACTGCGACGGACGGATGACCTATATCCGGTATGAGCAGCTGCGGGCGATGAAGCGCGGGGCACGGCAAATCGGGTTGAGCCCGGCGCAGCGCGAGGCGCTGTTCTATGGGACGGCGCGGGCGTTGGTGGATTCGGTGAAGCTCTGAGGCACGACCTCTCCTGATCCCCCCCCGCGTGGGGGGGGTGGGGGACCGCCGTAGGCGGTGGAGGGGGACGCAAGAGTCGACTGCGGGTTTGGCCGCCCCCTCCACCAGCTTCGCTGGTCCCCCTCCCCCGCCACGCGGGGGAGGATTACGACTGCGCCGCCCGTACCAGATCATTCGACTCGATATTGTGCGCCCCCAGCTGCGTCACGTCGGTCTCGCCCATCAGCCCCAGCGCGCTGTCGGCTTCGCTGCGGATGATGTCGAGGATGCGGGTGACGCCGGCTTCGCCGGCGACGCCGAGGCCGTAGAGCATGGGGCGGCCGATGAACACGGCGCGGGCGCCGAGCGCCACGGCTTTCAGCATGTCGTGGCCGGAGCGGATGCCGCTATCGAGGTAGATTTCGCAGTTACCGCCGACCGCATCGACGATGCGCGGCAGCACGCGGATCGAGGACGGGGCGCCGTCGAGCTGGCGGCCGCCATGGTTGGAGACGACGATGGCGTCGGCGCCATGGGAGACCGCGGCGCGGGCATCGTCGGCGTGGAGGATCCCCTTCACCACCAGCGGCCCGCCGAAGCGGCGCTTGATCCAGCCAAGATCCTGCCAGTTGAGCGTCAGGTCGTCCTGCTGCGACATCCACTGCGCCAGCTCGGCGACGGTAGTGGCGCCGGGGACGTGGCCGGCGAAATTGCCAAAACTGCGGCGTGGCGTGCCGAGCATGGCCAAGGCCCAGGCCGGTTTCAGCGCCAGCTCGGCGACGAATTTCGGAGTGAACTTCAAGGGCACGGTGAGCCCGTTGCGGACATCCTTGTGGCGCTGGCCATAGTGCTGGCAATCGAGGGTGACGACGAGGGCGGCGCAGTTGGCGGCGCGGGCCCGGTCGATCAGCCGCTCGGTGAAGGCCCGGTCCTTGCGCACATAGAGCTGGAACCAGAACGGGCGGCTCGTGGCCGCGGCGACGTCCTCGATCGAGCAGATCGAGACGGTGGAGAGGGTAAAGGGGATGCCGGCCTTCTCGGCGGCGCGGGCGGCTTTGATCTCGCCATCGGCCACCTGCATGCCGGCGGCGCCGGTGGGGGCGAGGCCGAGCGGCAGCGACACTGGCTGGCCGAGCATGGTGGTCGAAAGGCTGCGGCTGGAAATGTCGCGGCCGACGCGCTGCTCGAGGCGAATCCTGCTGAAGTCGGAGCTGTTCTCGCGGTAGCTCTGCTCAGTGTAGGCGCCGGAATCGGCGTACTGGAAGAACATTTTCGGGACGCGGCGTTCGGCCACGCGCTTGAAGTCGTCGACGGTCAGCAACCGGTCGAGACGCATGTTCTCACTCTCCCGAGACGAACCAGCGCATGTCGTAGCGATGTGTGCTGCGGTCGAAGGCGAGGGTGTGCGGATCGCAGCGCCAGCGCTCGACCTGGCCATCGGTTCGCGCCACCAGCCAGCAGAAATCCCAGCCGCCCGACTCGTAGCGTAGCGGGATGGCCGGCTTGATGCGAACCGCCGGGTGGGTGCCGGTGATGAACAGCTTCCTGTCGGTGTAATAGTAGCAGGAGCCGCAGTGGATGAAGGCTTCGTGCTCGGGGGCGGTCTCGCCCGGCGGCACCAGCCCGACGCCGAACTTGCTGATCGCCACCTTCACCGGCGAGCCGCGGAGGAACGCCTCATTGAGCGCCTCGACCGAGCCGGAAACCGGCCGTCCCTCGTGATCGTGCGCCAGCACCTCGCGCCAGCGGTCGTTGACCATGAAGCGGTAGCTGTCGAAATCGTAGACGAAGTTGCTCGATGGCGCGTTGGTGCCGGCGTCGAAACTGTCGAACTGGTGGTAGCGCGGCATGTCGGACATGTCGTCGAGTGGCGAGGGCCCACGCGTTCCCGTCGCCGGCTGGCCATCGAGATAGGGCCGGGCGATCGCCTGCGTGCCGTCCTGGTTGTAGAGGAAGAACGACATCGAGGGCCGCGGACCGAAGCCTTCAGGGAGTTCGACCGGCATGCGCAGCGTCATGATGCCCGCCGCCCAGCGGTCGTCGAGCAGCCAGGTCTGGCGAAACTCGGCCACTTCCTCGATCAGCTCGTTGCTGGAAGACCTGGTGTCGATGTGTTCGTTGTGGCGGAACGCCGTGCCGATGCGGAGATCCGCCCCGCGCCGAATGGCGTCCACCAGGTCGGTGGTGCTGCCACTGCGGACCGAGCGGTCACTGTTGAGGGTGAGGACGGTGCGCAGAGTCATCAGAAGGCCCCCTCACCCGCGACTTCGTCGCGACCTCTCCCGCCAACAGTAGAGGCGTGGGGATAGCTCGGCGCGGAAAGAGTACCCCCCACCCTGTCCCTCCCCCGCAAGGGGGGAGGAGACCAAAGCACTGGCGCCGGTGGGAGCGTCTCCCTCCCCCTTGCGGGGAGGGGACAGGGGTGGGGGTGCTCTGTGCACACCGGCCCATCGGCCGCGTCGCCGCGATACCCGCCAGCCTTCCTCTCAGAGCGCATCGAGAAACGCGACGCCCTCGAGCTTGCGCTCATCGCGGAGCCCGCGGAACTCGGCCTTGAGCTTCTCATCGGCCGCCTGGTCGATGAAGCCGCCGAGGGGGCTGCGCGTATAGCCGGCGTCGCACCCCATCCAGGCCATGGCGCGCTTGATCGAGGGGATGCCGCCGCGGCTCAATGAGAAGAAGATCACGGCATTGCCGATCTCCTGCAGGCGCTTGGCCTCGGCAAGATTGCCGGCGGCAACCGCATCGCGCAGCCCGATCCAGATTTCGGGCATCGAGTTGTAGAACGAGCCGATAATGCCGTCGGCGCCGAAGCTCAGCCCCGACATCGCCATCTCGTCGGCGCCGGAATAGACGATGAAGTCCTGCCCGATCTCCTGCTTGATGCGGATGATGTCGTGATGCGTCGACGCCGTGTACTTCACCCCGGCGACGCCATCGATCGACGAGAGCCGCTTGATCATGTCGAAGCCGAGCGCCGCCATCGGCACGTTATAGGCGATCATCGGCAGTTTGGTGGAACGGGTGATGTCGGCGTAGTAGCCGTGGATCTGGTCGGCGGAAAAGCCCCAGTAGATCGGCGGCACCGAGGAGATGGCGTCGACGCCGGCCTGCTCGGCGTGCTGCGCCAAATCGATCGAGTGGAAGGTGCTGATGGCGCCGATATGGGCGATCACCGGCACGCGGCCGCGGTTCTCCTCCATCGTCACTTCGACGACGCGCTTGCGCTCCTCGGGCGACATCAGGAAGGACTCGCCGGTCGAGCCGGTAATGTAGAGCCCCTCGACCTTGCGCTCGATGAGGAAGTTGACGACGGCGCGCAGGCGCTTTTCGTCGAGCTTCTCGTGCTCGTCGAACGGGGTCACCATCGCCGGAAGGACGCCGGTGATGGACGTTAGGTCGAAGGCGGGCATTTGGGGCTCCGTTGGGGGCTGGGGCCGGGCGATCAGGCCGCGGCTTCTTGGGCATCGATAAGGTGGCAGGCGGCGTAGTGATCGTCACGGCCGTCGATGGAATAGCGCTTCAGCGTCGGCACGGTGGTCTTGCAGACGTCCTGGCGGAAGCGGCAGCGCGGGTGGAACGGGCAGCCCGACGGCGGGTTGACCGGGCTCGGCACATCCCCCTCGAGCACCACGCGGTTGCTCTTCCGATCGAGGTCGGCGACCGGGATCGCCGAGAGCAGCGCCTGCGTGTAGGGGTGGAGCTTGCGCTCGAACAGATCCTCGGAGCGACAGAGCTCGACGATCTTGCCCAGATACATCACCGCGACGCGGTCGCAGATGAACTCGGTGACGCTGAGATCGTGGGTGATGAAGACATAGGTGAGATTGCGCTCGCGCTTCAGCCGCATCAGCAGCTCCAGCACCTGGGCGCGGATCGACACGTCGAGCGCGCTCACCGCCTCGTCGCAGACGATCAGCTCCGGGTTGACGCTCAGTGCCCGGGCGATGCCGATGCGCTGGCGCTGGCCGCCGGAGAACTCGTGCGGGTAGCGGTCCATATACTCGCGGCGCATGTTCACCGCCTCGAGCAGGTCGCCGATGATCTTGCGGCGCTCCTCGCGGGTCTTCACGCCGTACTTGGTCAGCGGGTCCTCGAGCGAGCCGAAGATGGTGAAGGCCGGATTGAGCGAGGAATGCGGGTCCTGGAAGACGATCTGCAGGCGCTTGCGATAGGCGTGCAGTTCCTTGTCGCTGAGCTTGGTGAGATCGGCGCTCGCCTCGGCGCCCGAATAGGTGATCTCGCCTTCGGTGGCGCGCACCAGTTGCAGGATGGTCTTGCCCAGAGTGGTCTTGCCACAGCCGCTCTCGCCGACGAGGCCCAGCACTTCGCCGCGATAGATGTCGAGATCGACACCATCGACCGCCTTCACCTGCGCCACGGTGCGGCGCAGCACACCGGCCTTAACAGGGAAATGCGCCTTGACGCCCTTGAGGCTGAGAATGACGTCGCCCGGTTCCTGCTGCGCTTCAGTTGCGGACGCCATTGGCGAACTCCTCGTGGCGCACGCACATGACGCGATGCGTGGGGGACAGGTGGGTTTCGGCCGGCAGGGCGGTCTCGCAGGCATCGAGCTTGTAGGCGCAACGATCGGCGAACTGGCAGCCCTTGGGCCGGTTGAACGGATCGGGGGTCGAACCCGGGATAGCGCGGATATCCTGGTTCTTGCCGCGCCCCAGCACCGGTACGGAATCAAGCAGTGCGCGGGTATAGGGGTGGCTGGGGCGGCGCAGCACTTCATCGACGGTGCCGGCCTCGACGATGTTGCCCATGTACATGACGGCGACATCGTCAGCGAGTTCGGCCACCACGCCCATGTCGTGGGTGATCAGCATGATGGCGGTGCCGTGCTCGCGCTTCAGCGTCGCCATCAGCTCGAAGATCTGCGCCTGGATGGTGACGTCGAGCGCCGTGGTCGGCTCGTCGGCGATCAGGATCTTGGGGTTGCAGGCCATCGCCATGGCGATCATGGCCCGCTGCCGCATGCCGCCCGAGAACTGGTGCGGGAACTGCTCGACCCGCCGCTCCGGCGCCGGAATGCCCATCGAGCGCAGCAGGTCGATGGCCTTGTCCATCAGTTGCCGGCCGCGCATGGCGGTGTGGTAGCGGAGGTTCTCGGCGATCTGGAAGCCGATAGTGAACACCGGGTTCAGCGCCGTCATCGGGTCCTGGAAGATCATGGCGATTTCGGAGCCACGGATCGAGCGCATGGCCTTGCCGTTGCGCTCCAGCGTATCGAGCCGGATGTCGCCGCGCTCCGAGTGGTAGACGATCTGGCCTTCCTCGATGCGCGACAGCGTCGGCAGCAACTGCATGATCGCTGAAGCGGTGACCGACTTGCCGCAGCCGCTCTCGCCGACGATGCAGAGGGTCTTGCCCTTCCTGATCTCGAACGAGACGCCGTTCACCGCCTTGTTGCAGCGTTTGTTGGTGTAAAAAAAGGTCTTCAGGTCGCGCACGCTGAGTGCGACGTCGTTGGCCGGTAGCTGGGTGGTAGTGGTCATGATGTCAGCCCTGCTGCGTCGGGTCGGTGGCGTCGCGCAGGCCGTCGCCGATGAAGTTGACGCTCAGGACGAAGAGCGAAATCGTGGTGCCGACCGGCAGCCAGATCCACCAGTTGTTCTGCAGCACGCCAAGGTCCTGCGCGACGTTGAGGATGTTGCCCCAGGTGGCGATGTTCATCGGCACGCCCAGCCCGAGGAAGCTGAGGCCGGCTTCGGCAAGGATGAAGGCAGCGGTCGAGAGCGTGATGTTGACCATGATCGGCCCGAGCGCGTTGGGCAGGATGTGCTTGAAGCAGATCAGCGGCACACTGAGCCCGAAGCTGCGCAGTGCCTGCACATACTCTTCCTCGCGCAGCGACAGCATGCTGGCGCGCGCGAGGCGGTAAATGCCGCACCAGCCGCCGAGGATGAAGATGATCATGATGTTGCTGAGCGACTGGCCGAGGATCGAGACCAGCATCAGCACCAGGATCAGCTCCGGGAAGGCCATGATGATCTCGGAGATGCGCATGCAGACGGCATCGAACCAGCCGCCGACATAGCCGGCATAGCAGCCGACGATCACCCCGATGATGGCCGAGACCACGGCGCTGCCGAGCCCGACGAGGATGGAGATGCGGCCGCCATAGAGCACGCGGGCGAAGACGTCGCGCCCGGTCTTGTCGGTGCCGAGCCAATGCTCCCACGAGGGCGGCTGCAGCATGGCGCGCAGGTTGATCTTGGTCGGATCCCAGGGGGTGAGCAGCGGCGCGAAGATCGAAGCGAGAAGAATGACGCTGAACACCACCAGCCCGATCACCGCAAGCCGGTTGCTGATGAATTTGCGGACCAGCCGGCTGCCGGTGGGATGCTTCAGCCGGCCGGCCTCCTCGAGCGCGCGGATGCGGTCGAAGCGGCGGTCGAAACGGTTGCGGCGGCGCGGGATTTCGGCGAGGGCCATGGCTAGTTCCCCAACCGGACGCGTGGATCGATGACAGCGGTCAAGACATCGATAACGACGCTGACGACGAGCACGGTGACCACCGAGATCAGCGCGATGGCCATCACCACCGGATAATCCTGGTTACGCACCGAGAGGACGAACAGGCTGCCGACGCCGGGCCACTGGAACACCTGCTCGACGATCACCGAGCCGCCGATCAGCGCCGGCAGGCGGAAGCCGATGAGGACGACCACCGGGGTGAGCGCGACGCGAAAGCCGTGCAGCAGGTTGACCCGCCATTCCGGCAGGCCCTTGGAGCGGGCGGTCTTGATGAAATCCTTGTTGAGCGCATCGAGCATGGCGGCGCGCGCATAGCGCATGACGCCGGCCGTCATCATGATCGACAGCACCAAAGACGGCATCACCAGGTGCGGCAACCGATCCCAGAAGGTGATGTATTGCGGCATCGAGCGGCCGCCGACCGGCAGCCAGCCGAGGTTCAGCGCGAACACGGTGATGGCGACGAGGCCGAAGAAGAATTCGGGGATGGAAACACCGACCATGCCGACCACGGTCAAGGTGTTGTCGGTGGCCGAGCCACGCCGCAGCGCGCTGATAATGCCGAGGATGGAGCCGAACACGGTCGAGAGCACCAGGGCTATCGCGGCGAGCTCCAGCGTCGCGGGCAGGCGCCGCGCCAACAGGTCGGAGATCGGCACGCCGCCGGTGAGGGTGTAGCCGAAATTGCCCTGCAAGAGGCCCCACAGCCAGATGAAGTAGCGGACGAACAGCGGCTGGTTGAGACCGAGCGCTTCGCGCAGTTCCTCGAGGCGTTCGGGATTGGCGCCCGACATCTGTTCGGGGCTCAGCATGAAGGAGACGGCGTCGCCCGGGGTCGCGTCGAGACCGAGATAGATCAGGAAGCTGATGGCGATGGCCATCGGGATCATGATCAGAACGCGCCTGATGACGTAGGCTAGCACGCGGCTGTTTCCTTAGGTCGACTGAGCTGGAAGGAGGGGCGGATGCCGCGGACCAGCCGCGGCATCCGGAGCTGATCAGAACTTACTTGTCGTAAGTGTTGATCCACATCATGCGGGTATAGGGGATATCCATCGGCGTCAGCTTCATGTGCGGCATGTCCTTCAATGCCTTCACGTCGCTGGTCACCTTGGTGATGGCGAAGTCGATGCGGTTGGCCGCAGCGTTCTTGACCATGTTGACGTCGCCGTCGGCGCTGGCGAAGGCCACCACCTGCTCGATCTTGGGCTTGCCGAGGAAGTAGTCGTCGAACGGCAGCAGCGAGGCATAGTCACCGAATGCGACGGTATCGACCTTGAACGGGCCGGAACCGACAGGCTTCTGCCAGAAGGCGTTCTGCTGCAGCACAGTCGGATCGGTGCCCTCGAAGTACTTCTTGGGCAGCGGCGCGAACTGGCTGAGCGAGATCAGGACGTTCGGGTCGAGCGTCGCGAACTTCAGCGTGATGGTGTTGCCCTCGGTCGAAATGCCCGAGATGTGCTCGGCTTTCTTGGCCACGTAGTCGGCAGCGCCCTCGAGCGCGTTGAGGGTCTTGCCCACCACGCCATGCAGGTTCGGGACGAACAAGGCCGCCTCGAAGCTCCAGGTGACATCGTCGACGGTGATCGGCTCGCCATCGTGCCACTTGATGTTGTCGCGCAGCGTCAGCGTCACGGTCTTGCCGTCGTCGCTGACCGTGTAGCTCTCGGCGAGGTCGCCGCCGGCAATGCCGGTCATGGTCGGGTTGGCAAACAGCAGGCGATCGAAGACGAAGCGGTTGCCGACCCACAGGCCGAGATTGGCCCACGGATGCTCGAAGTAATCGACCGGCGCGCCGTTGGTGTAGAACACGTGCTTGCCCGAGGCGTCGGGCTCGACGGTCCAGTTCTGGATATCCCAGTTGTAGTTGAACTGCTCGTTGCCGTAGGGGGCGCCGTTGCGGTTCAGCCGGTCGCTCTCCACCGTGAACAGCTGCTGGTAGTAGAGCGGCACGGTGTAGACGTTGTCGTTCATCAGCTTTTCGATGGCGAAGAAGGCTTCCTTCTGCTTCTCCGGATCGATGCTGGCATTGGTCGCGGCGATGGCTGCGTCCATCTCGGGGGTGCCCGGGAACTGGTCGGAGCTGGCTTTGCCGGTGGCGTAGTCGTTGTAATATTCCTGCATGACGATGGCGGCGCGGGCGCCATAACCGAGGTCCCAGGAAACGAGCGACTTGTCGGTCGGGTTCGGCGGGATGGCGCCGAGGGTCTTGGCGACGTCGCCGGTCAGGAGGCGGGCATTCATGTTGATGCCGACATCGGCGAAATAGGCCTGCAGCGCCTGCATCAGGTTCGCGGTGATCTGGTCATCGTAGTAGTAGACCATCTCGAGGGTGCGGCTCGAATCCCAGCCGGCTTCCTTGAGCAGCTCGCGCGCCTTGTCCGGATTGTAGTCGTAGGGGTTGAGGTCGGGGTTCTTGAACGGGCCGTTGGGCAGCATGCCGACCGCCTTGATGGCGTTGCCATCGAAGATGGTGTCGATGATGGTCTGCATGTCGATGGCATAGGCCAGGGCCTGGCGGACGCGCACGTCCGAAAGCGGATTGTTGTTGGTGGCCTGCGCGGATGCGGTGCCGATCGCCGAGGTCGACATGAGCAGCGCCATGCCAAGTGCCAGCAATTTCTTCATGTGAATGGGTTCCCTGTTTAACTCACGGATAGTGATCCACGATCCCGTGGACCCCGACGGCGCCGGCCTTCCCCTCATCCCTCCGAGGTGGAAACGGCCGCACGTGGTTCGGTGCCGACAAGCGATTCAATCCCGACAAGGGCTTGGCGCATGTAGGTGGCGTAGTTGCGCGACAGGTGAACGGTCAGCACCCTGACCGCCTCCTGCTCGTCGCGGGCAACGAGAGCGGTGACGATGGCGCGATGCTCGTCATTGCTGCGCCGGTTATGGGTCATGACATCGACCGGCGCCTCGCGGCGGCGCATCAGGCGATCAACGAACGCATCGTGCAGCGCAACGAAGATCGGGTTGCCCGGCACTTCGGCGAGCGTGCGATGGAAGCGGAGGTCGGCCTCGCGGAACTGCGGGTAGCTGCCGATGGCGCGCTCGCATGCCTCGATGGCCGCCAGCATTTTGCCCAACTGGGCCTGCGTGGCGTACTGGGCGGCGTAGCGCACCAGACTCATTTCGAGAAAGAACCGGGCCTGCTCGAGATGGGCATTGCCCTCGCTGCCGCGAAAGAAGAAGCGCGCCGCCTCGGCAGCCCCGGCCATGGCCTGGGCCAGCGTTGGCGTGACGACGCGGGGGCGGAAGCCCTTGCGCTGCTCGATCAGCTTCATGCCCTCGAGCATGGTGATGGCCTCGCGCACCACGGTACGCCCGACAGCGAAGCGCTCGCACAGATCGCGCTCGGACGGGATCATCTCTCCGGCCTTGATCACGCCCGAGTGGATGTCCTCAGCCAGCGCCTGCGCAATCTCGGCAGCTTCGGTCGCCATGTCAGCGGTTCCCCAGTCCTCTACCGCTTTAGGGAACCATAGCTTGTCATATGGTGTCAAATTTTTCTGTTTTGGTCGACCAAACTGCCGCGATTGCCGTGAACGTGGCGGTAACGGCTGTCGACGGAAGGGGGGGACACATGTGCGGAACGGGGCGCGGCCAGCGCGCATCCGATCGACGATATCGTCCCGCTGAGTCACCAATTTCCCCCTGGTGGCCTGCATATGTCATTAACATAACAACATATCAGTTTGGGGTGGTCAAGCGACGGCTGCCGGAGTGGCCCGAGGGTTCGTCAGGCGGAACAAAGTCAGGATTTCCGGGGATTTTGAGCTGGAATGAAGGCACCAGCCTCTCCGTGATCCTCCCCCGCGTGGCGGGGGAGGACCAAGGAGAGGCCAGCGGCCGCTCAAACGCTCAGCTTGCCGATGTCGTACTTGTCGGCCGAGCCGGTGGGGCGCCAGCCGATGACCTGTTTGGCGTGCGAGGTGTCGCGCCAGCGGCGCTGGTTCTCGGAGATGGCATCGAAGATGTCGAAGCGGACGCTGTCGGGCGCATCGAGGCACTTGTCGACCATCTGCACCGCGTCGGCCTGGGAGAGATAGCCGGGATAGTGGCGGATCAGCTCGGGCTGGTCGCTCGGCAGCACGGCGCCGAGCCGGATGCAGATCACCGACATGCCGTAGCGATCGGAGAACAGCCGGCCGGTATTCTCGCCGAACAACTTGCCGACGCCATAGAAGCTGTCGGGGCGCGGCGGGTCGCGGTAATCGAGCAGCTTCTCGCCCGGCGGCAGGGCTTGCAGCTGGTTGGCGGCGAGTTTGCCGTAGGGCGAGCCCTCGTACCACTCATAGCCGCACATGGTGCTGCCGGTGCTCATGAACACCACGCGTTTCACGCCAGCCTCCTCTGCGGCGCGGAACATGTTGAGCGTGCCACCGATGGTGTTCTGCATCACCTTGTCCCAGTCGTCGTATTCGTGCGTCTCGGCGGCGAGGTGCAGCACCATGTCCATGCCCTGAGACGCCTTGCGAATGGCGACTGGATCGCTGATTTCAGCCTGGGTGTGGACGATCCCCGGCACCGGCCGGCGGCTCAACCCACTGAACTCATATTTGTCGGAGAGATCGCGGATCACCAGCCCGCCGATAAGGCCGCTGGCGCCGGTCACGAGAACCTTTGGTCTGGTAGCCATTCGAATGCATCCCCCTGCATTGATCGAATAAATATACCGTTAGCATGATAACATGCCTTTGCTGGAGTCAAGCGAGTAGAACGGTACGTTCGACTGCGGTTCGTCTGGCGGAACCGCCGCATGGTGGATCATGATGCAGCGTCAACGGCTTTCGACTTTTTGCGCAGCCAATCGCGCGCAGCTCCGATTGACAGCATCAAATATGCCGTTAGCATAACAACATACTTGGTTTTCGTGTGAGGGGGCGTCGTCGGGTGAAGCGGGTGCTTATCGTGGGGAGCGGCGGCATCGGCCGGCGTCACCTCAAGGGCTACAGCCTGACCGGGCGCGTGCAACTCGCCATCGTCGAACCGGACGCCGGGCGCCGCGACGAAGCCAAGGCGCTGTTCGGCATTACCGAGACCTACAGCGATATCGGCGAAGCGGACCTCAAGAGTTTTGACCTCGCAGTGATCTGCGCGCCGGCCAATTTTCACGTGGCGCTGATGCGGCGCTGCGCCGAGGCCGGGCTCAACTTCCTCGTCGAAAAGCCGCTCTCGGTGACCATGGACGAGGTCGACGAGACGCTGGCGCTGGTCCACTCCAAAAATCTCGTGGCGCGGGTCGGCTATGTGCGGCGGGTCGCTGACGAAGTGGTGACGCTGCGCCAGCAGATCCTCGAGGGCAAGATCGGCACGCTGCGGCTCGCCTATCTCAACTCCTCGCAGGAGTTCCCCAAGTACCGGCCGGATTTCCAGCGCACCTATTACGCCCGCCCGGAAATGGGCGGCGGCGCCATTCTCGATGCGGCGAGCCACCTGTTCGACATGCTGATCTGGCTGATGGGCAAGCCCACCGATGTCAGCTGCCTCTATGACCGGCTGGTGCTCGAGGGCACCAATACCGAGGACACCTGCCTCGTTTCGATCCGCTTTCAGAGCGGGGCGATGGCCAACGTCACCATCAACCAGTTCCAGAAGCCCAATATCGCGCGCTTCGAGTTCATCGGCACCAAGGGCAACCTGATGCTCGAGCACTCGACGCTGAAATTTGCCGACGACGACAGCGGCAAGTGGCAGGACGAGCGCGACTTCATGCATGGGCTGGTGCCGACCGAAGCGCACCAGGCGCGCTTCCGCATGCAGGCCGACGCCATGCTCGATGCGATCGAGGGCAAGCCCTGCTGGCTGGCAACGCTCGACGACGCGCGTGACAATCTGCGGGTGGCGCTGGCCGCCAAGCAATCCTGGCTCGAAAAGCGGATCGTGAGTCTCTGATGCTGAGTTTTGGCGGCAAGACCATTCTGATGGCCGGCGGCGCGGGCTACCTGGCGCTGCCGGTGAGCAAGCTCCTCGCCGCTGAGGGCGCCAATGTGGTGCTGGCCGATATCAACCCGGAGCGACTGGCGGCAGCCGAGGCCGAGCTCAAGGCGATCGGCGGCGGGGTGCTGGCGCTGCCGCTCGACATCGGCGACGAGGACTCGATCCTTGCCGCGGTGCGTGGCGCGGCACAAGAATTCGGCGGGCTCCATGGGGTGGTGAACGCCACTTTCGGCTCCACCGGCAAGCGCTTCGAGGATCTGACGGCGGCGGATTTTGACCGCACCAACCGGCTGAACCTCACCGGCAGCTTCATCCTCGCCCGCGAGGCGGCGAAGCATATGGGGCCCGGTGGTGCGATGGTGCTTTATGCCTCGATGTATGGCGTGGTGGCGCCGAACCCCGCGAACTACCCGGGCGACATGGCGCCCAACCCGATCGAGTACGGCGCCGGCAAGGCCGGGATGATCCAGATGGTGCGCTACATGGCCGGGCATTTCGGCCCGGCGGGCATCCGCGTCAATGCCGTGGCGCCCGGCCCCTACCCGCACCAGGCGACGCAGGACAATGCCGAGTTCATGAACCGGCTGGCGCGATCGACCATGCTGGGCCGCATCGGCCGGCAGGACGAAATGGCCGGGCCGACGGCGTTCCTGCTCAGCGATGCCGCAAGCTACATCACCGGGCACTGTCTCAATGTCGATGGCGGCTGGACCGCCTGGTAGGGATTTTCAATGAGCGTTCTACCGATCACCCGGGATGAAATCCGTCTCGCCATGCTGGGCATGGTGGAGGGCAACGGGCACCCCTATTCCTGGAGCATCATCATCAACGGCAGCTACGACGCCAAGGCGCTCGCGGCCTGCCCATACCCGGTGATCAAGGACTATATCGCCAAGCAACCTGCGGGAACGCTCGGCATTCCCGGCGCCAAGGTGACGCATGTGTGGACGGACGATCCCGCCGATGCGCAGCAGGTCTCGGCGGTGGCGCATATTCCCAACATCGCCAGCCGCGCCGAGGACGTGATCGGCGAGGTCGATGCGGTGCTGGTCGCCACCGACAAGGGCTTCGAGCATGTCGAGCGGGCCCGGCCGTTCATCGAGGCCGGCATCCCGGTGTTCATCGACAAGCCGCTCTGCGACAACCGGCTGGACCTCGCGACCTTCTCGAAATGGGTGGCCGAGGGCAAGCCGCTGATCAGCTCGTCGGCCATGCGCTTTGCCAAGGAATACGTGCCCTACCACCGCGCCACGCACGCGCTCGGGCAGTTGCGCCATGTCAGCGCCACCATGGCGAAGTCCTGGGAGGCCTACGGCATCCATGCGCTGGAGACGGTCTACCCGATCACCGGGCCGGGCTACGTCTCGGTGCAGAATATCGGCGATGCGAACTCCAATATCGTCCACCTGCGCCACCGCGACGGCATCGACGTGCTGCTGCAGGTGACCAAGGATATGGGCGGCGGCTTCGGCATGGTGACGCTGGCCGGCACCGCCGCCGGGCTGCAGCTCAAGTTCACCGACACCTACCACGCGTTCCGCACCCAGCTCGTCGGCTTCGTCGATTACCTGCGCACCGGCAAGCCGCCGGTGCCATGGGAGGAGACCCGCGAGCTGATGCAACTGGTGATCGCCGGCATCGAGAGCCGCGAACAGGGCGGGCGCCGCGTTTTCCTCAGCGAGATGGACTGAACCATGCAGGTACTCGAGAGCTTCTCGCTCAAAGGCAAGGTCGCCGTGGTCACCGGCGGCGCCGGGCTCTATGGCCGGCAGATCGTCGCCGCTTTGGCCGAGGCCGGGGCGCAGACCTTCATCGCGGCGCGCGACGTCAACAAGCTCGAAGCGGTGGCCGCCGAAGAGCGGGCCCGCGGCTTCGACGTCACGGCGCTGCAGCTCGATCTGTCGTCGGACGCCTCGATCGAAGCGCTGCACCACGAGGTCATCGCGCGGGCCGGCAGGTGCGATGTCCTCGTCAACAATGCGGTGACCCGCTCGGCGCTGGATGGCTGGGCGCATGACCTCGATGCCTTCGACAGGAGCCTGCGCGTCAACGCTTCGGCGCTGTTCAAGATCACCGAGCTGTTCGGCCGCAACATGCGGGCGCAGAAATCCGGCTCGATCATCAATATCGGCTCGATGATGGGGATGGTGGGCGTCGAGATGGCGAACTACGAGGGTACCGACATGACGCCCAACCCCTCGCCGATCTACCACTACGAGAAGGGCGGCATGCTCAACTTCACCCGTTGGGCGGCGAGCATCCTGGGCGCCGACAATGTGCGCGTGAACTGCCTGTCGCCGGGCGGCTTTTTCAACAACCAGCCGGCGCCATTCGTCAAAGCTTACAGCGCCCGCACCCAGCTGGGCCGCATGGCCAACGATACCGACCTCAAAGGCGTCATCGTCTTTCTCGCATCGGACGCCTCGGCCTACGTCACCGGCACCAACATCCCGATCGATGGCGGCTACACCGCCAAATAACCCCTCCGGAGGAGCATAACTTGTCCCAGACGCAGCCCTACGCCGCGACGCCCCCGACGCGCTTCCGCATGCGGCCGAGCCGTGTGCTGCGCACCATCCGCGAGGGCAAGGTGGCCCGGGTGCTGAAGCTCAACATCGCCGACGCCAAGATCGCCGAGATCTTCGCCGCGGCGCAGCCCGATGCGCTGTGGCTATGCATGGAGCACACCTCGGCGACCTGGGAGCAGGTGGAGAACCAGATCCGCGCCGCTAAGCTCTATGACGTCGACACCCTGCTGCGCGTTTCGCGCGGCAGCTACAGCGACTATATCCGCGGCTACGAGATGGATGCGACCGGCCTGATCGTGCCACACATCATGAATACCGACGATGCGCGCAAGGTGCGCGACATCACCAAATTCGCGCCGCTCGGCAAGCGCGCCGTCGATGGCGGCAATAACGACGCGCAGTTCACCCGCGTCGGCTTCCTCGACTACCTGAAAACCGCCAACGAAGAGCGCTTTGCCTGCTACCAGATCGAGGATCCGGAGGCGCTGGAGCACCTCGAGGCGATCGCCGAGATGGATGGGGTGGATTGCCTGTTCTTCGGCCCCGGCGACTATTCGGTGGCGAGCGGCATTCCCGGCCAGATCCAGCACGACGAGATCAAGGCGGTGCGCAAGCGCGTCGCCGAAGTCGCCCGCAAATACGGCAAGATCGCCGCCACGGTCACCAACCGCGAGCTGATCGGCGAGTACGTCGACATGGGCTACAACCTCTTGTCGGTCGGCGCCGATGTGATCGCGCTGGCGAACTATGCCGATGAGTCGATGGCGGCGTTTGACAAGGCGCTGGGCTGACCGATCGCCGAACTCGAAGGGTGGCCTTCTCCCATAACGGGAGAAGGCACTGACTGAGAGATCAGTGCGGCCCTACGGATGAAACGTAGCCGGCATGCTCATGACCTGCTTGCCGGGTTTGCGCTCTTCGAGGTTGGCGTAGATATCGGCCAGCACCTGCTGCATCCAGGCAGCGGAATCGACGTTGAAGCTCGGGCCGTCATTGTCGAGCGAATAGCGATAGGCCCGGGTGGGCTTGGTCGCCTTGGCAGCGATCACCGGCACCCAGCTATGGTGCATGTAGCCACAGACGATGTCGGGCTTGTAGCTTTTGAGCACCGCCTCGAGCTCGGCCGTGTCGTTCTGGCCGGTCTCCTGGTTCACCGAAATGATGCGCAGCTCCTGCTCGGTCTTGGTCGAGGCATGGGCGCGCTTGATGCTGGCGAGACGAGAGGCCTGCTCGCTCGAGGTGATGGTGGTGTTGAGGTAGAGATACTTGAGCTTCTTGCCGTCGTTGAGCCGGAACATCTCCATGAAGGCCGGCTCGAAATCGATGCGGTAGGCGTGGTAGGGCAGATCCTCGATCACGAGGTCGATGATCGCCACCTGCGCCGAGGTCTCGGGCAGCTTGTCGATCTCGGTTTCCGGCGTAATGCCGGCGAGCACCACCACATCGAGTGCGTCCCACACATGGGTCGGCATCGACTTGTGGGTGAAGCTGCCCAGGATGAACTCGTGACCATCGGAGACCACGGCCTTTTCCAGCGCCACCACCAGCTTGGTGTAGAACTCGTTGTTGAAGATGCCGCCGCCGACGATGTCGCGGTTGTAGAAGAAGCCGATGCGATGATGCGCTTCGGTCCATGGGGTTTCGACGAGGAAGGAGCCCTTGCCCACCTGACGACGGATGACCCCCTCGGCCTCGAGGTCCTTCAGCGTCTTGATGACTGTGATCAGCGAGAATTCGCAGAACTTCACGATCTCGTTCTGCGACTCGATCTTGTCCCCGGCTTTCAGGCCGTTGGTTTTCCAGCGCCGGAACAGCATATCCCTGAGCTGCAAGTGGCGTGGCGACAGGTCGATACTCAAGCCAGGACTTCCCGTGACAGTGATTGCCGAAGATTCCTCCGGCGACATATAGCACCGCGCCCGCCCTGCCGATCACAGAGGCGCTTCAAGGCGCCATGTTTCCCCTTGAATTCGCATGTTAGGTGGTTATCATGACAATATACTACGAGCATGGATTCTGCAAGTGAAGCAAAGATGGCGTAACGCCACGCTGGTGACCCCGGGCGGAGAAATCGGGCAGGATCTGTTGATCGAGAATGGCCGGTTCACCGGCATCGTAGGGCGAGACGCTGCCACCGGCACGGATTGGCAGGATGTCGACGCCAACGGCAAGCTGCTGTTCCCCGGCATCATCGACCTCCTCCAGCACGGCATGGACGTCTACCTCTACAACGACACCCTGCCCGGCTGCGTTTCGGACAACTCGACGCTGCTGCTGTCGCGCGGCGTTACCGGGTTCCTGCCCTCGATCAGCTGCCTGCCGCCCGAGAACATGGAGCCGACGCTTACCCGCCTCGCCGCCGAGACCGAAAAGGCCACCGGCGCGCGCGCTTTGGGCATCCACAGCGAGGGCCCGTGCTTTGCCTCGCCCGGCGCCCACAACCCGCGCAATCTGCAGCAGCCGAGCGTCGAGCTCGCCGAGCGGATGCTGGCGGCCAGCAACGGCCGGCTGAAGGCGGTGACGCTGGCGCCGGAGCTGCCGGGCGCCGAAGCCTTCATCAAGCGCCTGAAGGCCAACGGGGTCAGCATTCATCTCGGCCACAGCCAGGCCGTGCCGGACGACGTGGCGCGCTACGTCTCGTGGGGCATCGACGCGGTGACCCACATGTACAACGTGATGCGCCAGCCGGAGCCCGGCAATATGGGGCTGCACATCCTGTCGCTCACCGATGCGCTGCTGGCTGAATCCGATCTCAAGCTGGGGCTGATCTGCGACGGCATCCATGTGTCGCCCAAGCTGATGAAGATCCTCGCGCAACTGCCGGTCGACCGGGTGTTCCTCGAGACCGACGCCAACAAATACGCCGGCGCCGAGGACATGGAGTTCGAGTTCTACCCGGGACAATGGGTGCGCAGCGCCCGCGGCAAGGCAGTGGTCGACAGCAATGGTGGGCTTTGCGGCTCGTCGCTGACCCCGGACGAGGCGATGCGCAACTACGTCACCATGGTCGGCGCCGACCTCGTCCGCACCGCCCACGCCACCAGTCTGGTGCCGGCAAGAGTGCTGGGCATGGACAAGGACATCGGGTCGATCGAGGTCGGCAAGCTCGCCGATTTCACGGTGCTCGATCCTGATACCCTCGAGATCGAGGCGACGGTGGTGGGCGGCGAGACGCTGTTCAGGCGCTCCGCATAGCCGGTTTGGCGCAACGGCTTGTGGGGGGACAGCCAATGCAGATCGTCGCATCGGGAATACTGGCACAGGCCGAGCCGGGGACGGCTCGCGCCAACCTGACCTTTCCCTCGGTGACGGTGCTCGCCGATGGTTCGCTCCTCGCAACCCTCAGGGCCGGCGACGAGAAGGATTCGCCCAAAGAGCGGATCGCCTTCTACCGCTCGTCCGATAACGGGCTCACCTGGTCGACGCCGAGCTATCCGTTCGAGCCGCCTCAGGTGCGCGGCACCGGCGGCACGCTGAAGCTCTGCTACGTCACCGAACTCGCCCCCAACCGGCTGCTCGCCGCGGCGATGTGGGTCGATCGCACCAGCTATCCCGGCAAGCCTTTGTTCAATGCCGAGACCGAGGGTTGCCTGCCAATGGTGATCCTCCTCGCCGACTCCAGCGACAATGGCGCGAGCTGGACGGCCTGGCGCGAAGTGCCGATGCCCGAGGAGATCGGTCCCGCCAGCCTCACCAGCCCGCTGCTGCGACTGGCCGACGGGCGGCTGGCGATGAGCATCGAGACCAACAAGACCTACCTCGATCGTTCGAAATGGCTGCAGCGGGCAGTGTTCTTCCATTCCGCCGACGAGGGCCGGAGCTGGAGCGGACCGGTGACGGTGGCCGAGGACCCGACCGGCCGCATCTTCAACTGGGACCTCCGCTGTGCAGTGGCGCCGGATGGCCGCGTCGGCTCGTTCGCCTGGACCTACGACACCACGACGGCGGGCTATCTCAACATCCACCGCCGGATCAGCACCGATGGCGGAGCGAGCTGGAGCGCGGCCGAGGATCTCGGCTTTGCCGACCAGGCGGCCCGGCCGGCGGTGCTGGCCGATGGCCGGGTGGTGCTGGCCTGGGTCGACCGCTTCGGCAGCCAATCGATCCGCGCGCGCCTCGCCGCGAGCATCGACGCACCGTTCGCGACAGACAGCGAAGTCGAAGTCTACGCGCATGCCAAGGCGCAGGCGGCGAGCAGCGATACCGGCGACATGCTGGCCAGCATGGACGTGTGGAGTTTCGGCCTGCCCTCGGCGACAGCGCTGCCGGATGGGGATGTGCTGGTGGTGTATTATGCGGGGGAGCCCAGGGCACTCGACGTGCAGTGGGCGAAGCTGAGGGTCTAGCTGCCCTACTGAAGCGCTGGTGCGGGCTGACCCCACCCCTGTCCCCTCCCCGCACGGGGGAGGGAGACCAAAACACTAGGCCGGTGTAGGCGTCTCCCTCCCTTTTGCGGGGAGGGATCAAGGGTGGGGGTCAGCCCGCGCCGGGCGTAGAAGCTACCCTGCCAGCACCGGCCGCATCGCCAGCGCCAGGAGGATCAGCAGCGCGCGGTGCGGTTGTTCGATATCGCGGGTGCCGTCCATCAGCTTGAGCACGATGCCCGCTTCGGGGTGGCCGCTGCGCTCGATGTACGGGCGGAGGTCCTGCAGCGCCCGGAAGGCGGTGCCGGTGCTGCCCGAGCTCAGCGCCGCTGCCGCCTGCAGCAACAGGCGGGAATGCTCCGCATTGGAGCGCTTGCGGAGGTCGTCGCTCAAGCGGCCGAACAGGCCGGGCAGGCGGTAGCCCAGCACCTTCTCCTCGTGCCGCCACTCGCGCGAAAAGCTCTCTTCCCAGTCGAGGATCTTGGCCAAGGCCAGCAGCACCACCTTGCTGCGCGGCTCGCCTGCCATGCTCACCGCATCGCCGGCCAGTTCGCGATAGACCTGCAGCAGGCCATCGACGCTCTGGCTGTCACGGAGTTTGCCGAGCGCCGAAACCGCTGCCAGCCGGGCGTCGATCTCGGGATCGTCGGCCAGCATGCGGCGGATACGCGGTAGCTGCCTGGTATCCCGGATATCGCCGAGGGTGCGGGCAGCGCGAGCCCGCAGCAGCGGGTTCGGGCTATCGAGGAAGCGGGCGATGGCCTCGCCGCTCTGGGTCGCCTTGATCCGGCCGAGCGAGTTGAGCGCCGCATATTGCAGCTCGACCAGCCCATCATAGGCCAGCATGGATTCGAGCGCCCGCACCACCGCCGGGCTCGGCGGCAGGTGGCCGAGCGACTGGATCGCTTCGTGGCGGACATCGAAGCTCGGGTCGCTCAGCGCGGCGATCAGCTCTTCCTTGACCAGCGCGCTGCGGGTCTTGCCGAAGCCGTAGGCCAGGTCGCGGCGGCGTTCCTCTGAGGTCAGTGCGCCATAGCGATGAATCCCCCACAGGGCACTGAGCGGCCGGCCGCGGCCGAACTGGCCGAGGAAATCGCGCACCCCGGTCGCACCCTCCTCCTTCAGCATGGCGAAAGTGATGGCGGAGACCACGACCATCGCGGCGCTGAGCGCGAACAGCGTCTCGAAATTGCCCAGCGTCACGCCGGAGATGACGATGGTGTTGCTCGCCAGCAGTTCGAGCAGCCAGCCGGCAAGGAAGGCGGCGCCGCCGCCGATCAGACCGTCGGTCATATAGGCGAGCGTCATGTAGCTCTCCTTTTTGGCCGGCGGCACATAGTTCAGCATGTAGATGCCGCCCACCGAGATGGCGCTCTGGAACAGCATGCCGAAGACGAAGAAGATCAGCCCGACGATGAAGATGGTGCCGGGCGTATCCCTGGTGACGAACATCAGTGCGATCAGCGTCGCCACCTGCAGCCCCTGCAGCGTGATGCGGATGGCCCGAGTGCCGTAGCGATCGACGAACCAGCCCGAGGCAACGCTGCCGACCGCAGCACCGACCGGGATGAACGCCGCCATCAGCACGATCTGGCCCGACGAGATGCCGAGCCGCTCGCGGAAGAATAAGAGGATGAAGAGGTTGATGACGGTGTAGACGAGGAACTGCGTGCCCGAGGACACCAGGTAGAGCAGGAAGTTGCCGTCGCGCAGCGGCACCCCCATGGCGCGGATCGAGTCGAAACCGCGCGCCGAGCCAGGGCGCGGCTTGCCGCCGCCGAGCCCGAACAGCGTCGACGCGGCGATGACCCCCAACAGCAACCCGATGGCAAAGACCGGAAAGAAGCGCTCGATGCCGTGCTGACCGTCGAGCCAGAGCTGCACCAGGACCGAACCGACCAGCGCCACCGGCAGGTAGGCGACGGCGATGCCGCCGGTCAGCCGGCCGCGGATGAAGCTCGGCATATACTCCTGCGACCATGGCCAGATCGCGGTTTCGGCCAGGGTGCGGAAGATCGAGAAGCCGAGCATGGCCGCGAACAGCACCCAGAACACCATGTCCGGATTACCCTGGAACATCGGCGCCACGAGGATCAGCGACAGACACAGATAGCGGGTGAGCGAGGCATAGCCGGCCACCCGGCGATGGCCGAAGGCCATGACGATGGGCAGGAACACCACCGCGATCACCTGCACGAACGGCATGATACCACCGATCAGCCCGATGCGGTCCTTGGGCACGCCCAACTCGGCGGCGAACAGCGCCAAGGGCGAGGTGACGGTGCAGAGCAGCGCCGCAGCGGTGATGATGTTGAAGGCGTAGAGATAGGGGATGCGCCGGATCTTGTCGAAATCCGACTGCTCCTCGTACTCGGCAACGCCGACGCCTTCTACCCGCGACACGTCAAAATCCCCCCTCACGGACTCGCCTTGGTTCATGCGGCGATCCGGTATCCCTTGATCACATACTGGCCGTTCTCGAAACTCCAGCAGGCGGCGTAGATTTCCCCGTTCTGCAGACGCAGCAGCGAGGGCTGGCCGAACTTCAGGCTGCCGAACTGCTTCTTGATGTCGGCGGAGTCGCTGCCCATCGCAGCGTCAGCGAAGAGGTTCAGTTCCTCCTCGACCCTGAAACCACCGTTGAGGTCGACGCGGCGGACGATCAGCCCGACCGGTGCCTCGCGATGCGAATGGATGGTCAGCGCCTTGCCACCGCCAAGCGATAAGAGGTTCGAGGCCTGGCCGCGAATGCCGGTGTCGATCGCCGGCTCGAACGTCTCGCCACCATCGTTCGAGAGGACGATATGGTTGCTGAGGTTGGCGCCGGCGGCATTGTCATAGGCCCAGAAGATCACCGCGACGCGGCCGCCGCCGAGATCGGCGATGCGGCTCTCCCAGGTCGAGACGTTGCCGGCGGGCGAGCGATAGAACTCGGAGAGCTTGTTCCAGCTTTTGCCATTGTCGTCGCTGGCGATGATCCAGCCCGCATGGCCATCCTTGCCGAGGTGAAACGGCGCGGTGGCCGCGATGATGCGGCCCGAGGCGAGCTGGATGGCTGGGCCGGAGAGCTCGAGCGGCTGGCCCTCGATGTAGAAATAGACAGGGACGCTCCAGCTGCGCCCGCCGTCGGTCGAGGTGCTGGTCTTGTTGCGCAGGGTCAGCAGCTTGAAGGTTTCGGGGTCGACCACCGGGGTCAGCGGGGTCGGGCGGACGAAGACGTAGCCGGTCGCGAGGAGCGAACCATCGGCCAGCAGCAGCGGCTTGAAGCTCTCGGATTCTTCGGGGCGCACTTCGTGGTCGGTGAGGCGGACGGGGGCAGACCAGGTGCGGCCATTGTCGGAACTGCGACTGACATGGGCGCGGGCATCGGCGGCGTCGAAGGCCTGGCCGATGGTGAAGATGGCGACCAGCTCGCCCGAGGCCAGTTGCACGATGCCCGGGAACGTCGCCTGGCGGCTGACCAGCAGCGGGTCGGGGTTGGCGTAGATGGTGATCTCTTCAAGGCGCTGCATCGAAAACTCCGGTCAGGCGAAAGGGTTGGACCAGTGGCGATACTGGCCGGGGGTCTTGCCGCGCCGCTTGCGGAACGCGGCAGCGAGGGTGGCGGCATGGCCGTAACCGACTTCGGCGGCGATGGTGGCCAGCGACTTGTCGGTCGAAACCAGCAGTTCCTCGCTGCGGGTGAGGCGCAACTCCCGCAAATGCTCGCCGGCGGAGGTGTGCCGGGCCTTGCGGTGCATGGCGCGCAACGCACTCTCGGAAATCCCCAGCAACGCCGCGACATCGGCGAGGGTACGCATGCGATGGAGGTTCTGCCCGGCCTGGGTCCAGGCGATGGTCAGCCGGTCTTCGTCGATGGTCGGCGCTTCGGGTATGCCCGGGCGCGCGAAGCCGTCGAGCAGGCTCAGCAGCAGGCGCTTGCGGCGCGGCAGCTCGTCGGAGCGATTGCGCCGGGCGAGGTGCATGGCAAGGCGAATGAGATTCTGCAGATGCAGCGCCTCGTCCGGGTTGGGCAGTGCGTAGCCGGGCCCCGCCGGCTCGCCGGCCATCGTAAAATGGCAGATCGAAGCGGTGGCGAAGGCGCCGAGCGTCGCGCCCTGAAACTCCGTGCCGGGCAGGATCAGCACGCCGGCGGGCGCCACCAGTTCGAGCCGCACGCCAAGCTCGGGAAAAGCAATGGCGACGCGCCCCTCGTGCACCCAGAACAGATCGTGGAACGGCCATCGTACGGGTCCGATCGGCATGCGGCGATTGATCCGACCGAAGCGGTGGTCGCGCAGCTCGAGCTGATCGGTGTCACAGGACATGACGCCTCGCCAGTGGCGGTTGGCGGCGGCAATCGGATTTCCTAACGTGATGCCGATCCTCGGCAATGACGGAAGGCCGGCGTTGGCCTTTCATCTGACACGGCCGCATTGGCCCTGAGGAGAGGAGCGCAGGATGAGTGCTGCAATGAGCATTCCGCATAGCCAGCTGAAGGCGGATTTCGACCGCGACGGCTTCATCGCCTTCCGGCCGCTGTTCGATGCGGCCAGGATGGCCGAGATCAACCGCGAGCTCGACCGGTTCCTGATCGAGTGCGTGCCGAAAATGTCCGAGACCGAGGTCTACTACGAGGACAAGGCGAACCGCTCGACGGTCAAGCAGATGATGTACCTCGAAAAATACGACAGCTACTTCAAGACGCTGCTCAGCGACGGGGTGATCAAGCAATTGGCCGAGACGGTGCTGGGCGAGGAAGCGGTCGCCCAGAACATGGAATATTTCAACAAGCCGCCGGGCATCGGCAAGCAGACGCCGCCGCACCAGGATGGCTATTATTTCAAGATCGCGCCGCCCAAGGCGATCACCGGCTGGCTGGCGCTGGAGCCGGTCGACGACGAGAACGGGTGCCTGCAATATGTCCGCGGCTCGCACGCTTTCGAGGGCTGGCGTCCACATGGGCGCTCCGAGATTCTCGGCTTTTCGCAGGGGATCATCGATTTCGGCACCGAGCACGATGTCGCCAACACCGTGGCGCAGCCGGGTCCGGCCGGCATGCTTCTGATGCACGATTGCAAGACGGTGCACTGGGCCAGCTCCAACCGCTCGCCGACCCGCTCGCGCCGGGCGCTGGGCTTTGTCTATTTCGGGGCGAGCGCCAAAGCCGACGAGGAAATGAAGCGGGCCTACCAGGCCAAGCTCGACGCCGAACTCAAGGCCGCCAACAAGATCTGACGGTTCGCCCGGATGGTGCGGCTCAAACCGCGCCATCCGCTCCGTCCTCCCGGCGCGCTCCTCGATCGTCAACGTCCGCCCGGTCGCGCATTGCACGCCACCGCCCCTCCGCACCGCATCGGCGCAGAGTATGTTACTATAATAACATGGTTAGGCGGTCAAACGCGGTGGATCGGCTCATGGATGAGTTGAACCCCTTCGCGTGTGGTGTGCGAGCGTCGAACTGACGCACGATGATTTGCCCACCCACCGGCTGTCATCCCTGCGAAAGCAGGGACCCATTCATCCACCTGCGCGGCAGCGAGTTGGGTCCCAGCTTTCGCAGGGATGAAACCGAGTTTGGGGCGTGGCCCGGTGGCAATGTCGCCGATGGCCTCAAAGCGCTACATGTCGAAGGCCGCAGCGAATTTGAGCTCGCCGCGCGGCGGCGGACCGGACAGCACCAGCCGCTGCACCAGCCGCCGATCGAGATCGCCATAGGCCAGCAGACCATCGCTCTCGAAGCCGGCGCGTCCATAGATATCGGGGTTGCCGATCAGCGCCACGCCGGCTGCACCCCGCTGGCGCAGCAGCTCCAACCCCCGCGCGATCAGCGCCTTGCCGATGCCCTGGCGTTGCCGATCGGCGCGAACGGAGATCGGCCCGAGCCCGAACCATCCGCCATGCACGCCATCGATGGTGACCGGCGAGAAGGCGATGTGCCCGACGATCACGCCATCGTCCTCGGCCACCAGCGACAGCGTCAGGTCGCCCGAGGCGCGCAGGGCCCGAATGATCGGCGCTTCCGTGCCGCTGCTGAACGGCATCGGCTCGAACGCCACGCGGGTCAGCGCATGGATCGCCGCATCGTCCGCACGCAGTTCGCCTCGAATCTCCACGTGCACCTCAAGAAGTTGGGGAGACCGATATTTCTCACTGCGCGCCAGTCGTCAAATTTGTCGCGCCATCGAGCCGGAATAGTCTGCAACTTTTCCCGAATGCGCTCCGATGACGCAATCCCCATCCGTTCGGACGGGGTCCCTCCCCCACGCAGCTATGGTACGCATACCGGTCCACCGGCTCGCCCGGCGGTTCATTGCTTGAAAGGACAATAAGTGAAGCTCGAATCCATCGCGCTCCATCATGGCTACAAGTCGGAGGAAACCACCAAGGCGGCAGCGGTCCCGATCTATCAGACCACGTCATACACGTTCGACAACACCCAGCACGGCGCGGACCTGTTCAACCTCGCGGTCCCCGGCAACATCTATACCCGCATCATGAATCCGACGACGGCGGTGCTCGAGCAGCGCGTCGCCGAGATGGAAGGCGGCATTGCCGGACTCTGCGTCGCCTCGGGTATGGCGGCCATCGCCTATTCGATCCAGGCGATCGCCGGCGTCGGCGACAACATCGTCTCGATCAGCCAGCTCTATGGCGGCACCTACAACCTGTTCATGCACTCGTTCCCGCGCCAGGGCATCGAGGTGCGGATGGCCGACCAGGGCGATTTCGAAGGGCTGGAAAAGCTCATCGACAAGAACACCAAGGCAGTGTTTTGCGAGTCGATCGGCAACCCGGCCGGCAACGTCGTCGATATCCAGCGGCTGGCAGAGATCGCGCATCGCCACGGCGTGCCGGTCATTGTCGATAACACGGTGGCGACGCCTTACCTGTGCAAGCCGTTCGAGTTCGGCGCCGATATCGTGGTGCACGCGCTCACCAAATATATCGGCGGGCACGGCAACTCGATCGGCGGCATCATCGTCGACTCGGGCAAGTTCGACTGGGTGAAGAACAAGGATCGCTTCCCGATCCTCAACGAACCCGACCCCTCCTACCACGGCGTGGTCTATACCGAGGCGCTGGGGCCGGCGGCCTATATCGGGCGCTGCCGCGTGGTGCCGCTGCGCAATACCGGCGCGGCTTTATCGCCGCATAACGCCTTCCTGTTCCTGCAAGGGCTCGAGACGCTCGGGCTCCGGATGGAACGCCATTGCGAGAACGCCGAAAAGCTCGCGGCCTGGCTGAAAAAGCACCCCAAGATCAACTGGGTGAATTACGCCCAGCTGCCCGACAGCAAGTACAATGCGACGGCCAGGAAGATCACCAAGGGCAAGGCCTCGGGCATCATCAGCTTCGGCATCAAGGGCGGCGCCGTTGCCGGTGGCCAGTTCATCGACGCGCTGCAGATGATCCTTCGGCTGGTCAATATCGGCGACGCCAAGTCGCTGGCCTGTCATCCGGCCTCGACCACGCACCGCCAGCTCGGCCCCGAGGAGCTGGCCAAGGCCGGCGTCTCTGAGGACCTGGTCCGCATCTCGGTCGGTATCGAGCACATCGACGACATCATCGCCGACGTCGAGCAGGCGCTGGCAAAGGTCGCCTAGGCTGACTACATGTCCGTCGGCGCGCTCGACGCGCCGGCGGCTCCGAAAGGCCTGTATCCGTGACTGCTCCCGAAGGCCCGCGCCTCCACCCGACCGGCCGATTGATCCCGCCCGAACTCGACGACGCCATGGTGACCGCGGTGGTCGAACAGTTCTACGGGCGAGCGCGGCGCGACGAGGTGATCGGGCCGGTGTTCAACCGGGTGATCCCGGAGGCCGAATGGCCGGCGCATCTGAAGACCATCGCCGATTTCTGGAGCTCGATGCTGCTCGGCAGCGGCCGCTACTATGGCCGTCCGATGCCCAAGCATATCGCCATCCCCGAACTCTCCGACCGGCATTTTGCGCGCTGGCTGAAGCTGTTCCGCGAGACGGTGGAAGAGCTCTGCCCGCCTGATGTGGCGGCGCTGTTCGTCGAGCGCGCCGAACGCATCGGCACCAATTTCCGCCTGCGCATCGCGCAGTTCCGCGGGCAGAACCTCGACGAGGTCAGGCCGATCCGGGCCGGCGACGAGTCTCCCGAACAGGCCTGACGACATCAAACAAAAAGCCCCGCGCCAGTGGCGCGGGGCTCGACTGAGGCGACCGATAACGGCTCAGGCGCCGAAGAAGGTCGAGGGCAGGATGCCGATCAGGGTAGCGAAGGACCGGACCACTTCGAGCGGCACGTTGGTGCCGCTGAGGCTACCGGAGGCCTCCACCTTCATCGGCGTGGTGATCTTCTCGCCGTCGACGGTGACAGTGACGTTGTTGGAGTTCTTCATGATGATCGAACCGGTGATGCCGTCGACCGAGGCGAAGAGGTCGGCGTTCTCGTCGGTCGTGGCGAACAGCGCGTCGTCACCCACCAGTTCGGTGGAAGGCAGTGTCAGCGTCAGGTCGTACTGGGTCTGGCCTTCGACGCCGGGGGTGTCGGTGAACGGCATGTTGCCCTTCAGCTCATAGACCTTGCCGCCGCAATCGGCCGACAGCGACATGAACCAGGAATAGGTCTGGTAGGCGAACACCATGTTGCCCGACCAGGTGCAGCCCTTGTCGGACGGCAGGCCGGCCGACGGGATGAACAGCCGGTTGAGATCGACGGTGTCGACGGCACTGTTGATCGGCCCGGAATTGTCGCCGGTGATCTTCTTGAGCACCGACTGGGTCAGACCGGCGGCGCCGCTCGAGGAGAGTTCGGGCTTCAAGTTCAGCGAGCCGGCAAACTGCTTGGTGTCCGGCGCCACCTTGCCGACCGCGAGGTAGTTGATCGACAGCGTCCGCGCATCGGTGCTGCCGTCGGCGGTGACGGTGTACTGGCCGAGATACTGGGTGCGCGGCAGCGCCTGCTTGTTGGACGGATTGATGATCGAGCCATTGCCGCCGATGGCGCAGGCCTTGTCGTTGCGCACGATCAGAAGCTCGGTGCGGCCGGCGGTGCAATCGACGGTGATGTTGCTCACCACCTGCGCATCGGAAAGCGTGACGGCGAAATGATCCTGCTTGGAGGTATCCTTCAGGGTCGGCATGTCGGCGATGGTCGCGAAGTTGACCACCGCCGGAGGCGGTGTCTGCGCGGCCGCGCCGGCGACGAGGCCGAGCATCGCAAAGCCGGCGAGTGCAATTCGTTTCATGGCAATTCTCCCTAGGAGTCACAGGGGCTTGGAGCCGAATGCGGGTGCCGGCGGAGCCCCAAGCCCACCGTCCACGCTGATCAGCGATAAGTGATCAGCCGCGCTTGAATGCCTGATGAATGGCGCAGTCAGCTGCCGCTCAAGTGGCGCTCAGAAGAACGGCAGCGGACCGGCGCCTGGGTCGATCGGGACGTGATGGGTGACCATTCCCACCCCCGCACGCCAATGATGCAGCAGCAAGGCCGGTGGCTCGACGAACGAGGCGGGTTCGGCCGCAGGCGCGAGGCGCAGGGCGATAGCCGTGGTGGTGCTCGGGGCGGTCTGCAGCAGGCTGCCGCCGAAGCGCAGCGACATATGACGGTGAACATGGCCGCAGAGCAGGCGCTCCACCGCCGGGTAGCGCGCAATAATCGCCGCCAGCCGCTCACCGTTGAAACAGCGGTAGGCGTCGATGAACCCGATGCCGGTTTCGACCGGCGGCTGGTGCAGCATGATCAGCGTCGGCCGCTCCGGCTCAACCGCCAGCGCCGCCTCCAGCCACATCGCCGTCGCTGCATCGAAATCGCCGTGATGCTGGCCCGGCACACTGATATCGAGGCCGATGACGCGGACCGGCCCGTGGCCGCCGGCGGCAAAATGCAGCGGGCCGGTGGCGGGCAGGTAACCCCTGTCGGCGAAGGCGGCGCGGAAGGCTTCGCGCTCGTCGTGATTGCCGGGGATGGCCAGCACCGGCTGCCGAATGGCGGCCAGCAGGCGCCGGGCCAGACGGTACTCCTCGGGTGCCGCGTGTTCGGTGACGTCGCCGGTCAGCAGCACCAGGTCGGGGGCCGGATCGAGCGTCGCCAGCCGGCCGATCGCGGCCTCGAACATGGCGTTGGAATCGACCAGCCCCTGGTACAGCGTGCCGGGCGCGCAAAGGTGCGGATCGGAGAGCTGGGCGATCAGCATCGCCGGCTCAGGCCTTCACGTAGTCGAACAGCACCCGACGCAGCTCGGCTTCGTCCTCGGCCTCGAGCGCGGCGGTGAGCGCCGCGAGGGCCGGCAGCAGGTCGGCGGTCTGGCGGGCGGTCGGCGGTGAGCGCAGGATTTTAGGCTGCGTGGTGCGCAGCGCATTGGCCGGATCGAAGAACAGTTCCTCGGTCAGCTTCTCGCCCGGCCGGGCGCCGGTTTCGTGGATGGCGATGTCGCCCTTGGGGTTGTCGTCGGATTTCACCGACAGGCCGGCCAGCCGGATCATGTTTTCGGCCAGATCGCGGATGCGCACCGGCTCACCCATCTCGAGCAGGAAGATGTCGCCGCCCTCGGCCATGGCGCCGGCCTGGACAATCAGCTCGGCCGCCTCGTGGATCGACATGAAATAGCGGGTCATGCGGTTGTCGGTGAGGGTCACCGGACCGCCGGCGGCGATCTGCTCGCGGAACAGCGGCACCACCGAGCCGTTGGAGCCGAGCACATTGCCGAAGCGCACCGAGCAGTAGCGCATGCCGCTGCCCTTGCCGTAGTGGCGAACAATCAGCTCGGCCCAGCGCTTGGTCGCCCCCATGACGCTCGACGGCCGCACCGCCTTGTCGGACGAGATCAGGACGAAGCGCTTGACCCCTGCAGCAACCGCGGCCTCGACCAGGATGCGGGTGCCCAGAACGTTGTTGCGGACGCCCTCGAGCGCATTGGCCTCGACCAGCGGCACGTGCTTGTGCGCCGCGGCGTGGAAGATCACTTCGACGCCCTGCCCCTCGAGCGTGCGGCGGACCAGCGCAGCATCGGCGATCGAGCCGAGGACCGGGACGATCTCCACCTGAGCCAGGGTGCGCAGGTGTCGGTCGATCTCGTAGAGAGCGAACTCGTTGGCCTCGAGCAGCACCAGTTTCCTCGGCGCGCGCTGAACAATCTGCCGGGTGAGCTCGGAGCCGATCGAGCCGCCCGCGCCGGTAACGAGGATCACCCGGCCGGTGAGGATTTCCCCCATCAGCTCGGGATCGGCCGGCACGGCGGACCGGCCGAGCAGGTCATCGATATCGATCTCGCGCAGCTGGCTGATCAGGTACTTGCCGGAGACCAGGTCGGCGATCGCCGGCAGCGCACGGATCTTGACCGGGTGGTGGCTGAGTTCGGTGACGATCTGCGCCCGGCGCGTGGCGTCGGCAGACGGGATCGAGAGGATCACCTCGCTGACGCCGCGATTGCGGATCAGCTCACCAAGCTTCGTCGGTGGGTCGACGCGGATGCCGGCGACGTCGCGGCCCCACAGGCTTTGGTCGTCATCGACGAAGGCCACGACATAGCTGGCGCGATGCGCCCTGAGCGCCTCGGCGAGCTGCGTGCCGGCCGAACCGGCGCCATAGATTACCACCCCGCCGGCATGGCCGAGGTTACGCTCAGGCAGCCAGAGCAGCGCCTTGGCGAGGAAGCGCGAGCCGGCGACGATGACGGTGCCGAAGATGAAATAGAACAGCGGCACGGTGCGCGGAAAGATCGCCAGCCGCGTCGCCTCGGCGAGGAACAGGGCGAACACCCAGAGCAGGGTTGCCAGCATCATCGCCTGGATGATGGTCCACAGCGCCCGCTCCGGCAGGTAGCGGATCACGGCGCGATAGAGCCCGAGCCGGATGAACACCGGCACGGCGAGGAGCGGCGCCAGCAGCATCAGCAGGATGTGCGACATGCTGGGCGTGAAGGCGCCACCCAGCCGAATGGCGAAGCTCAGCCACAGCACGCCGAGTAAAGCGAGGGTGTCGAAGCCGATCAGAATGGCTTGCTTCCAGCGACGCGGCAGTCCGCTCAGTCCGTCGCGGACTTTGTTCAACGTCATAGAAAACCCACCCGCCGCGAGCCGCGTGGCCTGCGACCCCGGGTTTTGTAACGATGCCGGCCGGTCTTTCCAACGCCTTTATGCTATGGCATCACAGCCCAAATCGCCGAACCAGGAATTCGACATGACGATCAGACTGCACCGGGGCGACCTGCCCGATCTCTCGCGCTATGGCCGAGAGGTGGCGATCGACACCGAAACCATGGGCCTCGATCCGCGCCGCGACCGGCTCTGCGTGGTGCAGCTCTCCCCCGGCGACGGCAGCGCCGACGTGGTGCAGATCCCGCAGGATCTGAAGGAAGCGCCGAATCTGGTGAAGCTCCTCAGCGACCCCGGCGTCACCAAGATCTTCCACTACGCGCGCTTCGACATGGCGGTGCTGAAGCACCGCTTCGGCATCGTCACCGGCCCGGTCTACTGCACCAAGATCGCTTCCAAGCTGGTGCGCACCTATACCGACCGGCACGGCCTCAAGGACCTGGCGCGCGAGCTGCTCAATATCGACATGTCCAAGCAGCAGCAGAGCTCGGATTGGGGCGCCGAGAAGATTTCCGAAGCGCAGCTCGACTATGCCGCGTCGGATGTCCTTTACCTGCACGACCTGAAGCGCCACCTCGACCGGATGCTCAGGCGCGAAGGCCGGACCGAGCTTGCCCAGGCCTGCTTCGAGTTCCTCAAGCACCGGATCGACCTCGACCTGATGGGCTGGGACGAGACCGACATCTTCGCGCATAGCTGATGGCGTCGCTGGTCGCCCCGCAGGACCGCGTCGCCCTGTACGGGCGGCTGATGCGCCGCAACCGGCTGGTCGGCCTGCTGCGCTGGCTGGTGCCGGCCGGCGGCGCACTGATATTCGTCGTGCTGCTGGCGATGATCGTCATCGATACGCTCGGGCAGCGCTTCGGCTATTCCAACATCAGGATCGACCGCGACAACCTGGTGGTGGAAACGCCGCGTCTCACCTCCACCGGCGACGACGGCACGCTCTACGCGCTGTCGGCGCGGGCGGCGAAGGTGGCGCCGACGCAGAACGACCTGATCGACATGGAGGACGCGGTGTTCACCATGACCCCGCCGGAAGGCGCGGCGATGCAGGCGGAAGCAGCGGCGGCGCAGTTCCAGACCAACGACCAGTTGCTGAACGTGCCGGGCATCGCCCACGTCACCAGTTCGGAAGGCCTGGACGGCACGCTCGAAGCCGTGTTCGCCGACCTGATGAACTGGAAAATGGTGGCGAGCGGCAATGTCGACATCACCATGCCGAGCGGTTCGCACATCGTCTCCGACGGCATGACCTATGATCGCGAAACCGGCATCTACACCTTCAAGAACGCCAAAGTGACGCTGGTCTCGACCCCGGGGGAAACCGAATGAAGCTGCTCGCCGCCCTCGTCATCCTCTTCGCCACGGCGCTGGCGCTGCCGGTGAGCGCCGCCGAGCCGGTGAACGTCTCGGCCGACGATTTCACCATCGACCAGAACAACAACAACGCCACCTTCAGCGGCAATGTGGTGATCACCCGGACCGGGCTGCAGCTATGGGCCGACAAGGTCGTGGTGGTCTATGGCAGCGGCGGACAGAGCGACATCGACAGCCTCACCGCCACCGGCAACGTGCGGATCAAGACCGACAGCCAGGACGCCACCGGCGCCAAGGCGACGTTCGATCCCGACACCCTGATCCTCAGGCTCAGCGGCAACGTCACGGTGGTCAACGCGCAGGGCAAGCTGAACGGACCGGAGCTGACCATCAACCTCGCGACCAACAGCTCGGTGTTCAAGGGCAATGCGGGAGGCCGGGTGACCGGCGTCTTCACCCCGCAATGAACGAAGCGGCGACAATGACGGCCAAGACCCCGGTCGACCAGACCGGCTGGCTGGTGGCGCACGGGCTCAACAAGAGTTTCGGCAAGCGCACGGTGGTCGAAAATGTCAGCCTCGCGGTACGGCGCGGCGAGGCGGTTGGCCTGCTCGGCCCGAACGGCGCCGGCAAGACCACCGTCTTCACCATGATCATGGGGCTGGTGAAGCCGGACAAGGGCAAGATCCTGATCGACGGACGGCCGATCACCAACCTGCCGCTGTTCCAGCGCGGCCGGCTCGGCATCGGCTACCTGCCGCAGGAAAGCTCGATCTTTCGCGGTCTCAGCGTCGAAGGCAACATTCTCGCGGTGCTCGAGGGGCACGTACCGCGCAAAGCCGACAGGATGGCGCGGCTCGCCGAGCTGCTGGCCGAGTTCGGCATCGCCCATATCGCCAAGTCCAATGCCCTGGCGCTGTCGGGTGGGGAGCGGCGCCGCGTCGAAATCGCCCGGGCGGTCGCCACCGATCCCTTGTTCATGCTGCTCGACGAGCCCTTCGCCGGCGTCGACCCGATCGCGGTCAGCGAGGTGAAGATGCTGGTCAGGCATCTCACCCGACGCGGCATCGGCGTCCTGATCACCGACCATTCGGTACGCGAAACGCTGTCGCTGGTCGACCGCGCCTACGTGATCCACGAGGGCCATGTGATGATCCAGGGCAAGCCCGATGTCATCGCCGCCGACCCCGAGGCGCGACGGGTGTACCTGGGCGACACGTTCGAGGTTTGAGGCGACCCCGGCTATTCGCTGCTTGCCATTCGCCCACTGGCCAAATTCTGGCACGGTTCTTGCCCTAAGCGCTCCAATCATGCATGGATGGCGCGGGAAGCCTCACTTAGTTGCCTCAGGGGAAACGCGCGTATGGCCTTGTCGCCACGGCTTGAGGTTCGTCAGAGCCAGGGCCTGACGCTCACGCCGCAACTGATGCAGTCGATCCGGCTGCTGCAACTCAGCCACCTCGAGCTCAACAGCTTCGTCGAGGCCGAATTGCTGCGCAATCCGCTGCTTGAGCGCGAGGACGGGGCGGAGCCGACCGACGAGGCGGCGGAAGCGCCGGAGCGCCCGGCCGAACTCAACGCAGCCGAGGACACGGTCGACTATTCCGAGCGGATCCAGTCGGCGGACTCGATCGCCAATGGCTATGACACCGAGGTCGAGAACGTCTTCCCCGACCAGTCGGCGCCGGAGCGGCAAACCGACTCGACGCAGTGGAACGAGCGAAGCGGCGGTGATGGCGAAGCCGCCGATATCGACCAGTTCGTCGCGGCGCGGCCGACGCTTGCCGATCATCTCGCGGCGCAGGCGGGCCTGATCATCGCCGACCCGGCGGAGCGGCTGATCGCGCAGTTCCTGATCGACAGCCTCAGCGAGGCGGGCTACCTCGCGGTCGAGCTCGAAACGGTGGCCGAGCAGCTCGGCGCACCGGTCGAGACGATCGAAGCAGTGCTCAAGCAGCTGCAGGGCTGCGACCCGGTCGGGGTGTTCGCGCGGGATGTGCGCGAGTGCCTGGCGTTGCAGCTCAGGGAGAAGGACCGGCTCGATCCCATGATGCTGCGGCTGCTCGACAATCTCGAGCTGGTCGCCCAGCACGACCTCGCCGCGCTCGCTCGCGCCGTGGGCGCCGACCGCGAGGACCTCAGCGACATGCTGGCTGAATTGCGCCAGCTCGACCCCAGGCCGGGACGCGCCTTCGAGGCGGGCCCGGTGGAATCTGTGATGCCCGACGTGTTCGTGCGGCCAGGGCCCGGCGGCGAATGGCAGATCGAGCTCAATGCCGACGTGTTGCCGCGCGTGCTGGTCAACCGCACCTATTATGCCTCGGTGACCAAGAAGACCCGCGACACCACGGAGAAGAGCTTCCTCACCGATTGCCTTGCCACCGCCAACTGGCTGGCCAAGAGCCTCGACCAGCGGGCGCAGACCATCCTCAAGGTCACTGCCGAGATCGTGAAGCAGCAGGATGGCTTTCTCGTCCACGGCATCACGCACCTGAGGCCAATGACGCTGAAGGCCGTTGCCGATGCCATCGAAATGCACGAGTCGACGGTGAGCCGCGTCACCTCGAACAAATACGTCTCGACGCCGCGTGGGCTGTTCGAGATGAAGTACTTCTTCACCACGGCGCTCGGCTCATCGACCGGCGAGGGCGACCATTCCGCCGAGGCGGTGCGCCATCGGATCAAGCAGATCATCGACGCCGAGCAGCCGGCTGACATCCTCTCCGACGACACCATCGCCGAGATGCTGCAGAAGGAGCGCGGCATCGAGGTCGCGCGCCGCACAGTGGCGAAATATCGCGAGGGAATGAACATCCCCTCCTCGGTGATCCGGCGTCGCCAGAAGCGCGCCTTGGTCGCGGCGGGACGATAGCGCGTCGGCAACGCCGCTGTCGACACCCGGCATTTGAACCCAATGCCGATCCGCGCATTGCTCCCTGGGTAGGGGCGGACTAGACTCCCCTTACCGGGGTGACCACATCTCATGGTGGCGGCCACTCTGGCTGGCTGTACTAATGAGAAAGAAGGACCTCCATGACACTGCGCGTCTCAGGAAAAAACATGGATGTCGGCGATGCCCTTCGCGTGAAGGCGCAGGGCCATTTCGACACGGTGGTGAAGAAGTATTTCGACGGCAACTACACCGGCCACCTCACCCTCGAGCCCGAGGGCTCGGGCTTCAACGCCCAGTGCATGGTGCACCTCGATTCCGGCGCCGTGCTGCAGTCGAGCTCCTATGGCGGGGATGCGCTCTCGGCCTACCAGGGCATGGCGGACACCATCGAGAAGCGGCTGCGCCGCTACAACCGCAAGCTCAAAGCCCACCGGCGCGGCGCCAATGGCAGCGCCGAAGAGGCGCCGTCCTACGTGCTGGCCGCGCCCGGCGAGGACGACGAACTGATGGAGGATTACTCGCCACCGGTGATCGCCGAAGCCACCTCGAGCCTCAGGCAGATGTCTGTGGGCGAAGCGGTGATGCAGCTTGATTTGACCCAGGCGGAAGTGGTCGTATTCCGCCATGCTGGACATGGTGGCCTAAATGTGGTCTACCGCCGCGCCGACGGCAATATTGGCTGGATCGATCCAGCCCTCAGGCCGAACTAGGGCTCCGGAAAAGCTTGCTCTTTCCGCATCCACGATAGGAACTTCTTGATGGAATTGGCTGACATCCTCTCGGAGGAGTCCGTGATTGTTTGCTCTGAGATCAAGACCAAGCTGGACGTGCTGCACAGGCTCTCCGAGCGGGCCGCAGAGATCACCGGGCAGGACGCAGCGACCATCTTCGAAGCGGTCAACGATCGCGAACAGCTGGGCTCGACCGGGCTGGGCAACGGCATCGCTATCCCGCATGGCAAGTTTGCCGGGCTGGGGGCGGTGACGGCCGTGTTCGCCAAGCTGGAAGAGCCGGTGGAATTCGAGTCGGTCGACGACCAGCCGGTCGACCTCGTGATGCTGCTGCTCGCGCCGATGGGCGCGGGCGCCGACCACCTCAAGGCGCTGGCCCGGGTGGCGCGCATCCTGCGCACCGACTCCGTCATCGCGCGGCTGCGCCGCTCGGACGACGCCGGCGAGCTCTACGGTATTCTCACCCAGCCGCTGGAAGCCACCCGCGCGGCGTAAGCAGCGAGGCCATTGCTGCTCCCAACGGGCCAAACGTTGGGCTACCGCATGTGAACGCCGCTGGACGAGGGATGCCTGAGTGGCTCCCAAAACCCCCTCTCTGGCGAAAACTAAGGACTTAGCTTCGCTAAGCCCAAGTTTTCGCTTTCTCCCCCGCCAAGGGGGAGAGTCCCGACTGATCCTCCGGCGCAAGTGGAAGGCACGGATCATCTCCCCCTTGGCGGGGGAGAAAGCAAAATCTTAGGTTTAGCCGTTTGGCTAAGCCTTAGATTTTGCAAGAGAGGGGGTCTTGGATGGCACAATGGCTCGACCGCCCCTTCACCGCCATGCGGGGGGCCATGGCGCAAAATCATCAGCGGTGGCCCGCCCCGCCTGCCCGTCACATCACCTTCACCGAGCGCGCCTAGCGTCTCCAATGGTCGCGCCGCCTAAGCGCGCCACCCCGAGCCGTTCAGGAGAATGTGATGTTTGCCAGATTGTCGCTGGCGACAACGCTTGTTGTCGCCCTCAATTGCGTTGCCCCCAACGTTGTTTCGCTCAGCCTGGCCGCCGAGCCGGTGGCGATGACCTCGAGCGTGCTCGACAGCTTCGAAATCCCCGAGATCAACCAGGCGATCGGCGTCGATGCCGAGCACTTCTACGCCATCGACAACACTTCGATCGCTAAATACGCCAAGGACAGCAAGCAGTTGGTGCTGAGCCGCGATTACGAGGACATCGGCGCCATCCATTTCGACAGCGCCGCGGTGATCGACGGCAAGATCTATGTCGCCCACTCCAACTACCCGGTGTGGCCGATGACCTCGTCGCTGGAGATCTTCGACGCGGCAACGCTCGATCACCTCGAGAGCCACAGCTTCGGGATCCAGATCGGCTCGTTCACCTGGGTTGACCGCGCCGCAGACGGCACCTGGTGGGGTGGCTTCGCCAACTACAACCGGGTGTTCGACAAGAGCCCTGTCGCCTACGGCAACAAGTACAACACGCAGGTCGTGCGCTTCACCCCGGACTGGCAGGTGGCCTCGGCCTACGTGATTCCCGATGAGGTGGTGGAGAAGTTCGACGACATGTCGAACTCAGGTGGCTCGTGGGGACCGGATGGCAACCTCTATCTGAGCGGCCACGATCCGGCCGAAGCCTATGTGATGCAGCTGCCCAAGGTCGGCTCGACGCTCAACTGGGTCGGCACCGTGCCGCTTGCCATTGCCGGGCAAGGCATTGCCTGGGATCGCTCCGAGCCTGACGTGCTCTACGGCTTCGTGCGCAAAACCAAGACGGTCAGCATCAACAAGGTCGACCTCGACAGCCTCGGCGACTGACGGGTTCCGGGCGTGGGCGCCGGTGCGCTCACGCCACCCCCCGTTCAGTGCAGCGTCACGATGCCGAACGACTTGTCGCTCAGCCACTCCTCGACGGCTTCCTCGCTGTCGCCGACCATCAACGGCGAGCCGTCGGCCGAGACCACGATGTGGAAGTCGGAGTCCTCGCTGAATTCGCTGTCGGGCAGGATCGGACCCATGTCTGCGCCCTTGACGTGCTTGACGTAGACCACTGCATTGCCGCCGAGCGCCATGAACTGGGCCGGGGTCAGGTTCCGCAGGGGATTGTCGATGGGGTGTTCTCTGTTCTCTTGCACTTCATGTTCCCCTTTCTAGGCAGAACGGATCTCGATACGGCGGGCGATCTTTTCGGCTCTCGGACGAACAACTGCGATCATCAGCATGCCGTTCCGTAACATCGCGTCTTTGACCACCATGCCGTCGGCGAGGAGGAAGTTTCGCTGGAACTGCCGCGCGGCGATGCCGCGATGCAGGTACTGCCGGCTGGCGTCATCTTTCTGCCGACCACGGACCAGCAGCTGATTGTCTTCCACCGTCACCTCGAGGTCGGGCTGGCCGAACCCCGCGACAGCGATGGAAATCAGAAAGGTCTCCGCGCCCTCTGCATCGAGCGAGCGCTCGATATTGTAGGGCGGGTAGCCATCGGCGGCTTTGCTCATCCGATCGATGCGTTCCTCGAACGCGTCGAAGCCGAGCAGGAAGGGCGCCGAAAACATGGAGACGCGCGACATCCGTATCGTCCTTGTTCCAAGCAACGGTGTGGAGCGGCCCGAGTTTCAGTGGCGCCGTTCCATGCCCGTGATATGGGTCTGGGACCCTTCCCAATCAAGACCGCCGCCCGGCGGGGAGCATTGACTTTGACCGACAGCACGGTGGCGGTGGTAATCCCCGCCTTCAAGGCCGAAAGCTTCATCGAGGAGGCGGTTCGCAGTGTCCTCCAGCAGACCCACGCCGACTGGGAAGCCTGGATCGTCACCGATGACGGCGAGGACTATGAGGAGTTGCTCGGCCGCGCCGGTCTCGTCGACGAGCGCTTCCATTTCCTCAGCTCCGGCCGGGTCGGCGCCGGCGCGTCGCGGGCCCGCAACTTGGCGCTCGACCGCATCACCGCCCCCTATGTGGCCATCCTCGATGCCGACGACCGACTGAAACCGCGCAAGCTCGAACTGGCTGTCGCGGCGCTGGCCGAACACCCGATCGTTGCGTCGGCCCTCGACGTGATGGACGACGGCTACAGCCATCTGCGCTTCGTCGGCGATGGCGAGGACCGGGTGCTGCCCCCCGGCGCCTACAAGTTCGTCAACCTGTCGATGGATTCGATGATCGTCTGGGACCGCCGTCGCTGCGATGCGCGCTACGATCTCGAACTCACCAACATGACCGACCTCGAGCTGTTGATGCAGCTCTGGCGCACCGCCGGCACGGTCTACCACCTCGGCACGCCGCAGCATGACTACATCAAGCTCCCGAGTTCGATGAGCAACGGCATCGGCGTCACCGAGAAGATGATCGCTTCGAAAAAGGCCCTGCTGCAGCGACTGGAAACCGGCCACTACCGCTTCGCCGCCTCCGGCGCCGCCGAAGGCCTGATCGCGTTCCTCGGCCTGTCGCTGGCCGCCGAAGCCGCCTACCCCATGGCACTGAAGGAAACCCCGGCCCTGCTGTTCGAGGATCACCTCGAGCCGATGCTCAGGGCCTACGAACAGCGGGTGAAGCTGGGCTAGAGCATTTCACCGTTTCGTTGAATCGATGAATGCTCCAGGTCTTTGATCTGGCGGCGCTTGAAATCGCTCTAGGGACGCGTCACCCGGCGCCACAGCGTTCCCAGCCGCGCCAGGTTCAGCCCGATATAGGCGGCGAGGACGGCGCGGCGTGGCAGGTCGAGGTGGCTGTTCCACACCTCGCGCATGCCGGCCTGGCGCAGGGCACGCCATTGCGCCCGACTGAAAGCCCACCTGCGGCTGACGCCGTCCTTGAGGAAATACTTGCGGCACAGCGTCTCCGGCACGCGAACGAAGGCGCCGAGCAGCGACAGGTGCAGCAGCCAGGTCCAGTCGGCTGAGAACTCCCCTGCCGCGTTGGGCTTGATGCCGCCCACCCGACGGAAGGCGTCGGAGCGGAACAGGCCGCGATTGGGAATCCACCAATTGCCGGTATGTCCGCCCATCAGCAGGCCGCGCGTCAGCGGGTCACGGGCGTTCGACAGCGCGTCGAAGGCGATGACTTCGCTTTTCCCATCCTGATGGAACAGCTCGACATCGGTGAAGGCGAGAACGGCGTCCGACCGACTGCGGAGAGCCTCGACCAGCCTTTCGACGTAGGTCGGCTCGATCACATCATCATGGAAGGCGAAGAACATCAGCTCGCCGGTGGCATTGGCCATCAGGTCGTTGGAGTTTCGCAGCCAGCCCAGGTTGGTGTCGCGCCTGAGGATGCGGACGTCACTTCGTCCGGCGGCGAATGCCGAAACGAGCTCGAATGTGCGATCGGTGGAACAGTCTTCGCCGATCAGGATCTCGAGCCTGGGCCAGGTCTGGGCCGCAAGGCTATCGAGCGTGCGGGCGATGAAAGCGGCCGAGTTGTAGCACGGCAGCAGCGCCGTGACCTTGGGTTGCCACTCCGCGATCGGCGTCACGCGTCGCCCGCCAGCATGGCGACGACACGCTCCGCCAACTGCGGCCCGGTCGAGTACTTTCCGGTATCGACAGAGAGGTAGCTTCCCTTGCGGCGGATGCCGAAGCGGTCGCGCCGATGAATGCTGGCGCGAGGATCGTCCAGCGCCCCAGTCTCCTCGGCATAGACGAAGCCACCGCGCAACTGCACGGTTTCGGCCGCATCGAGAATGTCGTGTACACCAGGGAACAGGCCGGCCATGGCGGCACGGACCGCATCGATGAACCGATCGGCGTCGGGCCCCTCGGGTACGGCAGGTTCGGGCAGCGTAAGCCCTCTGCCCTCCGCCAGTTTTCCGACCGGATACCAGGAAAGGTAGAAGTCGCGGCCGTTGTAGTTCTTCACGTCGCCATATGGTCCCACCGAGACAAGCGCACTCGGCGTATCGAGGGCGCGGCTGGTCCGGATGAACAGGCCCAGCCGGTAGCGGTGAGACCAGCCGGTCGGTAGCGCCAGGCCCGCCGTGCGGTCGATAGCCAATCGACCTTCCCAGAGTGCATTGACCACGACATCGAAGCTCTCGACTCCGCCATCGGCGCTCTCGACCTGCCAGCGACCGTCGTCGCCGTTCAGCGGGCGGGTCGCAACAACCGTCGTTTCGAGGTGCAGCACCACACCCGCCTCGTGCGTCAGCGCCGTGGCGAGCAGATCGGCCACCGCCTGAGTATTGTACGACCGCTCCGGGATTTCGAAGGCGGCGACGATATCGTCTGAACCGCTGAGGGCGGTGCGTTCCTCCGGCGACAACCGTCTGGCGCGCGCTGCAGACACATCGACGGGATAGCCCGCAACGCCGGGATGCTGGCGCACCAATGCATCGATCCCGGCGAAGGTGCCGGCCATGGTCTCCGCGTCGACGACGGAGCGGCGATGCACCGCAATGATATCGTTGACCGGGGTCATGTGAGGTTCGAGGCTGCTTCCCAGCAGCTCGGTCATCACCGGTGCGAAGCGCATGGCGCCGTCGATCAGGCGTCGGGCCGTCTCGAGGGTAGGGTCAGCGCCATAGACGTATCCGAGATGGATGCGCCCTTCGTGCCAGCGGCTGGCGCAGGCGACCGGCTCAGCTTCCTTGTCGTAAACCGTAACCCTGTGCCCCTTGCGGGCGAGGAGCAGCGCAACCGCGGCCCCGACGATGCCGGCGCCGAGCACCGCGATCCGCTGTGTCATGGACAAGCCGCCGGTTTGGCAGGCGAACGCCGCTCCATCCCGCCTACTTCAATACCGCTTCGACATCGCGCAGGTACGGCACCGACGGCTGGGCGCCCGGCTTCAGCACCGCAAGACTGGCGGCCACGGCGGCCCGGCGCATGGCGGCTTCAAGATCGAGGCCACCATCGAGACCGGCGGCTAGGTAACCGCAGAAGGTGTCGCCGGCGCCGACGGTGTCGACCGGATCGACCTTCATGGCGGGAACGGCAAAGCTGCCGGTCGGGGTGGCGGCGCGCGCGCCATCGGGGCCAAGGGTGACGATCACCGTCTGGTTCTGCGATCTGGCCCAGTCGGTCATCGCGGCATCGAGCCTGTCGACGCCGGCGCCGGTCAGCAGTTCAAACTCGGTTTCGTTGGCGATGACGATCGAGGCCTGTTCGGCGACGGCCTTGGTGGTCTTCAGGAACGGCGCGGTATTGAGGATCGAGACGACACCCTGGGCTTTGGCCAGCTCCAGCGCCCGCTCGGTGGCGGCCTGCGGAATTTCCTGCTGCAGCATCAGCACCGAGCCGATGCCGAGCCCTTCCAGCGCCGCATCGGCGTCGGCCGGGCCCATGGTGCCGTTGGCGCCCGGGAGAATGGCGATGACGTTCTCGCCCGCCTCGTCAACGAAGATCATGGCGATGCCGGTGGCGCCCTCGACGATGCGCACGTGGCTGAGGTCCACGCCATCGGCGCGCAGCAGTTTCAGCGCCTCATCGGCAAAGCTGTCGGTGCCGGCCGCGGCGAACATCCGAACCTCGGCCCCGGCGCGGCGGGCGGCCAGCGCCTGATTGGCGCCCTTGCCGCCGGCGGCCATCGAGAACTGGTCCCCGGGCACGGTCTCGCCGGGCTTCGGGATGCGGCTGACGGTGCCGATCAGGTCGAGATTGGTGGAGCCGAGGACAGTAATCAATTGAGGACCTTGGGGATGGTGTTCCAGTTGCGCATGGTAGCGACTGCGCCCTTCTCCAACTGCCGGTCGAACTTGTCCAGCCCCGGACCGTGCCGACCGTCGGGCTGGCGGTAGCCGACGAGGTAGATTTCGCGCGCCTCAACCCGCACCACGTCGTAGTTGTCAGGGACACCGGTGTAGTTCGCGCCCTTGGGCAAAGGCTTTTCGAACAGCATGACGTAGCGGTGAAAATTGCCTTCGTCGGGATATCCAGCAAAGGGTTTTGCCGCCAGCATCGCCTCGATCTCGGGGCCCGAGCGCATCACCGCCTCGGAGAAGTAGCCCCAGCGCTTCTCGATTGCCGCTTCCAGCTCCGCCTTGGGGTCGTGCGGGCACTCGAAGCGCACATTGCCGCTGGCGAGGATGGTCTTCGTACCGGTGTAGCCGAGCTCGTCGCAAAGCGCCTTGAGATCGGCCATCTTCATCTGGCGCTTGCCGACATTGACGGCGCGCAGGAACGCCACCCAGACGGTCACTTCCGCTTGCCTTGCGGATAGATGGTCTCGCCACGCTTCAGCATGTCGACGAAGCTCTCGATCTTCTTCTTGCGGCCGGCCTCGGTCTTCATGTTGTGGGTGCGGAAGGCGATGGCGAAGCGGTTCTGCTCGCTGAGCCTGCCGAGCATTTCCCTGGCCGCCGGTTCGGCGTCGATCGCTGCCTGGAGGTCGTCCGGAATCTTCAGGTCCTTGCCGGCGCCATAGGCCCTGTCCCAGCGGCCATCGGCCTTGGCGGCCTCGACATGCTTCAGGCCATGCTCGGTCATGCGGCCCGACTTGGTCAGCCGGGCGACGTTGTCGACGTTGATCTTGCTCCAGATGCTCTTCCTGCCGCGGCGGGTATAGCGCTGCAGGAAGCTCTGGTCGTCGAGCCCCTTGCGCACCGCGTCGATCCAGCCCCAGCACAGCACCACGTCGATCGCCTGCTTGGCGGTGATCGACGGGAGCCCGGAATTGACCTTGTGGATCTTGATCCAGACCTCTTCCCAGCTGTCGTGGTGCTGGCTGAGCCAGCTGTAGAAGGCCTGCTCGTCCTTGAACTCGAGCACCTTGTTGGGATCGACATAGACCGGCGCCATCAATCGGGCTCGCGATCGATGATCTTCTGCAGCGCCGGCTCGAGCCGCTCGTCGTTGGGCAGTTGCAGGCCGAAGGTGCCGGTGAGCAGTTCGCGCAGTTCGGCGACCGAATTGATCAACCGGCCCTCGCTCGGCGCGCCGACGGTGTGGATGTTGAGCTTGCGATTGAACAAGGCGACGCGCCTGGTCTTCTCCACCTTGGCGACCAGCAGGTTCTGGGTGAAGAACGGCGACGAGTCGGCTTCGTCGTTCAGCCTCGCCAGTTCGTCCATGCTGCGCTCGGTGCGCTCGAAGCTGTAGAGCGCGTGCCACTCGCCCTCGATCTCGATCTCCACCGTCCAGGTGCCGTCGGCTTCGAGCAGGCGGAAGGTATCGAGCGGCGTGGCTTGCGGCACGTCGGCCCGCAGCCGAAGTGGCGCCGTGGCAGTCTGACCGCCGAAGCCGACATCGGCAAGATAGGTGACGCCGGCGACTTCGACGGTCAGCACCAGATGGCGCAATGGCGGCTCCTCGCCCTCGGCCAGGCCCCAGAGCACACGGGCGCCGTGCATCTTCACCTCGAAGTCGAGTTCCTCGAGCATCGCCTTGAACAGCAGGTTGTGCTCGAAGCAATAGCCGCCGCGGCGATCGAACAGCAGCTTCTGCTGCAGGTTGGCCAGGTCGAGCCGGACCGGCGCGCCCATCAGCGGATCGAGGTTCTCGTAAGGGATCGCCGCCGGATGCAGTTGATGCAGTTGGCTCAGCGTCTCCAGCGAGGGAGCGATCGAGCCGGCAAAGCCGAGACGCTCGAACCAGGCATCGATATTGGCCTTTGATGCCACGGACATCCCCACCGCTGATTCCGGGAGGGCCATAATGATGAGCGGAACGGGATTTGTCACCCCGCCCCGCAACACCCTGCCCGGACGGGCAGGTGGGGCGCCTCAGATGCTCCACCCACCGGTTCATTCCCGCGAAAGCGCATGGGCGCTACGTTATGGTCGCGCCCACCCACCGGCTGTCATCCCTGCGAAAGCAGGGACCCATCTCACCGCCAGCACCGGCTGATAGTTGGGTCCCAGCTTTCGCTGGGATGACACCGAGTTTGGGGGACTTGCACAGCGTCGGTTCGCTTACCCGGCGCCCCCCTCACTAGGCCCAGCGCGGCGCGTCCGGAGCAGGCCGGCAGCTCAGCCGGTGACGATCACCCGGGTGCCGGTGGGGACGCGGCTGTAGAGATCGATGATGTCCTGGTTGATCAGACGGATGCAGCCCGAGGAAACCGATTGCCCGATGGTGTAGGGCTCGAGCGTACCGTGCAGGCGGAAATGCGTGTCCTTACCGTTGCGATAAAGATAGAGCGCACGCGGGCCGAGCGGGTTCTTCAGGCCCGGCTCGAGACCGGCGGCCACCGGGCCGTAACGTTCGGGCTGAGTCTTGATCATGTTGGCAGTGGGGGTCCAGCGCGGCCACTCCGCCTTGCGGGCGATCACCGCCGAGCCGCGGAAGTTGAGCCCCTCCTCGCGCCCGACGCCGACACCGTAGCGCATGGCGCGGCCGCCCGGCTGCACCAGGTAGAGGAAGCGCTCGGAGGTGTTGACGACGATGGTGCCCGGCTTCTCGTTGCCGGCATAATCGACTTCCTGACGCCAGAACTGCTGCGGGATCTTGCGGATGTCGATGCCCGGAACCGGGAACGGCTCGTTGGTCTTCATCGAATAGTAGCTGGCCCACGGCTCATCGACCTGGATCACGTTGGTCCGCGCGGTGAGGTCGCGCTTGCCGGTGGAGGAACAGGCACTGAGCGCCAGGGCGGCGCTCCCGATCAGAAACAGGCGGCGGGTGGTCAAAACGGGTCTCGCAACAAGAGTGGCAATATCGAGGTGTCTACCAGCAAAAAGCGATGGCACTTGTCGAGTGCATTGCGGTCACACTTGTCAGCCAATGCCGATCACGGCGGCGTGTGCGCGGTCCCGCACGGGCCGAACGCATGCCGGATTGGTCTCGGACCCCGCTTGACATTGCCGAACTGTCACATAAAGTGAAACCGGTTTCACTCGGCGGGAGGGCACGTGCGGCTCGATCTCACCATTCTCATTCCTCATCTCGGCTTTCTGGCCGAGGGGGCGCTATTGACGCTCGAGGCCTGCGCCCTGGCGCTCCTGGGCAGCGTCATTCTCGGCATGCTGGTGGCCATCGCGCGCACCTCGTCGAGCAAGTGGATCAGCCGGCTGGCCTTCCTCTATGTCGACCTGTTCCGCAACATCCCGTTCATCGTGCAGCTGTTCTTCTTCTATTACGGCCTACCCGAGATCGGCATCTATATCGACGCCTTCACTACCGGGGTGATCGCGCTCTCGATCGCCGGCGGCGCCTATGCCTCCGATGCGATCCGCGCCGGCATCCTCGCCATCGACAACGGCATCCTCGAAGCGGCGGAGGTCAGTGGGCTTTCGAAGCGTGTGACCTTCACCCGCATCGTGCTGCCGATCGCGCTCAGGACCTCGGTGCGGCCGCTCGGCTCGGTGCTGATCAACATGATCCTCACCTCGTCGATCCTCTCGACCATCACGCTCAACGAACTCACCGGGCAGGCCAAGATCGTCGCGTCCGACACCTTCCGGCCGTTCGAGGTCTATGTCGTGCTGCTGGTGGTCTATGCGGCGCTGACTTACCTCGTGTCGCTCGGCATCACGCTGCTGCACCGCCGCCTCAACCGCGACCTCCAGGAACAGGTGAGCTGATGCGTTTCGCCGAGTTCACCCCTTACGACATCGTGCTGCTGCTGCAGGGCCTCGGGGTCACGGTGGGGCTTTTCCTCATCACCTCGCTGATCGGACTGGTGGTCGGCGTGCTGTGGGGCGTCGTGCGCTTCTACCGCATCCCCGTGCTGATGCAGGTGATCACCTTCGTCTCCGAGATCCTCAAGAACTCACCGGTGCTGGTGCAGCTGTTCCTGGTGTTCTTCGGCTTTCCGGCGTTCTTCCACGTCAACGTGACGCCGGTGCAGGCGGCGATCGTGACGCTCTCGGCCAATACCGCGGCCTTCGTCTACGTCATCGCCGTGTCGTCGATCGAATCCATCGGCCGCGACCAGGTCGAGGCGGCGCGGGTGTTCGGGCTCAGCCGCTGGCAGGTGCTGCGGCATGTGATTGCGCCGCAGGCCGCCGCCTTCTCGATCGGGCCGCTGACGGCGCTGCTGGTCAACCAGCTGCAGGTCACCTCGCTGATCTCGGTGATCGGCGTGCTCGACCTCGCCAAGATCGGCGCCACGCTCAACTTGAGGACGCTGAAGCCGTTCATCGTGTGGACCGCGGTCGGCATCCTCTACTATCTCGCCGCCAAGGCGGTCGCCTCGCTGGGCGCCTGGGCCGAAAAACGTCTGCGGGCGCACAGCGCCTTCCGGGGCCTCTGAAGCATGCTGAAAGTCGAAAACGTCAAGAAGGCCTTTGGCCCGGTCACCGTCCTCGACGGGGTGAACCTCACGGTGAACCCCGGCGAAGTGGTGTCGATCCTGGGCTCGTCCGGCTCGGGCAAATCGACGCTGATCCGCTGCATCAACGGGCTCGAAAAGCTCAATGCCGGCAAGATCACCGTCGACGATTTCGATGTCAGTAAGCCCAAGGAACTGGCCGAGGCGCGCAAGCGCTCGGGCACGGTGTTCCAGCTGTTCAACCTCTACCCGCACATGACGGCACTGCAGAACATCACGCTGGCGCCGATCGAGGTGCTGAAGCGGCCCAAGGCGGAGGCCGAGGCCGAGGGCCGGGCGCTGCTCGCCCAGGTGGGGCTCGGCGATCGCGCCGAGGCCTATCCGGCGCAGCTCTCGGGCGGACAGCGGCAGCGCGTCGGCATCTGCCGGGCGCTGGCGATGAAGCCGCGCTACCTGCTGCTCGACGAAGTCACCAGCGCGCTCGACCCCGAGATGACCTCGGAAGTGCTCGACATCCTCGCCAAGCTCGCGCGGGACGGCACCACGATGGTGTTCGTCACGCACGAGATCGAGTTCGCGCGGCAGATCTCGAACCGCATCGTCTTTCTCGAGAAGGGCGTGCTGTTGGTCGACCTGCCGACCGAAAAGTTCTTCGCTAGCGATGGCGGCCTCGCACAGCCGCGCGTCGCGCAGTTTCTCTCCAAGATGCGGAAAGACTGACCACAATGTTGTTCATCGCCAATGCGGAAGGCTGGCCCGGCATCCCGACGACCGTCGAGATGCTGCGCTCGGGCACCGATAGCCTGACGGCCATGGTCGCCGGCATTTCGAAGGTCGAAGCCGAGACCAAGGTGCGCAGCGTCGGCCATGGCGGCTGGCCCAACATGCTGGGCGTGATGGAGTGCGATGCCGCGGTCATGGACGGCACCACCCGCGAGGTCGGCAGCGTCGGCGCCGTGCCTGACACCATCCCGGTGGCCCGGCTCGCCCACGAAGTGATGAAGAAGCTGCCGCATGTCATGCTGACCGGCGCCGGGGCGCGTCGCTTTGCTACTGAAACCGGTTTCTCGATTGACGATGTGCTGCTCGAGGATTCCAAACGCGTCTGGTGGGAGCGGCTCGAAAAGGAAATGACGCCGGAGCAGAAGGCGGCTTTCCCGAACACGCCACTGGCGCCGCTGCTCAAGACCATCACCGACCCGGAGCGGGTGCGCGACACCACGGTCTACCTCAGCGCCGACCCCCAGCGCGGCATCCACGCCGCGACCTCGACCTCCGGCTGGGCCTGGAAATATCCGGGCCGGCTCGGCGACAGCCCGATCCCCGGCGCCGGCTTTTACGCCGACAGCCGTTACGGCGCCGCGGCCTGCACCCATACCGGCGAGATGACGATGCGCTGTTCGACCAGCCGCACGATCGTGCTCGCCATGAAGCTCGGCTACTCGCTCAGCGATGCGGTGAAGCTGGCGGTCGACGAGCTCAATGAACTCACCGAGGGGTTCCTTGGCGGGGTGGTGATCCACGCCGTCGACGCCAAGGGCAACCACGAAGTGTTCAATTTCAGGTGCCAGGGCGAGATCCGCTACTGGCTCTGGGACGACTCGATGCCGGAAGCAGAACTCCGCGCAGCGAAGACTATCTGACAAGGAGAGGAACCAACCCATGAAGCGTATCCTGACTACCATCGCCGCGCTGGCGCTCGTCGCCACCACGGCCGTCCCGGCCTTTGCCGGCATGATCGACGACATCCGTGGCCGCAACGTCGTGCGCATCGGCGTGTCGCTCGGCGGCGAGCCGATCGGCTTCCGCGACGACCAGAACAACCCGGTCGGCTACGACGTCGATGTCGCCAACATGATCGCTGCCAAGCTCGGCGTGCCGGTGGAATTCACCGACGTGTCGGGTGACGCCCGTATCTCGATGCTGGTCTCGGGCCAGCTCGACATCGTGGTCGCCAACACCTCGGCGACGCTCGAGCGCGCCAAGTCGGTGAACTTCACCATCCCGTACAACCGGGCGGGCCTGCGCATCATCGTCCAGGCCGACTCGGGCATCACCTCGCTCGAAGGCCTTGCCGGCAAGAAGATCGTCGTCGGCCGCGGCACCACCGGTGAAACCTTCATCAAGACCGCCGTGCCGACTGCCGAGCTCGTTTATGTCGACCAGTTTGCGCCCGATGGCGTGCTGCAGCTGCAGCAGAAGCGCGTCGACGCGGCGATCGAAGATTCATCGCTGCTCGACTACCTCGCCACCAAGAACCCGAGCCTCGTGACCCTGCCGGGCCTCTATTCCAACGACCCGATCGGCATTGCCGTCGCCAAGGGCGATCCGGAATTCGTGCGCTGGCTCGACATGTTCGTTTCCGATTACATCCAGTCGGGCGCCTACGCGGCGAACTACAAGAAGTGGTGGGGCGAGACCGCCAACCCGCCTGAGCTGATCGCGCTCTGGTAAGAACTGGCCGGAGCGGCGCCCTTCTCCCTTTGCCGCCGCCCCGCGCCGACTGCCGGGCCGTCCCCCAAGGCGGCCCGGAACATTTTGTGGGGGTGGTGGTGGCAGCCGCCGCCTCCACGACCTCGCGATCGATGCGCCCAGCACCGGCGTCATCCTGGCGAAGGCCGGTATGCGCCAAGCTGGGACTGAGGGCCTGTCTCAGATGCTTCCTCATCCACGGTGTCACCCCGGCGCAGGCCGGGGCCCATCCTGAGGTGGTGAGGTCCTTGCGCAGGAGCCGCCGCATCTCAGGATGGATCCCGGCCTTCGCCGGGATGACATCGCGTTTGGGGTACGGCTGGTGGCGAACTCGTCAGTAGCCACTGCCACCTAGCGCATGTGCACGTAGGCCAGGGATGACATCGAGTGCGAGGCGAGAGCAGAGGTTCGCGGAGAAGCCTAGCTGGTCTTCCGCGGCACGAACCGCGTCGGGATCAGCACCGGTGGCTGACCCGGAGTGAACGCGGTGGGGTCGGCGAGGAAGCGCACCATCTGGCGCACGTAATCGGCCTTGTCGTAGCCGATGGACGAGATCGGGTAGGCATCGAAATCGGTCAGCGACAGGTTATCGAAGCCATAGAGACGGAAGCGGGTCGGACGGTTGCCCGGAAAATCCTCGCGGCAGACATCGAGGATGCCCATCGCCATGGCGTCCGAGGTGCAGAACACGGCGTCGGGGCAATCGAAGCCGACCACTGCGGGCGCTGCCGCGTGCCCGCTCTGATAGGAATAGTCGCCCTGGACGGTCTGAATGAGCTCGATCCCATGCTGCCTGAACGCGCTGAGATAGGATGCGATGCGCGCCTGTTCGACCAGCGAGGAGGCGCGGCCGGTGACCAGCGCCGCGGTCTTCACCCCGTGCTGCGCCGCATCGGCGACAGCCTGGTGGATGCCCATCGCCTCGTCGGGGATCACCGTGGGCGACAGCCGGTCGTGGCGACCGTTGAGCATCACCACGAGGTCGGAACGAAACATCTTCCGCACCGTCTCGGCATCGGCGAAATCGGAGAACACCAGCGCCGCGTCGACGTGGTAGGCGACGCCCTGGCGCAGGAACTCCTCGACCTTGTCGACCGAGCCGACGCGGATCAGGATCACCTGCTTGCCGATCGCCTGGGTCTCGGCCAAGAGCCGATCGAACAGGTCGAGGTCGCTCAGGTCGTGGATGTGGTTGACCACCACCGCGATCAGATTGACCGTCTTGGTGGTGAGGCTCTGCGCGAGGAGGTTGACGCGATAGCCGAGCTCGGCCGCCGCCTGCAGCACCCGCTCGCGCTTTTCCGCCGAAACCGGGCGCTTTTCGGTCGACAGCGCACGCGACGCCACCGCACGAGACACGCCGGCGAGCGCCGCGACATCGTCGATCGTGGGGGTCGCCTGCTGCCGGGCCTGTTCAACCATTATCCGTCATCGCACCTTTCGCGCGGCCCGAGTCGGCCGCGTTCGCCGAAGGTAGATGCCTGCTCGTTAGAAAGCACTCAACAGTGATGATTATCTGCTTCGATATTGGCGGTTCCGGGATCAAGGCGGCGCTGGCCCAAAACCCCTCCGAGCTGATACCGCTGGGCCGGGTGCCGACGCCGCTCGCCGATTTCGGCGCGTTCGTCGCCGCCATCCGTGCGGTCGCCGACGCGGCCGGCGCACCGACGGCAACGCCGATCGCCATCTCGATCACCGGCGTGGTCGACCCGGCCACCGACATCATCACCTGTGCCAATATCCCCTGCATCGACGGCCGCCGACTGTCGGCCGAACTCGCGGCAGAGCTCGGTCGCCCGGTGTTCGTCGCCAACGATGCCGACTGCTTCGCCCTCGCCGAAGCGATCGAGGGCGCCGGGCGCGGACACCGCATCGTCTTCGGCGCCATCCTCGGCACCGGGGTCGGCGGCGGCATCGTCATCGATGGCCGCATCGTCAACGGCGCCGGCGGCTTTGCCGGCGAGTGGGGGCATGGCCCGGTCGCCGCCACCTCGGCGGGCAACCCGCCGGTCGCCATTCCACGCTTTGCCTGCGGCTGCGGCCAGGTGGGCTGCGTCGACACCATCGGCGCGGCACGCGGCATGGAGCGGCTGCACAAGCACCTCTTCGGCATCGACCTGCCGAGCACCGCCATTGTCGAGGCCTGGCAGGCCGGCGACATCAGGGCCGCCCGCACCATCGAAGTGCAGATCGACCTGCTCGCCGGACCGCTGGCGCTGGTCATCAACGTCGTCGGGGCGAGCATCGTGCCGGTGGGCGGTGGGCTCGGCAAAGCCCCGGAATTCATCGCGCTGCTCGACGCCGCCGTGCGCCAGCGCATCCTGCGCCGGCTCAGCGCGCCGCTGGTGGTACCCTCGCGACTCACGCTAGAGCCCGGCCTCGTCGGGGCCGCCATCCTCGGTCTTACGGAGAACGCCGCGTGACCAGCCGCCTGCTTGAAGTCTGCGTCGCCGATCCGCAAAGCCTGGTGGCCGCCATTGCCGGTGGCGGCGACCGGATCGAGCTCTGCTCGGGGCTCGAACTGGGCGGCCTGACCCCCTCCGCTGGCCTGATGCGGCTGGCCGCAGCCGCGCCGATCCCGGTCTACGCCATCGTCCGGCCGCGCAGCGGCGATTTCGTCTGCGACGACGCTGACCTCGACGCCATGCTCGGGGATATCGATGCCATCCGCGCGGCGGGCCTTTCCGGCGTGGTGTTGGGGGCGTCGCTGCCAAATGGCGAACTCGATCTCAAGGTGCTGGCCCGGCTGCTGGACCAGGCCCAGGGGCTCGGCTCGACCCTGCATCGCGCCATCGACCTGGTGCCGGATTTCGCCGAGGCGACGGAAGCGGCAATCGCGCTGAAGTTCGAGCGCATCCTTACCTCGGGCGGCGTGCACGTGGCGCTCGATGGGGTCGACAACATCGCCACAGCACTTGCCACCGCCCGCGGCCGGATCAAGATCATGGCCGGCTCGGGGCTGACGCCCGCCAATGTCGGCGCGCTGCTGGCGGCGGTGCCGGTCGACGAAGTGCACAGTTCCTGCGCCTCACCCGGCCCGGCAAGCAGCGCCCCGGCGGTGCGGCTGGGCTTTGCGGCGGAGACCCGCCGGCGCACCGACGCGCACGTGGTGCGGGCGTTCAAGGCGGCGATGGCGGGTTAGGACCGCCGCGCTCTCGCTGCAACCACCGGGTCATTCCCGCGAAAGCGGGAACCTCTGTTTTGGTGCCACCTGCAAGATCGCAAACGGAGGTCCCCGCTTTCGCCGGGATGACAGCGAGATTGCGTCACGGTTGGCGGGCATTCTCACCTTCAGCGTCAACTGTCACCCGAACAGCAAAATCCCCCACAGCCCGATGGCGCCGACGAAGATGCGCCAGTAGGCGAAGATGGCGAAGCCGTGGCGCGAGATATAGTCGAGCAGGTAGCGCACCACGAAGAACGCGGTGACGAAGGCGGCGGCGAAGCCGATGATCACCGCGGCGCCGAGTTCGGCGGTGATGAACTCGCGGCTCTTGTAGAGGTCGTAGAGGAACGCTCCGCCCATGATCGGCATGGCGATGAAGAAGGTGAACTCGGCCGCCGAGCGCTTGTCGGTGCCCAAGAGCAGCGCGCCGACGATGGTCGAGCCGGAGCGCGACACACCGGGGATCAGCGCCAGCATCTGGAACAGCCCGATATAGAGGCAGAGCAGCGGCGGGTAGTTGTAGATATCTGTGTACTTCGGGGTGAGCTTCAGCTGGTCGACATAGAGCAGCACGATGCCGCCGACGATCAGCGACACGCAGAACACCACCGGCGTTTCGTAGATCACCGTCTTGATGAAATCGTGCAGCAGCACGCCGGCGATCGCCGCCGGGAACGAGGCGAGAATGACCCCGAGGATGAAGCGCAGAGCCCCGGGTTTCCTCGCGATCGCGTCCTTGGCGATGCCGAGCAGGCGCTGGAAATACACCACCAGGATGGCGAGGATGGCGCCCAGCTGAATCAGCACCTCGAACACCCGGCCCGGGCTGTTGAAGCCGAGGAAGTGCCCGGCGAGCAGGATATGGGCGGTCGAGGAGACCGGTAGGAATTCGGTAAGCCCCTCGATAATCCCTAGGATCAGCGGCACAAAAAGACCTTGATCGGCGTTCATCTGATCCCCTAACTCATCCCACCGGTTGGGCGGCAAGCGTCGCATCTAGCGCGATTTGCCCGGGCCCGCCAAGGATCGGCAAGGATCGTTTCACCGCATGCCACGGTTGCTGCAGCACAGGCTCGACCCCTCCTCCCGCCTCGCCCGTCTGATGTTCGCCGAATATGGCGTCGGCATCGACCTCGAGGACATCAAGCCCTGGCGGCGTGAGCCGGGGCTGCTTGAGATCAATCCGGCGGCGACGGTGCCGATCCTCGCCGAGGACGGCGAACCGCCGGTGGTGGGGACGCTGGCGGTGATCCACGCCATCGAGGACCGCTATGTGCCGGCCGCCGTCGCCGGGCTATTTCCGTCACATACGGCGCTGCGCAACGAGATGTGGCGGCTGCTGGAATGGGTGCTGGTCAAGCTCAATGACGAAGTGACCCGCTATGTACTCGAGGAAAAGATCGTCAAGCGCGACCAGCGCGGCATGACGCCCGAGCCGGGCGTGCTGCGCGTCGCCAAGGCGAACCTCGGGGAGCACCTGCACTATTTCAACTGGCTGTTCGCCACCCGGCACTGGATTGCCGGCGACACCATGACGCTGGCCGATTTCGCGCTGGCGGCTCACCTGTCGAGCCTCGACTATCTGGGCGACGTGCAGTGGGACACCTCGCCCGAAACCCGGCAGTGGTATGCCCGGATCAAATCCCGTCCAGCCTTCCGCACCCTGCTCAACGACCGCGTTGCCGGGATGCCGGCCGCGGCCGGCTATGCAGACTTGGACTTCTAGCCTCCCCGCTGTGCTACCCTTGTTGCACGGTGTCATTCCCGCGAAGGCGGGAACCTCGATCTTCTTTGCGACACCGCAAATGGAGGTCCCCGCTTTCGCGGGGGTGACCCTGTGAAAGCAACGCCAGATCCGGTCACTCTCCTCGCTGAACTGCGCGACCGCGCGAAGGCCCTCGGCTTCGAGGCGTTCGGCGTGGCGCGAGCCGATGCGCGGCCGGACCTGCCGGAAAAGCTCGGTATCGCCCTCGCCCGGGACTGGCATGGCGAGATGGCGTGGATGGCCGAGACCGCCGAGCGGCGCGGGGCGCCCGAGGCGTTATGGCCCGAGGTCAGGTCAGTGATCGTGGTCGGGATGAACTACGGGCCCGACAGCGACCCGATGGCCGACCTCCAGCACTGCTCGCTCGGCAATATCTCGGTTTATGCCCGCAATCGGGACTATCACGACCTCATCAAGGGCAAGCTCAAGGAACTGGCGGGGCTCCTGAACCGTCGCACCGGAGCCGAGGTGAAGGTGTTCGTCGACACCGCGCCGGTGATGGAAAAGCCGCTGGGCGAAGCGGCCGGCATCGGCTGGCAGGGCAAGCACACCGTGCTGGTGAGCCGCGAGTTCGGCTCGTGGCTGTTCCTCGGCGCCATCTTCACCTCCGCCGGACTGCCGGCCGACGAGCCGCATGCCGAGAGTTGCGGCAATTGCCGGCGCTGCCTCGATGTCTGCCCCACCAACGCCTTCCCGGCGCCGTTCCAGCTCGATGCGCGGCGCTGCCTGAGCTACCTCAATATCGAGCATCCCGGACCAATCCCGCTCGAATTCCGCGTCCCGATGGGCAACCGCATCTATGGCTGCGACGACTGCCTCGCCGTCTGCCCATGGAACAAGTTCGCCTCTGAAACGCACGAGATGAAGCTCAGGGCCCGCGACGACCTCAAGTCCCCTGCGCTGGGCGATCTGGTGCAGCTCGACGATGCCGGTTTCCGCACGCTGTTCGCCGGCTCGCCGATCAAGCGCATCGGCCATGCGCGGTTCCTCAGGAACGTACTGATCGCCGTCGGCAATTCCTCCGACCCGACGCTTGTCGCGCTGGCCGAAGCGCGCCTCAGCGACCCCGACCCGCTGATCCGCGGCGCAGCGGTCTGGGCGGTGCGCCGGCTTGTGACGAAAGAGCGCGCGGATGCGCTGGCGCTTGCGTTTTTGCCCGATGAAGGCGACATCAGCGTCCAGGCAGAGTGGAGCGCGGTCGTCCAGCCGGCGCGCGCAAACTAGAGTTCTATCTGAGATGCGCCTGTTCTTCTTCGGTATGGGTTATTCCTCGCGCGCCACCGCTCGCGCCCTGCACCTGTTGGCCGACCCGCAAATTCCCGTCGCCGGCACCACCCGCAGCGCCGAAGCCGCCGAGTCGGAGGCCGACTCGGCCTATCGCATCCACGTGTTCGACGGCGAGGTGCCCGGCGCGACGCTCAGCGAAGACCTGCGCCAGGCGACGCACGTGATCCTCTCGATCCCGCCCGACGAGCGCGGCGATCCGGCGCTGAACCTGCACCGTGCCGATCTCGATGCAGCGCCGAACCTCGAGTGGATCGGCTATTTCTCCACCGTCGGGGTCTATGGCGATTTCGGCGGCGAATGGATCGACGAGGACGCGCCGACCCGGCCGCTGAACATTCGCTCCAAGCAACGGGTCGAGGCCGAGCAGGCCTGGCGTGACTACGCCAGGGAGCGCGGCGTGCCGCTGTTCATCGTGCGGCTGGCCGGTATCTACGGCCCCGGCCGCTCCGCCTTCGACAAGCTGCGCGAGGGTACGGCCCGCCGCATCGTCAAACCGAACCAGGTGTTCAACCGCATCCATGTCGCCGATATCGGCCGGATCACGGCGCGCGCCGCGCTCAGCGATCTCGAGGGCACCTACAACCTTGCCGATACCGAGCCGGCGCCGCCGCAGGATCTCGTCACCTATGCCGCCCATGTGATGGGCATCGAGCCGCCGGCCGAGATCCCGTTCGAGACCGCCGAGATGACGCCGATGGCGCGGAGCTTTTACTCGGACAACAAACGCGTTTCGTCGAAGAAAGTGCTGGCGGCGCTCGGCGCGGACCTGCTCTATCCGACCTATCGCGAAGGTCTCGACGCGATCTGGAAAGGCCGGCAATGAGCGCTCCCAGGCCCGCCACCCCGCCGCAGCGCGTGGTGCTCGATGGCCGCTATGTGCGGCTCGAACCCCTGACCCTGGCGCACGCCGCCGACCTGTTCGAAGCCTCGAACGTTCCCGACGGCGACGAGCGCTTCGCCTATCTCGGCGATTATGCGCCCAAGGCACAGGCCGACACCGAGGCGTTCATCAAGAGCGTCCTCGGCAAGGCCGACCCAATGCTGTTTGCCGTTATCGACAAGTCGACCGGCAAGGCCGGCGGCCGGCAGGCGCTGATGCGCATCGTGCCGGAGCACGGCGTTATCGAAATCGGCTCGATCTACTGGGGCCCGGCGATCGCGCGCACGCCGCGCGCCACCGAGGCCCTGTACCTGTTCGCCCGCCACATCTTCGAGGACCTCGGCTATCGCCGCTTCGAGTGGAAGTGCAACGACCGGAACGAGCCGAGCAAGCGCGCCGCCAAACGCTTCGGCTTCAGCTACGAAGGGCTGTTCCGGCAACACATGATCATGAAAGGCGAGAACCGCGACACCGCCTGGTTCTCGATGCTCGACGGCGAGTGGCCGGCGAGGAAAGCCGCGTTCGAGCGCTGGCTCGATCCGGGCAATTTTGGTGCGGATGGGCAGCAGAAGACGCCGCTGCGGTTCAGCTAGCCGGCGCTAGGCGGGCAGCGCGTCACCGGGGAAACTGCGCCCCGGGTGCACGTCGAAGCGGAACCAGCCGGCGCGGACACCGGGATCCGCCTCCATCAGCGCACGCGTCTCCTCGGGATCGGTGACGAACAGGCCGATGCCGACGACATCGGACTCGTCCCGCACCGGAACGACGATGGCGAGCTGGCCGGCAGCCCGCAGCTCGAAATTGCGCCTCGCGTGTTCCCACACGATGCTGCGGTCGCCGTCCTCGCGGTAGTTGGGGCCCTTGTTCAGCACCACGACAGTGTAGGCGCGGGACCTGGCCAGCATCCCCTTCATGACGTCGTCGGTGATCTCGCTCATTGCGGCGGCTCCGGTTTCCGTCGCGTGAGATTGCCGCGCCGGCGGCTAGAGCGCCAGCGTCAGTTGCTCGGGCGGCACGGTGATTTCGCGTTCCACCGCAGCCTTCAGGAGCTCGAGATCCTCGGGCCGGCTCAGCCGATGGTCGCCATCGGGAATGAGGGTGAAGGTCACCGGGTCGGTGAGCAGGTGCTGCACCAGCCGCATGGCGTGCTCGCGCGGCACATCGGGGTCCTTGCCGCCCTGCAGGATGGTCACCGGCGCACCGACATCGATGCCGCGACCGAACATCAGGTGATGCTGGTTGCCGTCCTCGATCAGCTTGGCGGTGTAGGGATAGGGCTCGTCGGAATATTTCGACGGCCGCTGCACGACGCCGTCGCGCTGCAGCGCCGCCAGCTGCGCCTTGCTCATGCGCTTGGTCATCAGTTCGGCCGTCGCATCCACAGCGGGGGCGATCAGCACCAGCGCCTTCACCCGGTCGCCCTCGCCCCGCCGGCGCAGTTCGCGCGCCATCAGCAGCGCCAGCCAGCCGCCGAGCGAGGAGCCGACAATCACCTGCGGGCCGGAAGTGGTGGCGAACACCGCGAGCGATTCCTCGAGCCAGCGACTCACCGTGCCATCGAGGAAATCGCCGCCCGACAGGCCGTTGCCGGAATGATCGAGGCGGGTAACGGCAAGGCCCTGCTCGGCGCCGAAGGCATCGAGCGCCGAGGCCTTGGTGCCGCCCATGTCGGAGCGGTAGCCGTTGAGCCAGAAGATGCCGGGAGATTTGCCCGGCCGGCGCAGCATGGCGATGCGGCGCGCCTCAATACCCTCACCCACCTCCAGATACTCAACCGCAGGTTCCACGCGTCCCCGACTCCATCTGCCTGTGCCGGCCTTTTGCCTCGCGTTAGCCTTCACGGCAACAGTTTGTCATCAAACCGCGCCTCACTGCTGTTTCTTGTCTGTTCCGGTGTTGACTTATGGTCGTCGCAGCACGATTTTAGCCGCGATTTCCCGCCGCTCCGGTAACAATCGAAGGATCGCCTCCCATTCGTCGTCCCATGAGACCCGTCGCGCCCCAGAAAGATGGGCCGCAATCTAACGAAGATATCTCCTCCCCCGATGTCCAGCTGATTGATGCCGAAGGCGCCAACCGTGGCGTCGTGCGGACGCGCGAGGCGTTGTCCGAGGCGCAGGAGCAGGGACTCGATCTCGTCATCATTTCCCCGAACTCGGTGCCGCCCGTCGCCAAGATGCTCGATCTTGGGCGCTTCAAATATGCCGCCCAGAAGAAGGCCGCCGAAGCGCGCAAGAAGCAGAAGGTGATCGAGGTCAAGGAAATCCAGCTGCGTCCGAACATCGACACGCACGATTACGAGACCAAGATGAAAGCGGTGCACCGCTTCCTCGAAGACGGGGACCGGGTGAAGGTGACGATGCGCTTCCGCGGCCGCGAGATGGCGCACCAGGAACTGGGCATGCAACTGCTGATCAAGGTGCAGGCCGAGCTCGAAGCCAAGGCGAAGGTCGAATCCTCGCCGCGCTCCGAAGGCCGCCAGATGGTGATGGTGCTGGCGCCGAAGTAACGGCGACAGCGACATGAGGTTAGCAAGGGCGGCCCGCGGGTCGCCCTTTGTTTTTGGTGCTGTGCTTGTTGCCCAACCCCCTCCCGGCCTCCCCCGTCAAGGGGGAGGTGAAGGGTCGAGCGTGTGTCTTCGCTGGTACCCGTGCACGGCCCATACCTCCCCCTTGATGGGGGAGGTTGGGAGGGGGTGGGGCAGGAAACTACGGTGCTCCCCGCCGCCCCACCCCCCCAGCCAGCGCCACCAGCAGCCAGCCGACGATCAGCCCGCCACCACCGAGCGGAGCGGCCAGCGGGAAGAGCGCCCCGCCGAGCAGCGAGCGCGCCGCGAGATCGCCGGCGAACAGCACCAGCCCGAGCAGCAGCACGATGCCCGCGGCCAGGGTTACCCGGCTCGCCGCCATGAGACTCAGCCCGATCAGCACCGGCGCGTGGAGCAGCAGGAAGTTCGCAGCGATGCCGAGAGTATCATCGCCGGCGTGGCTGGCGCGGGCCGCGGCGGCGACGCCGAGCGCCCCGCAAAGGCCGGCTGCCACCAGCAGCAGGCGAGACGCGAGGGTGGGGTTCGACATTGGATGCTCCAGGCTGACCACAGAATCTCGGCGCGCGCGCGCCGATGCCGAAGATTCTACTTGCACTCGGGCGCCGGAGGGAACATGTCCTCGGCTGACCGTACCCATTGGTACGGAGCCCATTGCGGCGCTCGCTTCGAACTCCTCCCGCCTCCTGCCCGGCCGTGCGTTCGATCCCGATCGAGCCACCGCGCCTGTCTGGAGTTCCTTTGATGACTACCGTCGCCGTGTCGTCCGGCACCGTGCCTGCCAATCCGCGTTCCCGCGTGATCCTGGCGAGCCTCGTCGGCACGACCATCGAGTTCTACGATTTCTACATCTATGCCACCGCCGCCGTGCTGGTGTTCCCGCATCTGTTCTTCCCCGCCGGCAACGAGACCACGGCGCTGCTCGCCTCGTTCGCGGTGTTCGGCGCCGCCATGGTGGCGCGGCCGCTGGGGGCGATCTTCTTCGGTCACCTGGGCGACCGGGCCGGCCGCAAGGTGACGCTGGTGGGCTCGCTTCTCACCATGGGTATCGCCACCTTCCTGATCGGCGTACTGCCGACCTACGAGATGACCGGCTGGATCGCCACCGCACTGCTGGTGCTGCTGCGCGTGGCGCAGGGTTTTGCGCTGGGCGGCGAATGGAGCGGTGCGGCGCTGGTTGCCACGGAAAATGCCCCCAAGGGCAAGCGCGCGATTTTTGGCACCTTCCCGCAACTGGGTGCGCCGATCGGCTTCATCATCGCCAACGGGCTGTTCCTGATCATCGCCGCCTTGCTGCCGTCCGACGATCCGTCGCGCCCGTCCACCGCCTTCCTCGACTGGGGCTGGCGCATCCCGTTCCTGTTCAGCGTGGTGATGGTGGCAGTGGGTCTGTGGGTCCGGCTCAACCTCGTCGAGAGCGCCGCGTTCGAGAAGACCAGGACTGCCGGCAAGCTGCAGAAGCTGCCGCTGGCTGCGGCGTTCCGCACGCACTGGAAGGCGCTGATCCTGGGCACCTTCTACATGCTCGCCACCTATGTGCTGTTCTATCTGATGACGACGTTCTCGCTGAGCTTCGGCCGCGCCGCCGTCGACGCTGCGGTTCCCGGCCTCGGCTACAGCTACAACACGTTCGTTCTGATGATGATCGTCGGCGTGGTGTTCTTCGGCATCTTCACCCTGGTCTCCGGCCCCTGGGCCGATCGCTGGGGACGCCGCAGGACGCTGATCGGGGTGACGCTCGGCATCGTGGTGTTCGGGCTCTGCTGGATGCCGCTGCTGTCGGCCGGCTTCGTCGGCGTGATGGCCTGGCTGATCCTCGGCTTTACCCTGATGGGGATGACCTTCGGCCCGATGGGGGCGCTGCTGCCCGAGCTGTTTCCGGCCAACGTGCGCTACACCGGCTCGGGCATCTCCTACAACGTCTCGTCGATCCTCGGCGCCGCGGTCGCGCCGTTCATCGCGGTGGCGCTGTGGAGTCTCGGCGCCGGCAGCCCGTTCTGGGTCGGCGTCTATCTCAGCGCCATGGCGGTGCTGACGCTGATCGCGCTGCTGCTCGGCAAGGAGACCAAGGACGTCGACATCGACGCCTAGAAAACTGGGGCAACCGTCCCTCCATCGCCCAGTCGCCGCAACAACGACGCGCAGCAGAAAGGCCGGGGATCGCTCCCCGGCCTTTGTCATGTTTGGTGCGAAGGGCTCACGCCGCCAGCTTCAGCCAGGTCGGGGCGATGGCAGTGCCCTGGCCGAGGCCGTAGCCGAAGCGGATGTTGAGCATGCCGACCGGCTCGACCAGGCGGGCGCCATCGAGGCCGCCGACCTTTTCGACTGCAAAGCCCGAAGCGGTGACCAGCTCCGCAACGGCATCGACCGCGGCGGCGTCATTGCCGGCGAGGAAGACCGGGACGTTCTGGGTGGCGCTGACCGGGGTGTCGAACAGGCTGGCGAAGATGGTGTTGTAGCCCTTGACCACCTTGGCCGAGGGGGCGGCCGCCTGCAGCTCTTCAGCGGCGGACGTGGTGTGGCCGATAGCGAGACCGGAGAAGTCCGCCTTCACCGGGTTGGAGATGTCGACGACGATCTTGCCGCTCAGCGGCAGCTTGCCGGCGAGTTCCAGCGCCGCGCCATAAGGCAGCGCCAGGACGACGATGTCGGCGGCGAGCACAGCGTTCTTGTAGTCGGTTACCGAGGCGCCGACCGAGGTAGCGAACTCGGCGGCAGCGGCCGGGTTGGAGGCCCCGAGCACCAGCTGCGTCTTGCCAGCGAGACGCTTGGCGAGACCCTTGCCCATGTTGCCGAGGCCGAGAATTGCGGTGGTGGTCATTTCGAAAGCTCCATCCTGCGATTGCGATGACCTCTATCTACGCGTCGACAGAGAGGTATAGAATTGCCGCCGATTGCGCTTCACTGTTGCGCTGGAGTATCGAATGGCTGAGATCACCAACCTCGAAACCTTCGTCGCGGCGGTCAAATCCGGCAGCTTTGCCGGGGCGGCGCGGCTCCTCGGCATCTCGCCGGCGATGGTCGGTCGCCGCATCCAGGCGCTGGAGGAGGATCACGGCGCCCGGCTGATCGAGCGTACGACGCGGGCGCAGCGGCTGACCGAGCTGGGCGAGAGTTTCTTTGCCCAGGCGGAGACCGTGCTCGAGGCGGTGGCCGAGCTCGACGATCTCACCCGCACCGAGCCGGGGAAGCTTTCGGGCCGCATCCGCGCCACCGGGCCGGCGACGCTCGGCATCCACCGATTGGCGGGCATCGTCGCGCGGTTCTGCGAGGACAATCCTGCCGTGACGGTGGAGCTCAGCCTCAACGACCGCCGCGCCGACCTGATCGCCGAAGGTTTTGACGTCGCCATCCGGGTGGGCGAACTGCAGGCCTCGACGATGATCGCGCGCCGGATCGGCACCTACCGCTTCCGCTGCGTCGCTTCACCCGGTTACGAAGCGGCGTTCGGGTTGCCGGCGACCCCGGACGAGCTGAGGCAGCACCGCTGCATCCTCAATCTCAATATGAGCCCGCGCAATCGCTGGCCATTCATCGGCCCGGGCGGCGCCTCGGTGATTGCCGAGGTCGAGGGTGGACTGCAGATCGACAATGGCGAGGCGCAACTGGCGGCGGCGCTGGAAGGCGCGGGCATCGTCTACCTGCCGGTCGACCTCGTCACCGAGCCGCTACGCTCCGGCCAGCTCGTCGAGGTGCTGCCGCACTGGCAACGCATGACGCTGCCGATCCACCTGGTCTATCCGTCGCGGCGGCTGGTGCCGCGCCGGTTGAGCGCCTTCATGGAAGCCATCGCCGGCGGCCTCAAGGACACCGCGGCCTGAGCCAATATTGTTCTCCTCGGCAGATTAACTGTCTTCGGTAACCACATCGGCATCTAACCGGGCGCAATACTGGTTAGACCCGGAGCATTATCGTAAAATGCGACAATGCAAGTGGCAGTCAGTACCGTGTCGGCGTCCGACTACCTTCGGGACATCCTCGATCGCGAGATGGTCACGCGCGAAGCGATGGCCGAACTGACGCGCGTCGAGAGCAAGATCACCGCACTCTGCCGGGCCTGGGGCAGCCACCACATCGTTGACATCACGCCGGGCGGCGGCTTCGAGAAATCGATGGCCAACTGCAGCGGTGTCAGCATCGATTACGTGGTGTGGATCCACGCCCAGTCGGAGCGCCGCATCCCTGACATCTACGAGTCGATGTTCTCCGCATTCCAGCGGCTGGGCCTTGCACCGGTCCGCCGGGACGTGACGCTGGCGCTCAACCTCGGGCCCATGGTCGTCGACCTGCTGCCGGCCAAACGGCTGTCGATGATCTCGGACATCCACGAGATCTACTCAACCCGCCGGGCCGCTGCGATCACCACGAACCTGCACCAGCACGTGCTCGACAGCCACGACGCCGGCTGGCACGACGAGGTCCGGATCCTCAAACTCTGGCGCGACCAGAACGGGCTGGACTTCCCATCCTACTATCTTGAGCTCGCGACGCTTGCTGCGCTGCGCCGTCGTCCGGCCGGAGCGCTGGCCGACAATGTCTGGGCGGCGCTCGGCTTTTTCGAGCGCCTGCTGCTGCCGCGAGCCATGCTCGATCCGGCAAACGCCGCCAACATCGTCTCGGACGAACTGACCGCCGCGCAGAAGCGCTCCATCGCACTCGCTGCGGCCGCCGCCCGCAGCGGCCGGCCGTGGTCGGAGATCGTGCGGTAGCGTCACCCACCGGGGCCCAGCAATCTCCCCTTAAGTCACAACACGCTATGATGGCCTCTCACCTCTCGGGAGGAGGCCGTGTTCGACCACAAGGAAACCCTGTTTCACGTCGCGAGCCAGTTGGCCCGCCGGCTTGCGAACCATCTGCGCGAGACGCTGGAGCCGTTCGGGCTGCATCCGGCGCAGTTTACCGCACTCAGCGAAATCGCCGAGCGCGAAGGCCTGACGCAGGCCGAGCTCGTCACCCGCCTCGACCTCGAACAGCCCGGCGTCGCCCGCACCCTCAGCGGCCTCGAAGCCGATGGCTGGATCGAGAAGGCGTCGATCGGCAAAGGCCGCGCGCAGGGGCTCTATCTCAGCCCGAAGGCCAAGACCGTGCTGCCCGAGGCTACTGCAGCTGCCGCGCGTGCCGATCGCCAGGCCCTCGCCAGTCTTTCCAAGACCGAGGCGGCGCACCTCATCGACGGGCTCAGCGAGCTCGCCGCCGCCAACCGCAGCTAGTGGTCGGCCGCCAGTTGGGCCGCCGCCGGCTCGACATCGGCAAAGGGCTTGGGCAGCAGCACGAAGACCGCCAGCGCCATGAGCCAGATGGCGCCACGCAATTGCGCTTTGCTGGGCCTCGGCAGCGAGCGGTTCGCCGGCTTGGACGCAAACAGATCAGTCATCGAACGCTTCCCGGATGGTGTGCCCTCGACGGGGCGCTTGCCGGGATCACGGCAGAGCGATATTGCAGGCCGATGACAACGGCGCCCGCGCCCTCTTGCGTCTCCCCAGCTTTCCCCCTATACACCCGCCTTCTCGACGGGCCGCCCGGCCAAAAGGCATGCCGTGGCGATCCCGAATGCAGGCTTTAGCGAGCCGCCTCTAACCAGGACAGCAAAATGCCAAAGATGAAGACTAAATCGGGCGCCAAGAAGCGCTTCAAGATGACCGCGACCGGCCGCGTCAAGGCTGGCGTCGCGGGCAAGCGGCACCGTCTCCTTAGCCACGACGCCGACTACATCCGCTCGCATCGGGGGACCAAGATCCTCAAGAAGGGCGATGAAAGTCTGGTCAAGTGGTACATGCCGTATAACCGTTAAGGAGCGCCGATAGATGTCACGCGTTAAAAGAGGCGTTACCGCCCACGCCCGTCACAAGAAGGTTCTTAAGGCCGCTTCCGGTTTTTACGGTCGCCGCAAGAACACCATCCGCACCGCCAAGGCCGCCGTCGACAAGGCCGGCCAGTACGCGTACCGCGATCGCCGGGTCAAGAAGCGCAACTTCCGCGCCCTGTGGATCCAGCGCATCAACGCCGCCGTGCGCGACCACGGCCTGACCTACGGTCGATTTATCGACGGCCTCAGCAAGGCTGAGATTGCCGTCGACCGCAAGGTGCTCTCCGATCTCGCGATCACCGAGCCCGCAGCGTTCGCCGTGCTGGTTGAGCAGGCCAAGAAGGCTCTGGGGTATCTCGGCAAGATCGAGACGACCACCCACGAGCGCATCAGCGCCTAACCAGCCCTCGCCTTTTCTGAGGCCCTAAGCTAAGCCTTGCGCCGCCCCGCAACCGGGGATGGCGCGGGGCTTTTTCATTTGGCCCTGAAACACAATCTCGGAACACTCAAATGTCTCTCGACGCTCAGATCGCCACCCTTCGCGCGGACCTCGCCGCCGCCGTCGCGTCCGCCAGCGATGAAGGCGCCATCGAAGCGGTGCGCGTCGCCGCGCTGGGGAAGAAGGGCTCCGTCTCAGCCCTCCTCGCCACCCTCGGCAGCATCGCGCCGGAGGAGCGCAAATCCGCCGGCGCCGCCATCAACGGGCTGAAGACCGAAGTCACGGCGCTGATCGAAGCCCGCGCCACTGAACTGGGCAAGGCGGCGCTCGATGCCCGCCTCGCTTCCGAGCGGGTCGACGTGACCCTGCCCGTCCGCCCCTCGCCGACCGCCGAGGGCCGCATCCATCCGGTCAGCCAGGTGATCGACGAGATCACCGCAATCTTCTCCGACATGGGCTTCTCGATCGCCGAAGGGCCCGATATCGAAACCGACTGGTACAACTTCACCGCGCTCAACTTCCCCGAGGGGCACCCGGCGCGCGAGATGCATGACACCTTCTTCATGGCGCCTTCGCCGGATGGGGTGAAGCGCGTGCTGCGCACTCACACCTCGCCGGTACAGATCCGCACCATGCTCAAGGGCAATGAGAAGCCGGCGGCGCCCTACCTGACGCCAGCGATCGATCCGCCGATCCGCGTGGTGATGCCCGGCCGTACCTACCGGCACGACTCAGACCAGACGCACACGCCGATGTTCCACCAGGTCGAGGGCCTGGTCATCGACAAGAGCTCGCATATCGGCCAGCTGCGCTGGGTGCTGGAGGAGTTCCTCAAGGCGTTCTTCGAGGTCGACAACGTGACGCTCAGGTTCCGGCCGAGCTTCTTCCCGTTCACCGAGCCGTCGATGGAAGTCGACGTGCAGTGCGACCGCTCGGGCGCCGAGGTGAAGATCGGCGAAGGCACCGATTGGCTGGAAATCCTCGGCTGCGGCATGGTGCACCCGAACGTGCTGCGCAATTGCGGGCTCGATCCTGATGTGTACCAAGGCTTTGCCTGGGGCATGGGCATCGATCGCATCGCCATGCTCAAGTACGGCATGAATGATCTGCGCGCCTTCTTCGACGCCGACAAGCGCTGGCTCGATCACTACGGCTTCCGCCCGCTCGACCTGCCGACGCTGTTCGGGGGGCTCAGCAGCTGATGCGATCGCTGCTCGCCGCCCTTGCCGTCCTGACGCTCATCTCCCCGGCCCTGGCCGAGGAGATGGTCGCCTGCACGCCGGAGCACTATTACAATTCGAGCGAGACCCCACCGCTGATCATCACCATCGACAAGGCGCGCGGCGCCGGGTCGCGGGTGACGCGCATCGACCTTGAGACCGGCGCCTATCGCGAGCATTTCGTCGGCTCGGAGCAGGATACGATCGAGGCCGGCAGCCTCAAAGTGGTCAACCCAGGCTCGCTGCGTGAGCGGATCGATTTCCTCGCGCTCGATAGCAGCACCGGGTTCTTGCTGCGCATCAGCCTGATCGACCAGGACCTGCCGTTCGTCCGGGTCGACACCGAAGGCACCGTCGCCTCGGGCCACTGTACCTATGTGTCCGAGTTGCCGCGATGAGCCTGCAACCCCGATATGCCGATGCCGTTCGCTTCTCGTTCGGCGACAGCCCAGCGCTGGCCGATGAGTTGCTGGCCCTGGTGCTTGCCGGAGCCAAGACGGCAACCTGCGGCGCCGTGCGTGACTACGGCCCGGGCAAAGAAGCCATGCCGGAAGTCGGGCGCCGCGACGTCGTCCTCGATGGCGCCGGCAATCCCGCTGCCGTGATCGAGACGGTCTCTCTCGAGCGCCGCCGCTTCGCCGATGTGCCTGAAGCCTTCGCCCTCGCCGAAGGCGAGGGTGACTTCGCCGCCTGGCGTGCGGGCCACGTGGCCTATTTCGAGCGCAACGGTGGTTGGTCGGAAGACCTCGAACTGGTCTGTGAGCGTTTCAAGCTGGTCGAGGTGCTGCCCCGATGAGCCTGCAGCCGCCCATCGCGCCGGGCCAATCCGAGCTCTGCACCTTCGTTGTCACCGACATCGAGTCCGACGGGCATAACCCGCTCGAATCCTCGATGCTGAGCTTTGCCTCGGTGGCGGTCGATATTTCCGGCACCGTGCTCTCCGAGTTCGAGGCGGTGCTGACGCCGCGCAGCGACAGGACGCCCGACCCCAACACCATGGCGTGGTGGGAAACCCAGCCGGAGGCGTGGAAGCACGCCACCGAGAACCCGGAAGACCCGGCGTCGGTGATGCCGCGCTATGCCGACTGGGTGGAGACGCTCCCCGGCTTCCGCGTTTTTGCCGCGGCGCCGATGATCTTCGATGGGTTGTGGATGGACCATTACCTGTCGGTGTTCGCCGGCACCCGGGTGTTGGGTGGGCCGTACAAGAGCCGGCAGATTTTCCGCGGCGGCGGCGTCTGCCTTTATACCATGGCCGGTACGCTGCGCGGGGCCGAGTATACCAAGTGGGGCATGCAGCGTGTGCCGCCCGCCTGGTACGGCCATATCGAGCACACCCATCGCGCCATCGACGATGCGCGCGGCTTTGCCAACGTCCTCGCCAAACTTTTCGAGATCAGCGGGCAGCTGCCCAGGATCGAAGCGACCGAAAGCATCTACAAATGAAGTTCACTCTCGACTGGCTGAAAGAACATCTCGACACCACCGCCTCGGCCGAGGACATCGGCAAGGCGCTGACCATGGTCGGCCTCGAGGTCGAAGAGATCGTCGACCCCGCCGAAAAGCTCAGGCCCTTCGTCGTCGCCCATGTGGTGGAAGCCAAGCCGCATCCGAACTCGGATCACCTCAACCTCTGCAGGGTCGATGCCGGCACGGGCACGCTGATCGATGTGGTGTGCGGCGCGCCGAACGCGCGCACCGGGATGAAGTCGGTATTCGCCTTCCCCGACACCTATATCCCGGGCAAGGATTTTACGCTGAAGGCCGGCGTGGTGATCCGCGGCGAGCCGTCGAACGGCATGCTCTGCTCGGCCGCCGAACTTGAGCTATCGAACGATCATGACGGCATCATCGAGCTGCCTCAGGATGCACCGATCGGCATGGCTTATGTCGACTACGCCAAGCTCGGCAACACGGTGATCGACATCTCGATCACTCCCAACCGTGGCGACGCCACCGGCGTCTACGGCGTGGCGCGCGACCTTGCGGCGTTCGGCATCGGCACGCTGAAGTCGACCGACATGTCGCCGGTGCCGTCGAACGGCCCGAGCCCGATCCCGCCGCTGCCGCATCAGTTCGCCACGGGCGAGCCCAAGGCGATCCGCAAGTTCGCCGGGCGCTATTTCAAGGGCATCAAGAACGGCCCGTCGCCCGATTGGCTGCAGCAGCGGCTGCGCGCCGTCGGGCTCCGGCCGATCAATGCGGTGGTCGACATCACTAACCTCGTGTCGCTCGGCTGGGGCCGGCCGCTCCACGCCTATGACGCCGACAGGATCGTCGGCAAGGCCGTGCTGCGTAACGCTCGGACCGGCGAGGAATTCGACGCGCTCGACAACAAGATCTACACGCTCGACAACACCATGACCGTGATCGCCGACGATCTCGGTCCGCTCTGCCTCGGCGGCGTGATGGGCGGCATCCGCTCGGGCACCACCGATGCGACGGTGAACGTCCTGATGGAATGCGCCAGTTGGGACCCCGACCTCATCGCGCAGACCGGCCGCAAGACCGGCATCGTCTCGGATGCCCGTTATCGGCTGGAGCGTTCGGTCGATCCGGCGCTCACCGAACCCGGACTCGAACTCGCCACCCGGCTGATGCTGGAACTGGTGGGCGGCGAGGCGATGGAGCCGGTGATTTCGGGCGAGGACGTGTTCCCCAATACCGTGGTCGAGTTCCCGCTGAGCGAAGTCGAGCGCCTCACCGGACTCGAAACCTCGGCCAGCGAAATCGAAGCCATCCTCGGCCGCCTCGGCTTCAAGCTCGAAGGCGCCGGGCTCACGCGCAAGGTGCATGTCCCGTCGTGGCGCCCTGATGTGACCATGAAGGCCGACCTCGCCGAGGAGGTGATGCGCATGGTGGGGGTCGACAACGTCCCCATCGATCCGCTGCCGCGGCTCAACCATGTGGCGCCGCGCATGCTGACGGTGCTGCAGAACCGCCGCCGTCTCGCCCGCCGTACCCTCGCGGCGCGTGGGCTCGACGAGGCGGTGACCTGGTCGTTCATCCCGGAAGCGGAAGCACAGCGCTTCGGCGGCGGCGCGGCCGAGCTGAAGCTCGCCAACCCGATCGCCTCCGAGCTCACCGACATGCGTCCCTCGCTGCTGCCGGGCCTGCTCGGCGCAGCCAGCCGCAACACCAACCGCGGGTTGAGCGAGCTGAAACTGTTCGAAGTCGGCCAGGTGTTCCATTCGGTGCAGCCCGAGGGCCAGCGCACCTACGCCTCGGGCCTCCGGCTGGGCGGGTCGCGCCATTGGCAATCGGCCAATGGCAAGGTCTCGGTATTCGACGCCAAGTCCGATATCGCGGCCCTGCTCGACGCCATGGGCCATGACATCGACAAGCTGCAGCTGGTGGCCGAACCCGCAGCCTGGAGCCATCCGGGCCGCGGCGGGCGCATCCAGCTCGGCCCCAAGCTCACCATCGGCTGGTTCGGCGAAGTTCACCCGAGCGAGCTCGAAAAGTTCGACCTCACCGGGCCGGTCGCGGCGTTCGAGCTCGATCTCGACGCCATCCCGGAACCGCGGAAGAAACCGACCCGCTCGAAGCCGGCGCTGAAGCTCAGCGACCTGATGCCCTTGAGCCGCGACTTCGCCTTCCTCGTCGACCGGTCGGTGCCGGCGGCGACGATCCTCCGCGCCGCCAAGAACGCCGACAAAACGCTGATTACGGAAGTGTCGGTGTTCGATGTGTTCGAAGGCAAGGGTATCGCCGAGGACAAGAAATCGGTCGGCATCGCCGTGACGCTGCAGCCCAGCGACAAGACGCTGACCGACGAGGAGATCGAGAAGGTCGCAGCCAGCGTCGTCGCGGCGGTGAGCAAGGCGACGGGCGGCGTGCTGAGGACCTGAGGCGGCCATGACGGCTGACGGCAAACGCGAGGCGATCGGCGAAGCGGCCCCAGAGGGCCTGCCGGTCGCCGAGCTGCCGCTGGCGCCGCTCAGCCCGGCCGCTGCCAGCGAGGCGCTGCTGCGCCGCGCCATGCTGGTAGTGGCAATCGGCCTCTCGTGCATCCTCGGCTATCTCACCACCTACGCGCTGCTCGCCATTTCGCTGGCGGTGTTCGCCTTCTTCGCGGTACGGCGGGCGACGGTGCAAATCGACTTCGACCTGCCGGCGAAGCTGTTTCTCGGCGCCTTTACGCTGTTGTTCATCAGCGCCGTGGTGACGATGCGGCAGCCCTCCGACCTGCTGCAGACGCTCAACTTCTCGGCCATGCTGCTCTATGCGCCGCTGGCGCTGTTGTTCCGGCGCGCTGCGGGGCCGACCAACAGCCGCAAGCTCGCCGATTTCGCCCTGTTCGGCAGCGCCGCGGGGCTGTTGATGGCGCTCTACTTCAACTACGTCGAAGGCATGCAGCGCGCCGGGCTCGGCTCGCCGATCACCGATCCGATCCGGCTCTCCAACACCGCGCTGCTGCTCGGCTTCTTGGCCATGATCGGCGCTGCCGCCGCCACCGGCCGGCAGCGCTTCATCTACCTGCTCGGCCCGTTGATGGCGCTGGCGGTGATCTTCGCTTCCGGCTCGCGCGCCGCGCTGGTGGCGTTCCCGGTGCTGCTGTTCGTCGCGGCCCTGCTGCTGGTGCGCCACAAGCTACTGGCGGCGCTGGTGAGCGTCGCGGTGCTGGCCGCCTTCGGCATCATCGCCTATGTCGCCGATCTCGCCGGCGCCCGCTCATCGTCGATGTTCGATATCCTCAGCCGGCTGGCCGGCGGCGACAACCCGGCCGACCTCGGCACCACGATCCGCTTCATCCTCTATCGCGCCGGCGCCCAGGCCTTTACCGACGCGCCGCTGTTCGGGCATGGCTGGGGGCAGCTGATGACGGCGATCGTCCCCTATCTGGCGGTCTACGAGCTGGTGCATGCGCAGTTGCCGCACCTCCACAACGACGCGTTGAACTTCGCGGTCGCCTCGGGCCTGTTCGGCCTCGTGGTTTACCTGCTGCTGCTGGCGCTGCCGATCGTCAGCTGCCTGTTCAGCCCGCGCGACAGCCAGTACCGCACCCGCCTCTACGGCTGCAGTCTGCTCTCGGTCAGCTACCTGGTGCTGGGCCTGCCCGACACCATGCTGAGCTTTCCGCTGCACAACACGCTCTACGTGGTGCTGACCGCCGTGCTGCTGAACTACTGCCGCGACGAGCGGGCGTGAGAGAAGGCCGATAGAGACGCCCCCCTCCTGTCTCAGTACGGCGCTCAGCGTCCCGGCCGGCTGTCGATCATGCCGCCCTTGGCAGCGGCATCGATCGCGGCGATCTCCTCGGCCGAGAGTTCGAGGTTGTCGAGCACGCCGAGGCAATCCTTGAGCTGCTCGAGCGTGCGGATGCCGATCAGCGCCGAAGTCACTTCCTTCTTCCGCAGCACCCAGGCGAGCGCCAGCTGCACCATGGTCTGCTTCCGCGCCTTGGCGATCTCGCCGAGCTTGTCGACGGCCTCGAGGATGCGCGGCTCCAGCCGATTGGCGGAGAGCGAGTAATTCTCCGAGGCGCGGGTGCCCGAGAGGTCGCCCTTCAGATTGTTGTACTTGCCCGAGAGGATGCCCTGCTGCAGCGGCGAGAAGGCGATGATGCCGACCCCCAGCTCGTCGCAGGCGGCCATGGTGCCGTCTTCCTCGATCCAGCGGTTGAGGATCGAGTAGTTCGGCTGGTGGATCAGGCAGGGCACGCCCATATCCTTCAGGATCCGCACCGCCTCGCGGGTCTGCTTTTCGGGATACATCGAGATGCCGACATAGAGCGCCTTGCCCTGCCGGTGCAGGTGCGCCAGCGCGCCCATCGTCTCCTCGAGCGGGGTCTCGGAGTCGTAGCGATGCGAGTAGAAGATGTCGAAATACTCGATCCCCATGCGTTTCAGGCTCTGGTCGGCCGAGGCGAGGATGTATTTGCGCGAACCGCGGTCGCCATAGGGGCCGTCCCACATGGTCCAGCCGGCCTTGGACGAGATGATCATCTCGTCGCGATAGGGACGGAAATCGCGTGCCATCACATCGCCGAACAGCTCTTCGGCAGCGCCCGGCGGGGGGCCGTAATTGTTGGCGAGGTCGAAATGGGTGACGCCCTTGTCGAAGGCGTAGCTCAGCATCTCGAAGGCGCTGGGATAGTCGCGCGTGCCACCGAAATTCTGCCACAGCCCCAGGCTGATCACCGGCAGCTTCAGCCCGGAACGTCCGGTGTAGCGATACTGCATGCCGCCGCCATAGCGAGCGTCGCTGGCCCGATAGGTCATCTCATCCTCCCGAATATGTGTCCGATTTGCTCGTTGCAGCCGCTGGATGCTACACCCGCCGCGATGTCCGAGCTTTTAGAAACCGTCGCCAATCTGTCCGAACGCCTGAACCGTTTCAAGGTGCTGGCGCTCTACAAGTTTGCGGATTTCAAAGATTGTGCCGTGCTGAAGCATGAGCTGGCGCTGTTCTGCTGCGCCCGCGGTATTCGTGGTACCTTCATCCTCGCGCCCGAAGGGATCAACGGCACCGTTGCCGGTACGCCCGCGGCGATCGACGAACTGATGGCCTGGTTCGAAACGGCGCCGCGCTGGGCCGGCCGGCTGGCCGGCGCCGAGGCCAAGTTCTCAGGGGCGACCGAGATGCCGTTCCTTCGCATGAAGGTGCGGCTCAAGCCCGAGATCGTGACGCTGCGCGCCCCCGAGGCCGATCCGAACAAGCTGGTCGGCAGCTATGTCGAAGCGCGCGACTGGAACCGGCTGATCAGCCGCAACGACGTGACGCTGATCGACACCCGAAACGACTACGAAGTGAGGCTCGGCACGTTCGCCAACGCCCGCGATCCGGCGACGCAGAGCTTTACCGAGTTCAAGGATTACGTGGCGAAGCTCGATCCCGCCCAGCATCCGAAAGTCGCGATGTTCTGCACTGGCGGCATCCGCTGCGAGAAGGCCTCGGCCTACATGCTGTCGCAGGGCTTCAAGGAAGTGTTCCACCTGAAGGGCGGCATCCTCAAGTATCTCGAGACCGTGCCCGAGAGCGAAAGCCGCTTCAACGGCGAATGCTTCGTATTCGACGAGCGTGTCTCGGTGGTGCATGGCCTGGCTGAAGGCGAAGCCGTGCTGTGCCGCGGCTGTCGCAACCCGATGCTGCCGCACGAGGCGGTCGGCTCGCTGTGCCGGGAATGTGCTGAAGCGGCGCCGGCCGGCGCGAGCGAACGCGAACGGCAGATGGAACTGGCGCGGGCGCGGGGCGAGGCGCATCTCGGCGATGACGCGGCAGCGGCGGCGGCGCGCAACAAGGCGGCGAAGCTGGCTCGGCGGAAGCAGTCGGCGGGTTGAAGCGAGAAACATCCGGGCTCCGCACACCCCCACCCATCCTCCCCCGTCAAGGGGGAGGTGCCGCATCCAGCTTTGGGCACGATCCGCCTGCGTCACCGGCCGGCACCCTCCCCTTGACGGGGAGGGATGGGGTGGGGTGTGCGGAGCCCGGATGTCTTTGCCCGATATTGGTCAGCCTTACTGACATATTTATATTGACATTCCGCGATGGCCGTTATCAGCATGTCCAATGCAAAAGCCTCGTCCGAGGCCTCTCGGTGCAACCTCGATAAGCGTCGCCTATCATGGACCTCGACCAGATAAGAACCTTCGACCGGATCGCGCAGGATCTGAGCTTCACCAAGGCCGCGGCGAAGCTCAATGTCACGCAGGCGACGGTGTCGATGCGGATGCGGGCGCTGGAGGACCTGCTCGGGGTGCCGCTGTTCCATCGTGGCCGCAACATCGCGCTCACCGACCAGGGCATGACGTTCCTGCCTTACGCGCGCCGCATCCTGCAGGCGGCGCAGGAGGCCAAGGAAGCGCTGCGCCGGGTGGAGCGCGGCCGCGTTTCCATTGGCTCGCTGCGCAGCCTCGTCTCGCCGCTGGTCACCGAGTCGCTACTGCGGTTCCAGCAGAAGTATCCGTCGGTCGACGTAGTGATCCACGAGGGGCGGCAGAGCCAGATCGCCGCCATGCTGCGCGAGCGCGACATCGAGCTGGGGATCCTGTGCTGGCCCAACCTCGATCCGCTGGTGACCGACCTCGTGCCGCTATTGGTACTGCGCGAGCGGGTGCCAATGGTGACGACGCCGCAGATCGCCGCCGAACTGGGGCTCGAGCCGAGGATCGAGGATGTGCTGAGGCGCGTGCCGCGGCTGATTTCGATCAACTGGTGGCAGGTCTATCCCGATGCCGCGCTGGCGCTGTTCCGCCGCGCCCCGGTTTCCGTCGAGCTGCCCACCGGCCCGGCCCGCCGCATCGCCATCCGCGGTGAAGGCGTCGGCTTCTTCGTCTATTCGGCCGTCGCCGACGACATCGCCGCCGGCCGCCTCACCGAGATCACCCCCATCGACGTCGACCCGGTGCATCGCGACATCGCCATGGTGGTGCGCAACGCCGCGGTGCTCGACCGCGAGATGCTGCGCGACTTCGCCACCGAGATCGCCGAGGAATGCCGGAAGAACGGCACCATCCTCGAAACCACGCTCTTGCCACCGACGGCGGCGAACGCGGCTTAGTCTGGCCCCGGAGTGCTTGGCTCTCCGGCGGTAGCCGGACCACGCTTGCCCCCAGCGCCCGGCTCGGCTTTAGTTCACTGATGGCCCAGCCGCGCGACTTGCAGCACGAGTTCTACGACATGCTGATGGAGAGCCAATATTGGCTCCCCGAAACCATGCTCGATTACCAGCGCAGCCAGCTGGCGCAGTTGCTGCGGCACGCACGCGCCAACGTGCCGTTCTACGAGAACCGGCTCGACCCGGTGTTCACGGCCAGCGGCGACATCGACTGGGAGCGGTGGAGCGAGATTCCGATCATGCGGCGCTCAGACTTGGTGGACCATAAGGAGGCGATGCGCGCCAGGCAACTTCCGCGGGGCCACGGACCAGTAAGGTCGATCCAGTCCTCTGGTTCCACTGGCCATCCCATCGAAGCCCTGGTCACCTACCTCTCGAAGTTAGGCTCGGATGCTACAGCATGGCGCTCTGGCAGTTGGCACGAGCTCGACTACAGTCGGACACTCTGCATCCGCAACGGCACGGAGCCCGACATCGTCCCGCCCAACGCACTGAAGCTCGGACCTTGGGGGCCGAGCTGGGACGCCACCGCACTTTCGGGCCGCAGCTTCCGGATGACTCGTGCTTGGCCGGCAGTTGACCAGCTTGCGCTGTTGCAAAAGATCGAGGCCTCGTATGTGGCCATTGGCGGCACCAAGTCGGGCTACATTCTTGCCCGAGAAGCCGAGCGCCGCGGCGTTCACTGTCCACTGACCTGCATAATGGTGAACGGCGAGGAGGTCAGCGAGGAAGACCGGCTTACCTGCCGCCGCGTCTTCGGGGCAGAGATTATCGACCTATACTCCTCCAAGGAGGGTGGTCACATGGCACACCCGTGTCCTTCGGGCTCGGGCTATCACGTGAACTCCGAAAGGGTGCTGATCGAGCTGCTCGATGGCAATGATCAGCCGGTACCTGTCGGCCTCTCTGGCCGAGTTGTCGTCACCACGTTCTACAGCACCGCACAACCACTCATTCGCTACGATCACGGCGATCTGGCTACGTGGGGACAAAAGTGTAGCTGCGGCCGTCACCTGCCATTGCTTCAATCGATAGACGGCCGAACTGGGACGATGTTCCGTCACCCCGATGGACGGGGGCGGGCCAGAGGCATGCCAATGAGTTTCCTGAGCGTGTTGGGCGCCAGCATGTGGCAATTCGCGCAAGTTGGCCCAATGGAGTATGAGATCCGGTACGTCCCGGTCAGCCCGACCACCTTCGGCGACGAAGCAAGGGTAGCTCAGGCCTTCCGCGACCACATCTTCGACGATGCACAGGTCTCATTCCGGCGTATGCCGGAAATTCCGCTCACCGCAGGCGGCAAGTACATGGAGTACATAAACGAGGTCGACCTTGCGACCTCGCTTCGAGTTACTTGATACCCATGTCGCAGCCAGGGATGTAGGATTCCGTGTCCGAATCCCACTGATACTCAAGGTCCCAGGTGCCGCCTTCCGCCTCGCACTGCTCTTCCGGCGTGAGGTCCGGCGTGGCCGTGAGCAGATCCCCTGCCGCGCTGAACAGGTCCAGCGCGCGGTTCGGCGGGTCGTCCTGGCGGTGGCGGTCGATGAGGCTCTTGTCGGGGTCGCCCAGGTAACCCTTGATGCCGACGCGGAAGCTGTAGGCGCCAGTGTCGTAGGCGCGCACTTCGCCAACGCCCGAGAGCGGGAAGCCGAGGCCGCTGAACTGGTACTCGGTGGCGAGCTTGAGCGATTCACGCCCGAGGATCGAAGCGCCGCCGATGCTGAGGCGCCAGTCGTCGGTGGGGTACCAGGCCACATCGCCGATGGCGAAGAAGCCGCTCTCGTCCGTCATCAGGGCGTCTTCATAGTCGATCGCCGCCCAGCCGGCCCAGCCCTCGAGGCTGATCCGGTCGAGGTAAAGTTCTGCTTCGGGACCGATGGCGGCGAGCCGCGCGCCATCGGCGACGACCACGCCGGCGGTGACGCCGAGGAGGTAGGACGAGGGATCGCGGGTGAAGGCATGCAGCGCCCCGCCGAACGACCAGGTATCATCGATGTTGCCGATGGCGACATCGCCCTGCACGCCGAAGCGTTCGCCGATCGGCACCGACAGCGAGCCGGCAGCGCGGAAGGTGGCGCTTTCAGGATCGGTAATGCCGCCGAAATCCAGCTCCAGCTTGCCGTTGATGGCAGAGACGGCCGGCAGCACCAGGTCGACATACTGATCTTCGACCGGCTCGGGCGAGGTGAGTATTAGGTCCGCGGCAGACGCCGCGAAGCCGAACGGAATCGAAAACACGCTGGCCAGCAGCGCTGCTTTAGTCACGCGTAAAACTGACATGGTCCGCCCTCAACAACTGGGCGAAAGACTTGCATCGCAACAGAAATCTGGCAAGGCGGCTGCCCTGTTTACTGAAAGATTTGAACAGCAGCGTTGCCGAATTGCTGCAGCGCGGCAAGGGGATGGCGGCCTATCCAACGCCCCGGCGGACGGCTAAAACGGGCGACTTGCAAGGGAATCCACATGGCCGAACGGAGCTTCGATTTCATCATCTGCGGCGGCGGCTCGGCGGCGTCGGTCGCGGCGATGCGGCTGGTCCGGGATTTCGGCTATTCGGTGCTGCTCATCGAGCGCGGGCCGCGTTCCACCAACCGGATCATGGCGATGCCGGCCGGCTACATGAAGTACCTGGCGCAGGATACCTTTCTCGAAATGCACAAGACCGTGCCGCAGCCGCAACTGGGCGGCCGGGCGCCGATCGTGCCGGTGGCGAAGGCTTTGGGCGGCGGCAGCGCGGTCAACGCCATGGTCTACATGCGCGGCCAGAAGGAAGATTATGACGGCTGGGCTGCGGAGCTCGGCAACACCGAGGAGTGGAGCTATGCGGACATGCTGGGGCATTTCCGCGGGCTCGAGCGCAACACCCGTTTCAACGACCAGTTCCACGGCATTGCGGGGAACCTCCGCGTCTCCGACCCCGGCCATATCTCCGGCACCACCGAGGATTTCCTGCTCGCGGCGCAGGGGCTCGGCCACCGCTACAACCCCGACTTCAACGGCGAGCGGCAGAACGGGGTGGGCATCATGCAGCACACCTACGGCCAGTGGGGCCGCTACAAGGAACGCTCGGACGGCAAGAAAGCCTTCCTCGATCCGCTGCGGCGCGACCGGCGGCTGACCATCGTCACCGAGGCGCGGGTCGACCGCATCATCATCGAGAATGGCCGTGCGGTCGGCGTCGCCTATACCCGCGATGGCGATCCGCACGAGGCGCGGGCCGGGCGCGAAGTGCTGGTCGGCGCCGGCACCTACAATTCAGCCAAGCTCCTGATGCTCAGCGGCATCGGGCCGGCCGACCATCTCGACGATTTCCAGATCCCGGTGCTGGCCGATCTCCCCGGCGTCGGCTCGAACCTCATGGACCACCACGAAGTCCCGGTTATTGCCACCACCAAGGGCAAGTCGGGCTATTTCGGCCAGGACAAGGGCTGGCCGATGCTCCGCAACGGGTTGCAATACCTGCTGTTCAACTCCGGCCCGGTCACCACCACCGGCATCGAAGCCTGCCTGTTCTACGATCCCGATGGCGGCGAGCGGCCGACCATCCAGCTCTATTGCGCGCCGATCGTCTACCAGGACCGCGATGTGTCGAAGGCCAAGCCCACCTGGGGCGTCACCCTGACCTCATGCCTGTTGCGCCCCAAGGCGCGCGGCACGGTGCGGCTGCGTTCGGCCGACCCCGCGGCACAACCTTTGGTCGACTGCAACTTCTTCGGCGACTCGGAAGATCTGCGGCTCACCCTCGCCTCGATGCGCCACGCCCGCCGGCTGCTCGAGACCGAGCCGTTCCTATCGAAGATCAAGGAAGAGATCCTGCCGGGCAAGGACGTCACCGACCTCGCCGGCATGACCCGCTTCGCGCAGGAGACGGTGAAGACCAACTACCACCCATCGGGCTCGCTGAAGATGGGGCGCGACGACGATCCGATGGCGGTGGTCGATGCACGGCTGCGCGTCCGCGGCGTCGACGGCCTGCGGGTCATCGACTGCTCGATCATTCCGGCCATCCCGTCGGCCAATACCAATGCCGCCGCCATGGCCATCGGAAGCAAGGCGGCGAGCCTGATCGCTGAGGACCATCGATGATCGAGACCGTCGAACTGCCGGAAATGATCGCCATCGGCGTCTTGGTCGAGGCGCACTGGAACGACTTGCCCAAGGCGATACCCGCTGCCTGGACCCGGCTGTTCGAGAGCGATACCGGCGCCACCTCGTTTCTCGAGGTGTCGATGTCGCGCGAGGGCGGCATCTACCGCGAGCTGGTCGGCTATCTCGCGGCGAAGAAGACCGAGGTGCCCGAGGGCATGGTGCGGATCGTCATCCCGGCGCAGTGCTACCTCAGGATCGTGCATGATGGCCCGCTGGTCGAGATCGCCGCCGGGTTCGAAAAGCTCTATGCGCATGCCGCCGTGGCGGGACTAAGGGCCACCGACTACAAGCTCGACTTCGGCTATTCGCCCGGCCTGCCAGCGGGGCGGCACGAACTGCACGTGGCGCTGGAGCCGGAGCCGCTGCGCATCGGCTAAGTGGCCGTTCACCGCGAGTTCAGGGCCGCTCCGCCAAGAGCCCTGCCGACCTGAAGAGGGATGCCCATGTACCAGCCACCAGCCTTTCGCGAGACCGATCTCGAAACGCAGCAGGCATTCATCGCGGCGCATCCGCTCGGGCTGCTGATTTCGGCCGGCGAGGGGCTGCTCGCCAACCCCATCCCGTTCCTGCTTTACGCCGGGGAAGGCCCGCTGGGGACGCTGCGCTGCCATATGTCGCGTGCCAACCCGCAGTGGAAGGCGCTGAGTCAAAGCCCTGACGCGCTCGTGGTGTTCCAGGGCACCGAACACTACATCACCCCCAGCTGGTATCCGCAGAAAGCGGTCGACGGCAAAGTGGTGCCGACCTGGAACTATGCGATCGTCCAGGCCCGCGGCAGCGCTCGGATCATCGAGGATGCCGCGTGGCTGCATACCAACGTCTCGGCCCTCACCGACCAGCACGAAGGCAGCCGGCAGAAGCCATGGGCGGTGTCGGACGCGCCGGACGCCTTCATCGCCAGCCAGCTCAAGGGCATTGTCGGCATCGAGATCGAGATCGCCGGCATCGACGCCAAGTTCAAGGCTAGCCAGAACCGTCCGGAGTTCGACCGAGTCGGGGTTGCGCATGGCCTTGCATCGGAAACCGATGCCGAGGCGCAGGCGATGCGCGAACTGGTGAAGGCGCGCGGCGGCATCTAGCCGCCCTTGCGGATCACTGCGCCACACTCCACCTAGGGCGGTCGCAACGTGAGCCCTGCCCCCATGAGCCTTCCCGCGCGCCGCCGGGCGCTGATGCTGGTCAATCCCAATGCGCGGCGCGGCACCGAAAGCCTCGATCCGATCGTTAACCGGCTGGAAGCCGGCGGCATCGATGTCGCAATCGAGCGGTTCAGTTCGCCGGGCGAAGTGGCGGCCGATATCGTCAGGCGGCGGCATGAGGCCGATCTCGCCATCGTCTGCGGTGGCGACGGCACCATCAATGCGGCGGCCAACGGCGTGGTCGCGGCGGGTCTGCCGATGGGCATCCTGCCGATGGGGACGGCCAATGATCTCGCCCGCACGCTCGAGATCCCGACCCAGCTCGAACTCGCCGCCGACATCATCATTGCCGGCAACCAGCGCAAGGTGGATCTCGGCGACGTCAACGGCCACCCGTTCTTCAACGTCGCGACCATCGGGCTCGGCGCCGACCTCGCCATGGGCCTGACGGCCGAGACCAAGCGGCGCTGGGGCCGGCTCGGCTATGCCATCGGAGCGCTCAAGGTGCTGATGCAGGCGCGGCCGTTCAGCGCCACGATCATCAACCGCGAAGGCACCTCGCACGTCAAAACCTACCAGATCGCCGTGGGCAATGGCCGGCACTATGGCGGCGGCACGGTGATCGAGCAGGATGCCAGCATCGAGGACGGTACGCTCGACCTCTACAGCCTCGAGATCGACAATGTCTGGAAGCTGGCGCTGATGCTCAGCGCCTTCCGCTCCGGCACGCATGGCGCCTGGGAAGAGGTGCGCACCGCCCGCTGTGTCGAGTTCGACATCCGCACCAGGAAGCCGCGGCCGGTCAATCTCGACGGCGACATCGTTACCCAGACCCCGGCGCATTTCCGCATCCGCCCGGGCGCCATCACGGTGTTCGCGCCGCCGGCACTGCCCACGGCGTGAGCGGTTCCGCCTCACGGCGGAGAGTGCTATGATCGGCAGGCCGGTGCGCGACTGGCGCCGGCGTTCATGACCGGAGGCTGCCTATGCAGGGTATCCGCCACGAAAACGTCGATCACGGACTAGAAACCCAGCACGAACTGCATCTGTTGCCATGGCCATTCCTGGTCGGGCTGTTCGCGGTATTGGTGCTCGTGGTGTTCTTCGTCGTCGCCAACTAGCGCGACCAGCCATAGCCGGCGGCCCGGGATGAGAGGTCGCCGCTGAGTCTGCTCCACCGCCTTAGGTCGGCACGGTGTATGTTGGTCGGCCTTCTCCCCTTGTGGGAGAAGGTGGCCGAAGGCCGGATGAGGGGTTCGCGAAACGAAGTGTAGCGCGATCGGAGCGTAAGCGACGAGCGACACGGTACGCGGAGAGATACCCCTCATCCGCCCTTCGGGCACCTTCTCCCACAAGGGGAGAAGGCACTACGTCCACTGTCAGTGGCTCCTCATGCGCGATGTCGGCTGGTCAGCTAAGCACTGCCGATCAAAATCCCCGCAGCAAACACCAACGCCCCGCCGACCACCACCTGCAAGGCGGCGCGCCAGAACGGGGTCTGCATGTAGCGGTTCTGGATATAGGCGATGGCCCAGAGCTCGATCACCACCACCAGCGCCGCGACGCCGGTGGCGGTCCAGAAATGCGGGATGAGGAAGGGCATGGCGTGCCCGAGCCCGCCCAGCGTCGTCATCGCCCCGGTGACCACGCCGCGGGTCATCGGCGAGCCGCGTCCGGTCAGCTTGCCGTCATCGGCCGCCGCCTCGGTAAACCCCATCGAGATGCCGGCGCCCACTGCCGCGGCGAGCCCGACGAGGAAGGTCGACCAGGTGTTGCCGGTAGCGAAGGCGGCGGCGAACACCGGCGCCAGCGTCGACACCGAGCCATCCATCAGCCCGGCGAGACCAGGCTGCACATAGGTCAAAAGGAACTGCCGGTGCTCTTCGCTCTTTTCGGCCGCCCGCTCCTCGGCGCCGAGCGCCTGTTCTTCGAGCTTGCCCGCCAGGTTCGCGTGCTCGCGCTCCTCCATCGCGAGATCGCCGAGGAGTTTGCGCACCTCCACATCGGTGGTCCGCCCGGCCGCCTCGGTGTAGAAGCGCGACGCCGCCGTCTCCATCTCGAAGGCCAGCTGGCGCACCGACTCAAGGCTCATGGTTTCCATCAGCCAGACGGGCTTGCGCTCGATGAAACCGCGCACATGCTCGCGCCGGATCGGCACCAGGCGCGCGCCAAACTTTTCGACATAGAGATCGAGCAGCCGGCGACGGTGCCCGTCCTCCTCGGCCGCCATGCCCTCGAACACCTTTGCCGTCGCCGCATAGCGCGAGGCGAAGCGCTCGGCGATCTCGGCATAGATCGCGCCATCCTCCTCTTCGGCGGCAACCGCCAGGGACAGGATCTCGCGTTCGTTCAGCGAGACGAAATCCCGCCGATTTGGGTGAAGAAGTCGTGCAAACATAGCGCTCTAGCCATTCAGTTTAGAATTATTCTAAACGCCTGAAGCGGCGCGGGCAACCCCCGGTCATGCCTTTCGCTGATATCGAGCAAAGGCCGAACCTTGCCCGAGTGGGCATAGTCTCGCGCCGCCGGAACGCACGCGGCGGAACCCGGCCAAAATCCATAAGCGGAGGAAGACCCATGTTTTTGCGATTGAGCCTCGCCATCGGCCTCGTGGCCGCCACCACAATCGGCGCCTCGGCGCAAACCGCCACCGAAAGCTGGCGGCTGGGCGGGCTGAAGATGCCGGAATCGGTGATTTTCGATAAAGCCAACAACCGGCTGATCGTCACCAACATGGTGACCTTCGGGCCCGATGGCGGCGCCGACGGCTACCTGTCGATCGTCTCGCCGGACGGCAAGCTGGTGACCGAGCAGTGGACGACTGGCCTCACCGACCCCAAGGGCATGGCGATCGTCGGCGACAGCCTGTTCGTCGCCGACAGCAATGGGCTGGTCGAAATCAGGCTGGCCGACGGCAGCATTGTCACCACCCACGCGCTCGAAGGCGCGATGTTCCCCAATGACGTCACCAGTGACGGCACCGATGTCTATGTCAGCGATCTCATGGGTTCGGCGATCTACAAGCTCGCGGGCGGCACGGTGGAGAAATGGCTGGCCGACGAGAAACTCGCTACCCCGAATGGCCTGTTCATCGACGGCAAGACCTTGATCGTCGGCTCGATGGGCACCGGCATGAAGCCCGATTTCACCTTCGACACCAAGGGCGGGCTGCAGGCAGTGGACCTCGGCACCAAAGCCATCACCCCACTGACTGGCGCCATGGAGACCGCCCTCACCGACGGCGTCGCCCGGCTCGGCGACAGCCTGGTGTTCGACGACAACCCGGCCGGCACGGTTCTTACATATGCCGACGACAAGGTGACGACGCTGACCACGCTGGCGCCTGGGGCAGCGGACCTGTGGGTTGAGGGGAAGGCGATCTATGTACCGCTGACGCAGACCGGGGAACTGGTGGCGCTTACGGTGGAGTAGACTGCACGCTTCGTGTTCGCTGCTCCCCCCTCCCCTGTCCCGGCCATTCGAGCGTAGCTCTCATGGCCTTCTCCCCTAAAATCGCTCCACTGGAGCGATTTTGCCTTCGGCCGGCTCGAAGCCCGCAAGGGGGAGGGTGCCCGCTGGTGGGTTGGGCGCGATCGAGCCCGGAACTGGATGCCCACCTCCCCCTGGACGGGGGAGGCAAGCGAAGCTGGTCGCGAAGCGACTTAGCGTAGCTCGGAGGGGGTGCGCGGAGGCACGGCGCCAGCCCCCTACCCCTCCCGCCGTTTCACCTGCGCCACATAGCCCTCGGCTGAATCCGGCACTTCGGCCCGCAGCCACTCGCGGAACAGCCGGACCTTTTTCGGCTCGCGACGCCCCTCGGCGACGATCAGCCAGTAGCCGAGGTCGCTCTCGACCGAAGTGGCGAAGGGGCGGACCAGCCGGCCGTCGCTGACCGCGTCGGCCGACATCATATCCACCGCCATCAGCACGCCCTGCTCGGAGATCGCCGCGTCGAAGGCGAGGGCCGGGTCGTCGTAGCGCGGGCCGGTGAGCTCGATCGGTTCAGCCCCAGCGGCCGCAAACCACGGCTCCCAGGGCAGCATCGAGGCGGTGTCGCGGATCAGCGGCACCTGGGCGAGATCATCAGGCGAATGCAGTCGTTTCGCTATTGGTGGCGCCGCCACCGGGCTGTAGCGCGAGCCGCCGACCAGTTCGGCCTTCAGCCCCGGCCAGTTGCCGCGGCCGAAGCGAATGCCGAAGTCGATGTCGGAATGGACGAGATCGATCATCGTACCGGTCACCACCAGCCGCACCTCGATTTCGGGGTGCAGCTTGTTGAACTTGGCGATGCGCCAGATCAGCCAGCGCGAGGCAAAGACGCTGCCCACGGTGAGGGTCAGCACCTTCTCGTCGCCCGGCTTGAGGGTGCCCACCGCATCGGCCAGTGCGGTGAAGCCGCTGGTCAGTTGCGGCAGGATCTGGCGCAAGGCGGCGGTCGGCCGCAGGCCCTGCGGGGTGCGCTCGAACAGCTCGAGCCCCAGCCGCTCCTCGGCCCGGCGCAGATGCTGGCTGACGGCGCCCGGCGTCACACCGAGCTCCTCGGCGGCCGGAGCGAGCGCACCGCGCCGCGCCACGATCTCGATGGCGCGGATGGCATTGAGCGGAATGGGGAACGGGCTTGGCATATAGATTTTCTATACCCGTGCGGAATTCTTGTCGATTGGCGCAACCAGCCCGGCAGCACATATTGGGGCATATCCCGCACCCAAGGAGGGCTTCAAAATGTACAAACTGTTCAGCGAGTTGCGCCTCTGGCTGGCGCGGCTGTTCGAGATCGACGGCGATGAGACGGGTAACGACCCGCTCAGCAATATGAGCTCGCGCGAGCTGGCGGATCTGCCGGTGTATCACCCGCGGTTCGATGGCTGCATCGGGGCTTGAGGGCTTCGCGAAGCGCGGAAGCGCTGGAGCGGGCTGACCCCCACCCCTGTCCCCTCCCCCTAAACATGGGGAGGGAGACCCTCGCACCCATCGAGGTTATCGTCTCCCTCCCCTTGTTTAGGGGGAGGGATCAAGGGTGGGGGTCAGCCCGCACCGGCGCCGGGCATTTCCCTCGGTGCCTAAGCCAGCACACCCGTGCGATACAGCGTCACCCGCAACCCTCCATGCAGCACCGGGGCGCCGTTGGGCAGGAACGGCAGTGCCGTGGCCCGCGCCAGCCCCACCTCAGTGGTGATCAGCCCGACACGCCAGCCGGAAAAGCGCTCGCGCAGCACGCTGCCTAAACTGCGATAGAGCGGCCCGAGCGAGGCGCTTTCGCCGATGCGGGTGCCGAACGGCGGATTGACGATCACCAGACCCGGTGGGCCCGGCGGGCGCTCGAGCTCGCCGACCGGCAGTTGCCGGAACTCGGTGAGCCCGGCGACCCCGGCGCGCTCGGCATTGGCCTTGCTCATCTGAATGGCGCCGGCATCGCGGTCGCTGCCATAGAACCGAACCGTGGGCTCGCGGCGCGCCGTCGAGCGCAACGCTTCCCAGCCGGCGCGATCGAAGCTTGCCAACTGCTCGAAGGCGAAGCTGCGGGAGCGGCCCGCTTGCAGGCCGGCGGCGATCTCGGCCGCCTCGATGACGAAGGTGCCCGAGCCGCACATCGGATCGAGCACCGGCTCATCGCCGGTAAAGCCGCACTGGCTGAGGAACAGGGCCGCCATGGTCTCGCGCATCGGCGCGCGATTCACCGCTTCCTTGTGGCCGCGCTTGTGCAGCAATTCGCCCGAGGTATCGACACTGATGGTGACGAGATCGTCTTCGATCCGCGCCATGACGGTCAGCGGCGCCTTGTCGACGACGGGCGCGCCCAGTTCCTCGCGGATGGCGGTGGCGACGCGCTGCGCGGCGGCGCCGGCATGATAGATTTTCGATTTGCGGCAGCTGGCCTCGACCGCCACCGCCACGTCGGGCCTCAGGATCGCCGCCCAGGGCAGTTTGCGCGCCCGCTTGTCGAGCTGCGCCAGGTGCATGGCGCGGAACGTCGCGAAGCGGGCCAGCACGCGGCTGGCGCCACGCAGCTCGAGATTGGCGCGCCAGACCTCGGGCCAGCCGCCAGTGATGGTGACCCCGCCTTCCACCTGCCTGGGGTTCGAGAAACCCAAAGCTGCCGCTTCGGCGCGCAGGGCCGCCTCGAGCCCGGGAGTGGCGACGAGGAAGATCTCGAACGGCGCGTTCGGATCGAACTCACGCGGCTGGGCATCGGGGAGGTGCGACATGCGGCTGCTCTAGAGCATTTCCGCCTGACAGGCCAGTTCATGGGCCGTTCAGCGGGTGCCGACTAGATCCGCCGCCCATGGCGCTTGGCGCCTTCCCTCCTCGGGAGAAGAAAGATGAAGATGAAACACCTGTTCTCCAAGCTGCGTAACCGTTCGCCCAAGCCGAAGGCACGCGACTGGTCCACCACCTGGACGCCGCGCGACTGGGCGGACCTGCCGACGCACCATCCGCGCCGCGAAGACGACGCGCTCTGAGATCCCGATGAACGCCGCCGCACCCATGGTGATCCGCCCGGCTCGGCTGGGCGATGCGCTGGCGATTGCCGCGCTGCACCATGTCGCCGTGCATCAGCTGGCGGCGCCGTTCTATCCGCGCGAGGTGCTGACGCACTGGAGCCCGCCGGTGACGCTTTCGAGCGCCGAGCGGCGCTATCGCGAAACCCAGGAAGATGGCGGGCTGACGTTGGTGGCCGAACAGAACGGCACGCTGGTCGGCTTCGGCATCGTCGTGCCGGAAGCGGGCGAGATTTCCGCCTGCTACGTGGCGCCCGAAGCGGCGCGCCGCGGCATTGGTCGCGCCCTGCTCGCCGCCATGGAAGCGGCGGTCAGCGCGCATGGCGTGCACGAACTCAACGTCCGCGCCTCGCTCAACGCCAAGAGCTTCTACTCGGCCTTCGGCTACCACGTCAGCGGCCGCGGCGAATACCGCTTCGAGGATGGCACGGTGATGGTGGTGGCCTTCATGCGCAAGGACAACTCACCGATCGTGTGAGCGCATATTGGCCCCACCCACGGAGTCATTCCCGCGAAAGCGGGAACCTCTGTTTTCGCGCAACCCTCACCATCGCCAACGGAGATTCCCGCTTTCGCGGGGATGACACCGAGTTTGGGGGTGGCTGCCGGGGGTCAGCCGAAGCACTCCGAGGGCGGTTCTTGCCCTCAACCTTGCCCACCCACCGGCTGTCATCCCTGCGAAAGCAGGGACCCATCCATCCACTTGCGCTGTGGCGAGTTGGGTCCCTGCTTTCGCAGGGATGACACCGAGTTTGGGGGTGCTTGCGGAGCGTTGTTCGCGTGCCGGCGCTACCGCTTTGCGGCTGGACGGGCCTTTTCCTGAACGCGCTCAGGGCAGCAGCAGCTGCCCCAACGTGTGCTCGAGCCAGGCGGCGTACTGCTCCGGCGTAATACCCTCGATCCGGGTCAGCATCAGAAACAGTTCGGGGCTGGCGAGGCGCCAGATTTGGGCCAGGGCCGCGGCCTCGCTCATGCCGTCGCGTAACGGCCCCTTGGCGGCCAGGGCCTTCGCCACCAGCGCCAGGTTCTCGCGCCGCCCGGCATGAATGGCATCATAGACCTTCGCCACCTCCGGGTCGGCCTGCGCCGCGACGCGCAGCACCGCCACGATATCGGCCACCGCCAGGAGCACCTGCGCGATATCGCGGGCGAACAGCCCGAGCATCTCGGCCTGGTCGCGGGCAGCCGCCACGGCCCGCGGCCCCTCCTGTTCGACCAGCGGCGTCGCCGGATCGCCACGCCGCACTGCGCTCTGCACCACCCCGAGCAGCAGCGCGGACTTGCTGCCGAACACGGCATAAACGCTCTCCGCCGATACCCCTGCCGCGCGGGCCACCGCGGCGATGGTCGTCCCCTGCCAGCCATTGGCAACGAATAGCTGGCGCGCCGCCGCGACAATGGCGCCACGCGTGTCGGCGGCCTGCTGCTGGCGCAGGCGGGACTGATATTTTCGGCGGGGTTCGGGCTGCTCGGTCAATTCGCTATGCCATTACCATATTGACTACAGTGACACTGTATTGTAATTACAGTTCCAGTGTCGAGAGGAGCCCATATCCTATGCCTGGCCTCGGCTATCTATCCACCACCGGACAAGCGCTTTCCCTCCTGCTCGTGGGCCTGTTGGCCGGCAGCATGTACGGAATCTGGTTCGGTTACGACATTACCCGCTATTCGCCCGCGAGCTTTGTCGAGGTGCATCAGGGCGCGGTGCGCGGCCTCAACACGCTGCTGCCGCTGATGGGGCTGGCCGCAATCGTCGTGGTGGTGGTGCTCGCCGTGCTGGCCCGGCAGCGGCCGACAGTGCTGATGCTTTACGGCGCGGCCGCGCTCGGCCTCGTCGCCGCCGGGCTGATCACCCGCCTCTGCAACCAGCCGATCAACGACGCGGTGATGGGCTGGTCCGCCGATGCTCTTCCGGCCGATTGGGAGACGCTGCGCAACAGCTGGTGGAGCTGGCATGCGGCGCGGCTCGGGGCCACGATCCTGGCGCTGCTGCTGCTGATCGCCGCGGTACTCACCGACCGCAGCGCCTGACGCTACTCACACAGCCGCGCCGTACAGGTCTTGCCGTGGCAGCCGAGATCGACATGCAGGTGGTCGCGATGCTCGGCATTGGCCTCGGGGCCGAGCACGGTGGTGAAATGCGCGCAGGCGGAATCGTGGGCGAAGCGTAAGAGCCGCCCCTCGGGCGACAGGGCGTCGGTCCAGCCGCCTTCGACGGTGACGAAGCGGCCGTCCTCGAGCTTGAAGCCGACCACGTCGAGCGCATCGGCGAAGGCGTGGAAGCTGAGATTGCCACCACTGCCATTGTTGACGTTGCGGCACATATAGGAGGTGCCGACCACCACTTCGGCGATCCGCGTATTGTCTCGCGCCAGCAGGTAGCTGTCGATGGATTCGATCCAGGCCGGCAGCGCCGAGGCGATGCCGCAATCGGTCTCGACGCCGCCCGCCACCGGCACCATCCGGCCATTGGCCAGCACCCCGGTGACCGAGAGCGGCGATTGCGTGCCGCACTGCTTCTCCTCGATCGGCGGCAACGCCTTGGCCTCGACCTTGCCGAGCAGCACGGCCGGACAGGCGGTCTGGTAGATGCGCGGCGGGGCGGTCGGCTCCGCCGGTTCGGCCACGTGCTCGCCTGGTGGCAGCGGTGGCCCGATCGGATCGGTGGCGGGCGGGGTCGGCGCGGGCGGTTCAGCGGGCGTTTCCGGCGTTGCCGCCGGGCGATGCCGGGGCAACTTTACCGCTGGTTCGGTGGAGAGTTCTGCCGGCCGGGGCTTGGGCAGGGGCACGGTCGCGTCACCTGCCTGTTGCGCCAGGGCGGCAAAGCTCATGCTGGCGAAAAGGCAGGCGAAAACAAAGCGCATGAACCCCGAACGCGGCGACCCTGCATCAGGTTGCGCGATCGATCCGGAGGGTGAAGCAGTTATTGGTGGCCGAGCGCATATGGACGTAGGCGACGTCCGCTCGTTCGAGGATCGCCTCGGCCGCTGCCTCGATGCCATCATTTCCAACCACGATCCCGGTGCCGTAGACGATCCTGTCGTCGGCGCCGTAACCGCGCAAGATGCGGCCGCTCCTGCCGCGCTGTTCGCGCTCCGGCAGGCCGGCGGCGGGCTCGTAGGCCGGGCAGGCCTCAGCATGCAGGAAGATCGGCCCGAGCTCGGCATAGGGCTGCGGCGCCGGGAACGGACGATAGGCGAGGACGAGGTAAGCCTCGCCCGCCGCGACGTTCTCGAGGCAGTGCCGGCACGGCACCCCGTCCCCATCGGAAATGCGCCGCTCCGGCGCCTGGCCATTGGCGTCGGGGGCGCCGGCGCGATAGGCAGCGGCGAGATCAGAGGGCATTCCGGAATAGCGTAGCGTCATGGCGGTCTCCTGTGCTGGGGAGACATTTGCCGATGGAGGTGGGGGGAAGCGACCCGGTTTTGGCGAGTGGGTGATTGTCGATTGCTTGGCACGATTGCCCCACCAACTCGATGTCATCCCGGCGAAGGCCGGGACCCATCCTGAGATGCTTCGGCTCGTCTCTCATAACCGCACCACCTCAGGATGGGCCCCGGCCTGCGCCGGGGTGACACCGTGGTTGGGGGGAGACCGGAGACGATGACACCGGTGGGGACGTGAGATGGTGCCCACCCTTTCTCCACGCCCCCTACTCCGGCCGCCTAAACTCCATGATCCAGTTGGTCTCCCACGTTTCCCCGTCATCGTAGGAGAACGCCTGGCTCCAGCGCGGGGTTTCGGTGTCGGTGCCGCTCCAGTCGAACAGCACTTTGACCGGCCGGTCGCCATCCATGTCATCGCCGGCAAAGCTGCCGCGGCCACCCTCGAAGCGGCCGAACACCGGCGGCTCCAGCACGCCCTTCTCCGAATTGATCCAGTAGATCGCCCACTCGTCGCGCTCGGGGTTGTAGATCCTGAGCGTCATGCCCTTGAAGCCTTTGGTCGGAAAATCGCTCTCATCCACCGACACTATGCCGCCCAGCAGCAGCTGCGCCGTCTCGTGCGAGGTGAACACGTCCCACTCGGTCGAGCCGACGCCGCGCGCCGTTAACCGCCGGTTGGTGACCACCCAGTCGCCATGGTTGAACGCAAAGCCGCGCCGTGTCTCCGAATCCATCTCGCCCTCCAGTGACGCTGCCGGCCGGCCAAGTCCGGCTCGGCCCAGCGCTCGGAAAGCCGTGTAGCGCACATACCCTGCCAGCGCGTGTCAGGCTTTCAATCCCCTCGCTCGCGCAGGCTGAACGGCGGGTAGTCATCGGTGACGAGCAGGAAGCCATAGGCCCAGACCCGGGCGGACCACCGGCCGACGCCGACGACGAAATCGAACATGCCGCGGGGGTAATTGCCGGTGATGAGGATGGCGAACCACGCCACGATCGTAACCAGCACCGCGACGATGCCGAGCACCGCCAGGACGATGTAGTGCGGGATCGCCAGCAGCCATTTGACCAGCGGCAGCCAGCGGTTGAGCTCTGCCGCCTCGGGATAGTCGACCTCGAGGTGCACGGATTGCGCGTCGACGGTCGAGGGGTATTTGTCGGTGAGGAGGAACAGATAGGCGCCGACCCGGGCGCTGAAGCGCGCCAGCTCGACGCCGAAATCGAACCACCAGCGCGGATAAAGCTGCCGGAACACCAGCATCAGCACGGTGGCGAAGAACAGCCCGGCGGTGATGCCACCGCCCGCCGATCTCATCGCGTTGCCGGCCGCATCGTAATAGTAGTAGCCGCCGGTGTCGGAGAGGAGGCTCAGGACGATCAGGATCGGGATCGCCCAGATCAACCGGAAGAACGTCGTCAGCCGGTCCATCTGCCCGGGATAATCGACTTCGAAACGCGCCGCGTAGTCGCTGCTGCCTGCCATTGTCCGCCCCTCGTTTGACATGAACCTGCCGTGCGCCGACGGCGACCCATCGCATGGTCCGAACCGCCCATCGCACCCCGCCGGCAGCCTAGCACGCCCGGGCGCGGCGCGGTCACGCCATCGCATCGCGGCGATGGCTACGCATCTGCCGCTGTTAACCGCCGATAAACCATCTTTGCCCCGCCACACGGCTCTGGTATCAGCGGCCCATGTCCGTACCGCTCGACCATATTCGCAACTTCTCCATCGTCGCCCATATCGACCATGGCAAATCGACGCTCGCCGATCGGCTAATCCAGCTCACCGGTGGGCTGGAGCAGCGCGAGATGAAGGAGCAGGTGCTCGACTCGATGGATATCGAGCGCGAGCGCGGCATCACCATCAAGGCGCAGACCGTCCGGCTGACCTACAAGCACACCGACGGCGAGACCTACATCCTCAACCTGATCGATACGCCTGGCCATGTCGACTTCGCCTATGAAGTCAGCCGGTCGCTGGCCGCCGTCGAGGGTTCGCTCCTGGTCGTCGATGCCAGCCAGGGCGTCGAGGCGCAGACCCTTGCCAATGTCTACCACGCCATGGATGCCAACCATGAGCTGGTGACCGTGCTCAACAAGATCGACCTGCCCGCAGCCGACATCCCGCGCGTAAAACAGCAGATCGAGGACGTGATCGGCATCGATGCCTCGGACGCGGTGGAGATTTCCGCCAAGTCGGGCCTCAATATCGACAAGGTGCTGGAAGCCATCGTCGAGCGCCTGCCGGCGCCGAAGGGCGATATCAACGCGCCGCTGAAGGCGCTGCTGGTCGACAGCTGGTACGACACCTATCTCGGCGTCGTGGTGCTGATCCGCGTCATCGATGGCACGGTGAAGAAGGGCCAGAAGATCCGGATGATGAATGCCAACGCGGCGTACGAGCTCGATCGCGTCGGTGTGTTTACCCCCAAACTCGTCGATATCGGCGAACTCGGCCCCGGCGAGATCGGCTTTTTCACCGCCTCGATCAAGGAAGTGGCCGATACCAATGTCGGCGATACCATCACCGACGATCGCCGCCCGACCGCCAGCGCCTTCCCCGGCTTCCGCCCGGCACAGCCGGTGGTGTTCTGCGGCTTGTTCCCGGTCGATGCCTCGGATTTCGAGGAACTGCGCGCCGCCATGGGCAAGCTCCGGCTCAACGATGCGAGCTTCAGCTACGAGATGGAAACCTCGGCGGCGCTGGGCTTCGGCTTCCGCTGCGGCTTCCTCGGGCTTCTGCACCTCGAAATCATCCAGGAGCGGCTGAGCCGCGAGTTCAACCTCGATCTGATCGCCACCGCGCCATCGGTGGTGTACGAGGTGCACCTCACCAATGGCGAGACGCTGCTGCTGCACAACCCGGCCGACCTGCCGGACGTGGTGCGCATCGACCACATCAGCGAGCCGTGGATCAAGGCGACCATCCTCACCCCCGACGAGTATCTCGGCTCGATCCTGAAGCTCTGCCAGGATCGGCGCGGCATCCAGCGCAACATGACCTATGTCGGCAACCGCGCCATGGTCGAGTACGACCTGCCGCTCAACGAGGTGGTGTTCGATTTCTACGATCGGCTGAAGTCGATCTCAAAGGGCTATGCCAGCTTCGACTATACGCTCGCCGATTACCGCGAGGGCGACCTGGTGAAGCTGTCGATCCTGGTCAATGCCGAGCCGGTCGACGCGCTTTCGATGCTGGTGCACCGCAACGTCGCCGAAACGCGCGGCCGCATCATGTGCGAAAAGCTCAAGGACCTGATCCCGCCGCACCTGTTCGTGATCCCGATCCAGGCCGCCATCGGCGGCAAGATCATCGCCCGCGAAACCGTCCGCGCCATGCGCAAGGACGTGACGGCGAAATGCTATGGCGGCGACGCGACGCGAAAGCGCAAGCTGCTCGAGAAGCAGAAGGCCGGCAAGAAAAAGATGCGCCAGTTCGGCAGCGTCGAGATCCCGCAGGAAGCGTTCATCAAGGCGCTGAAGATGGGGGATGAGTGAGGGATCGCTCCGCCGGCACCCCGCCGCCGGCGCACGCCTCTAACTCTGTGTAATACAGCGACGAAACCAACTCCTCGTCTAGTCTGTTAACCCTCTGCAGACTACAATTGGCGCAGAGAGGGCGGCGATTTAACATGGCTTCCGCGCAACAGCTCATAGGTTTGGTGAAGAGCCATGCCGAAGGTGACACCGATCGCTTCTTCGACCTCGCGATGCAACTTTCCGCGGCGGAGCAGCAGAAGGGTCACGTCAGACTAGCTGAGCAACTCCGCCAATGGGCCGAAGCCGGACAGAAGCCACCTGCGGCACGTCGACCTTCAATCACTCCCCTTGCGGCTCCGCGCGGTGATCTCGCGCAGTTCTTGGCAGCATCGTACCCTACCCAACGCCTCGCAGATGTCATTCTGCCGAGCAGGATACTCGACGAGCTTCATCATGTGGTCATAGAGACCAGGATGCGTGAGAAGCTTGAAGAACGGGGTCTATCGCCACGCCGCCGCGTCCTTCTATCGGGTCCTCCAGGCACCGGCAAAACGCTAACGGCCTATGCCTTGGCCGGCGAGCTACGGCTTCCCCTGTTCTCATTATTGCTTCACGGCCTCATCACCAAGTTCATGGGCGAGACCGCTCAAAAGCTGAAGTTGGTCTTCGATACAATCAAGACGACTCGCGGTGTCTACCTGTTTGATGAGATCGACGCGTTAGCCGCCGCTCGCGGAGGTGAGAATGACGTTGGTGAGGCGCGGCGTGTCCTGAATTCATTCCTTCAGTTTCTGGACGAAGACACTGGCCCCTCGATCGTTATCGCAACCACCAATCTACCAGGCATCCTGGACCGTGCGATCCTCCGCCGCTTTGATCTAGTCCTTCCGTATGAAATGCCAGACGCCGCTTCTATCCACGAGGCACTAGAAAGGCGCCTCAGCGGTTTCGCGCTGGAGCGTTTGGGTTGGAAAGCGGTGATCGACAGTGCCGCTGGCCTGTCCACTGCGGATGTGGTCGCTGCCGCAGAGGATGCCGCGCGCCGGGCGGTTATTGCCGACGCTGGAAAGATTGTCACCAAGGATTTGACCGATGCTCTCGAACGTCGTCGCGTGTTGCAGGGGATAGGGACCGGCGACCATGGTGCGAGACCTTCGTCATTTCCACTTAAGGGAGCTCGGAAAGGAGCAGCCCTTCCGGTCAAAGAACGGCGGGGGCGGAAAACGACCGAGTAATGTCCCCGACAGAGCGGCGCATGCTCAGGCGCTACTGCGTGCTCTGGACCAACTTCCCGACGTCGCCGCCGAAGGACTTCCGGGCGTTTATCTCGACGTGATTGGCCGACCGAACGAACCTCTGAAGAGAGACAGCCTCGACTCCAGCGGTCTTACTCTGCTCCGCTTCGAGGGAGCCGGTTCATCGGTTACCAACCAGGAAAGCGCCACGATCTTCGCGACGCCGAGAGGTATCGAGAACCTCCGTACCAAAGTCGAGCAATTTAGAACGGAAGATACCGAGCCGCGGGAAAAAAACGGTGAGGTGATCCCAGGACGACCAAAGAACGCGGACCTTGTCCAGAGTGTTGCCGCGATCACCGAAGCCGGGCTGCTGGCACTATGGCGCAGTCCTACCAATAGACTGCCAGATGGCGGTGAGGCTAACTGGGAGATCTGGTTGGATCCAGATGCCGTAGACGCATTCACGAGTGGCGCGCCAACATTGGGCGTTCACCTTGGGGCAGATCGGCTGGAATTCCCGGAGGACGTCGTCGTCATCGCCCGAGGCAACCGCGATGCGGTGGCGTCGGCAGTTCGCCGCTTGGGCGGGGTCCGAGCGTTGGCCGCCGTTTCGGTCACAGCCGACTCATTCGATGGGTTGCCCGTTGCGGAACAAGCCGCGTGGGTCCAAGAACTCGCGCAACGAACGAACTATCCGGTCGGACAGGATATCGGCTACATCACTCTCATGGATACGGGCGTGAGTAGAGCTCACCCCCTCATCCAACCTTTCTTATCGGTTAGTGACCGGCACGCCGCGAACCCGGCTTGGGGCCTTGAAGACATTAAGGGGCATGGCACGCAACTGGCCGGCTTGGCCCTCTACGGCGACCTGACTCCCAAACTCTATCAAGCCAATCCTGTCGATGTGGGGCACCGGCTCGAGTCTGTTAAGCTTCTTCCCGACGCCAACCAGAACCCGCATCACCTCCTCGGCGCAGTGACAAGAGACGCCGTCAACGCAGTCGAGGGTTACGCGACGCGCCGACGTACATTCGTCATGGCAACGACCACCGGCGAGGACACGCCACATGATGGCGCTCCGACGTCTTGGTCAAGTGAGGTCGACCAACTTGCCGCCGGCGTATCCGGAGGAGCCTCCGGACAGCGCCTAATTCTCGTATCCGCCGGCAATACTAACAACTTTACCTTTGGCGCCGGAAATTACCTGGATAGGTGCGACCACGAGGATAATGAAATCGAGTCCCCAGCCCATGCATGGAACGCGATATCCGTTGGCGCTTTCACCGAAAAGACGGCCTTGCCTGCTGGCGAAGCCTTGGCGCCGTTAGCGCCGCATGGTGATCTGTCCCCTTCGTCCCGCACCGCATCTTGGGCATCGCACTGGCCGATCAAACCAGACGTCGTACTCGAGGGCGGCAACTGGGCGTTGGGTTCTGCCCCACCGCCGATGAGGCACGGTTGGCTCTCCCTGTTGTCGACCCACCATTCGTTCCCCCAACGCTCTTTTGCCTTCAGCGGCGATACCAGTGCGGCTACGGCGCTGGCCGCGAAGGGCATCACTGAGATTTGGACCGAGTATCCGACCATGTGGCCTGAGACCGTTCGTGGGCTATACGTATCCTCCGCCCGTTGGACACCGCGTATGAAATCGCACCTTCCTGCTGTTCCGCAAAAAGGCGATTATGGAAGACTATTCAGACGTTACGGTTACGGCATACCGGATCTTGAACGCGCTAAGCGTAGCGCTTCGAATGCGCTGACGTTGATCGTCGAGGACAGCATTACACCTTACGGAATTTCGGAACTTACCGGGGGCGACATTCATAAGGAAATGAAGCTCTTCACCCTGCCTTGGCCGCTCGAAAGCCTGCGCGCATTGAACGATGCCCAAGTCAAACTTCGCGTGACCCTCAGCAGCTTCATCGCCCCAAACCCATCTGAAGCGGCACGCGGTTCTCGATATCGCTACGCGTCTCACAACCTCAGATTCAAGCTAAACCGGGCTGACGAGGATTCAGCTAGATTCATGGCACGCATCAGCAAACTAGCAGAGCAAGTCGACGGACCGGGCAGTGTCGAGGACGACCTATGGGAGTTTGGGAGCGACAGGAGAGACGTCGGTTCCCTCCACATTGACCAACTAGCATGCAAAGCCTCCGATTTGGCGCGGCGCAATCTCATCGCCATCCACCCAGTTGCGGGCTGGTGGAAGGCGAAGTCTCGTCTGAAGGAAGCCTTACCTTCGGTCCGCTTTGCTCTGATCATTGAGATCGATGCAGAGGACCTCGACGTTGACCTGCGTACTGAGGTCGCTATTGCTGTTGATAACTTAGTCGCTGCGAAGGCCGTGGTTGCTGTTTAAGCAACAGACTAAATTGCCACGAACCTAATCCTATTACGTGTTGTCACAGAGCGAAGGTTCCCCCTTTCGCGGGACAGACCGTCGTGGGTCGCAGCCGTCCCGTATGGCTCGAGCATGACGATCGGCACAACGAGCCCCTTCCCACTAGTGGCCTCACCCCACCCCCACCGCCCCCATCGCAATCTCCATCGCCGCTCGCGCCGTCGCCTCATCGCACACCAGTGCACTCCCCAATCCCGAGCGGAGCACGGCAGCGATGGCGTGGGTTTTGTTGGCGCCGCCTGAGGCGAAGACGACGTTGGGCACCTTGCGCAAGGCCTCGAGCGGCAGGGCGATGGCGCGGCGGTTGATCGGGTGGTCGATGGGCTGGCCGGCGGCATCGACGAACTGGGCCATCACGTCGCCCACCGCGCCAGCCGCCACCAGCTCGTCGATGGTGACATCGCGCGGCAGGCCATAGCGCATCAGCAGCGAGCGCTCGGTCATATCGCCGATGGTCAACAGGATCAGGTCGTTGCGGCCGATGCGCTCGAACGCCTCCTGGAACACATCCTGCGTCATGATGGCGTCGTGCGATTGCGGGCTGCCGGCATAGATCGGGGCGGCGAGATAGGCGCAATCGGCGCCGAGGTGCCGCGCCAGATCGCCGGCGATGTCGAAGGTGTTGATCTCGATGCCGCGGGTCAGCCCGCCCATCACCGAGTTGACCAGCAGCTCGGGACGCTTCAGCGACGGCATGTGCCGCACGGTTTCGCGCAGCGTCGTGCCCCAGCCGACGCCGACGCCGGTCATGGTGCCATCAGCCAGCAGCTGGCCGACATAATCGGCGGTCGCCTGCCCCAGCAGCACCGGTACCAGCGCCGCATCCTCGGGGGTGGGGACGATAATGGCGCGCTTGAGCCCGAAGGCCTTGATCAGCTGCTGCTCGAGCTCGACGCATGAGGCGAGCTTGGAGTTGAGCGTGATGGTGACGAGGCCGGTGCGCCGGGCCTCGCTGATGATGCGGTTGACGCGCAGGCGGTTGGTGGAGAGCGCATCGGCGATCTCGCCCTGCGTCCGCCCCTCCATGAAATAGAGCCAGACGACGCGCACCTGCATCTGTTCGTCCGACATGCCCTGCGGCGCTGGTATTGCCACGCTGATGTGCCCTCGCCCTCAGGTTCGGCTCAGCATGGACATGACTCCCGGGGCGGCTGTCAATCGCATCTCCATCGCACTGTCATACAGATGTAACAGACGCTTGACATTTGTAAACGGTGACCACTAGCCTTCGTCTCCTCGCCGCCATGAAGCGGGTCACGCCGGAGCAACCGGCCAAGGAAAGACGGCGAGGCTCGAGAGGAGAGAAAAATGACAGGCAACAAACGCGGCCATCGCGCCGTGATCGGCCGACTGCTGGCCGGCGCTGCCGTGGCGGCGCTGATCTTGCAGGCGGGCGGGGCAATGGCGCAGGAGCGCACCAAGATCGAATGGTGGCATGCGCTGGGTGGCCGGCTGGCCGAAATCGTCGACAAGCTGATCGTCGATTTCAACGCCAGCCAGGACAAGTACGAGCTGGTCGGCATCAACAAGGGCAATTACGAAGAGACCATGGCGGCGATGGTGGCCGCCTATCGCGTCGGCCAGCAGCCGACCCTGGTGCAGGCGGCCGAACGCGGCTTTCTCACCATGCTCAATTCCGGCGCCGTGGTGCCGGTGCCCGAGCTGATGCAGAACCAGGGCTATGACATCAAGTGGGACGACTTCGTCGCCCCGGTCGCCGGCTTCTTCCTCGTCGACGGCAAGCCCGCCGCGATGCCGTTCAACAGCTCGACGCCGATCTTCTGGTACAACGCCGACCACTTCAAAGCGGCTGGCTTCGACAAGCCCGGCGAGACCTGGCAGGAGATCGACACCCAGCTGCGCGCCATCAAGGAAAAGGGCGTGTCCGACTGCTCGATGGTGCTGGCCAACGATTTCTTCTGGAGCATGCTCGAGAACTACGCCGCCATCCAGGATCAGCCCTGGGGCACCAAGGCCAACGGTTTTGGCGGGCTCGATACCGAGTTCATCTTCAACCAGAGCCCGCTGGTGGTGGGCCAGCTCGAACGGCTGCAGAGCTGGATGAACGATGGCGTGCTGCAGCTCGCCGGCCAGGGCCTCGCCCCCGACCAACTGTTCACCTCGGGGCAGTGCTCGACTTTTGTGGCCTCGACCGCGGCGCATGCCGGCGTCGAGTCGACTGCCAAGTTCAACTGGAGCGCCACCTTCCTGCCGCATGAGGCAGGGGTCGAGCCCAAGAACAGCACCATCGGTGGTGGCGCCCTGTGGGTGATGAAGGGCGAGACAGACGCCGAATATGCCGGCGCCGCGGCGTTCCTCGATTTCGTCGCCTCGCCGGCCACCCAGGCCTGGTGGAGCAAGGAAACCGGCTATGTGCCGGTGACCATGACCGCCTATGAGGCGATCAAGGCGGATGGCTATTATGACGAGCACCCGACCCGGGAGATCGCCATCCTGCAGCTGAGCCGCGGCACGCCGACCGACAACTCCCGCGGCTTCCGCTTCGGCAACCACAACCAGTCGATGCAGCTGCTGGTCAAGGAAGTGCAGAGCGTGTGGACCGGCGAGAAGACGGCGCAGCAGGCGCTCGACGCGGCGGTCGAGCAGGGCAACCAGATCCTCCGCCAGTATGAGAAGCTCCATGCCGGCGGCTGAGGGCAGCATCGAGATCGGGGGCGGCGCCAGCCGTCGCCCCCGGACGTCGGGCGGGCTGGCGCTCGGCCGGCTGTTCCCGCGCGCCTCGCGCGCCGGCCTGAAGACCGCGCATTTCAAGCAGCCGTGGCTGGCCGCGGGGCTGCTCACGCCGCAGCTGCTGATCCTCGTCTTCTTCTTCTTCATTCCGTCCTACAAGGCGCTGTCGCTGGCCTTCGTGCAGGTCGATCCGTTCGGCGGCATCCAGATCTTCGTCGGGCTCGACAATTTCCTCGCCCTGTTCGCCAGCGCCGATTACCGCGACAGCGCGGTGTTCACGCTGTGGTTCTCGGTGGTGCAGAACGTCCTGACGCTCGGGCTCGCGGGGCTGTTCGCCTTTGCCACCGACTATGTCATCCGCGGCCGCGGCCTCTATCGCAGTATCATCCTGATGCCCTATGCCATTGCGCCGGTGATCTCGGGGGTGATCTGGGCGTTCCTGTTCAACCCGGCAGTCGGGCCGATTGCCGAGATGCTGCAGGCGATCGGCATTCCGTGGGACCCGAACCGGCGGCCGTTCGATGCGCAGCTCTTGGTGATCATCGCCTCGGTCTGGAAGCATGTCTGCTACGACTACATCTTCCTCGTCGCAGCGCTGCTGGCGGTGCCCGCCTCGCTGCTCGAAGCGGCGACGCTCGACGGCGCCGGGCATATCCGCCGGTTCTTCGCCATTTCGGTGCCGATGATCACCCCGACCATCTTCTTCCTCATCGTCATGAACTTCGTCTACGGGCTGTTCGAGACCTTTGGCGTGATCGACGCGATGACGCGGGGCGGGCCGGCCGGGGCGACCAACAGCCTTGTCTACAAGGTCTACCAGGATGGCTTCGTGCAGCTCGACCTCGGCTCGTCCGCCGCCCAGTCGGTGGTGCTGATGATCGTCGCCGTGGTGTTCACGGTGCTGCAGTTCCGCGCCCTCGAGCGCAAAGTCAATTACGGGGTGTAGCGATGGTGGGCCGTAGCCTGACGCTCTCGATCTTCTGCCATGCCGTGCTACTGGTCGGCGCCGCGGCGGTCTGCGTGCCGCTCTACTTCGCCCTGGTGGCGGGCTCGCTGACGCTCTCGGAAGTGCAGCAGACGCCGTTCCCGCTGCTGCCGGGAGCGCACCTGTTCGACAACCTCGCCACCGCCTGGAGCGAGGGCAACTTTTCGCGCGCCTTCCTCAATTCGATCATCGTGACGCTGGGGATCGTGGTGGGGAAGCTCGTCGTGTCGCTGCTCGCCGCCTTCGCCATCACCTATTTCCGCTTCCCGTTCCGGATGACGGCGTTCTGGCTGATCTTCGTGTCGCTGATGCTGCCGGTCGAGGTGCGCATCATCCCGACCTATGAGGCGGTGGCCGACGCCGGCGGGCCGCTGCGCTGGGTGGTCGGCACGATCGGGCTCGGGGGGCTGGTCGAGAGCCTCACCGGCTACCGGATCGAGGCGGCGCTGCAGTGGAACCTCGTCAACTCCTATGCCGGGCTGATCCTGCCGCTGATCGCCTCGGCCTCGGCGACCTTCCTGTTCCGCCAGTTCTTTCTGACCGTGCCGGACGAGCTCTGCGAAGCAGCCAAGCTCGACGGAGCGGGGCCGCTGCGGTTTTTCTGGCATGTGCTGCTGCCGCTTTCCCGCGCCAATATCGCGGCGCTCGGCATCATCCTGTTCCTGTTCGGCTGGAACCAGTACCTCTGGCCGCTGCTGTTCACCACCGGCCCGGAAATGCAGACCGCGATCCTCGGGCTGAAGGAGCTGGTTCCCGTTTCCGACGCGGCGCCGGCCTGGAACATCGCCATGAGCGCGGCTTTGTTCGTCATGCTGCCGCCCGCGCTGGTGATCCTCATCATGCAGCGCTGGTTCACCCGCGGGTTGGTCGATGCGGGGAAGTGAGGTGTACCGGCGCGAGGAGAGCTCAGTGCGGGAAACGTACCCCCACCCCTGTCCCCTCCCCGCAAGGGGGAGGGAGACGCTCCCACCGGCATCAGCGTTTTGGTCTCCTCCCCCCTTGCGGGGGAGGGACAGGGTGGGGGGTCTTCTTCCCGCACCGGCTCACCAGCCTTCGTTTGCCCCCTCCCCAGTCCGGCGGTCGGTGGCTTCTCACGTATTCCCCTGAAGGAACTCTACGATGGTAATGATCATCGGCCACCGCGGTGGCCGGAACCTGTGGCCGGAGAATTCGCTCTCCGGCTTTCGAAAGCTGAGGGCGATGCCGGTCGAGGGCGTCGAGTTTGACGTGCACCTCACCAACGATGGCGAGCTGCTGGTGATCCACGATCCGACGCTCGACCGCACCACCGACCACAGCGGCCCGGTCGCAGCGCTCCCGGCAGGAGAACACCGCAACGTCCGGCTCAAGGACAGCGACGGCGAGGCGATTCCGACGCTCGAGGAGGTGCTCGAGATCTTCCGTGATGGCACGATGGAGCTGCATGTGGAGCTGAAGGCCGGCGTCGGCCACGTGGCCTATCCCGGGCTCGAAGCAGAAGCCGCGGCACTGATCGATAGGTTCGGACTGGCCGAGCGCAGCATCCTCACCAGCTTTCACGAGGAGATCCTCATCGAGATCGGCCGGGTCGCGCCGCATATCCGCCGGCTCTCGTCGTTCGACCGCAACTCGGCCGAGCGCCTGGGGCTCAAAGCGGGGCTCGACACCATGCTCGCGCTCTCCGACATCGTCGCGGTGGAAAAGAGCCTGCTGCTGGCCGAATGGGACGCCATCACGGCCCAAGTGCCGCTCGAGCGGCTGGGCGCCTGGGTGCCGAACGAAGAGGCGGACCTGAAGTTGTGGCTCGACAAGCCGATCCGCCAGATCACCACCGACCGCCCCGATCGGGCCGTCAGCATCCGGGGCGCTGAGGCGTGATGATTTCCGATTTGAGGCCGCCCCGCGCGGCGGCCACGCTCGAGCATATCGGGCTTGTGATTTTCGACTGCGACGGTGTGCTGATCGACAGCGAGCCGATCGCCAGCCGCACGCTGGCCGAAGCGCTGGCGGCGGCCGGTGTCGCCATCACGCCGCAGGAGGCGCATCGACGCTTCACCGGCAATTCCGAGCGGGATATCCGCGCCATGTGCGCCAGGGATTATGGGCTCGAGGATATCGAGGGCCTGTTCACCGGCTGGCACCAGCGGCTCTATGCCGAGTTCGCCACGACGCTGACCGCCATGCCGGGAATTGCCGAGGTCGTCGCGGCGCTCAAGCGGCCGAAATGCGTCGCCTCCAACAGCACGCTCGAGCGACTGGGTGCGAGCCTGGGGCAGCTGCCGCTGTGGCAGAGCTTTGCGCCGTTCGTGTTCAGCGCCGAGCAGGTGAAACGGCCGAAGCCGGCGCCGGACCTGCTGCTTTTCTGCGCGAGAGAGCTCGAGGTGGATCCGGCGCGCTGCGTCATGGTGGATGACAGCCCGCATGGCATCAGTTCGGCGGTCGCCGCCGGCATGGTGCCGATCGGTTTTGTCGACCCAGCCGATCCGCGCCCGGGACGGCGCGCCCTGCTCAAGGCCGCGGGGGCGTTCCTCGTTGCCATGGGCGCCGAGGAGTTGCCGGCAGCGCTTGCCGCCGCCGACGACGCACTGGCATCAGGGACGCAGAGAGCGGGGGAAATGCAATGAGCGCCAAGCTAACCGGGAAAGTCGCGGCGATCACCGGCGCCGCATCGGGGATCGGGCTCGAATGCGCGCGGACGCTGCTCGCGGCCGGGGCGCGCGTCGTGCTGGTCGACCGCGCCGCCGACAGACTGCAGCAGCTCTGCACTGAGCTCGGCCCGAACGCCATGCCGCTGGTGATCGACCTCACTGAGCCAAAGAGCGTGGCAGAGATGCTGCGAGGGATCCTTGAGCAGGCGGGACAGCTCGACATTTTCCACGCCAATGCCGGCGCCTATGTCGGGGGCGATTTCGCCGATGGCGACCCGGACCAGTGGGACCGCATGCTCAACCTCAATATCAACGCGGTGTTCCGCTCGGTGCACGCGGTGCTGCCGCACATGATCGAGCGAAAAACCGGCGATATCATCGTCACGAGCTCGGTGGCCGGCGTGGTGCCGGTGGTCGGCGAGCCGATCTACACCGCCTCCAAGCATGCCATGCAGGCGTTCGTGCACACCCTGCGCCGGCAGCTGAAACAGCACGGCATCCGGGTGGGCGCCGTGCAGCCGGGGCCAGTGGTCACGGCGCTGCTGAGCGACTGGCCCAAAGAAAAGCTCGATGCGGCCCTGGCGGCCGGCGACCTGATGGAGCCGACCGAGGTGGCGGAAGCCGTGCTGTTCATGCTGACCCGATCGCGCAAGGTGACGATCCGCGACCTCGTCATCCTGCCGCAGAGCAATGATCTCTGAGATGGCGCAGCAGCATTTCATCGGCGTCGACGTCGGCACCGGCAGCGCCCGCGCCGGCGTGTTCGACGCGAACGGCCGGCAGCTCGGCGTCGGCAAGTACGATATCAAGCTGTTCCAGGAGGCCGGCGGCTTCGCGGAGCAATCGAGCGAAGACATCTGGGCCGCGGTCTGCCGCAGTGTCCGCCAGGCGGTGAGCGAGGCCGGCGTCGCGCCCGAGAGCATTGCCGGCATCGGCTTTGATGCGACCTGCTCGCTGGTGGTGTTGGGCGAAGGCGGCCGACCGGTCTCGGTCAGCGCCTCGGGTGAGCGCGACCGCAACATTATCGTCTGGATGGATCATCGCGCCCGCGAGCAGGCGGCGCGGATCAACCGCGGCGGGCACGCGGTGCTGCGCTATGTCGGCGGTTCCATCTCGCCCGAGATGCAGACACCGAAACTGCTCTGGCTCAAGGAGCAGATGCCGAAGAGCTTCGAGAGCGCCTGGCAGTTCTTCGACCTGCCGGATTTCCTCAGCTGGCGCGCCACCGGCAGCCTCGCGCGCTCGATCTGCACGGTGACCTGCAAATGGACCTACCTCGCGCATGAGCAGCGCTGGGACGCCGAGTATTTCCGCGCCATCGGCCTCGGGGTGCTGGCCGATGAAGGCTTTGCCCGCATCGGCACCTATATCGTCGCAGCGGGCACGCCGCTGGCCGGCGGGCTGCTGCCTGAAGCCGCTGCGGAACTCGGCCTCGTGCCCGGCGTGCCGGTGGCCGCCGGGCTGATCGATGCGCATGCGGGCGGGCTCGGCACGGTCGGCGCGAAGGATGGCAGCGGCAGCGTCGAACGGCGCATGGCCTATGTGTTCGGCACCTCGGCCTGCACGATGACCTCGACGGCAGAGCCGGCATTCGTCGATGGCGTCTGGGGGCCTTATTTCTCGGCCATGGTGCCCGGGTTCTGGCTCAGCGAAGGCGGCCAGTCGGCCGCCGGCGCGGCGATCGAGCAACTGGTGCGCTTCCACCCCGCCGCAGCCGAGGCCGAAACAAGAGCCAGGGCCGAGGGCCTTGGGCTGGTCGCCTGGCTGAGCCGCACAGCCGCCGAGCGGCTGAAGCAGTCCGACGTGCCGGCGCTGGTCGGCGGCCTGCACGTGGTGCCCGAATTCCTCGGGAACCGCGCCCCGTTCGCCGATCCGGAGGCCCGGGCAATGGTCGCCGGGCTCGGCATGGAGCGCGGGCTGGACAGCCTTGTCGGGCTCTATGTCGCCGGCGTCGCAAGCCTCGGCTATGGCGTGCGACAGATCCTTCAAGCCTCGCGCCGGCAGGGCATCGCCATCGACGAGATCGTGGTCAGTGGTGGCGCCGCCCAATCGCCACTGGTGCGGCAACTGCTCGCCGACTCGACCGGGATCCATGTGTCAGCGCCCGAGGCAGAGGAGCCGGTGCTGCTGGGCTCGGCCATACTCGGCGCAGTGGCTTCGGCCCGCTATACCGACGCGGCAGCGGCCATGGCAGCCATGTCGCACATTGCCGAACGCTACCAGCCTTCGGCCGCGACGCGCGCCTGGCACGACAAGCGCTTCGCCGCATTCGAGACCCTGCAGGGCGCCGGCCGCCAGATCCGCTGAGCGGCCGCCGACTGATGACCCGGCGCAGCACTCCCCGCGACTTTCATCGAGCGTTCACCTAAGCTCGGCCAGTCTTCCGTCCCCGAACTGCCGGAAACCTGCCGATGTCCACCCTCGCCGCGCTCGCCGTCTCGCTGCCGCTCGAAACGCTCAGGCCGGGCGACCGGCTCACCACCGAGGGCAGCTATTCGGGCCGGCTCTACCTGCTCGAATCCGGCCGGCTGACCGTGTCGCGCGATGGCGTTGACATCGCCCATATCGACGAGCCCTGGGCGATCATCGGCGAGATGGCGGTCCTGCTCGCCACGCCCCACAGCGCCACCGTCACCGCCGAGACCACGGTGCGCGTCCGCGTCATCGAGGAAGCACTCGACGTCCTGTCACAGAACCCGGATTTCGCCCTCCACATCGCCACCCTCGCCTGCGCCCGCCTCAACGCCACCTCCGCCCTCCTCGTCGACCTCCGCCGCGCCGCCGAAGGCAAGAAGCAGGAGCAGGCGCTGATGAGCCGGATCCTCACCGCCATGCTGACAACCCCGAAGGTGACGGGGCGCGCGGGCAAGTGGGCGGATCACGAGTAGGGCGCAGTACCGCCGTACACCCGGCTGATGCTATGACCTGAGCAGCACGGCCTTGCCGTCGATCGTCGCATCGGTGACGGAGTCAAACAGGCAGCAATGCCAGTCGGGTCGGACCTGGCGCAGCACCGGGAGCGGGTCGCGGCCGGTGATGTTGAGCCGCGAGGAATCGGCAAGGACCGTGGTGAAGTCGAACGATGTCGCCAGTAGCGCGGCGACAAACTGGTGCTGCCGTTCGATGCGATGGAGGTCAGAGCCGGCTCCCGAGACCGACGTGCGGGCGCCGAGCCATTGATGCAGCCGCTCGCCTGAGAGGTGCTCAGCCGGTGGGCGGAAGGCGATGCGCTTTCGGCCTTCTTCGATCGGGCGGGTCGGCGTCAGGGGATACCAGAAATCCATCGGCTCGCTCACCGGGACGGTGAGTTCGAGCCCATCGAGCGCGGCCTCGGTGGCGGAGCGGCGAAGGCACAGCGCGCCTTCCGCGTCGCCGAGGCGCAGCTCGGCCAGCGCCGCGATAAGTCGCTCGCCGCCGCCGCGGGCAAATGCCGCGTTGATGCGATCGTTGAGGCTCGGCACCCACAGATCGCGCGGCACCCAGGTGAGCTGCCGCATCACCGGATCGACGAGGACGATGACATCGGTGTTGGCGTCCCAATCGTCGCGATCGAGAATGGCGACGGCAACGATGTGCTTGGGCGACACCGCGACATCGCTCGAGGTCCGCACGGCATGCGATACGCCGGCCTCATAGGCGAAGCACGCAGCGGCCAGCACAGGCGCTGCGGCGAGGATCATCCAGCGATCGCGGCCCCGGGCGGTGCGCAGCGCCAGCGGCAGCGTCTGGCCAAGCCGCTCCAACCCCCGGAAGATGGTGGAGCCCCGTCGCTCGATTGGCCAATGCGTCGCCGCCCGCTCGCCGCGGGCCCGCTGGTCGGTGAGCAGCTCCCGCCAGCTTCCGGGGTAGCGATGCGACGCCACCACCTTGGGGGCCCAGACCGGGCGATCACGGCGGCGCATCCGCCGATGAAACTCGGTGTCCTCGCCGATGCGCAGATCTTCGCGGAACAGCCCGTAGTGGTCGAACAGGCTGCGCGCATAGCTGGCGCCGTAGCGATGGGCTTTCCGCTTCGGGAGGCCACGCATGCGGCGCACATGCAGCGCGACGTGACTGGCCCAGGCGAAGAGGTTACCGGTCTGGGTATTACTGACGGCAGAAGCGACGCTGGCACGACCGGCCCGATGCAGCGTCAACCGTTCAGCCGCCCAACCCGGCGCCGCCGCCAGGTCGGAAGCGAGGAACGCCACCCAGGGAGCATTGGTCGCCCGGATCCCGGCGTTGCGGGCGGCCCCCGGCCATAACAGCCCCTCCACCTCGATGGTCTTGATATTCTGTCCCGCCGGCAGCACGGCGGCGAGATCCCCGCCGCCCGAATTCACCACCACGATCTCGAGCGGCTCGGTTTGCCGCAGCAGCGACTCCACCGCCTGGCGCAACTCGGGCGGCGCGCCGACCGAGAGTATCACGACGGCCAGCTCAGGTGTCGTCACGCCCGCGCTCCGCCGACGCGGTTGGGCGTTACAGCGGGCGGCAGCAACGTCGCATAGCGCGGATGGCTGGAAATGAGGGCACGGACCCGCTCGGCAGTGCCGCTCGGTGAGCGGTAGATGGCGACATCGGCGATGCCGCGCGTGCCGTAGCCGCACCAATGGTCGGCAGCGCTGCCGATATCGATGGCAACGCCGCCCGCCTGCTGGATCCAGTGGCAGTAGATCTTACCGAGCATGCCGGCCGAGACCAGCACGGTGCGCCCGCGGGCCGCGATGGGCAGCACGTCCCGCAGTCGGTCGAACACATCGGGAAAGTGCGCCTCGGTGTCGACTTCGGCGAAGGCGGCGGCATATTTTCGCTCCGGCGGAATGTGGTGGGTCCGGCCGATGGCGAGGCCGTGCTGGCGGCTGAGGGCATCACCCAGCTGGCCGTGGCAGGTGATGAGGTCGACGCTGCCGAGCCGTGGCAGGATGATGTCCCACAGGCCCCAGAACGCCAGCGACTGGTGGATGTGGCAGGTGGTCCAGACTGCGTCGGCGCAGTTGGCGGCGACAAAGTCGGTGACGGCCAGCAGGCCCCGCATGTTGCGGCCATTGGCGAGGTGGGCGGTCCGTTCGGTCTGGTAGAACACCCGGGTCGCCCGGTCCAGGTCGGGGATGCCGATGACGTCGGCTGCCCGGATCGCCAGCTCCAGCTCCTCCGCGAGCTGCGGTGTCGGCGAACTGTTCGTCCCCCACCAGGTCTTGCTGTTCTCCGCAAGGTCGGTCGGCTGGAACGCCTGCAACTCGGAACGATAGGGCAGCATGGCGCCCTCGCCATCCCCCAGCCGAACCAGCGAGAACGGTCGGGCAGCGTCGGCGGCCTCGACGATACGGAGGGCAACTTCCAGGGCATCCTGCGGCAGGAAGGAAGCGTCGGGGAAGTGAGCATCCGGTCGTGCGGCGCGGTGCGCGCCGAGCCTGTCGCAGAGGCTCAGCAGGTCGTCGTCGCCGGGGACGCCGGCCTCACCCAATGCGGCGAGCAGTTGCTGCTCGGACGGCCCAGCGGGCGTTGCCAGCTTGCCCTCCGCCAGGGCATCGAGGCTATCGAGCCGCAAACGCTGGAACAGCCGATTGAGGCGCAGGGCGCGACCGCCGCGGCCGCCGGACGGCGCCAGACCCTCCAGCACGGAGCGCGCCAGCGGCAGGCCGCCGATCTCCTGGGCCGCCGTCATCATCGCAGCCAGGTTGCCGCCGCCGATCTTTTCGACCGTGCCGCCCTCCCAGGCCGCCTGCAGCAGGCGGTCGGCCTCAGGGTGACGGCGCGCTTCGACGAGGCATTCAATCTTGAGGGAGTCGCGCTCAGTGGGGCTGCCGGCGGGGTTGGCGTCGAGCGCCACGAGCGCCTCGTCGATGCGGCCGAGCCGCCTGAGGGCGATCACCTGCATGCGCAGCAGGTGCCAGTTGCTCCGGGTCGCCTGCGGATGCCGGTTCAGCAGGTCGATGGTGTCCTGCCATTGGTGCAGGGCCGACTGCAGCGGCGTGACCGCATTGAGGTACGCCATCGGTTCGCGATCCTCGCCCAGCGCTTCGGCGAAGCATCTGAGTTTGTCGAGCCGGTTCAACCGGGTCAGCAGCAGCGCGTGCCGCTGCACCGCGCCCAGATCTCGGAATCGATCCCAGATGCGCAGCTGCAAATCGAGGGCCTCGGCCCAGTCGCCACGTTCGGTGGCGATGCGCTCGAGCCCGCGCAGACCCTCCATCCGGTCAGGGTCGAGCGTTACGAGTTTGCGATAGGCAGGTTCAGCCAGATCGAGGCGGCCAAGGCGCAGCGCAGTGCGCCCGATGCCCGACAACGCGCCAACCTGTTCGGGGCGCAACTCGCGCACGGTGCTCCACGCCGTCAGCGCGTCCTCCCACAGGCCCAGTTGTTCGGCGGCCTTGGCGGCGCCGCGATAACCGGGGGTTTGCCCGGGCCGGCGCTTCTGCAGCGCCTCGAAGGTCAGCTTCGCCTCTGTGGCACAGCCCAGTGCGGCCAGCGTCTCAGCCCGCCCCTGCAAAGCGCGGGAGGACTTGGGAAACACCTGCCCGAACCACGTAAAGGCATTGAGCCGCCAGAGCAGCGCGCGCCGCCGTGCCGGGGGCAGAGCGGCGCCGGGCTCGCGCTGTGCGAGGCGCGCCTCGACACTGGCCTCGAGCTTCTGCTGCACCGCCGGCAGGATGTGGCGCCAGGCAGTGCCGTCGCCTATTTCGGTGGGCGTCCATTGGCTATAGGCGAGGTCGCGGAAGAACTGGGTCCGATCCGGTTCGAGGGGAGTTTCGATGTCATCGAGGCTCTGTGAGCAAAGCGTGTAGGCGAGGCTGGCCGGCGACAGGCAGATCGGCGGCACACCAGCCAGCAGGGCATCGACCGCCCCACCGGACGAGTAGGTAATGCAGGTCCAGGCATCCCGGATATCGGCGGCGAAACTGCTTTCGATCGGCGAAATCGTAAGCCCGTCGATGCCGGCGCAGGCGGCAAGCGCCCGCTCGCGATCGCGCCAGCGCATGCTGGGATGGAGGCGCACCATGATCGGACGCGTCGTTCGTTCGCGCACCGCACGCGCCGTCTCGCCAAGCCAAGCGGCTATGTCGAGGCCACGCAACGAGGCGTCGCGCCCCACCTGGCCCAGGATCAGCACGTGCTGGCCTTCCTTGCGGTAGGGCGCAAGCGTCAAGCCGAGTTCGCGGCGCTGTGTCTCCCAGCGATCAGGCGGGCTGCCCGCCGAACAGAAATTGGCGTCGTCGCCTAGGGCTCCGCCGACCGCCACGCGGAAATAGGGATGCACCTGGCGGGGGCGCAGCGGGCGGCGGCGCAGCGCCGCAACCCAGGACGGGGCGGCTGGCCGAAAGCCACGGCCGAGGAGGCTGCTCTCGACGACGACGATCGGGCCCTTGTGCTCGCGATAGATGGAGTTGCGCAGCTGGCCTTGCAGGGATCGGCGCTCCGGGTTGGCGAGGCCGTACATGATCGCCACGTCGCAGGGCTGGTAGATCCAGCCCCGGGTGAGCGTCACCCGCATCCCCTCGACCTTGAAGCGCGAGATATCCGTGAAGCTGACGCTGTCGGTGAAAATGCGAACGTGAAGCATCGGACTCATGGATAGAGGATGGTGAGTATCGTTGTCATAATGCGTCGCGCTGACGCCGCTGGTCGTCGTGCAGCGCTGAACTGGTGGCCTTTGGTGACACCATGGCTAGGCGTCCTTTTCTGAACCGCAGATGACTGAAGGCAGCATTCACAGCGTGATCAGCACCTTAGTGGCCATTGTCACGAAGCCGGCTTCGGGCATAGCTGCCGCCAGAGAGCTTGCAGGCAGATGGATATGACGAGCACCGACAGCCAGCGGCCTGTCCCGGTTACGGCTCCGCCGACCAGCCAGTTGCACTTGGTGCGACGCCTGCTCGAGGATGGCCTCCATGGTCGCAAGGCCGACTATGTTCAGGCGCTGGTCTCAATGGTTGTCGTGGCGGTTGCCACTGCGACGCTCGCCTGGCTGATGCGGCACGTGGTCAACGACGTGCTCATCGCCCGCAACCAGTCGGTGATGTGGCTGACCGCTGCTGCGGTGCTCGCGACGTCGCTGCTCCGTGGCTTTGCCGACTATCGGCAGACCGTGCTGCTCGCCACGGTTGGCAACGATCTCGTTGCCAACATGCAGCGGCGGATCTTCGACAAGGTGCTGTCGCTCAGCGTCGACAACCTGGCACGCGCCCATTCGGCGAAATTGGTCAATCGGTTGATCACCCATGCCGGCGCGGCGCGCAATGTGCTGGTCCGGGTGTCGACCAGCGTCGGCTGCGATCTGCTGACCGTGCTTCTGCTCGTCGCGGTGATGCTGGCACAGGATGCGGTGATGGGGCTCGCCGCTTTGCTGATCGGCCCCCTGGCGATCTTCGGGCTCAACCGCATCATGGGGCGCATCCGCGAGCTCGCCACCCGGGAGCAGCAGAGCACCGCCGGGGTGATCCAGTCGATGCAGGAAACGGTGCAGGGGATGCGTACCGTGAAATCCTACACGGCCGAGCGGTCGATGCGCCACCGCTTTGATATCGCGGCCCTGGATTCACGCGACCGCGCCGATGGTGTTGTGCGCATCCGGGCCTGGACGTCGCCGCTGATGGAGGGACTGGGCGGCGGGCTGATCGCGGCCGTCATCCTCTATGCCGGCTGGCAGGTGGTCGCCGCGAGCAAGTCGCCGGGCGAGTTCATGGCGTTCATCCTGGCGTTCCTGCTGGCCTACGAGCCGGCGAAGCGGCTGGCGAAAGCGCATGTGCTGCTGCAGCGCGACATCGTGGGCATCGAGAAGATGTACGAGTTTCTCGATCAGCCGGAACCGGAGCCAATACACGATCCGCGGCCGAGCCTCACCAGCGGTTCGGGCCGGGTGAGCTTCGCTGACGTGAGCTTCGGCTATGACCGGGAGCGGCCGGTGCTCAAGGGCGTATCGCTCACGGTCGAACACGGCGAGATCACCGCGCTGGTCGGCGCCTCCGGCGCCGGTAAATCCACCATCGCCGCATTGCTGCAGGGCTTCTACCAGCCCTGGGCGGGGACGATCCGCATCGGCGACACCGACATCGGCTCGGTCAACCGCGACAGCCTCCGCCGCAACGTTGCGGTGGTGAGCCAGGAGGCGACGGTGTTCGCCGGCACCATCCGGCAGAACATCGCGCTCGGCCGGCCCGGTGCCTCAGATGCCGAGATCGAAGCGGCGGCCGAGGCCGCCTGCGCCACCGAGTTCATCGGGGCGTTGCCGCTCGGCTTCGATACACCGATTGGGGAGCGCGGCTCGACCCTTTCGGGCGGACAGCTGCAGCGCATCTGTATCGCCCGCGCCATCCTCAAGGATGCCCCCATCCTGATCCTCGACGAGGCCACCTCGGCGCTCGACGCCGATTCCGAGCGGCACATCCAGACGGCGCTGCGACACCTGATGCAGGGCCGCACCACGCTGGTGATCGCGCATCGCCGCTCGACCATCGAACGCGCCAACCGCATCTGCGTGTTGGTCGGTGGCAGGGTCGAGGCCAGCGGAACGCCGGACCAACTGCTGGCGACAAGCCCCGCCTATCGGCTGCTGTTTGGAGCAACGGCCGACTCGAGCTGACCCAACCCTGCCCCCTTGACTCATTTCCGGACTCTCCGCTAATACGCATTAGCAGCTAATACGCATTAGCAGTTCGAGAGACGTCGGGGAGGACGGCTTGGCCAAGGCAGGGCGGCTTACACAGCGGGATATTGCGCGCATCGCCGGCGTGAGCCAGGCGACGGTGTCGCTGGTGCTGAATGACGCCAAGGCAGCGGCAGGGCGCATTCCCGACGAGACGCGCGAGCGGGTGCAGAAGGCAATCCGCGAGACCGGCTATGTCGCCGATCCTATTGCCCGGCGGATGGCCAAGGGACTGAACCGCATTCTCGGGGTGTTCACCTACGAGCCGGCGTTTCCAAGCGCGCAGGCGGATTTCTTCGCGCCGTTCCTGTTCGGCATCGAGGAGACGGCGCAGACGCTGGGCTATGACCTGCTGCTGCTCACCGGCGCGCCGGCCAATCGCGGCAAGCGCAAGATCTTTGACGAGAACAACCGGCTACGGCTGGCCGATGGCTGCGTGATCCTCGGGCGTGAGTTCGACCGGGCCGAGCTGAAGCGGCTGGTGGCCGGCGACTATCCGTTCGTCGCCGTCGGCCGTCGTGATCCCATTGGCGGCCCGACCGGCGCGCCGGTGCCCTATGTCGGGGCCGACTATGTCGAGGCGACTGCCGAGATGGTGCGGCGCGCCAAGGCCAAGGGCCATACCAAACTCGCCTATGTCGGGCCGAGCAAGGGCGCCGAATCCTCGGTCGATCGCTGGGCCGGCTTTGCCTCCGCGCTCGATGGAGCGGAGCTGGTGCTGCATATCCCTGAGGTCGGCGGCAGGGCGTTGCCGATGCTCGAGGCGATCCGTGCGTCAGGCGCGACCGTGGTGTTCTTCACCGAAATGGCCGACGCGGTGATCGTCGATGCCGCGGCGCGCTCGCAGAACCTCGCGGTGCCGGGCGACCTCTCCATCGTCGTGCTCGGCAGCCACCTGAGGCCCATGCAGTCGGGCACCCGTTTCACCACCTTCTCGGTGCCGCGCGAGGAAATGGCGCGGCGCGCCACGCAGATGCTGTGCGAGCGGATCGAGGCCGGCTCGTCAGGCGAGCAGGTGGTGCTGCCATGCGAGCCGGTCGAGGGCGACACCCTCGGCGCCATCCACCCCAGCGACGGGGTGAAGAGTTGACCGGCTCTTCCCACCCCATCGCGACCAACCAGACGGATTTGAAGTGAAAGAATATTCGGCAGATATCGCGATCATCGGTGGCGGCCTCGGCGGCGTGGCGGCAGCGCTCGGCGCGCTGCGCTCCGGCCGCAGCGTGGTGATGACGGAGGAGTTCGACTGGCTGGGCGGGCAGATGACCAGCCAGGCGGTGCCGCCCGACGAGCACAGCTGGGTCGAGCAGTTCGGCATCACCCGCTCCTACCGGGCGCTGCGCAACGGCATCCGGCAATACTATCGCGACCACTATCCGCTCACCGAGAAGAGCCGCGCCTGGGGCGACCTCAACCCCGGCGCCGGGTTCGTGTCGCGGCTCTGCCACGAGCCGCGCGTCGGCCTGGCGGTAATGGAAGCCATGCTGATGCCCTATCGCGGCGGCGGCAAGCTCACCGTGCTGCAACCCTACAAGCCGATCTCGGCGGAAGTCGATGGCGACCGGGTGCGGGCGGTGACGCTGAGGCATCGCGACAGCGGCGACACCATCGTCGTCACCGGCAAATACATCATCGAGGCCACCGAGCTCGGCGACCTGTTGCCGATGACCGGCACCGAATATGTCACCGGCTTCGAGAGCCAGCGCGACACCGGCGAGCCTTCGGCACCGCCCGAGGCGCAGCCGACCAACTCGCAGGCGGTGTCGATCTGCTTTGCCATCGACCATGTCGAGGGCAACCAGGTGGGCGACAAGCCGCGCAACTACGACAAGTGGCGCGCCTATACCCCGAGCTTCTGGGGCGGCCCGCTGATCGGCTTCGTCGCGCCGCATCCGCGCACGCTCGAAACCACGGTGCGGAGCTTTACCCCGAACCCGGATGACGACCCGACCCTGGTCGATGCCGACCAGCGCAAGAACCCCGGCGACGGGAACCTGTGGACCTTCCGACGCATCGCGGCGCGACGCAATTTCGTTGATGGGGCTTACGCCTCCGACATCTGCCTCGTGAACTGGCCGATGCTCGACTATTTCGAGCACCCAATCATCGATGTGCCAGAGGCGGTGTACAACGAGCGCATCCGCGATGCCGCCGACCTCGCCCATTCGGTGTTCTACTGGCTGCAGACCGAGGCGCCGCGCGAGGATGGCGGCCAGGGTTTCCCGGGCCTGCGGCTGCGCGGCGATATCACCGGCACCAACCATGGCCTCGCCATGGCGCCCTATATCCGCGAGAGCCGCCGCATCAAGGCGGTGACCACCATCGTCGAGCAAGACCTGTCGTACGACGTGCGTGGCGAGCGCGGCGCGGTGAACTATCGCGACAGCGTCGGCATCGGCATGTACCGGATCGATCTCCACCCCTCGACCGGCGGCGACAACTATATCGACGTGGCCTCGTGCCCGTTCGAGATCCCGCTCGGAGCGCTGCTGCCGGAGCGCACCACCAACCTGATCCCCGCCGGCAAGACCATCGGCACCACCCACATCACCAATGGCTGCTACCGGCTGCACCCGGTGGAGTGGAACATCGGCGAGGTCGCCGGGCTACTGGCTGCCTACTGCCTCAACCATGGCGTCACGCCGCACCAGGTGCAGGCCGACGACGCACTGCTGACCGACTTCCAGGCCCGGCTCTACGCCGAAGGCATCGAAACCCGCTGGCCCGACGTCAGGGGCTACTGACCCTTAGGCGGCCCGGTACGGGCCGCTTCAACCCACCGGGCACTCAGAAGACAACGACCAGACCAACGACGACCAGAAGACGACGACAAAGGAGGAAACCATGAAACTGTTCGACCTGAGACTGGCGGCTCTCGCCGCCGGCATCGCCATCCCGATGGCGGCTGTCCCTACCCTCGCCCAGGATATCCGCATGGCGATCTGGAGCGCCAACGAGGCGCACCTCCAGCTCTTCAACGAGATCGCCGCCGCCTACACGGCGCAGCATCCGGACGTGAAGGTCAGCTTCGACTCGCTGCCCTTCGACGGCTACACCACGACGCTGACCACGCAGATCGCCGGCGGCAACGCCCCGGACCTCGCCTGGATCCTCGAGACCACGGCGAGCGATTTCGTCAGCTCGGGCGCGCTGGCGCCGCTCAAGGCGACGTTCGAAGCGGCTCCCGACTACAACCTTGCCGACGTGACCGAGAGCGCGCTGGCACTGTGGACGGCCGACGGCGAGATCTACGCCTATCCGTTCTCGACCTCGCCGTTCGGCATGTTCGTCAACAACGACCTGATCAAGGCCGCCGGGCTGGAGACCCCCGCAGAGCTGATCGCCAAGGGCGAATGGACCTGGGACAAGGCCGAGGCGATCAACACCGCCGTCGCCGCGTCGGGCAAGCAGGGCCTCATCGTCCGCGATTTCGACTACAAGGTGTGGGACAACCTCGCCGCGATCTGGAATGGCTGGGGCGCTTCGCCGTGGAGCGCCGACGGCAAGACCTGCACGTTTACCGAGCAGCCGATGGTCGATGCGATGAGCTTCATCCACAAGGCGATCTTCACCGACAAGGCGATCCCCGGCCCCGGCGTCACCGCCGATTTCTTCGCCGGCGATGCGGCGATGACCATCACGCAGATTTCGCGCGCTTCGCTCCTGCCCAAGGAGAACCCGTTCAGTTGGGACCTGGTGCCGCTGCCGTCCGGCCCGGCTGGTGAGTATGCGGTGATCGGCCAGGCCGGCATCGGCGTCTTCGCCTCGGGCAAGAACCCTGCGGTTGCCGCCGACTTCCTCGCCTTCTTCACCAACCCGGACAATGCCAAGAAGCTGGCAAAGTTCTTCCCGCCGCCGCGCTCGAGCCTGCTCAATGCCGAAGTGCTCGGCGCCGCCAACCCGCTGCTCTCGGCCACCCAGATCGAGAACGTGGTGATCAAGGGCATCTCGACCGGCAAGGTGAAGCCCGGTCATGCCGGCTTCGCCGAAATCCAGCAGACGGCCCGCGCCGCGCTCGACGCGCTGTGGGTCGCCGATGCCGACGTGCCGGCGGTGCTGAAATCGGTGTGTGACCGGATCCAGCCGATGCTGTGATGAATGGGGGGTGGGCCACCACCCGGTGGCTCACCCCTCACCCGTCTCGCGCTTCGCGCGATCCACCCTCTCCCCGACGGGAGAGGAACAGAGGTGACCATGGCGCTGTCCGGATTCTTCTCCCCGTCGGGGAGAAGGTGGCCTGCAGGACCGGATGAGGGGCGCGAGCCCATATCTTCGAGGAAACTACTCAATGCCCATTGCCGCCCCCAGCATTGACCGATCGCGCCAGCGGCCGTTCTGGACCATGGAGCGGCGCGACAGCCTCGCGGGTTATCTGTTCATCGCCCCGCAGCTCTGCGGCATCGTGCTGTTCGTGCTGATCCCGCTCGGGCTGGTGGTCTGGTATTCGCTGCATGAGTGGAACGTCTTGGCCGGGACGTTCCGCTTCGTCGGCGACGCCAACTACCAGAAGCTCGCGGCCGATCCGGCGCTGCCGGAAGTGCTCGGCGCCACGGCGATCTTTTCGGCCGGGCTGGTGGTGCTCAACCTCTCCCTCGCCCTGCTGCTGGCGATTCTCGTGAACCAGAAGCTCAAGGGCATCACGGTGTTCCGCACCATCTTCTTTTCGCCGGTGGTGGTGTCGCTGGTCGCCTGGACCATCGTCTGGAGTTTTTTGCTGCAGGCCAATGGCGGCATCAACGGGCTGCTGCAGGTGATCGGCATTAGCGGGCCCAACTGGCTGCGCTCACCACCCACCGCCATGGCTTCGGTCATCGTGGTGCAGGTGTTCAAGAATGTCGGGCTCAACATGGTGCTGTTCCTCGCGGCGCTGCAGGGCGTGCCGCGCGAGCTCTACGAAGCAGCGCGGGTCGATGGCGCGAGCCGCTGGACGCAGTTCCACTCGATCACCGTGCCGCTGATTTCGCCGACCATCCTGCTCACCATGATCATCACCATTGTCGGCTCACTGCAGGTGTTCGCGCAGATCGCGGTGCTGACGCAGGGCGGGCCGGGCATGTCGACCACGGTGCTGGTCTACTACCTCTACCAGCAGGCCTTCCAGTTCCACCGCTTCGGTTACGGCGCCACCATCTCGATCCTGCTGTTCGTGATCGTCGCGGTGCTGACCTTCGCGCAGTGGCAGATGCGCAAACGGATCGTCTTCTATGAAAACTGAGCTCTCCCCCAACGACATGTCGCCGCGCGCCCGCGTCGCGCTCTATGGCCTCTTGTGCGTGCTGGCCATCCCCTTCGTCTTTCCGACCTGGTGGATGGTGACGAGCTCGGTAAAGCCGATCTCGGACATCTTCGCCTTCCCGCCCGAGCTGATCCCATCGCGCTTCGACTGGTCGACCTACGCACAAGTGTTCAAGCTGCAGCCGTTCGCGCAGCAATACTGGAACTCCTGCTACATCGCGGCGATCGTCACGGTGGGGACGATGGCGGTCTCGTCGATGGCCGGCTATGCCTTCGCGCGCATCAAGTTCCCCGGCGCCAACCTGATCTTCATGGCCGTGCTGCTGGGGCTCCTGATCCCCTCGGAAGTCACCATCGTGCCGCTGTTCCAGATGTTCCTCAAATGGGGGCTGGTGAACACGCACTGGCCGCTGATCCTCGTGCCGATCTTTGGCGCGCCCAGCGTCTTTGCCACTTTCGTGATGCGGCAGTTCTTCATCGCGCTGCCGGTGGAGCTCGAGGAAGCGGCGCGGGTCGACGGGCTGAGCCGCTTCGGCATCTTCTGGCAGATCGCCCTGCCCTTGGCGAAGCCGGCGCTGGCGGCGGTCGCCATCTTCACCTTCCTCCACTCGTGGAACCTCTATCTCGAGCCGATCGTCTTCCTCACCACCCCGGGTAATTTCACCCTGCCGCAGGCGCTGACCCAGTATGTCGACGTCTACCAGGGACCGATGTGGAACACCCAGCTCGCCGCTGCGACGCTCACCGCCCTGCCGGTGCTGGTGGTTTTCATTTTTGCGCAGCGCCAGTTCATCGAAGGATTGGCTCATACTGGACTCAAGGGTTGACCGATGCGAGGCGCATCGGGAGCTGGCTCATACTGGACTGAAGGGCTGACGGATGATCGAAGCTGCAATGCGCGCCGGGCAATTGCCGGTGCTGGTGTCGCTGGGCCGGCATGATCTCGACCTCGCCAAGGCGGCGGTCGATGCCGGGGTGTTCGGGCTGAAGTTCCACCTCAACGCCTATCACCGCGCCAGCGGCACCACCTTCGGCAGTTTTGCCGAGGAGCGGGGCTTCATCGAAGCCTTGGCGAAACTGGGTAAACCCATGCTGGTGATGAGCGGGCAGGAAACCCAGCCGAGCCTCGATGAGCTGGAGGCACTTGCCGATTACGGCGTCGAGGGCTGGAACATCTATCTGAAGCACGTGCAGCCGCAGCTGCTGCAATCGCGGCTGAAGCCGATCCTGGCGCTCGACAGCGACAGCGGTGAGGCCGATATCGATGCCATCCGCGCCATCCCCGGCGCGATGGTCGAGGCCTCGATCGGGCGCTTTGCCGAGTATGGTCAGCCGCTCAACGACGCCGACCTCGCGCGCTTTGCCGAGATCGTCACGATGTCGGATCGCCCGGTGATCGCGCCGAGCCAGAAGAAGTTCACCGCAGCGGATGCACCGCGGCTCAAGGCGGCGGGGATCGGGGCGATACTGGTTGGCGCCGTGGTGACGGGGCTGGAGCCGGACGGGCTGCGGCGGGCGGTGACGCCGATCGTCGAGGCGGCGCGGATGGCGACGGTCCGAACCAGCACTGGTGCGCGCTGACCCCCACCCCTGTCCCCTCCCCGCAAGGGGGAGGGAGACCCTCACACTGGTATCGAGGCTTGCGTCTCCCTTCCCCTTGCGGGGAGGGATCAAGGGAGGGGGTCCACAGCCACCGGGGTGGAGGAAGTGCGCGAGTGCCCCTCACCCCGGCGTCGGTCCCGTGACCACCGGCCGGGCCGGGTCGGCGCTCGAGGCGCTCCACGAGCCGACGAACAGCGCCGCGGGCTGGCCGAGGCTGGCGAGGGCGACGATGTCGTGTGCCGCCGAAACACCGGCGCCGCAGGAGACACCGACGTCCGCGCCCAGCGCGCCAAGTGCTGCGAAGCGCAGGCGCAGGTCTTCGGCCGAGGCGAAAGTGCCTGCGGCCGAGAGGTTGCCCCTGGCCGGGGCGTTCAGCGCGCCGGGAATGTGGCCACTGGTCTCATAGGCATTGGCGTCACGGGCATCGAGCAGCACGCCGCGGTGCGGCTGCAGGGCGGCGGCATCGGCATCGAGCACCGGCAGGTGGCCGGGGCTGAGCCTGATATTGCCGAGGTCCGGGACGCGGGTCAGCTCGGCCGTGGCGTAACCGGCCGCGAGCCAGCTGCCGAGCCCGCCATCGAGCAGACGCACGTTTTCAATGCCGGCCCAACGCAGTACCCACCAGGCGCGCGCCGCCTGCAGCCCGTTCTTGTCGTCATAGACGACCACCGGTGCGCCCTCGCGAATGCCCCAGCGGCGGGCATTCGCCTCGAGCTCGGCGATATCGGGCAGCGGCCGGTTGCCGAGCGTGCCGCCACCGGGCCCGGCAAGCTCGGTAGCGAGATCCACCGGCACGGCGCCGGGCAGACCGGTGCTGCGCGCGTCGGTCGTGCCCGGGCGAACACCGCCGATATCGAGCAGCACCGGTGCCCGGCCGGCAGCTAAGAGGGCGTCGAGTTCCCTCGCGGTAATCAGCACCCTGGCGCGATGGTCGATGGTCATCCGATTACTCCGCGGCGTCGGCATGCTTGATCAGGGTGTTGGCCGGGACCTCGAGGCCGAGGTGGTCGCGGAAGGTCGGGCCGGAATAGTCCTTGCGGTAGATGCCGCGGGCCTGCAGCAGCGGCACCACCAGATCGGCGAAGGCGGAAACCGCGTCGGGCACATAGGCGGGGAAGATGTTGAAACCATCCGCCGCCTTCTCGTTGAACCAGTGCTCGATGTAATCGGCGATTTCGGTGGGATTGCCGACCACCACCGCGCCCATGCCGGTGATCCCGAGGATCAGGTCGCGATAGGTGATCGGCCGTTCGCCGCCGACGGTACGGCGGGTCAGCCGGGTGATCGCGGCGAAGACCTTGCGGCCATCGGCATTGGCCTCGTCGAAGACGCGCTGCGGCACCGGCTCGTCGATACCGGAACCGCGCACGTCGACGCCGATGACGTCGGAGACCGAGCCGAGATTGCGCAGCCGCGCGCCGCGGCCGAGCGCGCCATAGTGCTTCTCGCCGCTCGCCTCGCCTTCGGGATCCAGCGCGATGAAGCTGTTCAACTGGTCGTAGATGGCGACCGCCTCCTCCGTGGTCGGAGCGACGATCGGGGTGAGGCCGGGGAGGATGGCGATCTCGTCGGGGCCGCGGCCATATTTGGCGGCGCGGGTCTTGATGTCGTCGTAATACGCCTTGGCGCTCTCGATGGTCGGCTGGCCGGCGAAAATCACATCGGCGTCGCGCGCCCCCAGTTCGCGCGAGCGGTCCGAGGTGCCGGCATGGAGGATCACCGGGTGGCCCTGCGGCGGGCGACGCACGGTCAGCGGCCCCTCGATATCGAAGAAACGGCCATGGTGCTCGGCGGGTCGGATCTCGTCGTCCCAGCTGTCCCAGAGGCTCTTGGTTGCCGCGACGAACTCGTCGGCCCAGTCATAGCGCTGCTCGGTGTCCCAGTGCGCGTCACGCGAGAAGTTCGCGGCAGCAATCGCATCGGCGCCGGTGACGAGGTTCCACGAGGCGCGCCCCTCACTCAGATGATCGAGCGAGGCGAACAGCCGCGCCACGTTGTAGGGGTCGTTATAGGTCGGGTTGGCGGTGACGACGATGCCGATATGGCTGGTCGCCGCGGCGAGGCTGGCGCCCGAGACGAACGGCTCGAGCCGCGACATCTGCGAGGGGTTGGTGGTCTGCAGGCTCGGGTCGCTCGCCAGCCGGTCCCCCAAAAACAGGAAGTCGAACTTCGCCCGCTCGGCGATCTGCGTCACCTGCTGCAGGAACTCGATGTCGAAGGCCGCCGCAGCGTGCGAGCTGGGCATGCGCCAGCCCGATGGATGCGTGCCGCCGGCCCAGAACATCAGGCCGAAATGCAGTTCGCGCTGGCGCTTGCCCATAGGTCTGCTCCTCAAACAGCGGTTTTCTGGGCGGCCGCCGCGCGAGCGCGGGCGGCCAGCCGGTTCTCCGGCCGTTCGAGGCCGAGATGGTGACGGAAGGTCGGGCCGGCATATTCCGTGCGGTAGATGCCGCGCGCCTGCAGCACCGGCACCACCAGGTCGACGAAGGCCTGGACGGCGCCTGCGACATAGGCGGGGAAGATGTTGAAGCCGTCGGCGGCGCCTTCGGTGAACCAGGTCTCGATGTAGTCGGCTACCTCTTCGGGATTGCCGACCACGGTGCTGGTGCCGCGGCTCGCGCCGATGATCAGGTCGCGATAAATGATGCGCTGCGGGCCTTCGACGGTGCGGCGGGTCAGCCGGGTGATCTCGGCGAACAGGCGCTTGCCCTCCTCGCTCGCCGCGGCGAGCACACTCAGCGGCACCGGCGCATCGTGGTCGTTGCCGAGGAGATCGACGCCGAAGGCTTTCGAGGCCGTGGTCAGGTTGCGGTTCTTCGCCCCGCCTCGGCCGCCGAAGGCGCCCGGGCCCTCGGGTTTGTCCTCGGGATCAAGGGTCAGGTAGCTGTTGAGCTGATCGTAGATCGCCACCGCCTCGGCGGTGGTCGGCGCGACGATCGGGGTAAGGCTGGGCAGGATGGCGATATCGGCATCGCTGCGGCCATACTTCTTCGCCCGATCCTTGATGTCGCGGTAATAGGCCTGCGCACTGTCAATGGTGGCGTGGCTGGTGAAAATCGCATCGGCATCGCGGGCGCCCAGTTCGCGAGAGCGATCCGAAGTGCCGGCGTGGAGGATGATCGGGTGCCCCTGCGGCGGGCGCGGCGCATCGAGCGGCCCGGCGACGGTGAAATGCTGGCCCTTGTGGTTGAGCGCATGCACCTTCTGCGGGTCGAGCGCCCTGCCGCTTTGCGCATCGGGGTTCCAGGCGCCGTCTTCCCAGCTGTCCCACAGGTCCTTGACGATGCCGACGAACTCGTCGGCCCAGTCATAGCGCTGCTCAGCATCCCAGTGGGCGTCGCGCGAGAAGTTGGCGGCGGCATGCGGATCGGCGCCGGTGACGATGTTCCACGAGGCGCGACCCTGGCTCAGGTGGTCGAGCGAGGCGAACAGCCGGGCCAGCGTGAAGGGGTCGTAATAGGTCGGGTTGGCGGTCACCACGATGCCGATCTCGGAGGTCGCGGCGGCAAGACTGGCGCCGGCAGCAAACGGCTCGAGGCGCGACATCTGCGCCGGGTTGGTGGTCTGCAACCCAGGCTCGCTCGCCAGCTTGTCGCCCAGGAACAGGAAGTCGAACTTGGCCTTTTCGACCAGTTGCGTCACCTGCTGCAGGTACTCGATGTCATAGGCGGCATCGGCCTTGGCGGTGGGCCAGCGCCAGCCGGACGGATGGGTGCCGGTGCCCCAGAACATCAGGCCCAGATGCAGTTCGCGTTTCGGTTCGGTCATGATCGAGAACTCCTCAGGCAACGAGACGGTTGGGGACCGCGGGCAGGCCGAGATTTTCGCGCAAAGTCGCGGCGGGGTATTCGGTGCGGGCGAGGCCGCGCCGCTGCAGCTCCGGGATGACGCGTTCGACGAACTGGGCGAGCTGATCGGGCACGGTCGCCGAGCGCACGACGAAGCCGTCGGCAGCACCGGCCGAAACCCAGGCTGCAAGTTGGTCAGCGATGCGCTCGGGGCCGCCGACGATCACCGCGCCGGAGATAGCGCCGCCGAGGCCGTTGAGTTCGGCGAGCAGGGCTTCGGCCGCCGCATCGCTCTGGGCCACAACAGGGGTGATCTCGACCAGCACGGAGAGCGCATCAGCCTCCCTGCCCAGCGTCACGGCCGCCTGGCGGACCGCATCGCGCACCGCCTTGCCGGCAGCGAGGTCGGCGGGGCGGGCCAGCACGATATCGGCTTCGCGCGCCGCCAGTTCGTTGGCCAGCGGCGTGCCGGCCTCGTGCGCCAGCACCAGTTGGCCCTGCGGCGGGCGGGCGACGTTGAGCGGGCCCTTGACGCTGAACAGCTGGCCCTGGTGGTTGATCGGGTGGATCTTGTCACCGTCGACGAAGGCGCCGGTCGCCTTGTCGCGGATGAAGGCGCCATCCTCCCAGCTGTCCCAGAGCTCGCGGATCACGTCGACCGCTTCACCGGCGCGGCCGTAGTGCGCCGCGGCGTCGGCCTCGGACTGGCTGTAGTTCTTCGCCGCCGGCGCAGTGGCGCCGGTCGCGACGTTCCACACCGCCCGGCCATGGGTGACATGATCGAGCGAGGCGGTCAGCCGGGCGAGATTGTAGGGCTCGTAATAGCTGGCGTTCGCGGTGACCAGCAGACCGATGCGGCTGGTCCTGGTGGCGAGGAACGAGGCCGTAGTAAACGGCTCGGTGCGCGCCGCCAGCGAGGGGTTGGCCGCGTCCGTGGCATCAGCGGTCAGCCGGTCGCCGATGGCGAAGAAATCGAACTTGCCGGCCTCGGCGAGGCGGGCCAGCGCCACGATCTGAGCGGCATCGAAGGGGTCGTGCCGGCCGCCGGCGTGACGCCAGCCGGAGGGGTGGCTGCCATGCGGCTCGTAGAGGTAGCCGAGACGGATCTGCTTTGGCGTGGTCATGACCGAAATTCCTTCAATGCAATGGGGTTACGCGGCAGCGTGGGTCTGGGGCTCTGCCTCGAGCGCGTGCAGCGCTTCGTAGACGCGGGCTTCCTGCTTCAAGAGCTCGATATCGCCACGCCGGCGCGGTCGCGGCAGGTCGAGGGCAAAAGTCTCGGCGATGCGACCGGGACGCGGCGACAGCAGCACGATGCGATCGGCAAGGAACACCGCCTCGCCGACATCGTGGGTGACGAAGACGATGGTCTTGTTGTGCTGCTGCCAGATCGAGATCAGGTCTTCCTGCAGCTTGATCCGGGTGATGTAGTCGACGGCGCCGAACGGCTCGTCCATCAGCAGCACTTCGGGATCGTTGACCAGCGCCCGCGCAATGCCGGCGCGCTGCTTCATGCCGCCCGAGATCTGGTGCGGGTACTTGTTGCCGAAGCCGGTGAGGCCGACCTGCTCGAGGTGCCGATCGATAGTACGCTGCGAGCTCTCCTTGCTCTCGCCGCGGATCTCGAGCCCGAGCCCGACATTGGCGGCGATGGTGCGCCACGGCATCAGCGAGGCATCCTGGAACACCACGCCGAGCCCGCGACCACCCGGCCCGGTGATTGGCTGGTCGTGGAAGCGCGCCTCGCCTGCCGTGGGAAGTTGCAGCCCGGCGAGGATCTCGAGCAGCGTGCTCTTGCCGCACCCGGAGGGGCCGAGGAGGACGACGAATTCGCCCGCCTCGATCGTGAGGTCGATCTCGTCGAGAGCGCGGACCGGCGAGGTGCCGGGGAACACCTTGTCGAGCGCGGTGACGGTGAACACGGACATGATCGACCTCCTGGTTGGGCGTAGTGGGCTCAGCCCTGGGACTTGTCCGCCGGGTAGGAGAAGGCCTTGACGTAGTCCTTGGGGATGAAGCGCAGGTCGATGTACTTGCTGGCGTCGTAAGGGGCGTCCTGGTTGCCCTGCTCGATCTCGATCTGCTGGGTGTCGGCGATGGCGACCGGATCGACATCGGGGTTGTCTTCCCAGATATCGTCTTCCTGCTCGACGGCCTGGCGCACGGCGTCGGGGTTCAGCTTCAGCCGGGCCTGCAGCCACGGGATGTACTCGTCGTAATGCGCCTTGGCGTATTCGTAGGACTTGAAGTAGGCGCGCAGCCCGCGCTCCAAGAGCTCCGGATCGTTGGCGATGACGTCGTCGCCGGCGATCAGCACACCGGTGTGATAGGTCGGCAGGAATTCCCAACCGCGGGCCAGCACATGCGCCTTGCCCTCAAGCTCGCCTAGGGCGGCGAACGGCTGGTGGATGATGGTGGCGTCGACCTGCCCCTCGGTCAGCGTGCCATAGGCCTGGGCCTGGGTGCCGTTGGCGAACAGCGTCACGTCCTTGTCTGGATCGATGCCGCTCTTTTGCAGGATGACCCGGGCGTAGACGGCCATGCCGCTGCCTTCCTGGGCGATGCCGACGGTCTTGCCCTTCAAATCAGCGATGGTCTTGATCTCGGGCTTGGCGATGAGCCAGAAGGCGCCCTTGTTGCGGAAGGCCGAGGCGATGATCTTGATCGGCGCGCCGAGCGCCGCGGCGCGCAGGAACGTGCTGGTCGGGCCGAAGGCGAAGGTCAGCTCGTTGGTCGCCACGGCGCCGACGGTGTCCTGGGCGGCGACGAATTCGACATCCAGCCCCTCTTCATCGAAGAAGCCCTTCTCGATGCCGAAATTGATCGGCTGCTGGGTGTAGCTCAGCGTATCGAGCAGCTTGATGGTCTTGCGAACCGGCGCGTCCTGCGCCGTGGCGATGCCACCGAAGCCCAGCGCCAGCGCGGCGGCTGCAAGCATGGTGGCGACAAAATGCGGTCTCGTCCTGCGCATGGCAGTTCCTTTTCGTCAGTCGGTTCAGTGTGGGGAGTGAAGGGGGAGCGCGCCGGTCAGGCGTACTTCCATTTGAGCAGCACCCGCTTCTCCAGCCATTCGACCAGGAAGATGATGATGAGCGAGATGGTGGTGATGAGGATCACCAGGGCAAAGGTGCCGGCGGTGTCGTAGATGCCGGTGAGCTTGTTCAGGAGGTTGCCGAGGCCGGCCTTCGAGGCGACCATCTCGGCGAACAGGGCCGCTACCAGGCAGGTCGCCGCCTCGATGCGCACGGCCGCCATGATCGAGGGGATGGCGCTGGGCAAGATCACCTTCCAGACGATCTGCCGGTGCGAGGCGCCGAGGGTCTTGGCCACCTTCACGTGGTTTTCCTGCACCTGCCGGATGCCGGCTATGGTGTTGAAAACGAACATGAAATACGAAAACAGGAAGATGATGAAGACCTTGTGGCCATAGCCGATGCCCAGATAGAGCGTCAGCAGCGGGATGATGGTCACCTTGGGCACCGCCATGGCCCAGACGAGGAACGGGTTGAGGAACTGGTTCACCCGCGGGAACAGCCCCATGTAGATACCGGTGGCGACGCCGAGGACGCCGCCGATCAGGACGCCGACCGCCGCTTCCGACAGCGTCACGTAGAGGTGGTAGAAGAGGTTCTGCTCCTCGACCAGCTTGGGGAAGGCCGCGAGCACCTGGGTCGGCGACGCGAGGTAGATGGTCTTGACCGCGCCGCTATCGACTGCGTGCTGCACGGCGAAGAGCACCACGGCGAGCACGACGACCTGCGCCACGAGGATGACCGGCAGTTTCAGCCGCGGCAGCGACAGGATTTGATCTGGTCGCGCTTTCGAACCGGAAAAGTCTGCAACTTTTCCTGAAAGCGCTCTGGGAGCCCCGCGCTGCAGGTCTGACGGATCGGCTGTCGGTTGTTGCAGCGACATCTCATGCCTCGTTCAACTAAGGAAACTGGTCCCTGAGCGGCGCATGAAATCGGCTGGGCGGCGAGGAAGGTCGACGGCCGAGCCGGCTTCACAAGCCTCTCAGGGTGTTCAAAACCTAAAGTCTACTAATTCTATAGACAAGATAATCCGTGCTCATTATCGGTGCTGTCGCGAAGTATGCGTCTAGGCCGGGCCCGGCCGCCGCGAACGATATTCGCCGCCCCCCCACGCGGCGGCAGAGGAGATGAGAATGCAGTATGTGCCCCTCGGAACCACCGGCATCCAGGTGTCCCGCCTCGCTTTCGGCTGCTCGAGCTATGGTTCCAAGGACTGGATGCCCTGGGCACTCAGCGAGGAGGACGCGCAGGGGCACTACCGGGCCGCATTCGAAGCCGGCTTCAACTTCTTCGATACCGCCGACTCCTATTCGAGCGGGCTGAGCGAGGAGATTCTCGGCCGCGCCATAACGCGCTTCGGCACGGGCCGCGACCGCGTCGTCATCGCGACGAAAGTGTTCGGCGCCATGGGCCCCGATCTCAACCAGAAGGGGTTATCGAAAAAGCACATCCGGCACGCCATCGATGACAGCCTGCGTCGTCTCGGCACCGACTATGTCGACCTCTACCAGATCCACCGGTTCGACCCGCTGACGCCGTTCGAAGAGGTGATGGAGGCGCTCGATGGGTTGGTGCGGGCCGGCAAGGTGCTGCATATCGGCGCCTCCAGCATGCATGCCTGGCAGTTCATGAAACTGCAGGGCATCGCCGAGCGCAACGGGCTCGCCCGGTTCGTCTCGATGCAGAACAAGTACAACCTGCTCTATCGCGAGGAGGAGCGTGAAATGCTGCCGCTCTGCCTCGACCAGGGCGTGGCGGTGATCCCCTATAGCCCCTTGGCGCGCGGCCTCCTCGCCGGCAGCCGCCGGGCCGGGTCGGAGCGCTCCAAGGTGGTGCAGGATTTTCTCGGCGCCGCCGACGAAGCGGTGGTCGACCGGGTGGTGGAGCTGGCCGAGCGGCGTGGCGTGAAGCCGGCGCAGCTTGCTCTCGCCTGGTTGCTCGACAATCCGGCTGTCACCGCGCCGATCGTCGGCGCCACCAAGCCGCATCATATCGCCGACGCGGTTGCGGCGCTGGATATCGCGCTCTCGCCGGCCGAGCGCGCCGAGCTCGAGGAGGTGTACCAGCCGCAGCAGGTGAACTTCCACCGCAACGAAGCGCCGACGCCGGGCCAGACCGCCAGCGGCGACGTGCTTGCGCTGTTGCGACGGGGCTAGGTTGGTCACGGAAGCCACCAGGCGAGGCTCTGCAAGTTCACCAAACTCGGTGACATCCCCGCGAAAGCGGGGAACTCCGTTTGCGATCGTGCAGCAGGCACCAAAACAGAGGTTCCCCCTTTCGCGGGAATGACCCGGCGGGTGGGCGTGGACCGGGCCCAATCGCGAAACGCTCTGGCAGACACCCGGTAAGAGTTGCAGACTTCAGACGCCCTCGGAGAACTAAGCATGGTTGACTATCGCTACCTTGGCCGCAGCGCCCTCAAGGTATCCCCGCTGTCGCTCGGCACGATGATGTTCGGCCAGCAGACCCCCGATCCCGAAGCGTTTCGGATCATCGACAAGGCCCGCGAGCAGGGGATCAACTTCATCGATACCGCCGACGTCTATGGCGACGGCGCCAGCGAGCGGGTGGTGGGAGAAGGCATCAAGGCCAGTCGCGACCATTGGGTGCTGGCCACCAAGTTCGTCAACTCCGCCAGGAAGGGTCCCAATATCGGCGGCTACTCGCGCAAGTGGGTGATCGAGACGGTCGAGAACTCGCTGAAGCGGCTCGGCACCGACTATATCGACCTGATCTACTTCCATCGCGCGGTGTTCGACGCGCCGCTCGAGGAACCGGTGCGCGCCATCGCCGACCTGATCCGCGCCGGCAAGCTGCGCTATTTCGGCGTCTCGAACTTCCGCGGCTGGCGCATCGCCGAGGTGGCGCACCTCGCCGACCAGCTCGGCATCGATCGGCCGATCGCCAGCCAGCCGCTCTACAATATCGTCAACCGCACGGCGGAGGCCGAGCAGTTGCCGGCCGCGCAGCACTACGGCCTTGGCGTCGTTTCCTATTCACCGCTGGCGCGCGGCGTCTTGACCGGCAAGTACCAGCCGGGCCAGGAGCCGGCGGCCGATACCCGCGCCGGCCGTGGCGACAAGCGCATCCTCGAAACCGAGTGGCGGCCGGAATCGCTCGCCATCGCGCAGGAGGTCGCGGCGCATGCGCGACGCAAGGGGATCGACGCCGCCGACTTCGCGCTGGCCTGGGTGCTCAACAACCGGCTGGTGAGCGCGGCGATCACCGGACCCCGCACCGAGGCGCACTGGGACAGCTACATCCGGGCGCTCGACGTCAAACTCGATGCCGAGGACGAGGCGCTGGTCGACCGGCTGGTCACCCCGGGCCACGCCTCGACCCACGGCTTCACCGACCCGGGCCACCCCGTCGAGGGCCGCGTCCCGCGCTAGAGCGCTACGACGCCGTCGCGGCCTGCAGCTTCAGGATGAAATCCCTGAGGATCGGGTCGCGGCGGACGTGGGTGACATAGCGCATCGGGTGGCGGGCGCGATCCGTGCTGTAGGTGATCTCGGTGGTGAGGATCGGGGTGGGCACCAGGACGCTCGGGGTCCAGCCGGCATCGAGCAGCCAGGCGACCGCGGCCATGTCCCAGATCTCCTTGGACCAGCCGAGATGATCGTCGGAATACTCCTTGAACCGCATGGCGAGGAACTTGCCGATGTCACCGCAAGGTTCGACGTAGCGCTCGATCTCGGCCACCGTGCTGTGCAGGTGCGAGGTGACGCCCATGCAGGGCACCAGCACCAGCGGCACGCCGCTGTCGAACAGCACCTGGGCGCCGCCGACATCCTGCTTCAGATTGAACTCGCGCTGGTGCGGCCAATCGAGGGCATGGCCGCCGAGCCAGACGACGACGGTGCGGTCGATGATATCGGGGGCCTTGAGCAAAGCCGAGGCGACGTTGCTGATGGCGCCGATGGCGATGACGTAGAGCGGGTTATCGATCGAACCGGCGCGGGCGCGGGCAATCAGATCGTCGACCGCGTCTGCCGGCCGGGCAACTTTGCCTGCGCCGACATAGTCGCTGACGCCTTGGAACACGAAGCCCTCGGGCGAGACGTCGAGCCGCTGCAACAGCTCCAGTATCTCGCCATAGCTCAGTTCCATCCCATGGCCGGGACCATCGGAACGCGAGTTGTGGAACGGCGCGGCATAGATCGCCTCGAGGCCGATCCGCTCGGGCGACAGCACGGCCTGGACCAGCGCGTACTGGTCGTCGATCTCGTTATAGGTGTCGGTATCGAGCACCGCCCGCAGCCGGCCGGCGCGCGGGGTCAACAGCTTCAGCCGATCGGCATCGGACAGCGACACGTCATTCTCCTCGTTGATTGTCGGACGGCTCAAGCCGTGACGGCGTGAGCCTGGCTTTCGATCCAGCCATAGGTCTTTTCGAGCCCGGCCCGGAGCGGCATGCTGGGGCGCCAGCCGAGGCTGTGCTCGATGAAGCGGTTGTCGGAGGAGCGGCCGCGCACTCCGGTGGGGCCGGAGATGTGGCGTTTCGACAGTCGCTTGCCGGCGATCGCTGCCACCATGTCGACCAGCTGGTTGATGCTGACCATCTCGTCCGAGCCGACGTTCACCGGGCTCGCGACATCGGAGCGGGCGAGGCGGATAGAGCCCTCGAGACACTCATCGACATAGAGGAACGACCGGGTCTGTTCGCCGTCGCCCCAGACCTCGATCTCATCGCCATCACGGGCCTCCGCCACCTTGCGGCAGATGGCGGCCGGCGCCTTCTCGCGGCCGCCGCGCCAGGTGCCTTCCGGTCCGAATACATTGTGAAAGCGGGCAATCCGCGCCAGCATGCCGTGGTTCCGCGCCTGGGCAAGATAGAGCCGCTCCGAAAACAGCTTCTCCCAGCCGTACTCGCTGTCCGGGGCAGCGGGATAGGCCGAGTCCTCGCTGCAATCGGGGTGATCAGGATCGACCTGGTTGCGCGCCGGATAGATGCAGGCTGAAGAGGAATAGAACAGCCGGCCGGCTCGCGTGCGTTCGCAGGCAGCGACGACGTTGAGGTTGATCGCTGCCGAGTTGCGCATGATCTGCGCGTCGTTCTCGCCGGTGAAGATGTAGCCGGCGCCCCCCATATCGGCAGCCAGCTGGTAGACCTCGTCATAGCCCCGGTCGAACACCTCGGCACAGGCAAGCGGATCGCGGAGGTCGGCGATCGTGAAGCGATGGGCGGCTGAAGCGGAGAACTCCGACCGCTTCAGATCGGCGCCGTGGACCTCATTGCCTTCGTTCGCCAGCCGGCGAACCAGATGAGAGCCGATAAAGCCCCCCGCTCCCAGAACCAGGATCTTTCGCGTCACGATGCCCCTCGCGTTGTGAAGATCGGGGCCATCAAGCCATCGATCCGCCGGAAGGCGACTATATCGCAATCCGCGCCGGGGTGACGTCGATTGTCGTCCTCCTGGTGCTCGACCAGACGTTGCCAGCTCATTGGGATGATCCGGGGTCGTATCCGATCGACGAGGGCAGCCGCGAAGCCGAGCTCGTCGAGAAGCGCCGCGAGCTCGGCGGTGCGCCGCCCACCCACCGCCAGGGCCGTCGGCGACACCTCGCAGAACAGCACCACTTCATGTGGGTAGCTGGTCAGCAACGTCCGCGCTCCGGTCAGCACGTCGATCTCGCCGCCCTGCACATCGAGCTTGAGGATCAGTGGACGCTCGCGACTCAGCCCGCTGTAGTCGTCGAGCCGCTGCAGCCGCACCAGCGTCGTGCCCGACCTCTCGACGCTCGGCAGCAGACTGTTGTCGCCGCGGTTGGCCGCGTTCAGATAGAGGCGCGCGTTGCCATTTCTGTCTGAAAGCGCGCAGCCATTGATGGTGACGTTCTCAAGGTGATTGGTGGAAACATTGGTCCGCAGCTTTGCGAGATGGGCGGGGTCGGGCTCGAAGCTGTGAACCTGCCCGCGTCCCCTGAGGGCGTGCGCCGCAACCAGGGTGAACCAGCCGATATTGGCGCCGATATCGATGAAGTCGGCCGGCTGGCCGAGGATGTTCATTAGCAGTGCGGTATTGCTGCCTTCCCAGTTGCCCCAATCCTCGATCGCCCTGGAGACGAAGATGTCCCCCCTGCCGTGCGTTACCATCCGGAAGCGCGGCAGGCCGATCAGCTCGATGATGACTGGAGGCGCTTCTCCTCGCAGCAGATCATTCATCGGCGTGGATGATCTCGAGGTCCGGCAGGCCCCAGCACTGGATCCCCATATCGGCTGCCATGGCGCCAAGCCCTTCGGTCTCAATCTCGCCCTTGCCCCAGACCGGGTGGCGGCTGCGGATGCGCGTGCTGGCAACGCCGTAGGGGTAAGAAGGAAATACCAGTCCATCCCGGTGCAGATCGGCCCGGACCAGCAGCATGGTGCCGCCCACAGCATCGAGGCGCATGGCGCCGCTGCCCCGGCGGTCCGACAGCGTCACGGTCCCTTCCGCGGTCCAATTGTTCTCGTCAAAGGTCTTGCCGCCCGGTCGTTTCACGCAGTTGGGCACCACGATATCGAACCCGGTCGCCAGCAACTGACGCAGCACGTCAGCGGGGTAGTCGATCACGTCGACATCGATCCACAACACCCAATCCTCGTCGTCGAGGGCCCGAAACAGCAGCTGATTGCGGGCCCGCGCCAGCACGGCGCGTCGCATCAGCTGGAAGGCAGGGGCCCAGCGCGGCACGCCATCGGGGATGTTGAAGCCGAAATCGCGCTGGAACAGCTCAGCCCTGCGGGTGCGCTGGCGCAGTCGCGGCAGCAGCGTCTCGGCGAGGGCAAAGGTGCCGTCCTGGCTGTCGCCTTCCAGCAGGGCGACTGAAAGCCGATCTTTAGGCCAATCCAGTTGCTGGACGAGTTCGGTGTAGCGCGGCAGGTGCCGGGCGGCCCCCTTGACTGGCGTGAGGATGAGGACTTTGGGAAGCATTCGATTCCAGCGCAGACATTATTGCCCCTTGCGACGCGATAAAATCTAATGAAGGCAGAAGGCGCAAGCGGCCGTCGACAGGTTGTCGGTGCCAGTTGCAGGGGGACGCCATGACCGATCAAGCAGCAGCAGCGGAGCGCATCCGCCGTCTGGCCGCTGACATCAGAGCGTCGTCGCCGGGCCCGCTCCAGGGGCACGGGCGCGGCCTAGTGATCGTCGCGGGCGGCGCCAGGATCTTCACCAATGCCTATGTGCTGATTCACATGCTGCGCCACGCGCTGAGATCCGAGCTTGCGGTGGAGCTGTGGTATTTCGGCCAGGCCGAGGTCTCCCCGGCAATGGCAGCGCTGATCGAACCCCTCGGCGTGCGGTTGGTCGATGCTAATCCGGTTATTGCCGCGACCGGGGCCAATATCCGGGACGGCTGGCAGCTCAAATCGTTTGCCTTGCTGCATAGCGGTTTTGCCGAAGCCTTGCTGCTCGATGCCGATCAGGTGCCGGTTTCGGACCCGGCGGCGTGTTTCGATTGGCCGGAATATGCCGAGGCCGGTGCGGTGTTCTGGCCCGACATCGTCGACCTCAGGAGCGACAACAACGTTTGGCCGCTACTCGGGCTGGAGGCTCGACGTACCGTCTCGCTCGAGAGTGGGCAGGTGCTGGTCGATCGCCGGCGGCACGCAGCGGCGCTACGGGCGGCGGTTCGACTCAATGAAGCGGCCGAGGACCTGTATCGGCTCGTCTATGGCGACAAGGATACTTACCTCCTCGCCTGGGAAATGCTGGGCGCGCCATATGCGCTGGCGCCACATCGCCCCTATACCGATGAGTTCATGCTGGTGCAGCGGGACTTTTCCGGCAACGCCCTGTTCCAGCACCGGACCAATGCGAAATGGCAATATGGTGGTGAGCAGCGGAAGCTGTTCGGCTTCCAGCATGAGGCCGCCTGCCTCGCAGCGATGGCCGAGCTGGAGCAGCGCTGGAGCGGGCATGCGTTCACCGCTCCCGACCGCAGCCTCAGTGCACGCGCCGTGGAACAGGAACTGATCGCAGCCGGCGAGTTCGTGCTCGAGTCTGCGGACGAGCCGGCGTTCACCATCCGGCTGGCAGAGCATGCCGAGGTCGGCACCGGCCGCGCTGCCGACCGTCGGCACTGGTGGGTCGAAGAGAGCGGGGGCAGCCACAAGCTCATTCTCGCCGGCAGTGATCGGCCCGGCTACGTGCTTGAGCGCGGCGACGATCGAATCTGGCGCGGGCGGCGCCACCGCGTCCCGATCGTCGACGTCAGTCTTTACGGCGTTGCCGGAGCGCAGCCTGCCGCCCTGCCCGCGCCGGGCCTCATCGATGAGTTGCTGCGCGCCGGCGGCGTGTTCGGCGGCCCGGCCGGCGTGTCGCAACAGCTGGTGGATGCGCTCGGGCTGGTTGCCGCGGTACTGCCCGGGGTCAGGGAGCGGATCGCGGCGCTCTCCGGCCTGGAGGCCGATCCGACTATCGCGGGCCGGCTGCGGGAACTGGCGGAGCGGGTCACACCGCCGCCCTCCCTCAGCGCGGTCGACCGAACCCTGAAATTCGACATCGGCTATGTCAGGGCCGAGATCCCGGAATGAGCGAGCGACCACGGGCGCTGCACATCGCGCCCATCATGCCGGCACGATCGGGTAACGGCCTCGCCATGCGGCAGGGGATGTTTCTCGAGGCGCTGAGCAGGAGCTTCGAGACGCGCCTGATCGTCCTGCCGGTGGTCGGGCGGCACGATGCTCCGGCTGCCTTGCCCGAGGAACTCGGCGTCGCCACCACGGTCATTCCGGTCGCGGGGCGGCAGGATACCCACTTCACTCTCCTCGCGCGCCTTGCCGATCCGGCGGCGCGCCTCTCGGCCTTCCGCTCCTACGGTCGCAGTTCGTTGGCCAGCCATCTGTCTTCGCTGGTCCTCGCGGAGCTGCGCGCAGCGGCCGGAGCGGAGCGCTATGACCTCGTTCACCTCGGGCGCTCCTATCTGGGCGACACGCTAGAGGTCCTCGACGCCGCACGAGCAACCGTCGATCTCGATGAGGACGAGTGGACCTCCTACCGTGAGATCGCAGCGACTTTAGCGCCGAGCGATCCAGTCGGTTCGGCCTGGGCTGCGGCGGAGGCCGACGCCATGGCCGCACTCATCGGGCGGCAAGCCCCGATCTTTGCAGTCCGGTTCATCTCGAGCCGGCTTGATGCCGCTCTCATCGAGGAACGCCATCCGACCGCCGGGCTCGAGGTCATCGAAAACGCGGTGAGTGTGCCGCTCGCACCCCACCGGCGAAATGATGGCGCAACGCTGCTGTTTCTCGGCTCATTCGGCTACGCGCCGAACGTCGATGCGGCCAACTGGCTCGTTGAGGAGATCTGGCCCCTTGTCCAACGCCGCACGGCTCGCCCGCTGCGCCTGCTGATCGTCGGGCGCGATGCCGGCCGGCTTGCCCGGCTTGGCCAGCGGGGCGGGGTCGAGGTTCAGCCCGACATCGAAGACGTCGCCGAAGCCTATGGTCGAGCCACGGTGTTTCTTGCGCCGCTCCGCGCCGGCGCCGGTACGCGGTTGAAACTGCTCGAAGCTGCGGCGCATCGGGTGCCGGTGGTCACAACGACCCTCGGCGCCAGGGGGCTGCCGTTCGAAAGCGGCAAGCACCTGCTGCTCGCCGACAGTGTCGCCGGGTTCGCCGAGGCGACGCTCGATACCATCGCCGATGCCCGCGCCAGCGCGACCCGGGTGGAGGCCGCATGGTCTATCGTCCGCTCTCATTACCAGCGGGGTGGCGTCATCGAACGGCTCGCTTGCCGCCTTTCGGAAATTGCAGCTACATGACCAGCGGGCCAAAGGAGACCAGATGCGATGACTGAGATCGCACCCGATACGAAGTTCAGTTCCGTCGATGGCATCGAGGTCAATCGCGTACCCGATGGCGCCATGGTCTATCAGAACGAACGCGAGCGCGTGCACTTTCTCAATCCGACGGCGCTGATCGTGTTCGAACTGTGCGGACTCGACAAGACGGCCGGCGAGATCGAGGCCTTCATCGCCGATGCATTCGGCCTCGACGTGGCGCCGACCGACGCGGTCAAGGAGTGCCTTGTGTCGCTGCTCGACGAAGGGCTGGTGGTTTGCGCCCCATCGTCTGCCGCACCCTGAGGCGAGAGTATCGCCTGCATTCCCCCTCCGACGACGTCGCGCCGCTGCTGCGCTTCGTTGAAGCGGCACCCGATCTGCCGGCCCCGCCGCTCGAGGTCATCGATATTCCGGTGCGCTTCCGCGATGGTTTTCTGGTCGCCACCCTGCCCTCGGGTGAACTGGTGGAGGGCACGCCGAACCATGTGCTGAGCGCGATGCACCGGATCATCCTTGCCGACCTCGTCGAAGGTGAGCCGGGCGCTCCGTTCCTGCATGGGGCCACGGTGATGATCGCTGGACGCCGTGTGCTGCTGGTCGGCCACAAGGGGTCGGGCAAGAGCACCCTGTCGCTGCATCTGGTCCTCGCCGGCCATGAGGTCGAGGGCGACGAGCATTTGGTGATCCGGGACAGCGAGGTTGTGGCGCGTCCCCGAACCCTGCGCGTGAAGGAGGGGAGCCTGCGCCTGGTTTCCGGCCTTCCCGATCAGGTCTGGGAGGCGCCCTACATCCACAATTGGGACGGCGCGGTCATCCGCTCGATCAGTCCCGCGGTCGGCGGCCGGCCGTGGGTGATTCGCCCGGGTAAGCTCGACGCCATGGTGTTCCTGGTCGCCAACCACGGCGGCCGATCGGCGGCGCGGCCGATCCCCGGCAAGGATGCCTTCGGGCGGTTGATGGGGGAGGTGATGTTGCCGCGAACCGGCGTGGCCACAGCTGCCGGCCGGCTCCGTCGCGTGGCGATGGAGGTGCCGGCTTACCAGCTGTTGCTTGGAGACCTCGCTACCGCGGAATGGCACCTGTCCTCCCTCGCATCCCAGTTGACGTAAGCCGCATTAGCGGCCAACAATTCGACATCTGGTAGTGGCGAAAGGGGTTGCGATGTCGAAGAAGAACGAGCACGAGCGGCTCGAACAAGCGCTCGAAACTGTTGACCAGGGTCGCCGCGACGCGCTGCGCAAGCTGGTAACCACCTCGGCATTTGCCGCTCCGGTCGTGGTGTCCTTTGCCATCGACGGCCTGATGGTAAGCCCGGCGTTCGCTGCGAACTCCACCGGTTCGTGAGCCAAACACCGCGCGTTGATCGAGGGATCAGCGCGTGCATGATCGTCAAGAACGAGCAGCCGTTTCTCGACGGCTGCTTAAAGTCGTTGCGGGGGCTGGTCGACGAGATCGTGATCGTCGACACCGGCTCGACCGATGCCTCCGTCGACATCGCCAGGGCGCATGGGGCACGCATCCTCCGGTATGCGTGGAACGATGATTTCGCGGGCGCCCGTAACTTCGGCCTCGATGCGGCCGGCTCGGAGTGGATCCTCTACATCGATGCGGACGAACGCCTGGTCGAAACCACACGCGATGACCTGCGCGCCGGGCTCGATGCCCCCGATGTCTATGCCGCCCGGCTGCTGTTCCGGGTGACCAGCAACAGCACGTACTACCGCGAGTTTCGGCTGTTCCGGAACGACCCTCGGCTCCGGTTCAAAGGCGCCATGCATGAGACGATCCTCCCCGACCTGTCGATGCTGCAGCGCGAAGCCGGAGCACGGGTGATGGAGACTACCGCCAGGCTCATCCACCTGGGCTATGACGGCGACATGCTGGCGAAGTACCGCCGCAACCTGCCCCTGTTGCGCGCATCGGTCGAGCGGCATCCCGATCGCAGCTATTACTGGCAGGATCTGGCCAACACGCTGGCCGGACTGGGCCAGCTGGACGAGGCAATTGCGACCTCGGGGCAAGGGCTGGGGCGCCCTGAGCCCACCGACCGGCCGGGTCGCATCATGCGCAGCATGCTGATCCACACACACGCGCGCCTTCGCATGCAGCGCGGCGAAGACATGCGCGAGCTGATCGCAGCGGGATTGGCGTTTCACCCCGAAAACTGGTCGCTGCTGTTCCTCAGAGCCCGCGCCAGCGTGAACGCCGGAGCATTTGGTGCGGCGATCGACGACCTGCGGCTGCTCCTCGCGCAGGATGCCGATGCCATCATCGACGACATCCTGGCGCACGATCGGCGGATTTTCGGAGCCCATGCCCACGATTTGATGGGGATCGCGCTGTTGCGCATGGGCGACCGCCCAGGTGCGGCGGAGGCGTTCGGGCGTGCTGCCCGAGCCGCTCCGGAGGTTCCGGAATACCGCGTCAAGGCGATGGCTTTGGGTGCCGGTGCGACAATGGCATGAGCATCGGCCGCTTGACGAAGGTCAGCGGCATGGTCAGCCGCCAGTAGATCCGGCGCATGGCGCTGTCGCCGCCCACCGCCCGCTGCAGCCGTTCCGGCGACGTGGCCGCGCGCAGTTCGGGCCCTATTCCCGGCGACGGCGTGTTCGGCGTCGCCCGGCACATGCTCGCCCACCAGGCGACCGCATCGGTCGGCACCCGAAGCGGCGCCACCACCGGCATGCCCAGCAAATCGCTGGCCGCCGCCGTCCAGAGTTCGAGGATTGCGAGCAGGCGCGGATGGCGCGCGGCGCGCTCGACCAGCCGGCGCCGCCCACCCTCGTCCATGTCGATGACCGCAGCGGCGAACTCGTAGAGCGCCTTGAGCTCGATGGTGGCGTGCTTCACGGCGCGGTGGCCGACGTGGTGATGGATGATGCCGTGCAGGATGTGCAGATGATCTGGCAGGACCACAGCGCCCGCATTGCCCGGCGAGGCGTCAATGGCCGCAGCCAGCAGTTCGGCTGCGGGGAGGAACTGCTCGACGCGCGAGGGGCCGCCGCGCCGGTGAACTTCGATCCAGCCGGGCATGTCGGCGCGGTACAGCTCGTGCAGATGATGATGGATCAACCGGGGACGGGGCTCGCCGGCCGGACGATAGCCGAGCGCCAGAACGATCTGCTGAGCGCGCTGCGCCTCAGCCGGTGCGACCAGCAGGTCGAGGTCGCGCAGGTGCCGCCAGTCAGGCGCTCCGGTGACGATCGATCGGCCACCTTTCAGCGCCAGCGGTACGATGGCCTCGCGCCGCAGGGCTGAGACGATCTCGTCAAGGCGCTGCCGCATGACAGCCCGACGCGCCAGGTGATCGGTCTGGCGTTGCTGCAGCGCCTTGGTGATGGTCATGCGACCGTCCGGCAGGGTCAGCGGCGGCACGGGTGGCGCGAGACGGCGACGGGTTGCCACACTGACCAGCACCGAGCCCAGCCGAAGCTCGTCGGCATGGTCGAGAAGCTGCTCCCACCCTGCTGCCGCGATGCGGCCAGCCAGGGCCTGATCGCCCTCAGCGCCATCGAACCGCAGACAGGCGACGAGCAGCTCCTGCAAGTTGGCGGTCGGGCGCTCCGTCATTGGAACTGTACCGGCGGCGACTGCCGGCCGCCAAGCCGGCGCAGCAGCCGCGTGGTGCGGGCCGAAAGTGCAGCTCGAAAACCGAAGGGCAGCGCCGGCCGCCCGCTCCGCCGTCCGGTACGGGCGGTGTCGACGCGTTCGAGCAGGCGGAGCCAGCATGAGGTCGCCGAGGCCGCGAGCTTGCTCTGCAGCCAGTCAGGCAGTGGCCGCTGCCGCCAAGCAAAATAGGCGGCGTACTCGGCCGGACTCTGCAGCAGGTGGCGCAGATAGTCTGCGAGGCCCTTGGGTCCGCCATAGGCCTCGGCGTCGATATAGGAATGCTCGGGGGCGAACTCGGCGGCGTTGGGGGCGCCGCGATAAACTGGCACGGTCCCAACCAGCAGCGGGTCGAACAGCTTCTCGGTCACATAGTCCGGCAACAGCGAGTTCTCGAGTGACAGGCAGAAGGGATAGCGCGAGATCGCGTCGAGCTTGCTCTGCCGCCCCAGATCCTCGGTCAGGGTGCGATTGCGATAGACCCTGCCGTAGGAGTCGACCGGGATCTGCCGCATCAGCGCGCCGGAGAAGGCGTTGCGGCCGCAGCCATCGATGAGCGCCGATTGGAACATGACCAGCGGCGCGGCCTCGGTCTTGGGCGGTTGCGCCATGGCCAGAGCAGCCTGCCACTGGGCCATGCCAGGGAGGTACGATGACCAGATATCGGCGCTCCGCTCGTAGGTGACGAGCAGATCGAAATGGCGGAGAAAAGCCGGATCGGCCATGCGCGGATAGTTCACCGCGCTCTCCATCGACCAGAGCACCCAGAGCTGGCCCGGATATTTCGGCGTGTCGTCAAGCTGTGTGGGGCGCCAGTCCGGGATGTGGAACACCACCGCATCCGCCTCGCTGAGCCGCGCCTGATCGGCGGTGAAGTGGTCCCGCAACGCGCCCGGCACGCCCGCCAGCGGCACCGGCCCGCGAAAATACGGCGTTCGGAACAGGATAAGGGGGCCGGCCACGACGCTGCTCCACTCAAGCGTACATGCCTGAGGTAACGGGCAAAACGCCAGGCCGCAACCGGCCTCGCCTCAGCGGTGGATGCTGGGCGCCTACCTGCGGCTGAACTCGAGCATGCGGATCAGGCCCTGCATGTAGCCGATGGCATGGGCGCGGCCGCGGTGGTTCCAGTCGGTGTCGCCGTCCATCTTGGGCACGTGATCGTCGAGCAGGAAGCCATCGAAGCCGTTCTCGGCGAGCAGCGCGATGACCTCGGCCGGGTCGTAGTTGCCGTCGCCGATGAAGCACTCGGTGAAGTTCGGCACGGTGCCCTGCACATCGCGGAAGTGGATATAGGCGATGCGCCCTTTGGGAGCGAAGAACTCGATCATCTCGGTGACATTCTGCTTGCCGCCTTCCATTTCCGAGCAGCAGCCGAGGCAGAGGTCGAGCGCCCAGCTCGGCGACGTGCCGAACAGTTCGTAGGCCTTCTTGAAGTTGTCGGGCTTGTAGAACAGCCGCGCCACGCCGCCCAGCATCGGCACCGGCGGATCATCGGGATGCAGCGCCAACCGCAGCCCCTCTTCTTCGGCCACCGGCAGTACGGCGCTCATGAAGTAGCTGTAGTTGCTCCACATCTGCGCTTCGGAAATGAAGGGACCATCCTGGCCGAACAGCGGCATGCCCGAGAGGCTGCCGAGCCCGGTTGGCATGAAGCTGCGCAGCAGTTCCATGTTCTCGCTGTTGGCTTCGACCACCGCCATGTCGAACTTGCGGGCCGTAGCGCCGCCGCGCGTCACCCCGACATAGTCAGTGGTCCACACCGAGTTGGGCATGAAATGCAGCCCCAGCACCGGGATGCCGGCGCGGGCCACGGCGCGGATGGTCGCCTGATAGTTCTCGATCTCTTCGTCGCGGCCGTCGAGCCCCATCATGGCTTTCATGTAGAACTGCGACGGCACGTTCTCGATCGCCTCGAAGGTCAGCCCAGCCTCGCGGACCTTGTCGGCCAGGTCACGGACGTCCTCTTCCGCCCATTTGCCGTCACCGGGCAGCGCCGGGTTGTTCATCTGCAACCCGGTAACGCCGATCTGTCTGGCGAAGCGCAGCCGCTCCTCGGTCAGGTCGTGAAACTGACCCACCGCTGCCCTGATACCCATTATCTCTTTCTCCAAATTCAGGTCGTTGAAACCGTCATCATCCGTTCTCTTGGGTACCAAGCGCGCGGACCGTTCAGTGGTGCCCGTCCATCGGATCAGTACTTGTCGTAAATCGCCTGGGTCGAGGCCTGGCCTTCGGCGATGGCCTTGTCGAAATCCCAGCCGTCGACCACCACACGCTGCACCAGCTTGGGGATGATGAAGTTGGCCGACATGTCGGCATAGGCGGCGTTGAACACGTCCGGATAGGCGGGTGGCGTGCCGGTCTTGGCCAGATCGAGCAGGCCGTTGAGGATGGTGTTGGAGCCGTCGAAGGCCGGGAGCTTTTCCTGGTCTTTCAACACCGGCCCCCAGATGGCGTACTGGAAGTACTCGTTCATGAACTCGGAGTTGGCGAGGTGCTCGAGCAGCGACTTGCCCTCTTCGACCAACGGGCTTTTGGCATTGATGACGCGGCTCTGTGGGCTGACCGGTGAGATGGTGCCGATCGGGCCGGCGGGCAGAGCCGAGAAGCCGGTCTGCTCGAACAGCTCCGGGTCATCCTTGCGCGCCGCCACAGCCACCGAACCGGTATTGGCAATGAAGCCGACCTGGCCCGACAGGTAAGCCTGGTTGTCGCCAGAGCCATCCCAGACAGTGTTGCCCGGAGCAAACAACCCCTTGTCCCAGGCGCCCTTCAGCCAGGTGAGCCACAGGCGGGTCGCGGGAGAGTCGAGCGTCACAATCTTCCCCGCATCGTCGGCGATGCGGCCGCCGAACGACTGCAGCACGCTGGTCTGCAGGTTTCCGTCACCGACGTTGGAGAGTGCTAGCCCCAGCCCCGAGAGCGGTGATTTGTTGATGGCTTCGGCCTGCGTCACCAGTTCGTCCCAGGTCTTGGGCGCCGCTGTGAAACCGGCGGGCTCCAGCAGGTCTTTGCGTCGCATCAACAGGTTGCCGCTGACACCGAACGGAATGGCGGTGCGGCCGCCGGCCACGGCGGTCATGTCGCTGGCCTTGGCTGGGCCTTCGAACCAGCCGCCATGGGCGCTGCCGATCCGCTCATAGACATCGTCGACCTTGGCGAAGACGTCCTGCCGCGACAGCAGCGTCAAGAGCTCGAGCCCGACATCGAACACATCAGGGAGCGTGCCCGAGGCGATCGCAGCGGAGACCTTCTGGGTGATCTCGTTGACGTTGATCAAGACGACCTCGGTCTCGACATTGTTCGCCGCGCCCCACGCCGTGACGGCGTCGATCAGCAGCTTGTGGGCGGTGTCACTCAGCACCAGGCCGCCCCAGTAGATGAGCTTCTTCGACTGCGCGATGGCGGGCATCGGGAACGCTCCGGCCGCCGCTAGGGCCACGCCGCCCGCCGCGCTCGCCAGCACGCGCCGGCGCGTCCAGCCGGCTCTGTTCAATGTCTCACTCACTGCTCTGTCCCTCCCAGGTGAACGGCGGCGGCGGCACGCACAGCATCTGCGTACAGGCTGTCGCCTCCGCGCCAAACTGGCCTGATAGGTAACAGCATGACGGCATGACATCAAGTCTTGTGGGCTAATCCGTTTTGGTTATGCTGGCGGCAACGAAGCGAAGGACATCCAATGAGCGAAGGCGATTCCAGCCAAGGTCTCGGACTGGCGCCAATCTCCCGGCCGAAACTCTACGAGGTGGTGGCGGCCCGCCTCGAGGCGGCGATCCGCGATGGACGGCTGAAACCGGGGGACCGGCTGCCGTCGGAGCGAGACCTGATGGAGACCTTCGAGACGGGCCGCCCGTCAGTCCGCGAAGCCTTCCTGTTCCTCGAGAAGAAGGGCCTGATCGAAACCGAGAACGGCCGGAGGGCGCGGGTGCGCAAGCCCGATGTGGGGAGCGTGCTGGAATCGCTCGACAGCGTCATTCACCTGTCGTTGCAGGACGGCGAGACGTTCAAGGACCTGTTCGCCGCGCGCTCATTCCTCGAACAGGCGATGGCGCGGAACGCGGCGAAAAACATCACCGACGCACAGCTGGCGTTGCTGCGCGAGCGGCTCGATGGCAATGGCCGTGCCATCGGCGATCGGCACGAGTTTGTCCGCACCGACGCGCTGTTCCACCGCACCCTGTTCGAGGTAGCAGACAACCGCATCTTCGAGGCGGTGCACGATGCCTTTGCCGGCTGGGTCGAAGAACGGCGCTCGAAGCTGCAGCGGCAATCGTTCACCGAGCAGCACGCGCATCGCCAGCATACCGCCATCTTCAACGCCATTGCCGCCCGCGACCCGGATGCGGCGGAGACGGCCATGCGCGACCATCTCAAGGGTTGGTGGGCGGCCTGGGTGACGCAGAAGGAGCTACCGCAGGACGCGTACGCCGAACCGCCGACTGCTTGAATCGCAGTTCGTTTCACTGATCGACCAAACATCTCCGGTGTCATCCCAGCGAAAGCTGGGACCCAACTCGCCACCTGTGCCAGCGGATAAATGGGTCCCAGCTTTCGCTGGGATGACAGCCGGTGGGTGGGGCCAGACTTGAGCCCTGCCGCCGTATCGCGCAGCTGAATCGTAACGTTAGGAGAGCTACGGCTCGCGGTGGCTGACCCAGGGCATCTGGGTGGCGAACTTGCCGCCCGAGACGTCGATCATCGTGCCGGTGATGTAGGAGGCGAGGTCCGAGGCGAGGAAGCAAATGAGGTTGGCGACATCCTTGGGGCTGCCCCAGCGGCGGAGCGTCAGGGTGTCGAGCAGCCGGCTCTTTTCGGCATCGGTGCGGTCGGCGAAGCGGTTCATCGCCGTGGGGATCATGCCCGGCGCGTAGCAGTTGACGGTGATCTCATGCGCCCCGAGCTCCCCCGCCAGCACGCGGGTGAGGCCCTCGACGCCGGATTTCGAGGCGGCATAGGCGGCGCCACCGACCGACGGGATGATGGCAGCGAAGGACGAGGCATTGAGGATGCGGCCGGAACGCTGGCGCTTCATCACCGGGATGACCGCCTGGCACATCAGGAAGGTGCCCTTGAGGTTGACGTCGAGGTTGAGATCCCAGGTCTCCTCGGAGAGCTCTTCAACCCGGGCGCCGCCGGCGACGCCGGCATTGTTGACGAGGATATCGATGCGGCCAAAGGCCTGTTCGACCGCCGCGACGGCGGCCCGATTGTCCTCGGGTTTGCGCACATCGCAGAGCAGTTGCAAGCCGCTCCAGCCATGACGCTGCCACTCCTCGGCGACCTCATCGAGCAGCTCCTGGCGGATATCGGTGACGACGACGATGGCGCCCTCGCTGGCCAGGGTCTTGGCGATTTCGTTGCCGATGCCGCGGCCAGCGCCGGTGACAATGGCCACCTTGTTCTTGAGATCGATCAGCATGTTCAGTCCACCGTGTTGGGGAGAGGTTCGCCGGCGAGGCCGGCCTCGAGAGGTTGAAGCCGGAGTTCAGGGAGGCCGGGAGCGGTGAGGCGCAGCGACGTGCTTTCGCCGGCGCGGATGAAGACCACTGCCCGCCCGTCGAAGGTGCGCCGCTCGGGCACCGCGTATGGTGAGACGTCGCTAAGGTCGCCGCTCTCGATGCCGAGCAGAATCCCGTTATCGACCTGCGCTGTCAGCAGCAGCTCGTTGCGCGCCACTTCGCCCTGCGCGTCGCGCAGTGTGCACTCGACCTGGACGACGCCCTCGCCGAGCAAGCCGGCGTCGGTGCAGCGGCGGATGGCTTCGTCTGGCGCCTGCCACACCGCTGCGTCGATCCGCACCGCGTCGCCGCGCGGCCCGAATGTGTCCTGCGCGACCTCGCCGTTGCGGCGTGTCTCGAGGAGCAGCGGCCCGGCCGATGGTAGGGCGGCGGCAACCCAATAGCCCTGCTCTTCATCGCGCGTCAGCGCGACATCGGCGCCAGCGCAGGTGAGCCGCGGTTCGCCGTTGGAAAAGCAGACGACCTCCACATCACCGCCGGCGATGGCGTCCCAGGACCGGACGATCGGATGCGACCAGAGGTTCTTCTTTTCGTCGCCGCGCTTGCGCGTCGCGATGTAGGCGACCGGCTCGTCGGACCACCAGCTGCGGCGCAGTTGAGCGCTGTGCTTCATAAAACCGGCCAGCGTCAGCAGCCCGGCGCGCGAGCCGTGATGGGGCCAGCGATCGGTCTCGCCGAGATAGTCGATGCCGGTCCACAGGTACTGGCCGGAGATGTAGTCGTTGTCGACCACGGCGCGCCATTCCGGATAGCCGTGGCCGTTCTCGCTGCCGATGATCGGCTGGCCCGGGAACTTCTGGTGATCGGCCGGATACAGGTGTTCCTTGTAGTTGTAGCCGACGAGATCGAGTGGTTCGAGAAAGCCGGTGTAGCGCGAGAGCTCGGGGAAGGCGGCGCCCACCGTGACCGGCCGGGTCGGATCCTTGGCTTTGACGATGGCAGCGAGGCGCCGCGAGATGGTGGCGAGGCGCCGGGCATCGGGGCGGTTCGGGTCGTAGGCGCGTTGCTTGGCCGACTTGTTGGCGTCGTTGTTGCCGGTCATCGCCTCAAACATGGCGCTGGCATAGGGATCGTTGGGGTAATCGATCTCGTTGCCGGTGCTCCAGGCGATGACCGAGGCGTGGTTGCGGTGCGCGTCGATCATGTTGACGAGGTCGCGCTCACCCCACTCGTGGAAGTCCTGAGCATAGCCCTGATGGCGCGGCGGGTAGACATTGTGCCCCTGCCACCACTTGTTCTTGGGGTTCTCCCATTCGTCGAAGGCCTCGTCGATGACGTAGAAGCCCAGCGCATCGCAGAGGCGATAGAGCTCCGGCGCATGCGGATTGTGCGCCATGCGGACGCCGTTGCAGCCGAGCTGCTTGAGCTTGAGCAGCCGGCGCAACCACACCTCCGATGGTACCGCGGTGCCGAACGGGCCGGCATCCTCATGCAGGCAGACGCCCTTCAGGGTGCGCGGCTCGCCATTGGTGAAGAAGCCCCGCTCCACATCGAAGCGGAAGGTGCGGATGCCGACGGTCTCGTCGTAGACGGCGCGCTGATTTGCACCCCAGCTCAGCGTGGTGGTGAGCCGATAGAGGTTCGGGCTGGTATCGGACCACAGCTCGGGCTGCGGGACGGTTGCCGTGACGACGGTCTCGCCGGATGCCCCGGCGGCAAGTTCCGCTTTGGCTTCGAACGTCTCAGCCCGCCCCGACGAGAGCGAACGCAACTCGTGCCGCACCGCGACCGTCAGCGCTGCCGCGGTGTCGTTCACCAGCCGCTGCGTGACCTGGACAGTCGCCTCGTTGACGTCGGCGGCCACGGTCTCGAAGACCGTGCCATACTCGGCAACGCGCACCGGCTCGTGCAGCTCGAGCGTGACGTGCCGGTTGATGCCCGAGCCGTTGTACCAGCGGCTGTCGGAGATGTCGGTATGCTCGACCCTGACGCTGATCACCAGGTCGTCGCCATTGGCGTAGGAGAGTATCTCGGTCAAATCGAACGAGAACTCGGCATAGCCGGAGGGACGGCCGCCGACATGGTAGCCGTTCACCCAGACCCGGGCGTTCTTGTAGACGCCGCCGAATTTGAGCCGCGCGTGCTTGCCGACGACATCGCCGACGGTGTCGCTGAGCTGGCGCAGCGAGACATGCGCCCGATACCAGCCGATGCCGCCGGGGAGGTACCCGGTGCCGCTCGAATGGTTCTCGGCGAACTCCTGTTCGATGCTCCAGTCATGCGGCACGCTAACCGGCCGCCACGCGGTATCGTCAAAGCCCTTGGCCCAGGCCTCCGGCGTGTCCGTGAGGCTGAAGGCCCACTGGCGGATGTCGTAGCTATGCATGAGCCCTCGGCCCTTATCTCTCAGGTGGATGCCGATACTGCGGCAGCGAGGTATTTGCTGAAGACGCCGGCAAACAGGCGTCCGTTGACGGTGGCGATGCCGGCAAAGCCGACGAAGAACCAGAACAGCCCATAGCCGGTGAGCTGCGGGTAGAAGATGGTGATGATCACCGAGAGCGCGATCAGCCCCAGCGCGGCGAGCCCGGTGAACGGGTGCTTCCACGAGAGCAGCCGCGCGTTGCGCAACACGTCGCGGGTGCGGCCCTCGAAGCGGGCGAGATAGGGGAAGACGAACAAGGCCGCGGCGGCGAAGTTGAAGGCGAGCACGTACCAGACCGCCACGAGGATCAGTTCGGCCAGCGGCCCGAAGGTCAGGTTGGTGACCACGACGTACCAGGCGGCCAGCACGCCAACCAAGGCTAGCAGCAGCAGCCAGATCACGGTGGCCTGGCGAAAATTGCGCTGAAACGAGCGGAAATAGTCTGCGGTCACCGAGTTGCACTCCCCGGTTGCAAGTCGCATCGCGGTAAGATTCAGCGCCGTCAGCGAAGCGCCGAGAGTGAAGATCGGGATCGAGGTCGCAACGAACAGCAGGTTGAGGACGATCACATCAGCGAGAAGGCTCAGGCCGCGCATCAGCGCCGAGTCCGCAGAAAACAGGGTTGCCATGGCGGGTCCTCCGGAGAAGGCCGGGCGGCACGCCGCTGCGTGCCGCCCGGCCCCAGTTCAGGTGACTAGAGGCCGCGGGCGGCCTTCCAGGCGTCCATATCGGCCTGGATCGAGGCGCGTGCGTCCTCGTAGCCGACATCCTTCAGCTTCTGGCGCATCTCGGCGACAGCAGCGGCCGGGTCCTCGAACTTGCCGTATTGCAGCTGCGGGATGTACTCCGACAGCACGCCGGCCATCGCTGCGAGGGTCGAGTCGATGTTCTGCTTGTTGATGATCAGCGTCGAGTACGGATAGTCCTTGGCCACCGCGTCGAGCTTGGCGATGATCTCGGCCCGGTTCGGAGCCTGCGTGGTGCGCGGCAGTTCGAACTCGTCCATGCGGCCCCACCAGTAGTCGGTGCCCAGCGACATGGTCGAGGAATCATAGCCCTCGGGGTAGCCGAGCTTGCCATCGGCGGTGATGATGTAGTCGACATCCTTGATGCCGAAATTGAACAGGTCGTAGATTTCCTTGTCGTTGCGGATCAGGTCATAGACCTGCAGCGCCTTCTCCGGGTGCTTCGAATAGGCACTGACCGCCATGGCGCCGTGCGTGAAGATGTCCTTGAAGAAGTTGCCGTTTTCCTGGCCCCAGTAGAAGAACCTGGGGTCGGAGCCGGGCTGCTTGGTATTCATGTTGTTGACGATGTCGTTGACGAAGGTTTGCGTGTGGTGCTGCTCGACACCGGACAGGCCGGCATAGAGCTCCTCGCGCGTGTCGCCGTCATAGTTCAGCGCGTCCTCGCGCCACACGCCGATATCGTTCCACTGCTTGGCGAGCTTGGCAGCTTCGACCAGCGCATCGCCTTCCATGTACCATGAGGTGACGGTGTAGGGGTTGGCCGCCGTGGTCTGGAACGGGAAATAGTTGCCGGCGCTGATGCCCTGGATGGTCTGGAAGTCGGTGTGCCCCTGCATGTAGCCGGTGAGCGCCGCTTCGTTGGCGCCCGCGACATCCCACGGATAGGCGTCGGGCTTGTTGGCCTTCACCCACTCGAAATACTTGGTGAAATCCTCGAACTTGGTGATCTCGCCGTTCGGAAAGCCGGCCTCCTTGGCCCAGTCGCCGCGGTAGAAGAAGCCGTGGTTCGTGTACTGGGTGTAGTTGTCCTCGGGCATGAAATAGATCTTGCCGTCGGCGAGCTTGGTCAGATCCCAGTGGCCGTCGGCCTCGACCTGGGCCCAGGTCTTGGGCGCATTGGCCTTGAGCATTTCTTCCGACAGCGGCAGGAAGGCGCCCTTCTCGGCATTCTCCCAGGCGTAGAGCCAGTCGGTGGCGGTCGCGACGAGATCGACATTGTCGTCGCCCGACAGCAGCTGCACGTTGTACTGGGTCTGCCAGTCGGCCCACTCGATATAGAACAGGTCGAGCTTGGCGTTGACCTTCTGGACCAGCAGCTCGTTCAGCTTTTCGAGCATCGCCTCGAGGCGGCCATTGGTGGGCTTGTTGCCCATGGTCAGCATGGTGATCTCGGTCGGCGCATCCTGGGCCAAGGCCCCCGCCGTCAGTGCCGGCATGCTGATGCCGATGGCCAGCAGCGCCGCCCCGACCCGCACGACATTCCTTCTCTTCATCTCAGACTCCTCCTCTGATTTTGACGTACTTGCCGAGATTTCCCTCAACTCGAATTGGCTTCGAGGGTGCGGCCGGTCATCGGCGCCCGCCGCGTAGTTTGCCGTCGCGCTAGCCCTTCACCGCGCCGATAGTGATGCCGCTGACGAAGTATTTCTGCACGAACGGGTAGAGCAGCAGGATCGGGCCGGTCGCGACGATGGCGCTCGCCATCTTCAGCGTATTGCTCGGCAGCGCCGTCACGCTGACGTTCGAACCGGCGACGGAATTGCGCAGCGCGTTCGCCGTGTTGATGATGTTGTAGAGGTGGTACTGCAGCGGTTTGAACTCGACCGTGCTGCCCAGGTACAGCGATGACAGGTACCATTCGTTCCAGTAGCCGAGCGCCAGGAACAGCCCGATCGTCGCCAGCGCCGGCTTCATCATCGGCAGGCAGAGCTGGGCGAAGATGCGGAAATCGCCGGCGCCATCGACCTTGCCGGATTCGATGATCTCGTAGGGCACGGTGCGCATGAAGTTCTTCATCAGGATGATGAGCCACGGCGTCATCAGCAGCTGCAGGAACACCGCGAGGTAATTGCCCCTGAGGCCCAGGTCGCGCGCCACCCACAGGAAGGTCGGGGCGAGGCCGGCCGAGAACAGCGTGGTGAAGTAGATGAGGAACGAGATGTGGTTGCGGAAGGGAAAGTCCTTCCGGTGCAGCGCGTAGCCGGTCATCGAGATGATGAACAGCCCGATCGCCGTGCCGAACACCGTCATCACGATGGTGACGACATAGGAGCCGATGATCTGCTTGGGCGCCTTGAATATCCACTCGTAGGCAGCGAACGAAAAATCCTTGGGCAGGATGCCGAAGCCGGATTTCATGATCGCCTGCTCGCTCGACAGCGAGGCCGACAGCATCATGACGAAGGGCAAGAGGCAGAACAGCGCGAACAGCGTGATCGTGACGTAGGAAATCGAGCGGATCACGATGTCGCTGCCGTCGAGCTTGATCGCCCGCGGCTTGGCCGGCCCGAGGCCGACGCCCTCTGTCTCGAATGGGCGGGCCAGCTCAGAAGAGTGCATAGTCTTTGTTGATCCTGCGCACGATCCAGTTCGCCGTCATCACGAGGGCGAAGCCGAACAGCGACTGGTAAAGGCCGACTGCGGTGGAGGTGGTGAAGTTGTTCTGCGACAGCACCATCCGGTAGACCGAGGTCTCGATGATGTCGGTGGTCTGGAACAGCGCGGCATTGTTGCCGACGAGGTTCCAGAACAGCCCGAAATTGCCGTGCATGATGCCGCCCAGCGCGAACAGCACCAGGATGATGAAGGTCGGCTTGAGGCTCGGCAGCGTGACGAAACGGATGCGCTGCCAGGCGGAGGCGCCATCCACCGTCGCTGCTTCGTAGAGGCTGCGGTCGATGCCCATGATGGCGGCGAAGTAGACGATCGAGCCGTAGCCGGTCGATTGCCACAGGTGCACCAGGATGATGATCAGCGGCCAGGCGCCGGCGCTCGAGTAAATCTTTATCGGGTCGCCGCCGGTCTGCTTGATCAGCGCATTGAGCGCGCCGGTGTCGTAGTTGAGGAGGTTGAAGGCGATAACCCCGACCAGCACCGACGAGATGAAGAACGGCAGGAACATCGCCGCCTGGCTGAGCTTCTTGAACCAGGCCAGCCGCACCTCGTTGAGCATGATCGCGATGGCGATCTGCAGGATGTTGCCCAAAACGATGAAGGCGAGATTGTAGAGGATGGTATTGCGCGTCAGCGTCCAGAGCTGACCGGATTTGATCAGGAACTCGAAGTTCTTGAAGCCGACGAACGGGCTGCCGAAGATCCCGTCCCGGTAATTGAAATTGGTGAAGGCGATCCACGCGCCCGGCAGCGGCATGTAGTTGAAAACGATGAAGAAAATGATCGCCGGGACGCACATCAGCAAGAGGACCTTGCTGTCCGCCAGCTGCCGCCAAATGGACTTACGTCCCCGGGACGAATCCGTTCCTGACATCTTCCCCCTCTCTGCCGTCGGCCGCGGCGTCCCTCCAGACGCTGCCCCGATGAGCGGCCGACGGATCGGCTCTCACGTGGCGTCGCAACCAACCGGGCCCGAGCTTTTTGCTCATGGTCGGCTCAGTGAAGTCGTGCAGGTCTCCCTCCCGCCGGCATAGTGTTAGCCGGGGGATGCGCTCTGCGCAAGATTTTCAGTAAATATTTAGTTCGGGGTCTGCGACGCCCGGATTTTGGTACTGCCGCGCCAGCGAATGCTGGTCGCCAGGGTCACACGCTTGGGCAGTTCGCGCCCGCCCATCCGCTCGAGCAGCAGCTCGACGGCGCCCTCGCCGATCTCCTCGGCCGGGAGGTGCACGGTGGTCAGCGGCGGGTTGAGGAACTGCGCCACCGAGATGTCGTTGAAGCTCGCCACTGCGATGTCGTCGGGGATGCGCAACCCCATCTCGTGGATGGCGCGGTAGGCGCCGACCGCCATGTTGTCATTGGCGGTGACCAGCGCGTCGGGCCGGTCGGGCTGCGACAGGATCTGGCGGGTCAGCTTGTAGCCGCTGTCTTCGGTCTTGCCGTCGGTGAGGCAGATGCGTTCGTCGAACACGCCGGCTTCCTTGGCCCATTCGATATAGGCGCGGCAGCGCCGTTCGACCCGGGTCGGCTGCACCCCGTCGTAGACATCGACCCAGCCGGCAAAGGCGATCCGCCGATAGCCGGCCTCACGCAGCGACTGCAGGAGCTTGCGCGTCGCCAGCACCAGGTCCGCCTCGACCGAATCGATCTCGTCGGTCGGCGGGGCGAAATCGGCGAACACCAGGTTGCGGTTGTGCCGCTTGAGCCAGGCGATCTCGTTCTCGTCGTGCCGCCCGATGGCGATGATCCCCGAGGCGCCGCGCAGCAGCGAGGCCTCGGGCAGACTGTCGGTGTGGTAGACCTTGATGGTCTCGATCTTCAGGGCCTGGCAGCGGCTCTCGATGCCCAGCCGCAACCCGACATAGTAGGGATCCACGAATTCCTGGTCGGGGCGCAGGTAGTGCACCAGCGCCACCTTGCCGAGCCCTTGCTGATAGGCGCGGTTGCGCGCCCGCGGCGTCTCGTACTTCAGCGCCTCGGCGGTTTCGATGATCGCCTGCCGGGTCTTGGGCGTCACCGACAGGGTCTGGTCGAAGTTGAGCACCCGCGACACCGTCGCGGACGAGACGCCCACTGCCTTGGCGATTTCCTTGATCGTGACCACGACGCTTCCCCAATCGGGAGACCTGCTTAGGCAAGAAGGCAGGACCTATGCAAGCGGCAATCACATCCGCCTTGGCGTGGCGGCGATGAACGCGTCGAGTTCGGACCGCGTCCCGGCGCCTTCCATCGGCCCCCGAACCGTGACGTTGCGCGCCCCGGCCGCGGAGGCGTAGGTCAGGGCCTGCTCGGGCCCCATCCCCAACCGACGGCCGGCGACATAGGCGCCGCCGAAGCAGTCGCCGGCGCCGGTAGCGTCGAGTTCGGTCACGGCGAAGGCCGCGGCGTCGATGCGGGATCCGTCGCGGCTGAACCAACTGGCGCCGGCCGCCCCGCGCTTCAGCACGATCTCACCGACGCCAAGCTCGAACAGGCGCCGGAGCGCTGCCGCTTCGCCGTCGACGCCGGCGGCGCGCTCGAGCTCGTCACCGCTGGGGAGGAGGAGATCGGCCTTGGCCACCAGCTCGGCGAATTGCCGCTCGATCGGCGCGCTCAGCTGCAGCTCCTTCCTAAGATTGGGATCGACCGACAGCGTGCCGCCGCGCGCCTTGATGATCTCGACGGCGCGCGCAATGACCTCGCGGGCGCTCGGCATCGACAGCGCCGTGCCCATGACATGCAGGTGGCCGGCACGGTGGACGAGCGCCTCGACCTTGTCGTCCCAGCCGAACCGCGACGCGGCGGAAGTGGCGATGTTGTAGACGAAATCCCTGGCGCCGCTGGCGCGGTAGCGCACAAAGGCGCTGCCGGTAGGGAACTCACGATCGATGGCAACGGCCGACACATCGACGCCATCCGCCCGCAGCCGATCAAGGTTGACCCGGCCAAAATCATCATCGCCAACAGCGCCGATCATTGCGGCGCTGCCACCGAAGCGGCTGCACTGGTCGATGAAGATCGCCGGCGCGCCGCTCGGGTACGGCCCGACCAGCGGCTGCACGGAGCGGAACCCGTCGCCGGTGGTGGTCGCTACGATCTCGACCAGGATCTCGCCGACGCAAATGGTCGGCCCCAGTTCGTCGGGGGACAAAACGGCATTCGGCATGCGGCGACGTTCCCACTTCTGGCACCGACAGGGCGGTCAGGCACCGATCAGATAGCACGCGCCGACGCCCTCGGAGCAGCCCCGATTCCAGGGCAGGCTGCTGGCTGAAACCTTGGTCATGCTGCGGAAGGGGGGCCGGTCGTTCCGATCAGCCCCCCTTCCGCGATCTGCGTGGATCCGGTTTGCGCAGTCCGCTAGACCGCCTCGATCAGCAACAGCTCGGAACGGAGTGCCGAGCCGATGCGGATGCGCAGGCCTTCGTCGAGCAGGTAGCCTCCATCGACCACCCGATCGTAGCCGGCGCTGTCGTAGCGAACGCGGTATTGCCGGCCGACATCGAGGCCGCGGGGACGGACGAGATAATCGTCGGCCTCGGCGCCCTGCAGCCGGAACACTCCGATAAAGGCCTTGTCCCGCTCCGGTGTCGCGCTTTCCAGCACTACCCACTCCCCCAGATCGCGCTGGTTCTGGATTGGCGTGTGGTGGAACAGGCGGGACCGCGACAGCATCGGCCGGCAGAAGTCGCGATAGATGCTGAAACCGTGCTGCCAGCGCTCCCAGGTCGCCTGGTTTCGCTCCGCGAGGGTCGCCGCCACGCCCGTCACCTTGAAGTGGGTGAAGAGGTTGGTGCGGATCAGGAAGTCGATGTCCGAAACGCCGGCCGAAATGCCACCCATCACCGACTCGCACAGCTCCGGCGGCAGGGCGAGCGTGCCGCCATTAAAGATGCGAAGCGACGGGCTGGGGGACCAGCGATCGGTCAGTTGGGTCCAATGGAAGCGCGACAGCATGCCGAGGTCCATGCGCCCGCCGCCGCTGGAGCAGTTCTCGAGCAGCAAGTTGGGGAAGCGCCGGGCAATGTTGTCAAAGATGCCGTGCAGCGCGTCGTAGTACCGCCACACCACGCTCTCGGTGTAGCCCAGATGGTCGCGCGTGCCGCCCTCGCCGAAATTGCCGTTGAAGTCGATGCGGAAGCAGTCGAGGCCGTATTTCTCGATCTTTTCGACGATCAGCTCCTCAGTGTAGCGGGCGACCTCGGGCTTGGACAGATCGAGGAACAGCATCGACTGGCCGCGCCGCTGCATCAGCCAATCGGGTCGTTCGCGCGCCAGTCGGCTGTCGACGCCGACCCGCTCGGGCTCCATCCATAGGCCCGCCAGCATCCCCCGATCGCGGACCCGATCGAAGACGGCCCGCACCCCATCGGGCAGCAGCGGGCTCTCGTCCCAGTTGCCGACGGTTGCCGCCCAATGCTGATCGCCGCCGCCGAACCAGCCGGCATCGAGCATGTAGAGTTCGAACCCGAGTTCGCCGGCGAGGTCGATATCGTCGTAGAGCTGCGCCTGGGTGATCTGGTCGTTGCGGGTGAAGCCGGTGCTGTTTACCTCGATGCGGTGTTCGCGACCGGCCGGCTGTGCCGGCGTTACGCTGGTGCGGATGTGGCTGTGCATCGCCTGCACGGCGTCGTCGAGATCTCCGAACAGGGTGGCGATATGGACCGCCGGGGTGGTCGTCGACTCCCCCGGGGCAAGGACGCGCAGCGGCGCCGGACCGGCGATGCCGACTTCGGCATAGAGACGGGCGCTTTGTGAGCCCTTCTTGTCCATGCCCGGCTCGAAATCGTTGAACAGCTCGATCTTCCAGTTGCCGGACCAGGCGAAGTTGAGGATGAACATCTCGCCGGTGGCGCCGTTGCGAGCATAGATCATCGGCACGCCCCAGCCGGAGCGCCCGTGCATGGTTTCCATGCCCCAGCGCCCCTGCGGCACGGTCTTCCACTCGAAATTACCCTCCTGCCCGGCCGAGCTATCGACGGTGTGCGCCACGCTGAACGGGCCGGCCGGAAAATTGGCGAGATCGACATTGTCCCAGAACGCCGGGACACTGGGGATCTTCTGCTCCGGCGAGCCGTTGAGCTGCCACACCAGGCCGCTCCACGGGCTCACATGCGACAGCGCCGCCTGGACGTCGCCGACATTGGTGATGACCAGATGTCGTGCGAAGAACGGCGTATCGTCGAGCCTGGTGTGAACCTCGACCTGCAGCTGGCGCTGGCGGTGCAGCAGCGTCAGCGTAGCGTGCCGCTCGTCGCCGGCCGAACCGAGTAGTTCCCAGCCTTCGACCAGGCGCTGTCCGTTGACCTCGAGCTGGAAGGCATGCTGGCGCGAATGCAGTGGCCGCACGTTGGTGAGACCGTCGCGCATCTCGTCCCAGACCCAGCGGCGCGGCTTGGCCCGCCCCATGGCCGAGAAATGGGCGCCGAGGAACTGCCCATCGACCAGTGTCTCCTGGTAGATGCTGCTGCCGGAGTCGTAGCGGACGACCGGGAATTCCGGAAACGTCTCGCCCGTCGGCTGAATGCCGCGGTCGTGCAAGCCCCAACCGACGCGGCCCAGAACCTTTGGATCGGAACTCATCCCTTAACCCCACCCATAAATGTCATTCCCTTGATGAATTGCTTTTGCATCGAAGCGTAGAGCAGCATCACCGGCACCACGGTCACCATGGCGCCGGCGCAGTAGAGCTCGTAGCGTTCCCAGAACAGGCTCTTGAGCGAAGCGAGCGCCAGCGGCAGCGTCTTGACCGAGGGTTCGGTGAGGACGATGGCCGGGAACATGTACTCGTCCCAGCTGGTCAGGAACGTGTAGACGGCGAGCGCTGCCAAGGGTGGCGCCGACATCGGTCCGATGATGGTGAAAATGATCCTGAGCTCGCCTGCCCCATCGAGCCGGGCGGCTTCGATCAGCTCGTTGGGCAGCCGCGAGATCCATTGCCGGAGCAGCAGCGTGCCGATCGTCGAGTAGAGGGCGATGACGATCATACTGTGAACCTGGTTCAGCAGGCTCAGGTCCAACAGGGTCAGATAGAGCGCCACCATGATCGCCGGGAACGGCACCAGCATGGTGGAGAGCAGCGCGATGAACAGCAGATCGCGGCCGAAGAAGCGGTACTTCGAGAAGATGTAGCCGAGCACCAGCGCCGTGCCGCAGCCGGTAATGGTGCGGGCCAGCGCAATGAGGCAGCTGTTGATGAAGGCGTTGAGAAAGCCCGGGATCGCGAGAATCTGTGTGTAGTTGTCGAGCGTCCAGGGCGAAGGCAGGTCGCTCGGGCGGTTGATCAGATCCGAGTAGGTCTTGAACGAACCCAGCAGCATCCACAGGAACGGCAACAGCACCGCAACCGAGGCCGCGATCAGCACCAGGTGGAGCGGCACCTGCAGCCAGCCGCGCCTGAACCTGACCGGGGTGGCCCTGGATACGGTGGTAACATCTGAGATGGCCATTAGGGCTGATCTCCCTTGGTGCGCAGCAGGAACAGCTGCACGAGCGTGATCAGCAGCATCAGCAGAAAGACGAATACCGAGACGGCGGCGGCACTGCTGAACAGGAACGAGGCGAAGGCTTCATCGACGATGAACTCGTTGATCATCAGGGTCGACAATCCAGGCCCGGGACCGAGCACGGTTGGGGTGACGTAGACCAGCATGCCGTTGACCACCGTCAGGATCGAAACCGCCGCAACGGTCGGCATGATCGAGGGCAGCGTCACATTGAAGAAGCTCTGCCACGGGTTGGCCCCGTCGATGACGGCGGCATCGTTGAGTTCGGTCGGCACAGCGACAATCGCTGCCGTCAGCAGCACGACGTAGAAGCCGACCGATTTCCAGACCTCGACCAGGACCAGCGCTCCGAGGGCCGAGTCCGAGCCGAAGATCCAGTTGCTGGGCGGCAAGCCGACCAACGCCAGGAGCTGGTTAAGCGTGCCGGTATCTGGATTCATGATCATCCGGAAGAGCATTGAGATGGCGATGATCGACACCACCACCGGCAGGAAGATGATGAACTGATAGCCCTGCCGGCCGCGCGTCACTTTGGCGAGGCACCAGGCGAGGAACAGCGAGATCGGCAGCGAGAAGGCGTAGAGCAGCACGGTGTAGACCAGCGTGTTCCACACCGCGACCCAGAAGCGGTCATAGCCGAACAGCTCGATGAAGTTATCGAGCCCGACGAACGGGCTCGATGCCGGATTGAGCACCCGATAGTTCTGCATCGACATGACGAAGGTTTTGATGACCGGCCCGAATACGAACATGCCGTACCAGGAGAAGGTCGCGGCGAGGGCAATGGCGCCGATCCAGAATTGCGGTCGATTGAGCACCTTCCGCCAGCCCTTCGGCCAGCGGTCGACAGCTGTCAGCACGGACATGGTCATCCTCCCCGAAAGGTGGGCTGGAGCGTTTCAACGTCTCGATGAACGGCGAAACGCCCGGCACCTTCCCCTGAAAGCGCCCTAGCTGCGGGCGAAGCGTTGCTGCTGGGCGGTCAACTGCCGCTGCAATTCGGCTGCCGTATCCTTGGGCGTGGACTTGCCCTCGCGCAGCAGATCGACGATGGGCTGGACCATCTCGTTGATCTGCGGATCCCACCCATGGCCCATGAAGCGGGTATTGGGCCCTGCCGTGTGCAGGCGACGCTGTCCCTGGCTCAAGGGTCCGTCGCCGGAATAGATCGACGACTTGGCCACCGGCCGGCAGGCCGGCGTCATGCCGCCATAGATGCCCGACCAGATGAACTGGGCATCATAGGTAGTCATGAACTTGAGGAACTCGACGGCGCCGGCCTCGTTCTTGGCGCCGACCGGGATTTCGAAGCCCCAGCCGCCTTCGCCGACGAATTTCGGCGCCTGACCGGCGACCAGCGACGGCAGCACCACGTTGGTGGCGCTGAGCCCCACTGCCGTGGCCTCGCCGGCAGCGGCATCGTTGCCGATGCCAAGCGCCGACTGGCCGGCGGCAAAGACGTTGACGACGTGCCCGAGGGCAAGCTTGCTCTCGATCCCCAGCTCGTAGGGCTTGGTGACGAGGTAGTTGAGCGCCTCAACGCAGGCATCGGAATCGAAGGCGAACTGGCCGCTCTGCTCATCGAACCAGTTGGTGCCGAGCTGCTCCATCATCGTTGCAATGTTCAACAGCTCCCAGCCCTGCCGGTTCTGGCCCCAGACGACCGGCGAGCTGTCCTTGTTCTGCAACCGCGCCGCGAACTCGAACATCTGATCGTAGCTCTCGAACGCCGCGCTCAGTTCGTTCCGCTCACCATCTGCCACGGCGCCCGGCCAGGCCAGGTCAGCACCGGCTGCTGCCACCAGATCGAGCCGCACGCTGACGCCGGAGTGAGCGTTTCCTTCCACCGGAACCCCGTGGATGGCTTCACCCCAGCTGTAGGCGCCGAGCGCCTCGGGGAACCACCAGGCAGCGTTGTCGATGCCCAGATCGCCATACACCGACTGCCGGACATCGATCAGGCCGCCCTGCTTGACCAGGCCATCGGACATGCGCCCCATGAGGCAGAGAACATCCGGCGGATTGCGGCTGGCCAGCGACGTCAGGGCCGAACTGACGATCGACGAGCCGTCCTGGGGCTCTAAGGTAACGGTACCATTGGTGAGCTCCTGAAACTTCGAAATGAGCATTTGGTAGCGTTCGACGTGCGGTGCGTAGTTGAGACCCCACATCCGCACGGTCTGTCCGCTGAGGTCCGGCGGGGTCCAGTTCGGACCACCGACAAGGTCGGCGGCGGCAGGCTCCTGCTGTGCCAGGGCCCGGCCACCGAGCATGAAACCGCCCGCTAATGCGCTGGAACCCAAAAGAAAATTACGACGTGATAGGTGAAAGCCAGTCATTGTCCCCTCCTCAAGAATTCGACGACCTCTGCAATGAAGAGGCCAGGCCGCGCCGCGGTCTCACGAGACGACCGTACGGCTCCTCCACCGCACTGCTGATCGCTCAGAACAGCTTCAATGTTACCGGTAACATTTGGGTTGTCAATCCTGCCGAGGTGAGTCGGGCGGTATCTATGGTGGCGGAATTGGCAGCGTGATGCGCCGGCAGCTCGGTCTGATAGCCGCAAAAACGCGGACAGCCCGAGACGACAGCTCAGCGCGGCGTGCGGCCTTTGCCGAGGTCGGACAGCGTCAACTCGCGGCGGACCGCTTCGACGCCGAACAGTTCGGCGTGCAGGCGATGCAGCGCCTCGCCGAGCGCGCCCACCAGGGTGGCGCGGTCGGCCAGCGCGCTGGCCTCGACTTTCGGAGGCTCGCGCATCAGCCGTGGGAGCAGGCCGCGCACCCGTTCGACGATCTCGGGCCTGAGCCCGATGCTGCCGCCGAAGACGATCAGGTCGGCGTCGATCACCGCGTGCACCGCGCCGATGGCGAGGGCCAGCAGCCGGGCGGTCTCGTCGATGGCGGCGACGGCGGCCGCCTCGCCTCGGCCATAGGCGGCGAGGATCTCGGTCACCGAGAAGCCGGCACTGCCGCCATAGCCCTCGTAGCGGCGCTGCAGCGCATCGACATTGGCCGCCGTCTCGAAGGTGCCGGAGGCGAAGCCGGAGGGATCGAACGGGTTGCCGCCGAGCGGCAGGTAGGCGATTTCGCCGGCCGCCCCGCGCCCGCCGCGCAGCAGCTTGCCATCGGCGACGATGCCCATGCCGACGCCGCGGCCGACGCCGAAATAGGCGAAGTTGCGCGCCCCGCGGGCGACGCCCTGCCACAGCTCGCCGAGCGCCGAGAGCTTGACGCCGTTCTCGATGGTCAAGGGCACGCCGATCTCGGAGCGCAACTCCTCGACCACGTTGATATCGCCGAGGTGCGGAATGGAGGGGGCGATGTCGATATGACCGGTGACCGGGTCGACCACGCCGGGGCTGCCGACCACCACCAGCTTCACCCGATCGCGCGGCACCCCGAGCTTATCGGTCAGTTCCCGGTAGAGGAGACCGATCTGGCGCACCACATTGGTGCCGCCGCGCGGGTCGGTGGCGGCGGCGATCTCGCCCACCACCTCGCCGCGAATATTGGCCAAGGCGATCTGCGCGATCTCGCCTTCGAGCCGGATGCCCAGCACGTAGGCTGAACCGGCGGTGAGCTCGTAGGTCGGGGCACTGCGGCCGAGCTTGCCCTGCATCTTGCCCGACACTTCGAGCCAGCCGTCGCGCTCGAGCTCCAGCACCACCTGTGTGGTGGTCTGGCGCGACAGCCCGGTGAGTTTGGCCAGCATGGCCCGCGAGGTCGGGCCATTGAGCAGGATGGTTTCCATGATGGCGCGAACCGACAGCTGCCGCGCCACCGGCGGCAGCTGCGAGGGTCGAACCGGAGCCTGGTCGCTCTCCGCGCTCACGATGCCGGTCAGCGCTCCAGCCGCGCGAGGAGGCTCGAGGTATCCCAGCGCTTGCCACCCATCGCCTGCACTTCGGCATAGAACTGGTCGACCAGCGCGGTGAGCGGGAGCTTCGCCCCATTGGCGCGGCCCTCGTCGAGCACGATGCCCAGATCCTTGCGCATCCAGTCGACGGCAAAGCCGAAGTCGAACTTGCCGGCATTCATGGTCTTGTAGCGGTTTTCCATCTGCCAGGACTGGGCGGCGCCCTTCGAAATCACGTCGATCACCGCCTCGATATCCATGCCCGACTGCTTGCCGAAATGAATGGCTTCGGCCAGCCCCTGCACCACCCCGGCGATGCAGATCTGGTTCATCATCTTGGCGAGCTGGCCGGCGCCGGGGGCACCGAGGAGCCGCGCCGCCTTGGCAAAGCTCATGATCACCGGCTCGGCGATCTCGAAGGTCGCCTGGTCACCGCCGACCATCACCGTCAGCTGGCCATTCTCGGCGCCGGCCTGGCCGCCCGAGACCGGCGCATCGAGGAAGCCGAAGCCGGCGGCGGTAGCCGCGGCATGGAGTTCGCGCGCGATACCGGCCGATGCGGTGGTGTGGTCGACGAACACTGCGCCCTTTGCCATCGCCTTGAAGGCGCCGGCCTCGCCGAGCGTCACCTGACGCAGATCATCGTCATTGCCGACGCAGGCGAAGACGATGTCCTGCCCTGCCGCCGCTTCGGCCGGCGTCTTCGCCAGCCGGCCGCCTTGCTCCGACACCCATTTTTCGGCCTTTGCCGTGGTGCGGTTGTAGACGGTGACCTCGTGCCCTTTGGCCTTCAGATGCCGGGCCATCGGGTAGCCCATGACGCCGAGCCCCAGGAAAGCTGCCTTGACCATGATATTCCTCTCTAGATGGTAGTTTCGGTGTAGCGGGCGCGCTGCTGCATGCGCGGGCGACGCGGATCGGGATAGGGCACGGCGGAGATCAGTGCCTGCGTATACGGATGGCTGGGCGACGTACAGATGGTCTGCGCGTCGCCGACCTCGACCACCCGGCCGCGCCGCATCACGGCTACCCGGTCGCAGAAATAGCGGATAACGCCGATATCGTGGCTGATGAAGATGAAGCTCAGCCCCAGCCGAGCCCTGAGCTCGATCAACAGATCGAGGATCTGGCTGCGGATCGAGACGTCGAGCGCCGAGGTCGGTTCGTCGGCGATCAGCACCTTGGGGTCGAGCGCCAGTGCGCGGGCGATGCCGATGCGCTGGCGCTGGCCGCCGGAAAAGGCGTGCGGGTAACGATCCATCATCCCCGCATCGAGCCCGACCAGCTCTAGCAGCTGGCTGACCCGGGCATTGATCTCGGCCGACGAACCGCGCCGGTTGATCAGCAACGGCTCGCCGACGATCTGGCGCACGGTCATGCGCGGGTTCAGCGAAGCGAACGGATCCTGGAAGATGAAGCGGATCTCGCTGTAGAGGTTGCGCAGCCCCGCCTTGTCGAGCGTCCGCACCACAACCGGCGCCGCGCCCGGCGGCGAATAGACCACCTCGCCATCGGTCGGTTCGACGGTGCGGAGGATCAGCCGCCCCAGGGTGGTCTTGCCCGAGCCGCTTTCCCCCACGATCCCCAGCGTTTCGCCGGCCTGGAGCTCGAGGCTCACGTCGTCGACGGCGCGCAAGGTGCCCTTGGCCCGACCGCCGAAGGCGCCGATGCCGAGCTGATAGGTCTTGCCCAGGTTGCGCAGCGAGAGGATCGGCGACGATATGGCAGGGGGCGCCGGCCGCGCTGCCGGCTGTTCGAGCTTCAGCGTCGCCGCGAGCAGCCGCTGCGTATAGGGATGGGTCGCGCCGTGGAAGATCCGGTCCACCGGCCCGGCCTCGACCAATTGCCCGCGATACATCACCGCCACATCGTCGACCGTCTCGGCCACCACGCCCATGTCGTGGGTGATGAGGATCATCGCCATGCCGCGCTCGCGCTGGATGCGGCGGATCAGGTCGAGCACCTCGGCCTGGGTGGTCACATCGAGCGCCGTGGTCGGCTCATCGGCGATCAGGACGCGCGGGTTGCAGGCCAGCGCCATGGCGATCATCGCCCGCTGCCGCATGCCGCCGGAGAACTCGTAGGCGTAACGATCGATCGCCTGTTCGGGGTTGGGGATTTCTACCTGGCCGAGCAGCTCGACGGTGCGGGCGCGGGCCGCCTTGCGGTCGAGCTTCAAATGCAGCTCGAGCACCTCCATCACCTGGGCGCCGATGGTATGCACCGGCGACAGCGAGCTCATCGGCTCCTGGAAGATCATCGAGATGTCGGCGCCGCGAATGGCGCGAATGGCTTCGCCGCGCCGCGGCAGCTGCGCGATGTCGATCTCGCCGAGCCGGATCGAACCGCCAGTGATCCGCCCGGGCGGATCGATCAGTTGCATCAGGGCGCGCGCGGTGACCGATTTGCCAGAGCCGCTTTCGCCGACAATGCCCAGCGTGCGACCGGCGCGCAGATCGAAGCTGACGCCGTCGACAGCGCGGAAGCTGCCCTGGCGCTGGGTGAAATCCACCGTCAGGCCCTCAACCGAGAGGACGATTTCGGGTTCAGTTGTCATAGGGATCCGCCACGTCTCGAAGCCCATCGCCGAGGAAGTTGAAACTCAGCACCGCGATCATCACGAACAAAGCCGGCCAGAACAGCAGCCACGGGGCGCTGGTGATGGCGCGGAGGTTCTGTGCGTCCTGCAGCAGCACGCCCCAGCTCACCACCGGCGGCTTCAGCCCGATGCCGAGGAAGGACAATGAGGTCTCGGCAATGATCATTGCCGGCACAGCCAGCGTCACCATGGCGAGGATATGGCTGGTCATCGAGGGCAGCATCTGGCGGAAAATGATCCGCATCTCGCCTGCCCCGTCGAGCCGCGCCGCGGTGACGAAATCCTCGTTGCGCAGCGAGAAGAAGCGGCCACGCACCTCGCGCGCCAGGGAGGTCCAGCCGAGCAGCGAGACGATGGCGGTGACGGTGAAATAGACCTCGATCGGCCCCCAGGTGAGCGGGATCGCTGCTGCCAGCCCCATCCACAGGGGGATGGTGGGCATGGCGCTGATCACCTCGATCAGCCGCTGGATGACGCTGTCCAGCGCCCCGCCGTAATAGCCGGAGATGCCGCCGAAGAACACGCCGAGCAGCAGCGAGATCACCACCCCGACCAGCCCGATCGACATCGAGATGCGGGTACCGTGGATCAGCCGGCTCAGCACGTCCCGCCCCAGCCGGTCGCTGCCGAAGAGATACACAACTTCCTTGGGATCGGTGGCGCCGATCAGGTGGATATTGGTCTCGAACAGGCCCAACAGCCGATAGGGCTGGCCTTCAACGAACAGCCCGAGCGGAATGAGCTTGTCGGGATTGGCGGTGAAGGTGCGCCGCATCGCCTCGGTATCGACGGTAATGTCGTAGCCCGAGGCGTGGAAGTTGAAGGTCCAGCCGCCATCGGCCGATGGCGCTAACAGGTTGATGCCCTGGGGTGGCGCGTAGGTATATTGCGGCCGCGTGGTCTCGGGGCTGTAGGGCGCGAGGAACTCGGCGAAAATGCCGGTGAGGTAGAGCAGCACCACGACCACCAGCGACACCACCGCCAGCTTGTGACGGCCAAAGCGCCAGGCCATCAGCCGCCACTGGCTGGCGGTGGCGGCCGAGCTGCCCGCCCGCGCGATGATCGGCGGCGGCAGGGCCAAATCTTCTTCAGGCATCACGCCTTCTTCGGACACGCCACTCATCGCTGGTACCTGACGCGCGGATCGAGCACGGCGAGGAGGATGTCGGAGAGCAGCATGCCGATCAGCGTCAGCACGCTCATGATCAGGATGAAGGCGCCGGCGAGATACATGTCCTGGCTGACCAGGGCGCGCAGCAACAGCGGGCCGGCCATCGGCAGGTTGAGGACGATCGCCGTGATGGTGACGCCGGAAATCAGCGAGGGCAGCACCCAGCCGATGGTCGAAACGAACGGGTTGAGCGCAAGGCGCACCGGGTAGCGCATGATCAGGGTGAACTCGGACAGGCCCTTGGCGCGGGCAGTGACGACATAGGGTTTACTGAGCTCGTCGGAGAGATTGGCGCGCATCACCCGGATCAGCGCCGCGGTCGACGAGATGGCGATCACCACCACCGGGATCCACAGGTGCTGCACCAGGTCGAGGAGCTTGGCGAAGCTCCACGGCGCCTGCTCGTATTCGGGCGAGAACAGCCCGCCAACATTGAGGCCGAACCAGGTGAAGCTGATATACATGAGCCCCAGCGCCAGGATGAAGGTCGGCACCGCGAGCCCGACAAAGCCGAGGAGAGTGAAGACATAGTCGCCGATCGAATAGCGGCGCACCGCAGAGTAGATGCCGATCGGAATGGCCAGCGCCCAGATCAGCACCAGGCTCAGCGCCGAGACGAAAATCGTCACCCCCATGCGATCCCACAGCAGCCGGCTCACCGGCTGCCCCCAATCGAACGACCAGCCGAAATCGCCGCGGAAGATGATGCCGGAGATCCAGTTCCAGTACTGCACGTAAAACGGCTGATCGAGCCCGTAGAGGGCGGTCAGCCGGTCGATCGAGGCCTGGTCGAGCGACTGCCCGGAATCGGCGATCGCCGAGGTCAGCGAGGTCAGGAAATCACCCGGCGGCAGCTGGATGATCAGGAACGACACCAGCGACATGCCGAACAACGTCGGCACCATGTAGAGCAGGCGCTTGAGGATATAGAGCAGCATCCGTCAGGGTCCGAACTCGACCAGCACCACCTCGTTGGTGTGGATCTCGGGCAGGTCGACATGCAGCCGCCCGGCCTGAAGGCTGGTGGCCGGCACCTGCCCCGAAACCAGCAGCCGCGCCGTAGCCGTCGTGGCGCCAGGCGGCAATGCGACGGACACCGACTGGCCCCACAACGGGATGGTTTCGCGGATCGGGCCCTTCATCATCATCGGGTTGGTGAGGTTGACGAGATGCACTGAAATCTGGCCTGCGCCGTCGCGTGTGGCAATGTCGACGATGCCAGGGCCGGCCGACTGCACCCGCGCCGGGGCGCCCAGCGCCCAGCGGAAGGCATTGTCGAGCAGGCGCGAATGATCGGCATTGGTCACTTCCCAGAAGATCTCGCCGATGTTCCAGGGGAAGTAGACCACCCGGCCCTTGCCGATCCGGCGCGCCAGCACCGCAGGTTCAAGGGCCGGCTCCCGCGCGTAGATTTCCTCCATCGGCAGATCGGGGAAATGCGGCACGAAGCGGAACGGCACGTCCACCGGACCATGAACGTCGAGCGGGATGCGGCGGGTGCCGCCCATGATGCGCGAGGCGCCGTCGAAACCGCGGAGGATCGGGTGATCGGCACCGTCGAGCGCGATGTAGGTGTTCTTGACCGGCCCTTCGGTCGGCCCCGCAACGCTGGCGCCGAACAGGCGGGAGAGACCGAAATCCGGCCGCTGCACCCCATGCTCGTCATAGAGCGAGGTCTCGAAGCTGGTGACCAGCGCACCGCCGCGTTCGACATAGCGGGTGAGCATGTCGCACTGCGCTTCGGAGAGGAATGCCGCGTTGGCGACGGCGATCAGCCGGTAGCGGTCGAGCGCCGCGTCGGTCATCACCAGGTCGGAGAGCAGGTCGAACGGCATCCGGGCTTCGACCAGCGCGTGGTAGAAGCCGAGTTCGTGGCCCTCGGCATTGTCGCGGTCGTCGGAATGCCAGGTGCGGAGCGTGGTGCTCGGGTCGAGCAGGGCGATCTCGGCGGTCGGCGCGAGCTTTGACAGCACCGGCTCGAGCTCGGCATGGAGGCCATAGGTTTCGACGATCGGCGGCAGCCAGCGATTGTCGTGCACCTTGGCGTTGAACTTGGTGAACCAGGGCCTCAGCCCATGCGCCATGCCGTCGATCATCCACATGCGGATCTCCTCGGGCGACTGCACCGAGTCCTTCCAGCGCCATTTCTCTTCCACCGAAGTGGAGGTGACCAGGCCGATCGGCTTGTCGCCCATCACCCCGCGCATGCGCTTGCCGTCGCGGCCGGCCGACCAGATCGGCACCACGCCGGTGCGGCCCTGGTGGTCGACGAACAGGATCGGGCAATAGCGCTTCACCTCGTCGAGGGCGAAGTCGAGCATCGAGGAGTTGCCGATATTGGGAATGAAGCGCCCATGCGGACGCTCGGACGCGACGATGCCGTTCCAGTGCCCGACGAGTTCGGTGAGCACATCGCGTGACCAGCCCAGCCAGGCTTGCCAGGTCGGATCGAACGGATCGCGCCGGCGCGGCAGCTCGCGCCCGGTCTTCTCCCGGAAATCGGTGCTGCAATGGGCGCAGTAGCAGACGCCGTGACCGGACCAGCGGTTGGCGAAGATGGCGTCGATATCGTAGCCGGCGGCGATCTCGCGGATCACCTCGCTCATGAACTCGCGGTTATAGCCGCCCCAGGCGCAGGTGACGTAGGCCTCGGGGAACGACCAGTGCTTCCTGAGTTCGCCCTCGGCGGTCACCGAAATCCATTCCGGATGCGCCGCCGCGACGTCGGCATGCACGGCGTGCGGATCGACGCGGGCGACGACATGCATATTGCGCTGCCTGGCCCCGGCTACCAGGTCGCCGAACGGGTCGCCGTCGCCGATATAGCGGCTGACATAGTGCAGCGGGATCTTGCTCGGATAGTAGGCGACATAGCCGCCGGCCGAGAGGCAGGTGGCATTCGACTGGGTTTCGTCGAACACGCCGAGCCAGAACTCGAGGTCGTAGCTCCCGGGGTCGTCTTCGACCAAAGTGAGCTGCGTCCAGCGCGTCGCGCCTTCATACCAGTTGGGGGACCTGAGGCCGCTCAGGGCCTCGGCTGTGCTGTTCATCGTCAGTTCCGATAGGATCGTTTTGCATTGGGCTGCATCGGCATAGTGGTCAGGCTCGGTCTGGACCTACCCACCGGCTGTCATCCCTGCGAAAGCAGGGACCCAACGCGCAGCCAGCGCTGGCGGATAGATGGGTCCCTGCTTTCGCAGGGATGACATCGGGGTGGTTCAGGTCATCGGTGAAAGGCTCTAACGCGTCTGAGAGAAGAGGACCGGGAAGCCCTGGGGGGCTTCCCGGCCAGGCCGGGTCAGGCCTTGAAGTACTGCTCGGGATTGGTCGGCGCCGGAGTGGGGTAGCCGAAGGAGTTCGGCATCTTGTCGGGCACGTTGTGGAAGTCGTTGCGCACGATGCCATAGGCGTCGTTGGGCACCTTGATACCGATGCAGTAGAACTGGTCGGCGGCGATATCGAGGATCTGCTTGAACGCCTCGACGCGCTTCAAATCGTCGACCGTGCTCTTCATCTCGTCATAGAGCTTGAGCGCCTCCTGCACCTGGGCCGGGGGCTCGACGGCATTGGCGGCCGTCCTGTCGTTGTACCAGATCTGCCAGCCCATGGCGTAGAAGGCGTTGCCGCTATAAGGCACGAAGTAGCGCGGATCGAGCATGGCAGCGAGGCCGATGCCGCCGCCGAAGCGGTTGGTGGTGGCGTCGTAATCCATGTTCTGGCGGATGCGTACTTCCCACAGCGAGCGGTCGATCAGCTTGAGCTGCCCGTCAATGCCGACCGCCTTCAGCATCGGCATCATCAGCTGCATCATGTCGACCATTTCGAGCCGGTTCTGATCCTGCTCGACGATGATGGTGATGCGGCGACCGGAGCTGTCGAGGCGATAACCATCGGCATCCTTGTTGGGCGCGGCCTTGTCGAGGAACTCGTTGGCCTTGGCGAGATCGAACTCGGTGAACTGCTTGGCCAGCCGCTCGTTGTAGAGCGGATCGCCCTCGGCGATGGCCGGCTGCGAGGCCGAGCCGATGCCGACGAACACCGAGTCGATCAGCGCCTGCCGGTCGATGGCATGCGAGAGCCCGATGCGGAAATCCTTGTTCGAATAGAGCTCCGCCTTGACCTTATCCGGATGGGTCATGTTGAGGCAGATCGCCATCTCGTTGGGCTGGGTCGAGAGCGTCGTATAGAAGTCGTAGCCGCCGCGCTCCTTGCCATCGAACAGCACCGATTTGTTGGTCGGCGTGCCGATATACTGGTCGAGCAGGTCGATCTCGCCCTGCAGGCACTTGAGCAGCAGTACCTGGGCGTCGGCGACCAGCACATAGTCGATGCTGTCGAGATAGGGCAGCTGGTTGCCCGCCGTATCGACCTTGAAATAGTAGGGGTTGCGTTCGGCAATGGCATGCTCGGTGCTCTCGCCCGGCGCCACCTTCATCTTCCAGGGATGTAGGACGGGGATTTCGCTGTTAGTGAAGAAGTCGTCCTCGAGCGCCGCGCCGGATTTCTTCTGGAACAGCTGCACCCAGCCCGACAGGCCCTGGTCGGTCGCCAGCTTGTCGGCGTCCGGATTGTACTTGGGCAGGAACTGGCTGAGGTAGTGCTTGGGGAAACGCGTCGTCTGGTCGCTGTCGGCCCAGGCGAGCAGCAAGAGGAACAGGCCGTTCGAGCTCTTGAAGCTGACCTTGAAGGTCAGCTCGTCGACCTTGGTGAACACCGCCTTGTCTTCACCGACGATCAGGTGGTCCTGGTTGGTGACCTCGATGTCGGGGTTCGAGAACACGTCCTCGTACCAGAACATCACGTCATCGGTGGTGTAGGGCTGACCGTCGGACCACTTGTGGCCTTCGCGCAGCTTGAAGGTGAACTCGGTGGCGGCGTCGTTGGCGACGACCGACTCGGCAACGTTCGGGATCACCCCGGTCCATTCCGGGTTGTAGCGCATCAGCGGCTCATAGGCCTGATAGCGGAACAGCATCGACAGCGAGCCGCCGCCGACGATGGTCGAGCGCCAGGTGCCGCCATACTTGCCCACTTCCCTGAGCGGCGTCACCACCATCGGGTTCTTGGGCAGGCGCTCGGCCAGCGGCGGGAGCGTCCCGGCATCGGCCAGCGCCTTCAGCATCGGCGCCTCGCCGATCGCGGCGGCGAGCGCCGGGCCGAGACCGGTCGCGGCGGCGGCGAGCGTCGCCAAGGACGACGTGACGAACAGTCTCCTGGATAGCTTGATCATCTCACATGTTCCCCTGATTGCTGCGCGGAGAGCCCCTTGCTCCCGCCGCGTACCAGCGTCCCGCCGGCCGCGATTGCCTCAACACCCCCGAGGCAATGCTGACCTGAACGGTAGCGCCAACGCTTACTTTGTCAAGGCCCATGACAAATATGCAGCATAATCTGCATAAGTTGGCCGGAAGTGAGCCTGCCAGGCGCTACGATAGCGGGTTATGGTCATCGACGCTGACAAAAAGTGAGCCTGGGTCAGGCGTGGAGCCTGCGAGGGGCAGCTGAGGGCTGCGATGACGCCGCGCACCGGCTTGCCTTCACAGGCGCAGGTTCGGGACAAGGGCGTAGCACTCGCCTGGAGATGCCGTGCCGCGCCGCATGAGGTGGCAGCGCAGCAAAAAGGTGGCGTGCTCGAGCGGGAAGCGACGATGCGGGTAGCCGTCCTCCTCCACCAGCTTCGCCGGTCCCCAGCGGTAAGCGTCCAGGCGCTCATCCGCGCCCCCACTGCACGGGAGAATGACCACCGAGAACCCGGCGGCCATTCATATGCAGTCGCCCTGGCCAACCGGAGGAGATCGCCGAGCGGCTGGAGCCTCGCTCCTAGGCCCGTTTCAAGTCCGCGATCGTCTTCCTGATCACCGCCTCGACCCGCGCCCGTTCCTCGCCTTCCAGCGGCAGCCGCGGTGGGCGGACATGCTCCGGCGCGCCGTAGACCAGATGCTCGGCGAGCTTGATGTATTGCACCAGCTTGACATCGGTATCGAGGTGAAAGGCCGGCGTCATCAGGCGGTAGAGCGGCAGCGCCGCCTTGAAGTCGCCGGCCCTCGCGGCGTTGAACAGGTTTACGCATTCGGACGGCCAGGCGTTGGTCATGCCGGAGACCCAGCCGACGACGCCGAGCGCCAGGCTTTCGAGGATCAGGTCGTCGACGCCGCAGAAGATGTCGAAGCGGTCGCCGAAGGCATTGTAGAGGTCGGTGACGCGGCGGATATCGCCGGTCTCTTCCTTCACCGCGACGATCTCCGGCACCCCGGCCAATCCTTCGAGCGTCGGCACGTCGACATCGACCTTATAGGCGATGGGGTTGTTGTAGATCATGATCGGCAGCCCGCCGGTGGCCACCGCCTTGTACCAGGCGATGGTCTCGCGCCGGTCGGTGCGGTAGGCGAGGCTGGGGAACACCATCAGCCCCTCGGCTCCGAGCCGGCGATAGTTCTTCGCCGCGGCTATGGCGTCGTCGGTGGAGAGCTCGGCGAGGCCCGAGAGCAGCGGCACCCGTCCGGCCACCGCCTCTTTCGCCGCCGGCACTACCTTGTCCTTCTCGGCCTGGGTCAGCGCGGCGTTCTCACCCAGCATCGGCAGCACGATGACGCCGCTGACGCCGCCCTTCACCAGGCGCTCGATGCTCAACTGCATGGCGCTGAGGTCGAGCCCGCCGCTCGCCGTTATCTTGGTGGTGGCCGCAGGGAATACGCCGCTCCAGGTCATCTCTTGCCTCAACTTCTCTCGGGAAGGTCGAACTGCCTCGCCCATCATATGTCGAATGTATACATTCCTCATTTCGGCGTTGCAAGGCGGGGCAAGGCTCGGTAACAGCGAGTCATGCCTTCGGGACGTGCAAGCGCCCCGCCCCCCCGGAGACGGCACATGCCACAGGGCCTGCTCGACAAGACGACCATCAGCATCCAGGTGGCGCAGGAACTGCGCCGCCGCATCCTTGCCGGCCATTACCCACAAGGGGTGAAGCTGCAGCAGGAGCAGATCGCCGCCGAACTGGGCGTCAGCCGCAGCCCGGTACGCGAGGCGCTCGGCCAGCTCGAGGCCGAGGGGCTGGTGGTGCTGACGCCGCAGAAGGGCGCCCAGGTCTCGCCGATCTCGCGCGCTGAAATCGCCGAACTGTTCGAGCTGCGGCTGCTGGTCGAGCCGCACCTCATCGCGCTCGCCATCCCCGAGATGACCGAGGCCGACCTCAACAGGGCCACATCAATCATCTCGGAAATGGGCGATATCCGCCTCGACGGCTGGAGCGACGCCAACTGGCGGTTGCACGAGGTGCTCTACGCCCCGGCCGGCCGGCCGGGCATGCTGAAGCTCCTGCGCCGCACCCACGAGACCATCGGCCGGTATATCCGCATGCAGGTGATGGCCACCAATGGCCGCGCCGACGCACATCGCGAGCACCAGCTGATCCTCGATGCCTGCCGGAAGCGCGATGTGGGCAAGGCCGTGGCGCTGCTGCGCAAGCACATCGAGGATGCGGGGCAGATGCTGCATCCGGAGGGGTAGCGCCCCCCCTCTTGGTGCAGGCGGCCGCGGTTCGGCGCCGAAGGCGCCAGCCAACTAGCCGACAGCAAGCATGGCGGTAAGGGTGCGGCCTTTGCGGCCCGGGCAAAACAAGAGCACCTCACCGCTTCGTTGAAGTGGTGAGGTGCCTGGGTCTCTTGACTTGGCCGAGCGCTCGTTCAGGAGCCTGCGACGGTTCTGGACTAGAACTGGAAGTTCAGACCAGCGCGGACGGTGTGAAAGGCTACGGTACTGTCCATGGTGAAGCTGGTACCGCCACCCAGATCCTCGTTGATGATCTCAGCCGAGCCCAGGTCGGTGTAGAGATACTCGGTCTTGAAGGTGATGTTGTCGGCGAGGGCATATTCGATACCGGCGCCGACGGTCCAGCCGAACCGGTCGTTGGTGATGCTGGGATCAAACAGCGGGGTGTCGTTGATGCTGACATTGATCGACGAGGTCGTCTGCCCATAGGCAAGACCGCCGGTGGCGTAGACGACGAACCGGTCACTCACAAAACCGAGCCTCGGCCGCAGCGTCGCGAGCCAATCGAGGCTGGTGCCGGCATCGACGTCCACGGTGTCGATCCCGCCGATGACGTCGTCGACGTCGTCGATCGCCAGGGACACCCGTCCATCGATGGTCGAGCCCTGGATGTCGGCCTCGATGCCGAACAGGATATTGTCCATCTGGACGTTGAAGCCGCCCTGCACGCCATAGAGGAAGCCACCGGCGGTCACGTCGATGGTGCCCGGAAGACTATCAGGAGGGTCGTCAAGGGAGAACGGGTGGGCGAAGAGCCCCCCGCCATAGCCGGCGTTCACGCCGACGTAGAAGCCGTTCCAGTCATAAGCCGTCGGCGCGTATGCGACGGGCTCGTCGACAATCAAATCCGCCGCGAAAGACGTGCCGGTCATCAGCACGGCAGCGGCAATGGCAGTCATTGCGATCTTCATTCAGGAATCCCCAGCTCAATGGACGCCATTACACGCCATACCCCCGTCATAGTCTACAATATTGACGCACCTTTGCCGCAAAAATGGATGTTGTGTGCCGACTCTGCAACACAGTTACTTCGAATCTACTTGACGTTACTAGGCAATATATTCCTGAAATGCCTACGCGTTTGTGCGTAATCGACGGATCATCTCGGGTATTTGACGGCGATCACGAAACGCCTGATCCGCCTGATGCATCAAGACGTTGACGGCGCTCGTCGCAGCCCGGCAAAGGCGCTGGATCAATGGGCGAGGGGCGCGGCCGAGTTCGAGCGGATGGCACTCGAACGCTAGGCCGCCGTGGGTGGGGTGCCCGTATTCGTGCTTGCGGCATCGTCGGCTGCGTATTGCGCCAGCTTGTTTCTCAGGGTGCGCACGCTGAGGCCCAGCACCGCCGCGGCATGGGTGCGATTGCCGCCCAGCCTGTCGAGCGTTGCGAGGATGAGTGCCCTTTCCACCGTCGCCGTGGTGAGGCCGACAAGCCGGGTCACCGCGAGCGCATCGGATTCATCTTGCCCAACCATGAGGGGCTAGAAAGGTTCGAGCGGCAGTTGCTGGCTGACCCAAACTGTCACGGCATAAACAAGTATCCCTATGGCGATCAGCGCAACCAGAACGGACATCTGCCGAGGCGCATCCACTGGCCTAAGTCTGTGGCGCATCCCCACCTCCAGCTCAAACGTCACGGAAGCTTGCCGTATTCAAGCTGACGATTGACTGACAATCGGATGCTTTGCGCCAGCAACAGGAGCGATTAGCCCGCCGGTTATTGAGGCGACTACCGGTACTACATGGTTATGCTTAGTCTGACCCTCGCAGGTCATAACCATGCGGCGATCGGCGCAGTATTCATCCCGTACGCAGACGACAGCCGTCGACTTACCCTTGGGGCTGCGCCCGGTGGCGGCCTCAAGCCGCGTGACTTCTGCTTCATGCCGCTGCGCGTATCGGGACGGCGGCGCAACTGCCCCCAACAGGTCAGCCCCTATGACCAAAGGTGAATTGCGCTCCGCCCCGAGACGCCGTTTCAATGGCATTTGCACGGATAATTACGTGCATTTTCAATAACATGGACAGCCCCCTCGGGAGTCTATAGTCCAGTCAGTCCCATAGCGTCAGGGGACCTGTTTGTCTGATCCTTCCCAACGGCCGGCTCAACACCGGAGCCGGCTCGTCTACTTCACCCATCCCGATGCAGCTGTCGGCAGGGTGATCTGCGACAGCTTCATCGAGCGCCGCTTCCATCTCGCCATGCTGCCCGATGCGGCCGCCATGGCTCGGCTGGTCAGCATCCGTCGGCCCGATCTCGTGCTGATGCCGCTCGGTGACACAGCGGCTGACCTCGACGAGACGTTCAGGCTCCTCGACACCATCCGCGGGCTGCATCTGGGCATCGCGACATTCCTGCTCGCGCCAGAACGGACGCGAGCCCAGGTCGTCACCGCGGCGGTGAAGCGTGGAGCCGGCGAGGTGTTCTCGCCGCCCTATTCTGCGCTCGACATTGTCACTACGGCCGAGAAGGTCCTCGGAGCCGACGGCGCGGCAACCGCCGGGCCGGACCACGAAGCGCCCGCAGCGCTCAAGGGCTTCGGCATGCTCACCTATCGCGAGCAGCAGATCTTGCAGCTGATCGTCGAGGGCCGCACGAACAAGGAGATCGCCATCGAGTTCGGGCTATCGCATCGCACGGTTGAGGTTCACCGTCGGAATGTCCTCAAGAAGACCGGCGCGCGAAACACCGCCGAACTCGTGCGGATGGCTCTCGAACGCTAGATCGTCGAGGGTACGAGCTCACGCTGCGATGCACTGCAGCGGAAAGGCGGAAACCGAACCGCAAAATCTGTCCGTGGCCAGCCGGGCCGGTCGACCGCGATGCGGCCCTATCGCTTGCGCACGAACTCAGTGCGCAGGACGAGGCCCTTGATCGCGTCGTGCCGGCAGTCGATCTCTTCGGGGTTGTCGGTCAGCCGGATCGACTTGATGACCGTGCCCTGTTTCAGGGTCTGCCCGGCGCCCTTGACCTTGAGATCCTTGATCAGGACCACCGAATCCCCATCGACCAGCACGTTGCCGGACGCGTCGCGCACGACCACATCGGCGGCCTGCGTCGCCGCGGCCACCTGGGAGGCCGGGCGCCACTCGCCGGTCGCGTCGTCATAGATGTAGTCGTCATCGGGATTTGCCATGGGCGTCCCTATCGCAGGCAAAGCGCACGTTGCCAACCCCGCGGATGCGGGACGGCCGGCATACTGCGTCAGTGATTGAGCGCCCATCCGCGTCCAGGGTGGAGACAGGTCACACCTGCAGTTCATGCAGGTTGATCAATTGATTCCGAGAACTTCGCGGCGAATGGCGGTCCAGCTGTCCTTATCGGGAGCGCATAGCAGCCCGCCTTCGATAGCGCCGGGCCGATAGGGGGAGCCGTCGAAATGGGCGTTATGCCCACCGGCTTCGGCGTGTATCAACGTACCGGCGAGATGATCCCATGGCATCATCCGGTGACCGACCAGGAAATGAGCGCGGCCGGTGTTCAACATCCAGTATTCGTGGGCCGAACAGCCATAGGCCAGACTCATGCGCACCTTGGCCAGGGCGGTCCCGGCATTGCTGCGCATCGGCTCCGGCAGGTAATGCAACACGGCTACCGATACCATTTGTGCAAGAGGTACCGGCGCTGCAACCCGAACCGGAACGTCGCTTCCGTCGGGTCGGAGCATACGTGCACCTGCTCCCTTTTCTGCGAGCAATGCATGTCCATGCAAAGGATCATAGATAATGCCCGCGACGGTTTCGCCCCGTCGCACCACCGCCAGCAAGGTGCCAAACAAGGCATTGCCGGCAGCGAAATTGAAAGTGCCGTCGACTGGGTCGATGACAAAGGCCAGTTCGGCCTCGCTCAAGCCGTTCATGGAGAGAGGATCAGCGGCATAGGCTTCCTCTCCAAGAATCATTGCGGTTGGGAACCGCTGGCGCAAGGCCGCCGTGATCATTGCTTCAGCGCCGAGATCGGCAGCGGTCACGAGATCGATGCTCGAGCTCTTCTCGGCGATATCGGCAGGCGCAAGGGCACGAAAACGCGGGATGATTTCCTGTTGGGCGGCGTCGCGGAGCACGCCGAACAGTTCGGTTGTGTCGAAAGGCAAGTCGGTGTCCTTCTTATCCCTCAGAACGATGACGTCGGAAAATGCGGGGGTCGGGCAGGTGCGCCAGATTTGACCTTGCCTAATGCGCGGATCATGACGCCTTCATGACTGGAGCGTATCCGACGGTGGGAGTCCATGCGATGGACCGGCGATCATGGCGTCGGCTTCGCAGGGCGCCATGCCACGCAGCCCTCACGGGCTGTCGCTGTCACATTGACAATGCATATCTGGCCGCAATGGCGGAGGTTGCAGTCCCCTGCGAACCAGCCTGAGGGGCAGCGTCGCATGCTTGCCAGCCCCGCAGCGATCCGCCCGCCAGATGCTTTGTAACCATTCGTATTCGCAAAATGATCGATGCAGCGCGAACTACGACCCTGTCCGGCTTACTTCCTTGGCCGTGCCTGCACTTATCGCTCTGAGATGACGACAATGAGCGCGCAGACCTCTATTCGATGATCGTGTCGGGGGAGACTGAGGCTCCGTTGACCTGCAGAACGCCGTCGAAGTCCGGGGACAGAAACGCGCCGGAAACCGCCTGTTCGTAGCGCTCGACGCGTCCGAGACCGTCCTTCAGGAAGCAATTCGGGCCTGACTTGAGCGCGGGATCCAGGTTCATCGTCATCGCCACACACTGCGCGTTCTCCATGCATGCCTTGAAGCACTGCATCAGATCGTCCGCACGAAGCTTTGCGAGGTCGGCCCCATAGAAGTCGACACCCTCGTAGATCGCAAAGCGCTCGCCTGAACTGGCGCTCGTGCCGGTGGAGGCTTCGGATTGGGGCGGGGTGGGTGCCCCGGCTGCAGCAAGCGGAAGGCCATTTGAAACCCAAGCCTCGAGACCGCCTCTGTACCATGACGCATCCCAGCCGAGAGCGCCGGCGCGTAGCGCCGCATTGTAGGAAGATCGATCCTGTAACCCCTCGCCAAAGAAGACGATGGACGTTTGCCGGTTGCCTCCGGTCACGTCGTTCAGCCAGCTGTCGACTACCGATTGGAAGCGATCCGTGAGGCTGCCGTCCTTGCCGGCATCAACAACCGAAACAGCGCCGGGGATGCTTTGCGTGGTCCCGCTCGTATCAACGAGCAGCGGGGCCCCGCCCTTGTTCACAATCGCCGCGAGTTCCTCGGTCGTAATCAGTCGTGCCTTGGCATGCCCAGCTGGTGTGGGACCCTTGTATGGCGCCGGGAAGAGTACCGTCGTCACGGGCACACCAAGATCGACGGTTTCATCGATCGCGCTGGTGCTTGTCGCTGCGCCGGACGTATCCGCGACGCTGGTTCCTGGGTTCTGCTGCGATTGTTGGCTGCCGTCGCTCGCCGCTGTTTCGATGTTGGCGATCATTACCGCCAGATGCTCGATCAGATCATAGCACATGGTGATGCTGCCTTGATCGGGGTCGTACCAGGCATTGAGCTCGCCGCAGTCGCGGTAGGTGACAGCGAGCGTACGAGGCAGCGCATATGACTTCATGAGGTTGTCGGCAAAACCTTTGATGCCGTCACCAAAGGTCGTCCGCAAAAACTCGCCGACCCGACTGTTGGACGGTTCGAACGTCACCTCGATGGCGGCTCCCGGCGCGTCGGCGGGCAACAGCCCCTCGGGATGCCAGGCATCGACGCGCGTATGCGGAGCGAGGATCGTCCGCCAGGCACGGTTCTGCTTGCTGAACTCCTCTTCGCACCGGGCGAGCGTACGCTCATCCAGCCCGATCTGGCTGGCGATCTCAGAGAAGATGCCCGGATTGCCGCCATGCATGATGCAGAACACGTTGCGAAAGCGCTTGAGGTCGGGGGTGTGCTCGTCCTGCCACGGAGCCTGGGAGCCCTGCTGCTCGGCAAGCTTGCCGCTATAATACCATTGCAGCGCAGAATAGGTCGCCACCTCCCGACCTATGGCATCGACCTCCGGATCGCCTGACGGATACATTGTCGGCTCAACCACCCGCAGAGCCGAAAAGATGTCGACGGCATCCTCCTCCGGGCCGGTCGAGGGGATGAGCAACTCGCCGATCAGAGCATGGCCGAACTCGTGCATGAATATGCTGTTGGTCAAGCCGAGGTAGACGCCGATCAGGCGTGCGCTGTCGCTTCCAAGCATTGGCACGTCCGTGCCTGCCGTCGCTGGGGTGGGGGACGTACCATCGCCATCAGACACGGAAAAGCCGCCGACGTAGAACTCGCCTCGTTCATATGCGAGGATGCCGACTTCTCCGCCAAGCGCCGGATGATTCTCGACATGCCCTATCACCTGCCCATTGAGCAGAAAATCGCCATGGCCGGGGCTCTCCACAAACTGCAGGAGGTCTTGCCCGCCACCCTTGGCGGCCCCCGGGAGGCGTCCGATCTCCTGTGGCTTGCCGTCTTTGCCAAAGCAAAGAGCAAGGCCGTCCCCGGATCCCGTGATCTCCCCGACGCAGGATGTGCCGTGGTCGCTGCTCTCGATCAGAATACCGACTGCCGACAGGGCTATGTCTGTCCCTCCGGCTTGCGGCGGCCGAATCCCGACGTTGAGGCTGGTCGTGCGCTTGCCCGATTCAACAGGCCCAACCGGCACGGTATAATACAGCTCGCTCGATGCCTCAGCAGCATTCACAAGGACGAGCCAGTTGTCCTCGAAGAACAGGTCCCACCCGACCTTGGCGCTGCTGCCGTCGATCGCCGCGGCCAGCGGGCCCATGATGTCGGCCATGCGGTTTGCACTGCCGTTTGCGCCGCTGACCGCACCCTGCGCCAGGGCCGCTGGGCACAGCCCAAGTAGAGTCAGTCCGGCGACCAGCGCTATGAAACGGTCTTTCATACTGAACCTCGGGGGAGTGGATGGTCGAAGGTGGCACGTTTTGAGCACCACGTTATGCGAGGAACTGTCAAGCTGCTTTCGCCTCAGTGCCTTGCGTCCGGCGCAGCACTCACGGTCCGCGAGATACTCGTCCGATACGGCGTCTGCGGCTATCGCCACGAGGAATTCTGGACGATGCGCGACGTCGGTGACGTCCTCAGTACCATCACCCTCGTCTACCGCCTTCAACCGACGAGCAATGCGCAGCAGAGCTACCTGCGAGAGGTGCTAGCGATGTTCGCGCAGGAGGACCGCCAAGCAGGGCCGCGCGTGCAAGCCGAGGCCTGCACCTGATCAACAACTAGTTTGGGGCACGAACCTGGGGCACCAGCCATAGGGGGCAACTCTTCCGGGCGAATGGTTGGCCACGCTACCGTGTCCCGACGCCCGTTATCGTCTCTTGCAGCGACTGGATGCGCTACGACCTGTAACGAGGCTCAGCTAAGGTGTGACCCGAGCGAACCGCGGCTGAGTACGCATTAGTCAGCGCCTCTGCCATAACTCTTGCGGGTTAGTGAGGTGGCAAGTGGTTATTCGCCCGAAAGGTATTTCCGGTTCACCCACCCCTCGTGCCCGCCGGCACGCACTTTCTGCCAGCTGTTAACCGCGTAGGGCAGGAAAGCGATGTCGCACTGGCGTCGATGCAGCACGGTGACTATGCGTGAGCTTGGGGACGGGAACGCTCTGACGTTCAATCCGTCGCCGGCACCGACGCCCGTCACACAGTAGATGGCGGGCGACACCATCGAGATGAAATTGCTCTTGACCCACCCCGCGTCATGACCGTCCTCCACCGGGCACCAAGAGCCTTTGCAGGAGCCAGTTACGACAATTCCGCACTCACCGTAGCGGAGCGTGGTGACGACCTTGCTGGCGGCACTGTTTTTGGCGCGGACGTTGAGAGCGTCCGTGGTCTTCACGTTGATTACGCAGTGTTCCTCGCCTTCGACCACTTGCGCGGCCGCGACATTGATGCCTCCGATCGATGACAGCGCGAACGCGACAGCAAACATGAAAATTCGCAAGTCTCCCATTCCGTCTCTCCTCCTTCGCATCCGATGCGAATCCCTGTGGCGTTCTCTTTGTCACATTTCTTAATCCGACGATTGAATCTCCTCGGTCAGTACTTCGAATTGAGCTAGTAGCGCCGGACCAAACTGCGTCGAAAGAGCGACGTCGGTGGCATCGCGTCCAGTCGCCATCAGAATGCGCCCCATCCGCGGGGTATTGTGCCGAGCGTCGGCCGTATACCAGTGCCCCCCGAGGTACACCTCGAACCAAGCGGAGAAATCCATTGGCGCGTCGGATGGCGGTACCCCGATGTCCCCGAGGTAGCCGGTGCAGTACCGGGCGGGGATGTTCATGCACCGACATAACGCTACGGCGAGATGGGTGAAGTCGCGGCAGACCCCAACCTTCTGCAGATAAGCTCCGTAGGCAGAACGGGTCTTGTCCGCCTTCTGATAGTCGAAGCGAATGTGATTGTGCACGAAATCCAGGATCGCTTGCACTCGCGGCCACCCTGGCTGGGTCTTATCAAACAGTTGCCAGGCGATGTCCGAAAGAAGGTCCGTCTCGCAGTAGCGGGATCCCAGAACGTACACCAAGGTCTCATCGGGCAAATCGCGGATGTTGTGCTGCGCCGCATCGTGAGGAACAAAGTCGGGTAGTCCGCCGTCGTAAATCTCAAACGCGGTCGAGATGGTAAGCCGGCCAGCGGGTGCGGTCAGTCTTGTGCAGACGTTGCCGAAGCCATCAAGGTAGTCCCACGTCTCGACAGGTGGCGAAAATGTCAGTGACTCCGGCGTCAGTAAGTCAGAGCGCCGCGTCGGGTGCACCTTGAGCGTCAAGAGCATCGGCGTGGGTCTTGGACATTCGTACGCGATAGTGAACCCAGCCTTGATCTGCATCATCGCTTCCCAGTGTCGACAGATAACGAGAAGCAGACCCCGGGGTTCAGGGTGATCCGATGAAGTTTCATAGCGGGAGAAACTTGACCGCTTTTCCTAGAGCCGGAGACGGTGCCAAGGGCCGGTCAAGAACTTGCGCTAACGCATTCGCTCATTGGCACCTGTAGGACCCTAGAAGTCCGGCAGCGGTGCAGCTGGGGCGCTTGAGCGGGCAGTGAGACCGGCCTGCTAAGGGTAGTCCGGCAACGATGCTCGACGGTCCGCAGTGAGATGGTCAACTAGCCCGCCCTCAGTGTCCTCAGCGCCGACCGTTAACGACACGGGGAGGCAGAACGCAAATAGCACAGCGGCGATGTCGCCCCGATATGCCTTGCATGGTGTCGAGATAGACCGCGGACGCGCAACACGCCCTGTCGCCCGTATCAATCACAAGTCCAACTACTTACACCGGAACGGCCCATTCATTGGACTGCGGAGCGCCTCCATGAGAAGCACAGGCCGAATCACCTGGACGGCCGCGTTAAGTTCGGAACCGGACGTTGCTACGCAAGTTGTCTGCGCCGAGGGCAAAAAGAGGAGAAGAACACGATGAAAATCATTGCCACTATTATGATCGCGGCAGCCTTGGTGAGCGCCCCGTTTGTCGCAGTGGCTCAGGATGCCAGCACAGCGACCACGGCGGCTACCGAGGCGGGCGTATCGGCGAAGACCAACTATGGATCGCTCATTTCCAGCCTCAACTCTGGCAAGATGGCGGACGTCAAGACGTTCACGTCCGCCTCAACGGTGAAGTGCGTGAACGTCTCGACGCTCAAGGGTGACGCTGCTGGTGATGCTGCAGCCCTGGACAATGCGCTGACCAAGAGCGCCACGCTGGTGATCGAACTTAAGACCGCAATCAAAGCGAACGCCGATCTTAAGGCCAAGCTCGATACGGCCACCTGTCCGATCGAAAAGATCGTCGCAGTGACGACGGAGGCTGATGGCTCCTATACGGTCTACGTCGACGACCGAACCTGATCACGTTACCCGCTGCCCCGGCCTCTTCTGTAGAGGTCGGGGGTTTTTGCGTTTCGGGGGGCTGCCGGTAGCGCCCTTTAGATCAACCGCAACTAGCTCGTATTAGTCTACCCGCCGAGTCGGTTTCCAAGTTCAACCGATCTTCGCTGTAGTTCTGTATTACGGCCTGCCCGGGCGCAATTACGCGAACCTCCCCCTTGGACCGCACGGGATTGTTGCTGATCCTAACATCGGAGGTTGACTTGCCGGTGACCGGGTGGCCGATGAGCTTCTTCACCTCGGAAGCGCCGCAGTCGGCCACCGGTAGCGAGTTGACAGGCGGGCGACTGGTGCTCGCGCACCCACCCAGAATGAGAACGGCGGCTAGACCGACGGAAGCAAGAGGGCGGTGCGACAAAGCAACTCTCGGACAGGAAACGGGTCGCCGATCTCGCGCATCCCAATCCGCCGGAATTAAGCCGATGAGCGGCGCTCAGTGGTCGCTCCACAGGTGAACGGTGGCGCGGCCGCCGGTCTCATTGTGATGTTTTTCGGCAGCTTCGATCCCGGTGGCAACTGCATCGGTCTGCTGCGCGGCTGGGTGGGGGTGGCGGCACGCCGTGGGGCAGGGATGTGCATGGGATGCGGTGCCGCCTAGTCGGGCGAGGGTTGATCAGCCGACGAGCGGTTGTACCCCACGAGGGGTGACAGGGTCCTGACTCCAGTTTCAGCGAAATTGCAGGTGCGACCAGGACCACAGCGATCGCAGCGGGCGACCCGGCCACAAGGCGCCCGCTGCTAGGGTCGCGTCGAAAGAAGGCTGGATAGCGACCCGATCGATACAGCACCATCACGTCAGCGAGCACTCGGAACAAAAGCTACTCGTGCTGGTTGTCTAGCTGCCGAGACCCCAAGCCTCGGCGATAGAGGACTGCTCTACGGACCCCGGTGCCGCCATGCGCCGGGGTCTAGTATTTATCAGGCCGTTCCAGCAATTTTGCTGACAGACAAGCGCTTTCCCCGCTCCTCAAGGAACCGAGGCTTTTTGCGTTTCAGGAATCTGCTGCGCCACGGCCATGCAGGACTATGACCTTCCCCAAATCGCGATCGACGAGCTCATCCGGTTGTCCGAGGAGGTCGGCACGCCGATCAAGGATCGGCCGGAGTTTCAGATCCTGTGGGACGAGCGCCTGGTGATGGGAGGGGACAAGAAGCGCTGCCACATCACGCAGCGCGGCAAGAGCTGGCTGCAGCGGAGTGGCCTTATTCCCGCAGGAAGTGAACCGGCACCCTGAGCGTCATCGACCAAGGTTAGGCGTAGCGGTTTGCCCGATGGCACACATAGTGAAGGTAGACGGCGGCACCGCGTGAGGCGGAGATGGACTTTGCGGTGCCGCCAATCGGGCGAGGGTTTAGAGCCCGAGTAGCATCGAAGCTAACAGGCTCATGCTGATGCCCCCTTGATGCCTGGTTTCAGGGAAACTGCAGGAGGCAGATTCCAGCTGCCACGAGGAGCAAGGTCCTATTCATTCAGCAACAGTTCAGCGTCGTCGCCGTACCGGGCCACCCCATGACCCCAACCGCCGAACAACGTCACAGAATCGCCGAGCAGCTAGCGCGCAAGAACCGTGGCCTGCTTACTTGGCTAGGCTTTGGCTTCGTGGCGATACTCGCCATCACCTTCATGGCCTTTGAGCGAACGACAGTTCCCTCGGGTGATGCCGCCAATGCGGCATTCGAACAGCTGCTACAGCCAGCCGGAGAGAACAGGGTCTACAACCTTGACGGTAAGGCGCGGATGGAGCGGAATATAGCGCCGACGGGCGATGTTAAATGTCGAGTACACACCGACCGGCAAGGTGACCGCGCCTATGACTACGACTGCGTTGCCACGGTGACGGACGCCAAGGGTTGCCGGGGCTTCGTCCCCTTTTACATCGAGACATCCTCTATCGGGCGCATCAGCCGCCCTGTATCGGACTCCTCGGCCGCTGCAATCCTGCAAAGCACCCAGCTCCCTACCGTTACCGACTGCAGTACTTGAGCGAGTCATTGCATGCAATTTCGGTGAGTTCGGTGATCGGCTGAGGCGGCAAGCGGAAGTAGAGCGCCGCTGGCGTTCGCACATGCTTCGCCGCGCCCTCAATGCGGGGCCTCCAGTACCGTGGGGTCGGTAAGCGCCGGACCGGATGAAGTCTCGAAGGCCAGCTTAACCGAAAATGCGAGCTCGTCCTGCAGCCGGACCCTGATGACAAGCTCCTTGGTGGACCCGTCGTAGGGCAGCAACTCGCTAGCCAGTTCGGTCAGTGCCAGCACTGCTTGGTGACGAGCCCTCTGGTCGCTTGCGCACTCGACGCCGAGGTCGTCTCGGGTCCAATGGTCACCGTCGAAAATATCAAAGAAGTACCGCATGATAGCCTCCCGCCTTAACGCAAAGACGTGGCAAGCCGGGCTTGGTTGCAAACTCTCGACATGAGTTGAACACGAACGCTTGGGGGCGCTAAAGCGTCGTTAGCTTCGAATCGATGCTGATGGGCCGCGGCAGAGTTGCGCAAGCCGGCCCCCCCCGGGAGGAGCATCATGCTTAGGGGCCGATATGGGGTTGGCTGGATGATCGTCGCGTGGCTTGTACTGGTCGCGCTTCTCGGGGCCGGAATCTACCTAGTGGGCAATGGAGCCCGCCTGTTCGGGAGCTAAGCGGGCGGGTCGCAAATACCATCAATCTCGGGGAACCACGGAACGCGCGCGGAACAGCGGGCGGCCAGGCCTCGTGGCCGCCCGCTGCTAGGGTCGCGTCTGACAAAGGCTTTTCTGATGCGACCAAAACCCCGCTAGTTCAGCCTGTCGAGGTAATCGCAGGTCTCGCGGGTCTGGCGATCGGTGCCGTAGTCGAAGATTCCCTGGCGGTCGTTCGGGCCGTCGCGCCGCTCAGCCTCGCTGCGCGGCAGGACCCTGGCACGTTCGACATTTGCGTCGGCACCGGCTTCAACATCATCTCGGTCGAAGAAGGTGACGAGGCAGACCAATTCTTCGCGTGGCCCACCACCGCCGCCTCCACCACCACCGCCGAAGCCGCCACCGCCGATGATAATGCTAAAGCTAAGGTTGGGGCCCACCCGGCGGCTAACAGGGTAGTCGTCGGCGAACTCGTTCGAGACAAGATAGCGGGCAGACACCCAGCCATCCGGGCCCGGGTGGGTAATGAAGCACCAGCCGCTCGAGCGGCAGCGCTGAACGTTGACGTTCTCACCCCGCGCAAGGCGGTCGACAACGCGGTAGGAAGTGCCGGGCCCCGAGCGGACATTGACAGACCCGATGGCCTCGGCGGCGGTGACGGCGGGAACCGCCGCGAAGGTAGTCATCAGTAACAAGCCAGATAGCAGAAGCGGTTTCATGTTTTTCCTTTTGTTGTTCTGCTGCAGTCGACCGCAGCCGGCCCCACCACCCAGTGAGGTCCAACCACCGCCATTCGAAACAATCGTTGGGCTCTCGCCCGCTTAGCGCAGCGCAGCCTCGGTTGTGCCAGCCGGGCGCAGCATTTTGCCGTAGACCCAGCCCATCCGGTCACCTCCGGCCGTAATCAAGACCCAGCCGCCATCATCCTTGATCACGGTGACCTGCGTTCCACCTTTCAGGGTGAACAACTGGGGAGTAGTTTTCCGCGGCCCGCTTCTGACGCGAAGCGACTCCACCGCGACGGTGTGGGTAAAGGTCGGCGCCGGCAGCGCCTCCAGCGGCGGAGCTGGGGTTTTGGGGACTCGCGTCGCCACCGGCACCGATTTCGCGATATTGAGTGCCTCGGCTTTCACCGTTGGCATGTAGGCGATATAGCTCGGCAGTCGTTTCTGCGCTTTGACCGTGGTCGAGGCTGCTACTTTGGCCACTGTGTCGGCAGTGAAGCTCAAGCCGCTGACTGTCATAGCGCCTGCAAACAGCGCGACGGTTGAAAACAATGCTAGCGACACAATTGCGCGGGCCATTTCAGCTCTGTTGTTGTCAGTTGGCTAAGCGACGGTCGAATTTCCGAGCCGGGGGCGGCCTTTTTGGGGACTCCGGCCGTCGCTCGCCGAGAGTCAAACCTTCATGTGGGCACGCCGTTCCCGGTGGCGACTTCGGTCGCCATTGGAACCGCGGCACTAGTTGCTGCCTGCGTGGCGCTTGACAGGCCCCCTGTCCGGTCGTCCATTGCTGGCGCGGCAGCGTAACTCAACTCTGGGGCGACGGAGATGATGCGTGGCCCTCCAGGTTGTCAGCAGCCAAACCTCAACCCAGATCGAACGCTACCGCGCGAGGGTGACGCGAGTTTCCGTTCACAACCATCCGATGGCGAGCATCCAGGCGGCGATGTTCAGCTTCCGAAGGCAGTTTCGCAACCATGTAGGCTTCCTGCCAGGCGAGTTGCGACGCGCCACCGATCAGTGCCAGCCCAATTGATGCCCATAACTTAGCGGCCCCCTAAGCGAGTACCACTACGGCGATGATGAACACTGAGATGACCGCCACGGTGGTTGCGTAAAGTACGATCCCCGAGGTGTCGTCCCGGCCGACGCGCCTACGCTCGGCCCGGGCACTTGGTACCACTCCGGCGCCAGGCTTGCTTGCGTCAGTCATCCCGATGTTCCCGGATACCCTGTGCCGCAGCAGCGGCACTATCCCTGGCAGTCTTGCTCCTCGTGCGGCGCATCCCGTAGGCGATGGCCAAGCCCAGGACGATGAATCCACCCACCACGACAAGGAACCAGGGGCGTCGTCAGCAGAGTGATGAAACTGTGGGATTCGAGTTGGGATTCCATGGGCACTCTCCTTTGACGTAAGAGAACCCAACCTGTTGCTGCTCCGGTTGATGCGGAGCAGTCTGGGACCGCGCCGCGGGGGAAGCAGCCGGTCCATCCATTAGCAGACAGTCCCGGAAGCCCGGTGACCTTGGTTCCTTGCCCGATTAGCAAGTGTCATTGGCAAGGTTACAGTGTCGGTCTAGCCTAAAGAGACACTAGTTCGAACCGGGCGAGGGTCTGATGACATCGAATTTCACCGTGCATAACGCGGCGGGGTACGAACAGCTGATGGGGCGTTGGAGCCGAGAGCTAGCGCCCGCATTCATCGAGTTCGTTGGAATTGGCACCAACGAGAAAATCCTGGATGTTGGCTGTGGCACCGGAAGTTTGACCCTCGAACTTGCGAGCCGAACCGAGGCCGGCGAGATAGTGGCTATCGATTATTCCCCGACTTTCGTCGAGGCTGCGAGGCAGCGCAACAGTGATCCGCGCGTGAGCGTCCAGCAGGCAGACGCTACGGCCCTGCCGTTTGCTGACGGTTCTTTCGATCGTGCTTTGGCGCTGCTTGTCCTGCACTTTGTGTCCGACGCTCCGCTTGCCATTCGCGAAATGCGTCGCGTCGTCAAGTCAGGGGGCACTGTCGGGGCGGTTGTTTGGGACCATTTTGGCGGCATGACCGGCATGCGAATGATTGTTGACACTCTAGCAGGCCTCTCGGAGGCGGGGCGACAGCTTCGCAACCGGTATGTCTTCCAGCCGATGATGCAGCCAGGTGAAATGAAGCAAGCCTTCGTCGACGAGGGGTTAGACAGGGTCGTCCAAGACCAGTTGATGATGCGCATGACCTACCGGGATTTCGATGACCTCTGGGCCCCCATCGCGGCGGGCGAGGGGCCGATCGGCAAATATGTTGGAAGTCTTGAGCCTACCCAGTTGAACCAGGTGACCGCCGCCGTGCGCGATGCCTATGAGTGCGGTAAACCCGACGGCCCGCGGTCTTTCGCCAACGTGGCCTGGGCAAGCCGAGGCATTGTATCTTAGCCGTCGCCACCAACGGACCATGCAAACTCGTAAGCCCGCTGCCTGGTCAGGATGAACGCCAACAGGTCGCCTCAACGCCGTCCGTGGATCTTGTCCGTGACATCCACTGCTGAGTCGCGCCGTTTGTCGAGGTAAGCAGCCAAGTCCCGCAAATCGACCCCTCGCGCGGCCTTGCTGCTGTCCTCAATGCGGATGAGGGGGATGTCGATCTCGCCCGCATCGACTTTCCGAACGAACTTTTCTGTACTGAGGTGAGGGAAGAAGTCCGCCGCGACCTGTGCAGCCGGGACAATTACCTTGCCATCATACATGGCCATCAACATCCAGATGGTCTTCATCGGTCCGCTGCTCAGAGGGCACCGCCAGTTCCCGCGCGATCCCATTTATTCCCGGCTGAGTTCGCCAAGCCTTAGGGTTATCCTTAGGGCGAACAGCAACGTGATCGGTGCAATTCCTGCGGTATCAACGAATTACGTTGGGTAAATGGCGGAGAGAAAGGGATTCGAACCCTTGAGACGGTTCCCCGCCTACACACTTTCCAGGCGTGCGCCTTCGACCACTCGGCCATCTCTCCGCATGCAGCGGGCCGGGCGGGCCCGGGTCTGCGTGTCCGGGGCCTGAGCCTGCCGGAGCGGGCGCAATATACTCATCGACGTCGTGACCGCAAGGCACATAACGCGCCGATGACGGGGATTGCCATGAAGGTCGGGCAAAGTTGTCTTGTCCGGCGCGTGGACCGCGTGGCAGAAGGGTTGCCAGCAGCCGGCGGAGCATTGGGACCCCGCACGGCGCATCCCGGACGCGACGGACCTCGATGCGGCTTTTTCTCAGGCTCTTGGGCACCTGGCTCCTCGGTGTGGCGCTGATCCTGTTGATCATCGACGGCACGCGCTCGCTCGGCGGCAACCAGCTGATCTTCACCTCGCTTGCCGAGAACTGGACCTGGCTCAATGCCGAGAGTCTCGCCACGGTGCGCGAGTTTCTCGCCGGTCGTTTCTTCGGCATGGTGCTCGAGCCGGTCTCGGAGGCGATCTTCGCCATGCCGGGGTGGGCGGTGCTTGCCGTGCCCGGCGCGCTGCTGGCCTGGGCCGGCCGCTCGCGCAAGACCCGGCTATTCGTCCGGCACGACCAGATCTGACGGGAGCCCGATCTTGACGCTGCACGACCGCGACGGCTTCACCGCGTTTGTCACGACGCTTCCCGGGGTGACGCTGCACGAGCAGTGGGAGGCGCTGGTCGCCAAGGTCGGCGGCAAGGTGTTCTGCCTGCTCGGCGACGCCTCGGGCGATATCGTGTTCAAGGTGGGTGAGATCGCCTTCGATGGGCTGACTGACCTCGAGGGCATCGCGCAGGCGGCCTATTTCGCCAAGCGTCAATGGGTGCGGGTTTCGCCCGGCGCACTCGAGAGCGAACTCGCCGAAGGCTATATCCGCGAGTCGCACCGGCTGATCGCCGACAAGCTGACGCGCAAACTCAAGGCCGAGCTCGGCATCTGAGCAGCACGTTGACGAAGTCGTTCAGGCCTTCTTAACTACCCGCATAAGCCATGAGGGGGCGAGGATGGTTGCGGGATTGCTTTATGTCGTCGGGCTGATTGCGGTGCTGGCGACGATCGTCGTTGCGGGCTTCGGGGCGCCCGGCCTGATCCAAATGGTCAATACGGCGCTCGATACGCCCGGCTCGGACCTGCTCGGCACGCTGGTCGACGTGGCGCGGCTGCTGCAGTGGGCGGTGCTGCCGTTCGCCGGTGGGCTGGTGCTGATGGGGCTCGGGCGCATCGTCATGCTGCTGGGCGCCATCAACCGGGCGCTGCGCGGCAACGCGTAGAGCGTTCTCTATCCAGATGCACCGGCGCAGCACGGACGTCATTCCCGCGCAGGCGGGAACCTAGTGGGATGCCGCTGCAATCGCCGAGGTCCGAGACATCCCACTGGGTCCCCGCCTGCGCGGGGATGACGCCGGTGGGAGGGTCAGGGTCGGACCCCACCACTGGGCCGGTGCAGTCTTGAATGAAGCGCACTGATGCAGAAACGGGCGGCTTCTTGGCCGCCCGTCTGGTGTCGTGTAGTTGGGCCTCGGATCAGGCGCGCGGCTGCGGTACGATGCGGAGGTACGGCTTCAGCGTCTTCCAGCCTTCGGGATATTTTTCGCGCGCCGCTTCGTCGGAGACGGCGGGGACGATGATCACGTCTTCGCCCGACTTCCAGTTCACCGGCGTCGCCACCTGGTGCTTGGCGGTGAGCTGCAGGCTGTCGATGACGCGCAGGATCTCGTCGAAGTTGCGCCCGGTGGAAGCCGGGTACTCGATCTTGAGCTTCACCTTCTTGTCCGGGCCAACGACGAACACCGAGCGCACGGTCAGCGAATTGTCGGCGTTGGGATGGATCATGTCGTACTTGCGCGCAACTTCGCCCTCGACATCGGAGATCAGCGGGAAGTTGAGCGTGGCGCCCTGCGTCTCGGCGATATCGGCGGCCCAGCCGGCATGGTTCTCGAGCTTGTCGACCGAGAGCCCCATCACCTTGACGCCGCGCTTGTCGAACTCGGGCTTCAGCTTGGCAGTGTAGCCGAGCTCGGTGGTGCAGACCGGGGTGAAATTCTTCGGGTGCGAGAACAGCACGGCCCAACTGCCGTCGATGTAATCGTGGAAGCGGATGCGACCTTCGGTGGTCTCCGCCTCGAAATCGGGGGCGGTATCGCCGATGAGAATTGCCATGATGAACTCCTTGATGCGGGGTCGTTGCCACTTCTGGCAGATGCCGCACGCGAATATCGAACGCGGCCCGGTCGAATGCGACTGCGCCGCATGAAATCTTTTTGTGTTTTGCCGTCAAGCGGCAACAACCGCTTCCCCGAGCGCCGGGTTGGCAGCAAAATCAGCGTGCTAGGGCGCTTTCAAGGAAAGGTCAGAGACTTTTCCGTCTCGGATACGCCGGAGGCAGGAGGTCGAGCGTTCCACCGTTGCGGTGAACCGCGAGGGTCAGATGAGGCCGCTTGCGAAGGCATATTGCAGGGCGGCCACGATTGCCAAAGGCGGCGTCAGAGCCAACGCCAAAGCGAGCGGCTGGCTGAGCCGCGCCACCCGGGCGATGAGGAACACGACGATGATGAAGATCAACGAGACGGCGATGGTCGCCGAACCCTGCGGCAGCCAGTTGAACATGATCGCGCCTCCCGAAGCCCGCGAGCGGGTATCGAGGTGAGCGTGCGCGCCCAGAACTTGCGCCGGCGTTGCACGGTTTGGTCGCGGTTGAATCGAGTTTGAACGATGTGGATTTGAGGGATCGGCGACTCACGATGCTTTTGTGGGCATCGGCACACCCTCGTCCACCCTCCGCGTGTGATGAAGCCCCGGTGGTTCGCCCCTGAGTTTCTAGATACCACCCGCTGCCGCGCCGGCCGGCGCAGGTGCTGCCGCGGCTGCCGCAGGCGAGCCCTTGGGGGCGCCGTTGGTCCAGGTCACATCGAGCCCGGTGAGCGGCACCACCGACAGCGACATCTTGCCCGAACCCTGCTGCAGCTCACGCGAGTGCGCGAGGTAGACCAGCGAGTTGTTCTCGGCATCGTAGATGCGCGACACGCGCAGGCTCTTCCAGATCAGCGAGCGCGACTGCTTGAAGATCTCTTCGCCGCCCTTGTTGGTGTTGATGTTGCCGATGGTGACCGGACCGGCCGCAGCGCAATCCACCGCCGAATAGGACGGATCCTCGAACCAGTTGCCCTGCTGCAGCCGGTCGATCAGCGAACGGTTGAAATAGGCGACATGGCAGACCACGCCCTTGATCTCTGGGTCGGCGACCGCCTCGACATTGATGTCGTTGCCGGTCCAGTCGACCCCGACGCGGCCCACATCGGTGCCGTTATTGTTGCCGCACGCGGCGAGCGCGCCGGTGAGGACGAGGGCGAGACCGAGGGAGGCGAAGCGCTTGAGCATGCTCAGGGGTCCAGGGGTTCGGGGTTAAGGACCGGCCTGATGTGGGGACCTTGCCGGGTTCACGCAACGGCCCGCGGCTGCAATAGTTGCGGGCACGGTCGCTCAGGTGTGTCCGTGCCTGGCTGCGGGGCCGTGCGGATGGTCGATATGGCCGAGGTCGCGGCCGGGATCGATGCGGTCGCGCACCAGTTGCTTGATCTGCTTGGCGTCGGGGAAGCCGCCGTCGCGCTTGCGCTCCCAGATCAAGACACCATCGAGATGGATCTCGAAAATGCCGCCGGTGCCGGGGATAAGCGATACCTCGCCCATTTCGAGGCCGAAGGTCGAGAGCACCTCCTGCCCCATCCAGGCGGCGCGCAGCAGCCAGTTGCACTGGGTGCAGTAGGTAATGGCGAGCTTTGGTTTGTCGGTCATATCTGCGGGTCCGCCCAGGAGGAAAAGACATTGGTCGGCAGCACCAGCACGTCGTCACCCTCATCTTCGCGGCTCTTCAGCGCCACCAGTTGCGCCGTGGTGGAGTTGACGCGTTGCGCCAGGAGCCGAGCGATCTGCAGCAACCAGGACGGGTGCGCCTCGAGTACGTTCAGGGCGTCGTTGATGACGTAGAGCTGAACATCGGTCACGGCGCGCACCGTTGCCGAATGCGGGCGTTCGAGCAGGACGCTCATTTCACCGAAGATGGCGCCGGGCTGCTTGATGGTGGAGACGAACTTGCCGTCGCGCAGCACTTCGACCTCGCCTTCCTTCAGCACCATGATGCTGCCGCCGGCCTGCCCGCCTTGCACGATCAGCTCCGTGCCGGCGGGGAAGAAATCGAACTTCAGCCAGCTTTCCGTCTCTTGACCCGCCACCAGAGCAACTCCCGTTATTCGAGCAGTGCGAAGATCTTGTCGAACATATCCTGATCCTCGCGGACCTTGGCCTGCCGCCGCATATCGACCAGCAGCGCCGTGGTCTTGTGCAGCCGCGCCGCGAGGAGTTTGGCGATATGCCGCGCCGCGGCCGGGTGCGCATCGAGGAAGGCGTCGGCGTCTTCGGCCACATGCACTTCGGCGCCGTTGCGGGTCCTGACCGTCGCCGAGTGTGGCAGGTCGAGCAGTGCCGACATGTCGCCGATCACCGAGCCGGGGTCGCCGATCGCCGCCACCGTGCTGCCGTCGCGCACCACTTCGAGATCGCCGGACTTGAGGATGTAGAGCTTGCCGGTCCGCGCTCCCTCGCTCACCAGCACCGCCCGCGGTCCTAATACGCTCACCGGCAACGTCGCCGCCGCCACGAGGATCTGCTCCATCAACCAGCCTTCTAGCCCAACCCACCCGAATACATGGGCGATGGTAGCCGAGCTTTGCGGGGATGCGAAGTCATTCGCGACGCCACGCGGATTGTGCTGGCCCTTGGTGGCGCGCGCGGCGTATGGAGGCGTCCGCGCCGGTCATCGCCGGTGGCAGAACGCAACTCCCGTCCCCGGTCAGCTGCCGGGCCCGACCTCAGGAGACAAGACCATGGATACGTCCGTCCTCGGCCGCCCGGCCGAGATTCCGCTCGACCCGGCCAGCGCCGTGCTCGACCGCGTGCCGAACCCGCATCCCGATATCGACTACCTGATCCGCTTCACCGTGCCGGAGTTCACCGCGCTCTGCCCGATCACCGGGCAGCCGGATTTTGCGCATCTCGTCATCGACTATGTCGCCGACCAGTGGATGATCGAGTCGAAATCATTGAAGCTGTTCATGTTCTCCTATCGCAACCACGGCGCCTTCCACGAGGCGACGACGGTGGAGATCGGCAAGCGCCTCAATGAGGCGCTGGCGCCGCGCTGGCTCCGCATCGGCGGCTACTGGTATCCGCGCGGCGGCATCCCGATCGACGTGTTCTGGCAGACCGGCTCGGCGCCGGCCAATTTGTGGCTGCCCGAACAGGGCGTGCCAGGCTATCGCGGCCGCGGCTGAAGCGCTGATTTCGTCGTGCTTGAGCGCGACGCGAGCGTTCCACTATGGTCGGCGGAGACGAGCGGGAGTCGAAACAGGTGAGTCGTGACGTGAGCAGCGGGCAGCGGCCCCGCTACCAGCTGCTCGATCTCTTACGCGGCGTGGCGATCATCGCCATGGTTATCTTCCACATCGCCTGGGACCTCTACTATTTCGGCTACTCGGACGTCGACGTCACCACGGTCTTCGGCTGGGTGGTGTTCCAGAAGTCGATCCTCTCGAGCTTCCTCCTCTTGGTCGGCGCCGGGCTGGTGCTGGCGCATGGCAAGGCCATCCGCTGGAACAAGTTCTGGCGCCGCTTCGGCATCCTGGTCGTCTGTGCGCTGCTGGTGACCGCCGGCACCTACTGGATGTTCCCCGACTATTTCGTGTTTTTCGGCGTGCTGCATGCCATCGCGCTGTTCTCGCTGATGGGCCTCGCCTTCCTCAGGCTGCCGCCCTGGCTCGTGGCGGCCATCGGCATCGGCATCATCGCGGCGAACCTCCTCTACAACGACCCGGTGTTCTCAAGCCGCGAGCTCGGCTGGATCGGCTTCTGGCCGACCTCGCCGCCGACCAGCGACGTGGTGCCGATCTTCCCCTGGTTCGGCGTCGTGCTGCTCGGCGTCGCCGCGATGCGGCTGATCCTCGCCTCGCCGCTGGCCGAGGACCTTGGGCACTTCCACAGCAAGGAGCCGCTGGCGCGCGGGCTCGCCGTGATGGGCCGCTGGAGCCTGCCAATCTATGTCTTCCACCAGCCGCTGATCATCGGCGTGCTGTGGGGGCTGACGCAGCTCTCGGCGCCGGTGCTAGCGCCGCCGGTGCTGAGCCTCAGCCAGGACTTCGTCAAAAGCTGCAACGCCTCGTGCGTCGGCACCGGCTCCGACCTCGCCCGCTGCGAGCGCTATTGCGGCTGCGCCGTCGAGCAGGTGGAAACCGGGAACCTCTGGGAAGCGGTCGCGGCGACGAACCCGACGCTGGAGCAGAACACGCAGCTCAGGGCCGTGGCCCAGCTTTGTACGGCGATGGCGGATAAGACGCAGTAGGACCTTCACATCTAGCTGGTGCAATCTATTGCCCAGATGCTCGAACTCTTCCCTTCTCCCCTGAGGGGAGAAGGTGGCGCGAAGCGCCGGTTGAGGGGTCAAGCGGTGCCATACGCGCTCGCTGAGAAGCTGAACCCCTCACCCAAGTTCCGCTACGGACTTTCGGTCCTAGCTCCACTTGCCCTCTCCCCTCAGGGGCGAGGGGACGGTAGAGCCGCCACACCCAGAAGGGGCCTGGCGACCCGACTCTGTGAAGCGCCCTAGTTCTGCTCCTTGTGCCCGCCGAAGCCGAGCCGCATCGCCGACAGCATTTTCTCGGCGAAGTTGTGCTCCTGGCGGGAGCGGAAGCGGGTGAACAAGGCGGCGGTCAGTACCTCGGCCGGCACGGCTTCCTCGATCGCCGCTTCCACCGTCCAGCGCCCTTCGCCGGAATCGGCGACGTGGCCGGAGAAGGCTTCGAGCCTGGGGTCCTTGGCGAGCGCGATGGCTGAGAGGTCGAGCAACCAGGAGGTGACCACCGAGCCGCGGCGCCAGACTTCGGCGATGTCGGCGACGTTGAGCTCGAAGCGTTCGCCCGGCGGCAGCACTTCGGCGTTCTTGCTCTCGAGGATGTTGAAGCCTTCGGCGTAGGCCTGCATCATGCCGTATTCGATGCCGTTGTGGACCATCTTGACGAAGTGCCCCGCGCCCGCCGGACCGGCGTGGATGTAACCCTGTTCGGCGCGCGGATCGAGGCTGCCGCGACCGGGCGTTTCCTCGATATCGCCCTTGCCGGGGGCGAGCGCCGCAAAAATCGGATCGAGATGATCGACCGCTGCTTTCTCGCCGCCGATCATCAGGCAGTAGCCGCGATCAAGCCCCCAGACGCCACCGGAGGTGCCGACATCGACATAGCGGATGCCGGTCTTCTGCAACTCGGCGGCGCGGCGGATATCGTCCTTGTAATAGGAGTTGCCGCCATCGATCAGGATGTCGCCCGGCGCGACGCAGGAGCTCAGGTGCGCAATGGTGCCCTCGGTGATCTTGCCGGCTGGCAGCATCACCCAGATGGCGCGCGGGCTGTCGGTCAGCGAGGCGACCAGCGCCTCGAGCGTCTCGGCGGGCCGCGCGCCGTCAGCGGCCAGCGCGGCGCGGGCCTTGGCGTCGATATCGTAGACGGCGACGTCGTGCCCGGCGCGCATCAGCCGTTTGGCGATATTGCCCCCCATGCGGCCTAACCCGACAATACCGATCTGCATGATGCACACTCCACTGTAGCGACTGACGCGGGGGGTGTTATACGCGACATCGAGACAACGGGGGCAGCCCCGTGAAGGCATTGTTTTGGTCGCGAGATCGAACCGGAAAGGTCTGCAACCTTTCCTGATCTCGCTCTTGGTTTTGTCGCGAGATCGAACCGGAAAGGTCATGCAACCTTTCCTGATCTCGCTCTAGGGAGGAACGACTATGCGGGTAGTGATCACCGGGGGCGCAGGAAACCTGGGCAGCAAGCTCCGGGAGCACCTGGAAACGGCCGACTGGGTGGAGGAGATCGTCGCCATCGACGTCGCGCCCTTCACCGCGGGCAAGAAAACCCGGGTGGTGGTTGCCGATCTCGCCGACCCCTATGACGAGCGCTGGCGCAAGGAGGCGCAGGCCGCCGACGGCATCGTTCATTACGCCTCGGCCAACCCGGCGCCCAACTCGAGCTGGGCCGAATCGGCGGCTTCGTTCGACATGACGGCGAACCTGCTGGAGCAGGCGGGCGGCGGCACGAAACCCTGCCGCTTCATCTTCGCCTCGTCCAATCACGCCATGGGCGGCTACAAGGATGCGCCGCTGCCGGCCGACGGGAAGCTCAGGATGTCGACGCCGCATATCAGCGGCACCCGCTATTACGACGACGGCTACAAGTGGGGCTCGGCCTATGGCGCCACCAAGGCGCTGGGGGAGCGCGTCTGCGCCGCCCGGGCGGCCGCTACCAATGGTCGGATCACTGCTGTGTCGACCCGCATCGGCTGGTGCCAGCGCGGCGAGAACCTGGCGCGCACCATCGCCGGCAGCGGCGGCGGCGATCGCGGCGAGACCGACGCGGCGGTGCTCAAGCGCAACGCGCTGTGGTATCGCAACATGTGGCTGTCGAACGGCGACCACAACCGCCTGATGGTGGCGGCGCTGCGCGCCGACGCCAGCAAGTGGCCAGCCCCGGCGATCGTCGTTTCCGGCATGTCGAACAATACCGGCATGGCCTGGGACCTCGAAGAGGCCCGCGAGTGGATCGGCTACGTGCCCGAGGATAACCTGTGGGCCGACCTCAAGGCCGCCGGGATCGAGTAAGGCAACATTGCCTTCGCTGGCGGAGGCAAGTATGCGGCTGGTATGGTGCGCGCCGCGGTGCGCACCCATGACATTAGAGGGACAGCATGAGCTTTGCCGATATCTATGCCCGCGTGGTTGCCTGGGTCGGCGCCGGGGCGATCCTGGCGCGCAGCTTCAACGAACCCAAGCGCAACCCGATCTACGGCAGCACGCCCGATATCCCCGCGGCGCGGCCGCAGGCGATCCCGACGCTGAAGATGCCAACGGCGCGCGGCTGGTCGGGCGACCACAAGCCGACCGCTGCCGCCGGCCTCAAGGTCAACGCATTCGCCCGGGGCCTGAAGCACCCGCGCTGGATGCACGTGCTGCCCAATGGCGATGTGCTGGTGGCCGAGGCGCTGAGCACCCCCGGCGGCGCCATCAAGACGCCGTTCGACTACGCCATCTTCACCACCATGCGGCGCGCCGCGGCGGTGGGGCAGAGCCCCAACCGCATTACGCTGCTGCGTGATGCCGATGGCGATGGCGTCGCCGAAGAGCAGCACACGCTGATTGAAGGCCTCAACCAGCCGTTCGGCATGCAGCTGATCGGCGAGACGCTCTATGTCGGCAACACCGATGGCGTCTATGCCTACCCATTCACGGTCGGCGACACCAGGATCACCGCCAGCGGCAAGAAGCTCCTCGCCACCAAGCCGGGCGGCCACTGGACGCGCAGCCTGCTCGCCAGCAAGGACCAGACCAAGCTCTATGTCGGCGTCGGTTCGCAGTCCAATATCGGCGAATCCGGCATGGCGGTCGAAGAAGGCCGCGCCTGCATCTTCGAGCTCGACCTCGTGACCGGCCGGAGCCGCATCTTCGCCGGAGGCCTCCGCAACCCGGTGGGCCTGGCGTTCGAGCCGACGACCGGCGAACTCTTCACCGTGGTCAACGAGCGCGACGGCATCGGCGACGAGACGCCGCCCGACTACCTGACCTCGGTCAAGGATGGCGGCTTTTACGGCTGGCCGTATTCGTACTGGGGCAAGATCGTCGACGATCGGGTACCGCAGGATCCGGCCAAGGTGGCCACCGCCATCGCGCCCGATTTCGCACTGGGCGGGCACACCGCCTCGCTCGGCCTCTGCTGGCTGCCAGAGGGGACGCTCCCCGGCTTCGGCGACGGCATGGCCATCGGCCAGCACGGCTCGTGGAACCGCTCGACGCTCTCGGGCTACAAGCTAGCCTTCGTGTCGTTTGCCGACGGCAAGCCGACGGGCACCCCGCGCGACATCCTCACTGGGTTCCTGTCGCCTGACGAAAGGGACTCCTATGGCCGCCCGGTCGGCGTGGTGATCGCGAGGGATGGCGCCGTGCTGATGGCTGACGACGTCGGCGACGTGATCTGGCGCGTTACTGGGGCCTGAGGCTGTCGGCCTTAGAGCGCACGGCCTGCGGCCCCACCCCCTCCCAGCTTCGCTAAGTCGCTGAAGCGACAAGCTTCGCTTGCCTCCCCCATCAAGGGGGAGGTGTCGGGCCGGTGGATTGGGCTGCATCCTGCCGCAAACACTGAACGGCACCTCCCCCCTTGTGGGGGACTTCGAGCCGTCCCGAAGGGCAAATCGCTCCGGTGGAGCGATTTGAGGGGAGAAGGCCATGAGAGCTGCGCTCGAATGGCAAAGGAGGGGGGTGGGCCAGGGGCACAACTCTCAAGAGCCGCCCCCCCGACACATGACGCCCACATCACGCAGTTACCCGTAGTTTGGCCCGGCGCGAACTGATGGGGGGCCACACCATGCGAATTTCTGCGCTCATGCTGCTTGCCGTTTTCGGCATGGCGGCCGGATCGGCTGCGGCGGCCGACCTGATCGTCGAGGACCCGGAGGCGATTGCCGCGGCGGCAGCCTATGACTGGTCCGGCGCCTATGCCGGGCTGTTCCTAGGCGCCGGCAGCAGTGAGGTCACGCTGGAAGAACCAGGCGGCCTCGCCGACCCGCTCGACCTTGCCGCCGGCGGCTGGCTGGCCGGGATGCGTGCCGGGTTCAACACGCAGGCGGGTGTGCTGGTGTTCGGCGCCGAGGCCGATCTCGCCAAGACCTGGATCGGGGGCAACGGCTCGGCCACCGACGGTGTCGACAGCCGCGACTACAGCTACGACCTCGATTGGCTCGGCACCGTCACCGGGCGCGTCGGCTATGCCGCCGACACGCTGCTGCTCTATGCCAAGGGTGGGCTCGCCGCCGGCGGAGTGCGCTCGACGCTCACTCCCACCGCTCCACTGCCGGCGCCGCCACCGAGCTCCGCCGATGCGGTCGCGACCGGCTGGACGGTCGGGCTCGGCACCGAGTTTGCCTTCAGCGAGAACGCCACCGCCGGCATCGAGTATGATTTCGTCGCGCTCGGCGCCGAGCTCAACTATGCCGGCGGCAGTCTCGATGCGCAGCAGGACCTGCACATCGTCAAGCTCGGCGTGAACTACGGCTTCTGAGCCGCCGCCTGATAGGCCGCATCGAGCTCCGCCAGCACCGAGCGCCCCGGTTTGGGGGCGCCGAGATGCAGGTGGCGGAGTTCGGCCATGAAGTCGTCCGCCATCTGCGGCCCGCCCTCGGCCAGCGCGATGGCGCGGGCCGAAAGTTCCGGGCTGGCCGGCAGGAACTGCGCCCCCCAGGCGCCCAGCTGCACCATCACCGGCACCAGCGCGATGGCCATTTCGGTCAGGTTGTAGATGGTGCGCTGTTTGTGGGTGGGGTCGGCGGCGGCGGTCACCAGCCCCTCGTCCATCAGCCGCTTCAGCCGGTTGGCGAGGATGTTGGTGGCGATGCCCTCGAGCGAGTTGCCATGCAGTTCGCCATAGGTGCGGAAATTGCCGAACATGATGTCGCGCAACACCACAAGGCTCCAGCGATCGCCGAGCACTTCGACGGAAAGGTTGATGGGGCATCCGGATCGGCGATCCACGGGTACGGCTCCTTGTCTTCGATTTCGTCGCACTTTCGAGGTGGAAAGCACTCCGGTCATCCGCTTGCAGTTTACAAGTAGTTTGTAGCTGGGTATACACCTTGCAACCTGCAAGCGGTTGTGGCGATGGGGTCGAGGCGGATATTTTGTCTCATGCTGTCGAATGTCGCTGCCGCCACTCGTCTAGATGGCAGGACATTCTGAGGGACGGAACAATGAGCAAGCATTATGGCTGGGTCGTCGTCGCGGCGGGCGCGCTGATCACTTGCGTGGCAATGGGGGCGATGTTCGCCCTGCCCGTCTATCTGCAGCCGATGGCCGAGGATACCGGCTGGAGCCGCGCCGGCATTTCGGCGGCGATGACCGTCGGCTTCATCGTCATGGGTGTTTCCGGCTTCGGCTGGGGGACGCTCAGCGACCGCATCGGGGCGCGGCCGGTGGTGTTGATGGCGACCGTTCTGCTCGGCGCCGGGCTGTTGCTGGGCAGCCAGGCCAGCGACCTCCTGGTGTTCCAGTTCGCCTATGGCGGGCTGGTCGGTGCGGCGGGCGGCGCCTATTTCGCGCCGATCATTTCGACGACGCTGGGCTGGTTCGACAAGAACCGCAGCCTCGCGGTCTCGCTGGTATCGATCGGCGGCGGCATTGCGCCGATGGTGATCACCCCGTTCGCCAGCTACCTGATCCAGACCACCGGCTGGCGCAGCGCCATGCTGAGCATCGCCATCGGCGCCCTGGTGGTGATCGCGCCGGCGGCGATGCTGATCCGCCGCGCTCCGGCGGTGGCCGAACCCGCCCCGGCGCCGAGCGCTGCAGCCCAGCCGAAGCAGGCTTCGATGGGCTGGTCGGCACTGCGTACGCCACAGTTCATCGTCCTCGCTTCGGTGTTCTTCCTCTGCTGCGCGGCGCATTCCGGCCCGATCTTCCACACCGTCAGCTACGCCATGATCTGCGGCGCCTCGGCCCTGGCGGCGGCGAGCATCTACAGCGTCGAGGGCCTTGCCGGGCTGTTCGGCCGGCTGATCTTCGGCGTGCTGGCCGATCGGCTCGGCGTGCGCCGGGTGATCGTCGGCGGCCTCGTGCTGCAGGCCGTCGGCATCTACACCTACATCTATGTCAGCGAGCTGCCCCAGTTCTACGCGCTGGCGGCCGTGCTCGGGCTCGCTTATGGCGGCGTCATGCCGCTCTACTCGGTGCTGGCGCGCGACTATTTCAACCCGCGGGTGATGGGCACGGTGCTCGGCGGCATGGTGATGACCTCGAGCATCGGCATGGCGTTCGGCCCGGTCGGCGGCGGCTGGCTCTACGATACGTTCGGCACCTACCACTGGCTCTACATCGCCTCGGCCGCCATCGGCATCGCCGCCGCCGCCCTGGCGCTGGCCTTCCCGGCGAAGAAGCGGGATGTGGACGAAGACCAGGTGCCCGGGCAGCCGGTGGCGGCCTGAGGTCGTGAGGCGGTGGACGAAATAGTCCACCGCCCTGCCTCCCCCAGCCGTGCCATCCGGGTGCGGGCCGATACGCGCCAAGCAAGGGTGGTGCCCCATCCACCGGGTCATTCCCGCGAAAGCGGGAACCTCTGCTTTTTTGGCCTTTGCACGATCGCAAACGGAGTTCCCCGCTTTCGCGGGGATGACACCGAGTTTGGGGAACCGGTCAAAGCATTGGCATAACGCTCACGGCTCGCGCAGGAAGCCGGCTGACCGCCGCTGGAGCACGCCGACAATGGTGGTGGCGCCGAGGAAGCCGGTGATGAGGATGGCGCCGAGATCGACCGCGGCGAGCGTCGTCGCGTCAAGGGTGAACTCGACCTCGAGCAGCACCATGGTGAGAATCCAGGCGAGCCCGATGCCGAGCGGCGTCGCCAGCACGGCGGCAAAGGCCGCCAGCAGCACATAGTGCAGCACCGAAACCGACAGCACATCGAAGCGCTTGGCGCCGAGCACTTTTGAGATCACCGCATCGGCCTGGCGCTGCCGGCGTCCGGTGGCAAGGCTGCCGATCAGCACCAGCAACCCATTGCCCACCGCCAGCCCGCCGACCAGCGAGGCGGCAAGCGACAGCTGGCTCAGGGCCCGGGTGATCTGCTCCAGCGTCGCACCGATGGCGATGAAGCGGACATCGGGCAGGAGGGTCGCGAGTTCCCGCTCCACCGCCTCTTCGCGTCCCGGTGCAGCAGTGACCGCACCCAGCAGCGTCGAGGGATAATCGTCCAGCACGCCGGGCGAGAAGGTGGCGAGAAAATCGATGCCGCCCTGCCACGAGTAATCGCGGAAATTGGCGACCTCGGCGGTGATGGTGTCGCCGAAGATGGCGAAGGACAGCTTGTCGCCGAGGTTGATGCCGAGGCCGGCGCGAAGGCTCTGGTGCAGCGACACCAGTGGCGGCCCCTGGTACGCGACAGGCCACCAGTCCCCTGCCACCAGCTTCGATGTCGCCGGCAGCACCTGGCGGTAGGTCAGCGGGATTTCGCCCGAGAGCAGGAACGACGCCTCGGGACCGCGCGGCTGCAACCGCTCCGCCGGGGTGTCGTTGATGGCGCTGAGCGCGCCGCGCAGCATCGGCGTCGCGGCAAAGGCGGTGATATCGCCGCCTTCGTCCTTCAGCTTCTGCAGCGTGTCCACCTCGTCCGAGAAGAGATCGGAGGCCACCAGCGTCGGCGCGTCGAATACCGAGGCGCCCAGGTACTCGTTCCTGAGGTTCACCTGCAGCACCAGCACCACCACCAGCATGGCGAGCGCCAGGCCGACCGAGATTACCACCGAGGAGGCGTTGGAGCCCGGGCTCGAGATATTGCGCAGCGCATAGCGCAACACACGATTGGCGGGTTCTGGCGACTTTCGCAGCGCCTGCCGGGCGAGGAAGATGCCGAACTGGAACAGCACCACCGATAGCACGCTGACGATGGCGAAGGCTGCGACCAGCATCGAATCGTCGGTCATGATGACGGCGAGCCACAGGAACAGGGCGGCAGCCAGCACCAGCGGCACGATGCGCGTCGAAAAGATCAGGCCGGCCCAGTCGATCGGCGGCGCGGCGAGCCCCTTGGAGCGGAACAGCGTCACCGGGCTGATGGTCTGGGCCTGCTGCAACGGCAAGTAGGAGAAGGCGAAAGCGATGAGGAAGCCGACGCCGGCCGCCACCAGCAGCGGCTGGACATGCAGCGTCGGCGCCAGCTCGACGCCGACGGCGGCGCCGATGGCGGGCAGCGCGACGAGCGCCGTGCCGGCCCCGATAACAAGGCCGATGCCGACGCCAACGGCTGCGAGCGCCGCGATTTGCGAAAAGAAATGCACGAAGATGCGAGCTCGCCCGGCGCCCATGCTGCGCAGCACGGCGATGACGTTGGCGCGCTCGGCGACGTAAGCCGAGATGCTGGTCCAGACGCTAACCCCGCCGATCAGCAGCGAGGCGAGGCCGACGATCACCAGGAAGCGCATGAACAGGTCGTAGTAGCGCACCATGGGGCCGAGGCCCTCGCGGGCCGAACGGATGGTCCAGCTCGGGTCGGCAAGGGCGGTCTCCAGCGCCGCCTTGCCGCTATCGGCATCGCCCTCGGTCAGCACCAGCTTGTAGCGAAAGAAGGTGCCGAGCCCGGGGAGCGGCGAGGTGCGATCGGCGAGCACCGCCAGCGCCTCGGTGGTGATGACAGCCGGCAGGCCCAGCCGGAAGCCGCGCACCGCGGCATCGGGCAGGCCACCCAGCGCGCCACGCGCCTCGAATTCAGTACCGGCGATTTCGAGCGTGTCGCCGACCTTGATGCCGAGCTGGTCGAGCATCAGCGGACTGACCAGCGCGCCGAACTTGCCGTCGCGGACCGACAGGAAGGCAGACGGCGTCTCGCCCGACGGCAGTTGCGGGCTATCGACGGCGCCGAGCAGCGGATAGGTATCGCCCACCGAGATCAGGTCGACGAAGGCGCTCTCGGTGCCGACCTCGGCGCGCACATTGGTGTCGACGACATAGGACACGCGCCCGAAGCGCGAGATCAGCGCCAATTCCTCGGCGGTCGCCTGCCGGTCGGCGCGCGACAGCTCGACATCGCCACCCATCAGCACGGCGGCGTTCTCTTCCACCGCCTGCCGGATGCTGGCGCCGACCGAACTGACGCCGGCAATAAGCGCCGTGCCAACGGCGAGGCAGACGATCAAGAGGCCGAAGCGCCTCAAATCGCCGCGCATGTCGAGCAGGCCGATGCGGATAGCCGCAAGGACGGCGCGCATCAGACTGGAACCGAACGGGTTTCGACCAGCTCGCCGGCGGTCATGGTGAACACCCGGTCGGCCCGCGCCGCCAGCGACGGATCGTGGGTGATCAGCACCACCGCGGTACCCTGCTTGCGGGCGAGATCGAACATCAGCTCGACCACCACGGCGCCGGTCTCCTGGTCGAGATTGCCGGTCGGCTCGTCGGCCAGTAGCAGCCTCGGCTTGGCGATCATGGCGCGGGCCAGCCCGACGCGCTGCTGCTCGCCACCCGACAGCGCCGCCGGACGGTGATGCAGCCGTCCACCGAGCCCGACCGCCTCGAGCGCCGCTGCGGCGGCTTCGCGGGTCTGGACCAGCGATAGATCGGGCGAAGCGATTTCCAGCGCCAGGCCGACATTGTCGAGCGCGGTAAGCGACGGGATCAGGTGAAAGCTCTGGAACACGATGCCCAGCGTATGGCGGCGGAACACCGCCAGATCGTCCTCGCTCAGCCCCGACAGGTCCTGCCCGGCGACCACCACCTTACCGGAAGTGGCGCGCTCCAGTCCGGCGAGCAGCATCAGCAGCGAGGTTTTGCCACTACCCGAGGGTCCGACGATGGCCACAACTTCGGACGCTTCGACCCGCAACGAGACGTTCTTCAGAATGTGAAGCGGCTGTGAAGCGACCTCCAGAGTGTAGTCCACGCCGGACGCATCAACGATCGGCGGTGCCGCCTGGGCGCGCGGGCTGGAGGTGTGGTCTTGACTTAGGGCCATTTGGGACTTGCGGTAGGGGACAAACCAAAAGAATGTGCAGGCCGCTCTTGCTTCTTACTGCCCACGGCATGATCTCTGGCATCGTCGGGCGGGCAAGTCAAAATAGAAGCGGACCGAATAGCCGGCCGCATACAGATTTCAGCGTTACTGAACGCATGAACGCCGTTGGAGGGCGTGGGACGAGATGAGACAGCACCTGCATGCCGCTATGGCCGTGGCCGCCATGACGCTGGCGGGAATGGCGACGCCGGCGATTTCCGGGCCAGTAGAAGTCTTGGAGTCGTACGTGGGCAACTGGAAGGGGGCGGGCGCACTGGTCGGGGGCCAGAACCCGGAGCCGTTCCGCTGCCGCCTCGGCATTTCCAAGGGTAACCTCAACAAGATCAACTATGCCGGCCGGTGCAGCCTGATCGACATGAACCTGTCGGTCAGCGGCACCATCGCTTTCGATGACAAGGCGCAGCGCTACCAGGCGGTGATGAGTTCGAATGCCGGTTTCACCGGCCTCGCGGTCGGCCAGATCAAAGGCGACACGATCAATTTCGACCTGCGCGAAAAGCAGCAGGATCGCGGTGGCAACGATGTGCGCATCGGTTCGCGGATTCTGCTCGAGGGCGACTCCATCACCGTCGACTTCGAGGTCGAGTTCAACAATTCCGGCCAGATCCTGACCGCCTCGGTGCCGTTCTCGCGCTAGAGCAGGATTGCGTTTCATTGAATCGCACTCCTGCTCCAAGTCGTTGTCTTGTCGCGAGATCGAACCGGAAAGGTCTGCAACCTTTCCTGATCTCGCTCTAGGCGCCACACACGGCGACTGCAGCGTTCCCAGCCGCGGCCGCCGCTCCAGCTAAGTCACGGAAGTCGCATCGCTTTTGATCCAGATCAAAGCGATGCGAGCTGCTGCGTGGTGAATTCGGGCACCGCAAGCAAGGACCGTTCAGATGCCTCCCGAAGCCGTCATCGTCGTCACCGCCGTAGTCGCCGCCTTCTGCCTGTTGCTGGGTACGCTCGCCTGGGTGCTGTGGTACACCAAGGACACCCCGCGGCCCGCCCCCCGGGACTGAATGCCGCTGCGACAAACCTCACCACGTACCGCGCCGCGGGAGAGTGTAAGGCTCACCCCCGATGGGCGAGCGTCTGGACATCCACAACTCCGAGACCCCCGTGCTGTGCCGCAGCTGCGAAGCGCGTCACCGAGGCATGTGCGGCGCTCTGAAGCCTGACGAGCTGGTCGAACTCGCGCGCCACACCCACAAGGAACGGCACGAGCACGGCGACGAGTTGATCGGCGACAGCATGGCGATCCGCTCCTACGCCACTGTCATGCGTGGCGTGATCAAGCTCAGCAAGGTGCTGGAGGATGGCCGCCAGCAGTTGGTCGGCCTGCAGTTCGCCCCGGATTTCCTGGGCCGGCTGTTCGGGCGCGAAAGCGTCCTCACTGCCGAAGCGGCTTCCACCGTCGACCTCTGCGTCATCCCGGTTCCGGCGCTGGAGCAGATGATCGCCACCACGCCTGCCCTCGAACACCGGCTGATGCAGCAGACGCTGCGCGAACTCGACGAGGCGCGCGACTGGATGGTGACGCTCGGCCGCAAGACCGCGCAGGAAAAGGTGGCGAGCTTCCTCCACCTCATCGCCATGCACGCCGACCCAGCGGCCGAGCCGGTCGACGGCGTTACGTTCGAGCTGCCGCTCACCCGCTCCGACATCGCCGATTTCCTCGGCCTCACGATCGAGACGGTGTCGCGCCAGCTGACCAAGCTGCGCCAGGCGGGGGTGGTCTCGATCACCAATAACCGCATGGTCGAAATCCCCGACCTCGCGGCACTGCGGGGGCTTTGCGGGTAGGTCGTTTCAGACGGTCGGGGCGGCCCGTGCGTGGGCTCCCCACACATACGGTGCTTAGTGGCGAGCCTCTTCGAGCCGCCCTGCCCGCAGCTCGAGCACGCGATCAAACGTCGCCGGCACCGCGGCGTGAGTAATGACAATGGCCGTGCGGCCGCGGGTCAGCTTCGGCAGCTCGGCGAGAAAGGCCGTCTCGGTCTCGGCATCGAGCCCGCTGGTCGGCTCGTCGAAGACGATGACGTCGGCGCGCGACAGCAGAGTGCGCGCCAGGCAGATGCGGCGCGCCTGCCCGGCCGACAGGGTTCGGCCCGCCTCTCCCACTACTGCGTCGAGTTGCCCCGGCAGATCACGAACGAACTCCGCCAGGTGCACCGCCTCGAGCACGCCCCACAGCGCCGCATCATCGGCTGCGTCGCGCCCGATGCGGAGATTGGCGCGGATGGTGTCGAGGAACACCGGCGCGTCCTGCGTCATCAGCGCGGCCCGCTGTCGGAGGTCGGCGCCGGCCACATCGCTGAGCGCACTGCCGTTGAGCCGCACCGTACCGGCGTCGGGGTCGACCAGCCGCAGCAGCAGTTGCGCAATGGTCGACTTGCCGGCGCCGCTCGGTCCGGTCACCGCGACGCACTCGCCGCTGCGGACGGCAAAGCTCAGCCCGTCGATCACCGGGTGCTTCGGGTCGTAGCCGAAGCGCACCGCCTCGAAGCGCACGTCGCCGCCTGATGGAATGGGCAGCGGTGTGGCCGGTTCGACGACGGCGGGCGCGCTGTTGGCGATGGCCTGCAGCCGGCCGGCGGCAGCCGCCGCCCCAGCAAGCCGTGTGGCGCTGCGCACCAGCATGGCCGAGGCCTCGAAGCTGGCGATCACCGCCAGCAGCAGGCCGGCGAGGAGTGGGCCGCCGATCGCACCGGCCTCCAGCGCCACAAACCCGGCGAGCAACGTGCCGATCAGCGCGCCGCCCGCCAGCAGTTGCACCAGCGCCGAGGCCAGCGCCGCGCGAAGGCCAAGCCGCCGGCGGGCCCGCGCCAGCCACGCCGATGCTGTTGCAGCGCCCGCTGCAGCCTCGCCCGTGGCGCCGAACAGCACCAGGTCCTGATGCCCGTCGATCCCGTCGAGCACGGCCTGGCGCAGCGTCGCGCCGGCAGCGACCACCTCACTGCCGGCAGCGCGCGAGGCGAGCACCAGCCCCACCGGCACCAGCAGCACCGCGGCAAAGAACAGGAGCGCATAGACCAAAGCCGCACCGGGCAAGGCTAGGGACAGCACCACGGTCATCGCAGCGCCCGCCAGCACCGCCGTGCTGATCGGCCCGAGCGCCACGAGGAACACCGTATCGAGCGCCTCGACATCGGCAAGCAGCCGGCTCACCAGGTCGCCACGGCCGAAGCGGCGCGCCAGCGGAACCAGTGGGAACAGCCTGGCAAACAGCCAGGCACGAAGGTCGGAAAGCAGCCGCAGCGTCATGTCGTGGCCGCTGAGCTTTTCGCCGTAACGCGACAGGATACGGATGAACGACAGGCCACGCACGCCGGCCGACGGGGCGAAGATATTGAACGCCGAGCCGAGCGTGCTCAGCGCTGCTGCGGTCAGGAACCAGCCGGAGAGTCCTAGCAGGCCGATGCCGGCGAGCAATGTCAGCAGTGACAGCAGTACAGTGAGGGTGATCGGGCCCTTCAATCGGCCGAGCAGCGGTGCGAAAGCGAGAATGGCTCTCATGCCGCACCTATGCTGCGATCGGCGAGCGCCGGCTTCGGCGCCGGCAGCAGCCTGCCGCCGGCGATGCGGAACACCTTGTCCATCCGCGCCGCGACAGCCCGCGAATGGGTGGCGACGACGAGGGTCCGTCCGTCAGCGAACGCGGCGAGACCATCGAGGACCAGCGCCTCGGTCGCGGTATCGAGATGCGCCGTCGGCTCGTCCAGCAGCACCAGCCCGGGATCGCGCAGATAGATGCGCGCCAGTGCGATGCGCTGGATCTCGCCCCCGGAAAGGCCCAGCCCGTCCTCACCCAATGGCGTCGCCAACCCCTCGGGCAGCGCATCGGCGAAGTCGGTGACCCGCGCCAGCTGCGCCGCCTGCCTTACGGAGGCATGATCGGCATCGCGCCGCCCGAGCCGGATATTGTCGGCAATACTGCCGGCAAACAGCCGCGGCCGCTGCCCCAGCATGGCGACGCGCCGCCGCAGCTCCGGCTCGGCGATATCGGCAAGCTCCCACCCGTCGATACGGATCTCGCCGCTGAAGCCCCGCAGCCCGGCAACCGCCTCGAGCAGGGTCGATTTGCCGATGCCGCTGGCGCCGAGGATGGCGATGCGGACGCCGGGTTCGAGCCGGAGCTCGGCAGCGGCGAGCACGGGGCGCCCGGTCGGATCGGCCAGCGTGACGGAGCGCAGCTCCAGCGTCGCTGCTCCTGCCGCGGCACCAGCCGCCACGGCCGCCACAGCAGCCGGTGTCACCGCCTCCGGCAGGACATCGAGCTCGCGCTCGATCTCCGCCACCGCAGCCCTCGCCGAGGCCCGGTCATGGTAATGCGCCGCCAGCAGCCGCAGCGGCTGGTATACCTCGGGCGCCATCAGCAGCAGGAACATCCCGGCAGCGAGCGTCAGCTCGGTGCCGTGTACGTTCACCAGGTCGAGGAAGGTCAACCCGACATAGAGCGCCACCCCGGCGACGCCCAGCGCCGCGAAGAATTCCAGCACCGCGGAACTGAGGAAGGCGATGCGCATCACACGCATGGTGCGCACCCGCAACTCCTCGGAGGCCAGCCGCACCCGCGCCGTCTCCGCCGCGTCCTGCCCGAACAGTTTCAGCGTCACGAGGCCACGCAGCCGATCGGCGAAGCGGCCGCTCAGCCGGTTGAGGGCGGCAGCCTGCGAGCGGCTCGCGGCTTCGGCGCCCCAGCCGGCCAGCGCCATGAAGACCGGGATCAGCGGCGCCGAGATCAGGAACAACAGCCCGACGATCCAATCGACCGAGAAGGCGATGGCGGCAAATCCGATCGGCAGGATCGCCGCCTGCACCATCGCCGGCAGGTAGCGGGTGAAGTAGCCATCGAGCGCCTCGACCTGTTCGAGCACAGTGCTCGACAGCGCGCCCGAACTCTTGGCCGCCGTCCAGGTCGGCGGACGGCGCAGCAAGTCGGCCACCAGCGCGGCGCGTAGCCGCGCTTTGATCGCTTCCCCGAAGTGGACAGCCGCGACCTCGCCCAGACCGCCCAGCGCGATGCGAATGACGAGGATGGTCGCCAGCACCGCCAGCTGCGGCAGCAGCGTGGCCGTCGCGGCGCCCTCGACGATGGCCTGGTGCAGCAGTCGGGCCAAGACCATGGCCTGCGCCACCAGCAGCGCGCCGGCGAGCAGCGGCAGGCCGAGCACCGTCGCGAGCAACGGCCGATCGGCAGCCGCTAGGCGGTTCAACCACCGCCCCTGTGCGACGAATTTAGCCTTATCGTCCATTGACCTACCGTGTGGAGAAGGTCTCCAAACCTGGCATATAGTCATGCGGCATCACCTTGATCTGGATCAAGGTGATACGACGTGAAAGCATGTACTGCGGCAGCCAAGCCGGCGGGTTAGTGCAGACCTGCTAGTGCAGATTTGGGCCGGACAACACGAGGCATCCCCATGGTCGATCCTATCGTCGTCGATCTGTCGCGCATCCAGTTCGCAGCGACAGCGATGTACCATTTCCTGTTCGTGCCCCTGACGCTGGGCCTCTCCTTCGTGATGGCCATCATGGAGAGCGTCTATGTGATGACCGGACGGGTGGTCTGGCGCAAGGCGACGCTGTTCTGGGGGGTGCTGTTCGGTATCAACTTCGCCATGGGCGTCGCCACCGGCGTGGTGATGGAATTCCAGTTTGGCATGAACTGGAGCTATTACAGCCACTATGTCGGCGACGTGTTCGGCGCGCCGCTCGCCATGGAAGGGCTGATGGCCTTCTTCCTGGAAGCAACTCTGGTGGGGCTGTTCTTCTTCGGCTGGGATCGGCTGAAGCCGGTGGCGCATCTCGCCGTCACCTGGCTGGTGGCGCTGGGCGCCAATTTCTCGGCCCTGTGGATTCTCATTGCCAATGGCTGGATGCAGAACCCGGTGGGCGCCGCGTTCAACCCTGACACCATGCGCATGGAAGTCACCGACTTCATGGCGGTGCTGTTCAACCCGGTGGCGCAGGCGAAGTTCGTCCACACCGTATCGGCCGGCTATGTCTGCGGCGCGGTGTTCGTGCTGGCGGTGAGCGCGATCTTCCTCTTGAGCGGCAAGCACCAGGAACTGGCCAAGCGCTCGATCGTCGTCGCCGCCAGCTTCGGCCTCGCTTCGGCGCTCAGCGTCGTCGTTCTGGGCGACGAGTCGGGCTATGTCGCGACCGAGCACCAGAAGATGAAGATCGCCGCGATGGAGGCGATGTATCACACCGAGCCGGCTCCGGCGGCGCTCACCCTGTTCGCCATTCCGGGCAGCGACGGACGCCCCGCCTTCGAAGTGAAATTCCCCTGGGTGCTCGGCCTCATCACCACGCGCTCGCTCGATCGCGACCTGCCGGGCATTACCGAGCTCACCGAGCGTGCGGCGCTGCGCATCGTCAACGGCGTCGAGGCCTACAAGGCGCTCAACGCGCTGCAGGCGAACCGCAACGACGCTGCGGCGCGCGACACCTTCAACGCGGCCAAAGCCGACCTCGGCTATGCACTGCTGCTCAAGAAGTACCGGCCGGATGTCGAGAACGCCACCGGCGAGGAAATCGCCCAGGCAGCGCTCGATACTGTGCCCGACGTGTGGCCGCTGTTCTGGAGCTTCCGCATCATGGTCGGCGTCGGCTTCTTCTTCATCGCCTTCTTCGCACTGTGGTTCTGGAAGGCTTCGACACACCGGATCGAGAAGCCGCGCTGGCTGCTCTGGGTGGCGGTCGCCGCGCTGCCACTGCCGTGGCTCGCCATCGAAGCGGGCTGGTTCATCGCCGAGTATGGCCGGCAACCCTGGGTGGTGGAGGGCGTATTGCCCACCTTCTACGCCGCGTCGGGGCTCCACTTCTGGGATCTGGTGATCTCGCTGAGCTTCTTCATGGTGCTCTACACGGCGCTGCTGATCGTCATGATCTGGCTGATGGTCCGCACCATCAAGCACGGCCCATCCGACAAGCTGAACTTCGATCAGTCGGTCGAGCCGGTTGAAACCGCCACGATCGCCCCCGCCAAGTAAGGAACAGTCCGATGAGCACCATTCCTCTCGACTATGAAACGCTGCGCATCCTGTGGTGGGCCCTGCTCGGCATCCTGCTGATCGGCTTTGCCATCATGGGCGGCCGCGACCTCGGCGTCGGCGCGCTCTTGCCCTTCGTCGCCAAGACCGACGAAGAGCGGCGCGTGCTGATCAACCTCGTCGGCCCGACCTGGGAAGGCAACCAAGTGTGGCTGATCCTCGGCGGTGGCGCCATCTTCGCCGCCTGGCCGCAGCTCTACGCGGTCAGCTTTTCGGGGTTCTACATCGCGATGATCGCGATCCTCCTGGCGCTGATCATCCGGCCGGTGGGCTTCAAGTTCCGCGGCAAGGTCAGCGATCCGCGCTGGCGCGCCACCTGGGACGCGGCGCTGTTCATCGGCGGGTTCCTGCCGTCGCTGATCTTCGGCGTCGCCGTCGGCAATATCTTTCTCGGTGCGCCGTTCCAGCTCGATGTGACGCAGCGCGTCACCTATAGCGGCAACTTCTTCGGCCTGTTGACGCCGTTCGCGCTGCTGGCAGGGCTGGTCAGCCTGTCGATGATCGTGACGCAGGGCGCCACGGTAATCGCCGGCCGCACCGACGGCGATATCGCCGAGCGCGCTCGCAAATACGGCCGCTGGTCGGCACTGGCGACCATCGTGCTGTTCGCCCTCGGCGGTGTGTTCGCGCTTTACGTGCTCGAAGGCTACCGGCTGGTCGGCCCGGCGATGACCATTGCCCCGTCGAACCCGCTCGGTAAGGAAGTGGTGCGTGAAGTGGGCGCCTGGCGCGGCAACTACGGCACGATGCCGTGGACGATGGCCCTGCCGATCCTCGCGGTGTTCGGCAGCATCGTCGCCTGGTGGGCGCTCGGCGCCCGCGCCCGGCTGGTGGCGCTGCTCGGCTCGAGCCTTGCCATCTTCGGCATCATCGCCACGGCCGGCCTGTCGCTGTTTCCGTTCCTGCTGCCCTCGTCGATCGACCCCGAGTCGAGCCTCACCGTGTGGGACGCCTCATCGAGCCAGCTGACGCTGTTCGTCATGCTGTGCGCGACGATCGTCTTCCTGCCGATCATCCTGATCTACACCAGCTGGGTGTTCCGGGTGATGCGCGGGCCGGTGACCACCGCGAGCCTCAACAAGAACCCCAACGCTTATTAGGACATTCCCCGATGTGGTATTTTTCCTGGATCCTCGGCGTCGGCCTCGCCTGCAGCTTCGGCATTCTCAACGCCATGTGGTTCGAGTTCCGCGAGGACGCGCTGAAGTCGAACGCCAAGCCCGACGACACTCGTTCGGCCACCTGAGAGCGCGGTGCCGTCCTTGGCGGCTGTGGCGCGAGAGCCACTTGCCGCGAGCACCGAGCGCGGGGAAGGCCCCCTCACCCGGCGCTGCGCGCCGACCTCTCCCCCAAGGGAGATGTGACCCCGTGGCAACGCTTTACGGCGTCGGCGCGTCGACGCGCAGCAAGCCGTAATGCTTGAGCTCGCCCCACAACTCGGTCGGAATCTCCACCCGCATGCTCTCGACGTTGCGGCGCGGGTGATCGGGGTGGAACGCACCGGGGATCACCGAGGCGACGATGGGATGATGCAGGGTGAACTGCAGCGCCGCCGCCGCCAGCGGCACACCGTGCCGCTGGCATACTGCCTCGATGCGGCCAATCCGCCCCAACTGTTCGTCATTGGCGATCTGGTAGTTGTAGCGCGCCCCCGGCACCGGCCCGGTGGCGAGGATGCCCGAGGCGAAGACGCCGCCGATGATCACCCCGACGCCGCGCGCTTCGCAGAGCGGGAACTCCGCATCGAGCACCGGCTGTTCGGCCAGGGTGTAGGGCAGCGCGACAAGGAAGAAATCGAGCTCGAAGCGTTCGAGGAAGCGCGGAATAGTACCCATGCGGTTGACGCCGGCGCCGATGGCCCGGATCAGTCCCGCCGCTTTCAGCTCCTCGAGCGCCCGCATGCCGCCACCGCGGTCGAGCTCATCGAGATGCTGGCTGACCCGTTCCTCGGTGCCGAGGTTGGCGAGGTCGAGATCGTGGATGACCAGCACGTCGACCCGGTTGCGCCGGAGCCGCTGCAGGCTGTCCTCGTAGCTGCGCATCACCCCGGCATAGCTGTAGTCGTGCCGGTGCTGGAACTTCAGCCCGTTCGGCCAGCTGCGTTCGCTCGCTTCGAAGGCGGCGACGTCATCGGGCGCGAACAGCACCCGGCCGACCTTGGTCGAGACGATCGCCTCGCCCGGCGGGCGGAGGAAGAGGCCACGCCCGATGCGGTGTTCGCTGAGCCCCCGGCCGTACCAGGGCGAGGTATCGTAGAAACGCACCCCGCCGTCCCACGCCGCGGCGAGCGTGGCGTCGGCCTGGGTCTCGGGGATGACATCGAAGATGTTGCCGAGCGACGCGCCGCCCAGCCCGAGCCGGGGCAGCTCGAGGCTGGTCCGGCCGAGCGGCCGGAGCGCGAACGGATCCATCTCAGGCTCCGAAGGCGACCGGGGTCGGGACGATCGTCGCCAGCAGCTCGTCGATCTCGCGCTGGGTGATGGGATCGACCGCAGTGGTCGGGCTGCGGACCAGGGCGTGGCGGATGATGCCGCGCCGCACCAGCAGCTGCTTGTGGATGGCGTAGAAGATATCGCCGCCCTGGTTGCCCAGCCGGTTCACCGCCATGATCGTCGCGTCGAAACGCTGGCGCGCCGCAGCCTCGTCGCCGCGTTGGAAGGCGTCCCAGACGGCGACGAAATCGGCCGGCTGGCTGCAGAACGGCATGGTGCCGTGCGCGCCGCGCCGCAGCTCTTCGATGAAATAGCTGCCGCCGGCGCCGCCGAAGATGGTCAGGCGCTCGCCCACGGCGCTCGACATCGCGTGCACCTTGCCGGTGACCGGCACGGTTTCGACCTTGATGTAGGTGACGTTGCGGCAGGTTTCGGCGATGCGCAGCGCCAATGCCGGCGAGATCGGCCCTTGCGGCACGTCCTGCAGGATGATCGGGATGCCGACCGCCGCATCGATGGCGCGGTAATAGTCGAAGATCTCCTCCGAGCTCACCGGCATGAAGGAGGGCGGGATCACCATCAGCGCATCGGCGCCCGCCGCCTCGGCGGCGCGCGAATAGAACACCGCGAGATCGGTGCCGGCGGCGCCCGAGTTGATGATAACCGGCACGCGGCCGTTTACGGCCTTGATCGTCGCACGCGTGATCTGGGCGCGCTCGGCCTCATTGAACTTGAACACCTCGCTGCCCAACGCCACGCCGAGGCCATGCACGCCGGCCGCGACGTTGAACTCGATCAGGCGCGCGAGGCTCTCCTCGTCGATGCTGCCATCGTGGTGAAACGGCGTGACGAGAATGGGCACTACGCCCCTGATGGCGGCCGAACTCTTTGGCACCGAATTCATGGGCAATAGCTCTCTTTAGCGATTTTCGAAGTTGAACATTTCCTCGACCGGGCGCTGCACCGGCGAGAAGTCGGAGTTGGTTTCCATGTAGGGCGCCATCATCTCCCACCAGCGCCAGGTCAGTTCGCTGACCGGCGTCGCGGGGTCGGGGGCGCTGTCGCGCTCCATGTAGGCGAAGAGGTCGAGCCCATTGCGGTAGATCGAGAAGCTGCGCACGCCGTCGCGCCGCATGGCGTCGAGCATCTCGGGCCAGATCTCGTCGTGCTTTTGCTTATAGATCGCCTCGTTGCCGGGCTTCAGCTTCATCATCCAGGCCACGCGAACCACAGGTCTTCTCCTCAACCGGCGCGGCGGGCGGCGGCCGACGCCGCGGCCGGCGGCCATTCGCCGGCATAGCCGAGCCGCCGGCTCACATGTTCGCAGGCGTCCCACAGCATGGCGACAACCGGCATGACGTTGTCGCCGCCCGGCTTTTTCACCGACGGACCGGTGACGCTCATGGCGCCGACCGAGTGGCCGGAACGATCGAGCAGCGGCACCGCAACGCAATAGACGCCCATCACCACTTCCTGGTCGTCGATCGAATAGAAGCGGTCGCGGATGCGGCCGATCTCCTCGCGCAGCTTGTTGGCATCGACGATGGTGTGGCTGGTGAGCGCCGGCAGCGGGTGGGTATAGACCTCCTCCTGCCGCGCCTCGGGCATGTAGGAGAGCATCGCCTTGCCGGCGCCGCCGCAGTTCAGCGGCCCGCGCGAGCCGATCCGCATGTCGAGCTGCATGCCCTCGTTGCCGCGCACCTTGTCGATGCACACGCCGAACATGCCGCTCAGCGCATTGACGTTGACCGTCTCCCTGGTCGCCTCGGCGATCTGTTCGGCGAACGGCCGGCAGAGCCGCGGCAGGTCGATGCGTTCGAGCTGCAGTCCGGTGATCTCGAGCAGGCGGAAGCTCAGTTCCCATTCGCCGGACGGGGTGCGATCGACCACCCCCTCTTCGGCGAGGTCGAGCAGCATCCGGTGCACCGAGCCGAGCGGCAGCTGCAACTGCTGCGCCACGGCACGGACCCCCAGCGGACCCTTGCGGGCCAGCAGATCCATGGCCTGGACGGACCGGGTGATGCTCGACATCTAGGTTTTTGCTCCTCGCGGCTGCTGTCTAGTCAGGGAAGTGTTTCTCCGGCGCCCGAGACCACCACCGGGGTCATCCCCGCGAAAGCAGGGACCTCCGTTTGGGGCGGGCACCGTAAACAGAGTTCCCCGCTTTCGCGGGAATGACTCCGTGGTCGAGAGCAACCACAACGCTTGGCTCTACCAATGGGTCTTCTTGGTCGTCGCGTTGGGTTCGATCAGGTTGTCGTCGATATATTCCCACTCGATTTCGTAGCCCATGCCGGGGCCTTTGGGCATGTGCACGAAGCCCTCGGAGTCGATCTTATCGACAGTGTTCTTGAGGTAGGGGTGCGGCGCGTCGTAATCGACGCCCGGCGCGAGCAGGCCCTTCTCGTAGTACTCGGAGGTATCCTCGGAGGTGGCGCCGATCACCTGCAGGTTGCCCCAGCCGGCCATGTGCATCTCGCAGCGCAGGCCATAGGCTTCGGCGACGATGGCGGTCTTGCGCGCCCCGGTAATGCCGCCGCGCACCACGTCGATGCGGCTCATGTCGCCGGCGCCGCGCAGGATCCACTCGGCCCGGCTGAACACGCCGCCGGCGATGATCTCGGGGGAAAGGATCGGGATCTGCAGTTCCCGGCTCAGCCGCACGTAGCTCTCGGTGCGGTATTCCGGCATCGGGTGCTCGTACCAGTAGAAGTTGAGCTTTTCGAGTTCGCGCCCGACCTGGATCGCCTCTTCCATGGTCATGTAGGTGCCCCACGGATCGAACATCAGCACGTAATCCGGCCCCACTGCCTCGCGCACCAGATGGCAGGTCTCGATATCTGCCTTGATGTTGGACGGGCGGCCGGGGGTCGGCTGGCCGGTCTCCGGGTTCCAGAAATAGTGCGGATGGATCTTGTAGGCGATGTAGCCCTCGTTCTTCATGGCCAGCGCATGCTCGGCATAGACGTGCGGCTTGCCGATATTGGGGTAGGTCGAGGCATAGGCCTTCACCTTCTCGCGCCCGGCGCCGCCCATCAGCTTGTAGACCGGCAGGTTGGCGTAGCGGCCGGCGAGATCCCACAGCGCGTTGTCGATCACCGAGGCGACGTTCTCCTGGACGTTGGCGACCCACATCCACTTCCAGATCATCTCACGATCCATCGGGTCCTGCCCGACCAGCAGATCCTTGATGCGCCACAGGATCTGCTGCTGGTCGACGACGTTGAGGCCCTCATTGTCGCCATGCGAGCCGCCGCCGAAATAGTGCCCGACGACGCCTTCGTCGGTGTGGATGGTCAGCACCGTCTGCATCATCTGCGTGTTGGGCAGCGGCAGCGCGTGGCCGACATCCCAGCGGTCGGCATAGGTGCGGAACGTCTTGATGGTGATGTCCGAGATCTTCACGGCGAACTATCCTTAGGTCGATGATCGAGTGATAACTGGTTATTATTCGTAGGCGTCGCCGCCACGCAGGCGATCGAGCAGGACTGCGGCGAGAAGCAGCAGGCCGACAATGATGTTTACGTAGTAGGGGCTGATGGCCTTGAGATCGAGGATATTGCTGACCCCGGCGACGGCCAGCAGGCCGAGCGCGCCGCCGACCGGGTTGCCGACGCCGCCGCGCAGGATCGAGTAACCACCGATCATCAGCGCCGCATAGACCTGGAACTCGAGCCCGACGCCGGTGGCGCGCGCCGCGCTGCCGAGCTGCGCGGCATAGACGATGCCGCCGAGCCCGGCGCCGAAGGACGAGAGCAGCAGCGCCGCGACCCGCACCTTCCTCACCGAGATACCGGCGCGACCCGCCGCCTTGTCGTCGCCGCCCACCGCCTGCACATGCCTGCCAACGCGGGTCTTGGTGACGATCACTGCCGCAATGGCGGTCAGGAGAATGGCGAGGAGGAAGAACAGCGGCAGCCCGAACACCGTGGTGCTGACCAGGTTGAACATGTCGATGTTGAAGGCAAAGATCGCGCCCTGCGAACCGAGCAGCACCCAGGCGATGCCGCGCAACGCCACCAGCATGCCGAGCGTTGCGGCGATCGGTTCGGCGCCAAAGCCGACAATGGCGATGGCATTGATGCCGCCGAAGCAGAGGCAGGCGACCAGCGTCACGGCAGCGGCGCTGGCTGGATCCCAGCCGAGCGAAATCAACAGCGCGAACACCGCCGAGGAGAAGCCGACCATCGAGCCGATCGACAGGTCGACGACGCCCGAGAGCAGCGCCATGCCGGAGAAGGCGCCGACGATCAGCGGCACGATCAGGAAGGTGCCCATGATCGAGATATTGCCGAATGACAGGAATTTCGGCCCGACCCAGAACCAGCCCACCGCCACCACGGCGATGAAGGTGAAGGTGATCGAGGCGACCGAGCCGGTCAGCAGCTCGCGCCAGGGGTTATGCGGAGCGGGCGGCAGGGTGGACGCGGTGGTATCAGCGGTGACGTTGCTCACGGCGTTCCCTTTCTCGCGCGGAAGCCGTCGATGGCGACCGCGATGACGAGGATCAGGCCCTGGAAGATCGACTGGGTGTCGGAGCTGAGCCCGAAGAACACCAGCGAGGTGGGAATGGTGGACAGGAACCCGACGCTCAGCAGCAGCATCCAGAAATTGCCGCGTCCACCGGCCAGCGAAATGCCCGCGAGGATCACCCCGGCGATGATGTTGAGCTGCATGGCGTTGCCCGAACCCGGGTTGAACGGCCCGGCAGTCGCTGCGAACAACACTGCGGCAAAGCCGACGAAGCCGCCGGCGGCCATGAAAATGGCGAAACGCGTCGCCCTGAGCGAGATGCCGCGGGCCTTGGCGGCGGCGCGATTGCCGCCGACGGCGGTGGCACGGCGGCCATATCTGGTGCGTGGCAAGAGAAAGCCGACCACCAGGACCAGCGTCAGCATCGGCCAGAAGATCGCCGGCAGGCCAAGGAAGCTGGCGCGGCCGAAATGATAGATGTCGGAGTTGAGCGGCACTTCGGCGAGCTGGAAGACGAGGAATAAAGCGGCGAGACCGATGAAGTTGGTCGCCAGGGTCACAATGACAGGGTTGAGCTTGGCAAAGACGATGATCGCCGCATTGAAGGCGCCCCACGCCATGCCGGTGAGAATGGCGCCGACGATCACTACGGCGAGCGGCATGCCGGCTTCCGATAGCCGCACTGCGACTAGGCTGGCGGTGATCATCCCGGCCGGCTGGCTCAGATCGATGAAGCCGCCCGAGATGGCGACCAGCCCCTGCCCGATCGCCAGGACGCCGACGATCGACATGGTGAAGGCGATGGCCAGCAGCGTCTGCTGCGACAGGAAGTCGGGGCGATAGAGGCCGGTGGCGGCGATCAGCAGCAGCCACACGGCAAGCAGCATGATGCCGGTGCCCCAGCCACCGAAACGGACCGTTAGCGGTACGGCCGGCGGCGCGGTCTCGGTAGCTTGAGTGAGGGACATCGGCGGTGGTTCCGAGGGGTTCATTGGCAGTCGGTGTGAAGTGGGAAGCGGTGCGCGTCACCCCACCTCACCCAGGTGGCGAGGACGGTGCCGCTGCCTCTCCCTCCCCCTTGTGAGGAGGGTAGCGAAGCTAAGGGCCAGCGGCCCTGGGGGAGGCACCGCGCACCGTCCTGTCAGGTCGGGCTCAGCCCTTGTTCGGGCAGAACAGCTCGTACTCGGTCGTCCCGGCCGGCGCAGCGAGCAGCTGCTTCACGCGCTCCGGCATGTCGGGCACGGATTTGGCCTGCTCGGCGGTGACGGGGCACGGCTGCACCTTGGAAGCCGGATCGCCGGCATCGGCCTTCAGCGCAGGCGTGTTGCCTTCGGCGATCGGCTTGATCACGTCCTTGATGGCATACACGGCGTAGCCCTCGAGGAAGTAGAACACCGAACCGACCAGGTGCGGGTTGACGTTGTCGCCGGTGATGAAGGCGCCGTCCTGGCCCCAGCCGATGACTTCGTCGGCGCGGCCGAGCTGCTCGGCGGCGTTGATGAGGGCGAGCACGCCGCCATCGTTCAGGCCGACCACGGCGATCTTCTTGGCATCGGGATGGGCAGCGAGCAGATCACGAGCGGCCGGCAGACCGACAGCCGCGTCACCCTGGCTCTCGAAGCTCACATACTTTTCCTTGGCAATGTCCGGGCAGACCTTGCCAAGGCCGGTGCGCATGCCGCCGGTCCGCCACTCGTTGACGATGCCGGCGCCGGCGCCTTCAGCCGAGATCACCAGATCGGGCTCGCAGTTCCACTTTTCCTTGACGATGGCGCCGAGGCCCTCGCCACCGGCAATGCCCGCACCGAGATTGTCGATGCCGACGAAATACATGCCGGGATCGGCGATGTCGTAGGTGACGATCGGAATATTGGCCTGCTTGGCGACGGCCGAGATGGCCGGGTTGGATGCAGCCTGGCCATTGAACTGGATGATGGCGTCAACGCCTTCCTGCGCGAAAATCTGCACGTTCTTCAGCGCCGTCGCGGGGTCGTTGTTATTGGAAAGCTCGACATAGTCCCAGCCCTCCTTCTCGGCGAGGGCGCGAGCAACGTCACCCTGCGCCTTCATCCATTCGCAGCAGGTGTTGCCACCCACGGCCATGCCGAGCTTGAACTTGTCCTGGGCGTCCGCGACACCGGCAAGGCCGATGATCGCGGGAACCGAAAGCGCCATGACGGCGAAGGCACGTAGTGAGTTGCGCAAGATAGGTCTCCTCCCTTTGCGAACGTAGTCTGATGGGCTCAGAGGCTCAGCCTCAGGCCGCAACCTCCGCGGCGCGCGCTTCGGGCGAGTCGCCCGGAATGGCGCCGGTAATCAACCCGACGATCTCGTTGACCTCGGTCTCCTTGACGGTGCGGGTGGCGATCGAGCGGCCCAGCCGCATCACCGTGATGCGGTCGGCGACGCTCATCAGCTGCTGCATATTGTGGCTGACGATGATCACCGAGACGTCGTGCTGGCGCAGGTCGCGGATCACCTCGAGCACCTGGCCGGTTTCACGCACGCCCAGCGCCGCGGTCGGCTCGTCGAGGATGACGATGCGACGCCCCCAGAGCAGCGCCCGCGCGATGGCGAGGCATTGACGCTGGCCGCCCGACATGCCCTTCACCGAGACGTTGATCGAGGGGATCTTCACCTTGAGCATGTCCAGCACCTGACGCGCGCGCTCGCGCATCTGGCGGTCGTCGACGAGGTTGAACAACCGGGCCAGCGGGTGCTTCGAGAGCTCCTCGCGGCCGAGATAGACGTTCTGGTAGGCCGACATGGTGTCGACCAGCGCCAGGTCCTGGTAAACCGTCTCGATCCCCGCATCCATGGCGTCCTGGGCGCGCTTCAGCACCACAGGCTTGCTGTCGATGACGATGTCGCCGCCCGACGGCGTGACGATGCCCGAAAGGATCTTCAACAGCGTCGACTTGCCCGCGCCGTTGTCGCCCACCAGCCCCACCACTTCGCGCGGCCTGAGCGTCAGCGACGCATCGGCGAGCGCCACCACCGCACCGAAATGGCGCGAGATATTGCGTGCCTCAAGGACAGGCGAGAGCGCCTCGTCACTCATGAGCTTCCTCCCGATCGCCCGCAGTTCGTTCCGCATCTGGAACGAGCGTTTCATATTGGGGACAGCTAATCGCCGGTGCCGGTGGTTGTCAACCGGGCGCGAGATTCGACTTGCGACTGAGACGCATCAGCCGCGCCATTGTCCGGAGCCGTAGGTCAGGTTAGTATTTGAAGGGAGCGCGAGTAACCGGAGTGTGGAATGTCAAGTCCATCGAAGTCTCGCTACGAAGTCACAGCCTACATTATCGTCACGGTGATCATCGGCACACTTGTCGGCACGTTAATCGGCGCGATGTTTGCCGATACTGATGCCGGACGGGCGTCGGTCGGCATCGTCGCCGCCTTCGCCGCCGTGGCCGCCGAGATCCTGATCCGCCGCTACCTGGGGCGGTCGCTGCCGCAGTTCTTCCTCAGCGATCGCGAACGCAACGCGCCGCTCTCGGTGTGGGTCGGCGCGTTCGTCACGGCAGTGGCGGCCGGGCTGGCCACAAGCAGCATTGGCCAGGTGATGGGTATCCAGGACAGCATGATGATCGGCCTGTTGGCCGGGTTGTTCGCGGGACTGATCACCGCTGTACTGGTCGTGCTGCACGACCACGAGGCCAATCTGCGCAGCGGCTCGGCCCGAACGGCGAACGACGCGGTCTAGCGCGTAGCCGCTTCGCCTCGCTCGCCTCTCCTCTTGCTGAAGAGGGCCTGCAGCCGAGATGACGGGGGCTACGTCGTCAGCACCCGGTGCAGCACACCCTGCAGGTGCCGATCGAGCCCGTCGCAGGCGGCCTCGACGTCACCAGCCTTCAGCGCGTCGATGATCACCAGGTGCTCCTCCATCGAGGTCACGGTGTTGGCCGGACCGACGGCGTTGAGATTGTGCAGGCGCAAGAGATACATCTTCTGGGTCAGCCGGGCATAGTTGACGCTGATCTGGTCGTTGTCGAAGGCGGCGACGAAGGTATCGTGCAACTTCCGCTCGAGCAGCTTCACCGGCACGCGGTAGCGTTCCATGTCGTTGGTCTGGCGCACGAAATCGATGATCCCGAGATGTTCGGCGCGCATGGCGTCGATCCAGCCCGGGGTCACAGTCTGCGCGAACTTGCGCAACCCCTCGCGTTCGAGCAGGCCACGAAACTGGAAGCAGTTCCCGACAAACTTCACATCGGGATAGAAGATGGTGATCCCGACCTTGCGGCGGACGGTGATCAACCCCTCGGCCTCGAGCAGCGTCGTCGTTTCGCGCATCGGCGACAGCGACAGGCCCAGCACCTTGCACAGGTCCTCCTGCGTCAGGGTCTGGCCGAGCTTCAGCCGGCCATCGATGAGAGCGTCAAAGAACGCGGCGTAACCGGCATTCTCGATTTCACCCCTCATCCTTTTCTCCTAGCCAATCGCGCATTGACAGCTGTTCGAGCCCCATAATACGCTCTTAATAGCGCTAATAAATATATTTAAAAGCCGGCGCTGCGAGAAAACTGTGAGCGGCCGGGCCGTTTAGGTCATCGCGCTCTAGGTAAATCGGCATCCCGCGGGGAGGCGGCGTGACCCACCGAACGTCTGATCGCCCCGGTGATCAGTCCGGCACCGTCCGCAATTGCCAAGCCGCACACGAGCTCATCTTGGAGGAGAGCCCATGACCAAGACATCCGACACCCAGAAGCCGACCGGCTGGTCGCGCCGCCGCGTGCTGAAAACTGCCGCGAGCGGTCTGGCGCTGGCCGCCGCCAGCAGCTTCCCGATGCCCGCCATCGCGCAGGGCAAGAAGCTCACCTACTGGGGTGGCCTGATTTTCTCGGACGACGCCAACAAGCTGTTGACCGACACCATCAATGCCTGGGGCGCGGCCAATGGCGTCGCCACCGAAGTGGTGATGATCAACCAGAACGAGACCACCCAGAAGGTCTCGGCGGCGGTGTCGTCCAACACCATGCCGGATGCCCTCGACATGGGCCTCGGCCTCGCCCGGCTGCTGGCCCGGCAGAGCCAGTTCTCCGACCTCGGCGACCTCTACAAGAAGATCGGCGACGCGCAGGGCGGCTGGTTCTCCGGCCCCGACACGGCGACCGACCTGACGGCGGATGGCGGCATTGCCCGCGTCGGCATCCCCTTCGGCGTCAACGGCAACCTGCTGCTCAGGCGCAAGGACCTGCTCGAGCCCGCCGGTTTCACCGAAGCGCCCAAGACCTGGGACGAACTGGTGACGCAGGCGGAAGCGATCAACAAGGCGCCGGTTTCGGGCCTTGGCCTCGCGCTCTCCAATGTCGGCGACGCCAACCTCCAGGTCGCGGTGCTGCAGTCGTTCGGCGGTCGTATCGCCGATGACGCCGGCAAGAAGGTGACGCTCGATACGCCGGAGACGCGGCTGTGGCTCACCTGGCTGAAGAACGCCTGGGATAAGGGCCTGTTCTCGCCCGGCAACACCACCTGGGACGGCGCCGGCGACAACCAGGCTTACCTCTCCGGCCAAGCCGGGTTCATCGCCAATACCGGCTCGGTCGGGATCGCCGCCAGGAAAGACGATCCGGAGCTGTTCGAAGCCAGTGCTTTCTCGCCGCTGCCGGGCGGTCCCAAGGGCATCATCTCGCCGATCGACGTGCAGGTGCGCGCCGTCACCAAGGCAAGCCCGGTGCAGGACGAGGCCAAGGCGCTGCTCGAACACCTCTCCAGCCCCGAGTTCATGAACGCCTACTTCAACGTGGCGATCTACGGGCCGGTGCTGCAGGCGCAGGAAAAGCTGCAGGCGTTCGACGGCACCAACACCATCCTCGTCGGCCTGCTCGGGCTCGCCAAGAACGGCACCGCCCCGGCCTACCCGGATGTCAACAACGCCGCCTTCGCCGATTTCGGCTCCAACTTCCTCATCCCCAAGCTCGCCCAGCGCGTGGTGGTGGATGGCTGGGACTTCGACAAGGCGATCGCCGAAGCGCAGACCCAGGGCCAGGCGATCTACGACAAGTACTGATCCCAAGTTCCTCCCTGCCGCGGATGGTTCCTCCCGGGCCATCCGCGGGTTTTTCTGGAAGGATGTTTCATTGAACGATCCGCTGACCACTATTACCGAACACCCTGCTCCCCGCCGCTTCGGCAGCGGCCTAAAACTCAAACTGTTCGCTTACGCGCTCGTCGCGCCGGTGGTGCTGCTGATCCTCGGGCTGGTCGCCTACCCGTTCCTGTTCGCCATCTGGGTGTCGTTCACCGACATGGTGATCGGCAGTACTGGCAACTTCATCGGCTTCAAGAACTTCGAGTATCTCGCCGGCACCGCGACCTTCTGGGCGGCCATCCGCAACACCATCACCATCGTGCTGATCTCGGACGTACTGAAGCTCCTGATCGGGCTCGGGCTGGCGCTGCTGGTGCACCAGAACCTCCCCGGCCGCGGCATCTTCCGCTCGTTCCTGATGCTGCCCTGGGCCATGCCCGCCTTCGTCGCCTTCCTCACCTGGCGCGTGCTGTACCAACCGATCGGCGGCGGCATTAATCTCATCCTCAACCAGACCGGGCTCTATGCCGGCACCGTCGACTGGCTGGGCACCCGTGCCACTGCGATGAGCTCGGTGATCATCGCCTCGGTGTGGCGCGGCTTTCCCTTCTGGTTCATTTCCCTGCTGGCGGCCCTGCAGTCGGTGCCCAAGGAGTTGCACGAAGCGGCCATCGTCGATGGCGCCAATACCTGGCAGCGCTTCTGGAACGTCACCATCCCATCGATCCTGCCGGTGATCGTCATCACCACGCTGCTGAGTTCGATCTGGACCGCCAACGGTTTCGAGCATGTCTGGCTGCTGACCGCCGGTGGACCGTCGGATGCCACCATGGTGTTCCCGGTGCTGGCCTATTTCGGCATGCAGACCCAGCGCATCGGCGAGGCCGCCGCGGTCTCGGTCTACATGCTGCCGGTACTGGCCATCCTGGTGCTGTTCGCCACTTCGCTGATGATGCGGAGGGAGGAATAATGACCAGCCTCGCCGAAATCGCCAGCGCGGCGCCGCCAAAGGCCGGGGCCGCGGCACGCCGCCGGTTCATCACCGCCCGGGTGCTGAGCTATGCCGCGCTGATCGTCGCGGTGATCCTGGTGCTGTTTCCGATCTACTGGATGCTGGCGACCTCGCTGAAACTGCCGCGCGATATCCTGCGCGTGCCCTCGCTATGGCCGTCCCGTGTCAGCCTCGCCAATTTCGAGAAGCTGCTCGCCGACGGGCAGTTCCTGCTGTCGATCCGCAACAGCTTCATCGTCGCCTCGACCGTCACCGTGATCTCGGTGACCATCTCGTCCTTCGCCGCCTATTCGATGGTACGCTTCCGCTATCGCTTCCGCGGCGTCATCGGCCGGCTGATCCTCTTCGCCTACCTGACGCCCGGCTCGCTGCTGTTCATTCCGCTGTCGATCGTCATGGCGCAGCTCAAGCTCGGCAACTCGCTGCAGGGGCTGATCCTCGTCTACCTCACCTTCTCGCTGCCGCTCTCGACCTGGCTGCTGCAAGGCTATTTCCGCGGCGTGCCGCGCGAGCTCGAGGAACAGGGGATGATCGACGGGCTGACCCGGTTCGGTGCGCTGCTCAGGATCACCCTGCCGCTCTCGGCGCCCGGGCTCGCGGCGGTGGCCATCTTCACCTTCACCGGCGCCTGGAACGAGCTGTTGTTCGCGCTGGTGCTGACCACCTCGGAAAGCGTGCGCACCGCGCCGCTCGCCCTCAACTATCTCATCACCTCCGACGTCTTGCCCTGGGGGCCGTTGATGGCCGGTGCGGCAATCTCGTCGGTGCCGCTGATGATCCTCTACTTCGTCGCCCAGCGCTTCATGGTGGCGGGCATGACAGAGGGCAGCGTCAAGGGATGAGGCAGCCCACTTTTGCCACCACCACAGGGTCATTCCCGCGAAAGCGGGAAACTCTGTTTGGCGCCACGAGCGGGATCGCGCGCAAAGAAAACGGAGATCCCCGCTTTCGCGGGGATGACCCGGTGACAATCACGAATTGAAGTTCAGAACGGAAAGAACACGATGGGTATCAGGGTTGCGGTAGGCCAGTTCCACGAACTGAGCGAGGAAAGGCTCCGCTTCGCGGCGCAGATCGGCGCCACCGGGTTGCAGATGAACAACCCGACGCTGCCGGGCGACAACCGCTGGGAACAGAAGGACGTCAAGGCGCTGGTCGACCAGGTGGAGGCCGCCGGCCTCAAGTTCGAGGCGATCGAGAACGTCCCCACCCACTTCTACCACAAGGCGATGATGGGGCTCGACGGGCGCGATGAGCAGATCGAGAACTACCAGGCGACGATCCGCGCCGTGGCCCGCGCCGGCATTCCGGTGCTGGGGCTGCATTTCATGCCCAACTCGGTCTGGACCACCAAGCGCGACGCGGCAACCCGCGGCGGCGCTGTCGCCCGCCAGTTCGACATGTCGGTGGTCGAAGCCAATATCGACAATCTCGAGCTGCTGCGCTCGTTCATGCCGACGACGCTCGGCCGCGCCTCCTCGATGCCGCTGTTCGGCAAGGACGGGCCGCTGATCACCGAAGAGCAGATGTGGAGCAACTACGAGTACTTCATGAAGGCGGTGCTGCCGGTGGCCGAACAGGAAGGGCTGAAGCTGGCGCTCCACCCCGATGATCCGCCGGTGCCGATGCTGGGCGGCGTGGCGCGGCTGTTCTACAAGCCAGAGAACTTCAAGAAGGCCTATGACCTGGTCGGCCGCTCGGAAGCCTGGTCGCTCGACCTCTGCCTCGGCTGCTGCTCGGAGATGGAAGGCGGCAGGCAGAACGTCAACGAGATGATCGAGTATTTCGCGCCCAAGGGCCGGATCTCCTACATCCACTTCCGCGACGTGAAAGGCTCGGTTCCGAACTTCGTCGAGTGTTTCATCGGTGACGGCAATTTCGACCCGGCCGAAGTCATCGTGCTCTTGGCCAAGAACGGTTTCGACGGCTTCCTGCTCGACGACCACGTGCCCAAGATGGACGGCGACAGCGACTGGAACCACCGCGGCCGCTCGCACGCGATTGGGTACATGCAGGGGTTGATCAGGATGGCGGAGTTCCTCGGCAAGGCTTGAGCGACGCGCCGCAAAGGCGCTCGTGGGGCGGTCCACAGGGGCCGCCCCTTCTGCATTGCGGCCCTCGCAAGAGCACCGTGCTGGCGAGGCTAACCCAGGTATTCACCAAGTGGCCCGGCGCGGCGCGCCGACCGGCTAGCGTCGCGTCACCTTTGAAGGTGTTCTCGCGATGCCACCCGAGAAATACCGGATCAGGTCTATCCCGCCCGGCAAGCGGGCCCATCAGGCGGCCGGTCTTGTTGATCAATCCCGCGACCCCGTCCCTGTCGTTGACGTGGCGCGAGACGACGATCTCCAGGTCGTCGGTAAAGGTGATCAGCCCGCGATCGAACATCCAATGGGCGGTACCGGAAAGGGCGATGCCATTGTTGACGATGTCGGGGCCATTGGACTCCACTGGTCGAATATGGGCGGCCGCCGCCTCAGCGCGGCCACCGCCATTGATCAGCTTCAACCCTGTAACGGCGCAGCGTTCGTCGTAGGCACGGAGCACCACCCTGCGGAAGACCCGATCCCGCACGATACGCGAGGTGAGCACAGGCAACCGCTGCCGTTCCTCCTCAAGGACAAATGGCGCCTGTTCGCCTTCACCGAGCTCGTTCTGCGCCGGGTCCACTCGGGGGAGGATTGCGTCGGCATCGGCCAGCCCACGGGCCACGATCTTCCTGAAGTCATTCGGCAACAGCGAGCGCACGGCCGCCTGAGCGCGACCGGAGATGCGCCCTCTGTCGTTGAGCAACCCTGCTTCGGTCAGGCCATCAGCTCCGATGAAGGGTACCGGATCGGCGAAATCGAGGTAACTGTCGGGGGCGATCAACGCCAGAAACATGCCTGCGGCGGTGGGATCGGGAACGACCTTGTCCACCTTCGCAACTGCGAAATAGCCGCGCGACAGCAGCACCTTGGTTGGCTCGTAGTAGACAATCCAATCGCCGATGCATCTCGAGACGCGCGAAAGGTACTGGCTCGGGAACTGATATTGCTGCGCCGGGCTGTCGTCGTAGATCGAGTCCGCCCGATGGATGAAGACACCGAAGGCCATGGTTCCCCCAAACCGAGACGGGACCATGCCCGGCGACGGACATCCGGACAAGGCCTTCATTCGCGATTGGGTACAGGGTTGATCCGCATGGCGGAGTTCCTCGGCAAGGCTAGCCGCCTCGACATCGGGCGCGCTGCACACCCCCTTCCAACCTCCCCGTCACGGGGGAGGTGCCGATCCAGCCTTGGGCACCCGCGGAGACATGAGCACCGGCTCCACCTCCCCCTTGACGGGGGAGGCAAGCGAAGCTTGGGAGCGAGAGCGACCTAGCGCAGCTCGGAGGGGGTTCCGACTGGACTGGATGCCCGCAGGAGTTGGCCAGCGAAGAGCGAAAGTGGGCGCCTGATACCGCCCCCCATTTTCTATTTGATCCTATTAGGTTAGCGTCCGCTGTGAAAAGTAACCGACCGTCGCGGGGGCAACGGCATGATGGACGAACAGATCATTCGCAATCGCCTGCTGCCTGGTGAGCACATCCTGTGGGAAGGGCGCCCGGCACAAGGGCTGCTGCTCACCCGGCGCGACGGCTTGCTGATTCCGTTCAGCCTGTTCTTCCTCGGCTTTTCGATCCTCTGGACGACGATAGCTGCCAGCGGCGCACCCGATTTCTTCGCGTTGTTTGGCTCGCTCTTCATCGCTGTCGGACTCTTCTTTGCTGTCGGCAGATTCCTGCTCGATGCCTGGCTGCGAAGCAGGACGCGATACGCCGTTACCGATCGGCGCGTGCTCGTGGCACGCACAGGACCGCTAGGTCAGTTCATCGCCGTTGATCGTACCAAGCTGCCGGCGATCGACCTGAGCGAGCATGCCGACGGCCGGGGAACCATCCGGTTCGGACCACCGGCGCCGATGTTTCAGAGCAACAACAGCTTCGCCGGCTGGACACCGGCGCTTGATGCGGTGCCGCAGTTCCTTGCTATCGAGCGGCCCAGGTATGTTTTCGACCTGGTGCAACAGCCGAGCTAGGGCCACTCTCGAGAAGAGGGGAGCTTGATGCTCTCCAACAAAGAGAAGGGCGCCACTTGGGCGCCCTTCTCGTTTCGCAGGTAGCTCGCCGCCTCAATGGCTGGGGCTGGGCGGCAGGCCCTTGGCCTTGCGCCAGGCCTGGTATTCTTCTTCGGCATCGGGGTGCAGCGGGTAGTAGCGGCGGAGCGATTCACCGGCGGTGAGCTTCTCGCGGCTGAACACTTCCCACTCGGCGTGTTTCTTGGAATCCTCGATGACCTTTTCGGCCATCGACTGCGGCAGCACTACGACGCCGTCATCGTCGGCCATGATGATGTCGCCCGGGATGACCATGACGCCGCCGCAGGAGATCGGCACGTTCACCGCCGACGGCCAGATCGAGACCTGGACGTGATAGTTCGGGGTCCAGCCGCGCATCCAGATGGCGAGATCGAGCTTGTCGACGTTGGGCTTGTCGCGCATCACGCCGTCGATGACGATGCCGGCGCCTTTGCGGCCCTTGAAGTAGGTCGACATCATGTCGCCGAAGACGCCCGAGCTCATGTCGCCACGGGCATCGACCACCACCACATCGTTCTCCTCGACTTCATAGAGGACGTGGCGATGCAGCTGCTTTTCGGGGTCCGAGTATTCACCTTCGCTGAACAGATCGGGGCGCTGCGGCATGAACTGCAGCGTGAGCGCCGTGCCGACGATGGACTTGCCCTTGTACTGGCTGACGGGGCCGACCATGTGCGGGTTGCGGAAGCCGGAATGACCGAGCGAACCTGCCACGGTGGCGGTGCCGATATCCTTCAGCGCGGCAATGACGTCCTTGCTCGGACGCTTGTACGCCGGGATCGGGCTTTGCATGATGTGAACCATATAAATATCTCCTCCAGATGAGTTTCGGGTCTACCAGTTCGTAACCGAACCGTCGCGGCGCTTCAGATGGGGCGCCTCCCAGAACTTGAAGCTGTCGGTGTCGAGCAGCTTTTCGTTGATTTCGATGCCGAGCCCCGGCGCGTCGGGCACCTGGAACACCGCGCCATCGAGCATCGGCATCTGGGGGAACAGCTCCGCCGTGGGCGTGCCGGCATAGAGGTCGGTGGCGTTGGCGCGCACTTCCAGCGCGAAGAAGTTCGGCGTCGCGGCGGAAAAGTGGATGGTCGCCGCGGTGCAGATCGGCCCCAGCGGGTTGTGCGGCATCAGGTCGACATAGTGCGCCTCGGACCAGCCGGCCACCTTCATCGCCTCGGTGAAACCGCCGACATTGCAGAGGTCGAGCCGGTTGTACTGATGGATGCCGCGTTCGATGTAGGGCAGGAACTGCCACTTGGACGAGAACTCCTCGCCGATGGCGAAGGGCACGTCGGTGAGCTTTCTCAAATTCTCGTAGGCCTCCGGCGTCTCGTCGCGGATCGGCTCCTCGAGGAAGTCGAGCGTGCCAGATGGCATCTTCTGGCAGAAGCTCGCGGTCTCGGCGACACTCAGCCGGTGGTGGTAGTCGATGCCCAGCACCACGTCTTCGCCCAGCGCCTCGCGCGCCCTGACGAGGAACTTCGCGGTCTTGCCGATCGACTCGCGTGGCTCGAAAATGCCCTGCGCATCGTTCCATTCGGCGGGGAAGAAGCGGATGGTGGACCAACCGCGCGCCATCAGCTTTTTCGCATCCTCGATGGTCTCGTCGCCGCTGATCGAGCCGGTCGAAGCAAAGGTCGGGATGAAATTGCGGTGCTTGCCGCCGAGCAGTTCATAGACCGGCACGCCGAGCGCCTTGCCCTTGATGTCGTAGAGCGCGATGTCGAGCGCCGACTGCGCCGCGGTGAGCACACGCCCGCCCTCGAAATACTGGCTGCGGTACATCTCCTGCCACAGCGCGCCGATCTGCATCGGGTCGCGCCCGACGAGGAACTGCGCATAGTGTTCGAGCGCCCCGACGACGGCCTTCTCGCGGCCACTGAGCCCGCTTTCGCCCCAGCCGAAAATGCCCGAGTCCGTCTCGATCTTGACGATCAGCTGGTTGCGATGGCCGACCCAGACCGGGTACGGCTTGATGGCGGTGATCTTCACTCTGGTCTCCTCACCAGCTGGTCATGCTGCCGTCTTCGAGACGAGCGATCGGCAGGTAAGCCTGCTTGTAGGGGTACTTGGCAGCGAGAGCTTCGTCGAAATCGACGCCGTGGCCCGGCACCTCGCCGGGCTGCAGGTAGCCACGATCATAGGACCAGGCGCACTTGAACACGTCGAACATCAACTCGGTGTAGCTGGCGAATTCCTGGATGCCGAAGTTCGGGATCGCCACGTCGACATGGATGTTGCAGCCCATGGCGATCGGCGACACATCCTGCGGGCCGTGGCAGGCTGACTTCACGTGGTAGATCGCCGCGAGATCGAAGATCTTCTTGATGCCGGTGACGCCGCCCGCATGGGTCGAGGTGACGCGGGCATAATCGATCAGCTGCTCGGTGATCAGCGTGTGGGTGTCGTAGATCGAGTTGAACACCTCGCCCACCGCCAAGGGTTGCGTGGTGTGCTGGCGGATGATGCGGAAGCCTTCCTGCAGCTCGGCCGGGATGGCGTCCTCGAGCCAGAACAGCCGGTAGGGCTCGAGGTCCTTGCCGAGGCGGGCGGCTTCGATCGGGGTCAGCCGGTGATGCACGTCATGCAACAGGTGCACGTCCCAGCCGGCCGCATCGCGGACCTTCTCGAACAGTTTCGGCACCAGCGGCAGGTATTTGTGCGTCGCCCAGACCTCCTCGTGCGGCACGATGGCGCCGCGCCCCTTCAGCGCCGCGGTATCGGTGGAATCGCCGGTGCCGTAGATCGGCGGCAGGCCGGGGATGGCGACCTGGGCGCGGATCGCCTCGACGCCGGTTTCCTTGATGGCGAGCACGCCCTCGACCACTTCGGAAATCTCGAGGCCGGAGGCGTGGCGGTAGACCATCACCTTGTCGCGCGAGCGGCCGCCGAGCAGCTGGTAGAGCGGCAGGCCGGCCACCTTGGCCTTGATGTCCCACAGCGCCATGTCGATGGCCGAGATCGCCGCCATGGTGATGGGGCCGCGACGCCAGTAGGCGCCCTTGTAGAGGTACTGCCAGATGTCCTCGGTGCGCAGCGGATCCATGCCGATGAGCGCCGGGGCGACGTGATCCTCGAGATAGCTCGCGACCGACAGCTCGCGGCCGTTCACCGTGCCGTCGCCAATGCCGTAGACGCCCTCGTCGGTGATGATCTTCACCGTGGTGAAGTTCCGCCCGGGCGAGCAGACGATAACCTTGATTTCCTTGATCTTCATTCGACGCGCCGCTCCAGGCTCGGTCAGGACCAGATGTTTCTCAGGACCGGATCTGCTCAAGACCAGGTGCGGTCCCAGGACATGTCGTCGTCCCACTGGTCGGTCGGCTGCCAGATGTCGGTGACGCCAGGCTGCAGGTGCTGCCGCAACAGCTCGTCGTTGAGGTCGTCGATGCCGAGGCCCGGTTTGTCGCTGAGCTCGATGAAGCCGTTCTTGACGATCGGACCATCAAAGCCGGTGACGATGTCATCCCACCACGGCACGTCGACCGAGTGATACTCGAGCGCGAGGAAATTCTCGGTGGCGGTGGCGATATGGGCCGCGGCAATCGCGGCGATCGGGCTCTCGGCCATATGGATGGCCATGGCGATGCCGTGGTCCTGCGCCGCGTCGCCGATCTTTTTGGTTTCGAGGATGCCGCCGGTGGTGAGGATATCGGGGTGGATGACCGAGATGCCGGCGTTGAACAGCGGCTCGAAGCCTTCCTTCAGATAGATATCCTCGCCGGTGCAGATCGGCACCGAGGTTGCTTCCTGCAGCCGGCGATAGCTCTCGGCATGCTGCCAGGGGATCACGTCCTCAAGCCAGGCCGGGGTGTATTTTTCGATGCGCTGGGCCAGGCGGATGCCGTCCTGCAGCGAGATATGGCCGAGATGATCGATGGCCAGCGGGATTTCCGGCCCGATCACCTCGCGCACTTCGGCGATATACTGCTCGAGCAGGTCGAGGCCCTTTTCGGAGAAGTGGAGGCCCGTGAACGGGTGCATGACGTTCTGCGCGTCGTAGACGAGGTTACGCGCCTTGCGCTGCTCGTTGTTGGACGCGCGAATGCTGCCGGCATGCTGTTGGAAGCCCTCGAGCACGCCCGCCGGCCCGACGACGGCGCCGGGGATATGGGCAATCTCCATCAGGCCGAGGTCCATCTTCAGGAAGGTGAACCCCTTGTCCATGCGCTCCTTCAAACGCTTGCCCATCTCGGTGCCGCTCGGCCGATCGGCGTCGGTGTCGCAATAGCAGCGCACCTTGTCGCGGAACTTGCCGCCCAGCATCTGGTAGATCGGCGCGCCATAGGCCTTGCCGGCGAGATCCCAGAGCGCGATCTCGATGGCCGAGACGCCGCCGCCCTGGCGGCCGTGACCGCCGAACTGCTTGATGCGGCGGAACAGCCGGTCGACGTCGCAGGGGTTCTCACCCAGCAGCCGGCTCTTCAGCATCAGCGCATAGGTGGCGCTGGCGCCGTCGCGGACTTCGCCGAGGCCGACAATGCCCTGGTTGGTGTAGATCTTCAGCAGCGCCGAGCGGAACGGTGCGCCGGTGATCTCGGCCACCCGGATGTCGGTGATCCTCAGGTCTGACGGGCGGGAGCTGGTGTTGACGCGATTAAGCGCGTCTTCGGCAGTATTCGAAGTCATTGGGGGTTAAGCCTCGGCTTGGAGCGGTCGCTACCCGGCCGCCCGATGGAAGGACAAATCGGCTGGCGGGCTATTGGAGCCTGAGCGCCATTTCGGTTTCGCCGTCGAACAGATGCATGCGGTCCTGATCGAACTCGAGGAACACCGGCTCGTCGGGGCGAAGCTGGAAGGTCGGGGCGACGCTGACATTGACCACGGCGCCGGAGACGAAGACCTGCGCGAAGGTGACGTCGCCGGTCGGCTCGACCGTGTAGACCTTGCCCGGTACCGAGCCCGGCACCTGAGACTTGTGCACTGTGATGGTCGAGTGCCGGCCGCCCAGCACCACCTTGCTGGATTTGGCGCTCAGCGCCTTCCGGCCATTGGCGTCGTTGAGCGGCATCTCCCAGCCCTCAGGGCTGGTCAGCACGACCTTGCCATCCTTCGATGCGGCGCTCAGCGGCACGAGGCTCATGGCGGGCGAGCCGACGAAGCTCGCGACGAACATGTTCACCGGGTTGGCGAAAACGTTGGCCGGGCTGTCATACTGCTGCAGGAAGCCGCCATTCATCACCGCCATCTTGTCGGACATGGTGACTGCCTCGAGCTGGTCGTGCGTCACGTAGATGATGGTGGCGTTGAGATCCTGGTGGAAGCGCTTGATCTCGGAGCGCATCTGCACGCGGAGCTTCGCGTCGAGGTTAGAGAGCGGCTCATCCATCAGGAAGGCGCGCGGTTCGCGCACCAGCGCCCGGCCGAGCGCCACGCGCTGCTGCTGGCCGCCTGAGAGTTCGCGCGGCTTGCGCTCGAGCAGGTGGACGATATCGAGGGTCTTGGCCGCCGCCTGAACGCGCTTGTCGATCTCCTCTTTGGAGAGTTTGCGCATCTGCAGCGGGAAGGCGAGGTTCTTGTAGACCGACTTCTGCGGATAGAGCGCGTAGTTCTGGAACACCATGGCGATGTCCCGGTCCTTCGGATCGAGGTCGGAGACGTCGCGGTCGCCGATGCTGATGGTGCCGCCCGACATCGGGATGAGGCCGGCGACGAGGTTGAGTGTCGTGGTCTTGCCGCAGCCGGACGGGCCGACCAGCGCGACGAACTCTCCGTCCTCGACGGTCAGCGACACGTGGTTCACGGCGTAGACGTCGCCGTAGTTCTTGACCACGTCCTTGAGGATCACCTGGGCCATAGGGGCTTCCTTGAGCTTTCCGTTGGAGCGAGATCAGGAAAAGTTGTGAGACTTTTCCCGTTCGATCTCGCGATAAAACAAAGACACTAGTGCTTCACGGCGCCCTCGGTCAGGGCGCGCACGAAGTAGCGTTGCAGGACGAGGAACAGCACCACGACGGGGATGCTCATCATGAAAGTGGCAGCCATCAGCCCCGGCCAGTCCGTCGCATTCTCCGAGAAGAAGCGCTGAATGCCGACCGGCAGGGTCATCTGATCGTGCCGGGTTAGGAAGGTGTAGGCGTAGATGTATTCGTTCCAGGCACCGATGAAGCTGTAGATCGAGGTGGCGATGATGCCGGGCGTCGAGAGCGGCATGACGATCAGGAGGAAGGCCTGGAAGCGCGTCGCGCCATCGATGCGGGCCGCCTGTTCGAGCTGCACCGGAATGTTGTCGTAGAACCCCTTGAGCAGCCAGATGGCGAGCGGCAGCCCGAAGGTCAGATAGGTGAGGATGAGCGAGCCGTGGGTGTTCACCAGCCCCAGCGCCTTCATCAGGATGAAGAGCGGCACGAGGAACACCACTGCCGGGAACATGTTCCTGAGCAGCACGGCAAAGAACAGGAAGTTGCGGCCGGGGAAGCGGAAGCGCGAGAAGGCGTAGGCCGCCGGCACCGCCACCACCACCGCGAGAATGGTGGTGAGGGTCGAGACCCAGATGCTGTTCCAGAAGTACTGGATGAAGTCGCGACCGACATTGCCGGAGGGGTCGACCAGCCGCCAGTAGTTCTCCAGCGTCGGCTCGGCCGGCCACCATTGCGGCGGATACTGCATCGCCGCAAAGCCGGTCTTCAGCGAGGTGATGAACATCCAGATCATCGGCATCACGGTGAAGCCGAGCAACAGGGCGAGGAAGATCCGCCCGCTCCAGCGCCAGCCACCGGCACCACGGCGCTTGGCGGCGCCGGCACTCATCTCCATCGCGGTCATGCTCCGGCCCTCGCGTCATCGCCCTTGGTCAATGCGCGGACGTAGAAGTAGCCGAGCACCATCATCACGAGGAACAGGATCACCGCATAGGCCGAGGCGACGCCCCAGCGCTGCCGCCCGAAGGCAAGCTGGTAGATGTGGGTGATCCAGATGTCCGACGAGCCGGCCGGGCCGCCGCCGGTCATGATCCAGGGAATGATGAAGGAGTTGAAATTCTGCACCGCCAGCAGCAGCAGGGTGACCATCGACACACCCTGCAGGTGCGGGAAGGTCACATGCCAGAAGCGCTGCCAGGGGCTCGCGCCGTCGACCTGCGCGGCGCGCAGCAGCGTGTCGGGCACCGTCTGCAGGCCCGCCATCAGCATGATCATGGCGAAGGAGAATTCCTTCCACACGTTCACGACGATGAGCGCGTAGAGCGAAGTATTGGTGTTGTCGATGAAGTTGATCGGCTTGTCGATCAGCCCGACCTGCGTGAGCATGGCGCTGATGGCGCCGAAATCGGAGTGATAGAGCCACTTCCACACGTAAGACGCCGCCACCGCGCTCACCACCCACGGGATGAGCAGCAGTGCACGCAGCACCCCGCGGCCGGCGAACTCGCGATGCAGCGCCAGCGCTGCGCCCAACCCGATCATGAAGGCGAAGAAGGTGGAGAGCACCGTCCACAGCACCGTCTGCCAGGTGACTTTCCAGAACACCGGGCTGGTCAGGATGGTGACGTAGTTATCGAGGCCGTTGAACTGCTTGGCGCTGAGCGCCAGGCTCGCCGGGGTATTAAAGAAGCTCAGCTCGATGGTGTAGTAGATCGGATAGCCGATGACGATCAGCATCACGATGAGGGCGGGCGCGACATAGAGATAGTCGAAGCGGCTGTTCCACACCTTCTGGCTGAGGCCGACGCGCCGGGGCTCGGGTACGTCGCGAAAGATGGCTTGTCCCGGAACAGTGCTCACAGCGCATAACCCTGGTTGTGAAGGTGGGAGACCGGCGACGAAAGCCGCCGGTCGGAGAGTGCCTCAGCAGGCGATCAGATGCCGCCGCCGCCGTCGACGATGGCCTTCACCTTGGTGGCCGCATCATCGGCCGCCTGGTCGACGGTCATGTTGCCGGTGAGGGCGTTCTGCAGCATGTCCGGAACGATGATGTTCATGATTTCCGGAGCCTGCGGGATCACCGGGAACGGGATACCGTTGGGCAGCATCGAGGTGGTGACGTCGAGGAACTTGATGGTGTCGAGACGTTCCTTCATGGCGTCGGTCAGGAAGCCATTGATGTTGCCAGGGTTGGAGCCGACCCAGGCGAGCCTGGTCGACCATTCCGGGCTGTCCCAGAAGCAGATCAGCGCCTTGACGGCCTGCTCGTCCACCTTGCCGCCCTGCACGAACTCGGGCTTGACGACATGGATATTGGAGCCGCCGAACACCACGGCGCGCTTGCCGTCCGGACCGGTCGGGATCAGGCCGTAGCGCATGTTGGCGACCACTTCGTCGGCAACCGTCTTGTCGGTGCCGGTCGCCTTGGATGCGAGGTCGTTCATCTTGGCGTATTCGGCCGGATGAGCAATCATCATGCCGAGCTTGCCGGCGATGAACGGCGCCTGGTTTTCACCCTGCGTGTTGGTCAGCGCCGAGGTCGGGACCGACTTGTCGACGGCGTACATCTGGTAGGCAGCCTGCAGCGCCTGCTTGGAGCCGGCGTTGTTGATCCAGACGTCCTTGTAGCCCGGCTCGGCCGAAGCTTCGTCGAGTGCACCACCGCCGTATGCCCACAGCTGCGGCATGAAGCGGAACGGGGTGTTGCCGGCGTTCTGCTTGGCGACGAGGCCGTAGCCCGGGATACCGAGCTTGTCGTGGATGGTCTTGGAATAGGCGACGACGTCGTCCCAGGTGGCCGGCGGATTTTCCGGATCGAGCCCGGCATCCTTGAACACCTTGGCGTTCCAGATCATCGCCATGGTTTCGTTGTTGGTCGGCAGGCCGTAGCTCACGCCCTCATAGGTCACCGACTTCAGCGCGCCGGGCCAGAAGTCCGCAGCGGTGTAGCCGACATCTTCCGGCTTCAGCGGTTGCAGGTAGCCCTTGGCGGCGAACTCGACGCCACCCAGGATCTGCAGGCGGATGACGGCCGGAGCCGAGTTGCCGAGCAGCGAGGTGCGGAACTTGTCGAGCAGTTCGTTGTAGGTGATCGACTGGACTTCGGTGGTGATGTTCGGATAGGCGGCCTTGAAGGCCTCCCAGAACGCCTTGTCCTGGTCGTGCGCGATCTGCGGATCGGCCTCGAACGGGCCGGTGTACCAGTAGCTGACGGAACCGGTGTAGTCGTTCGGCACAACCGCGCCACAATCCTTGGCGGCGTCGAACTGCTTGGTGCCGGCGATCGACTTGACGTATTCCGGCGACCACTTCGACAGGTCCACGCTCTGGGCGTAGGACGCGGTCGTTGCCGTGGTCAGCATGGTGGCAGCGCTCAGCACCGCCATCGAAAGGCCAAGCAGACGCCGGCCGGTTTTCATATGCATTGAGAAATCCTCCTCCTCAAATCGGAGCCCCGCCCGGCCCATGGCCCCGGCAAAGCCCTTTACAGCGTGCGCTGTTCTCGCCTCGGGAACCGGGCTTGGCGCCGGTTTTTCCCAACTGGTATGGCAGACTTCCAGCAAAACTGGTGTATGTCAACATCACCTAAGTCGTACATTATTTTGCGCACTTTGCGTGCGAACGGGGCTTGGCTTGCTCAAAAAAGCTGCATAAACAGGACCAATGAGCGAGGCGACCGTCAAGTCGGACCAGCCCGAGGAGCCCCTCGAGCAGCAGGCCTCCGTCTACGAGATGATCCGCGAGGACATCGTTTCGGGGCGGCTGGGGCCCAATGAGCGACTGAAGATCGCAGACCTCGCCGAGCACTATCAGACCTCGACCAATCCGGTGCGCGAAGCGCTGCAGCAGTTGCGCGGCGAGGGGTTCGTCCTGATCGAGCCCAACCGTGGTGCGCGGGTGCGACCGATCGACGCCGATTTCGTGCGCGACATCATCGAGATCGAGATGCTGATCGAGCCGGCGCTGACCCGCTGGTTCGTGTCGATCGCGTCGGATGCCGATATCGTCGAGCTCGAGCGCATCCAGGCGGAAATCGAAGCGGTCAATTTCGAGGACCGGGTGGTGCACGGACTGCTCGACACCCGGTTCCACCAGTTCATCTACGACCGCCACTACAACCGCCACGCTGCCGAGTTGTGGTGGAAGCACCGCGAGATTCTGCGCGCCATCAGCCGGCGGTTCCCGACCTCGCTCAGCCGCCGAGTCTCGGTGCTGCGCGAGCATCGCGAACTGATCGAAGCCATCCGCGCGCAGGACGCCGACGCCGCCGCCGCGGTGGTGGCCCGCCACGTCGAGGGCTCGGGTCGTCACATTATCGAGCAGATGGGCGTGCTGCAGAGGACGCTGCGCCGATAGAGTTATTTGAGGGGCTGCCTCCCCGGCGGCCAGATTGGGAGACGCCTGCCGCCCGGCAGGCACGAGGAGTTATCATGAAGATCACCGACCTGCGCGTTGCCGTCATCGGCAAGCATCCGATCGTCCGCATCGTCACCGACGAGGGCATCTACGGCATCGGCGAGGTGGAACATACCAAGACCTACCTGAAGCCGTTCATCCTGCATTTCCGGGATGCGCTGATCGGCGAGGACCCGACCGACGTCGAGCGCTGCATGATGAAGATCCGCCAGCGCGGCAGCTTCAAGCCCTATGGCGCGGCGGTCTCGGTGATCGAGCATGCGCTGTGGGACATTGCCGGCAAGGCCGCGGGCGTTCCGGCCTACAAGCTGCTCGGCGGCAAGGTGCGCGACAAGGTGCGCGTCTATAACGGTTCGGTGCGTCGCAAGCGCTCGGGCGACCGGCCCGAGGATTTCGCCGCCGACGTCAAATGGATGGCCGAGCAGCCGCAGAACTTCTTCATGGTCAAGCAGGGCCTGAGCTTCCACTCCAGCCAGAAGGACAGCTACCCCGATTTCCATTACGGCCCGGTCGGCAAGAAGGCCGGCTACCACGGCGCGATGGACCAGGGGCAGATCTCCGAGCACGGCTTCAACTACCTGCTCGACTGCGTCATCGCGATGAAGGAAGCGCTGGGCGACAAGGTGAGCCTGGCGCTCGACTGCGGCCCCGGCTGGTTCCTCAACGACGCCATCAAGTTCGCCAATGCGGTCGAGAAGTACAACATCATGTGGCTCGAGGACATGCTCACCGGCGACTACGTGCCGTGGGTGAACCCGCAGGCCTACCGTGAGCTCACCAACTCGACCACCACGCCGATCCATACCGGCGAGCAGATTTACCTGCGCCACAACTTCAAGGAACTGATCGAGACCCAGGCGGTCCGCGTCGTCGGTCCGGATCCGGCCGATATCGGCGGCATTGCCGAGCTCAAGTGGGTGGCCGAACACGCCTATATGCACTCGATCATGATGGCGCCGCACGGCACCGCAAACGGCCTGCTCGGCCTCGGCGCGCTGATCAATGTCTGCGCCACACTGCCGGCCAATTACATCGCCTTCGAGTATCCGTCCGCTTCCGACGATTTCTGGAACGAGATCGTCACGGGCCTCCCCTCCGGCCCGATCGTCGTCGACAGCCATGTCGACCTCTTGCCGGGCCCGGGCCTCGGCCTCGACATCGATGCCAAGGCGGCAAAGCGCTACCTCAAGGAAGAGGACGCCGGCTTCTTCGACTGAGCGTCGTCGGTATGACATTCGGGCCGAGCGGATCGTCACCGCCCGGCCCGTTGCATTCCTGCGCCGTCTCGAGCCGCTTCGGCCGTGGCCGGATCGACGACCAGCGGGGGATCGCCACCGCCGCAACGCAGCGGCTGAGCGGCGCCGAAATGGTGGCGCTCAGGCCGCTTGCCGGCGCCGCGGTGCAGTCGGCTACACCCGCATCTTCGCCCGGGCGTAAGCGCTGGGCATGTCGTCGAACACGGTGCGCCCGCCATATTCGGGAGCCCGGCGCCGCTCCTCGGCGATGAACTCGTTAAAGCTCGGGCCGGTGGCGCCGGCCTCGAGCTGGCGCGCCTGGCGATCGAGCCGCCTGATTGCGTCGAGTTCCTCGTCGCGGCCGAGCCTGGCCTTGCCGACCGCCGATTTCAGCACCCGGATGGTCTCGTCGTAGACTTTCAACGGCACCGGGAACGGGTGCCCGTCCTTGCCGCCATGCGCCATGGCGAAGCGGGCCGGATCGGCGAAGCGGTGCGGCGCGCCATGCACCACCTCGGCCACCTGGGCCAGCGCCCGAACGGTGCGCGCCCCGACCCCCGGCACCAGCAGCAGTTCGGTGAAATCGGCCGGCGCCCGATCGGCCGCCGCGGCGAGGCTGCCGTGCAGCCGGCGCAGCATCACGTCCTTGGGGCGGATGTCGTGGTGCTCCGGCATCACCAGATGCGGCAGCATCGGCTGGTCATCCTCAACCGGCACCGGCTCGGCGATCCCCTCGATCCGCCCGACCTCGCGCACGATGGCATCCGGCCCCATGCCACCGAGGATATCGACCTGCGAGCTGCGCGAGCGCGCCGCGCGGGCATCGGTCAGGTTGACGATCGTTCCCTGCGCCGCACCCTCGATCGCAGCGTGCGGTTGCTCGACAAAGCTCCTGAGGCCCGCAGAGCGCCAGTGATAACGCCGTGCCGTCTTGGCATCGCCCTTCATGCCTTGCTGCACCACCACCCAATGGCCGTCATCGGCGACGATGAAGCCGTGGAGATAGAGCTCGAACCCATCCTGCACCGCGGCGCTGTCGACCTTGGCCACCAGCCGGCTGGCTTTTGCCAAAGCGGCGCCGTCGAAGCCGACGCGGTTGCCGATCGCCACCAGTTCGTCCGGGGTCTTGCGCGAGTGTCGCCCGCGCCCGCCGCAGACATGCAGGCCCAGTTCACGCTCCAGCGGCCGGAGGCCACCCTTCAGCGCACCGATAACGCTGGTGGTGATGCCGGAGGAGTGCCAATCCATCCCCATCACCGCACCGAACGACTGGAACCAGAACGGGTGCGCCAGCCGGCTCAACAGCTCGTCGCGGCCATATTCCATGACGATCGCCTGGCAGATCACCGCCCCGAGCCGCGCCATGCGCTCGCTCAGCCATTTCGGCACCCGCCCGCCATGTAATGGCAGATCGGCGCTCCCGCCTCGATTGGCCATGGGATGTTTCCTTGTTCGCGTGCAATTGTAGCATGGGAACAAAAGAGAAACAAACTGACTGCGGTCGCCATCTGGAGGTATCGGACGGTCTCTCAGAACTTCCCCGACAGCGTCACCTTCACCGCATGGGCCGATTGCGTGCTGCCGAACTGCCCCTGGTAGCCGAGATCGAGGGTCACGCCCGGCGCCAGCTCGGTGCCAAGCCCGGCCTCGAGCAGCAGAGCGGTATCACCGAACCTGGCCCCGCTCACGGTGAACGGGGTGCCGCCGGCAAAGCCATGCGTTGCGGTGGGCTGGTCGCCGGTGACGCGCTGCAGTGCGATGCTGCCGCGCGCCGCAACCACCAGGCCATCACCGAGCACGACCTGGCGCGCTGCCTTGATACCGGCGGTCAGCACTGCCGCGCCGATATCGCCCGAAGCGCCACTCAGGGCCGCATCGCCGCCGCTCTCGCGGTAACTCCCGCCGGATTGCCCGATCAGCGCGGCGCGGGCGAACGGCGTCAGCGTTGTCTCGCCGAGTTCGAACGCATAACCGAGTTCACCGAACAGTTGCGCCGTCGTCGTGGCGTAATCCGTTGTGATCGTCTCGCTGAAGCCGGTGAAGCTCGGGGTGCGCGTCACCGACACCTGGTTCGCGGCCAAGGCCGCGCCGAACGCCAGCCGCACTTCGCCCAGCGCCGCGCCGCCATAGATGCCAAGTTGGTAGCTCGCCGCTTCGGCCCGCGAGTCCCGCTGGGACAGATCGACGGCAACGCCACCGATCCCGGCCAAAACCCCGAGCAAGACCTCGCGGCTCACCAACCCGTCGGCGCCGACCAGCAACCCGCCCGAACTGAAATCGAAGCTGGCGGCGTTGCCGTCGCCATCCACCGTACCGGCCCCGCCGTAGCCGCGAGCCCAGATGTTGCGGGCGCCGACCTGGCTCTCGGCAAGCGCTGCGAATGCGGCGTCGACCCGGTCGAAGGCGGCGTCACGCGGGTGCCGGCTGGCATCGGCCAGGGCGCGCAACAGCGAGGCATGCACCTCGCCCGAGAGGTCGTCGAAGGCCTCGAGCGCATCGGCGGCATTCAGCGGCACCACGGCGTCGAACAGCGGACTCGAGGGCAGTGCCTGCAGCGCCGTGGCGGTGGCGAGCTGGTTTGGCGTCTCGGCGATCGCGGGGAGGTTGGCGATCGCCGAAACGCGCAGCCACACCTCGCCGGGTGTGTCGTAGTCGAGCACGAACTGGAGGAAGGCGGAGTCGTCGACCACTCCCCCAAAGCCGCCGGCAACGCTGGCCGCGGTGAGCACCTTGTAGCCGCTGCCCACGGTGTAGACGCCCGGCGCGGTCAGGGCGCGAACGGTGCCGCCGCTGAGTGTCGCGACGCCCGATACGGCCATCACGCCGGTGGCGACAGCGGGCGTCACCCCGACCTGCAGGACGCCGGTGCCGCCATTGGCGTAGGGGCCCGTGACATGCAGGGTGCCGGCGGTCAGGTCGATCGTGCCGGCATTGTTCACCGCGCCGGCCAGCGTGCCGGTGCCCCTGACCGTCCCCAGCGCGCGGATATCGATGGCCGGGCTGGTGAGCGTACCCGCGACGGTCAACACCCCGGCCTGGATCTCGGCGCTGGTCGAAAAGCTGCCGGCGTCGTTCAGCGTCCAGGCGCTGCCCCGCATGGAAAGGGTCTCGAAGTTCTGGAATTTGGCGAGGCTCTCGCTGCCGACCCCCAGGAGGATCAGGTTGTCGGTACCGGTGCCGCCCTTTACCAGCCCGTTGAGCACCGAACCGCTGTCGAGCTGCAGCGTGCGGGTGCTGCTGCCGTTGAAGTTGATGGCGTTTACGGCACCGGTGATGGTACCCGAGTTGGTCACAGTGCCCGCCGCGTTGAGGTAGAGCCCGTCGCCCGCTGCCGACCTGATGGTGCCGGCGTTGAGGAAAGTGCCGCCGCCCGTCGCCTCTACCGCCTTGGAATTGGCGCTGCTGCCGGTCGATTCGATGGTACCGGCATTGGTGAAGGTCAGCACTCCGGTAGCGCTGGCATAGACGCCGTTGTAGCCGCCCTTGATCACGGCGCCGGCGTTGTTGGTGATGACGCTCGGCCCGCCCTGCACGAACACGCCGGTGGAAAAGCCGGTCAGCCGCGTGTTGATGATCGAGCCCGAGTTGATCACCGTGCGCTCCGTGCCCTGCCCGATCGATACGGCGTTGCCGGAACTGTTGCCGGTGATCACCCCGGTCGCTGTGTTGGTCACCGAGCCGCCGAACTGCAGCAGCACCAGATCGCCGCCGGCGACGAGCTGGGTGATGGTGCCGGAATTGACGACGACGCCCGGACCGACGCCGGGATTCCCGCCGCTGGGGAACTTGCCGATGCTGATGCCGCTGCTGGTGGCATTGATCGTGGCGCCCAGCTCATTGACCACGGTGCCGCCGCCGAGCAGCGTAATGGCGTTGCCGCCGCTCAGCAGGCCCGTGTTGGTGACCATGGAGCCGGCGCCGTCGAGCTTGACCTGCCCGCTGACGGTGCCGTGGTTGCCAAGCGTCCAGGTGCCGGCGCCGCTTACCGTCGGCCCGCCCAGGGTATTGCTGATCGAGACCCCGGAGAGAATGTCCACGGTGGTACCAGCATAGAGGTTGAGGTCCACCCCGGTGGTGGTGCTGGTAGAAATGTCGACATCGGCCGCCCACGCTGGCGCCAGTGCCAGGGCAAGCGCCAATTCGACCGCCACCGCGGCAAAGAGCGCACGCTGCCAAACCCTCGGAGTACCCCATCGCCCGACTGCCCAAACCCGACCAAGTGGATCGAACCTAGGAGGGCTGTCGCGACCGGCGTAGCTGGTCACTCGGGGCAGTCCGGGGCAACTCGGGGCGATGTCCTCAGATGGCCCGAGCCGTTCGCGGGATCGGCTCGGCTCGCTCAGCCGGCCACCTGTTGCGCCTCAGCGGTAAGGCGCCATCCATCCGAGCCCCGCGCTGGTCCCGGCCAGCGGGCGGTATTCGCAGCCGACCCAGCCGTCATAGCCGAGCCGGTCGAGTTCGCTGAGCACGAAGCTGTAGCTGATCTCGCCGGTGCCCGGCTCATGCCGGCCCGGCGTATCGGCGATCTGGATGTGACCGACACGGTGCCTGAGCCGCTCGTAGGTCGGGATCAGGTCACCCGCCGTCACCTGCTGGTGGTAGATGTCATACTGGATCAGGAGGTTGTCCGAGGCCACCGCATCGAGCACCCGCTCGGCATGACGCGCCGTTGTCAGGTAGAAGCCGGGGATATCGCGCGGGTTGATCGGCTCGATCAGCAGGGTCACGCCGGCCGCAGTGAAGCGTGGCGCAGCGTATTTGAGGTTGGCAACGAAGGTCGCCTCCAGCACGTCGCCCGCAACACCCTGCGTCGCGATCCCGGCGAGGCAGTTCACCTTGCTGCAGCCGAGCACCCGCGCGTAGCGGAGCGCGACCTCTACGCCGGCCCGGAACTCATCGACCCGGTCGGGGTGGCAGGCAATACCGCGCTCGCCGCCATCCCAATCGCCTGCAGGCATATTGAACAAGGCCTGCTCGAGGCCATGCCGGGTGATGAGCGTCGCCAGGTCCTCGGCTTCCGCCACGTAAGGAACGGCGTACTCCACCGCCCGAAATCCATCAGCCGCTGCGGCGCCGAAACGCTCGATGAACGGCAGCTCAGGATAGAGAAAGGAGAGGTTGGCGGAGAATTTCGGCACGGCACGGGGTCTCACTGGGGCCGGCGGACCCAACCATGCTTTGCGGATGGGCGTAAAGGCGGACCACTGAAGATCCGGTGCGAGCTGCCCCCCTGTCCGCTCCCCACAAGGGGGAAGGGTGGGGGCAGCCCGCGCCGGCGCTGGATAGCTTTCGGTGGGGGCACCGAAGCCGTGTGAGCCGATCAGACCTTCACGCGGATCATCTGGTACGAGTAGGGCTGGAGCTTCACGCTCAGCACCTTGCCGTCGACCTTGGCGCCGGTGCCCTTCGACGGCGCGACGTTGGTCTGCTCGGTGGCCGTGTTCACGGCGCGCAGGTTCGCGTGGGTCATCACCTGGTGGTCGATCACCGTCGCGGCGCCAAAACCCTCGAGGCTCAGGTCGACATCGATGGCTTCGGTGGCGTGGCGGTTCACTGCGAAGAAGCTGATGGTGCCATCCGCTTCGTTGTGAACGCCGGAGACGTCGACATAGCCGATATTGTCGCCATGCTCGGCGTCATAGCCGGGGCTGTTGATCGCCAGCTGCAGCGCCGTGCCGCGGCCATAGACCGAGGCGAAATAGTACGGATAGTAGATCGTCTGCCGCCAGGCCTGCCCCTTCGGGTCGGTCATGATCGGCGCGATCACGTTCACCAGCTGGGCGATACAGGCGAGCTTCACCACGTCGGAACGGCGGATGAAGGTGTTGAGGATCAGGCCGACCTGCAGCACGTCCTCGAAGTTGTAGATATCTTCGAGCAGGCGCGGCGCGTGCGGCCAGCCGTCATTGCCGTCGAGGATCTTCCGATCCTGCTTGTTGGAGTGGTACCAGACGTTCCACTCGTCGAAGCTGATATAGACGTTGTGCTTACTACGCTTCTTCGACTTCACGAAGTTGATGGTCGAGGCCACCGTGGCGATGTAGCGGTCGAGCTTTTCGTTGAGCGCCAGGTAGTTGGCGGTGTTCTTGGCCAGCACCTCAGCGGTGCCGCCTTCGGCCAGGGCGCGCTCGTTCTCGCGGTTGGCGAAGTACATGTGCAGGCTGATGTGGTCGACATTGTCGTAGGTGTGCTCGAGCACCTCGCGTTCCCAATCGGGATAGGTCGGCATGTTCGCATGCGACGAACCACAGACGATCAGCTCGAGCTGCTTGTCGAAGGCACGCATGGTCTTGGCGACTTCGTTGGCGAGGCGGCCATACTCGTGGGCGGTCTTGTGACCGACCTGCCAGGGGCCGTCCATCTCGTTGCCGAGGCACCAGAGTTTGACGTTGAACGGATCGGCGCGACCGTTCTTCTTCCTGAGGTCGCCCCAGTACGAACCGGTCGGGCCGTTGACGTATTCGAGGAAGTTGCGGGCATCGTCGAGGCCGCGCGAACCGAGGTTGATGGCGAGCATCATCTCGGTGTCGACCAGGTCGCACCAGTCGGCGAATTCGTGCACGCCCACGGCGTTGCTGTCGGAGGTGTGCCAGGCGAGGTCGAGCCGGGTCGGCCGCTGCTCGCGGGGACCGACGCCATCTTCCCAGTTATAGGCCGAGACGAAGTTGCCGCCGGGATAGCGGACCATCGGCACCTTGAGCTCGCGCACCAGCTGGGCGACGTCGCCGCGCATGCCGTTCTTGTCGGCAGTGGCGTGGCCGGGCTCGTAGATGCCGGTATAGATGGCGCGCCCAAGATGCTCGAGGAAGGCCCCGTACACCCGGTCGTCGATCTTCGAGATGGTATAGTCCTTGTGCGCCGTGACCGTCGCCCGCATCCGCTCCTCCATGTCACCAGTTTTGGTGATTTATATCGCCTAGCTTGATATGGAACAGGTCGCAGCGCGTCAAGAGGTGCAAGCGAGCGGCGAATAGTGGAGCGGAAAGTTCCCGGTCCCTACTCGCCATTCGCTACTCGCTCCGCTTCACTCCGTCTCGATCCGGAGCACGATATCCTGGTCGTAATTGCCGAAGCCGCGGCCGAAAATATTGATGCCGCCCGGGTGCTTGGCATCTTCCTTCACCCCGATCCTGAGCCGGATCGAGTGGTGGGTGTCGAGGTCGAGGTCCTTCAGCGAAACCGGCGAAATTTTCACGCCATCGACATAGGTGCCGCTGCCATTGACGCGGAAGCTCTTGAGCTTGCCGTACTGGCTGCCCTTCAGCTTCCACCAGTCCGGCGTATAGACGCCACGCTTGTCGCCGAAATCGCCGGGAGAGGTCCAGGTGCCGATATCCTGGCCGTTCACCCCGACGGTGATGTCACTTGGCCAATCAGCGCTGGTGCCGGGGACTTCCGAGCTCAGCTCGAAGCTGAACTCCATCGAGGTGATCTTCTGCTGCGCCAGCCGCGCATTGTTGGGGAACTGGTACTCGACATAGCCGCGGGTGAACCAGATCAGGCCGGTCTTCATGCGGTCAGGATCGAGGAAGGTATCGGGCACGTCGAGCAGCCCGATAATCCCCTCGGTGGAGCAAAGCCCGCAGGGCGCCGAGATTTCGCAGCTGGTGTAGAGCCCAAGCGGCATCGCCACTTCGATGGCATTGGCCTTCAAGGGGCGGATGTCCTCCTTGAACATCACCAGCACTTCATCGAACAGGCTGTGGCAGATCTTCTGGTTGCCCTTGCGGGCCTTCTGCGTCTCGGTGCGTACCAGCCCGGCTTCCACCAGGGTCTGCATGTTCGAGCTGACCGTCGATTGCGGCTGGCCGAGCTTGGCGGCGATATCGTTGACGTTCATCGCGCCCTGCACGTGCAGCAGCTTGAGGATGGCGACGCGCACCTCGGAGGCCAGCGCCTTGAGCACCTCCGGCCTCTCCTCAGGGTCGATGAGCAGGAAGTTGCGGCTCATGAATCGTGACGCTCCCAAACGCTGAACGGCGTTTGTATCAGGAAGTTCGGTACAGTCAAACGAGGCTCAGGCCAGTTGCCCCAGCAACTCGTGCCGCACGCGGTGCAACAGCGGCTCACCGCGAACGAAGCGGTCGACCTCGTCGACCACCAGCGTGCCGAGCCGTTCGCGCTCGCCGCCGATGGCGCCGGCGATATGCGGGGTCAGCAGCACGTTGGGCAGATCGTAGAGCGGCGAGTTCGCCGGCAGGACCTCCGGCTCGGTGACGTCGATCACCGCGTTGAGGCGGCCGGCGACCAGCTCGCGCAGCAGCGCATCCTGGTCGACAATGCTGCCGCGGGCGGTGTTGATGAATGTTGCCCCGTCTCGCAGCAGCGCCAGCCGCCTGGCGTCGATCATGTGCCGGGTCGAGGGCAGCGCTGGGGCGTGCAGCGAGGCGACGTCGGAGCAGGCCATGAGCTCATCGAGCTCGACCAGTTCCACCCCAAGCGCCGCCGCCTGCTCTGGCGTGGTGCTGGTCGAGGTCAGCAGCAGTTCGAAATCGTATGGCGCCAGCAGCTCGAGGGTTTTGAGCCCGATGCGCGAGGCGCCGATAATGCCGACGGTCTTGCGATAGTTGCCCAGGCCAGAGGCCATCAGCGGATGCGAACGCAGGTGTCGCCGCTCGCGCCGGTAGATGTCGCGGAACTGCAGCACGCCCTTGTTGGCAAACAGGATCGCCGCGACGGTGAACTCCGCCACCGGCACCGCATTGGCGGCCACCGCCGAAGTCACGGTGACGCGCTCCACCACCTCGGGCGCCATGAAGTACTTTATCGAGCCCGCCGAGTGGGCGATCAGCCGGAGTTTCGGCGCGGCCGCAAGGGTGGTCGCATCGAGCTGCGGCGGGCCCCAGCCGGTGACGAGGATTTCGGTCTCGGCCAGTATGGCTTTCGCATCAGGCGAGGTGAGCTCTAGCAGCGGCTCATGCCGCAGGATGTCGCAAAGGCCGGCCAGCCGCTGCAACTGCTCAGCGGCGAAGAGGTGCTCGGTGAATTGCGGGTCGTAGGCGAAGGCGAGCTTCGGCTGCATCGGTTCACTCAATCGGTGTGGAACACCTCGTCGATCGAGGCCCACCATTCGCCGTCCTTGCGGGTCTCGAGCGGCGACTGCATCGGCATGCACACCGACCACCATTCCTGCGTCACCGGATCGGCCGCCATCGCGGCCATGTCGGCGGCGTAGTCAGTGCCGACATACTCGAAATAGGAGAACAGCAGGTTTTCCGGCTGCTTCAGGAAGATCGAGTAGTTGCGGATGTTGGAGTTCCTGATCTGCTTGAGCACATCCGGCCACACCGCGGCATGCACCCGCACATAGTCCGCCACCGCCTCGGGCTTCAGCCCCAGCACCGCCCCATAACGCTTCATTCGTTTGTCACTCCTCAAATCCTGAATGCCGTCCCCGATGGCTTACCAACCACCGGGCCATCCCCGCGAAAGCGGGGACCTCCGTTTGCGATCTCTGCCGCGGGCACCAAAACAGCGGTTCCCGCTTTCGCGGGAATGCCGCCGCGTTGGTGGCGCTGTCGGGCACGCCAGACGCTCAACTCCGCCGCTGCGAAATCTCCTGGCCGCAGGCGATCAGCAGCTGCAGAGCCGCATCGCACCCCGGTGCGGTCTTGACGTCGAGCCGCTCCGAATAGGGGCAGGTGAACACCGCCAGCACCCGGCCCATCGGCCCCAGGATCGGCACCGAGAGGTTGTTCACCCCGGCAATCTGCAGGCTCTGCATGTTCTCAAACCCTTGCTGGCGCACCCGGGTCAGCCGCTCTTCCAGCGCGGACGTCAGCTGCTCGGGCTGATCCTGCTCCTCCAGCATCAGCCGCCGCTCGTCCGCCGCAGCGAAGGCGAGCAGCACGTGGCCCGAGCCGGTGTTGATCAGGCTGATGCGCGAGCCCACCCGCACCGAGACGTTCCAGTAACCGGGCCCATCGACCTGCGCCGCCACCACCAGGTTGCCGCGGTCGTAAATGGCGAGATGGCAGGCCTGCTGCGCATCCCTCGCGAAGCGCCGCATTACCGGCATGGCCTGGCTCAACAGGCGCTGCAGCGGCGGACGGGCATGCGCCAGCTCGAACAGTTTCAGCGTTACCTCATAGCGATCCGCCGAGGTGCGGCGCACGAAGCCGCGGCGCACCAGCCGATCGAGCATGCGGTAGATTTCGTTGGGTGAGCGGTCGAGCGCCTTGGCGATCTCGGCCTGGCTGAGGCTCTCCTCGGTCGCCGCCAGGAGTTCGAGGATATCCAACCCCTTGTCGAGGGCCGGGGCGCGGTACTTCTCCAGATCCTCGACCTGACCCACGCGCCTTCCTCCCTTCGGCGCAATTGACGCCGCAAACCTCACGTGCTTACTCACGAATAGTCTTTTCACATATGCACAACAAGCCGGATTCAGCCGGTGTGCGCATGCCAGCCTCGGGAGGAAGCCATGGCGCGGATCGCGCGGGTCGAAGTGCTGATGGTCGACCTCGTCCCCAAGGTGAAGCGGGTCGACGCCATCCAGTCCTTCGTGTCGCAGGAGACCCCGATCGTCCGCATCACCGATGCGGATGGCGTCACCGGCACCGGCTACAGCTATACCATCGGCACCGGCGGTCACTCGGTGATCGAATTGCTGAAGCGTACGCTGGTCCCCGCCATTGTCGGCCGCGAGGCCAACGAGATCGAAAGGCTCTGGCGCGACCTGCTGTTTCTCACCCACGCCACCACCACCGGCGCCATCACCTCGATTGCGCTCGCCGCCATCGACACGGCTTTGTGGGACCTCAAGGCGCGCAAGCTCGGGCTGCCGCTCCATATGCTCGCCGGCGGGGCGCAGGACGCCATCCCGCTCTACACCACCGAGGGCGGCTGGCTGCATCTCGAAGAGGCGGCGCTGATCGAAGACGCGCTGCGCGCCAAGGCTGACGGGTTCGGGGGCTGCAAGCTGAAGGTCGGCCGGCCGATCCATGAGGACGTGCGCCGCATTTCGGCGGTGCGCGAGGCGGTCGGTCCCGGCTTCGAAATCTTCACCGACGCCAACCAGCGCTTCAATGTCGACGAGGCGATCCGCCGGGCCCGCGCCTATGAGCCGCTCGATATTGGCTGGTTCGAGGAACCGCTGACCGCCGAGGACATTTCCGGCCACACCCGGCTCTCAGCGCACACCTCGATCCCCATCGCCATCGGCGAGAGCCTCTATTCGGCAATGCACTTCCGCGAATATCTGGAGCGGCATGCCTGCTCGATCATCCAGGTCGATGTCGGCCGGGTCGGCGGCATCACCCCTTGGCTGAAGGTCGCGCATATGGCGGAGGCGTTCAACATCGCGGTCTGCCCGCACTTCCTGATGGAGCTGCATGTCGGGCTCTGCGCCGCCATCCCGAATGGCCGCTGGGTCGAATACATCCCGCAGCTAGACCAATTGACGACTGAACGGATGACCATCCGGGATGGTAAGGCCATCCCGTCTTCAAAACCGGGCCTGGGCATCGCCTGGGATTTCGACGCCATCGAGCGGATGACCGTCGAAGGCTCGCATTCGATCCATCTCTAGGAGATTTCCATGGCCGATATCAGCGGCAAGATCGTTCTCATTACCGCCGCGGCACAGGGCATCGGCCTCGCCTCGGTGCATGCCTTCGTCAAGGCCGGCGCCAAGGTGATCGCCACCGATATCAATGCGGCAAAGCTGAAAGAACTCGAGGGCACGCCCGGTGTCACCACGCGCGTACTCAACGTCTTGAGCACCGAAGAAGTGAACAAGGCCGTGGCCGAGATCGGCCGCATCGATATCCTGTTCAACTGCGCGGGCGTGGTGCAGTCGGGCACCGTGCTCGAAATGCCCGACCAGGACCTCGAATTCGCCTTCGACCTCAATGTCTGGGCGCAGATCCGCGCCATCAAGGCCGTGCTGCCGCAGATGCTGGAGCGCAAGGATGGCTGCATCATCAACATGGCGACCGTCGCCTCGTCGGTGACCGCAGTGCCGAACCGCGCCGCCTACACCATCTCGAAGGCGGCCGTGGTCGGGCTCACCAAGTCGATGGCCGCCGACTATACCGACAAGGGCATCCGGGTGAACGCCATCTGCCCGGGCACGGTGGAATCGCCTTCGCTGCATGAACGCTGGCACGCCACCGGCGATTTCGAAGCAGCCAAGAAGGCCTTCATCGCCCGCCAGCCGATCGGCCGCATCGGCCAGCCGGAGGAAGTCGCCGACCTCGCCGTCTATCTCGCTGGCGCCACCTACACCACCGGCCAGGTGCAGATCATCGACGGCGGCTGGACGGCTTAAGGCGGGTCCGGTTCTAACCGTTGCCGCCGGTGGCTGTGGACCCCCACCCTTGATCCCTCCCCGCAAGGGGGAGGGAGACGCAGGCTGCGATGTCGGTGTGTGGGTCTCCCTCCGCCGCGGGGAGGGGACAGGGGTAGGGGTCAGCCCGCACCGGTGCGAGTCGGGGCCACCTGCCCCTCACCTAGTCCGCAAACCCCTGCGCCACCGGGGCCTTGCACACCCCTGCCGTTTCCAGCTGGTGGGCGATCCTCAGACATACATCCTCGCGCCACGGCGCGGCGATCACCTGGACGCCGAGCGGCAGGTCCTCGCCATATTGCCACACCGGCACCGTCACCACCGGCAAACCGATGAACGAGATCGGCTGGGTGAAGATCCCCAGATTGGGCCGCACCGGCAGCTCGACGCCGCCGAACATCGCCGTCTTCTGGCCGAGCAGCGGCGCCTTCATCGGCGTTGCCGGGGTGAGGATGGCGTCGACCCCGTCGAACAGTTTCAGCACCCGATCACGGAACACCCGGCGCAGTTTCTGCGCCCGCTCGACCCAGACGCCGGGCAGCATGGCGCCGGCCAGCAAGCGGTCGCGCACCTCGGGGTCGAAATCGTCAGGACGTTCGCGCAAACGCTCAAGATGCAGCGTTGCCCCCTCGGCCATGGTGATAATGAAGGCGGCAGCGCGGGCTGCCTGCGCATCGGGCAGGGTGACGGTCTTGGTCGCCTCGAGCGCCTTCGCCACCTTCTGCACCTGCACCTGCACTTCGGGTGCGCCGAGAAAGTAGTCGCCGGCGACGGCGATGCGAAGCCCGGGGATCGGGTGCTTCAGCCGCGCCGAGGTCGGCTCGTTCACCCGCTTGGTCTGGGCCGGATCGGCCTCGTCGAACCCCTGCATCGTGTCATAGGCCAGCGCCAGGTCGCGGGTCGAGCGGGCGAATGGGCCGAGATGGTCGAGGCTCGAAACGAAGGGGAAGCTGTGGGCTCGGCTCAGCCGGCCATAGGTGGGCTTCAGCCCGAACAGCCCGCAGAACGAGGCCGGCACGCGGATCGAGCCGTTGGTGTCGGAGCCGAGGCTCAACGGCACCAGTCCGCCGGCCACCGCGGCCGCAGGTCCCGCGGACGAGCCGCCGGTCATCCGGTCGAGCGCGTGCGGGTTGCGCGACGGACCGTCATGGGCGTTCTCGCCGGTGAAGCCGTAGGCATACTCGTCCATGTTGAGCCCGCCGAGCAGCACGGCGCCGGCCGCCTCCAGGCGGGTCACCAGCGTGGCGTCGTGTTCTGCCGGCGGGTTGTCGCGGTTGATCTTCGAGCCGGCACGGGTGGTGATGCCCTTGATGTCGTAGAGGTTCTTGACCGCGAACGGCACCCCGGCGAGCGGGCCGGGGTCCATGGCGTTGCGGATCTTGCTGTCGACCAGTTCAGCCTGTTCCAGCGCCCGTGCCGCTGTCACGTCGGTGAAGGCGCCGAGCATCGGGTTGTGCCGTTCGATCCGCTTGAGCGCCGCCTCGGTCACGGCGCGTGCCGTCACCTGGCCGCCCTTGACGGCCTCGGCAATTTCGACGGCATCGGCGGTCGCCTTCATGCGCGATAGACCGGCGCCGGCTCGGCGGCGTCGTCGAGCTTGATCTGTTCGACCAGCGCCGCCATCTTCGAGGCGGTCTTCAAATTGAGTTTGATGCCGGCCCGGTGCTCGGGTGCGATGCGCAGTTGCAGCAACGGCGCCGCCGCATCGATCAGCGCATCGGCATCGAAGGGTTTGTAGGCCATGGCGCGTCATGCCTCGCATCGGCCAGCCGAGTGCAGCCCCCTGCTCTCGTGTTACCAGCCGTAAATTACCCTCACACGACAGCGCCTTGCGCGGCAATCATCTTGATGGTCGGGCGTGCCGACACGCACGGCGACTGGTTTCATCGGAACTAACATGTTAGCCGTTGTTGCGAGGAAAACCGCCGGGAAAACCGGCAGCGAGGGAACAAACGTGAATCAGATCGATCTCAACGGGCAGGTGGCTGTGGTCACCGGCGGCGCCTCAGGCTTCGGCCTGGCCTGCGCCAAGCGCTTCATCGCCTCGGGCGCCAAGGTCAGCCTGTGGGACCGCGATGCCGAGGCATTGAAGGTGGCGACCGGGCTGCTCGGCGCCGGCGCATCGAGCCAGACAGTGGACATCACCGATTACGACGGGCTGGCTGCCGCGCATGCCGCAGTGGAGAAGGAGGTCGGTCCGGTCTCGATCCTGCTCAACTCGGCCGGCATTGCCGGCAAGAACGCGCCGCTCGACGAGTACGGGCTCGACGAATGGCGGCGCGTCATCGAGATCAACCTCAACGGCACCTTCTACGTCAACCGGGTGGTGATCCCGTCGATGAAGGCGCGCAACTATGGCCGCATCGTCAACATCTCATCGGTCGCCGGCAAGGAGGGTAACCCCAATGCCGCGGCCTATGCCGCCTCGAAGTCCGGCGTGCTCGGGCTGGTGAAGGCGCTCGGCAAGGAAGTCGCCAAGTACGACATCGCCGTCAACGCCATCACCCCGGCGGTCGCCAATACCGCCATCCTCAAGGAAGTGACCAAGGAGTTCATCGACTACATGCTGAGCCGCATCCCGCGCGGTCGCTTCCTCGAAGTGGACGAACTGGCCAACATGGTGGCCTGGCTGGTGAGCAAGGAGAACAGTTTTACCACCGCCTCGGTGTTCGATCTCTCGGGCGGCAGGACCACCTACTGATGACCATCCGCCACTGCGTGTTCGTGAAGTTCCGCGCCGACGTCCCCCTGAGCGAGATACAGTCGATCTACGAGCAGCTCGCGGCGCTCGGCCAGCATCTTGAGATCGACCATATGAGCTACGGGCCGAACGTCTCGCCCGAGGGCCTGCATCAGGGTTTTGTCGACGGCTTCACCATGGACTTTCCGGACGCGGCGGCGCGCGACGCCTACCTAGCCGACGGCAAGCACGAGGCAGCCGGGGCGAGGCTCGTTGCGGCGCTCGAGGGTGGGGGGAAGGGCTTGCTGGTGTTCGATATCGAGGTTTGAGGGGCGTATTCGCCATCCCGACAGAGAGGCCGGTGTGGGAAGAGTACCCCCACCGCTGCCCCTTCCCCGCAAGGGGAGGGAGGCTCTCACCGACGCCAGTGTTTTGGTCTCCTCCCCCCTTACTGAGGAGGGACAGGGTGGGGGGTACTCTTCCCACACCGAACTATCCTCACGTCGTGAAGCCCTACCCCCGCGACGCCGCAATAGTCTCCGCCAACAGCCCGCCCATGCGGCTTTCGGGCCGGCCGAGGTCGCGGACGATGGTCATGTGGTCGAGCTCGGGCAACGTGATCCGCTCGTAGTGGAGGCCGCGTCGCTCGGCGGCAAAGCAGAGGTCCTGCGCCTGGAGGTGAAACGGCTCGGTTTCGTTGTGGCCGACCGCCACCACCACCTCGGGACCGGCCAGCTGCTCGGCGCCGAGTGGCGAGTAGTTCGCGACCTCCTCGTCGGTCAGCGCCAGGCTGGGCTGCAGGTAGCTCTGGGTGATCGGCCTCAGATCATAGAGCCCGGACACCAGCAGCAGCGATCTTACCGGGATCCTGGGCGCATGCGCCTCGTGCGGGGCGCGCGCGGCGAGATAGCTGGCGAGGTGTCCGCCGGCCGAATGGCCGGAGGCGGAGAAGGCATGGGGATCGCCGCCGAAGCTCTCGGCATTCTGGACCAGCCAGCGGGCCGCCTGCCGCACCTCGTCCACCAGCTGCGCCATCCGCGCATTGGGGATCAGCGTGTACTCGACGATCGCCGCGATGGCGCCGTTGCGGGTGATGGTCTCGGCGGGAAAGGCGAACATTTCCTTGTCGTTCAAGAACCAGTAGCCACCATGGATGAACATGTGGATCGGCAGCGGCCCCTCGGCGTGCTCGGGGAAGAACAGGTCGAGCCGCTGCCGCGGGCCGTCGCCGTAGCTGAGGTCGAGCCGGCTCTTCAGTGTGGCGCGGGTGCGGGCGCTGGCGGCGAGGTTACCGTCCTTGATGGCCTCGAAGTCCGGCACCAGATTGGGAATGTCGAACGGGTCGATGGCGGTCACGGCGTACTCCCTCAAGCTCGCGGCCACCCGAGCCCAACCGCAACGGCCAAGTCAAGCACCCCAAATGGAGCATCGGCCGCCCCCAGGGAACTTGCTGACGGGCAAAGTTCTCATTTTGTCCCACGACCGATTCGATTAGTGTGGCGCGCCTCAGAGTATGGGAACCACGATGTCCGATTACGTTATCGCGCCGCCGCCGCTGCCTGCCGTCCCCGTCGCCGGCGGAGGGCTGTTTCCGGTCCGCCGCATCTATTGCGTGGGCCGCAACTATGCCGAGCATGCGCGCGAGATGGGGCACGATCCCAATGCCGAGCCGCCGTTCTTTTTTTCGAAGCCCGCGGATGCTCTGGTGATCAATGGCGCCGACTCGCCCTACCCGTCCGAGACGCAGAACCACCACCACGAGATCGAACTGGTCGCCGCTATCGGCACCGGCGGCAAGAACATCGCCGTCGCCGATGCGATGCGCCATGTCTGGGGTTATGCCGTCGGCATCGACCTCACCCGCCGCGACCTGCAGGCCTGGGCCAAGAAGGGCGCCAAGCCCTGGGAGGTGGCCAAGGGGTTCGACCATTCCGCCCCGATCGGCACGCTGGTCCCCGCCGCGGGTATTCCGACCCCGCTCAAGGGCAAGATCGAGCTCCGCGTCAACGGCGAGACCCGCCAGTCGGCCGATATCGCCGACATGACCTGGGACCTGCCGCATGTGATCGCCGAACTGTCGAAGTACTTTGAACTGTTCCCCGGCGACCTGATCTTCACCGGCACCCCGGCCGGGGTCTCCGCCGTGGTCAAGGGCGACCTGCTCGAGGGCTCGATATCAGGCATCGGAAGCGTCACGGTGCGCATCGCCTGATGGAGTGGTCGCCGCAACAGGATGAAGCGCTGCAAGCCGTGTCGCGCTGGCTGAAGGACAAGGACGGCAAGCAGGTGTTCCGGCTGTTCGGCTGGGCCGGCACCGGCAAGTCGACGCTCGCCCGGCATCTCGCCCAGGGGGTGAAGTCGGTGAAATACGCCGCCTTCACCGGCAAGGCGGCGATGGTGATGCGGAAATACGGGGCGCGCGGCGCCTCGACCATCCATTCGCTGATCTACGCGCTGGTTTCGGAGAAGGATGGCGAGCCGAAATTCGCGCTCGACCCCGAAAGCGAGGCGCTGACCGCCGACCTGATCGTCATCGACGAAGTGTCGATGGTCGACGAGCAGCTCGGCCGGGACCTGCTCAGCTTCGGCACCAAAGTGCTGGTGCTGGGCGATCCGTTCCAGCTGCCGCCGGTGCAGGGCGCCGGCTTCTTCACCGCGGACGAGCCCGACTACATGCTCACCGAAATCCACCGCCAGGCGGCGGATAACCCAATCATCCGCATGTCGATGGAGATCCGCGAGGGCGGCTATCTCGAGCATGGCCGCTATGGCGAAAGCCTCGTGATCCCGCGCGCCGACGTCGACCGCGACGCGGTTATGGAAGCCGACCAGGTGCTGGCCGGCCGCAACAAGACGCGGGTCGCCTATAATGACCGCATCCGCGAGATCAAGAACCTGCCGCGGCACGAGCCGGTGGCGGGCGATCGCCTGGTCTGCCTCAGGAACAACCCGATAAAGAAGCTGCTCAACGGGCAGATCTGGACCGCCGCGGACGTGAAGAAGCGCTCCAACGCCCGCTACTCGATGACGCTCGATCCGGACGAGGTCACCGGCGCCAAGGCGACGCAGGCCAAGGTGGTGACGCACGCGGCGTTCTTTTCGGGCGAAGAAGACCAGTTGAGCTGGCCCGAGCGCCGCCAGTACGACGAGTTCACCTTCGGCTACTGCCTCACCGTGCACAAGGCCCAGGGCAGCCAGTGGGACAATGTCTACCTGTTCGACGAAAGCTATGTCTTCCGCGAGGATCGGCAGCGCTGGCTTTACACCGGCGTCACCCGCGCCAGCGAGAAGATCACCGTGGTCTCCTGAGCCGCCAAACGGTTAACGAGCCGATAACGCGGCATTGCGCACGCTGGCGTCCTGGCAACAGGATCGGCGCACGCAACACATGATGCAGTCCCTCCGATTTCTCGTGTCCCCGAACCAGGGCCGCTGGACCCTGAGTGTCGGCCCTACCGTTCTCGCGAACCACTCAACACTGGATCGGGCGGTCCGCGCTGCGGTCGACATGGCCCGCCGGACCCGAGGCGACAACCGGGTCTTCCTGGAAAGCGAGGACGGGCGGGTGCAGCAGCACTGGCCGGCCTGACGACGGGCGGCGCGTCGTCTCCGTCAGCCGTTCTATCCGCCATGTCGGGAACATTTGCCCCATGACGGCAGCCATCAGAGTTTCGGCCCGCATGAGCCGCACGGCGTAACCGGGCTGCATGCTGACGATGCTGGGAATCTCCTCGGACTGCACCACGATGCTGCTGAACATGCCGAAGCGCCGAACGTCGCCCCTAGGCAACTGCACGATGTAAGCGATCACCTCCACCACCTCCGAGCCGCAGGCTAAGGTGGTGGTGCTGACCGTTGCCTGACGACCCGGGTAGCGGTTTGTTAACTCCAATGCCAAAACCGGTTGTGGGATCAGCGCCCTGGAGGACTCCGTCGGTCGAAGCCGCGCCGGACAGCCCGACTACCGGCGCCAGGAAACCGGAAAAGGCTGCAACTTTTCCTGAAAGCACTTTAGTGTCCGCGCCGACATTTCCTGGAGGATTGCATGGATTATCGATTGCTCGGCCGTTCCGGCCTCAAGGTCTCGTCGCTGTCGATCGGCACGGTGACATTCGGCAATGACGGTTCATGGGGCGAGACCGAACTCAAGGACGCGCAGCGTCAGATCGACCTCTGCCTCGATCGCGGGATCAACCTGATCGACACGGCCAATGTCTACAATGCCGGCAAGTCCGAAAGCATGATCGGCGAAGCGCTGGTGGATGGGCGGCGCGACAGGCTGCTGATTTCCTCCAAGGTGCGCTTTCCGACCGGCCCAGGCCCGAACGATCGCGGGCTCAGCCGCTGGCACATCATCCGCGAATGCGAGAACTCGCTGCGCCGGCTGAGAACCGACGTCATCGACATCTATCACGTGCACGAGTGGGACGGCCTGACGCCGCTCGAGGAGACAGTAGAGGCCCTCGATACGCTGGTGAAGCAGGGCAAGATCCGCTACGCCGCCTCATCGAACTTTTCGGCCTGGCACCTGATGAAGGCGCTCTCCATCGCCGATGCCGCGCACTACCAGCGTTTCGTAGCCCAGCAGATCCATTACACCCTCTATTCGCGCGAGGCCGAGTTCGAGCTGGTACCGCTTGGGCTCGATCAGGGGGTTGGCGTACTCGTCTGGTCGCCGCTCGCCGGCGGCTGGCTCTCGGGCAAGTACACCCGCAACACCAGGCCCGAAAGCGGCCGGCAGGTTACTGGCTTCAGGGAGCCTCCGATCTACGACGCGGATCGGCTTTGGGACATTGTCGATGTCGTCAACGAGGTGGCGGCGGCGCACGGCGTCTCTGGCGCACAGGTGTCGCTTGCCTGGCTGCTGCAACGGCCACTGGTGGCTTCGGTGATCATCGGCGGACGCAGCACCGCGCAGTTCGAGGACAATCTGAAATCGACCGAGCTTAAGCTCAGCGCCGACGACCTGGGCAGACTCGACGCCGTCAGCCAGCCGAACCTCCCCTACCCCTACTGGCACCAGAGCTTTACCGCGCAGGATCGCCTCGGCGAACCCGACCTGGCGCTGCACCGGCCCTATCTCGACAAGTGACCATATTGTGCGGGCGAGCCGATCTCCCGCCCGCACAATCCTGAACGCAGGCGTCATGTTTTCTTGACTAAGTTTAGAACCGTTATAAACTGAGCACGGTTCCAGACCCCATCCAGCCGCAGAGAATCCCCGACATCCGGGGCCTCGCGTGGGGAAGCAGCAAGAAGTCGGCGTGACGCGCCGAATCGGAGATTCGATGAGACTGACTCGCCAGTCCAACTACGCCATCCGCACGCTGATCTATTGTGCGGTCAACGCGCCCGGCCTCAGCCGGGTCGCCGACATCGCCAAGGCGCACGCGATTTCGGAACTGTTCCTGTTCAAGCTGATCAAGCCCTTGGTCGAGAACGGCCTGATCGAGACGGTGCGCGGCCGCCGCGGCGGCATCAAGCTCGGCCGTCCGGCCGAGGAGATCACCCTGCTCGACACGGTCCGCCTCACCGAAGAGAGCTTCTCGATGGCCGAGTGCTTCGAGGATGGCGACGTGACCTGCCCGCTGGCCGAAAGCTGCGACGTCAATGCGGCGCTGCGCGAGGCGCTGGGGGCGTTCTTCAACGTGCTCGAGAGCTACACCATCGCCGACCTTGCCTCGAAGCGCCGCTCGCTGCGTGAACGGCTCGGCCTGAAGTTCGAGGACATGGAGCCGGTGCTGATCCGCGAAGCGGCGCACTGAGCCTGTGAATAGCGGCGGATGCCGGACCGACTCCAACCGTCCGGCATCCGCCCTTTCGCCACACGCGCCCGACCCGAAGGGCGTTGATCGTGCGGCGGAACCCAGTCTCTCTCTGGGGTTGCCGGCAGGCGGCGAAGGGCCCAAACCCATGGCCCTCAGTCACCTGCCCAACATGTGCCCCGAAGCCCGAGGCCGGGCGCTTTTGCCAAGCCGCAGTTGAACGGCTTCTGACTCCCGTTGTCAGGCCCGGTTCATTCATCTTTGGCAGCAACAGCAGTTCGCCGCGCCAGAAGCGCCGAGGTGCTTCAAGTCTTTGATTTGGCGCGTCTCCGAACCGGTAACGTCTGCAATCCCCGGCTTCGCGAGGACAGGCATTTTCTTGAAAGCGCTCCAGCGCGGCGCCCCCCGCGTTGATCTCGCGGCGGCCCCATGCTCTATGCCCCCGAATCTATTGAACTGGACTAGCCGATGGCCGCCGCGCCCATATTGTTCCTGCAGCAAATCCGCCTGCGCCTGGGCTCCAGCGAGCTGCTGGAGGGCGCCGAGCTGTCGCTGCTGCCCGGCGAGAAGGTGGCGCTGGTCGGCCGTAACGGTTCCGGCAAATCGACGCTCCTGAAGATCGCTGCCGGCGAGATCGAGCCCGACGGCGGCCGCCGCTTCCTGCAGCCGGGCGCCACCATCCGCTATTTGCCGCAGGAACCGGACCTCTCGGCCTATCCGAATGTCCTCGCCTATGTCGAAGCCGGCATGCAGGCGGGCGACGACCATTATCGCGCCACCTACCTGCTCAACGCGCTCGGCCTCACCGGCAACGAGGAGCCGCATCGGCTCTCCGGCGGCGAAGCCCGCCGCGCCGCCCTGGCCCGGGTGCTGGCGCCCGAGCCCGACATCATCCTCCTCGACGAGCCGACCAACCATCTCGACCTGCCGGCCATCGAGTGGCTGGAGAACGAGCTTTCGACCATCCGCTCGGCGCTGGTGATCATCAGCCACGACCGGCGCTTTCTCGCCGATCTCACCCGCTCGACCGTCTGGCTCGATCGCGGCGTCACCCGCCGCCTCGACAAGGGGTTCGGCAGCTTCGAGGAGTGGCGCGACCAGGTGCTGGAGGAGGAGGAAACCGCCCGGCACAAGCTCGACCGGCAGATCGTCCGCGAAGAGCACTGGCTCACCTATGGCGTCACCGCCCGGCGCAAGCGCAATGTGCGCCGGCTCGACGGGTTGTTCGCACTGCGCCAGGAGCGGCGCGATCTGAAACGCGGCGTGGGCGAGGTGAAAATCTCGGTGGCCGAGGGCGAGACCTCCGGCAAGATGGTGATGGAGGCCAAGGATATCTCCAAGGCCTATGGCGAGCGCGTCATCGTCAAGGATTTTACCACAAGGGTGATCCGCGGCGACCGGCTCGGCATCATCGGCGCCAATGGCGCGGGCAAGACCACCCTGATCAAGCTGTTGACCGGCGAGCTGCCGCCCGACAGCGGCACAGTGCGGCTCGGCGCCAATCTCGAGCTCGCGAGCCTCGACCAGCGCCGCGCCACGCTCAGCGCCGACATGACGCTCAAGGAGGCGGTGACCGGCGGCGGTTCGGACACCCTGGTCATCAACGGCCAGCCCAAGCACTTCATGGGCTACCTGAAGGATTTCCTGTTCGGCCCCGAGCAGGCCGGCACCGCAGTCAGCAAGCTCTCGGGCGGGGAACGCGGCCGACTGGTGCTGGCGCGCGTGCTGTCGCTGCCCTCGAACGTACTGGTGCTGGACGAGCCGACCAACGACCTCGACCTCGAAACGCTCGACCTGCTGCAGGAAATGCTGGCCGACTACCCGGGCACGGTGATCGTCGTCAGCCACGACCGCGATTTCCTCGATCGCGTCGCGACCTCAGTGGTGGTGTCGGATGGCGGCGGGCAGTGGACCGAGTACCCGGGCGGCTATTCCGACATGGTGAGCCAGCGCGGCTATGGCGTCACGGCGCCCGCCAGCGCCCCGAAGCCGAAGGGGGGACGGCAGGCAGCACTGCCGCAGACCAGCTCGCACCCGGCGGCCAAGCAGAAGCTCAGCTTCAAGCAGAAACACGCGCTCGAGACGCTGCCCAAGGAAATCGCGAAGCTCGAAGCCGAGATCGCCAAGCTCAATGCGGTGCTGGCCGATGGCAGCCTCTATGCCCGCGATCCGCAGAAGTTCACCGATACCGGCAAGGCGCTGGAGAAGGCCCAGGCGGCGCTTGGCAAGGCCGAGGACGAGTGGCTGGAGCTCGAGGCGCTGCGCGAGGAAATCGAGGGGTAGCGGCGAGGCATCCAGTTGCTGTCGGCTGCCGGCCATTATGCCAATCCAGTAAGCAAGGCGATGTGCGTTGCCCAGAATTGGAGCAGCGTGGATGCAATCGACCCGCCTAATTCCATAGTTTCTGGCCGTTCCCGCCTGGCACGGAGCTTGCTTCACTTGCTGAGAGTTGGTGGCTAGGGTTCCGGCGCTTCGGCGCGGCTGGTCCGAGAGCTGCCACTGGCCGGGAGAGACATCCCGCCAGGTGCACGGCGGGACAAAAGCCCGGGAGACCTCGTTAGCCAAGGGATTGGCGAGCGTAGCGTCTCGTCATCCCTCAACGTGAGGGAGCGATGACTCTTCCAGCGATGTCTACCGAACCCGAAGCCCCCGTTCTTTCCATCCGCGGCCTCCACGTCCGCCTCAGCCGCGATGGCCGCGCCAGCACCGTGCTCGGCGGCATCGACTTCGATCTCGACCCCGGCGAGGTCGTCGCGCTCGTCGGCGAGAGCGGCTCGGGCAAGTCCACCATCGGCCTGACGCTGCAGGGCCTCCTGCCAGCCGAAGCGCAGCCCGAGATATCGGGCAGCATCCGCCTCGCCGGGCGCGAGATCGTCGGCGCCAGGCCGCATGAGTTGCGCGACCTCCGACTTAGCCTTGTCCGCGCTGTGCCCCAGGATCCGATGGGCGCGCTCAACCCCACGATGAGCATCGGCGCGCAGTTGCGTGAGAGCGGACTCAGCGCCGACGAAGTGCTCGACTGGCTCGCCCGCACCGGCCTGCCCGACCCCAGGCGCATCGCCGCCGACATGCCGCACCGCCTCTCGGGCGGCCAGCGCCAGCGCGTGCTGATCGCAATGAGCATGGCGGCAAAGCCGCGCGTGCTGATCGCCGACGAGCCGACGACCGCACTCGATGTCACGGTGCAGGCGCAAATCCTGACTCTGCTCCGCGATCTCGCCCGTGAGCACAACACCGCCACGCTTTTCATCACGCACGACCTCGCCGTTGCCGCCGAACTCGCCGACCGGGTGATGGTGCTCTATGGCGGGCGCGTTGCCGAAGTCGGGCACACCCGCGCGCTGATCGCCGCACCGTCGCACCCCTACTCGGCGGGCCTCCTCGCCGCCCGTTTCGATCTCGATTCCGACCGCAACCGCCAGCTTGGGACGCTCGCCTCGGAGCAACTGCGGGCGCGGCCGAGCGGTGCGCACTGCAACTACGTCACCCGTTGCCCCCTCGCCGAAGCCGAGTGCTCCGAGCGCAAGCCGGACCTGGTGCGCCGGCAGGATGGCCGACAGGTCGCGTGCTTCCAATCCAATCGGGTGCCGGATCTGCTCGCCCGCGTCCGTGAAGCTCCGACCTGGCCCGAGACATCGGCGGGCGAAGCCAATGCGCTCGAGCTCTACCGCATCGAGAAGAGCTTCGGCCCGAAGCGTGCGCTGTTGCGTCCTGCCCGCCAGACCCAAGTCCTCGCCGGCATCGACCTCAGGATCCAGCAGGGCGAGTGTGTCGCGCTCGTCGGTGAAAGTGGCTCGGGCAAATCCACCCTGCTCCGCATCGCGGCGGGCCTCCTCGCCCCCGACGAGGGCGACGTATCATGGTTCGGCGGCATCCCGCCGCAAGTGGTGTTCCAGGATGCCGTCGCGGCGCTTACACCCTGGCTCACCATCGGCGAACAGATCCGCGACCGCCTCCGCCCGCTGGGGCTTGGCCGGCATGAGCAGGACAAGAAGATCGCCGAAGCGCTGAAGCTCGTTGGCGTCGATCCGGCGCTGCAGCACGCCCTGCCGAGCGAACTTTCCGGCGGCCAGTGCCAGCGCATCACCGTCGCCCGTGCCGTGGTCGTGCCGCCGAAGCTGCTGCTCTGCGACGAGCCGATCAGCGCCATGGACGTTTCCCTCGCGGCGCAGACGCTCAACCTCCTCGGGAGCCTCCGCCGCTCCATGGGCATGGCCATGCTGTTCGTCACCCACGATCTCGCCGCCGCCCGGCTTATCGCCGACCGCATCGCGGTGCTGGAGAAGGGCCATCTCGTCGAAGTCGGCGAGCCTGACCAGGTCATTTCCGCCCCGCAGGCGCCCTACACGAAGATGCTGGTCGGCGCCGTGCCGCGCTTGGTGGGCTCTCAGGAAAAGTTGCAGACTTTTCCACCTCGAGAGCGCGACCAATCAGATGCTCTAGCCAGCTGACCGAGACCGACAATGGCCCTCGCAACCGAACTCTCCGCCCCCACCGCAACCCCCGCCTTCGCGTGGCTCCGCCGCGTCGGCTGGCTCGAACGCATCGGCCTCGCCGGTGTGCTCGTCATCACGCTCGTCGCCATCTTCGGCCCGTTTTTCGTACCCTACGACCCGATGCTGCGCGTCGCCGCCGCCTACCTGCCGCCCGAGGCCGCGCACTGGTTCGGCACCGACGAAATCGGCCGCGACCTGTTCTCGCGCGTCGTCCTCGGTGTCCGTTACACATGGCTCCCAGGCCTCGCCGTCATCGGCGTCGCCTTGGTCATCGGCACGGTGATCGGCGTCTTCGCCGGCATGGTCGGCGGCTGGGTCGATACGCTGCTGCAGCGGGTGGTGGAGCTGTTCCTCGTCCTCCCCTCGACGCTGATCGCCCTCGCCGTCGTCGCGGCGCTCGGGCCCGGCCTCGTCAACACCATGATCGCCATCACTATCTTCTGGTGGCCGTGGTACGCCCGCATGGCCCGCGACGAAGTCCGCCGCATCCGGGCCCGGCCGCATGTCGAGGCAGCCCGCATCGCCGGGGTGAAGGGCCCGCGCCTGATGTTCCGCTACCTCTTGCCGGGGGCGGTGCCGGCGCTGGCGGTGGCGGCGACGCTCGATGTCGCCAACATCATCCTGACCCTGTCGGTGATCTCCTTCCTTGGCCTCGGCCTCCCCGCCCCCGCTCCCGAACTCGGCGCTATGACCTCACGCTCGGTCGACAGCCTCACCGCCTATTGGTGGCTGCCCATCATCCCGGCGCTGGTGATCTTCGTGATGTCGATCCTCGCCAACCTCGCCGGCGACGGCATCCGTTCCGCCCTTCGAGGTGCATGACATGCTGGCATATCTCGCCAAACGCCTCGGCGGCCTCATCCTCGTCCTCGTGGTGATGAGCTTCATCGTCTTCTGCCTCCAGGCGATCATTCCGGCTGACCCGGCCCGTGCCCTTGCCGGCCCCTCGGCGCCAGTCGAAACGGTCGAGCGCATCCGCGCCGAACTCGGCCTCGACCAGCCGCTGCTGGTGCAATACGGGCAGTTCATGAGCCGCCTCGCACAGGGCGATCTCGGCACCTCGATCCGCACCCGTCAGCCGATCGCAGCCGACGTGCTGAAATACGGTCCGGCCTCGCTCGAGCTGATCGTCTTCGCCATGCTGCTGGGCGCCAGCTTCGCGTTCCTGCTCGCCTTTGCGCAGACGACGATGACCCGCTCGGGCGGCGTACGGCTCGGCATGCTGGCGGCAGGCTCGTTCCCGATCTTCCTGACCGCGCTGCTGCTCGCCTATTTCCTCTGGTTCAAGCTCGGCTGGTTCCCCGGCAGCGGTCGCCTCGACATCCGCCGCTTCAGCGGACCGACCGGCTTCTTCGTCCTCGACGGGCTGCTGCTGGGACGTCCCGACATCGCCCTCAATGCACTCTGGCATCTGTTTCTGCCGGCGCTGGCACTGTCGGTCCCGATCGCTATTTCGGTGGGTCGCTCGCTCAACTCGGCACTCGTCGATGTGATGCGCCAACCCTATATCCGCACCGCGCGCGGCAAGGGCCTCAGCGGTGGTCGCATCTTCTTCCGCCACGGGCTGCGCAACGCCGCCTCGGCCCCGCTCGCCATGCTCGGGCTGCAGGTTGGCCTGCTCTATGGGAACCTCCTGATCGTCGAGCGCATCTTCTCGTGGCCGGGACTTGGTCTGTACACCGTGCAGTCGTTCGGGAGTTCCGACCTGCCGGCGGTGCTCGGGATCGCCATGGTGTTCGGGGCGTTCTACATCCTCGTCACGATGCTGGTGGAAGTGCTGCAGTCGGTGGCGGACCCGCGGATCGCGCTTTAGCAAACTACGGCCTCTCGATGGTGCTCCCCGCCAGGCAATAGAGACCACCGCATCTCGTCATACAATGAGCCACGCCATGCCTAACAATTGCGCAGACTTGCGTCTGCGCATATTTGTTGGTCATTCATGGCCGCTGATGTCGCCCATCGCGGTCACAATCATCAGCAATTCCAATCCCTTACCTATTCCACACCACTGGCATGACCCTTGCATCGTCATCCCTGAGACTGGTGGCTAGGGTTCCGGCGCTTTTTGCGTGTCTGGTCCGAGAGCTGCCACCGGCGGGCGCCACAGTCCGCCGGACGCACGGCGGGACAAAAGCCCGGGAGACCTCGTAAGCCAAGGGATTGGCGCCGATGGTCCGTCGATCCCTGTTCAAGGGAGCGACTCATGTCGTCAACAATGAAACCATTCAGCCACGTCACGGGCCAGCTGTTTGCCGGCACCGCACTTCTCGCCATCCTGTCGGCCGGTGCTGTCCAGGCCCAGGAAACCCTGCGCCTGCCGATCGCCACCGATTTCGACTCGTTCGATCCGGACAATGCCTTCGAGATGGACGGCCTCGCCGCCATCAACAATGTCTACGAGGGCCTGGTCGAATACATGCCTGGCAGCGCCGAAATCCGCGGCCTCCTCGCCAAGGACTGGACCATCTCCGACGATGGCCTCACCTACACCTTCAATCTCGTCGAAGGCGCGAGTTTCCATGACGGCACGCCGTTCAACGCCGCAGCGGTCAAAACCTCGTTCGAGCGTCGCCGCGACAGCGAGCTGATCCTCAGCTACTTCCTGTGGAACGTGAAGGACATCGCCGCACCGGACGACAAGACCGTCGTCATCACGCTCGGCATGCCGCAGCCCTCGCTGCTCGACAGTCTTGCGAGCCCCTGGGGCCCCAAGGTCATCAGCCCCAAGGCACTCGCCGACAATGGCGGTGGCAAGGCGGCCGGCGCGTGGCTCGACACCAACGCCGACGGCACCGGGCCGTTCAAGCTCACCAGCTTCGAGCGCGGCCAGGGCTACACGCTCGAGCGCAATGACAGCTACTACGGCAAGACACCGTTCTTCTCGACCATCGAGCTGCCACTGGTACCCGATATCGGCCAGCAGGTGCTGAACCTGCAGGCGCAGGAAACCGACGCGGTTCCCGCCAACTACCCGTGGGCCCAGCTCGCCTCGCTCCCGCCCGATCTCGTGGCAATTGCAGCGCCCAGCACATCGGAAATCATCGGCTTCGTGAAGCCGACCGGGCCGCTTACCGACCCTGAAGTCCTCAAGGCCTTCCTCACCGCCATCAACCCGGCGACCTGGGTGGCAGACGCCTTCGGCGCCTACGGCCATCCGGCCAAGTCGGTCTATCCCGAGGCCATGCTCGATCCGGTAGCCCCGATCGTGTTCCCTGATGATCTCGAAGCCGCCAAGGCCACTGTCACGGCCAAGGGGCCGGTCACGCTCACCATCGGCATCAGCACCGAAGAGTCGAACGCGCTCGGCCGCGTCGGCGACCTGCTGGTCGCGCAGCTCGCCAGCATCGGCATCAATGCCACTGTCACCATCCTGCCGCAGGGCGCCGCATTCGGGCTCAAGGACAACCCGGATGGCCCCGACTTCTACATCGGCAAGCTGACCCCGGATGCGCTCCATCCCGAGAACCAGTCCGCCATCTTCTTCGCCTCAGGCGCGCCGATCAACTTCTACGGCCGCGGCCTGCCCGAGGCCGATGCGTTGCTGCAGGAAGCCGGCACGCTGACCGATATCACGGCGCGCAACGCGCTCTACGAGAAGGCAGGGCATCTCTATTTCGACAATGGCCTGTTCATCCCGCTGGTCGGCGTCGACGACGTGGTGGTCGCCCCCAAGAGCCTCGTCGATCTCGACCTCCGCGCCGCCTATGCGCCGGGCAATATCGACTACGGCTCGGTGCGCTGGGCCGAGTGACCATCCCGGGCGGCCGTCGCGGAGCGCTTTCAGGAGAATGCCTGTCCTCGCGAAGGCGGGGATTGCAGACTTTCCGGTTCGAAAGCACGACCAGGAAGATGGCCGCCCCTACCTCATTGAGAGACCGGAGGCATCATGCCGACCAAGACGGACATCGTCCGCGAACCCTTCGTGCCGAAGCTGCGCGTTTCGCACATCAACGACTACCTGATCTGCTTCTACGACGGCCGCGACATCGCCGACTATCCAGAGTGGATAAAGGGCAACATCGACATGAAGCTCGGTGTCTGCAACTACGTGCTGCACCGCGGCGACAGCGCCATCGTCTTCGACACCATGGTCTATGGCGAGCAGATGGAAGCCATAGACGCCTATATCCGCGAGATGGGGATCAAGCATGTCTCGGTGATCAACTCGCACTGGGACTGCGACCACATTGCCGGCAACTACCTCTACAAGAACGCCGATATCATCGCGACCAATCGCACCCGCTGGAAGCTGCAGGCCTATGCACCGCAGATGCTGAGCGGCGAGATCTGGGGCGCGGGCGATCCGAACTATCCCGGCGTCAAGGAAGTCGTGCTGCCAAACCGCACGTTCGATGGGCGGATGACGGTGTGGCTCAAGGACCTGCAGATCGAGCTGATCGAGACCTTCGTGCACCAGCTCGGCCACCTCGTCGCCTACCTGCCCAGGGACAAGATCCTGCTCGCCGCCGATGCGGTCGAGGACACGGTGACGTTCAACACGCCGGCCATGACCAGCGAAATCGCGGCGCAGATCATGACCTATCGCTCGCTGCTGGCGATGGACGCCAGGTCCATCTACCCCTGCCACGGCCGCTTCGAGGTCATCGACAATGGCGGCTACACGCAGGAGTTCACCGAAGCGATCCTCGACTACAATGTCCAGTTGCTGAAGCGGAAGGACGAGCCGGACTATCTGACTGCCCCGCTCGAAAGCTTCATCCAGCCCTGGATCGATCGCGGCGTTCTCGCCATGCACGAGCCCTATCGCTGGCTGCACGGCAACAACGTGACCCTGATCGACAAGTCCTATGGCGGCCGCTCGACCCCGGCAATCCCGGAGTGACGGTCAAGCCAGGCTGCCCGCTCCTCGGGAACACAAAGCAGTCGGGCGGGTCGGGCGGGTCGCGGCTCTGCGCCATCGGTTGAGCCGCGACCCGCCTGATGGCCACCCCACCCTTCGATAGTTCGACTCGACCATGACACCCGCACCGACTATGACGTCGCTTGAAGCGATTCAATCGATCGAGGGAAATCATGCAGTATCGTAAGCTTGGCAATAGCGGCGCCATCGTCTCCTCGCAGACGCTGGGGACCATGACGTTCGGGGCGGAGGCTGATGAGGCGACGTCGTTCCAGCTGATGGACGACTATGTGGCGGCGGGCGGCAACTTCCTCGACACTGCCGACGTCTATTCGGCCGGCACGTCGGAACAGATCGTCGGGCGCTGGCTGAAGGCCCGGCCGGAGGCGGCCAAACAGGTGCTGGTCACGACCAAGGCGCGCTTCCCGATGGGCGACGGGCCGAACGATCTGGGGCTGTCGCGCCGCCATCTCAACCAGGCGCTCGATGCGTCGCTGAGCCGGCTCGGGGTCGAGCATATCGACCTCTACCAGATGCACGCCTTCGATGCGCTGACGCCGCTGGAAGAGACGCTGAGGTTCCTCGACGACGCGATCCGCAACGGCAAGATCGGCTATTACGGCTTTTCCAACTTCATCGGCTGGCAGCTGACCAAGGCATCGTGGATCGCCAAGGCCGGCGGTCTCGCGCCGCCGATCACGCTGCAGCCGCACTACAACCTGCTGGTCCGCGATATCGAGCACGAGATCGTGCCCGCAGCGCTCGACGCCAATATCGGGCTCCTGCCCTGGTCGCCGCTCGGCGGCGGCTGGCTCACCGGCAAGTACAAGCGCGACCAGATGCCGACAGGTTCAACGCGGCTGGGCGAAAACCCCAACCGCGGGCAGGAATCGTACGGTCCGCGCAACGAGCAGGAACGGACCTGGAAGGTCATCGCGGCGGTCGAAGCGGTGGCCAAGACGCTCGGTGTCTCGATGGCGCAAGTGGCGCTCGCCTGGCTCGCCGATCGCCCGGCGGTCACTTCGGTGATCCTCGGCGCCCGCACCCGCGAGCAGTTGGCCGACAATCTCAAGGCCGCGGGTCTCAAGCTCGATGCCGAACACACGCAGCAGCTCACCGACGCCGGCGCCCCCGAGGTCGCCGACTACCCCTATGGCAAGGGCGGGGTGAACCAGCGGCACCGGAAGATCGAGGGTGGGCGGTAGGACTCAGCTCTACGTGGCGGTATCTAACGCGCATCCACCGGCCCGACACCTCCCCCTTGATGGGGGAGGTTGGGAGGGGGTTGTGCCACAGCCTCGATGCCGGGGCTGGAAACTCGAAATCCGCCCGCCTCGAACTTCCGAACTAGTGGCCTCCCCCCTCCCAGCCTCCCCCACAAGGGGGGAGGTGCCGCTCGGTGCGTGGGGCGGGATTCAGCCAGCCATGAGCAAGGGCGACGCACGGGCCGCCTAAAACCAGATCTCCGGCTCGTGCAGGATCTGCAATTGCTCGGGCGGCTCGCCGTTGATGCGGCGGAGCAGCAGTTCGCCCATCTGCTTGCCGGCGAGCGCGGTGTCCTCGAAGATGGCGTCGACCTTGGGCCGCACCTGGCTGAAGATGCCGGAGGTCTGCTTCACCACCATCTGCACGTCCTTGCCGATCTCGCGGCCGGCATCGGTGATGCCCGCCATGATCGACAGAGCCGCGGCATCGCCGGTGCAAATGAAGCCATCCGGTGCGTCCGGTTCGGCGATCCGCCGCATGGTGGCAAGGCGGATCTGGTCGGCGGTGTTATCGAGCGTCGCACCGTCGATGACTTCGTAGTCGAGCCCGGTTTCCCGGATCGCCGCCATGAAGCCATCGTGCAGGTGGTGACCGAAGCTGAAGCGGTCGGGCGGCAGGATGATCGTCACCTTGCGGCAGCCCTTGGCCTTCAGACGCATCACCGCGTGGTGGGCGAAGGCATAGTTGTCGTAGTCGACATAGGGGTGGGCCGAGGGGAAGGCGGTGCGGCCGTGCGAGACGAAGGGGAAGTTCTCCTCCATCAACAGCTTCACCCGGTCGTCGTCCGGCTGGGTGCGCGAGAAGATCACCCCGTCCGCCGCCTTGTTGCGAAGGATATAGCGGATCGGATCGATCGGCGCCCCACCGGTGAACATCGGGGTAATGACCAGATGATAGGGCGTGCCGCGCAAAGCCTCGGTCAGCCCCGACACCATCGACTGGCCGAAGCCGAGGATTTCATCGTGCGGGTCGAGAATCAGGCTGACCACATGGGTGCGCCCGGTCTTCAGCCTGAGTGCCGTGCGGTCGGGCACATAGCCGACCTCGGCCGCGATCTTCTGCACCCGGATGCGGGTTTCCTCCGACAGCTCCGGCGCGTTGTTGAGGGCCCGCGAGATCGTGGTGATGGCGAGGCCGGTCATTTCCGCAATGGTGCGCAGGGTCGGCTTGCCGCCCGGCTTGCCGGCGGCGCGACGCGGCTGGCGAGCCTTGGCGCGCTTGTTGTCGCGCGTCTCCGTATCGGCCAACGAAGTCCCTCCCTCGAACGGATGGTGCCTACTCGCGAGGCACTTTGGGTGAGCGGCGATGCTCCCCCAGGATCCGCTCAGGCGTAGCTCAACATGTTATGCAATCGATTTCAAGGCGGGAAGCCTACGCCCCTTATCCGGTTGGCATACTTTCGTAGCAACCGTTCTCGTCGAAGGAAACTCCGGGTAGAGTTCGGCCCATGCTGTTCCGCACCAAAGACCTCGAAGCCATCTTCGCCGGCCAGCGCACCCTGGCCTTCCGGCGCTGGAAGAAGCCGACGGTGAAGCCGGGCGGCGCGGTGCGCACGCAGCTCGGCATGGTCGGCATCGATTCGGTGGAGGCGATCGACGCAGAGGACGTTACCGAGGACGATGCCCGCGCTGCAGGCTACCAGGACCGGGCGGGGGTCATCGCCATGTTCGATGCACAGCAGGGCACCTGCTACCGCATTCGCCTCCATCCCGCAGGACCCGACCCGCGCGAGGCGCTGCGCGAGGCCGAACCCGACGCGGCCGAACTGAAAACCCTGGCGATGAAGCTGCAGAGGCTCGACAAGGCGGCTGCCACCCCGTGGACGAAACAGGCGCTGCAACTGATCGACACGCATCCGGGCGTGGTCTCGACCACGCTCGCCGAGAGCGCCGGCCTGGAACGGGCCGAGTTCAAGCTCAATATCCGCAAGCTCAAGGCACTCGGGCTCACCATCAGCCTCGAAGTCGGCTACCGGCTGTCGCCGCGCGGCGTCGCGCTGCTGGCGACACTCTAGAGTTTCACCGACGAACTGCACCACCCGCGGTGTCATCCCCGCGAGCGGGGATCTCCGTTTTGCGTGGGGCCAAGAAAACAGAGGTTCCCGCTTTCGCGGGAATGACCCGGTGGGTGAGCCTAGGCACTTCGCTCGTCAAGCGCTCTGAAGTTTTCGTCCGATCGATTCCGACAGGCAGGAAATTTCGCTTTCATGCTAGCTATTTGGAACGCGCGGGGCTGGCGAAACTGCCAGGGCTCACCTATCTTTCCGCCAGCGTCGACGAAAGCCGAATAGACCTCGGGGCCGCGACGCCGTACAAGTGCCTGATGGCGGACTCAGCTTCGCCACACAAAAGCTGCGGGCGACGCGCTAGTCTCGCCCTCATTGGAATCACCCAGGCCATCGGCCGCCGGAAGGAGACGAACATGCACATCGCTATTCGCACCACTCTCCAAACCGGGCTTATTGGTAAATGGGTAGATCGCTCCAACGGGTGTTACCGACCCAAACGAATGTGACCTCTGTCACCCATTCGTCTCACAGTTCAGGTAACACCCCGGCCGTCCCCAGAGACGTGCCGATGGAGGTCATTCCATGCAGCATGCCCACTTCGAAAAGCCACATAGCGCCAAGCCCATAGCTGTCGATATCGACGGCGAACCAAAGGGTGTCCTGGTCGCGCACGACGCCGGTTTCCGCTTCCTCGCCGTCAAGCTCGACGCGTTCGGAGTGGATGGCCAGGTGTTCGCCAGCATCGAGGCCGCCGAGGCGGCCGTCCGCGACGCGTTGCGTCCGGAAGCCTGATCTCCGGGGGCTTGTTCCCCGGAGTCCTACGCTCCCACCAGCCTCCGCCACGCCGAGGCATAATCCGCAGCAGCGGCATCGCCTTCTACCAGCACAGGCGCGTGCCCGTCCGGCAGTGGCCGATCCATGCGCGCCAAGAGCGCCGCACCGATCGAAGTGCCGGTCGCACTGCGCTTCACCGGCTCCACCGGCCGGCCGGTCGCCGCCGCCAGCATCCGCAGATAGAGGGCGTTGCCGGCGAATGGTCCCTCGACCACCGTGTGGTTCTCGGCGCCGGTCAGCCTGAGGCATTCGGCGGTCATCATCGCCAGGTAGAATGAGGTCACCACGTAGACCTCGTCATCCCCAAGCGTTTCGCGGGGCCGGCTCCACTGCGCCTGCCGGCCGGGGAACGGACCCGAGCCCAGCACCACCGACGGGGTCAGGATGATCGCTTCGTTCAGCACCCGCTCGACGGTCTCCGCTGATGGTTCGCGCGGCGTGCTCAGCATCTCGAATTCGCGCCCGCCCATGAAGCGTGCCGACGGCACCGGACGGCCCAGCGCATCGATATTGGCGAGGCAATCACGCGCGAGGTCGAGATTGTCGATATCGCCGCCGGGCGAAGCGACGATCACCCAGGTGCCGGTCGACACCAGCCCGAACGGTGGATCGCGCTCGAGAATATGCGGCAGCAGCGAGGCGTTGGAATCGTGGATGCCCGAATAGACCGGCAGCGGGCGCTTGAGCCCCAGTGCCGCCGTCACTTCGGGCAGCGTCACGCCGAGCACGTCGGAGGCCGGCCGCACCTCGGCAAACTTGTCGAGCCACCCCTGCTTCATCACCAGCGACGAATAGAGGTTGGTGGTGAAGTCCCACAGGTCGGTGTGGCAGCCGAGCGAGGTGATCTCCTCGGCGGCGACGCCGGTCAGGCGGAACGACCAATATTGCGGATAGGTGAGGATCCAGCGGATGCGCGCGAACTCGGCCGGAAAGGCGCGCGCCTGCCAGAACAGCTGCGCGCCGACATTGAGCCCGCCGGGCAGCCGCGGGGTAAAACTCTCGGAGAAATCCGGACGGGCCCGGTCGTACTCGTCCCAGAACTGGTCGGGACCGGCGAACTCGTAGTCGAGCACCGGCAGCGACAGCTCGCCCTCGGAGCCGAGCAGCACTGCCGAAGCACCATGGGTGGTGACGCTGATGGCGTCGAGCGGGAACTCGGAATTCAGCTCGCGCAGCGCGGCCAAGGCAAAGTCCCACAGCCCCTCGATATCGAAATGCGGATACTTGCCGTCGCGCAGCACGGTGTTCGGGCGCTTGCGCACCGCGATCTCGGTGCGGCTGTCGAGGTCGACCACCGCCACCTTGGCGTTGGATTTGCCGATATCGATGACCCCGACGGTGCGGACAGTCATTTTCGGGCCATGCGGTAGACGATGGGCAGGGCGATGACGATGACCAGCAGCAGGCCGATGAAGATCGACATGACGATACCCGGTACGTTCAGCAGCCCCAGCCCGAAGGTGACGAGGCCCATGATGAAGGCGGCGATCACCACGCCGATGATCGAGCCGGCGCCGCCGAGAATGGAGACGCCGCCCAAGACAACCATGGTAATGGCCTCGAGTTCCCAGCCCTGGGCGATCGCCGGGCGGGTCGAGCCGAGCCGGCTGGTGAGCAGCACCGCGGCGATGCCGGACATCAGGCCGGTGAGGCAGAACAGCACGAATTTCACGCGGGCGACGCGCACGCCGGAGAAGCGGGCCGCCGTCTCGTTATTGCCGATGGCGAAGATGCGGCGGCCGAAATTGGTGCGATGCAGCACGAACCAGTAGATCAGCGCGGCGACGAGGAAGAGCGCCAGCTCGAACGAGACCACCCAGAACACATAGCCCTGGCCGAAAAAGCCGAAATCCTTGGGGTAACCCTTGAACACGCCGTCGCCCAGGATAATGAAGCTCAGCCCGCGGAAGAGGCTCATCGTGCCGATGGTGACGACGATCGAGGGCAGCTTCAGCCCGGTCACGAGCACGCCGTTGAAGGCGCCGCAGACCAGCCCCGTGCCGATGCCGATGGCGACCAGCGTCGGCGTATCGGCGCCGTACTGCACGGCGAGCCCCATCAAGGTCGAGGCGAGCGCGATGATCGAGGCGACCGAGAGGTCGATCTCGCCGGCGATGATCAGCAGCGCCATGGCGAGGGCGATCAGCGCTTTCTCGGTGAAGTTGAAGGTGAGGTCCGACAGACTCCAGGCGTTGAGGAAGTAGGGCGAGGCGAAGGAGTTGACGATGAAGATCACCACCGCGACGAGCAGCAGCAGCGTCTCCCAGCTGAGCATCGCCGAGCGCATCGGGTTGTCGAGCCGATCGGGGATCCGGCGGTGTGTGGCGGGCGCCTCGGGCGCGTCGGTCAGCGAACTCATAGAACTTCCGCCTTCTTCAGGATGATGCGGCCGCGGCGGCGTTCGCCGCGCGAGTTGAAGATCACCGCGAGCAGGATCGCCGTGCCGGAAATCGCCATCTGCCAGAACGGTGAAATGCCGATCACCGGCAGCGCATTGTTGACGACGCCGAGGAACAGCGCCCCGAGCACCGCACCGGCGACGGTGCCGATGCCGCCGGCAATCGAGATGCCACCGATGACGCAGGCGGCGATGATGTTGAGCTCGAACCCGCCGGCGACATCGACATAGGCCACGGCGTAGCGGGCGATCCACAGATAGCCGGCGAGCCCCGACACCATGCCGGCGACGCAGAAGGCGATGAAGCGGGTGCGGCCGACATTGATGCCGGCATAGGTCGCCGCCGTCGGGTTGATGCCGGTGGCATAGAACGAGCGGCCGAGCGGAGTGCGCGTCATCAGGATGAAGAACACCGCCACGACGGCGATGGCGAACCAGCTCAAAAGCGTGATGCCGAAGAGCTCAGTGCGCGGCACGGCCTTGAACGCCTCGGTCATCTGGTGGGCGTTGACCCAGGCGCCGCCGGCGATGACGTAGATCATGCCGCGATAGATGGTGAGGGTGCCCAGCGTCACGACGATGGGCGGAATATCGAGCTTCCACACCAGCGCGCCGTTGATGGCGCCGAGCGCGGTGCCGAGCGCCGCCGCGGCGAGCAGCAGCAGCGGCACCGGGATGCCGGGGAAGGCGACGTTCAACAGCGCCACGCACATGCCGCAAAGCGCCAGGTTCGCCGCCATCGACAGGTCGATCGAGCGGGTGAGGATCACCACCATCTGGCCGAGCGCCAGCATGATCAGGATCGAGGTGTCGTTGAAGATGTTGGCGAGGCTCTTGGGCTGGATGAAGCCGGGCGAGCGGAACGAGACGCCGATGACGAGGGCGAGGATCGCCGCCACCAGCCAGATCTCGCGATATTTCAGAAGGGTCTTCACCGCTGCTGCTCCTCGGCGATACCGGCGGCCGTGCGCACCAGGGTCTCGGCGCTCAGCTCTTGATTGTCATGGATGGCGACGATGCGGCCTTCGCGCATCACCACCACGCGGTCGCTCATCCCGAGGATTTCGGGCAGTTCGGACGAGACCATGATCACCGACAGGCCTTCGGCCACCAGTTCGCCCATGAACTCGTGCACCGCGGCCTTGGAGCCGATGTCGATGCCCTTGGTCGGCTCGTCGAGGATAATCACCTTGGGGCTGGTGGCCAGCCACTTGGCGATCACCACCTTCTGCTGGTTGCCACCCGAGAGGGTGCCGACATCCTGGCTCAGCGACGAGGCGCGCAGGTCCAGCCGCTCGGTATAGGTGCGGGCCAGCGCGAACTCTTCCCGCAAGCGCAGCACGCCGGATTTGCTGGTGCGTTTCAGCGAAGGCAGCGAGACATTCTTGAAGATCGGCAGGCCGATCACCACGCCCTGCTTGCCGCGCTCCTCGGGCACGTAGACGATGCCGGCGTTCACTGCATCGGCCGGCGAGGCGGGCGCGATGGTGGCGCCGCCAAGCGAGATCGAGCCACCCGACGGTTTGGTGATGCCGAACAAGGCCTGCATCACCTCGGAGCGACCGGCGCCGACAAGGCCGTAAAACCCGAGGATCTCGCCGGCTTTCAGGGTGAAGCTGATATCGTCGAACTCGGTGGGGTGGCTCAGCCCCTTCACCTCGAGCAGCGGCGCGCCGATCTTGGCTTCGCGCTTGGGGAAGATGTGGTCGACCGAGCGCCCCACCATCATCTTGATGATGGCATTCTGGTCGGTCTCTTTGAGCAGGCCCGAGCCCACCAGTTCGCCGTCGCGGAATACGGTGTAGCGGTCGGCGATGCGGTAGATCTCGTCGAACTTGTGGCTGATGAACAGCACCGCCTTGCCGTCTTCCTTCAGGAGTTCGATCAGGACGAACAGGTCCTCGATCTCTTTGTAGGACAGCGCGGCCGTCGGCTCGTCCATGATCACCACGTCGGCGTCGATCGACATGGCGCGCGCCACGCCGACCAGGTGCTTGTTGGCGATGCTCAGATCCTTGAGCCGGTGGTTGGGGTCGATGTGCGAGGCGCCCATGTCATTGAGCACCTGGCGGGCCTCGCGGCGCATCTTGCCCCAGTCGATGGTCTTGAAGCGGGTGCGCGGGGCATGCCCCAGAAAGACGTTCTCGGCCACCGACAGTTCGTCGAACAGCACCGTCTCCTGGTGGATGGCGGTGATGCCGGCGCCGAAGGCAGCGTGGGCGGAGCTCAAGTGCACCGGGGTGCCCTTGATGGCAATCTCGCCCTCGTCGGGCTGGTAGATGCCGGTCAAGATCTTGACCAGCGTCGACTTGCCGGCGCCGTTCTCGCCGATCAGCGCGGTGACCTGGCCGGGATAGAGCGACAGCGACACGTCATGCAGGGCGCGGACACCGGGAAAGCGCTTGCTGATCCCCTTGAGGGTCAGCAGCGGCTGGGTCTCGGCCATAACGGGGCCGGGCTCGGCTGGGGTCGCGACTTCGAGCATGGCTCAGGGTGATCCGGGGTACAGGGTAACAAAAGGCCCGGCGGCGCGTGGCGCTGCCGAGCCCGCTCTCATCAGGCGATCTTAGAAGATCGACGAGTACTGGTCGATGTTCGACGCATCGTAGGTGAACGGGTCGCTCATGGCGGCCGAACGGCTGTCGTCGAGCACGATCTTGCCGACGCGGCCGATGGCGATTTCCGCACCCGGCTCAGCCTTGGCCTCGCCCTTCAGCAGGTGGTAGGCGATCATGGTGGCCGAGTAGCCGAGGTCGATCGGGTTCCAGATGGCGAAGGACTTGGAGGCGCCGGACTTGACGTGCGCCGCCATTTCCGACGGCAGGCCGAGGCCGGTGACGTTGATCTTGCCGATCAGCCCGGCGTCGGTGACGGCCTGGGCCGCGGCGACGATACCGACCGAGGTCGGGGCCGAGATGGCGGCCAGATCCGGGAACGAGGCGATCAGGCCCTGGGCTTCGCGGTAGGACTTGTCGAACAGGTCGTCGCCATAGACGGTCGAGACCACTTCAACGCCGGGGAACTCGGCATAGTGCTCCTTGGCGGCAGCCAGCCAGGCATTCTGGTTGGTCGCGGTCGCGGTGCCCGACAGGAAGGCGATCTTGCCCTTGCCATCCGGCAGGTTGTCGGCGGCGAGCTTGACGATGGTCTTGCCGATCAGGTCGATCGAGGACGGGTCGAGCTGCACGTCGCGGCCTTCGGCGGCGACGCCCGAGTCGAACGAAACCACGGTGATGCCGCGTTCCTTGGCCTTCTGCAGGGCCGGGACCAGCGCGTCAGGATCGTTAGCCGAGATCACGATGGCATTGACCTGCTGGGCCACCAGGGTGTTGATCACCTCGATCTGACCTTCGGCGGTCGGCTCGGTCGGGCCGGTGAAGATGATCTCCACGTCGCCGAGTTCCTTGGCCGCTTCTTCGGCGCCCTTGCCGGCCGCCACGAAGAAGCCGTTGCCGATATCCTTGGCGACGACGGCGATGCGGGTCTGGGCGAAGCTGGCGCCGGTTGCGGCGAGCAGAGCCATGGCGGCAACGGCCGAGCCGATGCCGAGAGTCTTGAGCAGTTTCATTGGGTATCCTCCCTTGACGATGCTAACATGCTAACATGTCAGTCGAAGCGCTGTCGAGATTTGTCCTTCAGCACTTCGTAGTGCCACCCGGCCGTCAGGCGACCGAGGCGGATTGGCTTGCGGACTGGTTGGCGGACTCCTGGCCGCCGTCCACAACAGTCAGGCCGACTCCGGCCTTCTCGAGCATGGCGCGGTCTTCCTCGCGGATGCCGCTGTCGGTGATGACCATCGAGATGCGATCGAGACCGCAGAGGATCAGGCTGGAGCGGCCTTCGAACTTCGAGGAATCGGCGAGGACGATCAGCTCCTCGGCCTGGTTGATCAGCGCCAGTTCGGACTGCACCACCATCGGATCGGCCTCCATCAGGCCGTGGGCCCCGAGCCCCTGGCAGCCGATGAACATGCGCTTGGCATAAAAGTGCGAGGCAACGACGCCGCCGAACGGCGACAGGATGACGTTCTGCTCGCGGTAGACCGTGCCGCCGGGAATGACGACGCTGTTGCGCGAATTGTGGATCAGGTGTTCGGCAATGGCGAAGCTGTTGGTGAACACCGAGAGCCGACGGCCGGTCAGGTAGTGCACCATCTGGTAGGTGGTGGTGCCACCATTGATGATGATCGGCTCGCCGTCCTTGCAGAGGTCGGCGGCGGCGCGGGCGATGGCGCGCTTCTGGGCAATGTTGATGGTTTCGTTGACGGAGAACGGCCGCCCCATCAGCCCACCCTGCTCGGGCGGGTTGATCGCTTCGGCGCCGCCGCGGACGCGGCGCAGCCGGCCCTGCACATGCAGCGCCGCAATATCGCGGCGAATGGTGGCTTCCGACGTACCGGTGATGTCGACCAGATCCGCCACTGTCGCCAGCGGACGCGCCTGGACGGCGGCCAGAATGACCCTGTGTCGCTCGGTTTCGTGCAAAGTCGTCTCCCTTACTGCCTCAATTTCACCAAAACCCGTCACTGTCAATCATTCCACCGCAACGAGTGCGACTTTCGCCCCATCAGTGATCGTTCTTGAGTGTTTCTGATTGACAGGCTCAGGTCTTCGGAGGCATGTCCGGTACCAATTCAGACCAATGCCTTCGGGAGGACTATCATGTCGGGGAACGCGCCAGCGCGCCTGCAGAACCTTTGGGACGATGCCAAAGCGGCAGGGATGACCGAGCCGGAGCGGCTGGTCTATCGCTCCAACATTCTCGGCTCGGACAAGCGCGTCACCAACTATGGCGGCGGCAACACCTCCTCGAAGATCTTTCAGAAGGATCCGCTCAGCGGACAGGATGTCGAGGTGCTGTGGGTGAAGGGCTCGGGCGGCGACTCCGCTTCGATCAAGCTCGATGGCTTCGCCACGCTCTACATGGATAAGCTGCGCGCGTTGAAGGGCCTCTATCGCGGCCTCGCGCATGAAGACGAGATGGTCGGCTACCTGCCGCACGCGACGTTCAACCTCAACCCGCGCGCCGCCTCGATCGATACGCCGCTGCACGCCTATGTGCCGCACGCCTTCGTCGACCACATGCATCCCGACGCGATCATCGCCATCGCGGCGAGCAAGGATAGCAAGGCGCTGACCCAGGAGATCTTCGGCGACGAGATCGGCTGGTTGCCGTGGAAGCGGCCAGGCTTCGAGCTTGGGCTGTGGCTGGAAAAGTTCTGCCTCGATAACCCCGCGGCCAAGGGCGTGATCCTCGAGAGCCACGGGCTCTTCACCTGGGGCGATACCCCCCGGGAGTGTTACGAGCAGACCATCAACACCATCAACAAGGCGATCGCCTGGTTTGAGGTGAAGACCGCCGGCAAACCGGCCTTTGGCGGCCAGGCGGTGGCGCCGCTGCCGGCCGACGAGCGCCGGGCCATCGCGGCGCGGCTGATGCCGAGGATTCGCGGGCTGATCTCCAACGAGTTCAAGATGCTCGGGCATTTCGATGACAGCGCCGCGGTGCTGGAGTTCGTCGGCTCACGCGACTTGCAGGCGCTGGCGGCATTGGGCACCTCCTGCCCCGACCATTTTCTGCGCACCAAGATCCGGCCGCTGGTGATCGATTTCGATCCGACCAAGCCTGATATCGATGCCGTGGTTGCCGGCCTCGAACAGGCGACGGCGGATTACCGTGCCGATTACGCGGGCTACTACAACCGCTGCAAGCACCCGGACAGCCCCGCCATCCGCGACGCCAATGCGGTGGTCTATCTGATGCCGGGCGTCGGCATGTTCACCTTCGCCAAGGACAAGGCAACGGCCCGCATCTCGGGTGAGTTCTACGTCAACGCCATCAACGTGATGCGAGGATCGTCGGCGGTCTCCACCTACCAGGGGCTCCCGGAGCAGGAAGCCTTCGACATCGAGTACTGGCTGCTCGAGGAAGCCAAGCTCCAGCGCATGCCGAAACCGAAATCCCTGGCCGGCCACATTGCGCTGGTCACCGGCGGCGCCGGCGGCATCGGCAAGGCGACCGCAGTGCGGCTGTTGCGCGAAGGTGCGTGTGTCGTGCTCGCCGATATCGACGAGGTGGCGCTCGCCTCGGCCAACGAGGAACTCGGCAAGGCGTTCGGCAAGGACGTGGTCCGGCCGGTCAACCTCAACGTCACCAAAGAAGCGGCGGTGATTTCGGGCTTCGCTCATACCGCGGTGGAGTTCGGCGGTATCGACATCCTCGTTTCCAATGCCGGGCTTGCCAGCTCCGCGCCGATCGAGGAGACGACGCTGGAGCTCTGGAACAAGAACATGGACATCCTGTCGACGGGCTATTTCCTCGTCAGCCGGGAAGCCTTCCGGATGTTCCGCGCCCAGAAGATCGGCGGCAACGTGGTGTTCGTGGCCAGTAAGAACGGCCTCGCCGCTTCGCCCAACGCTGCGGCTTATTGCACCGCCAAGGCAGCCGAGATCCACCTCGCCCGCTGCCTCGCGCTGGAAGGCGCGGCCGAGCAGATCCGCGTCAATGTGGTGAACCCGGATGCGGTGCTGCGCGGCTCGAAGATCTGGGCGGGCGAGTGGCTGGAACAGCGCGCCTCGACTTACAAGACCGACAAGGAGGGGCTCGAGGAAATGTATCGCCAGCGCTCGATGTTGAAGCTGAGCGTGTTCCCCGAGGACATCGCCGAGGCGATCTACTTCTTCGCCTCCGACATGTCGGCCAAGTCCACCGGCAACATCATCAACGTCGACGCGGGCAACGCGCAGTCGTTCACACGGTAACAAGCAAAGGCCCCCCTCACCCGGCCCTGCGGGCCGACCTCTCCCCCCAGGGAGAGGTGCGATGGGGGCGAGATCGCGCCACCCCACCACCTCTCCCTCTGAGGGAGAGGTCGCCGCGAAGCGGCGGGTGAGGGGCCTTTTGGAGCAGGGGGAGGAAGCATGACCGACCAACTCATCGACCAGTCCGTGGTCGACCAGACCAACGAGGCCAACCGCAAGGCGTTGGACTCCGACTACGCGCATCTGGGCGAGCAGCTCAACCGGCGCGGCATCGATATCGATGCGGTGCTGAAGAAAGTCTCGGCCTACACCGTCGCCGTTCCCTCCTGGGGCGTCGGCACCGGCGGCACGCGCTTCGCAAAATTCCCGGGCACCGGTGAGCCGCGCGATATCTTCGACAAGCTCGAGGATTGCTCGGTGATCAACCAGCTGACCCGCGCCACGCCGAACGTCTCGCTGCATATTCCGTGGGACAAGGCCGATCCGAACCGGCTGAAGCAGGCGGCGAGCCGCTTCGGGCTGGGGTTCGATGCGATGAACTCCAACACCTTCTCGGACGCGCCGGGCCAGCAGCATTCCTACAGGTTCGGCTCGCTCGCCAATTACGCCAAGGAGACGCGCCAGCAAGCGATCGAGCACAATCTCGAATGCATCGAGATCGGCAAGACCATCGGCTCCAAGGCGCTGACGGTATGGATCGGCGATGGCTCGAACTTCCCCGGCCAGGTCAACTTCACCAAGGTGTTCGAGTTCTACCTCGACGCGATGAAGGCGATCTATGCGGATCTGCCGGCGGACTGGAAGCTCTTCACCGAGCACAAGATGTACGAGCCGGCATTCTATTCGACCGTGGTGCAGGACTGGGGCACCAACTACCTGATCGCCACTGAACTCGGCGACAAGGCGCAGTGCCTCGTCGACCTCGGGCACCATGCGCCCAACGTCAATATCGAGATGATCGTCGCCCGGCTGATCCAGTTCAGGAAGCTTGGCGGCTTCCACTTCAACGACAGCAAATATGGCGACGACGACCTCGATACCGGCTCGATCGACCCGTACCGGCTGTTCCTGGTGTTCAACGAGCTGGTCGATGCGGAGCTCCGCAAGGCCGATGGGTTCGAGCCGGCCCACATGCTGGACCAGAGCCACAACGTCACCGACCCGATCGAGTCGCTGATCCGCTCGGCCAACGAAGTGCGGCGCGCCTATGCGCTGGCGCTGCTGGTCGACCGCAAGGCGCTCGAGGGCTACCAGCAGTCGGACGACGCGCTGATGGCGTCGGAAACGCTGAAGGTGGCGTTCCGCACCGATGTCGAACCGATCCTCGCTAAGGCCCGGCTCGACGCCAACGGCGCCATCGATCCGATCGCCGCCTATCGCAAGGCCGGCTACCGCCAGCGCGTTGCCGCCGTGCGTCCCGCTGTGGCAGCGGGTGGCGGCGGGATCGTGTGATCACTCGGGGGTCCGGTGGCTGTGGCCCCCACCCACTGGACTCTCCGTGATCCTCCCCCGCGTGGCGGGGGAGGGGGACCAGCGAAGCTGGTGGAGGGGCGGCCGCATGCACCGTGGCCCCGCACACCCCCTCCGAGCTACGCTAGGTCGCTAGCGCTCCCAAGCTTCGCTTGCCTCCCCCGTCAAGGGGGAGGTGGGCATCGAGTTTCTGGCCGGATCCCGCCAGGAAAACCGACCTGACGTTGGTTCAGGCAGCCACCTCCCGCAACCGCAGCGCCTCGATCGCCGCAAGCTGTGCCGACTCCAGCGGGCCGGCGCGCTCGGCGCTGAGCGCATCCGACAGCTCGTCGCGGTTCTTCACCCCCAGTACCAGCGTCTCGACCCCGGCCATATCAAGCGCATAGCGGTAGGCGATGATCGCCGGGTCCTCGCTCCATTTGGCGCAGAGGGCGCGGTACGGCGCGGCGAGCTCGAAGTCGGCGGTGTCGCGGTCATGCAGCGATTTCCGGTCGAAGTGGGAGGTCAGTGCCCCGGCCTGCACCGCGCGGATCGCCATCACCCCGACGCCGCTCAGATGCGCCGCCTCAATGATTTCGCGGGCTCGGGAGGGTGTCGAGAAGCCGATAAGCCCGCCGGGACTGTCGAGCAGGTTGGCCACGGCCTGCACCGCATGTGGCCGTGGCCCCAGCGTCACCGCGTCGACGATGGTAGCCGGCACGCTCACCCCGGTAATGCCCCAGCCGCCGATCAGCCCATCGCGCTGCAACTGCTGGAACGCCGGCACCACCGCGTCGCGATAGCTTGACCAGGTGGTGGCGATTTCGCTGCGCCGCTCGTTCTCAGCGGGATAGACGAAATCGTCGGGGCAGATCTGGTTGTGGAGGAAGAACAGGTCGACCTGCTCGAGCCGCATCGCCGTCAAGCTCTGTTCCAGCGAGGCGCGGAGGCGGCGGTAGACCTGCTCGTCGGGCAGCGTGCCGATGCCGCATTTGGTGGTGACCTTGACGCCGCTGGGCAGGCGCCCCGCGAAGGCTTCGCCGATCAGCGCCTCGCACACCTTGTAGCCGGGGGCCGCGTCGATCACGTCGATGCCCTCGTCGACCGCCATCCGCAGCGTCGCGATGCCTTCATCGCGGCTGGTTTCGCCCCAGACCTGGCCGATGCCGCCACCGCCCAGGGTCAGGCAGCTGACCTCGCCGATGTTGCCGAACTGTCGCTTTTCCATCTGCGGCCTCCTCTCAAGCAAGTTCGCGCGCCAGCAGGGCGTCGATTTCGGCCATGGCGGCCATGGGGAGCGGGCCCTTGTCGAGCGCCCCCAGATTGTCGCGGACCTGCGCCTCGGTCTTGAAGCCGGGGATCGGGATGGTCTGCGGCGAGCGGGCCAGCACCCAGCCGAGCGCCCCTTGCGCCACACTCCGCCCGCCACTGCTCAGCACGTCGCGGATCGCGTCGAGCTTTTTGAGCGACTCCGCCGAGGGACGCCCATCTTTGAAGTCGCGCACCCAGCTATGGCCGGCGCCACGCACATCGTCGGTCGAGACCTGCGATCGGGCGGTGAACTTGCCGGTGAGGAACCCCATGGCGAGCGGTGAACGGATCAGGTTGGGCAGGCGATAGCGGTCGCAGAGCGCCACCATTTCCGGACCATCGCGGAACACATCGAGCCCCTGCTGCACTGCCTTGAAGTGCGGGTAGTGCAGCACGCGCGCCACCGCCTGGGCGTCGTCGGTGCTCCAGCCCCAGGCGGCGATGTCGCCCGCCTCGGCGCGGCGCTCGAGCGCGGGCCCCAGCCGGTCCATCGCGTCGGCAGAGGCGTCGCCGACATGCAGCTGGTAGAGGTCGATGCGATCGCGCCTCAGCCGCTTGAGCGAAGCGCTGAGCGCTTCTTCCATATATTCGGGCGTAACGTTGGTGCCGGTCAGTTCGCGCTTTTGTCGATCGTAGGTAAAGCCGAACTTGGTGGCGATCACCACGTCGGTGCGGTTGCCGAAGGCCTCGCCCAGCACCTCCTCGCTGTGTCCGGTGCCATAGGCATCGGCGGTGTCGAAGAGGCGGGCGCCCAGCTCATGGGCAAGGGCCAGCGCCTTGAGCGACTGGCCGTCATCGATTGCGCCCCAGCCGTCCTGCCGGCCGTCCATCTTGAACGGCCCGCCGATGGCCCAGCAGCCGATACCGACGCGGGGAACCTCCTGCCCGTCCCACAGGCGAACCGTCACGCTCATTTCTCACCTGTGAGGGCGCTGTGAGTGATGCACTCGCGCTCGATGCCGAGATCGGCCAACAGGTGATCGTCGAGCTGCTTCAGCCGCTGGATGTCGCGGCGGAGGCGCGACCATTCGGTGAGGCGTCGGGTCAAGGTTCTGAACATTTTCGGTCTCCTTTCAACAACGCAAAGCGGCATCGCCTCCGCCCGGTGACGGAGCGGACATTTGTCTGCGATGGCGCTGTGCTTGATGGAGCGGCGCGGCGGCCAAGTCGTTGGCCCGACAGCGCGCTCCGAACGCCCCATACTTGCGCCTTCGCGGCTTGAAGCGATACAAGCAAGTCCGCAACGCGCTTTGCAGGAATGAAAGATGAGCGTCGGCGACACCATCTCCTGGGATGACCTGCGGCTGTTCCTCGACGTGGCGCGGCTCGGCGGCCTCAGCGCCGCAACCTCCACCACCGGCCTCAGCGCCGCCACGCTCGGCCGGCGGGTTACAGCGCTCGAGCAGCAGATCGGCGAGCCGTTGTTCATCCGCCGTCAGACTGGTTACCAGCTCACCCCGGCCGGCGAAGAGCTGCTGGCCCGCGCCGAGGATGTCGAAGCGGCGATGCGGGCGCTGACCCGCTGGCGCGACGGCTCGGTGGGCGAGCAGATCGTTCGCATCTCGGCCGGCACCTGGACCTCGGCCTTCCTCGCCCGGCACATCGGCGAGCTCTGGCATGTCGACGACAATCTCCGGATCGAGTTCGCCACCGCCTATGCCAAGCTCGATATCGGCCGGCGAGCCGCCGATATCGGGGTGCGCTCGGAGCGGCCGCTCGACCCTAACCTCGCGGGACGGCAGATCGGCCGGGTGGCGCATGCGCTCTATTCGGGCCTCAACCTGATCAACGGCATCGAGGCCGGACTGTTCGTCGGGGTCACGGGCGACGCCGCCAATGTCGCCTCGGCCCGCTGGCTGATGGCGCATCACGGCGATCGCATCGGCGTGCGCGGCAACGATGTGCAGAGCGTGCGCGAACTGGTGGCGGCGGGCGCCGGGCTCGGGGTGTTTCCCTGCTTTGTCGGCGACAGCGACGCCCGGCTGGTGCGGGTGGCGATGCCGATCACCGAACTCGAAACCGAGCAGTGGCTGGTGACGCACCATGAAGACCGCCACCGCCCGGAGGTCCGGCTGGTGGCCGACCGCATTGCCGCGCTGATGCGCGAGCACGGGCCGCTGTTTCGCGGCGAGCGGCGACGGCCGCCCTCTTAACCTCGTCGCAAGCGCTCCCCGGCGATACTGCAACCGGGAATGCGATCGTCTGGAGTGCCGTTAATGCGGGCCTGCGCCTATGTGGTCGGCCCTCCGGATGGACCGGGGGCAGCGCTGACGGATCTGGCGCGCGGGTTGGGCTTCCCGATCGTCCAGAGCTATGCCGGCATCGCCACCGCCGAAACCCAGGCGCAGCAGACCCCGCTGCTGTTCTTCCTGTTCGCCGCTGTTGACGAGGTGAGCGGGCTCAAGACCGTCGCCGATGCCATCCGCTTCTCGCCCAGCCGCCGTATCCGCTTCTCGCCGATGGTCTACTTCTCCGAGAGCCCTCTGGTCGAAGCGATCAAGACCTGCGTTGAGATGGGGTTCGACGACGTGCTGACGCTGCCGTTCACCCAGCAGCGCGTGGCGAGCCGGCTGGAGCGGCTGGTCGACCACACCCAGGTGTACTTCGAGACCGCCACCTATCTCGGCCCCGACCGCGGCGCGCAGCAGACGCACGGCCGCTCCGGCCTGCAATATCGCCGGCTGGAAATCATCCGCTCACCGGCCCGCGGGGTGAGCGTGATGCGCGACGAGATGCAGGTGGCGGTTTAGGGGTTGGGCGGTTCAACCACTGGCATCGCTGTTGGTGCCTTCTCCCCTTGTGGGAGAAGGTGGCCGAAGGCCGGATGAGGGGTCGCGAAACGAAGTGTAGCGCGGTCCGAGCGTAGCGAGGAGCGACCGAGCACGCGGAGAGATACCCCTCATCAGCCCTTCGGGCACCTTCTCCCACAAGGGGAGAAGGCGTCCGCCGCCCGCTTCGTAGCCCCACCAATCCTAAGGATAACAAACCCCGCCTTGCCCCTTTGAACCGATTTTACTAGGGTCCCGGCGTTTCCTACCCGCGAGTTCCCCACAATGAGATTCGGTATCGAGTTGCCGCCGCAGCAGCGGGTGTATGGCGGCTTCTTCATCTATTCGTTCTGCATGGGGAGCCTGCCGCCGCGCCTGCCCGATATCCAGCACGCCATGGGGATCGAGGAGGGGGCGCTCGGCCTCGGGCTGATCGGCGCGGCATTGGGCACGCTGATCTCGCTGAGCTTTGCCGGAGCGCTGCTCGACCGCTTCGGCTATCGCCGCGCCATCCTGACGCTGATCCCGTTGTTGGCGCTGGGATACGCCCTCGCCTCGTTCGCCACGGGACCCCTCGCCTTCTTCCTCCTCCTCGTGCCGGTCGGTCTGGTCATCGGCGGCATCGAGATCATCCTCAACCTCGAGGCGGATCGCACCGAGCACATGATCGGCCGCCGCATCATGAACCGCTCGCACGCTTTCTGGAGCTTTGGCTTCTTTTCGGCCGGCATCGTCAGCGCCGGGATCGCGCAGACCGGGCTCAGCGTGCAGTTGCACCTCCTCCTGATGATCCCTGTGGTGGTCGTCGGCGTGGCGCTGCTGCTGGGCCGCTTCACCCCGGCGCCGCACCGCACCGGCGCCTCGACCGAGGAAGCGCCGCGCTTTGCCGCGCCGACCCTTGCCATCATGGTGCTGGTGGCGGTGACGCTCTCGGCCATGATCATGGAAGGCGCCGGCATCGACTGGTCGGCGATCTACATGCGGGACGAGTTCCAGGTGTCGCCGTTCCTTGCCGGGTTCGCGGTGGCGCTCGGCGCCTTCACCCAGGCGGTGACGCGGTTCTTCGCCGATCCGTTCGTCGAGCGCTACAGCCCGACGCTGGTGTCGCGCGTGCTGCTCAGCGTGCTCGGGGTCGGCGCGGTGATCGTGTTCTTCTCGCCGGTCGACTGGCTGTCGCTGGTCGGCTTCGGCCTGATGGGAGTGGGCACCTCGGTGATCTTCCCGCTCGCCATGTCGGCAGCGGCGCAGCGCACCGATCGGCCGGCGGCGACCAATGTGGCCTCCTTGGCGCAGATTTCGTTCGTTGCCTTCCTCCTCGGGCCGCCGCTTCTGGGTTATATTGCCGAACATTTCGGCATCCGCTGGTCGTTCGGTATCGGCATCCCGCTGGTTATTTTGAGCCTGGTTTTCGCCGGGGCGCTGGGCGCCAAGCCGATCCGGCATGAGGTTGATTGATGTTTAGTCTGAAGCCGCATCAGCGGGTCTATGGGATCTTCTTCGTCTTCGCGCTGTCGATGGGGGCGCTGTTAAGCCGCCTGCCGGACCTGCAGCGCTCGCTCAACCTCACCGAGGGCCAGCTCGGCCTGACGCTGATCGCCATGTCGATCGGCGCCTTGTGCGGTCTCACCTTCTCGAGCCCGCTGATCGAGAAATACGGGGCGCGCACCACCGCCTTCGTTACGGTGTTCGGCGCTTCCGCCATGTACGCGATCGTCCCGTGGATCCCGTCGGCGATCCTGCTGCTGCCGGTGTTCTTCATCGCCGGGCTGTTTGCCGGGGCGCTCGAGATCAACGTCAACCTCGAGACCGACCGGCACGAAGCCCAGCTCGGCACCCGCATTATGAGCCGGGCGCACGGCATGTGGAGCCTCGGCTTCTTCGTCACCGCCTTCATCTCGGCCGGCGTGCGCCAGGCCGGCGTCTCGGTGCACATGCACACCTTCATCGCGCTGGTCGTGGTGGTGATCGCCGGCTTCTTCGTCTTTTCGAAGATCGAGAACGCCCCGGCGCGCGCCGACAGCCACGACGGCAAGATGCCGCTCGTCGCTTTCCCGACCATTGGCCTGCTGCCGCTCTGCCTGATCGGCGCGGCGCCGCTGCTCGTCGAAGGCGCCGGCATCGACTGGTCGGCGATCTACATGCGTGACGTGTTCGACGTGGCGCCGTTCATCGGCGGACTGTCGATCACCATCTTCTCGCTGTTCATGGCGCTGGCCCGGCTGTTCATGGATCCGGTGGTCGAGCGTTACAGCCCACGTGTCGTCGCCGGCGCCCTGCTCGGCATCGCCGCGGTCGGGCTGATCATCGTCGGCTTGGCGCCGCACCCCTATGTGGCGCTGTTCGGCTTCATGCTGATGGGGCTGGGCTGCTCGTCGGTCTATCCGCTGGCCGTCTCGGCGGCAGCGCAGCGCACCGATCGGCCGGCTTCGGTCAATGTCGCATCGCTGGGGCAGATGACCTTCGTGGTGTTCTTCCTCGGGCCACCGCTGCTCGGTTTCGTAGCCGAGAGTTTTGGCATCCGCATGTCGTATTTCGTCTGCGTGCCGCTGATCATCGCGGCGCTGCTGGTGATCCGGGCGCTGTCGGCCAAGCCGACGCCGCTCATCACCGAACCGGAGCCCGCCACGCCCCATGGCTGAACTGCCGCCGATCGTCGATCTCCGGCAATCGCCGACGGCGCTTCGGGTGCAACGCGGGGTGATGCGGTTCCTGCGCAACGCCCATGATTTCTGCTGCTACGCCGAAGTGCCGCTCAGCAATGGGCGGCGCGCCGACGTGCTGGCGGTGGGGCCCAAGGGCGAGATCTGGATCGTCGAGATCAAGTCCTCGCTGGTCGACTTCCAGGTCGACCGCAAGTGGCCGAACTACAAGGAATTCTGCGACCGCTTCTTTTTTGCAAAGCCGCCCGAGCTCGACCCCGACATCTTCCCCCAGAGCGAGGGGCTGATGGTCGGCGACGGGCACGATGCGGCGATCCTCCGGATGGCGGATGAGACGCCGCTGCCGCCGGCACGGCGCAAGGCGATGCTGCTGAAGCTCACCCGGCTCGGCGCCGACCGCATCCATGTGCTGATGGATCCCAATGACCTCTAGGCACTTGGGCGGGGACGACGGGTTCACGGTCACCGTGCTGCGCTCGTTCGGTGCCTTCTGCGCCATCGAGGCCGAATGGCGGGAGCTGTTCGCCGCGGCCGCGCATCCGACGCCGTTCCTTCGCCATCGCTGGCTGCGATTCTCGTGGGAACTGCGCTGGCGACGCTTCCCCAATCGATTGCGGGTGATCCTCATCCGTCAGCGGGGCGTCCTGATGATGGCCGGCGCGTTCGTGCTCGGCGTGCGACGGCTGAAGCCGCTGTTCGAGTTCCTCGCCTCCGGCACACCGCAATATCACGACCTGCTCTGGCGGCCTTCGGACAGTACCGAATTGCAGGCGGAACTGTTGCTCGATGCTCTGCTCCAGGCGACCGTCCTCCAGGCAAAGATCGCCACCCGCTATCTGCGCGATCTCTCCGCGCTGCGGGCGGCCATACGGTCCGCCGAGCTGGAACAGCGCGTCTTGCTCGAGTGGCCGAGCCCCTACGTCGCGCTGGCCGAGTATGCGGATTTCCCGAGCTATCTCGGCTCGCTCTCATCCAGCCTCCGCTCCGATCACCAGCGGCGCCTCCGCCGCTTCGCCGATACCGGCGTCGTCTACACAAAGGAGACCGGCGCAGCGGCTAGTGAGGTGCTGCAATGGTGCTTCGACAGCAAACGCAGCTGGCTCGATCGGACGCACCAGGAGGCCGACTGGCTGAGCAGCGGTCATGTCGATCGCTTCTTCACGTCGTTCATCGACGGCGAGGACGACGTGCCCGAAACATGGGTGGCATCGCTCCGCACGGACGGGCGGATCTTGGCCGCGTCGCTGGTGTTTATCGAGCGCGACGCCGCGTTCTTTTCGAAGATCAGCCACGATCCGGAGTTTGCCAGCCATTCGCCCGGCCGCACGCTGACGCTGCTGCTCATCGAATCGGCGTTCCAGCGCCGGCTGGCCGAGTTCGACCTGGGGGTCGGCGCGCTCGAGTGGAAGCAGCGCCTCAGGCCGACAATGCGTACCTCCACCATTGAGAGTATCCGCCTCAAGTGACCCTGCCGCCACCGATCGTCATCGTGTTCTTCCTCCATGCGCTGGCGCAAGGCGGCATGTTCAGCCGTATCCCCGACATGCAGCTGGCGCTGGGGTTGAACGAGGCGCAGCTCGGGCTGGCGCTGCTCGGCCAGCCCGCGGGCGCCATCGTCTCGTTCCTGTTCGCCAGCCAGGTGGTCGAGCGGCTCGGCACCCGGGTGATCATCCTCACGACGATTCCCCTCCTCGGGCTGGTGCTGGTCGGCATCGCCCTGGCGCCGAGCCTCGTCGTCATGTGGCTCGGCTTCGCCGTGTTCGGCGCGGTGTTCGCGTTCAGCAACGTCTCGATCAATGTCGAGGCCGACCGGGTGGAAGCCGCCTCGGGTCGGCGGCTGATGAACACCTGCCACGGCATCTGGAGCATCGGGTTGCTCACCGCCTCGCTGATCGGCACGGCGATGCGCGGCGCCAATGTCGCGCCGGCGCTGCACTTTGCCCTCGTCCTCGGACCGGTGCTCGTCGGGATAGCGCTGTTCGCCTGGCCGATGCAGGCGGCGCCGGCGCGTCCGCACAGCGCTACGGTCAAGGGCTTCCGCATCGCGCTGCCGACGCCGATGACGCTGCTGCTGCTCGGTTATGCCATCGGCGCCTCGCTGCTCGAAGGGGGCCTCCGCAACTGGTCGGTGATCTTCATGCGCGACAGTTTCGTCGCCCCCGACTGGATCGATACGCTGACGCTGCCGGCCTTCATGACGGCGCAGTCGATCGGCCGGCTGCTCGCCGACCGCGCCGTGCACCGCTGGGGCCCGGTGGCGCTGGCGCGCGGGCTGACGGTGGTGGCCCTGGTCGGGCTGCTGCTGGTGGTGTTGTCGCCGAACCTGATCGTGGCGCTTTGCGGCTTCACGCTGATCGGCTTCGGGGTCTGCGTGTCGTTCCCGCTCTCCGCCTCGGCGGCGGCCCGGCTCGGCGATCGTCCGGCCTCGGAGAATGTCGCGGCGCTGACCATGAGCCAGCAACTGCTGCTGCTCGGTGCGCCAGCGCTGCTGGGCTGGATCGCCAATGTGGCGTCGATCCGCATCACCTTCGCGGTGCTGCTGCCGCCCCTGCTGCTGGCGTTCTATCTGGCGCGGTATCTGGAGCCGCGGAAGGGGTGAGACTGCCCCCGCCTGAGAACCTGCTCCGGCGTCATTCCCGCGAAGGCGGGAACCTAGTGGGATGCTGCCACTCGGGTGGAGGTGGACAGATCGCACTGGGTTCCCGCCTTCGCGGGAATGACGGCAGTGGTTGCTGCGCGAGAGCTTACTCGCCGCTCGGCTCGCCGTGCAGCACCGGGGCGTTGCCGGCCTGGGTCTTCATCGGCAGCGGCGGGGTCACCGGGCCGGTGCCGGCCAGCGTCGCCTTCAGCGCCTCCATCACCGCGATGCGCTGTGCGTCGCTGGGGGCGCTCTGCAGCTGGTGGCTCAGATCGATGATGAAGCTGGCATAGGCATTGTGCCAGTCGGCCGTGACCTGGCTGAGGTCGACGCGGCGCTCGGCCGGACGGGCGACGCCGGCGATGCCTTCGGCCCGCAGCTCGAAGGCATCGTCGAGCAGCGGCATCAGCACCTGGTCGCCGGCAAGGCCATCGTCGTGCATCAACGCGGCGCGCAGGGCCTTGCGCTCCTCATCCTCGCCATGGGTCAGGAACACCGCGCCATGCGCCGGCAGGCGCTTGGTGACCCAGGCGACGAGCTCGGAGTGGTCGGCATGCGCCGAGTAATTGCCGAGGCTGCGCACCTGCGCCCGCACCGGCACCAGCTCGGAATGGATGCGCACTTCCCTGGCGCCCGACTGGATGATCTGGCCGAGCGTACCGGGCGCCTGGTAGCCGACGAACAGCACGGTGGCGTTGGCGCGCGGCAGGTTGTTCCTGAGATGGTGCTTGATGCGGCCGGCATCGGCCATGCCGGAGGCGGACATGATGATGGCGCCGCCGCGGATCGAGTTGATCGCCTTGCTCTCATCGACGCTTTCGACGATGCGGAAGCGGGAATCGTTGAACAGCTCGTCGGCGCTCAGCTCGACGTCATCGAACATCGCGGCGTATTTGCGGTAGACGCCGGTCACCTTGCTGGCCAGCGGGCTGTCGAGGAAGACGAGGCTGGGGCTGATTTCGCCGTTCTTGATCAGGTAGCCGATATCATGCAGCAGCTCCTGGCTGCGCTCGACGGCGAAGGTCGGGATCACCAGGTTGCCGCCACGGGCGAGCGCGGTGTTGATCTCGGTCTTCAGCGCTTCCTGGCGCTGCTTGAGCGTGTAGTCCTCGCGTTCGCGGCCGCCATAGGTCGATTCACTGAGGATGTAGTCGTAGCCGGCCGGCGCGTCGGGCGCCTCCCAGAACACCTTCACGTCCGGGCCGAGATCGCCGGAGAACAGGATGCGGATGGGCTTGCCGTTGCTGTCCTCGACCTCGACTTCGATCGAGGCCGAGCCGAGAATGTGCCCGGCATTCCAGTAGCGGGCCCGCACGCCGGGGCCGGGGGTAATCCATTCCTCGTACTTGAGACCCTTGGTGAGCTTCAGCGCCTGGTTGGCGTCTTCCATGACGTAGAGCGGCTGGAACGGCTCCTCGGCGCGGCGGCTGCGCTTCTTGGTCTCGCGGTCGGCCTCGCTCTCCTGGATGCCGGCGGCATCGGGGAGCAGATATTCGAGCAGCCCGTTGGTCGGCTCGGTGGCCCAGATCGGCTTGCGATACCCCAGATGGGTCAGCCGCGGCAGCAGACCCGCATGGTCGATATGAGCATGCGTCAACAGCAGGAAATCGATCGCCTTGGGATCGAACGGGAACGGCTTGTAGTTGAGATCGCGGACGGTCTTGTTGCCCTGGAACATGCCGCAATCGACGAGGAACTGCCCTTTGGGGTGCACCACGCGATAGCACGAGCCGGTCACGGTGCCCGACGCCCCGTGGAAGTGTAGCGTGACGGTCATCGTGGCCTCCCGGGCGGACTATCTGATCTCAGTGTGACAGGCTTATTTCGGGGCGCGCTTGGCGAGAATGCGCTGCAGCGTGCGGCGATGCATGTTGAGCCGGCGCGCCGTCTCCGAGACATTGCGGTCGCAAAGCTCATAGACCCGCTGGATATGCTCCCAGCGTACCCGATCGGCCGACATCGGGTTTTCCGGCGGCTCGGGCGGCTTGTTGCCGGTGGCGAGCAGCGCGTTGATCACATCCTCGGCGTCGGCGGGTTTACTCAGGTAATCCACCGCACCGAGCTTCACCGCGGTCACCGCGGTGGCGATGTTGCCGTAGCCGGTGAGGACCACCGCACGGGCATCGCCGCGCTTCTGGTGCAGCGCCGCGACCACGTCGAGGCCGTTGCCATCCTCGAGCCGCAGGTCGACCACGGCATAGGCCGGTGGCGCTTCGGAGACGGCAGCGAGGCCGCCGGCCACGGTGTCGGCAATGCGGACATCGAAGCCACGTTTCTGCATGGCCCGCTCGAGGCGGGTCAGGAAGGTCTTGTCGTCATCGACCAGAAGCAGGGTACGGTCGGCCGCAAGGAGTTCATCGACTGTGCTCATCGCCGCCTCATGTAGGGTCTTTTGGGCAAAAGGTCAAAATATGGGCAGGGTGGAGCTACGCTGGCCCGCCCACAGGCGTCATTCCCGCGTAGGCGAAGCTAGTGGGATGCTGCAGCGCCGGTGGAGGTTGAGAGATCGCACTGGGTTCCCGCCTGCGCGGGAATGACGCCAGTGTGGGGTGCAGACCAAGTGGTCCCTCATACCTCAGCGATGGCCGCGCGTGGCCAGATCAAGCGGACCCGGGCATGGCCATCTGCCGCCTCGTTCTCGAAGCTGAGCTTGGCGCCGGTGCGCTCGAGCAGGGTCTTGGAGATGAAGATGCCGAGCCCCAGCCCGCCCGGCTCGCCATCGTCGGCGTTGCGCGGCCGTGTGGTGAGATAGGGCTCGCCCAGCCGGGTGATGAGGTCGGTCGGGAAACCCGGACCATCGTCGGTGATGGTCACGGTCAGCGCCTGCTTGTCCCAGCTGGCCTCGACCAGCACGGCGCGCTCGGCAAACTGCGCAGCGTTGTCGATGAGATTGCCGAGCCCATAGAGCAGCCCCGCATTGCGGCGGATCACCGGCTCGCTGCCATTGCCCGCGCCGGTCCGCACCGAGATCACCTTGCCGCCGCCTTCGAGCGGCTTGACCACTTCGGCGAGCAGCGCCGAAACCGGCACGGCGGCGAACGGGTCGCCCGGCGTATCGCGCAGGCTCCTGAGCTTGCCGAGGATTTCGCGGCAGCGCGCCGCCTGCGACATGATCAGCTCGATATCCTCGCGCACCGGCCCTTCCGGCACCTCGTCGCGGATCTCGCGCGCCGCCAGCGCGATGGTGGAAAGCGGGGTGCCGAGCTCATGCGCCGCTGCTGCCGCGAGACCATCGAGGGCGCTCAGTTGCTCGTGCCGCGACAGCGCCAGTTCGGTGGCTGCCAGCGCATCGGCGAGCTGACGCGCCTCGTGCGCCACCCGGTTGGTATAGGCCGCGATGAAGATGGTGCCACAGAGGATCGAGACCCAGATGCCGATGACATAGACCCGGTCGAAAACGATGCGTGAATCCGGGTCCCACGGCAGGTCCATGTGATAGACCGAAAGCAGTGTGGCGAGTGCGATGGCGAGCGTTGCGAGGATCACCGTCGAGCGCTGCGGCAGGGTCGTCGCCGACACCGAGACCGGCGCCAGCAGCAGCAGCGAGAACGGGTTCTGCAGCCCGCCGGTCAGCGCCAGCAGCGACGCCAGCTGGCACAGGTCGAAACTCAGATGCACCGTCGCGACGGTAGCGGTCGTCCGATAACCCTCGCCGAGCCGGAAGATCACCCACAGGTTGAGCAGCACCGACAGCCCGATCAGCATCAGGCATTCCGTCAAGGGCAGCGGAAAGTTGAGCCCGAACTGCACGAACAGCACACCGACCGTCTGCCCGACGATCGCCAGCCAGCGCAGTCCGACCAGCGTCGCCAGCCTGAGGGGCCGCCAATTGCCCGGCAGGGTTGCCGACGTGTCCGCCAATGCCATGGAATCATCCTTTCCGGGCACGTGATTTCAGCCCGCATGGGGAGTCTAGCATGGCATTTCAAGGGCAAAAAAGCGTGAGCGAAACGCTTGACCCCCAGTCCGATGGGACCACATCGAAGCAGTTCGTGACTGGGAGAAAGTCCAATGCACACTGCGATTATCAAACCGCAATGGGGCCCGCTGACCATCGCTTTGATGGTCCTGGGCTTCGTTCTCTGGTGGCCGCTCGGCCTCGCCATCCTCGCCTACATCCTGTGGGGCGAGATGTTCGGCGGCTCGGCGGAAAAGGCTCAGGGGTTCGTCAACCGATCCCGCAACTGGGCCGAAAACTGCGGCCCCCGCGCCAACGGGTTCCGTCACCACGGCTTCCGCAACTCGAGCGGCAATGCCGCCTTCGACGACTACCGCGCCGAGCAGCTCAAGCGCCTCGAAGAGGAACGCCGCCGGCTCGATGAAGAGATCAATGCCTTCCACGAGTACATGCGCAACCTCCGCATGGCCAAGGATCGCGAAGAGTTCGACCGCTTCATGCGCGACAAGAACGGCAGCCGCCCGAACTATGGCGGCGACCAGAATAACGGGACGAACGTCTAGTACGGTTCCTCCCGTCCCTCCTCCTCCTGACGACTGCGCCCCTTTCGAGGGGCGTTTTTTTGTCGTCAGCATTTCACCTCGAATCGGCGATGATCAGCCGCATGAACTTCCTGTTCCCCGCCAAGGCGCCCAAGGTGCCGGCCGCGACCACCCTCGTCATCGACGGCGAGCCGGTGGAGATCGCGGTGAAGGTGAGCCCGCGGGCCAAGAGCTACCGGCTGACCGTGCCGCATCACGGCAATCCGGTGCTGACGTTGCCGAGGACCGGCCGCTGGCCCGAGGCAGAGGGCTTTCTCAACCGGCATAGCGGCTGGCTGGCGGCCCGGCTGAAGCGCAGCGCTCCGCGGACCGCCTTCGCCGATGGCGAAGTGCTGCCGCTGCGCGGCGTGCCGCATCGTATCCACGCGACGGGCCGGCTGCGCGGCCGGGTCGAGGTGTCGGAGATCGACGGCGAACTGTCGCTGCTGGTGCCGGGCGAGGCCGCGCATATCCCGCGCCGGCTGACCGAATGGCTGAAGACGCAAGCGCAGCGCGACCTCGCCGAACGTTCGGATATCCATGCGGCGACGCTGGGCGTCGAAGTGAAATCGGTGTCGATGCGCAGCCAGGCGACCCGATGGGGCTCGTGCTCCTCGTCAGGCCGGCTCAACTACAACTGGCGGCTGATCCTCGCGCCGCCCTTCGTGCTGGACTATGTGGCGGCGCACGAAGTGGCGCACCTCGTCCACATGAACCACTCGCCGAACTTCTGGAAGGCGGTCGAGAAAGCCCTGCCCGACATGACCAAAGGCAAGGCCTGGCTCAAGGCACACGGCAAGGTGCTGATGGGCTACGGGCTGGAGTAGTCCTTCCCTTCTCCCCTCAGGGGAGAAGGTGGCCGAAGGCCGATTGACGGGTGAAGCGGCGCAACGCGCGCTCGCTGAAAAGCTGAACCCCTCACCTAGTTCCGCTACGGACCTGCCGGTCCTAGCGGCACTATCCTCTCCCCTCTCAGGGGAGAGGGCAAAGGGGCCAGTCCCTCAGATCAAATATGGATCGCGCCGTCGCCGCACATCAGTGCGGCTTCTTTCACCGCTTCCGACAGTGTCGGATGCGCATGGGTGGTGCGGCCGAGGTCTTCGGCGGAGCCGGAGAACTCCATCAGCACGACGATCTCGTGGATCATCTCGCCGGCGTTCTTGGCGATGATCTGTGCGCCGAGCACCCGGTCGGTGGCGACATCGGCGAGGATCTTCACATAGCCCTGCGTCGCCAGCATCGCCTTGGCGCGGCCATTGGCGGTGAAGGGGAACTTGCCGGCCTTGTACTCGATGCCGGCCGCCTTCAGCTCGTCCTCGGACTTGCCGACCCAGGCGACTTCCGGGCTCGTGTACATCACCGAAGGGATGGTGCCGTAGTTCACGTGCGGCTGCTGGCCGGCGATGATCTCGGCCACCGCGTGCCCTTCGTCCATTGCCTTGTGCGCCAGCATGGCGCCCGCCACCACATCGCCGATGGCATATATGCCCGGCACGTTGGTCTTGAACTGCGCGTCGGTGCGGACCCGGCCACGCTCGTCGAGCGCCACGCCGGCACCCTCGAGCCCGAGGCCTTCCGTGAACGGCTTGCGGCCGACCGCCACCAGCACCGCATCGGCTTCGGCGAAGCTCGCCTCGCCACCGCCTGCCGGCTCGAGCCGGGCGCGGACCGAACCGTCGCCCAGCTTCTCGATCGCCGTCACCTTGGTCGAGAGCTTGAACTCCATGCCCTGCTTCTGCAGGTTCCGCTGCGTCTGGCGTGCCGCCTCACTGTCGAGGCCGGGGAGGATCCGGTCGAGGAACTCGACCACCTGCACCTTGGAACCAAGCCGGCCCCAGACCGAACCGAGCTCCAGGCCGATGATGCCGCCGCCGATCACCAGCAGGCGCTTGGGCACTTCCTGGAATGCCAGCGCGCCGGTCGAGGACACCACCTTGTTCTCGTCGATCTCGATGCCCGGCAGGCTGATCGGCACCGAGCCGGTGGCGATCAGGATGTTCCTGGTTTCGATGGTGGTAGGGGCGCCGCTCTCCGGCGTCACCAGTACCTTGCCCTCGGCGGGGATCGAGCCGGTGCCGCGGAAGGTGGTGATCTTGTTCTTCTTGAACAGAAACTCGATGCCTGAGACGTTGGCGGTAACGGTGTCGTCCTTGTGCGCCAGCATCTGCTTCAAATTCAGCTGCGGGGTCACGTCGATGCCGAACTGGCGGAACTGATGGCCGGCTTCCTCGAACAGTTCCGAGGCATGCAGCAGGGCCTTGCTCGGAATGCAGCCGATGTTGAGGCAGGTACCGCCGAAGGTCGGCCACTTCTCGACCACCGCGACTTTCATGCCGAGCTGTGCCGCCCGGATTGCCGCGACGTATCCACCCGGGCCGGAGCCGATTACGGTGAGGTCGAAAGTGTCCGCCATGATGTCTCCGAGAGGCTCAAACGGCGCCTGGGGAGTGGCGCCCGCGCTGCCGATATAGGACTGCCAAACGGGTTAAACTACCCGCCGTTAGGAGGGAACCCCTGTCGCGAGCGAGCCATGCGAAATGCGCATGATTCGATGGCCCCCCGGCGTTCGGCCGCTGGTGGTCGACCGACATCGACGTCAGGGCGCTGCCGCCCGGCCGCCGGTTACCGCGAGGGTCGTGCCGGTGACATAGGCGGCATCGTCGGAGAGCAGCCACAGGATGGCGTTGGCCACCTCCTCGGCGGTGCCGACGCGGCCGAGCGGCACGCTGGGCGCCAGCTGCTGCGCCCGGTCGGGCACGCCGCCGGTGGCGTGGAATTCGGTGTCGATCACCCCCGGCCGGACGCCGTTGACGCGGATGCCCTCCGCCGCCACTTCGAGGGCGAGGCCGACGGTGAAGGTGTCGATGGCGCCCTTGCTCGCCGCATAGTCGACATAGACGCCGGGCGCGCCGAGCTTGGCGGCGGCCGAGCTGACATTGACGATGCCACCGCCTTTGCCGCCGTGCCTGGTGGACATCCGCCTGACCGCGGCGCCGGCACAGAGAATCGAGCCGCTGACGTTGACCGCGAAGATGCGGGCGATCCGCTCGGCATCCATCGCATCGACGCGCGACGAGGTGGCGATGGTGCCGGCATTGTTGACCAGACCCGCGACCCGCCCCAGGCGGTCGGCGGCGCGGAAGATGTGCTCGACATCCTCGGCGATGCTGACGTCGCCGCGCACCGCCACAGCTTCGCCGCCGCGCGAATGGATCTGGGCGCACACCGCCTCGGCGGCCGCGACATTGCCGGCATAGTTCACCACCACGCCATAACCGCGCGTGGCGGCGAGCCGGCACACGGCTGCCCCGATGCCGCGGCTGCCGCCGGTGACGACAAGTACTTTATCGGACATGAGGTCCCTCCCTTGCGAGGGACTGTACGGCCCAAGGCACGAATGCAAAAGGCGGAACCTCATGTCCCGCCTTGCAACTTCCGTCGTGGCTATGCGGCCGACAGGCCGGTGCGGAAAGGGTCAGTTGCCGCCGAAGATATCGCCGAGCAGGTCGACCAGGGTGCGGCGCGGGCGCTCGGCCTGCGGCTGTTCCATCGGCTGCAGCGGCTGCTGTTCGAGGCCCGGCTGGGTCATGGCGCCCGGCAGCTCGGCCACCGGAATGCCTTCATGGGCCTTGGTCATGAACTGGCTCCAGATCTCGACCGGCACGTTGCCGCCCGAGAGCTTGGTGCCGACATCGTCGTCGTTACCGAGCCAGACGCCCGCCACCATGCGCGAGGTATAGCCGACGAACAGCGCGTCGCGAGCCTTCTGCGAGGTGCCGGTCTTGCCGGCCATCGGCCAGCCGTTGAGCTGGGCCCGCTTGCCGGTGCCGATCTCGACCGCGGCATGCAACATGTCGTTCATCTCGGCGACGATATTGGGCTCGATCACCCGGCCCGGGCCGGCGGCCACGGCGTCGTAGAGCACCTTGCCGTCGGCGGTTTCGATGCGGGTGATGACGTTGGCGATGACGCCGATGCCGCCATTGGCGAACGGCGCATAGGCCGCGGTCAACTCGAGCAGCGAGACTTCCTGGGTGCCGAGCGCGATCGAGGGCACCGCCTGCAGCGGCGAGGAAATGCCCATGCGCATCGCGGCTTCCACCACCTTGTCGGGGCCGACATCGTTGGCGAGCAGCGCCGAGACAGTGTTGCGCGACAGCGCCAGCGCCTGGCGCAGGGTCATGTCGCCGCCATACTTGCCGTCGGCGTTGGAGGGCTGCCAGCCATTGATATCGATCGGGCCGTCGGTGGCGATGGTGTCAGGCGTGTAGCCCTTCTCCATGCCGGCGAGATAGACGAACGGCTTGAAGGTCGAGCCGGGCTGGCGGCGCGCCGTGACGGCGCGGTTGTACTGGCTGGCCTGGTAGTCGACGCCGCCGACCAGCGCCCGCACCGATCCGTCGACATCCATGGCGACGAGGGCGCCCTGGGTGAAGGCCTTCTCCTTGCCGTACTTGGCGACGGCTTCCTTGACCACGAACTCGGCCTCCTTCTGGAGATCCCAGTTGATGGTGGTGTGGACGATCACGTCCTGCTTCACTTCGCCCAGATAGGCGGTCATCAGGCTTTCGACCCAGTCGGCGACATAGGATTCGCCGCCCACCACCTTGGTGCGCACCGTCTGGTTGGGGTCGATCGCCGCGGCCTTGCTCTCAGCGGGGGTGATGTAGCCTTCCTTGGCCATGGCGGCGAGCACCAGGGACTGGCGGGCCTTCACCGCATCGGCATTGCCCTTGGGGTTGAGGCGCGAGGGCGCCTGCAGCGAGCCGGCGAGCATCGCCGCTTCACCCAGCGACAGGTTGCGCGCCGATTTGCCGAAATAGCGCTGCGACGCGGCCTCGATGCCGTAGGACTCGTGGCCGAAGAACATGCGGTTGAGGTAGAGATCGAGGATATCGTCCTTGGAATAGTTCTGCTCCAGCCACACCGCGAGCAGCGCTTCCTGCACCTTGCGGCCGAGCGTCTGGTCGGGGGTGAGAAAGAGGTTCTTGGCCACCTGCTGGGTGATGGTCGAGGCGCCACGGGTCACTTCACCCGCCTGCACGCTTTCGAGCGCCACCGAGACGAGGCCGAGCACGTCGATGCCGAAATGGTCGTAGAAGCGCCGGTCTTCGATGGCGACGAAGGCGGCCGGCACATAATACGGCAACTCGCGCAGCGACACGGCCTCGCCGCCGGTCTTGCCGCGGTTGGAGATCAGTTGCCCGTTGGCGGCGACGATGCGGATATTGGCGGCCCGGTCGGGCACTTTCCAGGTGTCGGCCGATGGCAGCTGCACGGCGTAGTAGACCACCACCGCACCAGCGGCGAGAGCGCCCCAGATGCCCAGGATGAACAGCCACGAGATCAGCTTCCAGATGACCCCGAACAGGGTTATCGGGCGACGTTCACGGCGGCCACGGGACTTTTTCGGCTTGGGGGCACGACCGCGCGGAGTTTTGCCGCGGGGCGCGCGCTCCTGCCGATCGTCGTCGACATGGATGTCGCCGTCGGAAAAGCCCGGCTCGATGCGGGCGCCGCGCGCCACCTTCTTCGCCGGCGCCGATCGCTCGGAACGCGTGCCCTTCTTGGGCGTGGCGCCGACGCGATCATCAGGCGAAACGTGAAAATCCATAAACAGGGCCCCGGCATTCTTCTTGCGCATGGCGTGTGTCCGGCGGCCGGTTCCCTTTGAGGGGCGGCATGCGGACGCCATCGGGCATCCGACCGTCTCGCCAAGCCCAAGCCAACCCGAAAAATCCGGGCCTTCGACCAGCGCGGTCCCCATCGCTATCCAAGTTAAATGTGGCCGGTTTATGTGGACTTAAGCGAGCTGACGAAGTGGTGTTGCGGGTGAGTGACAGCGTTCCGCTCAGCCGGCCGACAGCAGGTCGCCGGCTTTCAGCCGAGCCACGTCGCGCAGGGGCGGGGCGCCGAAAGTACGGGCGTATTCGCGGCTGAACTGGCTGGGGCTGTCATAGCCGACGCGGTGACCGGCAGTCGCCGCATCGAGCGCTTCGGACAGCATCAACCGCCGAGCCTCCTGCAGCCGCAGCTGCTTCTGGTATTGCAGCGGGCTCATCGCCGTAACCGCCTTGAAGTGCAGATGCAGCGCCGAGGGGCTCATCCGCGCTTCGGCCGCCACCGTCTCGATGGCGAAGGCGTCGCGATAGTTGAGCTTGATCCAGCCGATGGCGCGGTTCACCTGCTGCAGCCGGCTCTCGGCCAGCGCGATCTGCTGCAGCTTGGTCGCCTGGTCGGAGCGCAGCAAGCGGTAGAGGATTTCGCGCTTCAGCATCGGCCCCAGCACGGCGAGGTCTTCCGGCCGTTCGAGCAGTTTCACCAGCCGGATCGCCGCGTCGAGCAGTTCGGGCATGATCGGGCTCACCGCGACGCTTGGTTCGGCCTCGGCCGCGGCTGCCGTCACCCCGCCGACCTCGATCAGCAGGGCAGCGATCTCAGCAGCATCAAGTTCCAGCTTCACGCACAGATACGGCGCCTCGGGCGTCGCCTCGACCACCTGGCCGATGACAGGCGTATCGACCGAGACGACGAGGAAGTTCGATGCGTCGTAGTTGAGTACCCGGTCGCCGGCGATCACCCGCTTCCTGCCCTGCGCCACAATGCACAGCGCGGGATGGTGCACGGCATGCATCGGCTCGGACGGATGCGAAATCCGGACCAGCGACATGCCCTCGATCGGCGTTGCCTGAATACCGTCCGTGCTTGCGAACTGTGCAATCAGACTCTTGAGCTCATCCATGCGATCCATGGCGAATTCCTTCATTCTTCGTGCAACCTACATAGCAGCTCGTGCTGGCGAGTCACGCTTCATCACGAAGTTTTGGAGGATCGTGCAATCACTGTGGAGGATCGGTCTACCGCTTCCGGGCCTCTGTGAGCGATATAGCTGTCACCGCGAGACGCAACAAAGTCTGCGGCAGAAAGCGAGGACCTAAATGAACATCGATCTTTCCAGCATCGCCCGGCGCCTGCAGCCCGCGGCCATCCTCGCCATCACCAGCAAGCTGCTGAAGCCGGTGAATACCCAGCCGCGGCGGCCACGCCGTGAGCGGCGGAGCATGAATGGCTAAGGGTCGGTTGGTTGCGATGCTTGCCGGCGTGGCGCTTGTCGCCGCGCTCGCCTTCGTCGCCGTCACCACGCTTGGCCTGCCGTAACGCGCCTGCAGGACGTACAGACCTCCTGAGGCCAGGCGGGCCGGCCCGCTTCCTCCAGCACGGAGTTTCACCAATGGGCACCAGACACGACTACACCGGCCTATGGGTCACCGAAGATGGCGAAATCCGCCAGGCCCTCCTCCCCAATGGCCGCTACATCGAAGCACGCGGCCACCTCAAAGCCGCCTATCAGGGCAATTACCGGATCGTCGGCAACCACATCGAGTACCAGGACGACACGGGCTTGGTGGCTGACGGCGACTTCATTGCCGGGGTGCTGCACCACGCCGGCATGGTGATGTACGCCCGCGACTGACCGGCGGGCGTCATCGCCTGACTAGAACGGAAAAGGGCCCGCCAGACAGCGGGCCCTTTTTTGTTGTTCGGTCGATCACGCTAGAGCGCTTTCAGGAAAGGTGGCAGACTCTTCCGGTTCGAACGCATCACAAAATCAATGACTTAAATCCTCTCGCCGTTTCACTTGAACGGTGAAAGAATCGGTGGCGCACGTGGGGGGACCTACTTCTGGTCCCAGCCGACGATCACGCCGTCTTCCAGCGTGACCTTGTCGCGGTAGCGGTTGGCGGCGACCGGGCGGTATTTGAAGACCTGCTTGATCTTGGTCTTCATCACCTTTTCCTCGATCGAGGCCGGCTCGCCCCAGCTGTCGCGCAACTGCTCGGCGGTCATCCCCTGCCAGATGGTCCTGGTGATCAGGGCATCGACCAGTTTCTCGTCGCCACCATATTTCTGCAGCAGCCGGCTGTAGCGGCTGCGCTTGGCCAGCGCGAAGACGGCGAAACAGAGCACCGCAACGGCGACGACGATCAGGATGCCCGCGACGACCCATTCCATCGCCGAGGTCCCTACCGGAGCGCGATCAGAAAAGAAGGGCGATGCAACGTAGCGTCCTCCCTTACACGTCGAGGTTGGCGACGCTCAGCGCGTTGTCCTGGATGAAGTCGCGGCGCGGTTCGACCAGGTCGCCCATCAGGTTGGAGAACAGCCGATCATGGTCGTCGCTTTCCTTGATCTGCACCTGCAGCAGGGTGCGGGCGTTCGGATCGAGCGTCGTTTCCCACAGCTGGCCCGGGTTCATTTCGCCCAGGCCCTTATAGCGCTGCAGCGAGATGCCCTTGCGACCGACGGTGTTGATGGCGCCGAACAGCGATGACGGGCCGTAGATCTCGAAGCTCTGATCCTTGCGGGTGAGCTTGGCGACGCCGCCATAGAGGTCGGACAGCTTGTCGACCGTGGCGCGGACCTTTCGGGCATCGGCGCTGGCGAGCAGTTGCGCATCGATGGCGTGGCTTTCGGTAACGCCACGGATGGTGCGGGTGAAGATCAACCCGCCCTGGCCATCGGAGACACCGCTCCAGCCGCGCTCCACCTCATCGGCGAGCCGGTCGAGCCGGCGCACCACGCGCTCGATCACCGTCGCGGTGCGCTCCGGATCGAGCAGCGCCTCGGCATCGAGGCCGCCGACGATCGCCGCCTGCTCGATCAGCGAGCGGTTGTAGCGGGTATTCACCCCCTCGATGGCGTGCACGATTTCTCGCGCCTGGCGGACGATCGAGAGCAGGTCTTCGCCGGCATGCTCGACCCCGTCCCGGGTCCTCAGCACGGCGTCGTCAGTGCCGGTGTCGATCAGGTAGTCCTCGAGCGCCCGTTCGTCCTTGAGGTACTGCTCGGACGAGCCGCGCTTGATCTTGTAGAGCGGCGGCTGGGCGATATAGACGTGACCACGGTCGATCAGCTCGCGCATCTGCCGGTAGAAGAAGGTCAAGAGCAGGGTGCGGATATGGGCGCCGTCGACGTCGGCGTCCGTCATGATGATGATCTTGTGGTAGCGCAGCTTGTCCGGGTTGAACTCTTCGCGGCCGATCGAGGTGCCGAGCGCCATCACCAGGTTGCCGATCTGCTCTGACCCCAGCATGCGATCGAAGCGGGCGCGTTCGACGTTGAGGATCTTGCCGCGCAACGGCAGCACCGCCTGGGTGTAGCGGTCGCGCCCCTGCGAAGCGGAGCCACCGGCGGAATCGCCCTCGACGAGGAAGATTTCCGACTTGGCGGGATCCTTCTCCGAGCAATCCTTGAGCTTGCCGGCGAGGAAGTTGACGTCGAGCGCCGACTTGCGGCGGGTGAGTTCGCGCGCCTTGCGGGCGGCTTCACGCGCAGCGGCGGCTTCCGCCACCTTGCCGACCACCGACTTGGCCTCGGCCGGGTGTTCTTCCAGCCATTGCTGCAGCTTGTCGTTGACGCCGTTCTCGACCACCGGACGGACCTCGGACGAGACCAGCTTGTCCTTGGTCTGGCTCGAGAATTTCGGGTCGGGCACCTTTACCGAGAGCACGCAGGTCAGGCCCTCGCGGATGTCGTCACCCGAGACCTCGACCTTCTCGCGCTTCAGGATGCCGCTCTCCTCGGCATATTTGGTGACCTGCCGGGTGAGCGCCGCACGCAGGCCCGCCAGGTGCGTGCCGCCATCGCGCTGCGGGATGTTGTTGGTGAAGCACAGCACGTTCTCGTGGTAGCTGTCGTTCCACCACATCGCGACTTCGACGGTGATGCCGTCGCGCTCGGATGACAGCATGATCGGCGCACTGATCAGCGGCGTCTTGGCGTTGTCGAGATAGCGCACGAAAGCTTCCAGCCCGCCCTCGTAGTGGAGCTCGATCTCCACCGGCTCGGGATGGCGCAGGTCGCGCAGGATGATGCGCACGCCGGAATTGAGGAAGGCGAGCTCGCGCAGCCGGTGCTCCAGCGTCTTGAAGTCGAACTCCACCATGGTGAAGGTTTCGGACGAGGGCAGGAAGGTAACCAGCGTGCCCGAGCGGCCTTCATAGGTGCCCGGCTGGTGGTTGGGCACATAGGTGCCGACCTGCTTGAGCGGCGCCACCGCGTCGCCATGCGAGAACTCCATCTCGTGGATCTCGCCGTCGCGCCGGATATTGAGCTTCAGCGACACCGACAGCGCGTTGACCACCGAGACGCCCACGCCGTGCAGGCCGCCCGACACCTTGTAGGAGTTCTGGTCGAACTTCCCGCCGGCATGCAGCTGGGTCATGATGACCTCGGCCGCCGAGACGCCCTCTTCGGCGTGGATCCCGGTCGGGATGCCGCGGCCATTGTCGTTGACCGAGACCGAGCCGTCGGCATTGAGCTGCACGGTCACGAGATCGGCGTGGCCCGCCAACGCCTCATCGATGGCGTTGTCGACCACCTCATAGACCATGTGGTGCAGGCCCGAGCCGTCATCAGTGTCGCCGATATACATGCCAGGGCGTTTGCGCACGGCATCGAGGCCCTTCAGGACCTTGATGGAATCGGCGCCATATTCGTTCGGATCGGAGGGGGTCTCGGAGGTGCTCAAGGGGGTCCCGAATCAGGTCAGCAGGTCCGCTGGAATCGGTCTAGCGGATCGGGTGCTCATACCCAAGGGAAATGGCTATTTTTAGCCCGTTTTACAAGGCTTAGGGCTGGGTTGTGGATGGCTTCCGCGCCATCGGAGACCCATCACCTCCAACCCACCGGCGTCATTCCCGCGCAGGCGGGAACCCAGTGGGATGCAGCAGCGCTGGTGGAGGCTGAGATATCCCACCGGGTCCCCGCCTTCGCGGGGATGACGCCGGTGAAAAATCGAAGCTGCCGAGCGCTTGCTGCCCGGCCTACTCCGGCTCGCGCGCCAATCGTCCATCCTTGACGATCACCCGCTGCGCACCATCGGCCAGCGCCTCGAACAGCATGGGATCGGTGCCGGTCATGAAACACTGGGTGCCGAGGCTGTCGAGGGCGGCAAACAGGGCGGCGCGGCGGCCCGGGTCGAGATGCGCCGCCACCTCATCGAGCAAGAGGAACGGCGCGATGCCAGCCGAGCGCTTGACCAGCCGGGCATGGGCGAGGATCAACCCGATCAGCAGCGCCTTCTGCTCGCCGGTGGAGCCGAGCGCGGCCGGCATGTCCTTTTGGGCGTGGCGCACTTCGAGGTCGATGCGGTGCGGGCCAACCAGGGTGCGCCCGGCGGCGCGATCGAGGTTGCGGTTCGACCGCCACAGCGCCCTGAGATCGGCTTCGAGCGAGGCCGATGACTGAGCCTCGCGCCGGTCCTCGAACAGCGGCGTCAGCGCCAGCCGAGCCGCGGGAAAGTTGGCCTCGTCGACCCCCGCCGCGATCAGCGCCTGCAAGTCGCCAAGGCTGTCGGCGCGGGCAAAATGCACCGCTGCCGCCGCCGCCGCCATCTGCGCTTCGACGGCGTCGATCCAGATCGGATCGGCATCCTCGTCGAGCAGCCGGTTGCGCTGCCGCATGGTCTTTTCGAAATCCGATACCTGGGCCGAATGGCCGGGGAGCAGCGTCGTCACCAGCCGATCGAGGAAGCGCCGGCGCTCGCTCGCCGGGCCGGTGAACAGCCCATCCATTGCCGGGGTCAGCCAGAGCACGCGGAGGTAGGCGCTCATCTCTTCGATGGTGCGGGCGTTCGCGCCATTGATGCGCACCCGCCGCCCGCCCTCGGGGCCGCCGGCGCCGGTGCCGATATCGACCGGCCCCTGAGGCGTTTCGACCGTTGCCGCCACGGCCCAGAGCCCATCAGAGCCCTGCGCCGCGACATCCTCGAACGGCGCGCCACGCAGGCCGCGGCCCGGCGACAGCAGCGACACGGCTTCGAGCAGGTTGGTCTTTCCCGCGCCGTTCGAGCCGACCAGCACCAGATGCCGCCCGTCGAGGTCGAGCGCCGCCGACGCGTAGTTGCGGAAGTGGGAGAGGCGGAGCCGGGAGATGTAGCGAGAAGGCATCATGAGCGAATGGTGAGTAGCCAATAGCAAGTAGGGAAAGAAACCCTATTCGCTACTCGCCACTCGCTATTCGCTCGTCTGGTCACACCCGCATCGGCATCAGCACGTAGAGCGCCTTGGCGTCGCCGTCCTCACGCACCAGCGTCGGCGAGCCGGCGTCGTTGAACAGGAAGACGGCGTTTTCCGAGCGGATCTGGCCGATGATGTCGAGGAGGTAGCGGGCGTTGAAGCCGATCTCGAAACCCTCGGGCTCGAACTCGACGGCCAGCTCTTCGCTTGCCGTGCCATGGTCGGGGTTGGTAACGCTGAGCTCGAGCTGGCCTTCCTTCATCGACAGCTTCACCGCCTTGCCGCCGCGATCGGACGCGATGGTCGAAACGCGATCCACCGCCGTGGCGAAGGTCTGCTTGTCGACATTCATCTGCTTGTCGTTGTTCTTGGGCGTCACCCGGTCATAGTCGGGGAAGGTGCCCTCGATAAGCTTCGAAAGCAGCACCACGCCGCCCAGGGTGAAGCGGATCTTGGTGTCGGAAAGTTCGACCTCGACCTCGCCTTCGGCGCCTTCGAGCAGCTTCTGCACTTCCGACACGGTCTTCTTGGGCACGATGATGCCCGGCATGCCCTTGGCGCCGGCGGGTGCGTCAGCCTCGGCGCGCGCCATGCGGTGCCCGTCGGTGGCGACGGCGCGCAGCGTCGGGGTGCCGCCGACATCCAGCATGTGCATGTAGATGCCGTTGAGGTAGTAGCGCGTCTCCTCGTTGGAGATGGCGAACTGGGTGCGCTCGATCAGTTCGCGCAGCGTCGGCGCGGGAATCGAGAAAGTGTGAGTGAAGGTGCCGGACTTCAGGTCCGGGAAGCTGTCGGGCGACAGGCAGGCAAGGTGGAAGCGCGAGCGGCCGGAGGTGACCAGCAACTGCTCGGCGCCTTCGTTCTCGAGCCGCACTTCGGCGCCGTCCGAGAGTTTCCTGACGATTTCATAGAGCGTGTGCGCGGGCACCGTGGTGGTGCCGGCCTGGCCGACCATCGCCGGAACGCTTTCGGTGACCTCGATATCGAGGTCGGTGGCGCGCAGGTCGAGCTTGCCGTCGGAGGCCTTGAGCAGCACGTTGGCGAGAATGGGGTAGGTATTGCGGCGCTCCACCACTCGGTGGACGTGCCCCAGAGACTTGAGCAGATGGTTGCGCTCGAGAGTGACTTTCATAAACCCAAAACCCCTACCCCAGACAGTCCGTGCCCGGTCAAAACCCGGCAAAACCAAGCGGAAACCGGGCTGCGACATTACAATTCAAGGGGCAAAACGCAAGGGCGCGCAGGGCCGCAGGCCAGCTATCCCTAGAGAAAATGCGTGCGGGGTGCGGCTCTCGCCGCCGGTCAGCGTTTCTCGCCGTTGAGCGCCCGTTCCATTGCCTCGAGGCGCCGTTCGGCGTCCTCGGCATCGAGGCGCGCCAGCATCTCGTGCCAGGCCCGGTCGGGCGGCAGCGGCTGGGGTGCAGGACGTGCCCCCAGATCGAGGCGCTTCAGACCTTTTCTGATCCGCAGCAACAGCCGCGGAGTTCTCGAACGCGATACCGGCAACGCTACTAACCTACCAAGAGACCCTACTGGGTCAGAACTCAAACAGCCGCCGAATGGTTCAGCCGGCGGCGCCCTCTCCCAGAGGAGAGGGCCTCAAATCTCATTCTTCGAGCATGCGCTTGAGGAGCTCGATCTCCTGCGCCAGCTCGCCGTCGTCCTTGATCATCTGCTCGACCTTGCGGACCGAGTGCAGCACGGTGGTGTGGTCGCGGCCGCCGAAGCGCCGGCCGATTTCCGGCAGCGAGCGCGAAGTCAGGGCCTTGGCCAGATACATGGCGATCTGGCGCGGGCGGACCACGTCGCGCGAGCGGCGCGAGGAGAGCAGGTCGTTGCGCGGCACCTTGTAGTGACGCGACACGATCCTGAGAATGTCTTCAATACGGACGCGACGGGCATCGCGCTGGCGCACCAGGTCGGCCAGCGTGCGCTCGGCCAGCGCCACGGTGATCGGCTCCTTGGTCAGCTGGTTGGCGGCCAGCAGGCGGTTCACCGCCCCGTCGAGGTCGCGGCCGTGGCTCACCACGACGCGCGCCACATAGTCCAGCACCGCCGGCGCGAAATGCGCATCGGAGAAGCGGGAGACCGCCTGCTCGGCGCGCCGGGTGACGATGGCGCGACGGAGGTCGAGATCGAACGAGTTGATCGGCACCACCAGCCCGCCCGAAAGGCGCGAGCGGACGCGCTCATCGAGCATTTCGAGGTCGCGCGGCGGCGCATCGCCGGCCACCACCACCTGCTTGGCGCCGGTCAGGAGCGTGCCCAGCGTGTGACCGAATTCGGTGGCGGATTTGCCCTGCAGGAACTGCATGTCGTCGATCAGCAACAAGTCGACGCGGCGGAGCCACTCCTTGAAGCCGAGCGCCGACTGGCGCTGCACGGCAGTGATGAAGTGGTACATGAAATGGTCGGCCGTCAGGTAGACGATGTTCCGGCCCGGCTCAGCCGCCCCGGCAGCCCAGGCGATGGCGTTGAGCAGGTGGGATTTGCCGAGGCCAACGCTCGAATGGATGTAGATCGGGTTGAAGCTGACAGTGTTGTTGGCGGCCGCATGGGCCACCTGTTTGGCAACTTGCAGCGCCATCTCGTTGGCGGAGCCGACGACGAAGCTGTCGAAAGTCATCTTGGGATCGAGCGCCGAGCCCGACAGCGCGTCGCCACGCGGTGCCGGCGCTGCAGCCACCGGCTCACGCATGGTGCGCGGGGTGGCCGGAACGGCTGGAACTTCGGTCTCGACGGCCTCAGCCGCCGCTTCGGCCTGATGCAGGCGCGGTCGGGCCTGGCCGTTGACACGCACGGTGAAATGCAGACGGGCAAGGCCGGCGGCCTCGGCGCGGAACGCCTCGAGAATCTTCTCGGCGTAGTTGGACTGGACCCAGGACGAGAGGAATCGGGTGGGGACGCTCAGATGGGCGAGATCATCGACGATCTCTTCGAGCTCCAGCCGGGCGAACCAGGAATTGAACACATCCTCGCCGACGGCGGCCTTGAGCCGGGCGCGGACCCGCTGGAACAGATCGTTCGAACCGAGTGGCTGGCCGTCCTTGCCCATCATTACCATTCCCCCCTTGTCGCCGCCCTGCCCCTTTCCGTTCCCTGCTTCCGATACCCAATCGGCACGACCCGCCGCCGCGTTCATCGCCATCGTGTGTGACCCCAAATCCTGTTCTATGCTGCCCCGCATGGGCACAGCGCCGCCAACCTAGCTGCCCGTTTTCCGGACAGACCTGTCCTGCCCGCGAACTGCGCCGCGGTTCAGTCTAACTAAACTTTCAATTGAGCCGAGTCGCTGATCGCGCCCGGGCTACCGCAACGTCTTACGACCCCGCAAGACCAGAACTAATACTAATCAAACCAGACTACGAATGTAGTTTCCCCAAGACTGCCGGCTGCGTCCATACCGCCTCAGCCACGATCTCAAAGTTCAGCATTCCTGCCAGTCATGTCGCCTCATTACTCGGTTCTGGCGCCGGGTGTTCCTGAGCGACGAGGGGCATCTTAGAGGGGCGGAATTTTCCAATCAACGGGGGTTTTTCACCAAGAGGGGGTTGACTCTCACCCTTTGCAAAAACCTTTCCGCGGCACTTTGTCCGGGTCGAAATCCAAGGCGCTGTGACTCAAGGGGGAATCGGGGTTTCGTGAGATTTTCGACGCTTCCGCACTAAGTGGTTGCACCGCCCCAATTGCGGCAATTCATTCCTGACAGGCAGATGAAATTCTGATGACAGACCCCGGCAAAGCCCCAGAAATGCTGGGCTTTCCGAAGGGGATAACTCTTCACCCAGGTGTCGCAAAGCTGTCACACTGGGCGCGCCCACTCCCGGGACCTACCGAGGGGATCACCAAAACAGAAAAGCTCCCCGGAGGGAGCCCTTCACATTCACAAAGCTGTCGTCAAACCACCTTGACGATGGTTCGAACTCTGCGGCCGATCAGGCCTGCAGAGCCTTCACGCGGGAGTTGAGGCGGCTCACCTTGCGGGCGGCCACGTTGGCGTGGACGATGCCCTTCTGGCTGGCGCGGACGATCTCGGGCTCGGCGGCCTTGAGAGCGGCGACGGCAACCGCGTGGTCACCGGCAGTGATGGCTTCCTCGACCTTACGGACGAAGGTGCGCATGCGCGAGCGGCGCGACTTGTTCACTTCGGTGCGGGCCGCGATCTTGCGCGTGGCCTTCTTGGCGGAAGCAGTATTGGCCATCAATTCCTCTTTGGCGCTCAACCCGCTGGCCCAGCCGAGGCCGGGTTTCCAGGGGCGATGAAATGAAATCGGCGGCATCTCGGGCCGCCAAGTTGGGCGCTGTATAGTCGCGACGACCGGGGACGTCAACTGGAATCCCCGGCAGCCGGGCTAGTGCTGGCACACCGGGCAGAAGAAGGTCGAGCGGCCCGACTGCACGATGCGCTTGATCACGCCGCGACAGCCCGGCGTCGGGCATGGGTCGTTCTCGCGATCATAGACGGCGAAGCGGTGCTGGAAGTAGCCCGAATTGCCTTCGGCATTGCGGAAATCCCTCAGCGTCGAGCCGCCGGCATCGATCGCCTCGATCAGCACGGTGCGTACGCCGTCCGCCAGATCCTCGAGGCGCTTGCTTGGTTTGCCCGATTTCAGCACCAGGGTCCTCGCCTCGATGTCGGGCCGGATGTGAGCGCGGTGCAGCGCCTCGCTGACATAGATATTGCCCAGCCCCGCCACGACGCGCTGGTCGAGCAGCGCCGCCTTCATCGGGGCCTTCTTGCCGGAAAAGCGCTCCGCCATCTCGGCGGCGTTGAAGGCATTGGACAACGGCTCGGGCCCCAGCCCTTCGAGATAGGGGCTGTCGGCCTCGTGCTCATAGAGGTCGACGAAGCCGAAGCGGCGGGCGTCGTTGTAGATGAGCTTCATCGAGCCGTGCTCGGGATGGGTCAGCTCCAGCACCAGGTGGTCGTGCTTGCGGTTCTCGTCGGGCTCGTAATAGCGCGACGGCTCCTTGAACTTGAAATCCTCGAAACGATAGGCGCCGGTCATGCCCAGATGGCTGAGCCAGGTTTTGCCGCTCGACAAGCGGAACAGCAGGTACTTGGCCCGCCGCCCGGTGCTCTCGATGGTCGCGCCTTCGAGCGCCTGTTTGAACCCCTCGGGGAACGGGAAGCGCAGATCCTTGCGGTTGAGCGTCACCTTGTCGATATGCGCGCCCGTCACATAGGGCTCGAGCCCGCGGCGGACGGTTTCGACCTCTGGCAGTTCGGGCATCGCATCCTCGTTCTGGTTGTCGCCCCTATGTGACTGCGGGGCGCGCCGGTAACAAGCCCACCGTTCTGTCAGGGTTTAGCATGCGCCCGTTTCCCGCATGGCAAGCCTCGGCCCCATCCGCTATAACGCCGGCAATCCGGAGACAGAGCATGGGCGAGACCACGCATTTCGGCGAACGGACGGTCGCCCTCGACGATAAGCAGGGCCTCGTCAACGACGTGTTCCACCGCGTCGCCGACCGCTACGACTTGATGAACGACCTGATGAGCGGCGGCGTCCACCGCATCTGGAAAGACGCCATGGTGGCGAGACTGGCACCGCCCAAACAGGGGAGCGTGCCTTACCGCGTCCTCGACATGGCGGGCGGTACCGGCGATATCGCCGAGCGTATCGTCAATGCCTCGGTCGGCTATGCCGAGGTCACGGTTTCCGATATCAATGCCGACATGCTCCGCGTCGGCGAGGAGCGCTCGCGCAAGTGGCGGTTCCCGGCGCAGGTGCAATTCGTCGAGGCCAATGCCGAGGCGCTGCCGTTTGCGGACGAGAGCTTCGACGCCTACACCATCGCCTTCGGCATCCGGAACGTGCCGCGCATCCCCCTGGCGCTGAAGGAAGCGCATCGCGTCCTGAAGCGCGGCGGGCGGTTCCTCTGCCTGGAGTTCAGCCAGGTCGATACCCCGGTGCTGTCGGAGGTCTACAAGGCGTTTTCCGACCGGGTGATCCCGCCGATCGGCCGCGCCGTCACCGGGGACGCACAACCCTACCAGTACCTGGTGGAATCGATCCGCAAGTTCCCCACCCCGGAGCACTTCAGCAAGATGATTGCCGATGCCGGGTTCAAGCGCGTCACCCACACGCCGTTCACCGGCAATATCGCGGCGCTGCACGCGGCCTGGAAGCTCTGACACCATGGGGCTCGCTGCCTATCTCCGCCTGGCCCGGGCCGGCTTCGTGCTGGCGCGCGAGGGTGCGCTGTCGATCTTCGATAATGATGCGCTGCCGCCGGTGATGCAGGCCGGCGTACGCTTCGGCCGGCTGTTCGAACGCGGCGAAGTGAAGCGCTCGGGCCGCGTCGAGCGGCTGACCCGGGCGCTCAACCGGCTCGGCCCCACCTATGTGAAGCTCGGCCAGACCCTCGCCACCCGCCCCGACATCGTCGGCGCGGAGGTCGCCGCCGATCTCGCGGTGCTGCAGGACAAGATGGAGCCGTTCGACGACAAGCTCGTCCCCGGGCTGCTCGCCGAGGCATTGGGCGCACGGGCCGAGGAGTTCACCGATTTCTCGGCGCCGGTGGCGGCCGCCTCCATTGCCCAGGTGCACAAGGCCACCCTCACCGACGAGGACGGCCGGCGCACCGTGGCGGTGAAGATCCTCAGGCCCGGCATCCGCGAGCGCTTCCGCGCCGATATCGAGAGCCAGTACGCCGGTGCGCAGCTCGCCGAGACGCTGGTGCCCAAGCTGAAACGGCTCCGGCCGGTGGACGTGGTCGCGACGCTCGACCGCTCGGCCCGCATCGAACTCGACCTCAGGCTCGAGGCGGCAGCGATCTCGGAATTCTACGAGAACATCAAGGATGACACCGGCTTCGTCATCCCCAGGGTGATGTGGGACTTCACCTCGGACACCGTGCTCACCACCACCTGGGTCGACGGCATCCCGATCCGCGACAATGCTGCGCTCGATGCCGCCGGCGTCGATCGCAAGGCTCTGGCGAAGAACCTCCTGCAGGCCTTCCTGCGCCACACGGTGCGAGACGGCTTCTTTCACGCCGACCTGCATCCGGGGAACCTGTTCGCCGACCCCAAGACGCAGAACATCGTCGCCGTCGATTTCGGCATCATGGGCCGCATCACCCGGCGTGAGCGGCGTTTCCTCGCCGACATCCTCTACGGCTTCATCACTCGCAATTACCGGCTGATCGCCGAGCGGCATTTCGAGATCGGCTATGTGCCGCGCACCCAGTCGATCGACGAATTCGCGCTGGCGCTGCGCGCCATCGGCGAGCCGCAGCACGGCCGGCGCGTCTCCGATATCTCCATGGCCAAGGTGCTGGGCCAGTTGTTCGCCACCACCGAGCTGTTCGAAATGCAGACCCGGCCGGAGCTGATCCTCCTGCAGAAATCTATGGTGCTGGTCGAAGGCGTGGCACGGGCGCTCGATCCCGAGCTCGACATCTGGACCATCTCGGAGCCGATCGTCGGCGACTGGGTGCGCCGCTCCGCCGGGCCGCTCGGCCGGCTCGAGGAACTGAAGGATCACTTCGACACCGTGGTGACGACGCTCGGCCGGCTACCGGCCATCGTCAGCAAGGCCGAGACCGCGCTCGATGACTATGAACGCGACAAGAACTCGCCCGATCGGAAGTTCAATCGCTTCATGCTGGTCAGTGGATTCTGGCTCGCGGCGGCGGTGCTGCTGGTCGCCTTGTGGCGGCTGCTGGGACTGTGATTCCACCCCGCTTTCGAGCCGAAATCGGCGCGAAGCGCCAAGTGAACGACGGTTCATCAAGCGTTCATCACTGGGGCAATACCGAGGCGGCATGAGCTTGCGGCGCTTGGGACCGGCTCCTACAACGGGGGCAATGCGGCGGGCGATGTTGAGGAGAATTTCATGACCCTGAAGACTGTTTCCCGGCTGGCCGGCATCGTGCTGCTGAGCGCCGGGCTCGCCGGTTGCATGGATGTCACGGCTGAAATCGACGTGCAGAGCGAGACCACCGGCAAGACCACCACCGTCATGACGGTCGGCTCCGAGTTCTACCCGATGATCAAGCAGATGGCTGACGCCGGTGGCGAAGGCGCCGATTCGTCCGACGCATTCTGCAAGGAAGAAGGCGACGTGCTGACCGAGAATGCGGATGGCAGCGCCACCTGTACCTCGATCAAGGAAGGCGACCTCGCCACCCTGACCGCCGACGATGACGGCCCGAACTCCGACACCAGCATCACCGTGGTGAGCCCGGGCGTCGTCCGCGTGGCGTTCAAGACCAACGAGATGACCAGCCAGATCAGCGAAGGCGCCGGCGGCGCGGAGGATGCGCAGGCCAAGGCGATGATGAAGACCTATTTCGAGGGTCACACCGCGACCATCCGCATCAAGGGCAAGCGCATCACCGAGACCAACATGAACAAGGTCGGCGACAACACCGCCGAGATGGTGCTGAACTTCACCGAACTGCTCGACGGCACGGCCAACCTGCCTGAAGAGCTGTTCGCCATCGTCGATACCCGCTGATCATGACGGATCGGGTCACAGTCGATTTTATCTGGCTCGATCACGGCCGGGGCCTCCAGGCCCCGCAGCAACAGAGCACGGGCGCGGCAGGGGTCGATCTCCTCGCCGCGCTCGGCGCGTCCGAGACCATGACGATCGAGCCGGGCAAGCGTGCGCTGGTGCCATCCGGCATGGCGATCGCGCTCCCTGCCGGTTACGAGGCGCAGGTGCGACCCCGCTCCGGACTTGCCGCCAAGCACGGGGTCACCGTGCTCAATGCGCCGGGGACGATCGACGCCGACTACCGCGGCGAGATCAAGGTCATCCTGGTCAACCATGGCGATGCCCCATTCACCATCCAGCGTGGCGACCGCATCGCCCAGATGGTGGTGGCGCCGGTTTCGGGCATAGACTTCGAACTCAGGGAGAGCCTCGATGCGACTGAGCGTGGTGCAGGTGGTTTCGGTTCGACTGGTCGCTAGCGTTGTGGCCCTCGCGGCCGCTCCGGCGTTCGCCGGTGACGCCGCCAATTTCGCGGCGCTGGGCTTTTCCGCCGATGGCCGCTATCTCGCCTACGAGGAATTCGGCGTCCAGGACGGCTCCGGCTTTCCCTATTCCAACATCTTCATCCTCGATGTCGCCGAGGACAAATGGGCCGGCGGCTCGCCCTTCCGGGTGCTGCTCGAGGACGAGCAGCCCGGCCTCGCGACGGTGCGGGCCAAATCGGCTGAAGCGGCTGCCGCCGCGATCACCAAACTTGCCATCGCCGAGCCGGCGGTGATCGAGGCGCTGAATGGCGACGGCGAAGTCGGCCATGACGGCAGCAGCATCACCTTCGGCGCCCGCGGTTTCGGCATGGATGCGCCTCCCAACCCGGTAACGCTGAAGATCGAGAGCTTCGAGTCGACGTCGACTGTTCCGTGCGTCGAGAGCTTCGGCTTTCCGCCGCCGGTGGGTTTCGCGCTGACACTGGAGGCCGGCGGCACGAGCACGGAGCTGCACCATGACAAGAGTGTCCCCGCGTCGCGCAACTGCACGGTCGCCTACCGGCCGTTCGGCATCGTTGCGCCGGTCAACTGGTCCTGGAACCAGCGCACGCCGGTCGCCATCATCTCGGTGTTTTCCCAGGGCTTTGAAGGCCCGGATCGCCGCTTCATCGCCGTACCGGTTCCGGGGGTGAAGTGACCGCGACCCTCAGCCCGGAAGAGATCAAGCGCTATGCCCGCCATATCGTGCTGCGCGGGGTCGGCGGGGACGGCCAGCAGAAGCTGAAATCGGCCCGCGTGCTGGTGATCGGCGCCGGCGGGCTCGGCAGTCCGCTGATCGCCTATCTGGCTGCGGCGGGGGTCGGCACGCTCGGCGTGGTCGACCACGACACGGTGTCGCTCTCGAACCTGCAGCGCCAGATGATCCACCAGAGCATCGGCATCGGCACACCCAAGGCCGAGAGCGCCGGGACCTTCGTTGCCGGGCTCAACGCGCATGTCGAATACATCCCGCATATCGAGCGCATCAGTTCCGAGAACGCGGCGCGGCTGCTCGCCGGCTATGACATGGTGATCGACGGCACCGACAATTTCGGCACCCGCCAGATCGTCGCCGAAGCGGCCGAAGCGGCGAAGCTGCCGCTGGTCTCGGGCGCCGTCTCGATGTTCGACGGTCAGGTGACTGTGTTCATGCCCGGCGGCAAGCAGTTCCGCGACCTCTACCCCGATACCCCCGACGAGGCGGATCTCCCCTCCTGCGAAGTGGTCGGCGTCATCGGCGCCGTCACCGGGGTCATCGGCACCCTGATGGCGATGGAAGCGATCAAGCTGATCACCGGTGTCGGCGACCCGCTGGTCGGCAGGTTGCTGCTCTACGATGGACGGGCGGCAAGGTTCACTGAGCTGAACTATTAGCTTCGTTCAGCGCGACCTCATCGCAACCACCGGTGAGCCACAGGACCGACCTGAGCGCCCTACTTCACCCCACGCAAAGCCAGCGCGCGCTGCGCCCGGATCGAGAACAGCACCAAAGCCGCAATGGTCACGACGAACGGGATCATGCGGATGAGCTCGGCCGGGATGTCGTTGAAGAGGCCCGGCATCACCACGGCCAGCGCTTCGAAGGCGCCGAACAGCAATGCGGCGAGCAGCGCGCCGACCGGATGGCGGGCGCCGAGCAGCACTGCGCCGAGGGCAATGAAGCCGCGGCCGGCGGTCATGTCGCGGGTGAAGCCGACATAGTTGAACATCGCCAGCTGGGCGCCGCCGAGGCCGGCCAGCGCGCCCGAGACGATGAGGCTCCAGGTGCGGATCTTGTTGACCGGGATGCCGGCCGCCTCCGGCGCCGCCGGATACTCGCCGACGCCGCGCAGCCACAGGCCCCAGGGCGTGCGGTAGAGGAAGTACCAGACCGCAAAGACCAGGAAGGCCGCGAGCCAGCTCAGCACCGAATGGCCCGACAGGAACGACTTCAGCACCGGGCCGATGCCGGGAATGGCGCTGAGGAAGCTGAGGTCGACAGCCGGAACGGCCTTGCTCTGCAGGTTGATCGAGGTGCCCTTGTCGCCGCCGGTGGCGATGGCCAGCGCGAACACCGTGCCGCCCGCCGCGAGGATGTTGATGGCGAAGCCGACGAGGATGATGTCGGCCTTCAGGCGGAAGGCGAAGAACGCCATGATCAGCCCGAGCAACGCCCCGGCGCCGAGCCCGGCGGCGACCGCGACGTACCACGGCGCATAGACCGAGACGATCACCGCGGTGAGGCAGCCGATCAGCATCATGCCCTCGAGCGCCACGTTGAGCGCCCCGCCCAGGTCGGCGATGAGGCCGCCCAGCGTCGCCAGCAGCAGCGGCGTGGTGGTGCGGATGATGGTGACGAAGAAGGTGGCCGAAAAGACGGTGATGAGCAGTTCCATCATTTGGCGGCACCCCCGACGGCAGCAGGCGCAGAGGCCGGCGACGGGCTGCGCTTGAACAGCCGCGTGATGAAGTTGAGCGAGAAGGACGACGAGACGAGCAGGATAATGATCGCGGTGACGACGCCGATCACTTCTGCCGGCACGTCGGTGCGGATGTTCATCAGTTGCGCGCCCTGTCGCAGATAACCGTAGAACAGCGCGACGATCGGCACTGCCAGGGGCCGGCTGCGGGCGACGATGGCGACGAGGATGCCCTCGAAGGCGAGGCCGCCCTCGAACAGCACGGTCAGCTTGCCGTAACCCTGGCCCTGCACGAACATCGAGCCTAGGAGGCCACCCAGCGCGCCGGATGCGGTCATCGCCGAGACCATGATGAAGGTCGCCTTGATGCCCGAATATTCGGCGAAGCGGGCGTTATGCCCGACCAACCGGAGCTTCAGGCCCCAACTGGTGCGATAGAGCGCGAACCACACCACCAGCACGGCGACCAGGGCGAAGACGAGGCCGAGATCGAGCCGGGTGACGTTGAGCCCTTCGAACTTGATCAGCTGCGGGAACACGGCGCTGTCGGGGAAATCGTTGGTGGTCAGCACCCCCGCCTGCGGCTTGGGCAGGCTGGTGCGGACGAGGAAATTGCACACCTCGATGGCGATGTAGTTCAGCATCAGCGACGAGACGATCTCGTTGGCGCCGAGCTTGGCCTTGGCGATGCCGGGAAGGAACCCGTAGATGGCGCCGGCCAGCATGGCGGCGGTAATCCCCAGGGGGATGCCGGCCCAGGTGGCGCCGAGCGGCGACAGCGCCACGTAGCTGGCGGCCAGCGCGCCGATATAGACCTGCCCCTGCACGCCCATGGCGAACTGCCGGGCCTGGAACACCAGCGAGAAGGCGAGCCCGGTGATAGTGAGCTTGGCGACGTCGTCGAGCCACAGCCCGATGGTGCGCGGCTTCGAGGCCGGCGCTGTGAGCAGCTGGGTGATGGCGTCGAGCGGCGCCTTGGAGGTCAGCAGCACCACGATGAAGGTGACGAGCAGCGCGATCGCCAGGGCGCCGACGGCGCGACCGACTTCGCGGCGAATGGTCTTCCAGCGGGAATTGCGGTCGATGGCGGGAATGTTGCTCATTTGAGGGCCGCCTTCATTTCGTCAGCAGTCTGGGTCGAGAGCCCGAGCATGTAGGTGCCGAGCGTTTCCGGCGTGAGGTCCGGGGTATTGAGGAAGGCGGCAACGATCTTGCCACGATAGAGCACCAGCAGCCGGTCGCTGAGCGCCAGCAATTCGCTGAGATCAGCCGAGCTCAGGAGCACCGCCGCGCCCTTGTCGCGGGCATCGGTGATGGTGCGCCAGATGAACTGCGTGGCGCCCAGATCGACGCCGCGGGTGGGCTGGTTGACGAGGAGCAGCTTCGGCTGCTCGCTCAGCTCGCGCGCCACCACCACCTTCTGCATGTTGCCGCCCGAGAGCGTACCGACGGCATAGCCCGGCCCGCCGACGCGGATCGAGAACTGCTCGATCAGTCGCTGGGCGTTGGCCTTGATCGCCTTGAGGTCGAGCAGGCCGCCGCGGACATAGCGAGGATCGTTGAGCCGCGTGGCGACGAGGTTCTCGGCCACGGTGGAACCGGTGGAGAGGCCCTCGGCAATGCGATCCTCGGGGATCGAGGCGAGGCCGAGGCCGCGCCGTTCCAGCACGGTCAGCGGGTTGGCGTTCTGGTTGGCGACGACGATGTCGCCGGCCGCCACCTGCCGCAGCCCGGCGATGGCCTCGAGCGTCTCGGCCTGGCCGTTGCCCTCGACCCCCACCAGCCCGACGATCTCGCCGGCATAGACGTTGAGGTCGAGCCCGGCGACCACTTCGGTGCCGCGCGCATTGACGATGCGCAGGCCGCTCACCGATGCGACCCGCTCGGTCTGCGCGGTGGGCTTGCGCTCGACACGGAGGCTCACCTCGCGCCCCACCATCATGGCGGCGAGGCTCTTCTCGGTGACCTCTTTGGTCTTGACCTGTCCGACGGTCTTGCCCTGCCGCATCACGGTGATGGAGTTCGAGATCTCCAACACTTCGGGCAGCTTGTGGGCGATGAAGATCACGGTCTTGCCCTGCGCCACCAGCGAGCGGATGGCGACGAACAGCTCCTGCACTTCCTGCGGCGCCAGCACGGCCGTGGGCTCGTCGAGGATCAGGATGCGGGCATTGCGGTAGAGCGCCTTCAGGATTTCGACGCGCTGCTGCTGGCCGACAGGGAGCGAGCCCACCGGCGGCAGCGGATCGACCTTGAGGCGGAACTTGTCGCTGAGCGCCTGCACCTCGGCGATCGCCTTCTGGCGATCGAGCCGGATACCGGCCCGGGGCTCGGAGCCGAGCACCACGTTCTCGTAGACGGAAAAACTCGGAACCAGCGAAAAGTGCTGGAACACCATGCCGATGCCCGCATCGATCGCTTCGCGCGGCTTCGAAAAATGCACCTGCTTGTTGTCGAGCAGCAACGTGCCGGCATTTGGCTGTTCGATGCCGAACAGGATCTTCATCAGGGTGGATTTGCCCGCGCCGTTCTCGCCCACAACGGCGTGAACCTCACCCGGCTCGATGACCAGGTTCACCCCGTCATTGGCCACCACCCCGCCGGGATAAGTCTTGCCGATCCCGATTGCTTCCAGAAGCGCCATGCTGCCCCGCTCTGCGCTACGTCAAAAAAGTGGGCCCCGCGTTTGCCGCGGGGCCCGTTGCACTACTTCATGTCGGTGGCGACTTCGATCTCGCCGGCGATGATCTTGGCTTCGATGGCGTCGACTTCAGCGCGCACGTCGGCCGGCACGAGCTTCTCGTACCAGGCGTTCTTGGCGATGCCGACGGCGCCGTCCTTGATGCCGAGCAGCTGGCGCGAGCCATAGGGGGCGGAGCCATCGATGGTCTGGCCGAGTGCCAGGTACAGCGAGTGGCCGACTTTCTTCAGCACCGAGGTGAAGATCACGTCGGCCTGGGCCGGGTCGGAGGAGGCGAAGATGGTTGCCTGGTCGCTGTCGACGCCGACGGCGAGCTTGCCCGAATCCTTGACCGCCTGGAGCGAGCCGATACCGGTGCCGCCGGCGATCGGGAACACCACGTCAGCGCCCTGGTTGATCTGCGCCAGCGCGATTTCCTTGCCCTTGGCAGGGTCGTTGAACGAACCGGCCACAGCGTTGAGGATGTTGATCGAGGGGTTGGCCGCCTTGGCGCCCTGGTCGAAACCGGTCTTGAAGTCGGTGACGGTGGGGAATTCCATGCCGATGATGGTGCCCAGCGTCGCCGACTTCGAGATCTTGGCGGCGGCATAGCCGGCAAGATAGCCCGCGGCGGCCGTGGTGTACTGCACGCCGAGCACGTTCTTGCACTCGCAGGCGCTGTAGTCGGGCGAATCGTCGAAATCGATGAACTTCACGTCCGGATATTCCGGCGACAGCTCGGCGATGTAACCGGTCATGTCGAAAGTGCCGGCGATGATCACGTCGTAGCCCGAGTCAGCGGCATCGGCGAGGCCGGCCTGCCACTTACTGCGATCATAGCCCAGTTCGATGATCTTGACGGTCACCGGCAGCTCGGCCTCGGCCGTCTTCATGCCTTCGGCGGCGTCATCGAAGAAGCTCTTGTCGCCGAGCGTGCCGTGCAGCACCAGGGCGACCTTGAGCGGGTTGTCCTTAGTGTATTCCTGGGCGGCGGCGGGGATCGCCGTCGACATCATCATCGAGGCGGCCAGCAGAGTACCTGCTGCGGCCTTGGCAAAAGTCGAGATCAGAGACATGCGCACTCCTGTTTGCGTTTGTTCTAATTCTGAGGGGAATAGGCGGCGGATACGGCGTAGAGCGCGTCGACCCTACTGACGTCGACCTCCTCGACGAACGTAATCTTGGGGGTGCCGAGGCGCCCGGACGGATCGACCAGCGTCATGCCGCGGGTGATCCCCGGAGCGAGCGCCACGCTCGACGATGCCTCGATCGACTTGGTGACCATCGAGGGATCGAGCACCACGGCGGCCGCCAGCGGGTCGACATAGAGGAAGCGATCGGGCAGGCCACGGCGGATGCCGTTCTCGCGCGCGTGAACGGCGAGGGCCTTGGAGAAATCACGAAGCGGGCTGGCCGGGATGGCGTCGAACATCGCGTCGACTTTCGGGCCTTCCATGAAATGCGTGAGGCACGGCTCCCACGGGATCACCACGGTCTCGATCCCGGCGGTCAGCACCACATGTGCAGCCTCGGGGTCGGCGTAGATGTTGAACTCGGCCGCCGGCGTGGTGTTGCCACGGCCGTAGACGTTGCCACCCATGATGGTGAGCGTGCCGATGCCGTCGATGATCGAGGGCTCAAGCCGCAACGCCAGAGCCAGGTTGGTCAGCGGGCCGATCATCAGGATGTCGACCTTCTCGCCCCTGGCCGCCGCATCCCCGAAGGCGCGGCGAAGCGCCCCGATCGCGTCGTTGGAGGCCGGCAGAGCCTGCTTTTCCGGACGGCGTGCACCACCCAACCCGTCATCGCCATGTACGTACTTGGCGTCGATGATCGGTTGGGTGAGCGGTCGGTCGGCACCCATGTGCACGGGGATTTCAACCTTCAGCATGGCGCAGGTGGCGAGCAGGTTGGTCGTCGCCTGGTCGCGACCCACATTGCCGAACACCGTGGTGATCAGGTCCGGCACCTTGCCGTTGGCAACCAGCAGAATAAGCGCCTGGGCGTCGTCGACGCCGCCGTCGCTGTCGAAAATGAAGGTACGTTTGGTCAAGCTACTGCTTTCTTGTTCTTGGCGTCCGTCTTGGCTTCCTGGACGCGGTTCCAGAAGTCGGCGTAGGTCGCCGAGTAAGCCTGTCGGATGTCCGCAAAGGGCCGGCGCGTCAAGGTGCGGTTCTGCACCAATTGCTCTCCACCCACCCAAAGGTGGCGTAGGTCGCGGCCGCTGCCGGAATAGACCAGCAGGGTTTCAGGATCCGGCGTCTCGGAATAGCCGGGCCCGCTGAGGTCGAACGCCGCGATATCGGCGGCCTTGCCGACCTCTAGGCTGCCGATCTCGTGATCGAGCCCAAGCGCCCTGGCGCCTTCGATCGTCGCCATGCGGATGAGGTCACGGCTCGAGAGCGGCTGCGCCACACCCTCGCGATGGCTGGCAACCAGTCCGGCAACCCGCATCTCGGAGACCATGTCGTAGGAATTGTTGGCCGCGACATTGTCGGTGCCGAGCGCCACGGTGACGCCGGCGGCCCTGAGGTCGACGGCCGGGCAGATGCCCTCGCGGCCCGAACGGAGGCCGGCGGAGGCGTTGTAGGACACCGAAGCATTGGGGGCGCGGGCAAACACCGCGATGTCCTCGTCGCTGAGATCGATGCAGTGTGCCGCATGGATGCGGCCCTTGAAGAAGCCGAGCTTTTCGAGCGCCACGGCCGCCGTGGTGCCGTAGCGGCGCTCAGTTTCCTCGTTGTCCTCGGGACCGCAAGCCATGTGGAGATGGAGGCCGACCCCGTATTTGTTGGCGACCGCCACTTCCTCGACCAGCAGGGCCTCGGTGTTATCGACATAGGGCGCATGCGGGCCGAACCAGGGGATGATGCGGCCATCGGCCGAGCGCTGCTGCTCGAGGAAGGCAGTGGCTTTCGCCAGTTCTTCCTCGCCGCGGCGTTCATCGCCCAGTTGCACGATGCCGTAGGCGATGACGGCGCGCAGCCCGGCATGCTTCACCGCATCGGCGATCTCCTCGGCGAAGAAATACTGGTCGCAGAAGGTGGTGGTGCCGGAGAGCGCCATCTCGGCGCAACTCAGCGCCACCGCGGGGCCGACATCGGAGGCGACGAGCGACAGCTCGGGCTCGCGGATCGAGTTGTACCAGCCCGCCATGGTAAGCAGGCTCTGGCCTTCCGAGCGACCGCGGAACAGCACCATCACCGAGTGGGTATGGGCATTCACCAGTCCCGGCATGACGAGGTGTCCGGTCAGGTCGAACACCTCGTCGAAGCCGGACGGGTTGGGAGTAGCGTCGCGAGGTCCTACACCGCTGATCCGACCATCGTGGATGGCGATGAAGCCACCCTCGAACACCCGATTTTCAGCGTCCACGGAAAGAACCGTCGCTCCGTGGATAAGCGTTGAACCCATTTGACCCCCGTCCGGTAAACCGGTTTACATGACGATCTAACGACACTCAAAAGCCGCTTGTCAAATGCAATCGCGGCAGGACACAGGCACCTGAAGTGAGCCTCAATCCGTTCCGGGCGGACCCCGAGATCGCCGACCGATTTACCCGCCAGAACGCCGAAATCGGCGACAGGCTCGGCGCAGAAGTCACCCAGCTGGTGGCAGCAAAAGCGCACCGACCGGAAGATAATCTGGGAGGCATACTGCTCGCCGCCGAAGTGACGATACTGCGCCAAAGCTTCGGGCTCGCCAGTGTCGAGGAGCTGATGCTTCTGGCGCTGGCGCCGGCACGCGGGATCGCCCGGCCGCCGATTTCGAACTTCTTCGTCGGGGCGGTCGGGCTGGAGCGCGAGACCGGTAACCTGATCCTCGGCGGCAATGTGGAATTCCCCGGCACACATCTGGGCTTCACCATCCACGGCGAAGGCTTCGTGTTCACCCGCGCCGCCGCGCGCGGCACGACGATCGAGACCATCGCCATCGGCGAAGCGCACCCCTGCGCGTATTGCCGGCAGTACATCTCGGAGTTTGCCGGGAGCCGGGAGCTGACGCTGATCGACCCGCTCGGGCATCGGCTGAGCATGGCGCAACTCTATCCCTGGCCGTTCGACCCGGACTATCTGGGCGAGCGCGGCGCCATCGCCGGCGCTTACGACGCCACCCTCGACCTCGCGGCCAACGACTGGCCGGCGACCATCGCCGACCGGCTGCTCGATGCCGGCCGCCGCGCCCATGCGCCCTACAGCAAATGCCCCGGCGCCGTCGTGCTGGCGCTCAGCGATGGGCAACTGGTGTCGGGCTTCTCCGTCGAGAGCGTTGCCTTCAATCCGACCATGGGCCCCTTGCAGGCGGCGATGATCAACCTTATCGCCCACGGCTATGAAACATCCGACATTGCCGAAGCGGCGCTGGGGACGCGGCTGGGTGGCAATGTCGACTATGCGCTGAGCGTGACGGAGCTCTTCGGCAAGCTTGCTCCTCGTGCGCCGCTGTCAATCGTAGGGTGGGCCTGATGCTCGATACTCAAACCGCCAGCTGGGAACAGGTCTCGGCCGCCATTGCCGAGGGGCTGATCGCCGTGCTGCCGGTGGGCGCGGTCGAGCAGCATGGCGCGCACCTGCCGCTCCTCACCGACACGGTGCTGGCAAGCGGCGTGGCCCGGCGCATCGCCGAGGGTTGCAGCGGGCTGCTGCTGCCGGCGATCGCCTATGGCGATGCCTGGACCGCGGAAGACTGGGCCGGGACGCTGTCGCTGTCGCCCGATACGCTGCGCGCCACCGTCACCGATATCGGCCGCGGGCTGCAGCGCATGGGCGTCAAAGGGCTGATCACCGTCAACGGGCATTTCGGCAACCGCGAGCCGATCAACCTCGCGGCGCGGGCATTGAGCGAAGCGGGCTTCCCGGTTCTGCATCTCGACTATCCCCGGCTCGAAGCGCTCGCCGCCGAGCTGATGGAGAGCGAACCGGCCGGGCCGGGTTTCTATCATGCCGACGAGGTCGAGACCTCGATGATGCTGGCGCTGGCGCCCGAGGCGGTCCGGATGGAACGCGCCGCGCCGGAATATCCGGAGTTCCCCGAGCTGTTCGGCGCCGAGCCGATGAAGCTTTCGGCCTTCAACAGATCGGGCGTCTTCGGCGACCCACGGCCGGCGACGGCGCAGAAGGGGGAGGAACTGATCGGGGGGGTTGCGGCGGAGTCGCTGCGATTGATCGGGATCTGGCGAGAAAAGCACCGCGTATGACCTACCCACCGGGTGTCATCCCTGCGAAAGCAGGGACCCATCCATCAGCTGGCTCGGGCGGCGAGTTGGGTCCCAGCTTTCGCTGGGATGACATCGTGGGTGGGGAGAGCGCGGAGCACCAATGACTAGGAAGACACCTGTATGACCTCCCTCCCCGACGACCTGCTGATCACCGCCGCCGATGAAGTCAAAATCCGGCAGGACCTGCTGCTGGTGGCGCTCGGCAAACGTCCGGCCGATCGGTCGCTGCGGGTGGGGAAACTGCTCGACGTGCACTCGCGCACCTGGATGCACGACCAGGAGATCGTCATGCGCGGCAAGCGCATCGCCTGGGTCGGGCCGGCGGGCGAGTACCAGGGCCAGGTCAAGGAGCGTTTCCACGAGCCGAAGCTCGCGGCGGTGCCCGGCTTCGGCGAGGTGCACAAGCATATCGAGAGCTCGCACCTGACGCCGGAATGGGAAGCAGCTTTGGTGATGCCGCGCGGCAATACCTGGACCTGCGAGGCGAGCCACGAATTCTCCAATGTCGACGGGCCGCATAACCTCGAATTCTGGCTGACGGCACGGCAGGCGGGCTCGCCGCTGAAGGTCTTCCCGCAACCTGGTTCAGCCGTGCCGCCCACCGCCTATGAGTGGGGCGGTGGGCATTTTGGCCATGACGAGCAGGCCAAGTTCATGGCCGCCAGCCCGATGGTCACCGGGCTCGACGAGGTGATGGACTGGCCGGCGGTGTGGAACCCGGAAAACCCCTCGCACCAGCGGCTGTGGGGGATGATCGAGGCGACGTTCGCGGCGCGCGGCGTGGTCGAGGGCCATGGCGCGGGGTTGCGCACCCTGGGCGAAATCAACGCCTTCGCCGCGGCGGGCCTTGCCTCGGACCACGAGATGATGACGGCCGATGAAGCCTGGGACAAGCTGCGACACGGGCTCTTCATCGAGATCCGTATCCACTCGATGACCGAGATCGTCACCGGGCTGCTGCAGAAGGGGCTGGTCGACTGGAGCCAGGTGGCGTTTGCCACAGACGACCGCAGCGCCACGCTGACGCTCGAGACCGGCGCGACCGACCACAATATCCGCACGGCGATTGCCGCAGGCCTGCCGGCCGAGATCGCCATCCAGTGCGCCACCATCAACCCGGCGCGGCATATGCGGCTGACCCCCTGGGTCGGCTCGATCTCGCCCGGGCGCTTCGCCGACATGGTGCTGCTCGAGGACGTCGCGGCGCTGAAGATCGCCAAGGTGTGGGCCGATGGCGCACAGATTTCGGAAGGTACGAAGTTCATCGGCAAGGTGCCGGATATCGCCTGGCCGGAATGGGCAACGCGGACCATCAACATTCAGCACCCGGTCAAAGCCGAGGATTTCGCCATCAAGGCGGCGCCGGGGCGCAAGACCATGCAATCGGCAGTGATCCGGCCATTCCACTGGCATCCGGATTTCTACACCATGGAGCTGCCGGTCGAGGATGGCGAGGTGCAGCGGCTCGACAGCGAGAACCTCACCAAGTTTGCCATCGTCGATCGCTTCTCGGGCGAGGGGAAGGTGGCCAAGATGTTCTGGCGCGGCTGCGGCCCACGCGATCCGGATACCGCCGTCGCCTGCTCGGTGGCGCACGACAAGCACAATATCTGGACCTGCGGCTCGTCCGACGCCGCCATGGCGCTGGCGGTCAATACCTTGCGCGAAACCCAGGGCGGCTGGGCGCTGGTGCACAAGGGCAAGGTCACGGCGACAGTGCGGTTCGAGATCGGTGGGCTGATGAGTAAGCGCCCGGCAGCAGAGCTCGACGCCGATATGCAGGCGCTCTACCGCGCCGCCGAACAGGTCGACTGGATGTATGAGCCGACCTTCCGCCCGCGCTGGAACCCGGGCTTCCCGGAGCGGCTGATGTTCGCGACGCTCACCTGCGCGCCGTGGACCTGGGTGCTGGTGGCACCCTCGCCGCTGGCGCCGGAGGGCTTCGTCAACGTCTCGACCGGCGAGGTGCACCCGATCGTCTGGTGATGCTCTGGTGGTGATCCCTTGGGCGCACTGATTTCACACCCACACTGCGTGCCATCCCAGCGAAAGCTGGGACCCATCTATCCAATTGTGCCGCGGTGAGTTGGGTCCCTGCTTTCGCAGGGATGACACCGAGTGTGAGGAAGCAAGGTGGCCCATCGACATGCAAAACATCAGGGAACGCGGTTACGAAACCGCTTTACTAAAGCGTTTGCATCGATCTAGCTTACCTGTGCGAGTGGGGGTGCAATGGCAACGATCCATGATGTGGCGCAGGATGCCGGGGTGTCGCCGACAACGGTGTCCCGGTACCTGAATAATCGTATCGAACTGCCGCCCTCGACGGCGGGGCGGATCGATGCGGCGATCGCCAAGCTCGACTATCGGCCGAACCTCCTCGCCAAGCGCCTTTCTACCGGCAAGACCGAGGCGGTCGGCCTCGTAACCCCCGAGATCCGCGAGCCGTTCTTTGCCGAGCTGGCCTCGGCCTTCGAGGACGAGGCGGACCGGCACGGCTACACCGTGTTTATGAGCTCGACCCGCTCGGACCGCGACCGCGAGATCGCCTCGCTGGAGCGGCTGCACGACCGGCATGTCGATGGCCTCCTGATGATGACCAACACGCCCGATGACGGGACGCTCGCGACGCTGATCGGCAAGCGCAAGAACGTCGTCATCGTCGACGAGGACATCCCCGGGGTCAGCGTGCCGCGGCTGTTCGTCGAGAACACCGAGGGCGCCCATGCCGCGACCCGCCACCTGATCGAGGCCGGCCATCGCCGCATCGCCTATCTCGGCGGCCCGCATGGCCTGTTGACGGTGACCGAGCGGCGCGAAGGGTTCCTGATGGCGATGAACGAGGCCGGCATCGCGGTGCGGCCCGAATATGTCGCCATCGGCAGCTTCGCGCCGGAACTGGCGCGCGCCGCAACGCGAAAGTTCCTCGAGCTGCCGCTGCCGCCGACCGCCATTTTCGCCTCGTCCGATTACCTCGCCATCGGCGCCGTGATGGGCCTCAAGGAGGCCGGGGTGAGCGTCCCCGACGATATCTCGCTGATCGGCTTCGACGACATGCCGTTCGGCGCGCTGCTGACGCCGCCGCTGACCGCCATCCGCCAGCCGGTCGAGCAACTCGGCCGCCAGGGCTTTCTGACGTTGCTGGCGTTGCTCAACGGCGAAGCGCCGCCGCTGCTGACGCGGCTGCCGGTCGAACTCATCAGGCGCCAGTCGGTCGCCGCACCTACACAGAAGGACTTTATGGCGTGAGCAAGCGCGTATTGATTGCCGGGGAATCCTGGGTCACCCATTCGATCCACACCAAGGGTTTCGACAGTTTTACCACCACCGAATACAACGAGGGCGTCCGCTGGCTGAAGGCAGCCCTCGAAGGCGGCGGCTGGGAGGTGACATTCCTCCCCAACCACCTCGCCGCCCGCGACTTCCCGCAAACCGCCGAGGCGCTAGCCGCCTATGACGTGGTGATGCTGTCGGACATCGGCGCCAACACGCTGCTGCTCCACCCCGACACGTTCGTGCGCTCGGTGCCGCTGCCCAACCGGCTCACCGCTATCAAGGACTACGTGCTCAATGGCGGCGGCCTCGTGATGATCGGCGGCTATCTCACCTTCCAGGGCATCGACGCCAAGGGCCAATATGCCGGCACGGCCATCGAAGACGTGCTGCCGGTGACGCTCTATCGCCATGACGACCGGCAGGAGAACCCGCAGGGCGTCGTGGCTCATGTCGGCGACCCCGGTCACCCGATCACCAGGGGGATCGCCGGCGAGTGGCCGGCGCTGCTCGGCTACAACGAAGTGGTGGCCAAGCCCGATGCCGAGGTACTGGTGCGGGTCGGCGGCGATCCGCTGATCGCGGTGGCCGAGTTCGGCAAGGGCCGCTCGGCGGTGTTCACCTCCGATTGCGGGCCGCACTGGGCCCCGCCGCCCTTTGTCGACTGGGCCGGCTATGCGCCGCTGTGGAACAACATCGCCAACTGGGTGAGCGGCAAATGAGCGAGGATGGCATCAAGGTCAAGCAGGCGCCCGACCCGTGGCAGCGCACCACCACCGAGAACGGCTTTCCCGCCGACGAGGTGATCTCGGCGCTGCAGAAATCCATCCGCCGCGGCCTCACCGAAAACGCGGTGCTGCTCGGCTGGGAGATGTACCTCACCAGCCCCGAGCTCGAGCAGAAGTTATGGGACCGGCTGGCGGTGATCTCGGTCGAGGATGTCGGCTTCGGCAACCTCGACGCGCCGGTGCTGGTCGATACGCTCTATCGCACCCACCAACGCTTCGACCGGCCGACGCATGACCGGTTCCTGTTCGCCGCGCACGCCATCCGCGTCCTGTCATCGGGCAAGAAGGACCGCACCACCGACGACATGGTCAACTGGGCCAAGCACGCCATGGCGTTCGGCGAACGGCTGCCGGAGATCCCGGATTTCGCCGTCGACATGCACACCGGCCGCGGCGAGGCGATGGGGCGCGACTATCTTTACTTCATGACCGAAGCCAGCAAGGTTTCTCCCGAGATCGAGAACAAGGACCAGACCTATCGCGACTGGATCCTTGCGGCATTGAAGGCGGGCAAGCTCAGCTAGGGCAACATACTCGGTGTCATTGCCGCGAAAGCGGGAACCTCCGTTTGCGATGCCGGCAAAGAAAACAGAGGTCCCGCCTTCGCGGGGACGACGCCGGTGGTTGACCACTGCATCCTGAGAATGTCGCAGAGGTGCGGGACAGCACCCGACGAATGAGGGAGGGGATGATATGGCGCGTGCACCTGTTGCAGTGCTCGGGATTTTCGTGGCGGACCTGGCGTTCCGGGCGCCGCGTTTGCCGCTGATGGGCGAGACTATTCTCGGCCAGGGGTTCAAGGATGGCCCGGGCGGCAAAGGCTCCAACCAGGCGATCGCCGCGGCGCGGGCCGGCGGCGACGCGCGGATGATCACCCGCATCGGCCGCGACACCTTTGGCGACATGGCGCAAAAGGCCTGGGCGGCCGACGGCATCGACACTTCGGCGGTGGCGATCGACGACCACCTGCCCACCGGCGCGGCGTTCATCTTCGTTTCCACCGAGACCGGCAATAACGCCATCATCGTCGAGAGCGGCGCGGCGGCCAAGCTGTCGCCGGCCGACGTCGCGGCCGCCGAGAGTGTGATCCGCAGCAGCAAGGTGCTGATCACGCAGTTCGAACAGCCGGTCGAAACGGCAATCGCCGGGCTGTCGCTGGCCCGCAGGCACGGGGTGATCACCATCCTCAACCCGGCGCCGGCGCTGCCGGTCGATGACGCGATCTACGCGCTCTGCGACTATGTCACGCCGAACGAGACCGAGGCGGCGACGCTGACCGGATTGCCGGTCGAGACCGAAGCCGATGCGCTGGCCGCGGCCAAGGAGTTCGTCCGCCGTGGCGCGAAGAATGCGCTGATCACCCTGGGCGAGAAGGGCGCATTGCTGCACGGCGAGGCCGGCACGCATGTGGTGCCCGCCTTCAAGGTGGCGAAGGTGGTCGAGACCACCGGCGCCGGCGACGCCTTCAATGGCGGCTTCGCCGTGGCGCTGGCCGAGGGCCAATCGCCGGTCGACGCCATCCGCTTCGGCTGCGCCACCGCCGGCCTCTCGGTGCAGAAGCCGGGCACCGCGCCGTCGATGCCGACGCGGGCCGAGATCGAGGCGATGCTGGCAGGCGCCAGCTCCTGAAATCGGGCAAATGCTTTCGGGTTCACTCGGTCGGCTGTAGCGACGCTTGACGTCGCAGCCGGCAGGGGGTTGGCGTCGCGTTCTCAGTAACCGGATCGACGCCGACCATGACCATTCTCGCCCCGACCCCGCCGATGGGCTGGAACAGCTGGAACAGCTTTGCCACCACGATCACCGAGGCACAGGCGCTCGAGACCGCCGCGATCATGGCCGAAAAGCTGCTGCCCTTCGGCTATGACGTCTTCACCGTCGACATCCAGTGGTACGAGCCGGAAGCCAGGAGCTACACCTACAACACCAAGCCGGTGCCGACGTTGGACGGCTACGGGCGGGTGACGCCGGCGCTGAACCGCTTCCCCTCGGCCGCCGACGGGGCCGGCTTTGCCGAGCTGGCGCGGCAGGTGCATGGGCTGGGGCTGAAGTTCGGCATCCACATCATGCGCGGCATCCCGCGGCTGGCGGTCGAGCGGAACCTGCCGGTGCTCGGCAGCAGCGCGCGGGCCGCCGATATCGCCGATACGTCCAGCATCTGCAGCTGGAACCCCGACATGTACGGGGTCGATATGACCAAGCCCGGGGCGCAGGCTTACTATGACAGCATATTTGCGCTCTACGCCGAGTGGGGCGTCGATTTCATCAAGATGGACGACATGAGCCGTCCCTATGATGCACATGCCGCCGAGATCGAGGCGGCGCACCATGCCATCGCCAGAGCCGGCCGGCCGATGCTGCTGTCGCTGTCACCCGGCGAGACGCCCCTGGTGCGAGCCGAACACGTGCGCGCGTACGCGCAGATGTGGCGGATCAGCGATGATTTCTGGGACGATTGGGCGATGCTCGAGGCGCAGTTCGTGCGGCTGGAGAACTGGAACCCGTGGCGCCGCCCCTGCGCCTGGCCCGATGCCGATATGCTGCCGCTCGGCCGGCTGGCGCTCGGCGACCGCGACACCCGCTTCACCCCAGCCGAGCAGAAGACGGTGATGACGCTGTGGGCCATCGCCCGCTCGCCGCTGATCATGGGCGGCGACCTGCGCCATCTCGATGCGCCGACCCTGGCGTTGCTGACCAATCGCGAGGTGCTGGCGGTCAATCAGGCGAGCAGCGACAACCAGCCGCATTTCGTCATGGACGGTACCCGGGTGTGGACGGCGCGGGCCGCGAACGGCGATGCCTATCTGGCGCTGTTCAACACCGGCAAGGCGGAGCGCGAGGTCGGCTTCAAGCTCGCGCCGCTTGGCATCGACAGCGCCGGGGTGACGGATCTGTGGACCGGACAGCAGCTCGGTCGGCACGGGGGCAGCTTCGCCGCGACGTTGCCGAGCCATGGCGCCGGGTTGTATCGGTTGAGGGCATCCTAGGCTGTCACAGGTGCTTGCTGGGGATTGCCGCTGCTTTGATGCAGGACCTTCGGGGAACTTGCCACCAAACAGCGCCCCAAACTCGGTGTCATCCCTTCGAAAGCAGGGACCCAACTCGCCGCAGCGCAACCGATGGATGGGTACGCTTTCGCTGGGATGACAGCCGGTGGGTGGGCACGACCGCAACTACAACAGTAGCCTAGCGCATATGGGCCTGCGCCGGGATGACATCGAATCCCTGGGTGCCGCTGGTGGCAGACACTTACCGCTTGATGCCGCGCTCCAGCACCTGGTTGAGCAGCACGGCGGCGAGGATGGTGGCGCCGGAGACGACGAGGCGCCAGTATTCCGAGACGTTCATCAGCACCATGCCGTTGTTGATGCAGCCGAGGAACAGCACGCCCAGCAGCGTGCCCCAGATGCGACCCTTGCCACCAAAGAGGCTGGTGCCGCCGATGATCACCGCGGCGATGACGTTGAGCTCCATGCCGGTGGCGGCGGTGCCGTTGCCCGAGCCGATCTGGCTGGCGATCAGCATGCCGCTGAGCGCGGTGAGCCCGCCGGTGATGGCGAGCGCCAAAGTCTTGGTGCCGTAGACGTCGATGCCCGAGAGCCGCGAGGCCTCGGCATTGCCGCCCACCGCGTAAACGGCGCGGCCGAAGCTCGTATACTTCATCAGCACATGCATGGCGGCGAATACCGCGAGGAAGAAGAACACCGGCGTCGGCACGCCACCGACATTGCCGGCGCCGAAGAAGTTGAAGCCCTTGGGGAAGCTGGTGATCGGGAAGCCGCCGGAGATCAGGTTGGCGACACCGCGCAACCCCGCCAGCATCGCCAGCGTGGTGATGAAGCTCGGCACGTTGAACCATTGCCGCATCTTGCCGGTGAACACTCCGCAGCCGATGCCGACGGCGATGGCGGCCAGCGCACCGATGGCGACCGCCGGCCAGGGGCCGATGCTGTCGCTGAGCGCGCCGCAGGTCCAGCCGAGGATACAGCCGGCCAGCGCCGCGCTGGCGCCGACCGACAGATCGATCTCGCCGGCGATGATCACCGCCGTCATGCCGAAGGCGATGATCCCCAGCATCGAGACGGCGCGCAGCACGTTGAGCAGGTTCGGGAGGCTGGCAAAGCCCGGCGCGGCGACCACCAGCACCAGGATCATTGCGACGAGGATCAGCTCCATGACGACGTAGCGCAGCATGGTGAGGCTGAAGCCGCCTCGCGGCGTGGTGCGTTCGGCGTCGGCGCTCATCGGGGACGTCCCTCCATGCAGAGCTGGTAGAGTTCGGTGAGGTTGGTGGTCTCGGGCGTCACTTCGGCGACGAGGCGACCGTGGTGCAGCACGAGGATGCGGTCTGCGACATCGAGCAACTCCTCGAGCTCGCTCGACACCAAGATCGAGGAGAGCCCAGCGTCGGCCTCGGCCCACATGATCTCGAAAATCTGTTGCTTGGCCTGAATGTCGACGCCCCGGCTCGGCTCATCGAAGAACATTACTTTGGGGGCAGTGTTGAGCCAGTTGCCGATCACCACCTTCTGCTGGTTGCCGCCCGAAAGGGTCGACACCGGCAGCAGCGGATCGGCCACCTTGATGCCGAGATCGCGGATCTGGCGCGTGACCGACGGGGTCTCGCGGGCGCGGTTGGTGAAGCCGGCGCGGGCGATGCGATCGAGGCTGGCGAGGATCAGGTTGTCGTGGATGGCGGCCATCTGCACCAGCCCGACCTCCTTGCGGTTCTCGGGGGTGTAGCCGAGCCCCAGCGTCTTCATGCGCTTGGGGGTGGGCTTATTGACGCGCTGCCCGGCAAAGCTGATCTCGCCACTGTCGAGCGGGTCGGCGCCGAAGATGGCGCGCAGCACCTCGGTACGGCCGGCGCCGAGCAGGCCGGCCATCCCCAGCACCTCGCCGGGATAGAGCTCGAACGAGATGTCGGTGAAGGCCGGGGCTCGGCTGAGGTTGCGAACCGATAGCACCGGGTTGCTGCGGCTGACGGCGCGACGTGGCGGGCGCGAGGCTTTCGCTACGTCGCCGAACATCATCTCGACGATTTTGGCCGGGCTCGCATCTGATATCTCGATGGTGCCGACATAGTGGCCGTCGCGGACCACGGTGCAGGTATCGGCGAGCTCGAACAGCTCGTTCATCCGGTGGGTGATGTAGATCACCGTGACGCCGCGCGCCTTGAGCCGGCGGACCAGATCGAACAGGTGTGACACCTCGCGCGCCGCCAGCGCCGAGGTCGGCTCGTCGAGGATCAGCACCGATGGGGCAAAGCTCATCGCCTTGACGATCTCGACCATCTGCTGCTGGCCAAGGCTCAGAGTCTCGACCAGCCGGCGCGGTTCGATCTCCAGCTCCATTTCGGTGAGCAGCGCCGCAGCCTGCCGGTGCAGTTCGTTCCAGTCGACAAAGCGGCCACGCTTGGGCAGCCGGCCGAGAAAGATGTTCTCGCCCACCGACAGCGAGGGCACCAGCGACAGCTCCTGATGCACGGTGACGATGCCGGCGGCGAACGCTTCGGCAGGCGTCGCGAAGCTCGCTTCATTGCCATTGACCGAGAGCGTGCCCGCAGTCGGCTGCACCGCGCCGGCGAGGATCTTGATGGCGGTGGATTTGCCGGAGCCGTTGCGGCCCATCAGGGCATGCACGCGAGCGGGCGCAAAGGCATGCGAGAAATGCGACAGCGCCAGCGTGCCGTCATAGGCCTTGCTGACATCGCGGAATTCGATGGCGCCGCGCATCCGGAGACTCCCGAGACGAGGACGCCGCCGATCCCGGATCAGGATTGCGCTTCGTCGAAGCGCCATCCTGTTCCAAGCCCTTGTTTTGTCGCGAGATCGAACCGGAAAAGTCTGCAACTTTTCCTGATCTCGCTCCAGAGGACCGGCGGCAGGGGCCGATTACTGCTTCACGCTCGCCGCATAGGCCTTGACCGCCTCGAGATCGTAGCGGCTCAGCGCCAGCGGCGGGATGTCGTAGGTCTTTTCGGTGGCTTCGCCCTTGGCGGCGGCGAGCGCCACGTCGGTGGCTTTCTTGCCCATCTCGAAGGGCTGCTGCGCCGTGGTGGCGATCAGCACATTGTCCTCGTCGAGCAGGAACCCGGCCAGCTGCTCCGAGCCGTCGGTGCCGAACACGAACACCTTGCCCTGCAGCCCCGCGGCGCGCACCGCCTGCACCGCGCCGACGGTACCGCCTTCGTTGGCGGCATAGATCACCTGCAGGCCGGGATTGGCAGTGAGGATGTCGGTGGCGACGGTCACGGCATTTTCGGCGAGCCAGGCATCCTGCGTCGCGACGATGTCGAGTTCGGCGCCGGCCTTGGCCTTTTCGAGAAAGCCGTTGGTGCGGTCGTCACTCATCTGCTGCAGCTGCGAGCGGAAGCCGAGCAGCGCCACCTTGGCCTTGCCGCCGAACGTCTCGGTGATGAACCGGGCCGCTGCCTCGCCGGTGAAGCGGCCGATATCGAGCTGGCTGGTGCCGATATCGGCAACCTGGAAATCGGAATTGATCGAGGTGCCGTAGAGCACCACTTTGACGCCGGCATCACGGGCGCGCTCCAGCGCCGGGATCGAGGCATCGCCGTTGAGCGGGGCGAGGACGATCGCCTTGGCGCCGCGGGCAATGAAGGTATCGACCAGCTCGGCTTCCTTTTCGAGCTTGTTCTCGGAGTTGCCCTGCAGGAGCGTCGCGCCGCCATCCTTGGCGCTTTGCTCCATGCCGAGCTGGATGCCGCGGAAGAACTGATCCTGCTGGAAGATCATGCCGCCGATCACCGTCTCCTGCGCCAGGGCGCCGCCAGCATAAAGGCTAGCGCCGGACAAAAGGGTAGCGAGGCCGGCCGAGGCCAGCACCAAACGTGCGAACTTCATCGAAACTCTCCTCCGGCGTCCGGGGGAACGCCATGTCACGGCCGGCAAGGCGGCCGCCTCCCTCGTCGCTTCCTCCAGCGACGGCAACACTCTTGCAAATCGCCGCGACGAGAGTCAATGCATATTGCATGCATAGTGCGTCACGATAAGATGGTGCGGATGAAGCAATCGAGGGCGTTGCTAGAAACCGCCATCGTGAGCAGGGCAAGCGACTTATGGATATTGGAAGCAGTTGCCTCGAATATGCGATCCTGCGCACGGACTGACAGAGGGGCACCCAGATGGTAGAACGACGCCCGATGTCGCCCAAGCCTGAAGCGCCGCTCTACCAGACCATCTATGCGGTGCTCCGTGAGCACCTTGAGCAGGGGGCATTTCCGGCCGGCCTGGTGCTCGGCGAGGCCAATGTGGCACGGGCGTTCAAGGCGAGCCGCATCCCGGCGGCCGCCGCGCTGAAGCGGCTGAGCGACGAAGGGCTGATCGGCAGTTTTGCCGGACGGGGCTTTATTGCCCGCGGTGGCGAGGCTGCGCCCAAGCCACTGCGGCTCGAACTCAGCGAAGCGGGCCTCGTGCTGCCGCCGGCGCTCGAGGCCGACGGTTCACCGCGCAATATCGGGCTCAAGATCTACCCCGAGGTCGAGCACGCGGTGGCCGCCAGCCTCGCCTATGGCCGGTTCATGCTCAACGAATCGGCGCTCGCCGAGCATTACGGCGTCAGCCGGACCATTGCGCACGAGGTGCTGACCCGGCTGGCCCGCACCGGCATAATCGTCCAGGAGGCCAACCAGCGCTGGTATGCCGGACCGCTGACCGCCGAGTCGATCCGCGAGCATTACGAGATGCGCTGGATCCTCGAGCCGGTGGCGCTGCGCCAGGCGTTTCCGAAATTCACCGAGGCGGAGCTGACGGCCCGCCGCGACCGCGTGATGCGGGCGCAAGGCGGCGATCGCGGCATCATGGAGCTCGAGGGGATCGAGCAGGACCTCCACATCGACACCGTGGCCCGCTGCAACAACCGCCAGCTGCTGCAGGCGGTGCAACGCAGCCAGCTGCTGCTGATCGCGACGCACGCAACCTTCCGCAGCCACCGCACCGGCACCGAGATTTCCACCATGCTGGAGGAACACCGGAGCATCTACGACCTGCTGCTCGACGGCGACCTCGACAGCGCCTGCCGCATGCTGGAGACCCACCTCCACCGCTCCATGCACCCCAATATCGAAATGGTCGCCCGGCTCGGCCCGATGCCGGAAGCGGCGCGGCTGCCCTACCTGACGCCGGTGGACCGCAGCGGCAGCTGAGGCGGCCGCGGCCTGACGCATCGTCCAATACAGGATGAGGCAGAGCGTCGATCCGTTCGTCCCGGATAGACGTTTGCAGCATCGTGGACAGAATCAGCCACCACTGATCCAACTAAAGTACGACAATATTGATCGGAGCCGCGCGTTCTCGGTCTGATGCGGCGGCGCACGGCTCAGAAAAGCTCCGCCCTGGGTGGTGGAAGCTTAGCCTCAATGATCAAGCAGCAGGTCTATATCTACGACAGGAGCCTCAAGGGGACGTCGAGCCGGCTTACGCCCGACCGCCTCGTTGCCGTCAAAGGCACGACGACCGGGCCACTGGTTTCGTGTCTCATGGTGACGCGGGGCGATCTGCCCCGGGTTCGCGCATCGATCGGCTACTTCAGAAAGCAGACCTATCGCAACAAGGAGCTGGTTATTGTCTCCGACGCGGTAACCGAGGAGCTGCAGCGTCTCGTCGAAACAAGCGGCGGCGACATTCGTCTCGTCCGCGTCGATGAGCAGCTGTCGCTGGGGCTGCTCAGGAACATCAGTGTCGAACAGGCGCATGGGGAGATCGTCTGCCAGTGGGACGATGACGACATCTACGGCGCGCATCGCATCGAGCGGGGCGTCGGCGCGCTGTTGCAGGCGAAAGCGGATGCGGTGTTCCTGCGCCAATGGTGCATCTGGTCTCCGCGGCAGAAAATCCTGATCCTTTCGGGCACCCGCGTCTGGGAAGGTTCAATGGTCGCCTTCAAGCGAGCGCTCCCCCGATATCCCGACGCTCCACGCGCCGAAGACACTGCGATGGTCGAGGCGATGTTCGGCACGCGCTCGATCGCGCTGATGGATGACCCGCTGTCCTACTGCTACTGCATCCACGGTCAGAACACCTACGATGAGCCGCATTTCCGGATCATGCTCGGCGATGCCAGTCTCAGGCTCAGCTACGGCAGGGCGTTGGCGGCCTTTTCGGCGTTCTTCGCGTTTGACGAGCACCCTGCCCTCGGCGACTCGGACCGCAAGCTGCTGGCCGAGAACGCCGGAGATGTCGGCCAGTTGCGTCGTCTGGCGACCTATGTGGGCGTCAACCAGTTCCTGCGGCGCCTGCGCTACCGCTTCAAGCGCCGTGCCGCGTAGCTGCCGGGTCTGCTTCGTAGGCAATGCCCTCACCTCGCGGAAGAGGCAGAGCGCGTTCAGGAACAGACTTTTCCTGGTCGAAAGCGCGACGAAATCCATGACCTAGGCTGACGCGTCGGTCGGCATCGAGGCGCCGCGGAAGCGTGAGAGCAACAGCGCGGTCCCCGTCCCCAGCATCGTCGCGCCGGCAATTGCCAGTGCGGTACGGTCGCCGAACTGCAGGGCCAGCCAGCCGCCGAACGGAGCCGCCAGCGCGATGAGGCCCCAGTTGATCGAGCGGATGGTGGTGTTCATTCGCCCGCGCAACCGCGATGGCGTCACGGCGTTGCGGAAGCTCGTCTCGAGCGGGCCGCGCAAGCCGAACCCAACGCCGTAGACGATCTGCGCCGCGATGAGTGCAAATAGCGTGAGGCCTGACTGCGGCGCCACCGCCACCAGCAGCCACCCCGCCCCGGTCAGGTAGTCGCAGAAGAGGATTGCCTTGCCGGTCCCGAATACACTCGCCGCCCGCTCCGCCAATCCGGCCCCCAGTACACCGGCCAGCCCCGCTACCCCCAGGGTCAATCCCACGGCACCCGCATCGAGCCCGAGTTTCGTCGCATGGAAGATGTAGACTGTCCCGGCGATCGCATTGGCGATGAACCAGGCGTGCAGGCAAAGTGCATAGGGCGCGAGGAAGGGGTGTCGGTAGACCCAGGCAATCCCCTCCCTGAGATCGGCGCCGACCGAAGATGGTGCCCGCTGTTCGGATGGCTGCGGATCTGGAACGCCGGCGAGCAGCACTGCCGAGGCGGCGTAGGTGAAAGCATTGATCAGCATGGTGACCGGGGCCCCGACCACACCCGCAAGCAGGCCGGCGAGCAAAGGCCCCAGCGTCTGCGCCGCGGTGTAGGTCTGGGTCATGACCACGCTCCCCGAAGCCAGAAGGCTCGGCGGCAACAGGTCGGCAGTGAACGATTGATGCGCCCCGCCCTGCAGCACCGCCGCCGTGCCGAGCAGGAATACCAGCAGCAGCAGCCCCAGTGGCGAAAGCGCTCCCAGAATGCCCAGCCCTGCGATCACAAGCAGCAGCAGACAACTGGCAATATCGGTAGCGATCAGGAGTTTCCTGCGCCGTACCCGATCCGCGATCACCCCCGCCAACAGCCCGAACAGCAGCGAGGGGAGCCATTGCGCCGACCGGACCCAGCCGATCTCCAGTTGATCGGAGTGGAGGGCGTGGATCATCAAGAGCTGTAGCGACAGTCCGAAAATGAATGTCCCGAATGTCGACAGCCCGTCGGCGAGCCACAGGCGCACGAAGCCGGGATAGCGCAGCAACTGACTAAATGAGGATCGCTCAACCATATGGCGCCTGTCTCATACACGCCTGGTCAGCGTGTCGCATTCACCGTGATCGCCGCAAAAGGGCGTCCGCGGGTACGCGCTGTCATGGGAACTTCGGGTTCGCGAGAGACAGTTCACCGGTCGGAGCCGATTGAAATCAGCGCCGTAACGCTCGCCTCACGGCCTGCGACCTAGCCCCCTGTTGGGCGCTGGCCTGCAGCCAGCCGCCTGAAGCCACCAAGGCGCCGGCTGCGTCACTGAAGCGCGTCCCGAAACCGGTCCCACTTTCGGCAGACATGCCGTGGGAATGGCGAAGCACCCGCCCTATCGCGATGGTGCAGGGACGGCGATCGGTGTTGCGATCGATCCATCGTGATAGAGAAGCACGCGCTCTTCCTCGCCGTCGGGGGTGAAATATGACACCTCCGCGAGGATGTTTTCCGGCTCGCCTAACAGATAGGGCCTGGTCCGCATGACCCTTTCGGCCGCTGCGATGGGGTGGGCGGCAATGGCTCGCACCGGTTTGTCGAAGGCAATGCCGCCACGCCCACCGATATATCGCGCCACCTGGAAGGCGAACTGAACATCACCCATTCACGCCTCCCCGCGAACGCATCTGACGGTGGCGCAGGATTGCCGCGCGATAGCTTTGAGTTCGTATGCGGCCAGAATGAAACTCATGGTGCCTACCTCCTTCCGTCGCGACAATTCAGCCAGGGACGATGAGGCAGATCCGCTGATACGCGCGTGCGCTGCACCGTTCCCGGCGAGGCCTGGAGAGACTCTGACCAAACCAGGATAGTCGCGTCGCGAGCTGTGGCCCGCCAGCGGCGCAAGCAATTGCAGATGCCACTCTTCGGGCTTCACGCCAGAACGGCATCGGGCACGAAAACTACGGCTCAGACGTCATGGCCGCGTGATCCCGGCATGCGAGCAACGTGATTTGCCCGTGAATTTCTGTCTGCTACGGTTCACTTCGTCGATCGAGCAGTGAGCGAAACCGCCTGTGACCTCGCCCCGTCTGTATCTCAATCTCCTGGGCCCGTTCGAAGCACGGTTGCAGGATGGACGCGTGATCGAGCTCAGGCTGAAGACGGCGCGTCTGGTGCTTGCATGGCTGGCGCTGCGCCCAAGGCAAAGCGGCAGTCGCGAAGAGATTGCGGCGCTGCTGTGGAGCGAACGGAGCGAGGCCCAGGCGCACCAGAGCCTGCGCCAGACCCTGGCGGTGCTTCGGCGGTCCCTCAACGAACAGGCCAGCGAGGTGCTTGAGGTCGATCGTGAGAGGCTGAGCTTTGCCTCAGGCGCGGTGCAGTCGGACGTCGCCTTGCTTGCGATCGAGGCCGACAGCGCCGTTGAGGGCCTGGAGCGGGCGGTGGCGCAATACCGGGGAGAATTCCTCGAAGGATTGAGCATCCGCGATCCTCTTGGCCAACAATGGCTCGAGGACCGGCGCGCCGAACTTCGGGCCATGGCGACCAAACGCTTCGAATGGGTGCTTGCTGCCTACGAGCGGGCGGCACGCCATAAAGATGCCGAGCCCATCGCGTCCCGCCTGGTCGAGATCGATCCGCTCGCCGAACCGGGGCATCGCGCCTTGATCCGGGCACACCTCGCCGCAGGTGAACGCGCCCTCGCCGTTCGGCAATACCAACGTTGTCGCGATATCCTGTTGCGCGAACTGTCCGTTGAGCCGGCGGCCGAGACGAAGGCATTGCTGCGGCTGGCAGCCGACCCGGCGCCATACCATCTGGATGCTGCGCCTGTTGTGCGGGACCAGTCCCTCGGCCGGACGCAGCAAGCGCATAACCTGCCGCGCCAGATGACCTCGCTGGTCGGTCGCGACGCAGAGGTGGAGGAGGTTCTCGCCCGCCTCCGCCGATACAGGCTGGTGACGCTGACCGGCCCCGGTGGCGCGGGCAAGACCCGAATGGCCGTGGAAACCGGCTTCCGACTCGCCGGGGGATATGCGGACGGAGTCTGGCTGGTCGAGCTGGCCTCGATTGCCGATCCACAACTGGTTGGGGAAGCGTTGTGCGGTGCATTGGGGGTGCCCGTGGCCGGCGATCGGCCAGCCATAGAGAGCGCCATCGCGCATCTGAATCAGCGGGATGTGCTGCTCATTCTCGACAATTGCGAGCATCTGGTCACAGCCTCGGCGCGGCTCGTCGAGATGCTGTTGGGAGCCTGCCCGTCGGTTTCCATCCTGGTGACCAGCCGCGAGAGCCTGGCCGTTCCAGGTGAGAGCCAGTATCGGGTGCCGAGCCTCGCCTATCCAGCCCGCTCGGAGGCAATAAGCCCCGCTGCCGCAGTCGCCCACAGCGCCGTGCAGTTATTCGTCGATCGCGCCGCCGCCGTGATCGACGGGTTCGTCCTTGATGACGGCAATGCGCCCGCCATCGCCAGCATCTGCAAACAGGTCGACGGAATCCCCTTGGCCATCGAGCTGGCGGTCGGGCGTCTCAAGATGATGGGCCCCGATTGGCTGGCCAGCAATCTCAGCGCGTCGTTCATGACGCTGCGCCGGTCGACGAGGGCCGGCCCCCGACATCATCAGACCCTGCGCGCCATGCTCGACTGGAGCTACGACCTGCTGCCCGCCAAAGAACAGGCGCTGTTGCGCCGACTTGCGGTTTTCGCCGGCGGCTGCTCGCTGGCATCGGCGATGCGGGTCGCCAGCGGCGAGCCGATAGCCGAGGACGAGGTGTTCGACCTCTTGTCCTCGCTGGTGGAAAAGTCGCTGGTGGCAGTGGATCTGACCGAAGCCGAGCCGCGCTACCGCCTGCTCGAGACGACGCGAAGATATGCACTGGACAAGCAGGGCGAAACCGGCGAACCGGGACGGCAGCGTGAGCTCGCGGCCTATCTGATTGATCGGTTCACCGAGGCCCGGGAGACCTGGTCCAGGACGCCCACCGTCACCTGGTTGGGTCGATATGAACCGGAGCTCGACAATGTGCGGGCCTCACTCGAATGGGCCTTTGGAGCTGAAGGCGAGGCCAAGCTCGGCGTTCAGCTTGCCACTCTAAGCATCCGGCTCTGGGATGAGCTCTCGCTGTTCCGGGAACGCGAGCGCTGGACCGAAATGGCGATGCTCCAGGTGGAAAAGAGTGCGGCGCCCGAAATCGCAGGGCGCCTCTACCTGACGAGGACATCCAACAGTGCGCACGGCGATCATTCCGGCTTTGCCTTTGCCGAGCAGGCGGTTCAGCTGTTCCGGTCCGCCGGCCGCGATCTCGATCTCGGCGAAGCCCTGGCCCGCGCCGGGGCCGCGCTTCTGACTATGGAGACAATAGGAAAAGCGCTGCCGTATCTTGAGGACGCCCTGAAGGTGCTCGAGCCGCTTGGCCCGACCAAACCGCTGGCGAGTTGCCTGCGCTCCAAGGGGGTGGCGGCATATCTGGGCGGCGACGTCACAGGGGCTCGAACCCTGATCGGCAGATCCATGGCCGTGTGCAGGAGCGTTGGCGATTCCCGTGGTGTCGCAAGCGCGCAGATCGCGCTCGCAGAGATGGACTTCATTGCCGGCGACGTGGCGAATGCCATCGATGGAATCCGGCGCATGCTCGGCGGCCCGGACCATAACCGCCGGCAGGCGACCCTTGGCCTCAGCAACCTCGCCTCCTACCTGCTGTCGGATGGCAAGCTGGAACTGGCTCGCCAGGCAGCGAGCGAGAGCTTGCGAGAGGCGAGAGCCCTAGGCTGGCCGGCAGCAATAGTTCGTGCCGGGGAACACCTGGCGCTGGTGGCCGCCCTCGAAGGCGAGGCGGAGCTCGCCGCCCGGCTGCTGGGGTATACCGAGGCCTTCTACGCCAAAGGCAGCGCCAGCCGGGAGTGGACCGAGCAGGTCACCCACCAACGCCTGGTGGCAGAACTGTCCAGGCGGCTGTCGCCGGCCCGCGTGAGCGCCGCCATGCAGGAAGGCGCCGGTTGGAGCGAGCCACAGGCGATAGAGGCGGCTGTCGTCGTGGGCCGGGGGGCGAGCGCGGCGGAGGTTTAGGGTGGGCCCTGAAACGGGGCTCGGCATCGCCGCCTGGTGGTCCTGCCGCCAACGAAAAACCCCGGCGCCGCGAGGCACCGGGGTTGATTGGTCGGAGTAGAGTGATTCGAACACTCGACCCCCTGCTCCCGAAGCAGGTGCGCTACCAGGCTGCGCTATACTCCGTCAGATTGCCTCTGGACCCATGGTGCCAAACTCCGGGATGGTTCGGCGGGTGGCCAGCAGCTAACGAGGCGCGTTATAGACTCGGTCCCGAGGCAACTCAAGCGCCTAACTGCGGCGATTTCCGATTGGTTGCGTCGGTATTGTGAAGCGTGTAGGAACGCGCGCGTTGGGGCGTCGCCAAGTGGTAAGGCAGCGGTTTTTGGTACCGCCATTCCTAGGTTCGAATCCTAGCGCCCCAGCCAGTTCCCCGGAACCAGCGTTCGCCGGCCATCAACTCGCCGAGGTTCGGTAAGGCGCGAGGCTCCAGGTCGTGATCGGCAAGCAGGTCGATCCAGCCGAGCGCCAACGCCCGTTCCAGCGCCCGGGCGCCCAGTTCGGATGCGAGGACTGCATCGGCACCCCGAAAAGGTTCGGCTGCCGCGCTCATGTTAACCCCAATCCTGCAACATTTTCCGACCCCTCTTGGTGCGGTCTTAGGAAGCTGTTAACCTCAAATCACGGCGGACCATAACCAAGACTGGAGCTTGGCAATGGTTAGCCGGATTTGGACGCACCTCCCCGCCATCATTTGCGCCTGTTTGCTCGCCTTCCCGGCGCTATCGGGAGGCACCTTGGTTCGGCAATTGCCCGACACCAAGCCTTCAGAGCAGCTCTCGCGCGCCGACCTTCTTGCCCATAAGGGCTATTATCCGCAGTCCTGCGCGGGCCGCACGGTCTGCATATTCAGCGGACCGGGCGGCGAGGTATGGGTGTGGGAGGGATACGCCCGCGCCATGCTGCAGGAAGGCAAGACCCTGTTGTTCAGGGGCAAGTGCCAGAGCGCCTGCTATCTCGCTTATCTCGAAGCGCTTGATTTCAAGGCCAAGGGCAGCCCCGGACGCATCGAGGTGGCGCCGGGCACGGTGTTCTACAACCACAAGCCCTACCTGCTTCGAAAATGAGGAAGGTCTGGGCGCGGCTTACCGACCAGCTGGATCGCATCCCATCCAGCTGGGGCCTGCCGATCATGGTGATCGTGGGCCTGATCTTCTGGATCGTGGTGCTGAAGCTGGTGGGGTTTTAGGGGCAGCGGCTGGCGCATAGAATTCGGAGCTGTGCCGGGCCAGCGCAAGCGATCGGAGCTTCATGATCCCGCGCGTGCTGGCAGGACTGACCTTGTGTCGGATACCCTCCAGCATCCGAGATCCCTACCCGGTAAGCTACCCGCCTCTTCGATCAGTTGAGTTGGCAGGTTGAAGGCCATCGCTGAAGTCGCCGAACGTAAGGTCCAACGCCCCTCTGCGTCCGTGGAGCCTCTCGTGCACGTCCATTGGCTTTGACGCAACCATCCTCGTCGCGCTTGGCACGCCGTCGCCAGCTAAATCGTTTCGAGCACTCGACTGCATCGGACACAATTTGAGGTAGGCTGGAAAGGTGTGCTAACGCTACGTGGACGTGGCAGTGTGCTTATCTCCAAACCTAGCGTTCATGTGTAGTTGGGACGATACTTATGGCTTCTTCCATGCAGCACGAGTGCGTACTTATTACCGGCGGAACCGGATCTTTTGGTAAGACGATGTTACTCGACCTCCTGTCGCAGGGATGCCCGGAAGTCCGTGTACTGAGTCGGGACGAGGAGAAGCAGGACATCCTGCGCAACACCATGCGCAACGCGAATGTTCGTTTCTACATTGGCGATATTCGCGATCGTGACAGTGTCGACCGCGCGATGGCCGGAGTCAGCTCGGTGTTCCACGCTGCGGCGCTCAAGCAGGTGCCCTCTTGCGAGTTCTTTCCGCTCGAAGCCGTCAGGACCAACATCCTCGGCTCGGAGAACGTGATCCGCTCAGGGGTTGCGGCAGGGGTTCGCAGTGTTGTCTGCCTCTCTACCGACAAGGCAGTCATGCCGATCAACGCAATGGGTATGTCGAAGGCGATGATGGAAAAGCTCGCCCAAGCGACGGCCCGGTCGCTCGGCTCCAAGGCCACCACGACAGTTTCTCTGGTCCGCTACGGCAACGTCATGTACTCGCGTGGCTCGGCTATTCCGCTGTTCGTGAGCCAGATCAAAGCTGGTCGGCCGATAACGATAACCGAGCCGGCGATGACACGCTTCCTGATGCCGCTCAGCGCCTCCGTAGCTTTGGTGCGGCATGCCCTCCTGCATGCAAACCAGGGCGATTTGTTCATCCGCAAAGCTCCTGCTTCCACTATCTCGGATCTGGTCAGAGCGCTGATCGAGCTATTCGACGTTCCCGACCATTCAGTGGAAGATATCGGCTGGCGGCACGGCGAGAAGCTTTATGAAACCCTAGCAACAGCCCAGGAACTGGGCCAGAGCGAGGATATGGCAGACTATTTTCGCATTCGGATGGACGCGCGCGACCTCAACTACAAGGCCTATTTCAGCGAGGGCGATCAGGAAACGGTCCGACACGAGGATTACAACTCGCATAATACCGAACGGCTTGATGTTGAGGGGGTGAAACGGTTGCTGCTCACCTTGCCTGAGATCAAGGCGGAACTGGCGGACTGGGCCGGCAAGCCCGCATGAAGATCGTCGTCACTGGCGCCTCGGGATTACTTGGATGGCATGCGTCAGTGCTACTGCATTCGCGCAACTGTGCGGCGCGCTTCCGACACGAGGCCGAGCCTTTCGAGATCGCGCGGCTCGACCACAAAGGTTTCTCAGACCCAGCAACCCTTCGCGACGCGGTCGAAGGAGCAGACGCTGTTCTGCACTACGCCGGTGTCAATCGAGCCCCTGACGACGTCGTCGAACGGACCAATCCAGCCGTTGCTGAGGCGCTTCTTGCCGCTGTACGAACGGCTGGGTCCACCCCGCACATTGTCTACGCTAACTCCACGCACGCACTGGGCGACACGCCCTATGGCCGCTCGAAACGACGAGCCGCGGAGAGTCTGGCTTCCGGTCCTGGTGGGATGACCAACCTCATCCTGCCGCACATATTCGGAGAAGGAGCGCGTCCGTATTACAACAACGTCACGGCGACCCTCATCGACCAGTTGATCCGGGGTGAAAGGCACGACGTCAATCCAGATGGAAAGGTGCAGCTTCTGCATGCGGGGGTGGCGGCAGACGTCGCAGTGGATGCAGCCATCACAAGGCAACTAGGCGAAGTCGCGCCGATGGGCCGGTCAATGAGTGTGCCGGATCTTCTCGACAGGCTGACGAGGTTTCACAAGAGCTACTTGCAGAACCTCTACCCAGATCTGGCTGATCCGTTCGACGTTTCGCTGTTCAACAGCTACCGAGCCGCACTCTATCCCGCTGGTTTTCCGCGGCCGCTCCGACTCAACAAGGACGCTCGCGGCACCTTATTCGAGGCAGTCAAAGGCGGTGGGGGAGGACAGACATTCCTCAGCTGGACCGAGCCAGGCGTCACCCGCGGTGATCACTTTCACATCAGAAAGATCGAGCGCTTCCTGGTCCTCGAAGGCGAGGCTGTCATCCGCATTCGCAGGGTACTTGGCGGACCTGTATGGGACTACCCAGTGAGCGGAGCGGAGCCATCGGTGGTCGACATGCCGACCCTTCATACGCATAGCATCGAAAACGTCGGCGCGACGCCGCTCTTGACGCTTTTCTGGTCCAACGAGATCTTCGATCCGGCCAACACTGACACCTACGCTGATCCAGTATTGCGGGCCGACCGATGACCAAGCTCAAGGTGATGACCATTCTGGGCACGCGGCCGGAGATCATCAGGCTCTGCCGCGTCATGTCCCGGCTTGATGAGTTCTGCGATCACCGCATCGTTCACACCGGCCAGAACTATGATTACGAGCTCAACGAGATATTCTTTGAAGAGCTGGGAGTGCGACGGCCGGATCACTTTCTGGGCGTCGGAGGCGGTTCACTCGGCGAGACGTTGGGTAGGATTCTTATCGAGGTGGAACGCGTCATCCGGTCTGAGCGGCCCGACGCAGTTCTTATCCTCGGAGATACCAACTCCGCTATTTCGGCCATCATCGCGCGACGGCTCAAGGTCCCGGTCTACCATATGGAGGCGGGCAATCGGTCGTTTGACCGCAACGTCCCCGAGGAGACGAACCGGCGGATCGTCGACCACATCGCCGATTTCAACCTCGTCTATACCGAGCATGCGAGACGACACCTTCTATCGGAGGGTCTTGAGCATCGACGCATCTATCTTACCGGCTCTCCCATGCGCGAAGTGCTTGATTACTATCGCGAACACATCGAAGCATCGGAGGTACTGACCCGGCTCGGCCTGTCGCCACGCGGCTATTTCATCGCATCGCTGCATCGCGAGGAGAACGTCGATCCTGAGAACCGGCTGCGGACGCTGGTGCAATCGCTCAACGGCCTGGCGGAGCGCTATGATCTTCCGGTCGTCGTTTCTACGCACCCGCGTACCCGCAAACGCCTGGAAGCGCTGGTTGGACTGGTGATCCACCCGCGCGTGCGTTTCCTCAAGCCGTTTGGCTACTTTGATTACAATCGCCTGCAACTGGCTTCCGTTTGCGCCATCTCTGACAGCGGCACTATTGCCGAGGAGGCCTCGCTCCTGGGGTTCCCCGCTGTTACCCCTCGCGATGCGATCGAACGTCCCGAAGGGCTGGACGTTGGTTGCGTCATGGTGACGGGCATCGAGCCGGACAATCTCCTCGAGGGAGTCGAGGCAATGACCCGCATATACACAGCTCGCATTGCGACCGGCAGACCGCACCCAGTTCCGGATGACTACACCATCACCAACACCTCCGAGCGGGTGGTCAGTCTGATCCTCGGAACGGCGCGGTTGTCCAACAGTTGGGACGGTATCAGGGGCGGGATCGATTGATGGTAGTGCGGCAGCGATGGGCGTTGCCAATTTGACTACATGGTCCTGGTTGGTGCGCCGAAGGTGAGTATTGGCAGCGATGTGGCGGAGCTGAGCTAGATATGCGCATTGCCTTGGTAGGAGATACGTTTCCCCCTGTGAGGACCTCCTCGGCCGTTCAGATTGTGGATCTCTCCCGGGAGCTTGTACGCGCGGGGCACGAGGTGACGGTCCTCATTCCTGCCGCCGACCAGGAGCAGGTTTGGCGCATCGAAGATCTGGACGGCGTGCGCGTCCTACGGCTGCGGACCATGAAGATCAAGGACATCAACTATGTTCTGCGCACGATCGGAGAAAGCCTCATGCCGCACATGATGCGGCGGGGCCTGGCGGCTAGTCCGCTGGCTGGCGTTCGATGGGACGGCATCATCTGCTATGTGCCGTCGATCTTTCACGGCAGTCTCGTTCGAGCCCTGAAGGCCGAAAGTCGTTGCAAGTGCTATCTGATCGTCAGGGATATCTTCCCCGAATGGGCTGCCGATCTCGGGCTAATGGGGCGCGGGCTGCCTTTCCGCTACTTCAGGGCGGTCGCGCAGGACCTCTACAGCCTCGCCGACACTATCGGCGTGCAATCTGCGGGGAACCTCACCTATTTCGAAAACTGGGCACAACGCCCGGGACGGCAACTTGAGATACTGCAGAACTGGCTGGCTGACAGGCCGTTGATCGACTGTTCGATACGACTGTCGGAGACTCCCTTGGCCGGACGCCGGGTGTTTGTATACGCGGGCAACATGGGTGTGGCGCAAGAGGTAGGGGTACTTCTCAAGCTCGCATCGCGCCTACGTGATGATTCGACAGTCGGCTTTCTGTTCATCGGAAGGGGTAGCGAGGCGAGGCGCCTTGCCGCCGAGGCAGCAGAGCTTGGCTTGACCAATGTCCTATTCAGCGACGAGATTCATCCGGATGAAGTCCCGGGGCTGTTGGCGCAATGCCACGTCGGGCTCATTGCCCTGAACCCTCACCACAAGTCCCACAATATCCCCGGGAAGTTCCTAACCTACATGCATGCGGGCCTGCCAGTTCTGGCGCGCGTCAACCCAGGTAACGACCTTGCAGACATCATTCGTGAGGAAGGCGTTGGGTATGTTACCGAAGGGGGAGACATAGACGAACTGGCCGGGATGGCCCGCGACATGCTCGCCAATGACGCCTCCTTGTCAGGCGCGTCTGGCCGAAGCAGGCAACTTTACCGGCGCCTTTTCTCGCCTGCGATCGCGGCGTCGCAGATCGTCGTCAGGCTGCGCGACGAATAGGCATTTGCCTCAGAACGCAACCGGCTGCAGACAGACGGCACAAGCAAGATGGATGTACGGCGCAAAGAATGACCGCTGATCTACCAAGGACAGATGCCGGCAAGCGCACAGTGACCGCCGGGACCGACGGCACCACCGCGGCACTGACCGTTACTGCCCTATTGCTGCTCTTTACGTTCGCCGCCCCGTCACTCCTTGATATCTTTGTTCATATTCGGCCACTTACTGTATATTTTCTAATATCAGTCGCCTCGGTGGCAATTCATCTCGCCGCGTTTAACGAACGGAACTGGATCAGAATTGATACCATCTTCCTCCTTGGCTACATGATAGTGTATTACCAATGGATCGCCATGATGGAGGTCTCCGGTATTACGCCCGCAGACTTCTTCAATTCAACCGCAAATTCTCAATATATCGTCTTTGGCGCCTGGCTATCGACTGTCGGGTTGCTTTCGTGGCTTGTTGGGTACAACTTCTTTCGACCCGCCCAACGCCAATCATTGCAGACAGTGCAGGGGGTAGGCACGGTACAACTCGCGTTCTTGGCCTTGCTGGCCTTATTTGTGGCCGTCGTTGGGCCCGATTATCTAACTGGCGAGATATACAGAAATGTCAGGCAGGGCGGATTTGTTACCCTCTCCGGATACGCTTCGTATATTTATACAGCGCTTCCGCTACTTATACTCCTTATCGTCGCCACTCAAATGTATCCTAGAGTCAATTCAGGCGATGTCGGGCCGTGGGAGCTTCGGATAAGCGTGGCGCTGGTTGCGCTGTTCTGCCTTATATTTGCCGCGTCGGGCGAGCGAGGCGCCGTGGTGCAGGTGCTGGGAGGCGGAGCCATCCTGTACTGCTCCGCCAGGCGGCCGGTTGGTCCCTTGGGTTTTCTGGCTCTGGCTTTCATCGGCGCGCTGGCTTTCTCCCTTATTGGTATATTCCGTGCCGGCCTGTCGGTACCGTGGGAGGATTTGTACGGGGAGGGGCTTTATAGCGCGACGCTCAATCTTGCCAACAGCGCGCGGGCGTTGTTTCTCGGCCTTGAGATTGTAGACAGGCAAGGCGGCCTGTTCTGGGGGCAGCTTTGGCTGGCCAATATCTTGTCCGTTCTTCCATTCGCTCAGTCTACATTTATTGACCTGACGGGGCTTTCTCAGTGGGACATCGATTCGGCGTACCTTATTGCCTTCTATCGGTATGGGCCCAATCCCCATACCGGCGACGGGTCTACATTAATTGGCGACGTCTACATGAACTTCGGCACTGTTGGCGTGGTTATCTTTCCTTTTCTATTTGGCTGCATCTGTCGGCAGATGCAGCGGTTCGCCAGCGGATCAGATGGCTTCATGCCCTTCGTCGTTGCGGGGGTGTTTGCAAGTTTGATCTTCTATATCAGTCGGGGCACGTTTCTGTTCCAGTTGAGGCCAATAGTTTGGAGCATCGTTTTGGCTTACGTGCTGCTTCGTGTAAGAGCGACTAAATGACAGCCGTCATCTTTATCCCCACTCTCTCCGCCGGAGGAGCTGAAAGAGTGGCGTCGATCCTTGCGAACGTGTGGGCGAGCTATCGTGATACGACGGTCACGATCGTGCTGATGTTCGATGACGAAAGGTTCTTTGACGTCGACGCGCGAGTTAAGATCGTGAGCCTCGGGTTGCGACCCCGGCAGAGGCCGATCGTAAAGTTCATCCAGCTGTTGCAGGCCGTGATCCAGTTGCGGAGGGTGGTGCTTCGCGAAAGGCCGTTGTTCGTGTTGTCGTTTATGAATCGGTACAACGTGTTCTGCCTGTTTGCCCTGCTGTGGTCAGGCGTCACGACCATAGTTTCGGAGCGTGACAGCCTGGCGGAGCCCGGCCTAAGACTAATCTGGTTGCTGCGCCAGTTACTCTATCCGACGGCACGTGGAGTGATAGTGCAGACAGCACTGGCTGCAGATCAGCTTCAGCGCCGCGTTCAGGTGAAGGACGTGGCTGTAATCTACAATCCTGTCACGGCGCCGTTGCAGAGTGCGACGCGTCGGCAGGAGCGGTTCATCCTCAATGTTGCCAGGCTGCACAAGAAGAAGGGCCACGCAGATCTGATCCGCGCATTCGGCATGCTCCGAAACCGAGATTGGAAGCTAGTACTCTGCGGAGATGGACCGCTCAGGCAAGATATTGAGAACCTGACTAGGCAGCTGGGGCTAGCGGAGCGAGTGGTATTCGCCGGGCAGACCAAGGACGTGGATCGGTGGTACGCCCGAGCTGGGATATTTGCGTTTTCCTCGTACTTCGAAGGATTTCCCAATGCGCTTGCTGAAGCGATGGTCGCGGGCCTGCCGGTTGTAAGCTACGACTGCCCGACTGGCCCCTCCGAACTGATCAAGGATGGCCGCAATGGCTACCTCGTGCAGGTGGGCGATATTGCGGGATTGGCAGCGCGGCTGGATGAATTGATCGAGCATCCGGAGAGGGCCAGCCGCATGGCGAGCGCCGCGAAACGGGTGATCGACATCGTCGGTTCCGACGCAATCAGCGCTAAGTACTTTCGGTACTGCATGTCGGTGAGGCCGTGAGATTTCTTCGCCGAGTATCCGCAGGGATGCTGTCGGGACCGGTTGCAAGAAATATGCTGGCCTTGTTGACGATGCAGGGCGGCACCTACGTCCTGCCTCTTATCCTGATTCCGTTTCTTATTCGATCACTGGGCATAGAGACTTTTGGCGACTGGGTCTTTGCCTCTTCATTCGTCGCCATATTTCGAACGATTGTGGCGTACGGATTCGATATGACCGCAACTCGCGAGGTCGCGATCTGTCGCGACGACACAGAGCAATTGGGGCGTCTTTACGTTGCTATCGTCTCAGCCAGATTTATACTTCTATCTCTGTGCATTTTTGCTGTTGTGATTTGCTGGCTATTTATCGTCGATGCGGATCAATTCTTTTCTATGGTCATTCTGTACATGTTGGTTATTGCTGGCGAGGCGATCTTTCCCGTCTGGCTGTATCAAGGCATGGAACACATGTCGATGATTACGCGCCTACGCCTTGGCTACAAGTTCCTTCACGTCCTAGCCGTGGTATTGTTGGTCAGGGGGCCCGGTGACGTCATGCTTATTCCCCTTCTCGACGCAATCGGCTCCATTGCTGTCGGGATCATGGCAATGCGCTACGCGTACTCGCTGTATGGTCTACGATCTTATTTTCCGGACCGTAAGCTCGTGATTCTTCAACTTCGCGAAGGGTGGAGCGTATTTCTCTCCAATGTCGCTGTACATTTGTATACCACGGCGAACACTATATTGCTTGGTTTTCTTCTCGGTCCGATCGCTGTTGCAAAGTACGCGATAGCGGAAAAGGCCTATTATGCAGCTCGCGGGTTACTTGGGACCGCGGTACAGGCACTATTCCCCCTTCTCTCCCGAACATTCGCGATTGGTCTTCCCGAATTTCGCAGTATGGCAAGAAGGGCGACCGTAGCGTACTTCGGCGGACTCGTGATAGCGGCGGGGCTTCTGATGCTGTCAGCTGGCCTCGTGGTGTCCCTGATCTCGGGCACCCACGATCGGGAGGCAACTCTCGCGTTGCAAATTCTAAGCGCGGCGCTGTGTCTGGCCATGGGCGGACTGTTTTCGTCACTGCTCGTCATTCAGCGGCGCGGCACGTCTCTCGTTGTCGTAACCTCGCTCACAACGGCACTGAACATAATTCTGGCTCCAGCCACGATCTGGCATTTTGGGGTAGTTGGTGCCGCTGCGGTGCTACTGATCACCCAGTTGTTTCATGTCGGCATGCAGATCGTGGCCAATTGGGCAGTGCTCTTCTCGCCCAAGGCATAGCGCAAAGCCGTCATCCACAAACCGATGCGAGAGAGCTCCACGTCTTATTGGCAGAGATTTCCCAGCTGAAGCTGCGGGACAGCTCGAGTGACAAACGGGCGCGGCGCAATCGCTCAGCATCGTTGGAGAGTGCAAGCTCGACCGAAGCGGCAATTGACCCAACGTTTTCGGGATCGAAGTAGTAAGCACTTTGGCCGAGGATCTCAGGCATGGGCCCTCGATCGGACGAGCAGATCGGGACCCCCGCTGCCATGGCCTCTAGCACTGTGATAGGCATATTCTCGCAGCTGGACGCAAAGATGAAGAGGTCGGCTAAAGTGAGATGTTCCCTCACCTCCTCGTTCGTCACGGCTTCAACCTGACGAACGAAACGCCTGCCTGGATCGCGTCGCCGCACAGCATCGTCCAGTCGTCTCCGGGACGCGCCTGAGCCGCCGCCGACTAAAACAATCTCCATGTCAAGGCCCCGCTCACGCAGGTCGGCGATAGCATCCACGACGTTCCAGTTATGTTTGTATGGGGCAGCATCTGAAACATAGAGGCATCGGACCGGGCGACCGTCCAGCCGCTTCCGCATTGTAGATAGCGCCCGGAAACTGTCGTCGATTCCATGCGGAATCACCTGGCTCCTTCGCATGGGGCCGGCCGACGCGGTGATCGTGCGGTGTGCGTAGTCGGTGAGGAAGATGGCGAGCCTAGATTTTCGCAGCGTGCGGCTATGGATGTGCTTCAGGACTTCCAGCCGCACACGGCCCTTCGAAAGGCCATACCGCGCCATCTCCTTTGGCTCGAAAGGCAGCATGTTCTGACTGAGGGTCGCTGATCGCGTTGTGGGGCAAACTGAGCCGGCGTCGGTATTGAAGAGAAGGTCGCAGCCCAAGCCATCCAAAATCCTCGGCAGGCACCGGTACTGCCACCATAGCTGCGTCGCGATTGGTTGCTCAAGTTGCGGGACGTCATGCTTTGTGAGCCACGGTCTCTCGGGAATTGCCGCAGCTAGTGACCGGTGAGCCCACAGATGCACTCTCTCTATTCCGTGCTCGCGCGGATCTGATCCGGTCATCAGTCCAATCAGATGAGCTCGAGCCCCGCCCGAACGATTTCGCGAAGCATCGACGCCGATCGTTAGAGAGGTCATCTGTCAGCTGTGCAGGAGATGCTGCTGGCGGGTTCCATCGTTACCTCGCACCAAATCCCGACACCACGATTCCCACCGTCCTGAATGCGATCAACACGTCCAGCCAGGGCGAGAAGTTCTTGATGTAGTAGAAGTCGTAGTGGAGCTTCTCGAGAGTCTGATCGACCGCGGTGACATGGCCCTGGTTGACTTGGGCCCACCCGGAAATCCCCGGACGAACGATATTGCGGTAGCGATAGAATGACAGTTGCCTGTCGTACCATTGCGACAGGGGCACGGTCTCTGGCCTGGGGCCGATCCAACTCATTTCTCCCCTGAGCACGTTGATGAGCTGGGGCAACTCGTCGATCCGCGTGCGCCGCAAGAACTTTCCGAGACGCGTTATGCGCGGATCCGTGTCCGTGGTCACGGCAGCGCCGAGCGTATCGCCGGGACCGCCACCATGATGCATAGTGCGAAACTTAAGAACCTCGAAGGGGCGGCCACGAAAGCCGATGCGCATCTGCCGGAAGATGGCAGGGCCTGGAGATTCAAGCCGGATGGCCAGGCCGACTAGCAACAGCGGTGGCAAGAGCAGCACCAGCGCGAGCAGCGCGGTGATCCAGTCCAGGCCCTGCTTGATCTTCAGATAGAGGCCGTCGGGATTGATCGATCCCAAGGTGTTCTCGGACAGGCGCATGATCTCGAGCCGTCCGGTCAGCGACTCCTTGATCTGCTTGACGTGAAAGATGCGGATGCCGGCAAGGGCGCAATCAGCGATGAACCGCTCCCAGTGCTGATCGAGGTCCTGCCGCAAATCCACGACCAGCCCGCTGAGCCGCCCCTTGGGGAGGGCGGGCGTTTCGAGCGGCAGCCAATCCACCTCGCGGATGCCGGCGAGGGTATCGACCTCGCCCCCCGGAACGATCGCCAGGCGCACCGTGCGATAGCGGCGATAGAGGGCGTGGGCGACAAAGACCCACAGGACCGTCAGGGCGAAGCTGGCGGGAAACAGGTAGCGATTGTACTCGAGGCGAAGCATCAGCAGAGCTGCCAGCACCAGGAGGAAGCTCACCAGCAGGGCCGGCACGCAGTAGATGCTCTCTTCGACGCCCGGCAACTTGGCCAGCTGCCTCAGCCCAAGCAGCCCCAAGGTGATGGCGATGGTCGTCGCGACGATGGTGCTGACCTGCTCGGGCAGCAACCAGCCCTGGACATTTGGCCCCCAACGCAAGGCGACCGGGATGATGACCCCGAAGAACAGGGCGCCGGCGAGCTGGACACGGGTGCGCCCCAGCTGGCTCAGCAGCCAGCTAACGGAAGAGACTCCGCCAGCCCCGTCGTGAATTTCCGCAGATTTTGCCGCATCCTGCGTCATTCATCAGTATCTCCTCAATTGAGCAGCTCGACGCCTTTGGATACCGCCGCGACACGAGAGAGTGGCCGTTCAGCTCATGAGGCAGTGTAGTATCCGGCGTATTTGCCCGCGTAGGCGGACCTGGAAATCTCCTGCTGATTCAGTACCGCGAGGATCTCTGCTTCCGGTTTCTTGGCGCCCTGGAGCAGCGTCACCGCGTGACGAACATCGTGCTGGGAGGTACTCGCCCAGCGCACTACAAACACAATCGCGTCGGCGTGCTTCACAAGATACAACCCATCGACCACGGGCCCAACGGGCGGTGTATCAAGAATAATTATATCAAAGGTAGTCCGCGCCGCACTAATGAGGCGGGCGAATGTGGTGCTAGAAAGCAGCGAATCTGTGGCAATATCACTGCGACGCGCACCCAGCACCACCTGCGCACCACTCTCATCATCGACTGTCATGATGGAAGGTAGCGCGTCCTCCTTCACGGCGTGGCTGAGGTACTCCAGCAATCCGGTGGATGGCTCGAGGCCCAGCTGCCGATGAATGCTGGGTTTTCTGAGATCGCAGTCGATCAACAGGGTCTTGTGCCCGGCCAGCGCATAGGCGCGCATGATGGACAGAGCCAGCGTGGATTTGCCTTCGCCCGGAGAGGCGGAGGACACCATGATCACGATGCCGCCGGCCGCCGGCTGGCCCGCCTGGCTGCGTTGCAGCGCCTGATCGATGCCGACGCGGATGCGCCGCACGGATTCGGCGAAGATCGAGAGCGGGCTCGACACCATGTGTTCGCCGATGCCGCCCTCCCCGGCGCCGATCCGTGCCTCTTTCTGCCGGGGTACGGCCGAGATCACCGGGCCGCGCAGGAAGGAGTGCAGCTGGGCCTCGCTGGTGAAGCCGCCGACGAAGTTCTCCCGGAGGAACGCGAGGCCCACGCCGAGGCCGAGCGCGGCGAGCCCCGCGAGCGTCAGAATTTGCCGCGGATTGGGAAAGGAAGGCTCGGAGGGCGGCAGCGTCTGGGAGACGACGCGACTGTCAGCCACCTGGAGGTAGGCCTGGGCCTCCAGCTCGCGCAGGCGCGACAGCAGCGTCTGATACTGCGTCCGCGCGATCTCGGCGTTCTGCTGCAGTTCGTAGATGTTGGTCAGCACCGCGGGCGGCAGGTCGGACGACAGGATGCTGGTGCGCAATTGCGTGCGCACATCGGCGGCTTGTGACTGATAGGTGGCCACGCGCTGCCGCATGGTCGTCAGTTCCTCGGTGGTGGAGCTTTCGAGCTGACTGTCGAGTTTGGCGACTTCGGCGCGCAGGTCGATCGACTGCTGGGAGCCGTCCACCGTGTCGGCGAGGCTGTTCACCAGCTGCTGGCGCTGGGCGGTGAGCGCGCTGATGGCCTGCGAGCCGAGGTTCGCCGATACCGCCGCCCAGTCGCGCTGCTCAAGGCTGCGCTGCACCAGGTCGGTCATGGCCACATCCCTGGCCCGGCTGGCCCCGATCTCCTTGAGTTGCGCGCGCAGGGCGGCGAGATCCGTGCGGCCCGTCTCCTCGGTGATGGTGTCGATATTGTCTTCGACGAACTTGTCGAAGGCGCCTTCGGATTCGGCTACTGCGCCGCTTGCTCCGGCGATCCGGCTCTGGATGATGTCGCGCGACGCCAGCGTGGAGCGGATTTTCGCGTCGAGCTGCACCTTGATGTAGGCGGCAGCGACCGCGTTGGCGATCCTGGCTGCCGTCGTGGGGTCGGGGGAGCGCGCCTGAATGGCAAGCATGAAGGTCAGGCCGCGACGCTGCACGGTAATGCTCTCGCGCAGCTTGGCCATCACGCTCTGCAGAGCTTCATCGCCGGTGGGAAGCTTCGGTTCGGCGATGCGGAAGAAGCCGAGCACCGTATCGCGCCAGCCCAGACGCACCCCGAACTCGGGGTCATCGATGAGGTTTTCGTCCTCGATGGTTTGCAGCAGGGTCGCTTCCGACTTCGCCAGCTCGACTTCGCTGTCGACCCGGGCGCTTTCGCCCGACCCACTGCCAAGCTGGACGTTCGGATCCAGCAAGTCCTTGCGGCTGGGATCGACCAGTACAAGTGTGCTGGCGGTGTATATCGGCTTCATCGTGAACACGGCGGCGGTCGTAACCACCAGGACGGCCAGGACCGTTATCGCAATCAATTTAGCTTGCCGGCGCAGCAATCCGAGAATGCTACGAAGATCAAAACCTTGGTCGTTCATTGGGTTCAAGCACCACTTGTTGCCACCCTCGTACGTCCGGCCTTTTGGACTTTGGCGGATAGAGAACTCTGCGGTCGATACTATGTCGTTAAGCCGGAGCCGAGGATGCGCGCCTGCACCGAGAAAGACTGTGGCTGATTCTCTCGGCTTAGGCGAACTGCAGACAGCCGTCCGCTAAGATACGCCCCAGTATCGACGGAAATGCGGTGATCCCCGAAAACTACGTCGGCAGTTGGCGTATGGCCGTGCACCACCGTCTTTGCGAACTCGGAGTAGCCCACTGCCGGATCGTTACGTATCCAAAGCAGATCATCGGAGTGCTGTTGCTCAATCGCGACCCCCGTGCGCAAGCCGGCGTGGGTGAAAACGTAGCTGGGCGTAGTGAAGAGGAGCGGCAACCGGGCCAGAAAATCGATGTGCTCCACCGGAACATGGCTGTGGACCAGGTCGCGAAGGGCGGAACGCGACCGGGCAGCCGCCTCAAGCGATGCTGCGGAAATACCGTAGGACTGCAGCGTTTCAGCCCCGCCGAACCCTAACCAGGGTGAATTCGGCGACGGCTGCTCGAGATAGCGCAGCATCGCAACCTCATGGTTGCCGGCGATGCAGATCCGCTGGATGCCGGCCGGCAGCGGGGCCATGAGATGGTCGAGGACGCCGGCGGACTGAAGGCCGCGGTCGACATAGTCCCCCAGCATCACGAACCATTTCGACCCCGGTCGTCTGGTCGCGTCCTCAATCAGCAGTTGCTCGAGCCCTCTGAGGAGGTAGAGACAGCCGTGAACATCGCCGATCGCGTAAATGGAGTCCGCTTCGGTCTCGAGGCGCAGCACCTCGAAGGCTGCGGCGGGTCGCGCGGGGCGTGAGCGCGGGCGGCGGGCGAGCAGCTCCTGCAGGTATCTAAGCATGATGCCGACGCTGCTCGCCGGTGCCGAGGCCGGCTCCGATCGCGAGAAAGACGATGGCGATGAAGGTGAAGGCGACAGCCTGAATCTCCAGGCTGAAGTCGACGGCCGAGTGCACGGCAACGACCGCAATCACCCCAATTGCAGCAAGTCGAGGCGCGCCGGCAGCGCCGCGGGACGCCGACCGCACCAGTCGCAGGGCCGCCGCTGCGACAATGAACAGGGGCAGGCTGCCGAACAGAAAACCGAGCTCCACCCACAGCGACAGGTAGGTGGAATGCGCCTTGTTCCACACCACATCGGGGCTGACCGGGAGCTGATGGAACAAGGGGAACGCAAGCTCGAAGGTGCCGGCGCCGTAGCCGACCCACGGGCTCGACAGGATCATGCCCCAGACCTGCCGGTAGAGATCGGCCCTCACATCACCGGCCGTTTCGAGCGAGCCGACGCGTTCGAGCAGGCCGCTGCCATTGAGGACAAGCAAGCCGAGTGTGGCGACCAGCAAGGCCGAAAGAGCGATGAGCCACACCGTGGCGCGGCGGCGGGAGAGAGCCAGGACCGTCACCGAGAGGGCGCCGATCAGGCCGGCGAAGAAACCCATTCGGGATTGCGTTGCCACGAGGGCGGCCCCTATCGCGAAGAGCCCCGCAGCGACCAGCGCGATGGCGGCAACCTTGCGATGGCGGTTCTGACCCGCTTCGCCCTCGAGGTGCCCGACTGCCAGCGCCACCCCCAGGGCGAGCCCGAGGGACAGGTAGGTTGCATAGCTGTTGCGATTGACGAACGGCCCGGTTGCGACCGTCTGGGGCGATCTCGGCAGGCCAAGGATGTCGATCAACTGGCCTTGCAGGACGAGACCGAGCAGCGCGTAAGCGACAATGATCAGGAAGATGCCGATCAACACCCGGTTGGCGCGGCCACCGCGAAAACCGATCTGCAGGCACAGCAGCGCCAGCAGACCGTATGAGGCGAACTGGAGAAGCGTCAGGCTGGTGGTTGCAGGGTCGAGGCTGATGCTGGACGGCCAGAACTCAGGGCCGATGGGAAGGACCCGCGCCGGAGCGAGCCCCAGAATGCCCAGCGGCAGAGTCTGCGCGGCAACGAAAAGCACGAGCAGCATGAATGGAATCGTGAGTTCGGGCAGGCGCAGCGGTTGCACGCGCAGCGCGCTCCCGTTGGCGCGCAACGACAGGAAGTACACCACGCCGATACCGCCGAGCAGCACCCCCCAAGCGGCCCAGAAGGCAGGCCGGTTACTGCCGAGAGGCAACGGGGACAAACCCAGCACGAGCAGCAGCGCCCAGCCAAGCTTGTTGTTGGTATCGTCACGATGCATCGGGACAGGATGCTGACGCGGTTTCCGGGTAGCCTGATCGAGCAGCATGGTCATGCTTGAACTTGCTCCAGTTAGCGCACGGCGGCAGCCGTCGGAGTCCGCGACGCGATCTCGTTGCGCAGGGCGGCGACGAAGCGCTTCTGCTGCTCCATGGGCAGTTTCTCGACGATCGCCGTGATGCGCCCCCGAAAGCTCTCCACCGCGGCATAGCGGCGGGCAATCGTCCGTATCCCGCGCTGGCTCATGACCAGCAGCCGCAGGTCGGCCTCGTGACCGGCAAGCGCGATCGGCTGAAGGAGCGACAGGTGATCTTCGCCCAGCTTGACGCGCAGTTCGGCCAGCCACTGCTCCGACGGGGCGACGGCGCGCGCGCTGGCCAAAGCGCGACTGAGTTCTGCAGCATCGCTCCGCTCGGCGGCCATCAGCGCCTCCACATAGTGGGCATAGGAGTAGACCGGCGATGCCTGAGCGAAGCCGGATGCCGCGGCGGCGCAGGTTGCAACGGCAGCGGTGCGCAGGTCGGTCCGCAGCGAAAGCCCGAATAGCGAACTCGCGACCTGAACGCAATCATCGAGAACAAGATCGTGCGCCGGACGCGAGAGCCCCGGATGGAGATTTCCGTTGGCCAGGGTCTGCACCCTTTGGGCGAGCCCACTGCCGGCGAACAGGTACGGGCCCGTTTCGGCCAACAGCGCATAGGCCGATCCGCCGGCGAGGAGCAGTGAAGTGAGCGAAAGCACCAACAACCCAGGCGAGCTGCGAGTCCGTCGATCTGTCATTCTTGCGGCCTTTGTTGCCTCGTCCTCATAAGGAAATAACTGTTAAGAACCAAACAACTTACATTGGTTCAGCTTGGCAATTCTTCCTTCTCCGAGTGGCGCTGCGAGTGTCGCGCTTCGTCATGAACATTGACCTTGGCGGGTACCTCCGGTACCTTATCGCTATCTTATGGAGATCTTTGCCATGCGAAAGATACTTGGAACGCTTGCCGTCGCTACCATGGTGACGGTTGCCGCGATAGCCCCCGCCGGCGCCCAAAGCGTCGTGACGAGTGTTTCAATCGCAGAGGTAATAGCCAGCTGCCACGCCCAGGGGAACGACCAGGCGTGCATCGCGGCTGTTCAGGCCTATATCGCTGACGTCAAAGCTGCCGGCTTGCCGGCCGACCAGACCGATGCGCTCTTCGCGCAGCTGGTCGTCGAACTCGGTTCGGTGGCCTCGAGCCTCCCCGCCGATGTGCGCGCACGCGTTGCGGACGCGATCAATCTCATCGCGAACGAAATTGCAGACCCCGACCTGGCAAACCGTTTGCAGGTGGCGGCCGCCAATGTCGAAGCCGGCATCGACATCGGTGCGGGCGACGTCGAGGCAAGCCCGGCATAAGTCGTCGCGTCCGGCACGCGGGTTTCCTCAAGGCCCCGTCACCCCCGCCGCTACGCGGCGACCTCTCAAAGGAGAGGTGGCGCATGGGCTGGATCGTGCACCACATTGTGCGGTAACGCACGGTTAAGCCTGATTGGCGGCTCGCACCCGGCATTTACCAAGCGTAATCCCTGCTGCGCCTAGCGTTGCTCCCATAGATCAGGTCCGCAGAAGCGGACCTCTCGATGGGGGCATTGAGAATGAACCGGATCGGCGGATTGTTTCGCCATGGGCTGCTCGCCGCAGCCATCGTCGCGCTGCCGCTCAGCGGCTGCAGCTCGGCGGGAATGAGCACCTTCGGCAGCAACAAGCTCGCCGTCGCCGAGATCTCCAATATCGAGACCTATACCGCCGAAGGCGCGCTGGCCGAAGCCCGGGCGCATTTCCGCAACGACAATTTCGGCTACTCGGCGGCGTTCTATAAACGCGCGGTCGAGCTGGCCCCCGACAAGGCCGAGGGCTATGTCGGACTCAGCGCCTCGTATGACCGGCTCGGCCGGTTCGACCTGTCGGACCGGGTCTACGCCTCGCTCTACCAGATGACCGGCGGCACGGCGCAGTACTACAACAATGTCGGCTATTCCTACCTCTTGCGCGGCAGCCTCAGCGAGGCGCTGAAGAGCTTCCGCAAAGCGCAGAAGCTCGAGCCCGACAACCTGGTGGTCGCCAACAACATCCAGATCCTGGAGCGCGCCGCGGCCGAGGCGCGCGCCTGACCTCAGCTCGCCGAAAAGCCGGAGGGCGGGTGGTCGCTTCGACCCCCGCCCTCGTTGTTTGTTGGCCTTGCCTGGCTATTCGGCCGGGGCCGGCGGTACGATGACCGAACCGTTCTTGCCCAACCCCTTGGTGGAATACATCGATGCCTTGGTCGGGTTGGCGGTGTTACGCGCCAGGTTTGCCTTTACCGCGTCGCCAGCGGCGTAACCGACGCGATCGGTACGCTGCCGGTAGTCGTAGGCGCAGCCGGCCAGCGCCGAGAACACGGCAAGCGTAGCCACACCCCGCACCACGTTGAGGAGCAGCGGGTTCAACTGCCGCTCCTGAGATCGATGATGTAGCCGTAGGGGCCGACCACGCCGTTGCCGGTCTCAAAGCTCTTCAGCATCTTGGGCGTCACTTCCATCTGGCCGAGGGCGAAGAACTCGAGGTCGTTGGCGGGCTGGGTGGCGTCGAGCGGGGTCGCGGCGATCTGGCCGGGAATGCTCGGCTGCACCAGGCGCGGGGTGACGATCACCACCAGTTCGGTGTCGTGCTTCTGGAAGCTCGACGACTTGAACAGCGAGCCCAGGATCGGCACATCGCCGAGCCAGGGCAGCTGGTTCTGGTTGAGGTTGGTATTGCTCTGCAGCAGCCCCGCCACCGAGAAGCTCTGCCCATCGCGCAGTTCCACCGTGGCGTCGAGATTGCGGGTGTTGAACACCGGATCGCCGGCCGTGGTGAAGCCGTTGATTCCGCTGACTTCCGGGGTCAGGTGGATCTGGATGCGATCGTCGTCGAGCACCACCGGCTGGAACACCAGGCGCACGCCGAAATCGCGGTAGGTGATCGCCGCATTGCCGTTCTGGTCGGGCGTCCGGATCGGCACCTGGCCGCCGGCAAGGAAACTGGCACTGACGCCGGAGAGCGTCGTCAGGTTCGGCTCCGCCAGGGTCCGCACCAGGTGCTTGCTCTCGAGCGCCTTGATGGTGGCGCTGAGATTGATGCCGCCGCCGGTCGAGATGATGTTGGTGACGAAGCTGGCGAAGGAGTCGGTGACCGGGTCGTTCGGGCCGCCCTTGATGCTGGTCGAGACGCCACCGATGCCGCCGCTCCACTGGATCCCGAGTTCGCGCCCGGCGTCGCGCTGGGCTTCGATGATGCGGACTTCGAGATTGACCTGCTGGCCGCCGCTGATCGTCATGGTGTTGATGATCGCCGGGCTGCCGTATTGGGCGACGATGTCGAGCACCTTCTGCATGGTCACCGCGTCGGTGACCGAGCCGCCGAGCCGGACGCGGCCGTTGACCGAGCTGACCTTGACGTTGGAGCTGGGAATGGCGTCGCGGATGGAGCGCGCGATATCGGAGGTATCGACGCCGACTTCGACCGCCAGCAATCCGACCGGCGCGCCTTCGGCCGAGAACAGGTTGACGGTGGTGGTGCCGAAGCCCTTGCCGACGAGGTAAAGCGATTTGTCGGTGATCGGCTGCGCGTCGGCGATGGCGGGATCGGCGGAGACGATCTTGCCGACCGCGTCGGAGATGACGACGGTCACCGCCTGCGAGGCCGGCAGCTTGATCCGCATCACCGAGGTGGTCTTGAGGTCGTAGTTGACCGTCTGGGCGAGCGCCGGAAACAGCCCGGCCCCCAGCGCCGCAAGCAGCACCGCCGCGCCGAGTATTGCCCTAAGTGACTGGGACAGCAGCGTTCTGCCGAAGTCCCGGTAGGCCGTCATGGTGTACATCTGTGCTAACGTTCTCAAGCAACCGGGAAAGATCTAGCAGGGCCGGGTCAACGGCGATTTAACGGCAGGCGTCGATCGGGCCGCGGTGCGGGCGTTTGCCGATCGTCATTTGGTCCAGAACGGGCTCGAAAGGCGGATCGCCTGGTTGGCGCTGCGATCTTCTGCCTTCGCCACTTCGGAGCTGTCGACGAGGGGCCGCAGCACCAGCGTCAGCCGGCCGGAGGTCGCGGCGTTGATGATCACCTCGGATTGGCCGGGGTCGAGCTGCAGCGTCGCGATGGCCTCGTCGGCGAAGATCTCGGCCCGCGGATTCTCGGGGTCGGCGGCGCCCCCGGTGGCGCCGGTTTCGCCCAGCCGCGTGTTGATCGCCAGCACGCGCACATTGCGGAGGATGGTGTCCGACAGCTGCGGGCCACCCTCGTCGCCCCCGCTGCGGGTCAGCACCACATCGACCCGGTCATTGGGGACGATGAAGCCGCCGGAAGCCGACGAAGCCGACACCGTGACCGATACGCCGCGCGTGCCGCTGTCGAGCACGGCCGACAGGTAGCCGTCGGCGGGCAGCGCCAGCTTGTCGGCACGGATCGGCTCGCCGGGGAAGAACTCGTACCGCGCCACCGCGCCGCTCATTTCGGTGATGGCGTCGGGCCTCGCCTCGGTGGTGATGTATTCCGGCCGTACCGCGCCCTCGGGCCAGTCGACCCATTCGACCGTTTCCGCAGTCAGCCGCTGGCCGAGACCGATGCCGGCCCTGGCGGCGAGGACCCGCACGCGCGGTTCCTGCACGACCTGTGCCACCGGTTCGGCAACGGGCTGGGCGACCGGCTGGTTGGTCTGGGTGGTCAGATAGGCGGCAAGTCCGCCGGCGATCAGCGCTACGGCGAGCAGCGCAATGCGGGAGGGCGGCACTTTCCAGCGCCAGCCGGTGCTCGGCGGCGGCGCCACGGGCTTGCGGCGATCGCCGCCCTTGCGGCGGTCCGTATTGGTGACGACGGTCTGCAGCGCTTCGGAGCGCCAGGCGTCGAGGTTGCGGCGTTCGGCCTGGGTCGGCGGCGGTGTCCAGGTCACCTCGGCAAGCACCTTGTCCAGCACCGCCGGATCCGCCTTCTGAGCCGCGGTGCGCGGCAGTTCGGGGCGCAGGGCCTCCTGGATTTCGCTATCATCCTTGAAAGCGACCGTTTGCGTACGCCGTAGCACGAGTTCCTCGCTGAGCGGCCAGATCCTGGCATCGCCGGCATTCGGCCGGCCGTAGTGATCTACGCGAAAAGGCTCACGGCTTCGTTCCAAAGCGCACAGACTTTGAGCGATGTCGGAAATGCTGGGTTAACCTGTTCTGCGCGTGCATTGCTCCATGCACGCCGCAATGGGGTGACGCCGGTGCGCGAACCGACGCTCAGCAAGTACCCCAAACTCGGTGTCATCCCAGCGAAAGCTGGGACCCAACTCGCCGCAGCGCAAGTGGATGGATGGGTCCCTGCTTTCGCAGGGATGACACCAGTGGGGTAGGAAGGGATGGTGCCCTGCCCCACGTGAAGCGCTCTAAGCCAGCGGCAATCGCACCGTGGCGGCGAGGCCGCCTTCGGCGGCGCGGGCAAACTGCACCGTGCCGGCATTGAGCGCCACCACTTCGAGCGCGATGGCGAGGCCGAGGCCCGAACCGCGCCGGCTCTCGTCATGCCGCTGGCCGCGGACGCCGAGCCGGGCGATCTGCTCCTCGGTAAGGCCGGGCCCGTCATCGGCGATGCTGAGTTCGGCAAAGCCCTCGTCGCGCCGGCCCTCGACGCGCACCCGCGACTTGCCCCATTTGGCGGCGTTCTCAAGAATGACGCCGACCAGTTCCATCAGGTCGTGCCGATCGATGTCGACCTTGAGCTCGGGCGCGAGCTTCACCTGCCAGTCGAGCTCCTCGCCCTCCTGGGTGCGGCTCAGCACCGCGATGGTGCGGTCGACCGCCTCGTTCAGCGAAGCGCTGAGCTGATGCGCCCGGGTACGCATCCTGAGCCGCGACAGACGCAGCTGGTATTCGACGCGATCGTCCATCTCGCCGACGATCTCATCGACCTGCTCGCCGGCTTCGGCATGGCCGGTGGTCTGCATGTGGGCTGCGAGGTTCCGCAGCACCGACAGCGGCGTTTTCAGCCCATGCGCCAGATCCGCCGCGCGGGCGCGAGCGAACTCCATGGATTTCTGCTGCTGGCTCAGCAGTTCATTGACCTCGCCGACCAGCGGCAGCACCTCGACAGGGTAGCGCGGCGGCAGCTTCTGCGCTTCGCCGCGGCGCACCGCGCCGATGCCCTCGCGCAGGTGCTCGAGCGGCTTCAAGCCAAGTTGCACCTGCAGCCAGGCGGCGAGGATCAGCGCCACGCCGAGGACTGCCAGCGCCAGCATCAGGTCGCCGCCGAAACGGCGGATCGACTCGTCGAGCAGCGCCCGGTCTTCGGCAAGGGTGACGCGAAACACTTTGGGCCCGGCGTCGGACGTGAAGCTGACCTCGCGCACCATGGCGGAGAGCGACTGCCCGCCCGGCCCGGGAAGGGTGCCGAAGCGCTCGGCGCCACTCGGCGCCGCTGCCCCCCTGGTTTCCAGCACATGATCGCCCAGTGAGCGGGACCGCCAGGAATCGTCGGATCCCGGCGCCTCGACCTGCCAGTAAATGCCGGAGAGCGGCGTGCCGTAGCGCGGATCGGGCAGCGCATCGCCCGGCACCGGCTCCTCGGCAAGCGGATCGATCTGCGCCACCAACCGGTTGAGGCTGGCGGTCAACCCGTCGCGCATCGAGCGTTCGACATTGGCGGTGAACATCCAGCCGATGGCAAAGCCGGCGACCAGCAGTGCGAGGATGATCCACAGCGCCGCGCCGCCCAGGAGGCGCAGGCGCAGCGAGCGCGGATTCATTCCTCGAGCGTCCCCATATAGTAGCCGAAACCGCGACGGGTCTTGATGACCTCGGTGCCGAGCCGGCGCCGCACCCGGCCGACCAGCACTTCGATCGAGTTGGACTCGCGCTCGAAATCCTGGGCGTAGAGATGCTCGGTGATCTCCATTTGGGACACGACCCGGCCGCGCTGATGCGCCAGATAGGCGAACAGCCGGTATTCCTGCGGGCTGAGGCTGATCGGGATGCCGTCGCGGGTCACCTGCATGGCGCGGGTATCGAGCACCAGGTCCTCGACCTCCACCCGCGACGAGGCGAAGCCGCCGGAGCGGCGGACGATGGCGCGGATGCGGGCCACCACTTCCTCGATGCGGAAGGGCTTGACCACATAATCATCGGCGCCGGCCTCGATGCCTTCGACCCGCTCCTCCCAATGCCCCCGCGCCGTGAGGATCAGCACCGGGCCGCTGCGGCCCGCCTTGCGCCAGCGCTTGAGGATGGTGAGGCCGTCCAGCGTCGGCAGCCCCAGGTCGAGAATGATGGCGTCGAACTCTTCGGTATCGCCGCGATACCAGGCTTCCTCGCCGTCGGACTCGACCTCCGCAACAAAGCCGGCCGCCTGCAGGGCGGCGGCAAGGGCCTCGGCGATGCGCCGATCATCTTCGGCAACCAGTACGCGCATGTGACGCTCAGTTCAGATCGAGATACTCGCCCGTCTGGGCAAGAAAATACAGCTCGCTCACCTCGCCGGATTTACCCAGCGCCTTGATTTCATACAGCAGCACATCTTGCAGCGACACTAACTGCGCATCGATGATCTCGCCGTCGGTCAATACCTGCGCGCGCAGCATGATGTCTTCCATCGGCAGCGCCCGACCGCTGCGCACCGCTTGCAGGGCCGCCTTCTGTCCCAAGGGTTTGCCCGCGGTTTCGAGATCGAGGCCCAGCCCGCTCCCACCCGAGCCGCCAAGATTGAGATCGACGCCGAGCCCGCTGTCGTCGCCACCGAGGTCAACGTCCACGCCCAGCCCCTCATCCCCGCCGATGCCGACATCGACGCTGCCCAAGCCCCCCAGGTCGAGTCCAAGATCGACCTGCGCCCATGCGGCGGATGGGAGAAGGAACAGGCCCGCAAGACAGACGAGTGCGGGCAACAGGCGATGATTCGGCCGGATGGGGACCATGTTCGACAGAATACGTTCTCGACCCTGACCATTACCTGACAACGATCTCATGAACGTGTCAGGGCGAATCCTGGAGGCTGCTCGGCGCACTAACTGCAACGGAGCCATCATCATGAAAACTCAAACCCTTGCCGCAGCTCTTGCCTGCCTCTGCGTCCTCAGCGCGCCCGCCCTGGCGCTCGATATCGGTGTAGGCGTCTCGGTCGGCGGCAGCACGTCGGCCTCGGCTGGCGAAGGCGGCCTGTCGCTCGGCGTCGCCACCGATGTCGACACTACCGCCAGTCTCGGACTTGACGACCTCGGAACCAAGGATAGCACGGCTGGCAGCCTCACTGCCAATGCGTCCGCAGCTGCGTCCTTAACAGCCGATGATGAGCTGGGCGTGGTGATCTCGCTGATCGAGAGCAGCCACTGGACCGAAACAAGCCTCGCCAACCTCACCGATATCGACGCCACCACCTACGATGTCAGTGGCTGGATCAACGCCGGGAACGCCACCGCGCTGGATCTCGCGCTCAACGGCCATGCCGAGGAGATCGGCGACCTGCAGGTGGCGCTGGCGTCCAACGCGGCGCTCGATGCCTGGCTCGAGGCCAACAACACCTCGGCCGAGGAGGTGATCGCCATTGGCGTCGCGGCCGATGGGTCGCTGGCGGTGTTCACCAACTAGAGCTCGCTACGGGGCGCTGACAAAGAGAAAGGGCCGGTCAACTGACCGGCCCTTTTTCCGATTTCTCGCAAGGCGTTCAGGCCTTTTTGGGCAGCAGCTTCCAGATGCCGACGACGCTGACCGCCGCGAAGGCCATCTTCAGCACGTCCCACAGGATGAAGGGGGCCACGGCGCCGTTCCAGGCGGTGCCGATAAGGTTGGTGGCATCGAGCCAGCCGGGCAGCGTAGCGCCGGACTGGACGATCACGTTGGCGACGACCAGGAGCCAGGTGAAGCCAAAGGCGAAGAGCACCGCATCGGCCAGCAGCATCGCGCCGAACAGCAGCACGATGCGACCCGAAGCGCCGAGGTCGGCGGCGCGGCCGATGATGTAGGCCATCGGCAGGTAACCGAGGATGAAGCCGAAGGACGGGCGCATGATGTAATCGAGGCCGCCACCGGTGGCGAAGACCGGCAGGCCCGACAGGCCCTGAACGATGTAGAGCGCCACGGTGGCGACGCCGATGCGCCAGCCGAAGCCGGCAGCCAGCGCCGCGACGGCCATGGTCTGCAGCGTCACCGGGATCGGCATCACCGGCACCGAGATCTTGGCCGACAGCGCCAGCACGAGCGAGCCGAGCACCACGGTGACCAGGTTTGCCACGAGGCGCGCCGACTGCGACTTGGGCGAAAGCACGCCAAGAACCGTGTTCGGCGTGGTGAGCGTCAAGGCCATTGCCAATCCTTCATTTTGAGGAGCATTGCTAGCGCCGATTACTAGTCGCTCGCCTGGGAGAGCGCAATGGCTGGCCAGACGCCGGCACTGAGCTTCAACACGACGTTCGACGCCGAGACCGGCCACCCGGTGACGCTGGCGCCCGGCCTCGTCCGCATCACCGCTCCCAATGCCGGACCCTATACTTTCAAGGGAACCAACAGCTTCATCGTCGGCCATGACCGGATAGCGGTGATCGACCCCGGCCCGGACGATGGCGCACATCTCGCAGCGCTGACGAGCGCCATCGCCGGGCGGCCGGTGGAGGCGATCATCCTCACGCACACCCATGTCGATCATTCGGCGCTGGTGCCCAGGCTGAAAGCGGCCACCGGCGCCCCGGTCTGGTCGGGCGGCAAGCACCGGCTCAGCCGGGCGCGGCGGCTGTTCGAGGTCAACGCGGTCGGACGCGAAAGCGACTGGAGCCTCGTGCCCGAGCGGGTGCTGCAGGATGGCGAACCGCTGCCGATCGGCGGCGTCACGCTCGAGGTAATCGCCACCCCCGGCCATTGCGCCAACCACCTCGCCTTCGGGCTCGTCGGGACACCCTGGCTGCTGACCGGCGATCACATCATGGGCTGGAACTCCACCCTCGTTTCAGTGCCCGACGGCTCGATGGCGGATTACCTGCATTCGCTCGAGAAGGTGATCGGCCTCGGCTATGGGCACTATGTGCCCGGCCATGGCGGCAGCATCGAGGATGGCCCGGATTATGCCCGGGCGTTGCTGGCGCACCGGCAGGAGCGCAATCGGCAGGTGGTCGCGGCGGTGAACGGCGGCGCCCGCAAGATCCGTCACCTGCTGGCGCTGATCTACCCGCAACTGGCCCTGCCGCTGCATGGGGCGGCGCTGATGACGCTCAAGGCGCATGTCGAGTACCTGGTCGATCGTGGCCTGATCGGCGCCACCTATGGCCCGTTCGGCACGACGCTGTTTCCCTCACGCGCGTAGAGCGTTTCTGGCCCGACCTGCGGTGCGGCCCATCCACCGGGTCATTCCCGCGAAAGCGGGAACCTCTGTTTTCTCGCCCGCGGCACGATCGCCCAGTCCCCCGCGTTTCGGCAACTCTCTCGGCCAGCCTACTCGGCGTCGTCATCCGCCTCGCCTTCGGCGGGCGGCGGCGGGGTGTCGGTGTCGGGCGTTGTCGGCGCCTGCGGCGCGTCGCGCAGCGTCAGGGTGATCTTCTGGTCGAGCGCGAGGAGGAACTCCTCGATCCGCTTGCCGTTCTCGCCGAAGTCATGGAAGCCGCCGAGCGGTACCGAACGCATGTCGATGACCGACCCCTGCGCCGTGCCGGTCACCCGCATCGCCACTTCGTCGCGCCAGCCGAACAACGTCACCGCGATGGCGTTGATCTCACCCGTATCGAGTGCCGTCGGCGGGGCGCGGCGGGTGCGCACATCCCAGCCGCGGGCCCCGACCAGATCGTCGACGATGGTGAACATCTCGGTGGCATCGACCGGATAGCTACGGGTCTGGACGTTGGGGAAGGTGGCGGCGATCTCGGCGCGCAGCGCCGCGCTGGTGGGCGCGATGCGCACCGGCGACACCAGCGGCAGCGGATCGGCGATATCGGTCGTCACCTCGTTGACCATCGGGTAGCGCATCGCCTCGTAGCCGAGATAGGCGAAAGGCAGGAGGCAGACGATGCCGAAGAACAGGCCCCAGCCGGCCTTGCTCCAGCCCTGGTCGCCGGTCATCCACAGCCGCCCGAAGGCGCCGAGCGCCAGGAATACCGCCAGTGCCGCCACACCCGCCGCCACCGCCTCGATGATGGCGAAGTCGGAACTGGTGATCAGCTGCTCGCGGTGCAGCAGCACCGGGATGATGGTCAGCGGCAGCGCCAGGCTGCCAAAGCGCCGGGCCCAGATTGCCCATTTCGAGGTGCGGATGAGGATGCGCATCGTGCCGGCCGGAACTGCAACAGAGCTAAGGGATAAGCACGGCGCGCCGCTTCGTGCAAAGCCTCACGGAAGAAAGTTGTTGAGGGGCGCGGGCTGGAGCAGGACCGCATCGTGCTTTGAATCGCACTCCTGCTCCAGGTTCTTGTTTGTCGCGAGATCGAACCGGAAAGCTCTGCAACCCTTCCTGATCTCGCTCTAGCACATCGACTTGATCGCCTGCCACTCCGCCTCGGAGAAGGCGGGGCGCGTGGTGGTGGGCGCTACCTCGAGCGCTTCGAGCGCGGCACGCCGCTCGTCGGTCAAGGGATGGGTGTTGAGCAAGGCCAGCGTGCGGCTCATCGTGTCGTCCGACGCGATGCGCTCGAGCAGGCCGGCCAGCGCCAGCGGCGAGAAGCCGAGGCGGTTGCCGGCGGCGCCGGCGAACGCATCGGCCTCGTGTTCCGCCTCGCGCGAGAAGCGGCTGTCGATCAGCGTCGCGCCGGCCGCCGCGGCGACCGACAGGTTGGTCATGTCGCCCAGCACGAAGCCGACGAGGAGCCCGGTCGCCGAACTCTCGATCAGCATCTCCATGCCGTGCCGGTGCACGACATGACCAAGCTCGTGGGCAAGGACGCCGGCGAACTCGTCGGCCGTCTCGGTCCGCTCGAGCAGGCCGGAGAAGTAGTACACCCGGCCGCCCGGCAGGGCGAAGGCATTGGTCAGCGGCGAGCGGACCACGGTCACCTCGGGGGTGAATGGCGATCCCGTCTCGCTCATGACCTCGGCTGCGAAACGGGCGATGGCCCTGTTCGCCTGACCGAACTCCGAACCGCAAGCCTGGAAACCGACGCCGTCGCTCAGCATGCCCTCAACCTGCATGCGGGCGCCCTCGCCGAGGCGCGTTTCCCAGGTCGGCGGCACCAGCCGGGTGACGCCATCGGCCAGGACGGGAACGCCGAACACATAGGCGGCGATCACCGAAGCCAGCGCCGCCACCCCGATCCCGAGAATGCGCCGCTGTTGCCCACGCTCCAGCTGCGCGCGCCGACCAAGGCCGGGGATCGCTTCCCGCAATGCGGTGTTCCACTCACCGGCCGGCACGCGGAGACGCGCGCCGTACGGCCGGTCGGCGACGCCCACGCGCAATTCGTCACCCAGCCCCGTCACCTCGAACAGCGCATCGACCGGCCAGCGGTCGATCTCCTCGCGGGTGTCACGGTCGGCAATGATCAGCTCTGCCGGCGCAGCATCGCGGGTCAGCGCGAAGGTGACGTAGCGGCGGGCCGCCACGAGGCCGTCGTAATAGCGGCCGACCGGCTCCATCTCCATCAGAACGACCCCACGTTGAGCGCGTCGGCCAGGCCCTCGCCGGCCAGCGCCTTGTCTTCGTCGCCGGCCCGAACGGTGCTGAGGCTCTCGAGGCCGGTGATGGTGGCGCCGCGGGCGACCAGCATCCAGTAGCCGCAATCGAGGTACACCTCGGCCATCAGGGCCCAGCGCCGCAAGGCTCACCAGGTAACCGCCAAGCGCCAGCGCCACGCCGATCCAGCCGGCCCGGGCGATGCCGGCGAGAGAGGTGAAATCGAACTGGCCCTGCACCACCAGGGTAACGAGGTAGCCGACGAGGCCGATGACGATGGACGCCACCAGCAGCATGCCGGAATAGGCTGCAAACTGGACCGCCAGGGCCCGCGCCTTGACCTCGACGCGCAGGCGCGCCGCGCCCAGATGCACCTCGGAGAACATCCGGCTGGTCTCGCGGGCGCGATAGTAGAAAAAGCCGCCGAAACCGAGGACGATCAGCAGCAGCGGCACCAGCGCCATCGCCCGCCCCCCGGTGAGGAGCCCTACGCCTACAGCAGCGCCGACAAGGATCGCGAGCGTCGCATAGGCGCGGTAGAACGGGCCGGCGATGGTGCGCCAGCTGCCGGTAAAGCTGAACTGGCGATCGCCGTACCAGGTATTGCTGTAGCGGTAGCGCCAGAGGTCGGCGGACATGAACGGGTAGGCGAGGCCGAGGGTGGCGACGACCAGCAGCGACCACAGGAATTGCCGCGTCGCATAGGCCCAGGCATTACCCTTCTGGTCGAAGCGGATGCCGCGCCACAGCGTGCGCGACAGGCGGAAATCGCGCCCGCGATAGCTGGCATAGCCGAACAGGAACCAGAACAACGCCGCGACGACGGCGTAGCCGACCACCACTACGGTGCCGACCTTGGTCGAAAGGTAGAAAAACACGATGTAGAGCGGCAAAAAGACCGCCAGCGCGATCAGAAAGCCGATCAGCAGCTGCAACGGCGTGCCGGTGTACTCCAGCGCATCACCATCGATGCTGGTATTGTGCCAGTAGAACTGGCGCTTCATGGTGGTGACCCAGAAACGGTAAAGGCCGAGGGTCGGAACCATCAGGAGATAGCCGCGGACCAGCCGCCAGAACAGTTCGGCGCGCGTGCCGGTGAACTTGGCCGGGACGCGGCTGATCCTCGCGTCACCAAACATTGTTGTAATACTGGCCACGCCACCATCCCCCACGGCCTCGGCATGTTGCGATAGTCGTGGCGTTATTGGCAAGCACCCGGCAGTTGCCGGCGTTCAGTATTTACGGGTAGAGCCGCTGCCGGCTCCAGGCGCCATCCGGCAGGGTGCGAGTGAAGCGGACCCGGTCGTGCAGGCGGTTGGCGCCATCCTTCCAGAATTCCATCACTTGCGGGATCACCCGAAAGCCCGACCAGTGCGCCGGCCGGTTCACCGGCTCGTCTTCGCGAAAACTCTTCGTCAGGGTCTCGACCCGCTCGAGCAGGGTGTAACGGTTGGCCAGCGGCCGTGACTGCTTGGAGGCATGGGCGCCGATCTGGCTGACCCGGGCGCGAGTCGCGAAATAGGCGTCGGCTTCCTTGTCGGCCACCACCTCCACCGGGCCACGCACCCGGATCTGCCGCCGCAGCGTCTTCCAGTGCATGACGAAGGCGGCCTTGGGATGGGCGAGCAGCTCGCGCCCCTTGTCGCTCTCGAAATTGGTGAAAAAGCAGAAACCGCGCGCGTCGCGCTGGTTGAGCAGCACCATGCGGACATCGGGCAGGCCGTCGGCATCGACGCTGGCCAATGCCATGGCGTGCGGGTCGTTCGGCTCGCTTTCCTGTGCCGCGGCGAACCACTCCTCGAACAGCGAGCAGGGGTCGATCGGTGCGGTATCGGAATCGTCGAACAGCCGCTCGGTAAGTGTCGTTGCCGGCATGGTTTTACCCTCGTGACGCGCCAGTCTGGACAAGCCCGGAGCGCATGGCCATATAGGATGGCGCGGGCCGCGAAAGCAAATCCCAACCCGCCCCGAATTGAAGGAACCCATGCGCGACCCGTATACCGTGCTCGGGGTGCCGAGGTCCGTCACCGAAAAAGACCTCAAGTCCGCCTATCGCAAACTCGCCAAGGCGCATCACCCCGACCAGAACCAGGACGACCCGAAGGCCCACGCGAAGTTCGCCGAGGTCTCGTCGGCCTACGACTTTCTCAGCGACAAGGAAAAGCGCGCCAGCTACGACCGCGGCGAGATCGACGCCGACGGCAATCCCCGCTTTGCCGGCTTCAGCCGTGGCGCGGGTGGCGGTGCACGCCCGGGCGCTGGCGCCGGTGCAGGTGGGTTTTCAGCCGAAGATATCCTCAAGGAATTCATGTCCGGCTTCGGCGGCCAGCAGCGCGGGCCGACCCGCGGCGCCGGCGGCAGCCAGAGCTGGGACCCGTTCACCGGCGCATCGAGCGGCGGCTTCCAGGGCGGCCGCAGCGCCGGCATGGGCGGCGAAGACATCAACGCCACCGTCACGGTGACGCTCGAGGAGGCGCATACCGCGGGCAGCGTGCCGCTGCGCATGCCGACCGGCAAGGTGCTGAACGTCAAGCTTCCCGAAAAGGTCGAGGAAGGCCAGCAGATCCGGCTCAAGGGCCAGGGCCACCCCTCGCCCTATGGCGGTGCGCCGGGCGATGCGATCGTCACGGTGAAGTTCGAACGTCACAAGCTGTTCCGCCGCGACGGCGCGGACCTGCGCGTCGATGTACCGATCACGCTCTATGAGGCAGTGCTCGGCGGCAAGGTGCGCGTCCCCACTCTCGACGGCTCGGCCGAACTGAACCTGCCGGCCTCGGTCAACACTGCCAAGGCCTTGCGGCTCAAGGGCAAGGGCCTCCATGGCTCCGGCGACCTCTACGCCACGCTGCGCGTGGTGCTGCCGGAACAGGGCGACCCCGACCTCGAAAGCCTGATGCGTTTCTGGCGCGACCAGAAGCCTTACAAGGTACGGGACAACTAGCGCGTGGGTCGGGGGCGATGACCTCTGGCGAGATGACCCGCCGCCTCGCCTCTCTCACCGGTTGGGCTCCTCCACCGACGCAACTTCAATGGCGCGTTAGCCTCGCGGCGCCGCGGCCCGTTTCAGCCGATCGTTGATCGCTTCCCCCAACCCCCTGCGCGGGATCGGCGCCACGGCGATCCGCGTGGCGCCTTCGTCTAGCTGGTGCAGCATGGAGAACAGGTTGCGGGCGGCCTCTCGGAGGTCGCCGCTGGGCGACAGGTTGGCGCCGGCTGGGCCGGGGCCGAAGCCGAGCCAGGTCTCTCCGACCTCCGCGCGCTCGGCATCGAGCCGCAACGTGGCGTTGGGCGCGTAGTGACTGGCCAGCATGCCGGGCGCAGCAATTGCCGCATCATGTCTCGCCACCGTTACCGGCTGGCCGATTGCCGCCTCGATCTCGTCGCGCGGCAAGGCGCCGGCGCGCAGCTGCGTCACCAAGTCGCCCTCTACCGCCAGGATGGTCGACTCCACCCCGGCCTGCGACGCGCCACCCTCGAGCACCGGCACCGTGCCGTTGAAGGAGCGCTCCACCTGGGCGGCGGTGGTCGGCGACAGCTTGCCGGAGCGATTGGCCGAGGGCGCCGCCAGCGGCCGGCCCGCGGCGCGGATCAGCTCGAGCGCCAGCGGATGGGCCGGGATGCGGATCCCGACCGTTTCGAGACCTGCCGTGACCAGGTCGGAGAGCCCGGCTTCCGGGCGCCTCGGCAGCACCAGGGTGAGCGGACCGGGCCAGAATTCCGCCAGCTTCCGCGCCATCGGGCTGAAACTCACGAAGCGCTCCGCCATGGCGATGTCGGCCACATGGACGATCAGCGGATTGAAGCGCGGCCGACCCTTGGTCTCGTAAATCTTCAGCACCGCGTCGGAGTTGGTCGCGTCGGCGCCGAGCCCATAGACCGTCTCGGTGGGGAACGCGACGAGTTCTCCGGCGCGCAATCGCGCCGCGAGCTGAGGCAGATCGGAGTGAGAATGAACGGCGCTGGCCATGGCGCGAGGTTTGACAAGCTCGTGGGCACAACGTCAAGCTATCGGTGCAGCGACAGTTCCCGAGCCCATGGCCACCCTCCTCGTCTCCCAGCCCAATTTCGAAAGCCACGCTACCCCCACCGGGCACCCCGAACGGCCCGACCGCATCCGGGCGGTCGAGGAAGCGCTGAGCGCCGACCGCTTCGCGCGGCTCATCCGCCGCGAGGCGCCGTCCGGCGACCTGACGCTGGCCGAGCTGGTGCATGACGCCAACTACCTGAGCATCCTCACCCGAGCCCGGCCGGCCGAGGGGATCGGCCAGATCGACGAGGACACCTTCATCTCGTCGCGCTCGCTGGAAGCGGCGTCGACAGCGCTCGGCGGCGGGCTCGCCGCGCTCGAGGCGGTGGCGCTGGGCGAAGTGCGCAACGCCTTCTGCGCCGTCCGGCCGCCCGGCCACCACGCCGAGATCGATCGGCCGATGGGCTTCTGCCTCATCAACTCGATCGCCGTGGTGGCGCGCGAGGCACAGCGCAAGTTCGGGGCCGAGCGGGTGGCGATCGTCGACTTCGACGTCCATCACGGCAATGGCACCGAGGACATCTTCAAGGCCGACCCGACGGTGTTCTACGCCTCGAGCCACCAGATGCCGCTCTACCCCGGCACCGGCTCGCCGAGCTTCACCGGCGTCGGCAATATCTGCAATGCCGCGCTGCCGGCCGGCAGCGGCGGCGTGGAAATGCGGGCGGCCTATACCGACCGGATCCTACCGGCGTTGGAAGCGTTCCGGCCGGACTTCCTCTTGGTCTCGGCCGGGTTCGATGCCGACTATCGCGATCCGCTCGCCGGGCTCAACTGGCACCCCGAGGATTTTGCCTGGGTCACCGAGCGGCTGGTGGATGTCGCGGCGCGGGTGTGCGAGGGACGGCTGGTGTCGATGCTCGAAGGCGGCTACGACCGGCACGGCCTCGCCACCGGGGCCGCCGCGCATGTTGAAATGTTGATGGCCGCAAGCTAGCAACGAAGCCCATCGAAGGAACTGCCATGTCCGATTCCCCCGCTACTGCCGACGACATCAAGCTGATGAGCTTCGAGGCGGCGTTGCGCGAACTCGAGGGTATCGTCGGCAAGCTCGAGAGCGGCCAGGCGCCGCTGGCCGAGTCGATCGCCATCTACGAGCGCGGCGAAGCGCTGAAGACCCATTGCGAGGCGCTGCTCAAGCAGGCGGAGATGCGGATCGAGAAGATCACGCTGCGCAACGGCCAGCCCACCGGCACCGAACCGCTCGACCCGCAGTAAGCCTTCACGCCTCGGTGACTGCGCGACAATGACGCGCGCCAAGCGCTGCCGGCTGGCGCTATAAGGCGCCAACGCATCTGGGCAAGGCACAAATGGCCGACACTTCCTCACCGGCGCTGGCGCGCTTCCGCATCATCCTCTGGACGCTGGTGGTGGTCGCCGCGCTCGGCGCCACGGCTTTGTTCATCTTCCGGCCGCCCTCGGCGCCACTCGGCGTCACCGGCAAGCCGTTTACCATGGAATCGACGCTTGGCGGCGAGTTCAGCGAAGCGAGCCTGAAGGGCACGCCGAGTCTGGTCTTCTTCGGCTATACCAATTGCCCGGACGTCTGCCCGACCACGCTGGCGGAATCAGTGACCTGGAGGGAGCAACTGGGCCTCAGCACCGATCAGCTTCGCACCATCTTCGTCACCGTCGATCCCAAACGCGACACCAAGGACGTGCTCGCCAATTACCTGAGCCCGTTCCCCGGTACCATCGGGCTGGTGGGCACTGATGCCCAGACCAACGCCGTGAAGGCTTCGTTCGGTGCGGCCTCCGAGACGACCGAGCCCGGCGCCGACGGCTTCTATCTGGTCAATCACACCGCCTCGGTGTTCCTGATCAACAAGGATGGCAATTTCGAAGGCACGATCGCCTATGGCGAGCCCACGGAAACCGCTGTCGCCAAGATCAAGAAGCTCATCGCCTCGTGAGCGAACGCATCCGGCTCGATCAGGCGCTGGAGGCGCGTGGCCTCCTGCCCAGCCGGGCCCGGGCGCGTGACGCGATCCTGCGCGGTACGGTGACGGTGAACGGCACCGTCGCCAGCAAGCCCAACCAGCAGGTCGGGCCCGACGACAACGTCGCCCTCGACGATCCGGCCGCCGCCTATGTCTCACGCGCCGCACTGAAGCTGGTTGCCGGGCTCGATGCCGGCGCCATCGACCCGACCGGACGCATCTGCCTCGATCTCGGCGCCTCGACCGGCGGCTTCACCCAGGTGCTGCTGGAGCGCGGGGCAGCGAAGGTCTACGCCGTTGATGTCGGGCACGGCCAGTTGCACGAGCGGATCAAGGACGACCCGCGGGTCGTCTCGCTCGAAGGGGTCAACGGCCGCGACCTGACGGTCGAGCTGATCCCCGAGGCAATCGGACTCATCGTTTCCGACGTGAGTTTCGTTTCGATCCTCAAGGTGATCGATCCGGTGCTGGCGCTTGCTGCTCCGCAGGCCGAGGCGGTGATCCTGATCAAGCCACACTCGAGGTCGGCCGCGAGAATGTCGGCAGAGGCGGCATCGTCAGCGATGAGAGCGCGATCGCCGTGGCGGTCGAGCGGGTTATCGCGCATTTTGCCGAAGCCGGTTGGGAGCGGCGGTTTGCCGTAGCCTCGCCGATCGCCGGAGGCGATGGCAATCGTGAGATCGTCGCGGGGTTTCGTCGCCGCGGCTATGGCGCTTCACCGGTCCGGCGAAACGCCAGGGGGTGATGATCTCAGGCGTGCTAGACAGCGTGCTGGCCGAACAGCTTGGCCATGAAGTGCGTATGGGGCGCCGGGCGCGCCTTGAAGCGGTGGCCGCGGACCTCGCGATCGAGCACCCTGACACCGCGACGCGGATCGCGTTCGAATACCAGCCTGGTGTGCGGCGAGATGCCGAGACGCAGTTCGGCGCCACGATCCAACCGGCGCCGGTCGGGGCCGAAATAGTCCTTGGTCTCGATGTAGAGCTGCTCGCCATAGAGCTGATCGGCCAGCCGCTCGGCCAGTTCGTCGCGCCGCGCCGGCAGGCTGATGACATCATCGAAGCCGAAGCGGACATAGCGCACCACTGTCTCGGCCGCCTGGTCGGCAGTGAACAGGATGACCGGCGAGTAGCAGAGCCGCGAGCTTCGCTCCTCGCGAATGGCGGCGATGGTGTCGATCAGTTCCTCGTCCCGCATGCGGTAGTCGAGGAAGAAGTAGGTGATCGTCGTGCCGGTGTGGCCGGCGTGTGCGGGGCTGTCGAGGCCACAGACCACCTCGCCGAAGCCGAGGTGGTGCGCTGCGGTTTCCAGCGCCAGACTATCGCGCAGATTGGCGGCCATGACGTAAGCGCGGCAGGACTCGAACATCTGATAACCCTCAGCTGTGTCAGTGCGACCGCTTAGTCATCTGGCGCTTACCCGTACAAATAATCCAGCAAGAGCAATGGCTTACGGCCTACTCCCACAGCAAGCGCCTTGTCGCCTTCGCGGTCAATGCGCACTAGCGCGTGTTCCGCACCGACAATTGTCTGAATTGTAAGTGTCAGCCCGCGGCGCCCTGACGGACAGCCCCGACGGCCTCAACGAGTTGCCGCGAAAACGCTCTAGTAGCCGATGCCGCCCTCGCGCCCGGTCTGGCCCCGATGGCGCAGGAAATGGTCAGCCAGCACCACCGCCATCATCGCTTCGCCGATCGGCACTGCCCGGATGCCGACGCAGGGATCGTGCCGGCCCTTGGTGATGACTTCGGTGTTCTCGTTATGCGTCGTCACCGTCTGGCGCGGTGTGATGATCGACGAGGTCGGCTTCACCGCAAAGCGGCAGACCACCGGATCGCCGTTGGAGATGCCGCCGAGGATGCCGCCGGCCTTGTTCGAGGTGAAGTACGGCCCGGCATTGCCGGCCCGCATCTCGTCGGCATTTTCGGTGCCGGTGAGTTCGGCCGCCTCGAAGCCGGCGCCGATCTCGACGGCCTTCACCGCGTTGATCGACATCATCGCCGAGGCGAGGTCGGCGCTGAGCTTGCCGTAGATCGGGGCGCCCCAGCCGGGCGGCACGCCTTCGGCCACCACCTCGATCACCGCGCCCACCGAGTTACCCGCCTTGCGAATGCCATCGAGGTAGACTTCCCACTCCTTGGCGGCGACCGGGTCGGCGCAGAAGAACGGGTTATTGTCGACCTCGGCCCAGTCGAAGCGCGCATAGTCGATCTTGTGCGGCCCGATCTGCACCAGGCTGGCGCGCACCGTGACATCGGGGATCACCAGCCGGGCCACGGCGCCGGCCGCAACGCGTGCCGCGGTTTCACGCGCCGAGGCACGGCCCGAGCCCTTGTAATCACGGATGCCGTATTTCTGATGGTAGGTGAAATCGGCGTGCCCGGGACGGTATTTGTCCTTGATCTCGGAATAGTCTTTCGAGCGCTGGTCGGTGTTCTCGATCATGAGCGAGATCGGCGTGCCGGTGGTCTTCAACTGCCCGTCGCGCTCGTCCTCGAAGGCGCCGGAGAGGATGCGCACCTGGTCGTCCTCGCGCCGCTGCGTGGTGAAGCGCGACTGGCCGGGCTTGCGCCGATCGAGATCGCGCTGGATCACCTCGGCCGAGATCGGCAGCCCCGGCGGGCAGCCATCCACCACCACGCCCAGCGCCGGCCCGTGGCTTTCGCCCCAGGTGGTGAAACGGAACAGGTGACCGAAGGTATTGAAGCTCATGAGGGTGCCCCGAAGTTATGGGCGTTCTAGGGGCTAGAGGCGGCCGGGGTCAATCGCGCCTTATTTCGTCGTAGACACTGTCCCGCCTGCCGACCGTGATGACGACGATCAATACCTGACCATCACGCACCTCATAGACCAGCCGATAGCCGACTGTCTTGAGCTCTATCTTGTAGCGGGAGCCGGGCCAGCGACCGCGGAGGCGGGCTGATAGCCCATGCGGTTCCTCGACAGGCCGCGCGATGACCGCCTGCTACCTACAAGAGACGTCAATCGAGGCCTCGCTGCGGCGGCTCACGCGTCATCGCCCAGCGTCTTGCTCAGGACAACGCTGCGATAATTGGTGTGTTGCCACTGCGTGTGCTCGATGAAGCGGTAGCCGAGCCGGGTGTACCAGTCGACGAGATGCACGGCTGGCTCTGCCGTGTCGAGCGCCAGTTCCCGAGCGCCGGACGCAGCGGCGCGTTCTTCGACATGCGCAATAAGCCGGCGGCCGAGGCCATTGCTCTGCAGGCCCGGTTCTACGGCGAACTGGCCGAACGAAGCGACATCTGGCTGGTCGTACCAGGGGCTGCCATTGGTTCGGGACGCATCGCGGAACAGAATGGTGCCGCAGATCACCCCATCGGCAACCGCAACGAAGCACTCGCCTTGCCCGATCCGCTTCTCAGTGACTTCGGCACTCTGGTGCGTTGCCCAGAAGCGCAGCCCCATGGCGGCGAGACGCGCATAGGCGCGGTGCAGCAACTCGGTCAGTTCAGCCGCCGAGTCCGTCTCGAGCCAGGGCCGGATCGAGATGTTGTCCATGCGCGCTCTCAATCCGTCCGTCGAAGGTATGGCCGCATCACGCGCGCCATGTCGCCGGCCATCTCGATGCGGCGGATCCACTGCAGCGGATCGTGATCATAGCCGTCGGCCGCAGCGCCGTACTCGTCGATAGTCCGATAGGTGAGGCCATGCGCTGCAGCGTAGCCGACACGATGGCCTCGTTGCTCGGCCAGCAGCGGCCATTCAACATCGTTGGCAATGGTGTCGACGCGGCTATGGGCGACAATGTCGCCGGCCGCCTTCCGGTCCATGCGGCGCACGGCAAACAGCAGGTCGGCGGTACGTCCGGTCAGCAGCTCATAGGCGCGATTGACCGGTGTCTCGGTGTCGCGCAGCCGCTGCGGCACCGCTGCCATCGCCTCGGCGGTGCGGCCGATGATGAGGAGTTGCGCCTCGGGTTGCGCCGACAGCACCTCGTACATCTCGCTGCGGTCGGCATCGATCCAGCGCAATACATGGTCCATGTCGGAATAGAGCACGCGCTCGGCATCGCCTTGGAGCGCCAGCCCCACCGCGTTGCGCCGCGCCAGCCCGATGATCGCTTCGCCGGTCGGATGCGAGGCGACGCTGGCGCCGAGCGCTTCGCGCAGCGCCGCGGCGACGCGCGGGTCGGTGGCTTCGGTCAGGCTCGCGGCAAAGCCGGAGAACATCCGGCGCAGCTCGGGGGCAGCGGCGCGGATCGGCTCGACGAGCCGGCCTTCAATGTCATGGATGATGGTAGCGAATGCAGTCGACATCCGCCCGCTCTCAATCGTCCCAGCTGTGGCCGGCCGGGTAGACGACGCTCTTGCCGTCGATGAAGTGCACCACCGAATCCTGCGGCGGGAACCAGTTCACGGCGCGCTCGGCCGGAAAATCCTCGATCAGGCGGCGAAGAATCCTGAGGATGCCGCCATGCGCCACGATGATCGCCGGCCCGTTGAGCGTGTCGGTGGCGAAGCTTCGGATGCGCTGCGCCACATCCTCATAGCTCTCGCCCGAGGGCGGGCGGAAATTCCAGAAGCCGGCATCGCGCTCGCCGGCAATCGCCATCTCGCCGGAACTGAGCTCGGTATGGAGCCGACCTTCGTAGATGCCGAACGACACCTCGACCAGCCGCTGATCGAAGGCCACTTCGGGCAGCGGCACGGTGAAGGCCGAGCGGACGCGCTGCATGGTCTCGCGGGTGCGGCCGAGCGGCGAGGCGTGCCAGGTGAAATCGGCCGGGCTGCGACCGGCCCGATCGAGGATCTGCACCAGGAGCTTGCCGTTGAGATCGGCCTGGCCGCGACCGATATCGTTGAGTGGGATGTCCTTGGACCCCTGATAGCGCCCCTCGGCGTTCCAGTCGGTTTCGCCGTGACGGATGAAATACAGTTCAGGCCAGGTGATGGGCATTGTCGACGCTCGAAAACGAAAGGGGCCGCCCTGCGGCAGCCCCGGGGATAGATCAGGCGGTGGGCGCGGCGGCGTCGGCTTCATCGTCGACATGCATGCCGATGATGTTGAAGCCGCAATCGACATACTGCACCTGGCCGGTGACGCCCGAAGCGAGATCGCTGAGCAGGTAGAGCGCGGCCGAGCCGACTTCTTCCTGGGTGACGTTGCGCTTCAGCGGCGCCGCCTTCTCCTGGAAGTGCAGCATGGTGCGCAGCCCCGAGATGCCCGAGGCCGCCAGCGTCTTGATGGCGCCGGCCGAGATGGCGTTGACGCGGATGTTCTGCGGCCCGAGGTCATGCGCGAGGTAGCGCACCGAAGCCTCGAGGGCGGCCTTGGCGACGCCCATGACGTTGTAGTTCGGCACGTATTTCTCGGCGCCGTAATAGGTCAGCGTCAGCAGCGAACCGCCCGGGTTCAGCATCGCCTCGGCGCGCTTGGCGACGGCGGTGAACGAATAGACCGAGATGTTCATGGTCAGCGCGAAGTTCTCGGCGCTGGTGTTGATATAGCGGCCCTCGAGCTCGTCCTTGTTGGAAAAGCCGATGGCGTGGACGAGGAAATCCATCGTCCCCCACTTCTCCTTGAGCACACGGAAGGTCTCATCCATCGCCGCGTCGTTCGACACGTCGCACTCGACCAGCGTGGTGACGCCGATCTCGGCGGCGAGCGGCTCGACGCGCTTCTTCAGCGCCTCGCCCTGGTAGGAGAAGGCGATCTCGGCGCCCTGGTCGGCGAGGGCCTTGGCAATGCCCCAGGCGATCGAGCGGTTGTTCGCCACGCCCATGATCAGGCCCTTTTTGCCGGCCATCAGACCCTGCGCCATCGTCGTGCTCCGTATTGGATGTCTCGTTGGGCCGCTTGTCGCATAGCGACCCGACAGGGGCAAGTTCGCCCTTGCGCCATACGGGCCCGGGGCTATCTTCCCGGGCCATGACCACGCTCACGCCCAAAGACATCGTCCGCGCTCTGAAGCCTCTGGTCGGCGACGGCGGGGCGCTGATAGCCGATGCCGGCGAGATGACGAGTTATCTGACCGAGCCGCGGAAGCGATTCCACGTGACGGCGGTAGCGGTGGCGCTGCCAGGGAGCGTAGCAGCGCTGCAGGCGATCTGCCGCTGGGCCAACCAGCACCGCGTGGCGCTGATCCCGCAGAGCGGCAATACCGGGCTGGTCGGCGGCCAGGTGCCGCTCAGCGGCAACGAGGTGATCGTCAACCTTTCCCGCATCAACCGGGTGCGCGAGGTGAACGCCGCGGCCGGGCACATGACGGTGGAAGCCGGACTGATCCTCGAAGAGGCGCACAAGGTGGCGGAAGCGGCCGGCGCGATCTTCCCGCTGTGGCTCGCGTCGCAGGGCTCGGCCCGCATCGGCGGCGTCTTGAGCTCCAATGCGGGCGGCGTGCAGGTCTTGGCCTATGGCAACGCGCGCGAGCTGACGCTGGGCGTCGAAGCGGTGCTGGCGGACGGGCGGCTCTACAACGGGCTCAATGCGCTCAAGAAGGACAATACCGGCTACGACCTCAAGGACCTCCTGGTCGGGGCCGAAGGCACGCTCGGCTTCATTACCGCGGCGACGGTAAAGCTGTTCCCGATCCCCGAGGCGCAGGAGACGGCGCTGATCAATGTGGCCGATCCAGGCGTGGCGCTCGAACTGTTCTACCTGCTGCGCGAGCGGGCCGGCTCGCGGCTCACCGCGTTCGAGCTGATGAACCGGTTCGGGGTCGACCTGCAGCTCAAGTATGGCCTGTTACCGCGCGATCCCACCGCCAGCCTCTCGCCCTGGTATGTGCTGGCCGAGGTGAACCGGATGAGGGGCGGGGCGCCGGGCGCGCTGCAGGCGGCGCTCGAAGAGGCGCTCGGCAGCGGCCTCGTCGCCGACGCCGTGGTCGCCGAGTCGGAGGCCGATCGCACCCTGATGTGGGCGGCGCGCGAGCAGATGAGCGAGGTGCAATCGAAAGAAGGCGCCTCGATCAAGCACGACGTCTCGGTGCCGATCGGCGCGGTGCCGCAACTGATCGCCGAGGGCAGCGCCGCGGTGGAACGGGCGATCCCCGGGGTGCGGCCCTGCCCCTTCGGCCACATGGGCGACGGCAATATCCACTTCAACTTCAGCCAGCCTGCCGGCGACGACCCCAAGGCCTTCATGGCGCGCGAGGCCGATGCCAATGCCGCCGTGTACGAAGTGGTGCGCAAGCTCGGCGGCTCGGTCTCGGCCGAGCACGGCATCGGGCAGCTGAAGTCCGCCCTGCTCAGGGCGGTGAAGGACCCGGTGGCGCTCGATATGATGTACGCGATCAAGGCGGCGCTCGACCCCAACGGGATCCTCAACCCGGGTAAGGTGCTTTAGCCAGCTGGAGCGGGTGGGCACCCGGCCCGCTGCGATGGGTGTGGCAGGGCGCCGGCAGCGTGTGGTCGAGCTGCCGGGCCATGTGGTGCCATCAGACGCTCTCAGCGCCTCGGGCACTCGTCGACAAAGCGGCGGCCGTGCCGATCTTCAAACACACATTTGGTGGGCTCGGCGCTTGACCGGCCGAGGAGTGTCCCGGCAATGGCGCCTGTTACCGTGCCAACCGTGGCGCCGACGACCGCGCCGCGGACCGTGCCAGTGGTAGCGCCGCCGATGAGACCGCCGGCGGCAGCGCCGAAACCCGCAGTTCGTTCAGTCGTGCTGCATGCCGACACCGCCATGACCAACGCCAGGAGGACCGCTGCGCCGAGTATCCGTTTCATCTAGTTTTGCTCCTTTCGAAAGCGTCGTTGGTCACAGTGCCAAAGCTACTGGAGGACCCGAACCGAAGAGATGTTGCGGTGCAGCCGCCTGGGCACGGAGGCGGCGTCGGCGTCGATCGTGGTGCAGCCCCGCAGATTTGTCTCCGAGCACAGCTGAACAAATGCCCGGCCGCGAACGCGGATCGAGGCAATGCTGTTGTTCCAGGCGCCCAGCGTAAGCATCGACTTGTCCGCCTCGAGGCAAAAGCTCCGACCGCGGAAATTGGCCGCGTCAAAGAAGCAGGCCTCGCGCAGGGGGCGGACGATGAAGCCTGGGGCGCCGATCCTCTCGAGATGGGCCTCCGAAACCCAGCCGCTGGGACCGTCATGGTTGATCCAGCACCAGCCGTCGTCGCACACATTGATCCGCACCATGTCGCCGCGCAGCAGGACGTCGAGGAGTGGATAGCGGGTAGCGGGCCCACCGCGAACATTGAGGTTGGACGTGGTGATAGCCCGGCCGGAGCCCGCACCGTGGGAACTATCCGGCACGATGACACGCCCCTGCTGCGCAAGCGCGGGGACAGCCGGCCCCAGCAGGGACATGGCCAGCACAAGCGCGGTGATCCGAACGAGCTTCACGATCCGATAGTCCTTCCTCTGGAGATTGCCTTTGTCGGCGTCGGACCGCCGCCGATGCTTGTCAGGATGACACCCGACATCGCCACGAGTCCGCGCGCCTGGCTGAGCCCATTCGGACCCTAGCTGCCGCCGCGAACGCCAGGAATGGTGCTGCGTCCCAGTGTCGTGCAGGCAATCCCAGGTCGGGCAAAGGCCAGGGATCGCGACTGTTCACGGCGAACCCGCAAACACCGCGGGCTCCGGTGCATTTGCTCCGGAGCCCGTTTCTGAAAGGGGCGCCCTGCCCCGAGGTCGGGGTGGCACCGCGTAGCTGCTAGTTGGTCGGGAGCGTATTCTTGTAGACCTTGCCGCCCTTCATGATCACCACGAAGTTCGCCGGGTTGGCCACGAGGTTGATGTTGGCGATCGGATCGCCATCGACCAGCAGCAGGTCGGCCAGCGCCCCTTCCTCGACAACGCCGAGCTTGCCTGGATAGGGGTTGCGCAGCCCGGTCAACTGCAGCAGCTCGCCATTGGTGCCGGTCGCCATCGCCAGGGCCTCGGCCGGCGTGTACCAGCGCGTCAGCAGCGTGAGCATATGGCCCTGCAATTGCGCCATGGCCGGGGAGAACAGGATGTCCGTGCCGAAGGCGGTCTTGATGCCGTACTGCTTGGCCCAGCCATAGATTCGGTCGGTGCCGGTGATCACCTGCCGCAGCCGCGCGCGACTGGCTTCTGGAAGCGTGACGCCCTCCTCGAAGCTCTCGTCGAACGGCTGGGTCGAAAGCCAGATGCCCTTCTCGGCCATCGCCTTGGCGTCGACCTCGTCCATCAGATGGCCGTGTTCGATGACTTTCACCCCGACAGACAGCGCTCGCTCGATCGCTTCGGGGGTATAGGCGTGCACGGCGACGTAGGTGCCCCAGTTGCTCGCCGCCTCCACCGCGGCCGTCAGTTCGTCGGCAGTGAAGGTCGACGCATCGAGCGGGCTGAACGGCGACGCGACACCGCCGCCCGCCGTCAGCTTGATCTGCGACGCGCCCAGCATCAACTGCTCGCGCGCCCGCATGCGCACCTCGTCCGGACTGTCGGCGATCATCGCCACGCCCAGCTCTTCCATACGGCTCAGTTCACCCGGCCGGCGCGGCAGCTCCCACTGGTGACGGAAATCGCCATGGCCGCTGGTGACGCTGATGATGGCGCCCGACGGATAGATCCGAGGGCCATCGACAAGCCCCTCATCGATGGCCCGCTTCAGCGAGAAGACCGGGCCGCCCATGTCGCGCACGGTGGTGAAGCCACGCATCAGGGTGGCTTTGGCCTCGTCCGCCGCCAGTAGCGTCGTATAGCCGGAATCGTTGTTCAGGCCCTCCTCGGGGGTCGAACGGATGAGCATGGCGTGCCAGTGCGCATCGATTAGCCCCGGCATCAGCGTGCGACCGGCACCCTCGATGACGCTGGCGCCGCTCGCTTCGATCGGAGCGGCGGAGATGGTGGCGATCTTGCCGTCCTCGACCAGCACATTGGTCGGCTCGGTCAGTGCATCACTCTTGCCGTCGAACACCCTTACGTTCTCGAACAGCACGCTGCTGCTTGCCGCGTCCTGCGCCAAGGCGGTGCCCAGACCAAGAATGAGGGTGGCAAGCAGACCGGCTCCTGCCAGCGGCGCTCGCAATCTCGCGCTCGTCCCGGGCTGGAACGGCTTCCGAGCGCGGAGGCTCGGGGGCGTATTTGACGCTTTGGACACTTGCATCTCTCCGTCGTGTTGGTTCCGGCACCTCAGATGACATGGAGCCCGGAGGCTCCATGTCCGCCGGTTGTCAGTTGCGAGTGGCGGTGAAGGTGCGGGGTCTCTCGCCGCGCACGGTCGGGTGATAGGTGCAGCGCAGGGTACGGATGCGCGGCGACTGGCCGACGATGACGCGTCCGATCGCCCCCAGCAGCCCACCGTAGTTCCTGCAATCCATCGAAGCCCGTTCCCAGGCCCGTCCTCGATTGCAGGAGGCGCGCTGCAGGTCGACGAGGATGTCGCGCCCGGACGTCCGCCAGGTCAGGCGGCCGTCGCAGCTCACACCGCCGCCGCGGACTTGATAGGTTCCGCGACGTTCGAGGCAGAACGTGAGCCTGTACGGACCATAGAGGTTCTGGTTGGCACGGAAGCACCCGCTGACGGGAACACCCACCGGATGATCGGGGACCATGACCAGCGGCGTGACATCCTGGGCGAGCACGGCCGGCGACTGGAGCGCCGCAAGCAGCAGCGCGCCGCTGAGCAGCAATTTCATGAAGCGATACATTGGTCTCGTTCCTCCTTGTTAAGCTCGTTCACCGCCGAGCCCGTCGTCCGACGGCGCGCTCAGCTGCGAGCGAGTGACTGGATGGTGCCATTGTGGTCGATGACGCAAAGTGCCTGCCCGGCCGGCAGCTTGACCTCCACTTCAAACGCCGTGCCGGCGGCATTCGGTCGTGAAGCAGTCGGCAGGACGCCATCCGCTGGAGCACCGAAACGGCTGGCTGCCTCGCTGGCGCAGAGCAGTTGCAGGTCGGCCGGCGCCGTCAGCGCGCTGGAGCGGATGGTGGCGGCAGGCGGCGTGGTCGAAGCGCAGGCCGCGGCAGCAAGGAGCAGCGCTGCGATGCCGACGCCCCTGAACATAAATGCAAACGGTGCCATGTGGCCTCCTAGACGCCGCGATAGAGGGCCGCGCCGGACATGAGGACGACGACCTTGGCCCCCACCGCGACCCGGGAGTAGAGATCGGTCACGTCATCGTTGTTGAGCCGGATGCAACCCGACGAGATGTTGAGGCCGATGGACCATGGCTCGGCCGTCCCGTGGATGCGGTAGATCGTGTCCTTGCCGCCCTCGTAGAGGTACATGGCGCGTGCACCGAGCGGGTTGTCGGGGCCGCCCGGCATGCCATTGGCCCATTGTGCAGACTTTGGATCGCGCGCGATCATCTCGGCGGGCGGCGTCCAGGTCGGCCATTCAACCATCCGGCCAATGGCGACGATGCCGGCCCAGCCAAAACCGTCACGTCCGACCCCGATGCCGTAGCGGATCGCCTGGAAATCCGGCTGCACCAGATAGAGGAAATGGCGGTCGCCATCGATGATGAGGGTGCCGGCACGCTCGGCTGTCCTGAACGGAACCAGCTGCCGCTTGAATTCCTCCGGCACGGATCCGTACGCGGCGTAGTATTGCTGGGCGCGACGCGGGTCATAGTCGATCCACTTCTTCCGCTTCGCATCGTAGATCTGCGAGTAGATGGCCTGCGCCTTTGCCGGCGTTCCGATCAAGCCGGCCGCCAGGCCTGCCAGGCCGAGTTTGAGCAACCGGCGCCGTGACGTGCCAACGCTCATTCAAACCACCCGTCTATCCGGGCGCGGTGCTCCGCCAGCCACTGATGCGCCGCATCCTCCGGGGACTTGCGTTCAACCTGCAAGGCGTAGCTCATCCCGGCGATGTCCTCGGGTTCGAACTGAATCCTGCTGAGGATGTCGGCCACTTCGGGGAGTTCGGTCTTCAGTCTCGTGGCGAAGGCGATCGACAACGAGGATGCATCCCAGGCGGTCCCGGCGCGCGAGTGTTCCAGCCAGTCGGGGTCGCCGGCCGGCGCCACGATCTTCCAGGCCGCAGCGTCGAACGCCGGTTCCGCCAGCATGACCACATCGTGAAGGACGAACACGTGGTGCGGCCAATAGCAGTAGAACACCATCGGTTGCGCCAGTGCGGCGCTCGCATCGACCGCCGCCATCGCCATGTCTTCCGGCGTTTGCAGAAGTTGCATGGTCTTGTCGTAACCGGCGCTTCTGGCCCTGACCTGCTCCACCTGGGTCGAGAACCAGGAGGCATCGCCGATCCAGAGTTCGCCCCTGCCGTCGTCGTCGGTATCGAAGGCGGCGGCGATATCGGGGTTGGTCAGGTCGGAGACGGCCTTGATGCCGGTTTGATCAATAGCGGCCCGGGTGGCGCAGATGCCTTGCCTGCCGGTGACCGAGTGCGGGCTGACGGTCACCGCAGCACCAACCCGGCTGACGGCGGCGTCGAGGTTTGGCGACCATAGCTCGGGGTAGACGTCGATGTCGCCCTGGGCGATCGAGGTCAGCAAGCCGAGCGAGCCCCGCTCGACATAGACGGGGGTAACTCCGGTGCGCTCGGCCAGCACCTGACCGATGACATAGGCGCTGACCTTGGCGGAGGGCCAGGCGGTCAGGCCGACCACGACCTCCTGGGCGGCGGCCGCGCCGCTCGAGCAGGCGGCGAGGGCCACCAGCAAAGTAGCGCGCATATGGCCCCCGATCCCCAATCGCAGGCAGCGCGCCGCCGGCCGGTTCGGTTGGTCGGTGATGCCGTCTCGCGGGCGGCGGCGTATCGAAATGCACACTGACAACTGTCCACCCGCCCAACCTTGGCGACGCAACAGGCGCCACCGCGACCTGGTCCGGTGACGCCGGAGACAGCGCCGCATCGTGCATCGAACGCTACTGTCCGTTGCGAGCGGAAGAAAATAGCCCTCCGTCCCAATCCTGTGCCGTCGGTCCAAGGCGTTGACCGCCGGTGCGATCGCGGCGCGTCAGGCCAGCGCAGCGAAGACTTCGGCCAGGCTGGAAGTAGCGCCTGCCGGTGCCCTGTGCGGGGGCCGTGGCCTGGGATGCGCTCGACCTGATCCGTCGTCGCTTCGCTCATGGCGTCATTGATGGAGTCTGCAGGAGGGAGGTTGCGGGCCGCTCGGGTTCGGGCAGGTCCTCGGCGCATCCCGGTAAAATGGCCGACGGCGCTAGGAGATCAGTCTGATCACTTCGGCCAGACTGGATGCAGCGCCGGCCGGCGCCTTGTGGGGGTGCGGCGCCGGAACCCACTCGGAGCGTGCTTCGGTGGGGCTGTAGCCGAACTGGTGCTTGAACGCCCGGCTGAACTCGGAGGGGTCGTCGAAGCCCCGCTCGCGTGCGATCGCGTAGACCGGCCGGGTATCGCTCGCCGTTGACAGGGCCCGGTGCGCATCCAGCAGCCGCGCCGATCGAATATAGCGTGCGACCCCACCCAGAGGCTCGAACAAGCGATACAGCGAGCTTCGCGACATCCCCAGATAGCGGCAGAGTTCCCTCGTATCGAGGCTCGCCTGGAGCAGGTTGTCACGGATGAACTGCTTTGCCCGCTCCATCTGCGTCGCCTGGATGGCGGGCATGGCCTGCTCCATCGCATTTCGGCTGGGAGCCGCACAGGCGATGACCATATTGCGCGTAGCATCGACCAGCATGGGCAGTTGATCCAGGTCCAGCAGCGGCAGCTGCCGGTACAGCGATCGCAGGTAATCGACCAGCAGCCGGCCGGGACCAGCCGGGAGGTTGGCTCCATGCAACCGATCGAGTTCTGACGCGTGGGGATGGCAGAGGTCGCGCGGAACGACGAGAATCAAGGCATCGATGTCGCTATTGGAGCCATGATCGACGCTGTGCAGCGCACGCGCCTGACAGCCGCCGGCCCCCGCGACCGCGGCATCAGCAACGATGGTACCGCTCGAGGGAGCGAGCAAGGTCCAGTGATCGAACCCATCGGCGCGAAGCAGACGATCATCGCGCGTGAAAACGCTGGCCTGGCTCGTCGCGCGGGCCAGTACCAGGGAGCCCAGGTTCCAGGCCGTGATCCGGCCCAGATAGCCCAGTTCCCGACTGCGCCGAGGCTCAATCGAAAAGAATGGCACAATCGACTGCCAAGCTTCGGCCTGGAGTTCCGGCACAACATCCGCTGTCGTAAAGGCGTGCCGTGGAACATGCGCCGTGAGATTTGTGATCGCATGGTTCATTGCTGCACTCTCGCCGCCCAAGTAGTATCCAGCAACTTCAGAATGCCCGAGTGGCAGCCCCACTGCAAGTGCCGGCTCGGTAGTCGGTTTTTATCTATCTTTTCTAATGTACACTTTCGTACATTCGCATCTGATGCATGTGTTCTTGACGTTCTTCCACCACCGGCCGAACGGCTAAGCATTACCTGCTCCGGGTGAGCGCTGTCAGCGCCGCGATCACATCGAATGGCGCTTCGCAGCGGCCCTGTCGGACCGGCATCGCACCGCCGATCCACTGCAGTGCCCTCAGGGGCCAGCAAGAACAGGTGCGGGGAAGCGGTCTTGTGTCAGTAGTCGACGGCGTCGCGAGTGATGGGGCAGGTCATGCAGTGACCACCGCCCCGACCGCGGCCGAGTTCGGCCCCGGCGATGGTGATGACCTCGATGCCGGCCTTGCGCAGCAGCGTGTTGGCATAGGTGTTGCGGTCATAGGCGAAGACGACGCCCGGCGACACGCAGACGAGGTTGGCCCCTGAGTCCCACTGGGTACGCTCGCGCGTATAGTCGTTGCCGCCGGTCTCAACGACGCGAAGCTCCTTGAGGCCGAGGGCGTCGCGCACGGTCTCGACCAGCCCCTTGTCCTTGCTGAGCTCGATACCGCCCTTGCCGTCCGGCCGGTAGGAGAAGCATTCGATCTTGTTGACGATGTCGGGGTAGATCAGCACGCAGTCGCGGTCGGCGAAGGTGAAGACGGTGTCGAGGTGCATGGCAGCGCGGAGCTTGGGCATGGCGGCGATGATCACCCGCTCGACGGCGCCCCGATCGAACAGCGCCTGGGCCAGCTGCGCGATGGCCTGCCGTGAGGTGCGCTCGCTCATGCCGATCAGCACGTTGCCCCTGCCGATGGGCATGACGTCACCGCCCTCGAGCGTCGACAGACCCCAGTCCTTGGTCGGATCGCCCCACCACACGTTTACCTGGCCGGCGAAATCGGGGTGGAACCGGTAGATCGACGAGGTGAGGATCGTCTCTTCCTTGCGAGCCGGCCAGTAGAGCGGGTTCAGCGTCACCCCGCCATAGATCCAGCAGGTGGTGTCACGGGTGTACAGCGTGTTGGGGAGCGGCGGCAGCAGGTATTCGTTGACGCCGGCGGCGTCGCGGACCAGTTCCATCAGGCCGCCGCCATGGGTGTCGGGGAACTCATAGGTCGAGAGCCCGCCGATCAAGGTCTCCGCCAGTTGCCGGCTCGAGAGGCCATCGAGGTAGGAGCGGACGTCGTCGACGAGGTCCGGGCCGACCTGATTGGCCGTGACCTGGTTGTCGAGGATCCACTTCCTGGCATCGGGAAGCGCCACCGTCTCTTCGAGCAGATTATGCATCTCGACGACATCGACACCACGATCGCGCAGCTTGTTGATGAAATCGAAGTGGTCGCGCTTGGCGACATCGACCCAGAGCACATCGTCGAAGAGCAGGTCATCGCAGTTGGAGGGCGTCAATCGCTGGTGCGCCTTGCCGGGTGCGCAAACCATGACCTTGCGCAACTGGCCGACTTCGGAATGCACGCCGAAGGAGGTTTGCATGATTGAAATTCCTCGATCTCAGGGGGTGATGATGCCGGTGACAAGGCCGTAGATCCCGATGGCCGCAGCCACGACGGTGACCCCGAACACACCCAGTTCAACCGGCGTGAACAGCCGGGCCTGCTGCTCGCGGCGAGCCCAGATGTAGAGAATGATGGTGCCGGGAACGAAGAGCACGGCCACCAGCAGGACGTACTTGAGCCCCGCGGCCACGAACATGAACAGCGTGTAGAGCACGGCCACCCAGGCAATGACCTGATCCCGCAGCCGCTCGCGCGACCCTGCCTCATAGCCCTCGCCGCGCCGGGCGATGAGCACGCCGTAGCCGGCAACGAGCAGGTAGGGCAGCAGCGCGGTAACGCTCGTCATGTCGAGCATGAAGTTGAAGGCATCGCGCGAGAAGTAGGTCGAGACCACGAACAGCGAGACGACGATATTGGTCAGCCACAGGGCATTGGCAGGAACGCCGTTGGCGTTCTGTGCCGCAAACAGCCTGGGCATGTCCTTGGACTTGGCGGCAGCGAACATCACCTCGGCGCAGATCAGCGACCAGGCGAGGTAGGCGCCGAGCACCGAGATCAGCACGCCGATGGAGATGAATATCGCGCCCCAGTGCCCGACGACGAGTTCGAGTGCGCCGGCCAGCGACGGATTGGAGACGCCGGCGATGGCGGCGCGGGGAGCCGTGGCGTAGGGAAACAGCGTCACGGCGACCATCAACCCGGTCACCGCCACAAAGCCCAGGATTGTCGCCTTGCCGACGTCGGCGCGCTTCTTCGCGAAGCGCGAATAGACGCTTGCGCCTTCGATGCCGAGAAACACGAAGACGGTGATCAGCATGGTGTCGCGCACCTGGGCGACAAGGCTCTTTTCGGGCATGCCGACACCGCCGAAGAAGTTCTCGGCGAACTGGTCGAAGTTGAAGAAGACGATGAACAGCAGAATCGCCACGATGATCGGCACGATCTTGGCGATGGTGACGATGGTGTTGATGAAGGTCGCCTGCTCGACGCCGCGCAGGATCATGAAATGGAACGACCAGATGCCGATCAGCGACACGACGATCGCAATGATGCTGCTGCCGTCACCAAAGATCTCGGGAAAGAAGCGGCCGAGCGTCGAGCCGATCAGCACCCAGTAAAAGACGTTGCCCAGGCAACTGCCGAGCCAGTAGCCGAAGGCCGACAGGAACCCCATATAGTCGCCGAAGCCGGCCTTGGCGTAGGCAAACACACCGGAGTCGATGTCGGGGCGCTTCTCGGCAAGCGCCTGGAAGACCCGGGCGAGCATGTACATGCCCGTGCCGGCGATGAGCCACGCGATGATGGCGCCGAAGGGCCCTGTCGCGGTCGCGAATCGTCCCGGCAGGTTGAATATTCCCGCCCCGACCATCGACCCGACGACCATCGCCGTTAATGCCGCGAGCGACAGCTTGCCCTTGTTGACGTCGGCCAATGGTACCCCCTGGAGCCGCTGCTGTTCGGCGCAAAGGGGTTTGCGCTTGCAGCTTCGAGGCTTGGACAATACCGCCGCACAGCAGCGCGAGAATGGTTCCGCGTCCCAACGCTGATCGTTTCGTCCCAAGATCGTGGGTTCGCGTCGCGCCGGCTGACCGCCCGACCTGCCGTCTCCACAATTCAAATCGGGCGGTGCAACCCGAGCGAACTTCGAGACGCCATCTCAAGGAATGGGACGCCGCCCCAATTACGCCGCGACACGGTTGGGGTTAGGGATGTTCTGCCGTCGATTTTTGCCCCGACGTTGGGAGCAGGCCACTCGCGGCATCCCTGCGACCGCCCTGTTCGGAGGCCATCGTGTCGAGAAATCCAGCCATCGCGGCGATCAGCATCTTGATGATTGCAGCGTTCGGGCAGTCGGTGTCGGGCGCATCGATCGGCGCGGGAAACCCTTACCCTGTCAGCACCTACACCTGCGAGGATGGTACGCGTCTGGCGGTCCGCCTCCTGGGTGATCGCGCCGCCGTATCGGTCAACGATGCGGCAGAGGTGGAGCTGCTCTCCATGGGGCCGGACGGCACGACATTTTCGAACGGCCGGTTGACGCTGACCATCATCCAGGGGCGGCTGATGTGGGGCGTCGGCAGGGCCGCGCCGTCGGCGTGCATGGGCGGCTGAGCATCGCGCCGACAGCGGACGTCCCTTCGCGCCGCGCCGTAATCGCCCGCCGCATTTCGGCGGACCTGCCGAGGCCCGGCCCCGATCGCCGGGACTGAGGCGCTTCACCCCGGTTCCGAGTGGCGATATGTTGGGTGCGTTGGGATGCCGGCAACGCAGCTTGCACTGAGCCACCTGTCCTGTCCGGTTTCTCTCACGCGGCTGACGCTTGTGGGGCCATGAATGCTGGAGGCGCCGAACTGGTACGCGCGCAGGTACAACTCCGTCGTGGCGCGCTCCCGCGAAACCGACCCCGATGCCGAGTTCCATATTCAGCAGATCGGTGCGCGAACTCATGCATCGCGCATGGCGACAATCGACTATGCCGACGCCTTCGTCCTCGACTTGCGCGACAAGGGCGGCATCGCAATGTCGGGAGCGATCGGTGACGACGCGCTGACGGCGGTGTTCATCTGGGGTGAGGGCACGACCTTCAACGGGCAGGCGAGCCAGATTCCCCAATTGCGGATCCTGGGTCCGGGAACAGAATTCAAGCTTGCGATGCCCGGCAGCTATCGCCTCATGCGGATCGGCCTGCGCGGCTCGACGCTCGATGCGTTGCGCGCCGGGTCGCCCGAACGGCATCGTCCAGGCTGGCTGACGCCTGGGGTGCGCGAGCAGCCTTTCGCTCCGGCCGCCGAATTGGAGCTGCAGCACAAGTTGCTGCGAACGGCAGGATACGCCGAAGCCGCCGCGCAGCGCGGCTATGACCTCAGCGCCGGCCTGGCGGTCGCGGCAAGCGAGGCAGGCGCCGCGCTCACTCTCATGCTCTCGCATGCGGAACACCCGCTCGCTCGCAACCTCAACTCAGGCGAACGGCGCAACGTCGTTGACGCAACCCTCGCAATCCTCGAGGCCAGACCGCACCTGCCGGTTTCGATCAGCACTGTGTGCACGGTGCTGGGGGTTGGCGAACGCATGCTCGAGCGCGCCTTTCATGATCGCCTGGGGCTCAGCCCTCGCGCCTACGAGCGGCAACGGCGGTTGCGGGCAGCCCATGGTCTCATCCTGACGGATGGCGATCGCCTCTCGATCACGGAAATCGCCATGAGCTTCGGTTTCTGGCACCTGGGCCGTTTTGCCGGAGCTTACGCCGCACTGTTCGGATGCTCACCCAGTGAAACACGGCGGCGCGTCTGGCCGAGAATGCCGCCTGATTGATCGGCGCCGACCCATGAACGGGCCCAGGCACGACGCACCGATCGTGCCCTGATCAGAAACAACATGCCGCGTGTCGGTTCCTCGGGACCGCCAGCCAAAAACTCGTCCTGCGCGCGCTATCGACGGGCGGATGGTGGTCCGTTCCACGTGTCGGAAAGCGGATAGAGATTGGTCGGCGCGTGGAGGAATCTGGCGATGCGACCTCATGGACGCCGCTCGTTGCCAGGCAACCAGCATCCAGGTGTCCGTGAGATCTGCCACCAGGCGGCAATGCAATGTCGCTTGGCCTGCCAACAGAGGACGGCCCTTGTTGTTCGATCTCGCTCCAGTTGCTGGCCTACCTTCAACCGACCGACCGCTCGAGAGCGACCGGCTGCCGTGCTCCATCGAAATGGACACGTCTTCGGCGCCCCCCACTGAGCAGTTCGAGCTCTTCCGCAGCTGGTACGCCGGCCTGGCCGACGTCAGGCCAGCCCAACTCGCTCCCCTGCCATTTCTCGCGCGCCAAATGGCGTGGAGTCTTGGTCGCTCGACCCTGACCTACCTGAGCGCCCCCGAGGCCTCATTTGCCTGGCAGAACCTGCGGACCCCGACGATGGACGGCTGGTGTGTGCACCTGACGCTGCCACGCACCCGACACCGGAGCGGATCGATGAGTGATGCCTTGAGCTTGCACTCGCTGGCGGACCCGTTCGCCGGACGATCGGAAACGAGCGACCACCTCGCCCTGTTCGTGCCGCGCAACCTTCGCATCATGCAATCCTCTCGAGTTGTTCTTCGAGAGGAAACCAAGCGTTTTCTGGTGGAGTATCTGACCCTGCTATTTCGTTCGCTTCCCGGCCTGAGGCGTACCGATGTGGCGCATATCGGCGAAGCGACCACCAGCCTGCTCGCGGCATGCCTTGCGCCTTCGCGGGATCATGCCGCTGAAGCGCAGCGCCCGATCGAGGCCGCCATAATGAGCCGGGCGTCTCGGATCATCAGGGAGCACCTGGCAAATCCGGCGTTGACGCCAAGCCTGATCTGCCGCGAGGTCGGCGTTTCCCGCTCCAGGCTGTACCGGATTTTCGAACCCATCGGCGGCGTCTCGACGCATATCCGTCGCGAGCGTTTGCGCAGGACGCGCGATGCGCTGGAGAACAGTTCCGACCGGCGACCGATCTCGATCATTGCCGAGCAGTGGGGCTTCTGGGACCCTTCGGCCTACAGCCGCATGTTCAAGAAGGAGTTCGGCGTTTCGCCCAGCGAGGCGCGCGCCGGTGGCTTGCGCGGTGTCGTGCCGGCGCGATCGACGGACGCGTCGACGCTCCGCGACCTGCTCCTCAGCAACTACTAGTCACCTTGGCTGCGTCCATCGCCCGCGCCTGCGGATGTGCCAGGAGTCCAAGTGTTTGTCCCTGCGTCTCCAAATACAGTCGGACAGCTCGAAGGGCTTTCCGAGCTTCGGTGCTTGGCTCTAAATGCGTCGGACTTTGCGTGATCTTCGTACGAGAAGGATCGGAACTATGACGAACCGGGGTAGTGACGAGATCGATCGTCGGGACTTCATGCTCGCATCGGTGGGCGCACTTGGCGCGGCGGCGACGCTGATGGCGGGAGCAGCCCAGGCGCAGGATGCGGGCGCCAAACCGGAGACCGGCGCAGGTGGCACGGCGTTCACCGGCGATATCATCGATGGCAAGCAGGTGATCGCGGCGCTCGATATCTCCGATCTCGAGCCCGGCAAGCACAGCTTCTATTTCCGCGGCGCGCAGATGCCCACGGGGCAGCACTGGTATGTCTCGGTGATGGTGGCCAAGGGTGCGGCGCCGGGCAAGCGGCTGGGGTTGATCAGTGGCGTCCACGGCGATGAAATGAGCCCGATGCACACCCTGCAGACGGTGATGAACCAGCTCGACCCAGCACAGATGTCCGGCTCGGTGATCGCCGTGTTCGACCTGTCGCGTCCGGCGGTGGAGGCAATGTCGCGGCGCTGGCATAGTTCGGGCCGTGGCATGGACCTTATCGACATCAACCGGGCGTTTCCGGGCAACGAGAATGCCCCGGAAGCCTCGACGCGGCACGCGGGGCTGGTGTTCAACCGGCTGTTGCGGCCGAACCTCGACTATGGCCTGGATTTCCACACTGCCGCCACCGCGATGGACGCCACGGCTTTCCACCTGGCGCGGATGGATCAGCCCGACGTCAAAGCCATGGCGGAGCTGTTCCCGATCGACCAGATCTTCGACAATTTCGGCGAGGTCGGCCTGCTTGCCAATGCGCTGATCGATGCCGGCATTCCGGCCCTCACGCCGGAGATCGGCAAGCCCAGAATATTCGACCATGCCATGATCGAGCTGTTCGTCGAGGGCACGCTGAACGTGCTCAAGCACCACGGCATCATCACCGGGCCAATGGGTCGGACCGGAACGGATTCCGGCGTTTTCATCGCCGACGGCATGCTGCCGATCCTGACCACGCATGGCGGCTTTGTCGAGTTGCTGGTGGAGCTCAACGAAGTGGTGGTCGAAGGGCAGAAGGTCGCGATCCAACGCAACACCTTTGGCGAAGTCGTCGCCGAATACACCACGCCGCGCGGCGGCGAGGTCGGGGCGCGACGCACCGACGCGACGGCGGAAGAAGGCACCCCGATCGTCTTCATCGTGTTCGACAGTGCCACCCCGGTCGGGGGTGATGCCATCGTCGAGTAACCGCCCGCCCGGCGGACATCACCGGTACGCCCCGATCCATAACTTCGCGCTCATGCGCCTTCGCGGTAACCGGCCGTTCCCGAGGGCACCTTTGGGTGCCTTGTTGACGGGTCACGCCAGGTGTCCCATCTGACCGCCATGCTGCTCGATATTGGATTTCTCGACGACGCCACCCGGCCAGCGCCCATCAAGCTCGAGGGCCTGACCGAGGCGCAGCGCGCGCCCGGACTGCACCTCAGAGAGGTGCATGATCACCTGCGCGCCAACATGAAAACGCTGGCGGTACTGATCGACCGCGCCGCGGCGGGCGAGGTCGGCGCACAGGCTGCGACCGATGAGGCCACCGGCCTCGGCATGGTCGCCAACTATCGCCGCTTCGGGAACCTGTGCGGCCAGCACTGCAACATCGTCAACGTCCACCACTCGATCGAGGACGAAGCGGTGTTCCCCGCCATCGCCGCGCAGGGCCCCGGCTTCAAGGCGATCGCCGACCGACTGCGGGCCGAGCATGTGGTGGTGCACGAATTGCTGGTGCGGCTGATCGATGCGCTTGGCGAGCTTGCCGCCGACCCCGGCCCAAGCCGCTTCGCCGATACGCTCGAAATCTACCGTGCCCTCGAGCGCGTGCTGCTCAGCCATCTCGGCTACGAGGAGGAGGCGATCGGCGACGCGCTGGGCTATTTCGAGCTGTTCTAGAACAGGTCGAGTTGCCCGCTGCCGCCAGCGGCGACCTTCTTTTTCGGCTTTGCCGTGGCTGCCGCTTCGGCTTCCGCCTCTTCAGGGCTGATCGGGCGGATCAGCTCGGGGCCGCCGGCATCGGCGCGACCGACCGCCTTGCTCACCGGATGGTACTTCAGCGAGCCCGGCGGCAGCGGCAAAGCCAGCTGCGTTGCCGCCTTCACATCGAAGTCCCGGGTGTTGAGCCACATGTCGACGGCGTCGCCGGTCAGCATCGCCGGCATCCGGTCATAGACCGAACTGATCTCGAGATTGGGCTCCACCGTGACGATACAGGCGGTATCCACCTCCTCCCCGTCAAGACCACTCCAGGTCGAGTAGAGGCCGGCAAAGACCATGGGGGAATCGTCCGCCATGGTGATGTAGTAGGGTTGGCGCTTGCCATCCGGCGCCTTCATCCACTCGTAGTAGCCCGAGGCGGGAACGATGCAGCGCGAGTGGCGCACCGCGTCGCGAAAGGACGGCTTTTCGGCCATCGTCTCGGCCCGGGCGTTGATCAGCAGCGAAAACTCGCGCGGATCCTTCACCCAGCCGGGGACGAACCCCCAGCGCACCAGCTGGATGGTGCGGCGACCCGACTGCTCCCACACCACCGCGATCGGCTGGGTCGGGGTGATGTTGTAGCGCGGCGGAAAATCGATCTGGTTGAGCAGGTTGAACAGCTCGACCATCATCTCCGGCGGCAGGGTTGTCGCATAGCGACCGCACATGTGAAGGCTCCTGGGGGGGAGCGCGATCAGGAATAGTTCAGAGACTTTTCCGGTACGATCGCGCGACCAAACGGCAAGCATCACCGCCTAGTTAGGCACTTGCCGCGGCGAGGACAAACCACAATCATCGGTTTATGCCCGAGTCCCGACAGCCCCCCAATGCCGCCAGTGTCGCGCTGATCGATCGCGACAAGGTGCTGCTGATCCAGCGGGCCCGGAAGCCGTATTTCCGCATGTGGAGCCTGCCGGGCGGACGGCTCGAGCCGGGCGAGACGCCGGAGCAGGCGGCCGAGCGCGAGATCCTGGAAGAAGTGGGCCTCAGCGTCTGGCGGCTGCACCCGATCAGGCGGATGCTGCTCGGCGAGGGCCAGTTCGTGCTGCAGGTCTATGCCACCGAAGCATTCGAGGGCGAGATCGTCGCCTCCGATGAAATCAGCGCCTGGCGCTGGGTGCGGCTCGACGAAATCGACGGCATGCACACCACGCCCGACCTCGGCGAGGTGGTCGCGGGCGCGTTCCGGGTCTTCGATCGCAGTTGAGGCACGCGGGCGTTTCACTTAAGGATCAGGGCATGCGCCTCCGCCCGCTTCGCTTTGCTCTCATTGCCCTGCTGCTGGCGGCTACCCCGGCGCGCGCCATCGATCCGCCCTACCAGGCCGAGATGGAACGGCTCTCCGAAATCCTCGGCAGCCTCTATTTTCTCAACCCGCTATGCAAACCGAGCGCCAGTTCCGACTGGCGCGGCGAGATGGCCGACCTGATCGCGCTGGACGAACCGGACGACGACCGCAAGCAACGGCTGACCGGCGCCTTCAATGCCGGCTACGAGGCCTATGCGCGGCTCTACCGGGTGTGCACGGTGTCGGCAGAGCAGGCGATGTCGCGCCTCCTGGTCGAAGCCGAGAAGACCGCCCGCGATATCCACTCGCGCTACGCCGAGTAGCGCCGCCTTTTCCTGCGAGCGCTCCGCCGGTTAACAATAATTGCAGAGTGCATATTAACCTTTTGGAGACCGATGGGGCGCGCCATCGGTCAGGTCGTGCTAGGGCCGAGAGTATGAAACTCTCGAAGACCCTCAAGGGCGACAACGGCAGCATGGAGCGTCTCGCCGAGGCGGAGCGCGAAGAGCGCCAGGCGGCGCTCGAGTATGTTGCCGAGGCCTGGAACACCGCCGAGGACGATGGCATCGCCACCGAGGCGCTGGCGCATGCCTCGCTGTTCGCCGCGATCACCTCGCTGGTCGAGCATCACGGGGAGACGGCGATCGCCGAGCTGATCGCCACCCTGCCCGACCGCATCCAGGCCGGCGAATACAGCCTCAGCCGCTCGCTGCAGTAGCGTTCGCGAGGGCCCGGCACCACGTTGCGGGGATGGTGCCAACGCCCCGACGGGGTCGCGCCGGCGCGCGGACGACGCTCCGCAAGTTCCTCAAACTCGGTGTGGCGGGTGGGCTCGCCCGTATGCATCTGTGGGCTCCGCGCCAAGATGACGACGGCAGGAGAGTCTCCCCTACAGCGCTTCCAGAAACCGCATCGGCTGGCCGACGCTCGGCATCACCAGTTCGCCCTGCCACATCACCTTGTTGCCGCGCACGATCGTCCCCACCGGCCAGCCGGTGACGGTCACGCCATCATAGGGCGTCCAGCCGGCGCGGCTTTTCACCCAATCGTTGGTGATGGTCTCGCGGCGCTGCAGATCCGCCACCGTCAGGTCGGCATCGTAGCCCACCGCGATGCGGCCTTTGTTGGCGATGCCGAACAGCCGGTTCGGCCCATGGCTCGACATATCGACGAAGCGCTCGAGGCTCATCCGCCCGGCATTGATGTGGTCGAGCATGATCGGCACCAGCGTCTGCACCCCGGTCATCCCGGAATGCGACTGCGGGTACGGATGGTCCTTTTCCTCGCGGGTGTGCGGCGCGTGATCGGAGCCGAGCACGTCGGCGACACCGTTCTTCACCCCGGCCCAGATGCCGTCGCGATGCGCCTTGTCGCGCACCGGCGGGTTCATCTGTGCGTAGGTGCCGAGGCGCGTGTAGGCGGTTTCATCCAGCGTCAGGTGGTGCGGGGTCACTTCGACGCTCGCCACGTCCTTGTGCGCGGCCAGGAACACCATCTCCTCGGCGGTCGAGATGTGGAGGATGTGGACGCGCTTGCCGGTCTTCCGCGCCAAAGCCACCAGCCGGCGGGTCGAGAGCAGCGCCGCCTCAGGGTCGCGCCACACCGGGTGTGAGCTGGGATCGCCCGGCACGCGCAGGGGTTTGCGCTCCTCGAGACGATATTCGTCCTCGGAATGAAAGGCAGCGCGGCGGGAGATGGCGTTGAGGATCGCCTCGACCCCGTCATCGTCGGGCACCAGCAGCGAGCCGGTGGAGGAACCCATGAACACCTTCACGCCGGCGCAGCCGGGCAGGCGCTCCAGTTCGGGCAGTTGCGCCACGTTGTCGTGCGTGCCGCCGATGTAGAAGGCGAAATCGCAATGCATGCGGCGGGTGCCGAGGCGGATCTTTTCCTCGAAGGTTTCGCGCGTCGTGGTCAGCGGGTTGGTGTTGGGCATCTCGAACACGCCGGTGACACCGCCCATCACCGCCGAGAGCGAGCCGGACTCGAGATCTTCCTTATGGGTCAGGCCCGGCTCGCGGAAATGCACCTGGGTGTCGATGACGCCGGGGAGGATATGGAGGCCCATACAATCGACCACTTCGCCGGCCGACGCCGCGCCCAGATCTCCAAGTGCGACGATGCGCCCGTCGCTGACTGCGATGTCGGTCTGGTGCACGCCATCATGGTTCACCACCGTGCCGTTCTTGAAGATCGTCTCGTACTGCGCCATGTCTCTAGTCCGCCTGCCTTTCGGCGGGTGTAGCGGAACCATCCCATGCCCACAATCCTCCGTCCGTCCCGTGCCGCCTTCCGGTTTTCCGGTCCCGAGGCGCAGAAACTGCTGTTCGACGTGGTGACCGGGCGATTGCTGGCCGAACCGGGGCCGGCCGTGTGGTGGGCGCTGCTGTCGCCGCAGGGCAAGGTGCAGGCCGAGGGGCTGAGCGGCTGGGCTGAGGACGCCTTCTGGCTCGATGTCGACGCCTCGGTGGCCGATGCGTTCTTGAAGAAGATGAAGCTTTACCGCCTGCGCGCCCAGGTCGAGATCGACGACCTGCGTGAGACGCACGCGGTGGGCTGGAGCTTTGACGGCTGGGCCGAAGGGATCGTCCACGCCGACCCGCGTGGCCTCGGCGAGCGGGTCATCGCCGAAAAGGCTGCCACTACCGGCTGGCTGCCGCCCGATGACAGGTTCGCCGCGCACCGGATCAGCGCCGGCATTCCTGAGCAAGGCCCGGATTTCGGCATCGACCAGACCTTTGCCCACGATATCGGGCTCGACCTGCTCGACGGCATCGACTTCATCAAGGGCTGCTATATCGGCCAGGAAGTCGTTTCGCGCATGAAGCATCGGGGCACCGCCCGCCGCCGCCCGGTGATCGTCTCCGGCATCGACGCCCCGGCCGGTACCCCGGTGGTCGCAGGCGGGCGCGATGCCGGTCCGATCGGCGAGGTGGTCGATGGCAGGGCCGTCGCCATCCTCAGGCTCGACCGCATCGCCGATCCTGCAGCGGTCACGGTCGACGGCAAGCCGGTGACGGTGAGCCTGCCGCCCTGGGCCAATTATCAGTTCGGCGAAAGCTCGGCCGAGGACTAGAGCAGGATTGCGTTTCGTTGAATCGCACTCCTGCTCCAAGTCGTTTGTTTTGCCGCGAGATCGAACCGGAAAGGTCTGCAACCTTTCCTGATCTCGCTCTAGCCATCCAACTCGCGAATCAGCCCCGTTCCCACTACGTTCCCTTGCTTCGGAACACGGGGAACGATGATGGCGCGTGGCAAGGAGCGGGCGTGGCAGCGCATGTTGTCGGGCAGGCGGCTCGATATCCTCGATCCGTCGCCGCTCGATGTCGAACTGAGCGACATCGCGCACGGCCTCGCCCGTGTTGCCCGCTGGAACGGCCAGACCATCGGCGATTACCCGTTCTCGGTGGCGCAGCATTCGGTGCTGGTGCTCGAGCTCTATCGCGCCCTCAACCATGACGCCGATCCGCGCGCCCTGCTCTATGCAGTGCTGCACGATGCGCCCGAATACGTGATGGGCGACATCATCTCGCCGTTCAAGGCGGCGATGGGCGGCAATTACAAGGAGGTGGAAAACCGGCTGCTCGGCGCGGTCTATCTCCGCTTCTCCCTGCCGGCGACGCCACCCGCGGCGTTGCAGAAGCAGATCAAGCGCGCCGATCGCGAGGCTGCCTTTCTCGAGGCGACGCACCTCGCCGGGTTCGACGCCGAAGAGGCCCGCCGCTATTTCGGCGAGCCGACATTCCCGGTGTTCGAGTTCGAGCCGTTCGAAAAGCTGATCCGCCCGTGGCCCACCCGCGAGGCCTATGACCGCTTTGTCGAGGTGGTGGAAAAGCTGGCCGCCGAGCTGCCCTGAGGGCGATCCGGCGGATTGCCCTGGTTAAATTTACCTTAATCGCTGTTCCATTTTGACACGCCTTCCGGCGTCATGGTTGATGGTTGGTTAACAAACCGACCGGAGAACGGCCATGGACGCGACCAAGACGATCATGCTTGGGGGAGCAATCGGACTCGGGGCGGCATTGCTGCTGTTGCTGCCGAACGTCCTGCCGCGGGCCGTGGCAGAAGAAGAGCCGATGAAGACGCTGCTCAGCACGCCCAAGGAGATCTGGCCGCCGGCCTTCGACCCAGACCGGCTGATGCGCTGGAGCTACTATGTGCAGCCGGGCGTCTCGGTCGAGCCGATCCGGGAAACCGTGGTCCGCAAGATCGGCTACGGGCACAGCACCTTCGTCAATGTCATGGAAACGGCGAGCGGGGTCTATTCCACCGACGGGCTCGCCAGTCCGCATATCCAGTATCCGGGGATCATCAAGGAGCCCAAGCCGTCTCCGGCTGCCGGCCTCTGGTACTGGAGCGGCCGCCAATGGGTGGCCAGCGCGCCGGTGAATGCCGACTCGTTCGTCTCGATCGTCCCGCTCGATGGCCTGCCGAGCAGCGAGGACGGCAACTGCGTGACGCTCAAGGACAGCGTCTACTGCTAGGCGCTTCACACTGAGCTGAGCCACCGGCTGCGGAGGCGCTGCCATGCGCCGACGAGATGGTCACGGCCTCGCCTCCCCCACCGGGTGGCCAAATAGCGCCACTAATCGTGAACCGAGCTACAGCTTGGCGCCTTCGGCGATGCTGGCGGCGCCGATCGACACCTGCTTGATCACCAGCGCATATTCGCTCCGCCCATCGGGCAGGAAGCGGAACACGCCGTCGCGACCGTTGAAGCCAGCCGGGAGGGTGAGTTGCGCCCGATCGTATTTCGGCGTGCCGTTGGCGAGCGAGCCGGCATTGGCGAGAATGGTCGCGGTATAGGCGATGGTGGCGAACTTGTGTGGCGCCGAGCCGAACTTGGCCTGATACTCAGGCAATAACGCGTTATAGCCAGCGTCGTCGATCGCCGGGAAGATCGCCCCGGCCAGCGTCGTGGTGTTGAGGATCGAGGGATCACCATCCCAGTCGGCCGAGCCGATGAGCTGCACCTTGCCCGGCGCGATGCCGGCCTCGTTGAGGAGGTTAGCAAAACTCGGCGCCGTCGCCCGGTCGGGGATGAACAAGGCATCGATCTGCCCCGCCTGCAGCATCGGCACCAGTTGGGTGACGACGTTGCGGGCCTCGGCCTCCGAGGAGAAGTTGTAAACGGCGCGGGCATTGAGCCCGAGGTCTGCGGTCGCCTGGCGGAAGGCGCCTTCCTGGATGCGGCCGAAATCGGTGGTCGGGAACACGCCGGCAAAGGCCTTCTTGCCGAGCTTTTTGGCATAGCCCATCGAGCGCTTCACTTCGCTCTCGGGCAGGATGTTGAGCAGGTAGACGCCGGGCGAGGCGGCGCCGGAATTGTTGGAGAAACCGATCACCGGCACGCCGGCGGCCTTCGCCACCTGGCCCGCCGCTGTCACCTGGTCGGCGCGCAGCGGCCCGAGGATCAGGCTGGCGCCTTCGCTCAGCGCCTGCTGCGCCGCCTGGGTGGCGCCGCTGGCGGTGGCGCCGGTATCCTTCAGCACCACGGTGATGTTCTCACCGATATTGGGGTTGGTCTCGACAAAGCTGATCGCCAGTTCCGAGGCATTGGCCATCGAGATGCCGACGCCGGCGAGGTTGGGATCGCCCGACAGCGGCAGCAACAGCGCCACTCGCACCGGCCCTTTGCCGAAGGTCTTGCCGGTGGCGAGCGGCTGCGACGCGCCGCCGGTGGTGCCGCCGCCCGGTCCGAAGTTGAAGTTGCCGGCCGAGCAGGCCGACAGCAGCGCCGCCGCGGCAAGGCCGAGCCCAACATACCTGAGCCCAGTCAGCACCCCGGCGCCACCAGCAATTCTCACTTGCCCAACCTTTATCGAGTCCCGCACTGTGGCGCGCGAAGCGCCACTCCATGGGTGGTCTATACCGAATCGGGCCCGGCTCATAAAGACCGCGCTTAACTTCGGCTTAACAATTGGAGGTGGCGTGGACGATCGCCAGAAGAGCTATTTCATTGCCGGGACTGAGTTTCCGGCGCCGCCGCTGGCGGCGGGGCTCTATGTGGTCGCCACCCCGATCGGCAACCTCAAGGACATCACGCTGCGCGCCCTCGAGACGCTGGCGGCTGCCGACCTGGTGCTGTGCGAGGATACTCGTCACTCGGCCACCCTGCTCGATCACTATGGCATCCGCACCCCGCGCAAGTCGCTGCACGAGCACAATGAGCGAGCCCGCATCGGCGAGGTGATCGCCTCGATCGAGGCCGGCCGCGCCATCGCGCAGATTTCCGATGCCGGCACCCCCCTGCTGTCCGATCCCGGCTTCCCGCTGGTCCGTGCGGTGCGCGAGGCCAACCTGCCGGTATTCGCCAACCCCGGCGCATCGGCGCTGCTCGCCGCGCTCGCCAGTGCGGGCCTCCCCACCGATGCCTTCGGCTTTGTCGGGTTCCTGCCCGCCAAGTCGGGCGCCCGGGCCAACGCGCTCGCGGCGCTGAGGGCGCGCGCCGATACGCTGGTGTTTTACGAATCGCCGCGCCGGCTCGGCGACACGCTGGCGGCGATGGCCGAGGCGCTGGGCGACCGACCGGCGGCCGTGGCGCTCGAACTCACCAAGCGCTTCGAGCGGGTGGAACGCGGCACGCTCAGCGAGCTCGCCATGCATTTCGGCGCCGGCGACACCAAGGGCGAGGCGGTGATCCTCGTCGGCGGCGCCGAGGGAGTGGTGGTCGAAGCCGCCGACTGGCAGGCGGCGCTCGACGAAGCGCTGGCCGCCGGACCGCTGCGCGCCGCCGTCGACGACATCACCGCCCGCTTCGGCCTGAAGCGCAAGGAGGTCTACGATGCCGCCCTGGCGCGCAAGGCCGAGGAATAACCAGACCCGCAGCAGCCGGCTCGGCGCCGAGCTCCGCGGCCGGCGCGCCGAAACCCTCGCCGCCTGGTATCTGCGGCTGAAGGGCTATCGCATCGTCGCGACGCGGGTGAAGACGCCGGTCGGCGAGATCGACCTGATCGCCCGCCGCTTCGGCACCACCGCCTTTGTCGAAGTAAAGGCCCGGCAGCACCCTAGCGAGGAGGCCGTGGCGCTCGAGGCGGTCAACACCAGTCGTATCTCGCGCGCCGCGCAGTACTATGTGGCGCGCCACCCGGCCCTCGCCGAAACGCCGCTCCGCTTCGATGTGATTTTCCTTGCGCCCGGCACCTGGCCGCGCCATGTCAAAGGCGCTTTCGACGCCAGCTAGGACCGCTTCATGTCCCTCAAAATCGCCGTGCAGATGGACCCCATCGCTTCGATCAATCCGGCGGGGGATTCGACCTTCGCGCTGATGCTCGAGGCGCAGGCGCGAAAGCACAGGGTCGACTATTACGTGCCGCAGACCCTGGCGCTGCGCGACAACCACGTCTCGGCCGAGGTGGCGCCGATCACCGTGTTCGACAAGCCGAAGGGCGAGCATTACGCCCTCGGCGACTTCGCCCGCGTCGATCTCGCCACCTACGACGTGGTGCTGATGCGGCAGGATCCGCCGTTCGACATGAACTACATCACGCTCAGCCACCTGCTGGAGCGTATCCACCCCAGAACTTTCGTGGTGAACCCGCCGGCGGCGGTGCGCAACGCGCCCGAAAAAATCCTTGTCACCGAGTTCCCCGAGCTGATGCCGCCGACGCTGGTGACGCGCGACCGCGGGTTGATCCATGCCTTCCGCCGGGAGCACGGCAACATCATCGTCAAGCCGCTCTACGGCAATGGCGGCGCCGGAGTGTTCCTGATCCAGGAGACCGACCAGAACCTCAACTCGCTGATCGAGCTGTTCGAGCAGAGTTTCCGCGAGCCGTTCATGGTGCAGAAGTACCTGCCCGACGTCCGCAAGGGCGACAAGCGGATCATCCTCGTCGATGGCGAGCCGGTCGCCGGTCTCAACCGGATCCCGGCCGACGGCGAAGCGCGCTCCAACATGCATGTCGGTGGCCGTCCGGAACTGTCGCCGCTCACCGAACGCGAGCGCGAGATCTGCGCCACCATCGGGCCGGCGCTGAAAGAGCGCGACATGATCTTTGTCGGCATCGACGTGATCGGCGACTACCTCACCGAGATCAACGTCACCTCGCCCACCGGCATCCGCGAGATCAAGCGTTTTGGCGGCCCTGATATCGCGGTGCTGATCTGGGACGCCATCGAGAAGCGGCGGGCCTAGCACCGATGACCCCGCTCGCGACGCTGGTCGAGCGAGCGGGTTTTGCTCCGGGCACGCCAGTGGCAATGGCGCGGGTGGCGGGCGGAGCCATCGAAGAGCTGGCAACCGGCATTTGGCCCAACGGCCGGCCGGTCGAGCCAACCGACCGCTTCTACGTTGCGAGCCTCGCCAAACAGGTGACCGGTGCGGCGCTGGCGCTGCTGGTGCGCGACGGACGGATCGATCCGGACCGAGCGGTTGCCGACCATGTCGGTGGCCTGCCGGCATGGTCGGTACGCATCACTCCGCGCCAGCTGGCCCATCACATCAGCGGGTTACCTCCGGCCGGCGCCCTCGAAGCCCGGATGACTGGCGACTGGACCGAAACCTTGGTGTTCGGGGCCCTCAGTGAGCTCGCCGAGCTGCCTTCGCCGCCGGGCGCCGCCCACAGCTATTCCAATCTCGGCTATGTACTGCTCGCCCGCGTCATCGCGGAAATCAGTGGCCTGCCGTTCGCTGAATTCGTCACACAGCGGCTGTTGGGCCCGCTCGGCCTCGACGGTATCGGCTTCCTCGCCGACCTCGGCGGCCAACCGCAGCGGCCGCTGCTTGGCCCCAGGCTGCCGCTTACGCACGGCGACGGCGGCTTGTGGTCCACGGCCCGCAGCTTCGCGCAGTGGCTGCAGCACCAGAACGGCGACACCCTTGGTATCGCGGACCTGGTCACGGTCGCCGGCCGGCGCAACGACGGCACGCCGGTCTACTACGGCTGGGGTCTCGGGCTGCGCCAGCATCGCGGCCAGGCGCTGCTGATCCATGGCGGTGAATGGCCAGGCGCTGCCGCAAAGGCCGTGCGCAGCCCGGCACTCGGGATTGCGGTGGTCGGCATGGCAGCGGGCGCCGAGTTCCAGACGCTGAACCGGCTGGTCAGCGCGGGGCTCGAGGATATCGCCTGATCACTCGTCGCTCTCCGCCGCGGTGAGGTAGTGCTCCTCCCACAGCTCGTGCGGGATGAAGCTCCCGACCGAGAACTCGAAGCGCTCCACCGCCGAATAGTCCGCGGCCGCGACGCAGCTGAACTTCACTTCGTACCATTCGCGCCGGCTGCGGAAGGCGCCGCCATCGGCGATCAGCGCCCCGTCGCGGGTGGCCATGTCGGCCATGGCATAGGCGACGACGGTGTCGGGATCGAATTCCGGCCGGGCGCGGCGGATCTGTTCGATCGCCTCGATGCTGCACAGTTGCACCAGCCGCTCGCTGCCATCGAGCCTCGTCATCGCTGCCCTGAGGTCAGCGCTTTCAGGTTCGGCCAACAGGCTCCCGGCATAGAACCGGGTGGCGCGAATGGTACCGCCGGGCGCGGATTTTGCGGCAGGCGTCGTGGTGCTGGAACCGGGAGAGGCCGCCGACGGCGGCGCGGGGGCGACAGGCGGCGTCTGTGCTGGTGCCGTGAGGGCGGCGAACTGCGCGGCTGTCATCAGCTCCACGGCGATGGCCGGCGGTGGCAGCGGCTTTGGCTTGTCCCTATCCGGTCCGAGCAGCAGCAGGCCAAACAACGCCAGGTGAAACCCCAGGGATATGGCCGTACCCCACGCCGATCGCTGCATCGGCGGCACATCGATCGGGCTGTCGTCTAGGGTGATGGACATGGCGCTGCCCTGTCAGTCGGGCGGCTTTGCGGCTGATTTGCGGAGCTGTGGCGAGGCTGGGTGAAATCCTTGCCGCCCTCTCGCCTTTCGGCGCCGGCTCAGCCATTGTCCGGCCATGCCGTTCGACACGTTCCTGCTCGCGCTGACCACCTTCTTTGCCACCCTCGGGCCGGCGGACCTCTTGGTCGTCTATGCGGCGCTGACGCAGAAGAACACCCAGGCCGAGCGGCGTGCCATGGCGCTGCGCGGCACCATCATCGCGGCGGTGATCCTCTTGTTCTTCGCGGTATTCGGCGAGGTGCTGCTGCGGCTGTTCGGCATTACCCTGCCGGCGCTGCGCATCGCCGGCGGCATCCTGCTGCTGCTGATCTCGATCGACATGGTGTTCGCCCGCCATTCCGGCGGCACCGGCACGACCCCCGAGGAAGAGAACGAGGCCCAGCACCGTTCCGACATTTCGGTGTTCCCGCTGGCAACGCCTTTGCTCGCCGGGCCTGGCGCCATCAGCGCGGTGATCCTGCTCACCACCGGTTCGGGTGGCTTCAACCTCGAATGGGTCGTGGTGGTGCTGGCGCTGCTGGCGATCCTCTTGCTCTGCTACGTGGTGATGCTGGTCGCCATTCCGATCCAGCGCCTGCTCGGCATTACCGGCCTCGCAGTGGTCAGCCGCGTCGTCGGCGTGCTGCTCGCCGCACTGGCGGTGCAGTTCCTGCTCGATGGGCTGAAATCCAGCGGGCTGATCCCGGGTCTTGCGGGCTAAAAGCAAAGGCCGCGGCGGGTGCCACGGCCTTCACCAAATTCACGCTAGTCGCCCGGTCACTTCTTCTTGGCCGGTGCGGCGGTGGCGGGGGTCATCCCGGCCGTTGCCAGCACTTTCGGCTTTTCCTTCTTGGGCTTCTTGGCTTCCTTGTTGGATCTGATCTGACCTTTGGCCATCGGCATCCCCTTCCATTGTTGGCCGGCAGCAACTCCGGCAAATCACTACGTGAGGCTAGAACCAAGGCAGAATCCTGACAAGATCACTGCCCTGCCAGAGTCTTTGATTGTCGGGCTTTCGAACCGGAAAAGTCTGCAATTCCCGCCTTCGCAGGGACAGCTTCTCCCGAAAGCGCTACGGCCGCTACTTATGGCTCTGGCAGCGGCCCTGGGGTCCAAGCCGATCGACGGCGCGCGGATCGCACCCGGTGAGCAGGAATGTCACCCAGTCGCCCTCGCTGCCATAGAAGGCATTGCGGTCGACCTCGGTGCGGACGCCCGACATGGTGCCGGTCTGCGTCCACTGCCAGAAGATCCACGGCCGGTCGCCATACTTGGTATGCGGCTCGGCGGCGGTCGAGCGCAGCCAGAACGAGGAATCGAAGTGCTCGCCGGCGAGGATGTCGTTGTAGAAGTTCATGTCGGTATAGATGATCGGCACCTTGCCGGTATGCCGCTCCATCTCGGCCAGCATGACGCGGACCTTTTCCAGCACGTCGGTGCGGTTGAACTTGTTCTTGCAGCTCGAGTGGTTGTTCCACTCGAGATCGAGTACCGGCGGCAGCGCGTCGGGATCGTTGGGCACCATCTTCCTGAACCAGGCGGCCTGCTGCGAGGCGAGGCTGCACCAGGTCATGAAATGATAGGCGCCGCGGGCCATGCCGGACGCCTGCGCACCGCGCCAGTTGTCGTAGAAATTGGGGTCGATGTAGTCCTTGCCCTCGGTCGACTTGATGTAGACGAAATGCACCCCACCGCCACGCGCCGCGTTGAAATCGATGCGGCCCTGGTAGCGCGCCACGTCGAGCCCCTGGATCGGCAAGCCCCAGGCCCGGCGCACCCCGTCATGCGGGTCGTTGTCGCCCGGGATGCCGCGATAGTCGTGCGTGGGCGAGCGCCCGCAGGCGGCAAGCAGCAGGGTCAGCCCGACCAGCAGCAGGGTTTTGGCGAACGGGAAGGCGGGACGGGCGGCGGCGAGCATGCTGGACGTCTGGCTTTCGGACGGAGATCGGAAGCCTTTGAATCAACATGGCGCGCTTAACGAAACCTTGCGCTAACCCTTTGTTATTCCAGCATGGTTAACGCGCGTTGGGAGGGCGCCGCCCGAGACTTCCATGGATCGCGATTGCCCCTGTAAGCTCGCTGTCGAACCGACAGGAGTCGTGGGGGCCGTGTTGTCGATCCGAACCAGGTTACTCCAGGCCGCGGCGATCGCCGCCGCGTTCGTCGCCGCAACAGCCCATGCTGACGGCGTCGATCCCGACATCACCGTGAGGGCCTGCCTCGCGGCGGTTGCAGAGCAGGCCGGCAGCACAGATCTCACTGCGCTGGGCAAAAACTATTCGGAGGCCAATTCGGCGGTGCTGGTCGGCGTCGGCCCGGACCAGGCGCCCTGGCGCTGCCTCGTCTCGAACGATGGCGTTGTTGCCGAAGTGAGGTTCACCGGCGCTGAGGACGCGCTGCCGGCCAGATGATGCCGGCCGCCTCGTTCTGAGGCCGAGCACCGCAGGCGTTGCCCAGCGCGCCTTCGAGCCAGACGCCTCAATGCCGGTGGCACAGTCGTCAGGCGGATCGCCGACCTGCCAATTGCAGATCGACGCGCAATAACACACTGGCCATGGCGCATGTTTGTTGTACATTTACACCCGTCGGCGCTAGATATTCAGCATTTCTGGGGAGCTATCGATGCGTTTTATTTGGAAGGCACTACAGATAGCGATCGCGATGTCGGCGCTGGTTGCGGCTCCAGGCCACGCCGGAGAAGCCGAAAGTGCCCTGCTTCGCACCTATATCGGAAACTGGAGCGGGAACAGCGTTCTGCGCGGTGGCGAGCAGCCCGAGGCCTTTACTTGCCGCCTGAAAGTGACCCAGGGCAGACTGGTCAAGATCAACTACGCCGGGCGCTGCAGCCTGGTGAACATGAACCTGTCCGTATCGGGTACCATCTCCTTCAACGACAAGGCGAACCGCTACGAAGCGACGATGCATTCCAACGTCGGCCTCTCGGCCGCCGCGGTCGGGGCCAAGCAAGGCAAAAGCATCGTCTTCAAACTGAGCGAAAAGCAGACCGACCGGGTTGGCACTCCTATGGAGATCAGTTCGATTCTCGAACTCAGCGGCAAGCAGATCACCGTCGACTTCATGGTTGAACTCAACCGATCAGGACAAACGCTGACGACGACCGTGCCTTTCCGCCGGCTGTGAATTGCCTGCCTCGTCTCGAACGATGATCTCGTTGCCGAAGTGAGATTCACCGGTGACGAGGTGCGGTTCTGAGGGCCAGCGCCGCAGGCGAGGCCGAGAGAAACGCTGTCATATCGTGATCTCCAGTTCGGCGATCTTGGCGTCCGCGAGGACGAAGACGTATCGCAGATCGATCGGACTGCCAGGGAAGTCGCCGACGACGTGGCTCGTCACAAGCGTCCTGCCATTCTCGGTTGCCATGAAGAAGGGCTCCACAGTGTAGCTGTACTTCTGGGTGGACCCGGCCTTCCACTTGCGGATGGCACCAATGCCCACATGGGTCCTTCCCTCATCCTTGACGATGGCGTTGTCGGTGAAGACGGCAGCAAGGGCATCGGGGCTGCCATCGCGGTCGGCGGCGAAATAGGCTTCGATGCTCTCGGGCAATTTGATGGTCATTCGAGTTCTCCGGTTTTGACGGTGCAGCCTTGTCGACTGCGTGCCCGACCCCGTTTCAAGGTCGGCAGCTGCAAACTTAGGTCTGGACGAGTGCCACGATAACCAGGACAAGGGCGGACGAGACGTTCCGAGAACCGGGATAATGACGCGATCCGTACTTGCCGATCTGGATGCCGTATTGAGCATCGCCCGTCGCGGCTCCTTTCGCGCTGCAGCGCTTGAACTCGGCATGTCCACGACTGCACTAAGCAATGCCATTGCAAAACTGGAGCAGCGTCTGGGCATTCGCCTGTTCAACCGCACGACGCGCAGCGTTTCGCTTACCGATGCCGGGAAGACCTTTGTGGAGCGGGTTGGTCCGGCGATGACGGACATCCATGACGCCATGCTGGCCGCTCGGTCGCAGCAGGAGACGCCAATGGGCACGTTGCGCATCAACGCCTTTGCGTCCGCGGCACGAGAGGTGATGGCTCCACTCATCCTCACATTCCTGCGGCGCTACCCGCAGGTGCATATCGATCTGGTCACTGAAGGGCGGCTGGTCGACATCGTCGCCGCGGGATTCGACATGGGGCTGAGGCCGGCGGACCTTGTGCCGAGCGACATGATTGCCGTTTCGCTTGGACTGCCGCGCCGTAACGCGGTGGTCGCTTCGCCCGATTTCCTGCGCACGCACGGGCGCCCTATCGTTCCGGCCGATCTCTACCGGTTTCGCTGCATTCGGGCGCGTCTTCCGAACAACGCACTGTTCCGCTGGCGTTTCGAGAAGGAAGGAAGCGCCGTGCACATCGATGTCCAGGGATCGATTACCCTCGACGAGCCGAGCCTGGTGAGGATCGCTGCGCAGAACGGGATTGGCCTTGGATACGTCATGGAGGCGGACGTGCGCGAGGACATCTCTGAGGGTCGGCTCGTACGCGTTCTCGAGGACTGGACTCCTCAACTGGCGCCACTCTCGCTCTATTACCCGGGCAGGAAAAACCCACCTGCAGCCTTCAGTGCCTTTGTCCAGGCCGCGAGAGAGTTCGCAACCGCGACGGGTTAGCCGCTCCCGGACCAGTGTCCGATTTGGTCGCCAAGAGCGGGCATCTGGTCCCCTGCATGCGAAGGGTGTGCGTGCCTGCGTTCGTTATCCGATACACCCAGAATCTCGGAGGCGCTGGGTCCAGACCTTTCAAGCAGACCGCGATCACGTGTTCTCGTCGGCCTGCCCGACAACCCGGAACGGGGGGCGCCCTTGGCGCTCTCCGTTCCGGGGACGCTGTCGGCGGAGGCTAGGTGCGCGCCTTCAGATAGGCGTCGCCCTGCTTGGTCAGCTCGGTCATGATCACGTCGAGGCCGGCGGCGTCGGCGGCCTTCTTCAGCTTGTCGAGCCCGGCATCGACGTCGCCGACCCCGTAGAACAGCGGGTTGGCGTACTGGGTCATCACGTTGTTCATCTGCGCCGCGGCTTCCTTGACCGGGGTCACGTCGGCGATGAACGAGGCGAAGGTGTCCGAGGTGAAGTTGTCGTAGTTCTGCGCCCAGCCGAAGACCTTCTTTTCGGACTCGGTCATCGACGAGGTGAGGCGCTCGAGCCCGGCCCGCCACAGGATCGCGTAGCTGGGGAAGCTGTAGGTGCTGAGCTGCTCGAAGCTGTTGTCGCCAACCGCCTTCCAGTCCGTACCCTCGATGCCGAGGCCGACCAGATCGTGGTTCTCCTGGACCGAGAACCAGTCCTGCAGCGCCATGGCCCGGTCGACGTCGCCGCCATTGGCATTGACCACGATCATGTTGTCGGCCTGGAAGGTCTGCACCGGCTTGACGCTGCCCAGCGGCCCGCCAAATGGCAGGACCTGGCCCAGGGCCGCGGTCGGGACGGCACGCTTCAATCCAGCCAGCCGGTTGGATTGGAGGCCATCCGTCATCGACCAGAGGCCGGCGAAGCGACCAGCGCCGAACTGGCTCTCGATCGTCGCCTGGTCGACGTTGAGCGCGTCGGCGTTGATGATGCCATCCTGGTAGTACTGGCGGATCTTGCGCAGCGCCTCGACGGTGCCGGCATCGTCCCACCACGGGATCGGCCGGGACGAGCCAGTCGTCGCCGCATCCTTGTCGAAGTAGAAGCGCAGCCCCGACCCGGCCAGCGAGTACTGCATGGTGTAGGGATTTTCCCACGAGTACTCGTTGAACATGCCGGTGGGGGTCGCCACCGCCGTCTGCCAGCCGGTCTGCGACGCGAGGGCGAACGGGGTGACCCCGGACTCCTTCTCCTTGATGGCGTAGAAGAACTTCTCGAGCGTGCCGAAGTCGTTGATTTCGGCGAAACCGTACTTCTCGGCCAGATCCTGCCGAATGCCGAAGTGCTGGATGCGTCCGGCGCTGTTGACCTGCGGAATACCCCAGAGCTTGCCGCCCCAGGAATTGGCTTCGATCAGCTTGGGCGCGATCTGCTTTTTGAGGTTCGGCCACTTGTCGATCTGCCCGGTCAGGTCGGCCAGGGCGCCGCTCTGCTGCAGCTGGGCCATGTTGAGCCACAGGGCCTGCAGCGCCGTATCGAACTGGGCGCCGGCGGTGAATTTCAGCAGCGACTGCTGGCCGTAATTGGACCAGTTGATGAACTGGGCATCGAAGGTGAAGCCATGCTCCTCCATGAGCTTGGCATTGGCCTTGTCGAGCACCGCCTTCCAGCCGGTCGGCGCCTGCGACGGCAGCAGGGCCACCGAGGTGCCCGAACTGGCACCGAATGCCGGCGACAGGCCCGAAAGGGCCGTGGCCACGCCGGCGGCCCCGCTGAGGGCCATGAAGTGTCTGCGCGTGAGTCTCATGTTGGTCGTCTCCTCCTCATTTGTGCGACGGGCTCAGGTGCCGTCGTCACCCCTTGGTGGCGCCAAGGGTGATGCCCTTGACGAAGAAGCGTTGTGCGAATGGGTAGGCGAGCAGAATGGGCCCGACGGTGAGCACCGTCATGGCGAAGCGCAACTGGTAGACCGGCGCCATCGCAGCCCCCGCCGAGCTCGGCAGGCTCGCCGCATTGGTCACGTTGGAGATGAGGTTCTGCAGGATCAGCTGCAGCGGGAACTTGTCCGGGTCAGAGAGGAAGAGCAGGCCGGTGAACCACTCGTTCCAGTAGGTGGCGGCGTAGAACAGCCCGAGCACCGCGAGGATGGGCTTCGACAGCGGCAAGACGATCTGGAAGAAGATGCGCAATTCGCCGGCGCCATCGATACGGGCCGCATCGAGGATCTCCTCCGGCATCTGCCGGAAAAAGCTCACCGTCACGAAGATCAGGAAGGGCGCCAGCATCAGCGGCAGGATCATCGCGAACCAGCTGTTGGTGAGACCCAGCACCTGCGTCACCAGCAGGTAGAACGGCACCAGGCCACCGTTGAACAGCATCGGCACATAGGCAAAGATGGTCAGCGGGCGGCTGATGAACGGCAGCCGCCGGGCAATGACCCAGGCGATCGAGGCGGTGCACGAGATCGAGAGGATCGTGCCCACCACGGTGATGAACAGCGATGCGACATAGCCGTTGAGCAGCGATTGCCCGGTGAACAGCAGCTCGTAGGCCCGAAGCGAGAAGGGCTGCGGGAACAGGCTATAGCCGTTGAGGCCCAGCACCGACTCGTCGGTCAAGGAGCCCGCGACGATCATCCAGAGCGGCACCAGGCAGAACAGCCCGAACAGCGTGACGGTGACGTAGCTGACGGCCGCGAACGGCTCCATCCGGCGGCGGGTCGCCTTGCGAACGGGTTGTGCACCGACGTTCCCCGCGGCCCCAGCACTATCCTGATCGATGGCGCTCACAGGATGCTGCTTTCTTTGTGGAAGCGGCGCTGGACGAGGACCGCCGCCGCCACGAAAACGAAGCCGACCACCGACTGGAACAGGCCGATGGCGGCCGTGGTGCCGAAGTCGCCGATCATCCGCAGCGAGCGGAAGACGTAGGTGTCGATGACGTCGGTGGTCGGGAACAGCACGCCATTGTCCTGGACGATGGCGTAGATGGTGGCGAAATCGCCGAAGAACATGCGGCCGACGCCGAGCACCACCAGCACCGCGAAGGTCGGCAGCAGCAGCGGCACGGTGATGGAGACCGCCATGCGCCAGCGGCTGGCGCCATCGAGCGCCGCCGCCTCGTAGACTTCCTCGGAGATCGAGGTGATGGCAGCGAGGAAGATCACCGAGGTGTAGCCGCCCAGCTGCCACACCTTGACGATGGTGAGGATCCACGGCCAGGCGCCGGGCTCGGTGTACCAGCTGACCTGCGGCAGATCGACGACGCTGAGCAGGTTGTTGACAAGGCCGCCGCGCCCGCCGACGCCGGAGAGGATCACCTGCAGCATGATGGAAATGACGATGGGCGAGACAAAATAGGGAAAGAAGATCACCGACTGCATGAAGCGGCGATAGGGGCCGCCGCGGATCTCGTTGAGCATCAGCGCCAACACGAGCCCGGCAAACAGCGATGCGCCGAGAAACAGCGCATTGAGGAACACCGTGTTGAAGACGATGGTCGCTGCGTCACCACTCATCAGGAAGTAGCGGAAATTGGCGAGCCCGTTCCACGGGCTGCCGAAGATGCCGTCGCGAATGTTGAAGGCCTTGAAGGCCACCACCAGGCCGACCATCGGGCCGTAGGCAAACACCAGGAACCAGGCGATACCAGGCACTGCAAGGAGCAGCAGCACCAGGCTGTCGCGCGACGACAACCGACGTCGGCGCGAGCCCGTGGGGGCGGCCTTTGGCTTGGCGACGGTCATTGCCCGGCCTGCCACAGCGGCGTGCCAGTCGGCCGTCCGGCGTGCCGGGCCGCCAAGGCGGCGCCTGCGCAGCCCGTGGCGCGCAACATGCGATAGATCACCAGGCCCCTCCCCCGACGAACTGTATCCGTCCGACACTAGAGTTTCTTATTTGAAACTCTTAGTATCAGATGATAACCGTGCCGACCAAACGGACAGGATGTCAAGCCATGCGTGAGGCTGAGATCGAGGCGCAGAACCGTAATCCGGCGATCGAGCGGATGATGGCCATTCTGCAGCAACTGGAGCGGGCCCCGAACGGGCTGGGCCTCAAGCGCCTGGTCGAGCAGTCGGGGGTGACGCGCTCGACCGTTTACCGCATCCTCAACTCGCTGACGGCGCATGGGCTGGTCCGTCAGCTGGAGAACTCCGACTACGTGCTGGGGAGCCGCCTGCTGTCGCTGGCCGACGCCGTCGGCATGCCATCCGGCGGGCAGGTCGCCAAGGCGGCGCAGCCGCATCTCGATTTCGTGGCGCGCTCGCTGGGGGAGACCGCGAAGATCTCGATCTACGATCGCGGCCATGTGCTGGTCGTCGCGGTCGCGCCCGGCACCAAGCAGCACGCGCTGCATGCCCGGGTGGGCGAGCAGCTGCCGATCCATGCCGGCGGCAGCAGCAAGGCGCTCTTCGCCTTCCTGCCCGAGGCCGAACGCCAGCGCATCTATTCGCGGCCGCTGACGCTCTACAACGAACGTACCCTGATTGAGCCGGACGCGCTGGAGAAGGAACTGTCGCGGGTGCGCGAGCAGGGCTGGGCGCGCGACCATGGCGAGTTCAGTGCCTCGGTCAATTCCTACGCCGCGCCGATCCGCGATCGCGCAGGCGATGTGGTCGCCGCCATCAGCATCCCGTTTCTTGCCGGCCGCGACGCCGAATACGAGCAACTGGTCCGCGCCACGGCTCTCGCCACCGCCGACCGCATCAGCAAGGGGCTTGGCTGAGGCGTTGCTCTGCCTACGGAGCGAACGATCCGGCCCGGGGCGATTCGTTCTCTAAATGTTCTTGCCTCATCCGCAGACCTCCTGCTAGCGTGCCGCGCGGATGTTGGGGGCTGGGGAATGGTCACGCGGGTTGCCACCGTGGCGTTTCAGGGGATCGAGGCGGTGCCGGTGGATGTGCAGGTGCAGATTGCGCCTGGGCTGCCAAAGTTCTTTCTCGTCGGCCTGCCGGACAAGGCGGTGAAGGAATCGGGTGAGCGGGTGCGGGCGGCGCTCTATGCCTCCGGACTCAGCCTGCCGCCCAAGCGGATCACCGTGAACCTCGCCCCGGCCGACCTGCCCAAGGAAGGCAGCCATTACGACCTGCCGATCGCACTCGGGCTGATGGCGGCGATCGGCGCCATCCCATCCGATGCGCTCGAAGGCTATCTGGCGCTGGGCGAACTCGGGCTCGACGGCCAGCTCGCGCCGACCGCCGGAGTGCTGCCGGCGGCCATCGCCGCACTATCGCGCGATATGGGGATCATCTGCGCCGAGGCCTCCGGGCCCGAGGCGGCCTGGGCCGGCGACGACCTCGAGATCGTCGCGCCACCGACGCTATTGGCGCTGGTCAACCATCTCGGCGGTTTTCAGATTTGCAGCCGCCCGGTGGCGCGGCGGCGGGCCGAGCCGGCTGGGCTGCCCGATCTCAGCGAAGTGCGGGGCCAGCAGGTGGCGCGCCGGGCCCTCGAGGTCGCGGCAGCGGGTGGCCATAACCTCCTGATGGTCGGGCCGCCGGGCGCCGGCAAATCCATGCTGGCGGCGCGGTTGCCCTCGATCCTGCCGCCGCTCAACCCGCGCGAACTGCTCGACGTGTCGATGATCCAGTCGATCGCCGGCGAACTGGCAGGCGGGGCGCTCAGCGATCGCCGGCCGTTCCGCGCCCCACACCACTCGGCCTCGATGGCGGCTTTGGTCGGCGGCGGCCTCAAGGTCCGGCCGGGCGAAGCCAGCCTCGCGCATAACGGCGTGCTGTTCCTCGACGAATTGCCGGAGTTCTCGCCCTCGGTGCTCGACAGCCTGCGCCAGCCGCTGGAAGCGGGCGAGACGGTGATCGCCCGCGCCAACGCGCATGTCAGCTTTCCCGCCCGCTTCCAGCTGATTGCGGCGATGAACCCCTGCAAATGCGGGCTCGCCGGCACGCCCGGCCATGTCTGCAAGCGCGGCGACCAATGTGCGCTCGACTACCAGGGCCGAGTCTCGGGTCCGTTCCTCGACCGCATCGATTTGCGCATCGACGTGCCCGCCGTTTCGGCCGCCGAGATGATCGGCCCCGCCACGGCCGAACCCTCCGCCGCCGTCGCCGCCCGCGTCGAAACGGCGCGCGAGCGGCAGCGCCAGCGCTACATCGAAGCCGGCCACCCCGATGTCTTTACCAACGCCGCCGCCGGGCCATCGCTGATCGAAAAACTGGTCAACCCCGACAAGGAAAGCCAGACCCTGCTGCTGCAGGCCTCGGAGCGCTTCAACCTCTCGGCCCGCGCCTACCACCGGGTGCTGAAAGTGGCGCGGACGCTGGCCGACCTCGCCGGCGCCGACAAGGTCGCCCGGCCGCACCTGGCCGAGGCGTTGAGCTATCGGCTGAACCTGGCGCTGGGCTAGGTCGCGGGCTGCGTTGGAGTGATGGATCAGGGCTGTTGAACCGCTCGCCGCTCGGACACGGTAAGCTGGGAGGCCGATGTGACTTCCACGCGGTCCGGCGCGACGTTGGTGTAGCTGCGCCGCGTACCGCAGACGGCGCCATTGTCCGCGAAAACCTCAAGGATGCCGCGGTCATAGATAACGCGGAGATCGGTGGCCGACGCACACGCGGCCTCGTAGCGGATCTTTCCGTCATCTTCAGCCAGTCGCACCGACAGGCGACCGTCCGACACCGATAGCTCGAAGGAAAGCTCGCCGCTCTCAGTCGCGACGATGCGCGTGCCGTCGAGATTGCCGGTCAAGCGGAGCTCGAATGGGGCGTCCCCCAGCAGGAAGCTGCCATCGTGCTCCCTCGCCAGGGGATAGGCCAGCCACGCGTCATCCAGTTCGGTCACTGGCTGCATGCGCAGCCGCCCCGAACTGTCGAGGCTGAGCTGGCGCGGCAGCGACATCTCGCCGGAGTAGGGCGAGCCGGCCGGCTTGCGGGATTCCCAGTTGAACAGCCAGGCGAGGGCGATCTGTCGGCCCTCGGCCTCAACACTCTGCATGGCGTAATAGTCGGTGCCGAAGTCGAGGATCTGCAACTCGTCGATATCAGGGACGAAGCGATCGCCCTTGAACTCGCCGACGCGGGCGAACAGCAGGTTGTGGCGACCCGTGGCCGGTTCGGTATAGCCGACAAAGCCCATCACCATCACCCACTTGCCATCAAGCGGGAAGAAATCGGGGCACTCGACCGCCCGGGCGCCGTGCTCGCGGTAGTGTGCCGGGGCTCGATAGAGCGGCCCCAGATAGGTCCAGTCGCTGAGGTTGTCCGAACCATAGAGGAGCACTGCCGGGTCGCCGTGCAGCGCCGCACCCAGCACCATGCGGTAGGCGCCCACCGCCTCGTCCCACCAGACCTTGGGGTCGCGGAAATCGTGCTCGACGCCCTGCCCTTCGGGACCGAGCGCAATCACCGTGTCGGAGCTGCTGGCGTGCAGCACATCCCGCCGCGGCCGGGCCAGCTTCTGCACCTCGCGATAGCCCTGGAACAGATCATAGGCCGGCAGGCGCTCGGTGTAGAAGAACATCCGGCTGCCGTCGCGGTCGGCAAACGCCGAGCCGGAAAAGGCGCCGCCGGTGGCCTCAAGCCGCCAGAGGTTCTGCTCGGGGTGGAGGAACACCGGCAGGTGGGTCCAGTTGAACAGATCCTTGCTGACCGCGTGCCCCCAGTGCATCGGGCCCCATTCGGTGCCGGCAGGGTGAAACTGATAGAACAGGTGCCAGGTCTCGCCGATCCTGCAGAGCCCGTTCGGGTCGTTCATCCACTGGCGGGGTGGCGAAAAGTGCATGATCGGCCGCGCCGGATCGGCTCGCATCGAGGCATCGATCTCAGGCTTGGTGCGGAGCGTCAGTCCGTCTTCGCCGAACTCCCAGATGGTGATGCCGGTTTCGGCCACGGTGGCCGGATCGTAGCCATAAGCCCAGAGGATCGCGTCGGACCTCTGCCATTCGACGGTGACGCTGCCGGCCTCGCGGTGCTGGTAGCTGAAGAAATCCACGTGGCCGGAGAATGCCGGGACCTGCCACAGCACGGCATCGGCCTCAGAAAAGCGGATCGACCCCGGCCCTCGCGCCCAGAACTCGAGCCGGTAGGCGGCGGGGAGGCTGACGGAGGATTTCAACTGTCGATCCGTGAGCTGTCTTGCGCCTGGGCCTGCCCCGGCACGGGTGTGCCGCGAAAAGCGTTCACCGATTTATCCAGAAGCACCTCGATGTCGCTGCCGGAATCGAGAATGGTGTTCCCGGTGGAGCCCGGCTCGACCTGAACCGCGATCACCTCGAGGGCAACGAGGTTCCTGGTTGAGAGGATGGCCTCGACCTGTGTCGCAAAGCAGTCGCTGTTGGGCGCGTCGTTGGCCGCGGCGCGCTCGGTCGTCGCCACGATGTGGTTGTTGGCGACATAGTTGCCAGTGCCCGAGACGATCCGGATGATCACCGGCTTCTCGTTCTGCGGCTTCAGGAACCGGCTGTCGATCGAGGCCGAGATGTGGTTGGCGATGACCGAGTTGTTGTCGCCGCTCAGATGCAGCAGGCCGAACTGGTCATCCAGCCCATTGTCATACCGCGTCATCGGCGCCCAGGGTTCATGATCGCGAAGGAAGTGATTTGAGGCGACGAGGTTCTCCGAGCACTTGCCGGAGAAGACCAGCATTCCCGGATAGAAGGAGTGCAGCCGGTTGCCGGTAATGGACGACCTGACCACGCCCGAGAGCTCGATGCTGCTCCGCCCGCGCGGGAACACGTTGTTGCCGGAGACCAGCAGGCCGCCGAAGTTTTCGGCGTAGATCGAGTGCCCTGCATAGCCTGCGCCGATCAGGTTGTTGGAGATTTTCGACGCCTGCCCCATGCCCCTGAGCTCGATGCAACTGCCGCATTCGGCAATGAAGTTGTTGTCGATGGTCGATGCGTCGGCGTGATGGGAGACGAGGCCGTGCTCCAGGTAGACCAGGCCCATGCCGGTGATGCGAAACGAGTCGTTGGCGCTGGCGATGTGAATGCCGGTCTTGCCGTTTCGGTAGGAATTCTCCGCGTCGCCGTTTGAGGCATCGGTGAAGTGCAGGCCGTCGATGCAGAAGTCGGCAAACTCGACGGAGCTGATGCGAGGATTGCCGGCGCGCTGCACCAGAAATGCCGCGCCGGCGGCTCCGTCGTCGGCTCGTCCGGCGAGATCGACGAGGATGCGGCTGCCCCCCGGCCAGATCTCGTGCCACTGCTCGAGCTCACGCCTCGGCGTGTTGAAGCGGATGCTCGACGAGGTGAAGCCGTGCCCCGATCCGACAATGCGCAGAAAGCTGATGTCGATGACGACTTGGGTGCGCAGGCGGAAATCGCCGGGCGGGATGTAGATCACGGCACCGGGCTTGCCGCCGTCATTGACATCGGGCATCGCCTGCCGCCGCTTGATATCGGCAATGATGCTGTTGATCACCGCTCCGATATCCTCGTGCGGATTGCCGGCTGGCCACTCGGTAACGCTGTAGACGTTTTCGCTCGGCCCGCCATGGCCCCTGCTGATCTTGTCGAGTTCGATGCTTGCCACTGGACTAGCCTTTCACGGCGCCGAAGGTCAGCCCGCCGACAATCTGCTTTTGCAGCACGAGGGTGACGAGGATGACGGGGAGGGAGTAGAGGACTGCAGCGGCGGTCATCGGACCCCAGGCGAGGCCATAGACCGAGTTGAATTCCGCAATGACGATCGGCGCGGTCTTGCTGCTCTGGGAGGTGAGCAGCAGGGCGTAGAGAAACTCGTTCCAGCTGGCGATGAAGCTGAACAGCGCGGTAATGGCGATGCCGCTCGGCATCACCGGCAGGACGATGTGCCAGAAGGCCCCGAAGCGGGTGCAGCCATCCACCCGCGCCGCTTCCTCCAGCTCCTTCGGCACGCCTTCGAAGAAGGCCGCCATCAGCAGCATGGCGAGAGGCACAGCCGTGGAGGTGTGGGCGAGGACGAGACCGATGGTGGTATCCAGCAAGCCCAGCGTCTTCATGATCTGGAACAGCGGGACGCCCAGCGACACGGCCGGCACCATGCGGGAGACCAGCGCAAACAGCATGAACAGCATGGTGATGCGGCGGCGATAGAGCGCCGAGACATAGGCGGCCGGAACCGCGATCAGCAACGACAGCAGCGTCGTCAGGACCGCGACGATGGCCGAATTCAGGAACGCTTCCGGCAGCCCGACGGTCCCGATGACGCTGGTGAAATTCTCCAGCGACAGCCGCTGCGGGAAGAACGACGGCGGAATCTGCTGGACGTCGGCCGCCGGCTTCAACGCCGTCGAGACGAGGTAGAGGTACGGCAGGGCATAGGACAGCACCAGCAGCAGCGCCACCGCGTGGATGACGAGCTTGCCGAGATCGTAGGGGGCGCGATCAACCACGGTCAGCTCTCCAGATCTTCCAGTAGGCGAGGCCGGCCACGCCGATCATCACCACGAGGAACAGGGTCGCGGTTGCCGAGGCCTGGCCGAGGTCGCCATAGCGGACCATCCGCTGGTAGATGTTCATCGACAGCACTTCGCTAGCCTGGCGCGGCCCGCCCTGGGTCTGGATCCAGATCAGGTCGAAGGTCTTGAGCGCGTCGATGCCGCGGACCACCACAACCACCGCGAGCACCGGGCGCAGCATGGGCAAGGTGATGTACCAGAACCGGTTGATGGCGTTGGTGCCGTCGATCCGCGCCGCCTCGAGCACGTCGCGCGGGATGTTCATCAGGCCGGCATAGCTGACCAGCGCAACGAACGAGGTGGTCAGCCAGATATCGGCGGCCGCCACCGAATAGATCACGATGTCGGTGTCGGACAGCCACTTGATGACGCCGGGGTCAGGGATGATGCCGAGCGCGGCCAGCCCGTAATTGAGGATGCCGATATTGCCGACGAGGAGAAATCGCCACAGCAGGCCCGCGACGATCGGTGAGATCATCAGCGGCAGGGCGAAAATGGTGCGGTGCCAATGCGAATGCCGGGCGATCGCTGCAAACAGCAGCGCCGCGCCGAGGCCGAACACCAGCTCGAAGAACAGCGCGAAGGCCGAGTACTTGAGCGTCCTGACGGCGGATTCGAGGATACGCTTCGACGTGAGCGCATCGACATAATTGGCCAGCCCCACAAAGACGCGGCTCGCCGGATCGATCAGTTTGACGTCGAAGAACGAATTGTAGACCAGCAGCGCGACCGGGTAGACCACGAGGAACCCCAGGAACAGCATGGCCGGCATCAGCATAAGCAGCACGAACCTGCGTTCGGTCATGCTCCCTCCCCCCGTTGATCAGTTGGGACCGAGGCGGGTCGCCGCCTCGGTCCCAAGCGCTCCTGGATACTTATTGGCCGAGGATATCTCGAGCGGTGGCCGCAGCATCGCGCAGCAGTTCCGCGACGTTGTCCTGGCATTCGAGGGCGCCCTGGAAGGCGGGCATCACGGCTTCGTCGACCAGTTCCTGGTAGTGCTCGTTGATCGGCCGGCCCTTGGTTGCGGGCGCTGAAAGCGTCGCCAGCAGCGGCCCGAAATGCTCGTAGCCGGGCTTGTCGGTGTAGCTGGCATAGGCCGAGTTGGTGGCAGCCAGCCCGAGCGGCGCTTCGATGCCCAGCGCGTTGTGGGCAACGGCAAAGGCGATGAACTGCCGCGCCGCGTCCTTGTGCCCGGAGGTCGAGGGAATGACGTTGTACCAGGGGCCGGGGATGCCGGCGACGCCGGCCGGACCACCGATCATAGGGGCGACGCCGACCTTGCCGGCGATCTTGCTGTCTTCCGGGGTCATCTTGTAGGCGTGGGCCCAGAACTTCATCATGGCGGTCTGGCCCTGGTAGAACAGGTTCTGCGCCTCGCCCCAGTTGATTTCGAGCGCATTGTCCGGCGCTGACTTGTCTTCGCAGAGCGGCGCCCGGTAATTCTCCAGCGCGTCGATATGAGCCTGGTTGTCGAGGATGACCTGGCCCGTGTCATCGAGGATCACGCCAGGCGAACCGGCCTGCAGCACCTCGGCCATCCATTCTTCCGAAGTGGCGCCGATCACGTCGGTGCCGAACATGCCATCCCTGGTGAAGAACTTGGCCATGTCGCGCCACTGCTGCCAATTGGCCGGCGGTGCCAGGTCGTAGCCATACTGCTGCTTGAAGGCTGCCTGGTTGGCCGGGTCTTCCCACAGGTCTTTCCTGTAGAAGACGATCTCGGCGTTGGCCCAGGCGGGCATGGCGATCAGCTTGCCGCCGACCTTGGCGTCAGCGAGCAGGGCCGGCGGGATGTCGGCCTTCACGGCATCGGTGAAGAGATCGCTCAGATCCTCGACATGCGTTGCGAAGGCGGCGTTCCAGACCACGTCGATGGTCGCGACGTCGTAGTTCGAGGTCCCCGAAGCGATCTCGGCGGTAAGCTTGTCGAACACGCCCTGATAGGGCACCTCGACGAAGTTGACCTCAATGCCGGTCTCTTTGGTAAAGGCATCGGCAGCGGCCTGCTGCAGCGAATGGCCGCCACCTTCAACCAGAACGGTGATGGCTTCGGCCTGCGCAGCGGAAGTTGCGAGGCACAGCGCGGCCACCGCGCCAAATAGCGTCTTGTTCATGTCCCCTCCTCAATTTCGGCTCCCGGTGAACGACCGGAGCAGCAGGACCATATGCAGCAATGTCGACGTCGTCAATTGAAATGACATCGTCGACATGACTAATGTCGACGTTGTCGGTTGCGGCGCACTTGCCGTGCCGATAGAGTTGCCGGCGCGTGTGGGGGAGGACGGATGGTCAGCATCAAGGATGTCGCTCGGGTGGCGGGCGTCTCGGACAAAACCGTGTCCCGCGTGGTCAACGGTGAACCGAACGTCACCGCTGACACGATCGAGAAGGTGCAGCTGGCGATTGCCGATCTCGGGTACATCCCGAACCTCGCGGCGCGCAGTATCCGCTCGAACCGCACCAACATCATCGGCATCATCACCGACTTCATTTCGACGACGCCCTATTCCGGCGACATCGTCCGGGGCGTCCAGGATTGGGCCGGCGCCAATGGCCGTACGGTGCTGCTGGCGAACACCGATGGCGACCAGGCGCGAGAGGCCAATGTCTGGCGCACCTTCAAGGCGCACCGCATCGACGGCGTGCTCTACGTCGCGATGTATCACCGCGTGGTGGTGCCGGCGGCGGGCGAGGTGTCGATCCCGACGGTGCTGGTCAACTCGCATCCCGAGGATGGCTATGCCTATCCATCGATCGAGCCGGATGATTACGGCGGGTCCTATGACCTTACCCGGCACCTGATCGCGCTTGGACATCGCCGCATCGGCTACATCCGGCTGAACCCGCTCCTCCTCGGGGCCAATCAGCGGCTCGACGCCTTCCTTGCTGCGGCACAGGCCGGTGGCATCCCGCAAGATGACCTCATCATCCGCCTGGGGATGGAAGGACCGGTCGGTCGCGAGACCAACTACGTCTATCGGGAGGCCCTCGACATCCTGTCGATGCCCGATCGTCCGACGGCGCTGGTCTGCGGCAATGATGAAATGGCGCTGCAGGCTTACCTGGCCGCGCTGTCCCTCGGCCTGCGCGTGCCCGACGACATCACCATCGTCGGCTTTGACGATTTCCGGACGGTGTCGCTCGGGCTCAAACCCGAGCTGACGACGGTGGGCCTACCCTATTACGACCTGGGCTGGCAGGGGGCCGACATGCTGGATCAGCTGGTGCAGGGCAAGGGCAGCGAAACCGAGCGGCGGATCCTCAAATGCCTGGTGGTCGCCCGGCGATCCAGTGCCGCGGCGCTCGGGGAGACGCAAATCGCCGGCACTGGAGGCTGAGCGCGGGATCGGTTGGCCGGGTCCGGTTTGTTGAGGCACTCCCGTCCGGCCATGCAAGTGCCAATAGCAGCCCAAGTCGGACGTTGGCTTCAAACGAGGTCAAACGCTCCCCGATAGGCGTGCATGAACCTTGTGCGGGCCGCTGGACCAAGCAAAAGCCTGCCGCTTCAGCGCACGTGCGGCGGCATGCCGCGCGCCAGTTCTGCACGCATTCTGGCGGCGTAGGTTCGCCCAACACGTACTTCGCTGCCGCCGACCAGTTCCACGATCAATGTCGAGAACTGCGCGGTCCGCAAGCGAACGATAGCGTCCCTGCGGATAATCGCACCACGGTGAATACGCAGGAAGATTTTGGATGGCAGTCGCCGTTCCAGCGATGCCAGGCTCTCCTGATGCAGGTGGCTTTCTCCGTCGCTGAAGATGCGGACATAGTCGCGCTCGGCAACGATGTGCGTGACGTTGTGCAGGGAAAGGCGCCGATAATCGCCGCGCGAACGCACCCAGAAATCCGGCCCGGCACCTTCAGTCTGCTGCAGTGCGCGCCGCAGCGACCGGACCATCTCCTGAAGCTCGCTGACCCGCTCCTCGTTTGAGCTGGCCCGCAGCCGGGCGCAGGCCCGTTCGACCGCCAGCTGCAGACGCGCCGGTTCGAGCGGCTTGGTCACATAGTCGATGGCATGTGCGTCGAAAGCGCGCTGGGCCTGATGGTCGAAGGCGGTCACGAATATCGTCGCCGGCGCCGCAGGACCAAGCCGTTCCAGCAGGTCGAAGCCGGTACCACCCGGCAGTTGAATATCGAGCGTGACGATGTCGGGGTGCAATCGCTCGATCAGCATCGCGGCCTCGTCGAGATTTGCCGCTTCGCCGACGATATGGATGTCCGCCATTGCTGCCAGGGCGCGCCGGATGCGGCCGCGCGCGAGCGGCTCGTCGTCGATAATCAGGACCGAAAAGCCGCTCATTTGTAGCGCAGCGGCAGCTCGACTACCGCCTCCCACCTCCCCTTGTAGTCATAGCCAGCAGTGCAGCGCCCCCGGGCGCCGAACCGGGCGGCCAACCGCTCATTCACATTGGCCAGCCCGATCCCCGTCGAGGGAGATTCCGTCGTTCCGTGATCGGGTGCGACATCGTTGGTGACCACCAACCTAAGGTCTTCATCGACCGTCGTGGCTTCGATGCGAATCACCATCGGGGCCAGCGCGTGCCGCACACCGTGCTTGATCGCATTCTCGACGAGAGGCTGCAGGATCAGGCTGGGCACGAGTGCGCCGTTCAGTTGGACGGGAACATCGACTGCGACATTCAGCCGATCGGAAAAGCGTTCGCGTTCGATCGCCAGATAGTCCTGCTGCAGCGCCAGTTCCCGATCAAGCCGAACATCGCTGAGCGGATCGAGCGTCAGCGTCGTCCGCAGAAATTCCGACAGGACGACGACCATCCGCTTGGCTTCGTTCGGCATGCCTTCTTCGATCAGCGCGGCAATGGAGTTGAAGGTGTTGAACAGGAAATGCGGATTGATCTGATAGCGCAGCGCCCGCATCTGCGCTCTCAGCGCCTCCTCCCGGATCGCCGCAAGCCGCTGTTCCTGCTGGCGCACTTCGTGGCTGTAGAGCATCGCCACATAGAGGCACGCCCAGCCAAAGAAGAATGAGCTGTTTTCGATCAGGCTATAGACAAAATCGCGTGGCGCGAATGCCGGCTTCTGTGGCCACAAATACCAGGATGCGATGAGGAAATCGATGCTGGCGGAAAAGGGTGCGCAGAGCAGCGTGAGGACGAAGCACAAGATGGCCTTGTGCAGGAAGGACAGATTGCGCCAGCGCAGCAGCAGCGCCGAAATGGCGAAGGTGATGGCGATGCTGGCGGCGATCCAGACCAGCTTTCCCGGCGCCGATACCCAGGCGTCGACGCCGACAAAGTGCCAGAGCAGGCTGGTGATCAGGAAGACCGAGGCCCAGTAGACTGCCCCGAGCTGACGGGTCATCCGGCGCAGTTCGATCCGCGCATCTGCGTCCTGGTTCAACACGCTTTGGCCATCGGCACTCATCGCATGACTTATTTGCATATTGCGTCGCCAAGTCGAGTGCCGCTCATCGCGATCAGAAGCCGTTCGCAGATTTCTCGCGCCACTGAGAGCGGGATCGCAGCCGGTCGCCGAAATCTTCTTTCGGGACGGGAGATCCGATGATCGCCTGTTATCTCAACACCACAGGATGAACATGATGAAGCGTTTCGGCGATATGCGCTGGGTTGGGCAAATGCTCCTGATCGCACTTGTCTGGTGCCTGTCGCTGACGTCGGCTGAGGCGCAGCACTATCCCTGCAACGGTCCCGGGCCGGGTGAGCGACTGGTGGGGATGGCGCCTAACGGCCCCGGCGTCCCCCCGACACCGCTATGCGCTCGCGATGACAGCGGCGGAGCGCCGGAGCAACCCGAGACGCCCAGCGATGGCAGCTTTGCGGCGATCGCCTGGCATGTCGACGCCGCCGATGTCTGGGTTGACGGCAATTACAGCGGCGCGAACAATATCGGCGAGCAAGGCGCGCTCGATGCGTGCAACAGGGTGATGGGCGGTGGCTGTACGTCGGCCGGCACGTGGTCGAACTCATCGATCGTGATCATCCGCGACAAAGAGGGATATTTCTACAGGGGCTGGCTTGGTGAGGGCGGAGCCGATCGCGACCAGGTGATGGCCGAATGCTCGGCCAAGCAGCTGCTGCCGTGCGAGGTTTTCGCAACGATCCGCGCCAGCACCAACCAACGTTTTCCTGGCGCCAAGGCGCGCAAGTATTTCGCCGCGTCCGCATGGGTCGTCGGTGGCGCTGCTGACGGCTATAACGCCAAACTCTACGTTGCGAGTGGCTACCGCAGTGCCGACGCCGCGAGTGCCGCGGCGATCGCTGCGTGCAGCGAGGCCACATCGCTGCCATGCGAAACCAACGCGCTGACCGGCAACGGCTTCATCCAGGCGTATCGCCTGGACGGCAACAACGACAGCGCCACCACCGAAACGTCGGCCCGGCGCGCCAAGCAAGCGGCGCAAACGAACTGCAAGAAACAGCAGAGCGCCAGCTGCGATCTGCAGGCGCTGTTCGACAGCCGCAAGGCGGGGCTGTTCGTGCATGATTTCGATACAGGCAAGACGACGCGCTAGGCGCGGCTTAATGAGCTCGGCTCTCGCATTCTTGCTCGCACTGACGTTGGCCAGCACGACCGGCTCACAACAGGCGCCCCGAGACTCCTCGTCCGCCGTGACGCCTGACCGGATCTCCTATATCGGCACCGGCAATGGTTGGAGCGGCGGTCGTACCGAATGGTCGATCGATCGCTCTGGGCGCGGGTCTTACCGCACGGCTGTCCCGATCGAGGCGGAAGGCCAGTTCAACGCCGGACCGGAAGGCTTCGAGCGCATCCGCGCGATATTGCAGCCGCTCGAGGGGTTGCGCGAATTGCCCTGCGACGGAGCGGTCACGGACCAGGGGAGCGGAGCGCTGAGCTGGCAACGCGGCGATCGGACAAGCTCGCTGCGTTTCGATTTCGGCTGCAACTTTCGTCAGCCCGACGCTGCCCAGACGTGGCTGAGCCGAGCGAGCGGCCTGGTGCGAGAGTGGGCACTGACGAAGGGGGAATGAGGGATGGCGCTATCGCACGTGCGGGTTTCGCCAATGGCGGCGTCCGTGCCGTCGATCCGGAGATTTCAGGTCTCGCGCGGCCGGGTGCCGCCGCACGCCGACACACCACCAGGAGAAGAAATCAATGATCCGTTTCCGTCCGTTCCGCTACGTCGTCCTATTCGGGTTTGCCGCGACAAGCGCCGTCGCAGCCCAGTCGCTCGAAACGGGACAACTCGACGGCATCGTCGACGAGCAGATGAATTACCTGCAGTTCCGCACCGCCTTACTCGGTGCGAACTGGACACCGCTCGTCGATCCGCAATGCGATGGCAATGTCTATGGCCGCCCCGGTGGTCCGAAGGACGACACCAACATCTGCAGGCAGTTGCCCGAGCTCGAGTCCTGTTCGGGCGACGGCTATTGCAGCATGTACTTCGTCCATGAGCCCTCCGGCAGGAAGGTGCAGGTCGTCACCTATGGCGACTACACCCGCTGGGAGCTGCGCGGCGGCCAATCGGATCTGGCAGTTGTCGAGTGGAGCTATCAATGAGCCGCCGCGGTGGGGCGGGAAACTGGTCCGAGCCAGCGGGAACGACGCCTCCTGGGTCAGCCCGGGATGGCGCCGATCGGCCAATCACCGAGGGTTTCCTCGATCTCTCCGGCTTCGGAGGGGCACATGAGAAAGAGGGTGAAGGCCTTTTCGCCTTCGGCATACCAGTCGGCGCCACGCACATCCTGCTCGACGCCCTCCGAATAGCAGAGCGCGGCCTTGCTGCCATCGATGGCGATCAGGATGCCCCAGTTGACGTCGCCGCCGCTAGCCGCGTCGTAACTGCGGACATAGAGCCGCTGCCCCACCTTGATGACAGGCGTGGTGACCGCATCGGTAACATACATCTGGTCGCGCACCGAGCCCGCAGGGGCGGCAGCCTCGATCGCGGCCCGCACCGCGGGATGATCGAGAAAGCCCACGCCCTGTACCTTATCGAAAACATACTTGCCGACGTAGGCGCCGAGATCGGGCGCGGCCTGCTTCGGGTTGGCGGAGGCCGGGACGGTCGTCAGCAAGGCCAGCGAGAGGAGAGCGGAAAGAATGCTGATGATACGCATGGTACTCCGGGAGAAGCTGGAGAGTTGGGCCGAACTGCAAGATACTGCAGGCAAACGCAGGGGTTGCCCGTGAACGTGTCGTCCGCCAACAAGATTGCCGAAAAGGTCATTATGCGCAAATACTTCGTGCCAGTCTGCGGTTTGATTTTGCTTGGATCACAGGTCGGTGCAGCGGCCCAAAGCCCGGTGCCGAACCCGACAAGCGGCTATGACTGGGCGATCCGGATTGACGAGGAGGGTCGAACGCGGCCGGCGATCCTCGCCTATGAGGTAGCCGATACCGACGATCAGCCGCTGAACTTCTCCTGCGAGGAGGGCAGTGGGCGCATCTTCGCCGGGATCGCTGGCGTCCCCGACGATCTGACCGAGATCACGCTGGTTTCGGGCAATCAGACGCTGCAACTCGCCGGTAAGACCGATCAAGATGAAATGCCGTCCTTCACATCGAACGGCATCGCCGGCGATTCCTCGTTCATCGAGGCCTTTGCCACCAATGGTTGGCTTCGCATGACCGCCGGCGGACACGAAACCGATATGGCGGGCAGCCTTCGAGGCGCAAAAGCGATCTCGGCTTTCGTGGCACATTGCAACCGGCCGCGCCCTTAGCATTCGTGAAGGCGACGCACCCGCAAGGCCGCCTGCCGTGAGTGGAGCAGGCGCGAGCCTCGTCACGGGTTCACGGGCGTCGCCGCAGCGATCGATGCATGGTTGCCGGCATCGGTCCCCGACGCCGGCAACTGCCGAGCTACCTCAGCTCTTGGTGGCGATGAACTTCGCCAGCGTCTGGTATTCCCTGCAACTCGTGTTGCCGCATAGCTGCTCGAGTGTCGCCAGTTGCTTGTTGGCTTTCGCCAGCTGGCCGATCTCGACATAGAGCTCACCCAAGTACTCGGTGGCGCCCTTGTGCCGCGGGTCGAGCTTCAGCGCCTTGAGGTAGAAGCCCTGGGCGTTCTTGTAGTCGCCGGTCTTGCGCAGCGAATAGCCGAGCAGGTTGTTGGCCTCAGCATTGCGCGGGTCGGCGCGGACGATCTGCTTCAGCATGCTCGCGGCCGATTTCCATTTCTGGGCACGGATCAGCGCCCGCGCGTCGTTCAACGATGGTCCGCTCACACTGCGCGAGCCGCCATCGGAGCTGCTGCTGTAGCCGCCACCCCCGCCACCGCCATCCACGGCGAGCACCGGCGCCGCGGCCAGCATGCCGGCGACGAGCGTCGCGCCGGCCAGCACAGTCAGAGTCTTCGTGAGCAATTTCAATGGCATCTGGGTCTCCATTTGGCCATGCTCCCCCCTAGCCACCGCATTGGGTGGCTGATGGGAGAACACCGGGGACCCGGGTTTATTCCCTTGGGAGTTCGCGGCTGAGCAGCCCCATGATCAGGTCGTCACGCCAGGCGCCATCGAGGAACACCGTCTCGCGTTCCCTGCCCTCGACTTGAAAGCCGCATTTCTCGTAGCAGCGGATGGCCCGGATGTTGCCGGCGAGAACGCGCAGCGAAACGCGGTGCAGGCCGAGCTCGTCAAAGCCATATTCGAGCACCCGGCGCACCGCCTCGGTGCCGAGGCCGCGTCCCTGATCCTCGAGCCGCAGCAGGCCGATGGCGAGCGAGGCGCGCTTGTCGACCAGGTCCACCCGGTCGAGCCGAACCGAGCCGAGGAGCGACGCGGCCTCGATGATCCAGGCATGGGGATGTTCGATGAGAGCGCCAACCCAACGCTCAGCTTCCTTACGGCCGAAGGCCGCGCCGTTCGGCTCCACGCCATAGAGCCTCAGGTTCTCGTCGGGCTCGGCGCCGAGGGCGTAGCGCTCCTCAACATCTGCGGCGGTCGCAGGCCGCATTGTCAGGTTCTGCGAAACGAGTATGGGCGGCATCTGGCTCCCCAGGCAATGCCGCCCTGTTTAACCGTTCTCAGGACACCCGGCGATAGCCGCCGCGCACGCCGTCCGGGCTCAGCACCAGCTGCCACAGCTGGATGTTGCGGGCACGGAACATGGCAGCAAACACCTGCAGGTAGAAGCGCCACATGCGCCAGAAGCGGTCACCATACTTGTCCCGGAGACTGGGCCAGGCGGCATCGAAATTGGCCCACCAGGCCATCAGCGTCTTGTCGTAGTCGGCGCCGAAATTGTGCCAGTCCTCCATCACGAAGACCCGCTCGCTGGCGGCCGCAATCTGCTTGATCGAGGGCAGCATGCCGTTGGGGAAGATGTACTTCTCGGTCCACGGATCGCCGTGCGTGGAGGAGAAATTGTTGCCGATGGTGTGGAGCAGAAACAGCCCGTCGGGCTTGAGCAGCGAGCGGACCTTGCGCAGATAGGCCTCATAGTTCTTGTAGCCGACATGCTCGAACATGCCGATCGAGATCACCCGGTCGAACTGGCCCTCGAGCGCCATGTAGTCCATCAGCCGCGTCTCGATCGGCAGGCTGCCCTTGCTCGCCTCGGCATAGGCTGCCTGCTCCTTCGAAATGGTGATGCCGACGCCCTCGACGCCGTAGCGCTCGGCGGCGAACTTCAGAAAGCCGCCCCAGCCCGAGCCGATATCGAGGATCTTCATCCCCGGCTCCAGCCCGACCTTCCTGCAGATCAGGTCGAGCTTGGCTTCCTGCGCGGCGTCGAGCGTCGTCGCCTCGGCCCAGTAGCCGCACGAGTAGATCATCCGCTTGTCGAGCATGGCGGCGTAGAGGTCGTTGCCGATGTCGTAGTGCCGTTCGCCCACCTCGGTGACGCGGCTGCGTTGCAGGTTGAGCAACTTGCCGCGCACGAAGCTCAGCGCCAGCCCGATATCGGGCTTCAGATGCGCGTAGATGTCGTATTCGAGCAGCTTGTAGATGAACTGGTCGAGTGCATCGGTATCGAACCAGCCATCCATATAGGCTTCGCCGAAGCCGAGCGTGCCGTGGCTGATGGCGCGGCCCCACAATCGATCGTCATGCACGGTGACATCGAAGGGCCGGCTACCGCCGAGTTCGATGCCTGCGTCTTTGAGAATGGAAGTGAAATAGGACTTTGGCCCGGCGCTCATCGCGGAACCTCGATAGTTATGATCCTAACGAAATTTTAGCGCTACTCCGATTGCCGGGCAAGCCCCGGCAACGCCATGCTGCCATTCGCGATTTCGGGATTGTTCCACCGTTTTCAATGAAACAATGGAACGCTCAAAGTCTTTGTTGTCGCGCTCTTCGAACCGGAAAAGTCTGCAACTCTTCCTGAAGCGCTCCTCAGTCACCGCGAAAACGCCGCGAACGGGTTGGTCACGGTAAGCTGCCGGATGGCGGCCTCGTCAACATTGCTCGTGCGCAGCAGCGGCAGCATCACGTCGCTCAAATGGGTATAGGGGGTCGGTGTGCCGCCGCCGGGAATCGCCGGGTCGTACCAGCCCCGGTCGTGGCTGAGCAGCAGCTGTGAGCCGAGATCGGCATCGAGCGCCCTCAGGATCAACTCGCTCACCGCCGCATCGGGGGCACGGCCGACATGGTCGTACTCGATCCAGGCGCCGCGCTGTGCCACGGCGATGTTGAGGCCGAAATCCTTCTCCTCCTGGGTATGGATCGAGATGAAGCGGTCGGCGCGATAACCTTCGGCCTCGATGATATCGAGCTGGTCCATCACCACTCGGCCCTTGATGGTATGGCTGCCGATCACTGCGCCGGTGCGTTGCGCCGCCCGCGCGGCAGCCCTGAGGATCTTGGCCTCCAGCGGCGTGATGCCGTCATCGCCGGCCGAGATCTTGATCCAGGCGGCTTTGACCCCGGTATCGCCGACGCCCTCGGCGAGGTCGCGATACATCTGCGCCTCGAGTTCGGCCTCGCTGGCATCGCGCACCCAGTCGGGGATCCACGGCTCGCGATAGTTGCCGGTGGGAACGACGATCGGCAGGCCGGTGGCCCGGCTGACGGCGAGGTCGATATCGACGCGCAGGCCAACGCCGCCGGTCGAGCATTCGACCAGCGCGGTGACGCCGCGCGCCTTGATCGCCTCGATCTGAGGGGCCATGACCCGCACCACCTCGGTTGGGTCGGCTTTGGCATAGCCGGGCTGGTCGGGGGTGCGCAGATCGACGAAGACGTGCTCGTGCGGCAGGATCATGCCGAGCTCGTCAGCCCGCTTCGGCCCGAGCGTGGTGTGCAGCAGTTTCATCGGTGTCTCCTCGGGGACGAGCATCTGCGAACGCCGAGCCAAAGGCAAACCCTCTACGGCTCTTCTGCCTCAGTGCCGGGGACGAACTTCAGCAGATCCCCCGGCTCACACTTGAGGTAGATGCAGATCGCCTCGAGCGTATCGAAGCGCATGCCCTTCGCGCTGGTCAACCTGGCTGGCTGCCGCTGAACAAACAGACGAGGCGACAGTCGCCTGCCGCCTCGTCAACTCTCAGCCGGGAAAGCCCGTCCCTGGGCTCCGCCTCAACCCCAGCTGCGAAGGCCCAGCAGCTTTTCGCCGAGCTCGGTAAGGCTGGCGGTGGTGGCGTGCTTTTTCTCCCACTCGCGTGGATCGCCGGGGAAGGCGTCGCGCCTGGGGTGGTCGAGCTCGCGCCACAGCCGCACCCGCTCGGCCCGCTCGATCACGTCCTCCTCGTTGGCTGGGAACATCGAGATGTACTGCGCCATGCGCACCCGGTTGCCCGAGTGGTTGGGCCGCACCCCGTGGGCAAGCAGGGTATTGAAGATCATCAGGTCGCCCGGCTCCATCTCGATATTGGTGATCTTGAGGCCGGTGGTGTCGGGGTGCATCGGATCGCGGTCGGCCGGCTGGGTCTTCACCCAGGTGTCGAAATCGTAGAACAGCTCGGGAATGCACTGGAAGCCGCCGATGTCGCCGTCCTGTTTGACGAGGCTCAGCACGCCCTGCACGCCGATCGGCAGCGGGTCGAGGGAGGTATCGCTATCCCAGTGGATGAAGCCGTTCTGGTTCGGACCCGGCACTTGCTTGGGCGGGTTGAGGTTGGCGCGGTCGATCGATACCCACAGCTCCTCGATGTCCCAAATATCGACGAAGGCGTCGTAGACCCGCTGCTGCTGGCGGTTATCCCACAGGTACTGGTGGTTGTAGATCTCCACCATGCCGGTGCCGTTGAGTTCCTTCATGATGTGGTCGCGCCGCTGCGGCGTGTACCAGGTGGAGGGATCGTTGGGGTCCTTCTCCTCAAACTCCCAAAGCAAAGCCTTGAGCCGCTCGACATGAGCCGCGTCGACTGCATTGCGAACAATCACGTAGCCGCGCTCCTGCCAGTGCTTGAAATCTGCCTCGCTCAGCACCCTGAGCGGCAGGGTCTTCTTGATGTCCTTGAGCTGGGTCGTGACCTTCTGCGTAGTCGGATGGGAATCGCGCTTGATCCCGGCCGCCATGCCCTCGCGGGCCAAACCCTGTGCCATCGACATAATTCGCCTCCACCTGTTCCTCCCCCTTGGGGATTGCTTCGATGCGAGGAGGCTAAGCCGGGGTCGGCGGTCCATGTTGCCGGGCTTCGGCGAATTCTGGTACTATTTTGGCGTTGATGGGAACCCGATCGCGCGATGAAGCCGCTTCTGGAGAAGGTCATGCCGCCCGACGGTGTCTCCTGGGCCTGGCTCGACCGCCGGCTCGACGATGCCATCCCGTTTCAGTGGCACCACCATCCCGAGTTCGAGCTGACGCTGACGCTCAACTCGGTCGGCCAACGCTTCATCGGCGATCATATCGGCGACTATGACGACGGCGACCTGGTACTGATCGGGCCCAACCTGCCGCATACCTGGGCCAGCCGCGACAAGCGCGACCCACTCGCCCCGCACGTGGCGCGGGTGATGTGGTTCCATCCCAACTGGGCAGCCGGGCTCACGGCGTTGCTGCCCGAACTCCATGGAGTCGCCGACCTGGCGTCACGGGCGCAACGCGGCCTGAGCTTTTCCGATGCGGGCGCAGCGGCGGTTCGCCCGATGATCGACGAGCTGTTCGTTCGCGCACCCGCCGATCGCCTTTCGCTGCTGATCGACATCCTCCGCCGGCTCGCCGAGGACGACGCCGCCGCCCCACTCGCCAGCCCCATGGTCGCCGTGCCGCAGCGCGCGGCTGACCGCACGCGCATCGACCGGGTGCTCGACGTCATCCATGCGCGTTATATGGAGCCACTGCCACTCGACGCCCTTGCCGATATCGCGGCGCTGTCGCCCTCGGGCCTGCACCGCATGTTCGTGCGCCATGTCCGCAGCCCGGTCTCGACCTATGTGACCGGTCTGCGCATCGGCGAAGCCTGCGCACTGCTGTCCGGCACCGATCGGCCGATCGCCCACATCGCATCCGACGTAGGCTATGGCTCGCTTGCCAATTTCAACCGGCAGTTCAAGACGGCAAAGCAGATGACGCCGCGCCAGTATCGCCGGCGGTTCCAGAGGACTCGATGACCATCGCCACCCGCATCATGCGCAAGCTCGCGCAGAACAATCGGCTCGCCAACCACCGGCTGCTTACGGCCTGCCTGAGGCTGCAGCCGGGCGAGTTCGAAGCGACGCGGGTGAGCTTCTTTCCGACGCTGAAGATGACGCTCAACCATATCCTCACCGTCGACTGGTTCTACGTCGATGCGCTGGAAGGCGGCACGCTGGGTCCCAGGGCCTGGGATCCGGAGGAGCCGTTCGACGCCATCGGCCCCTTGGCGGCAGCGCAGTTCGCCGTCGACGAACGCCTGCTCGCCTTCTGCGCCGGCCTCACCGATGCGCGGCTCACCGCCGAAACCCGGGTGCATCGGACCGGCCGCATCCAGGTCGAGCGCACCGACGACCTGCTGCTGCACCTGTTCATGCACCAGACCCACCACCGCGGCCAGGTGCATGCCATGCTGGCGGGCAGCTCGGTGCAGCCGCCGCAGCTCGACGAGTTCCTCACCGCCAGCGATTTCCGCGACCGGGTCGACGACATGGCGGCGCTCGGCTGGAGCGAAGCGGAGCTCGGGGCGTAGCGATGGCGCGGCAGAATGGCGAACTGGTGCAATGGAACGACGAGCGCGGCTTCGGCTTCATCGCCGGCGATGATGGCCGCCGCAGCTTCGTCCATATCAGCGACATCGGCCGGATCGCGACGCGACCCCACACCGGCGATCGCGTGTCGTTCACGCTCGGGCGCGGCACCGACGGACGGCCGGCGGCCAAGCAGGTAAAGATCGCCGGGGCCAACCCGCTCAACGTGGAGGCGAGGCGCCGCGGCGCCGCCCCGACACCCGCCGCACCGGGCATCGGCGTGCGCGGGGTGGCAGCGGGCAGCATCGTGGCGCTCGCCCTCGCCGATTACCTGCTTGGTCGGGCGCCCGTCTGGCTGTCCATCGCATACCTGGTGCTGGGGGTGGTCAGCATCGCGGTCTACTGGTTCGACAAGCGGGCGGCCGAAGCGGACCGCTGGCGGGTCGCGGAGAAAAGTCTTCACCTCATCGACGCGATCGGCGGCATTGCCGGCGGGCTCGTCGCGCAGCAGCTGCTCCGCCACAAGACCAGCAAGCAGAGCTTCATCGTGGTGACCGTGCTGATCGCCATCGTGCACGTTGCGGTGCTGGCGAGCCTCGGCCTCGGCTGGTGGACACTCACTTACTAAAGCTCGGGGGCTTTCCCCTCATCCGGCGCTACGCACCACCTCCGGGCGAGGGCTACGCCCTCGTCCCGCGACCCCGACGGGGAAAAGAATACGGAGAGCGCGGTGGCCACCCTTGTTCCTCTCCCCGTCGGGGAGAGGGTGGATCGGCCGAGAGGCCGAGACGGGTGAGGGGTTGGTGGCCACCGGCTGGCGCATCTGACAGGGGGCGCTTTTAGAGCAGTTTGCCGAAGAACGTCCTGATGTCCTCGACCAGGAGGTCCGGCGCGTCGGTGGCGGCGAAGTGGCCGCCCGTGGGCATTTCGGTCCAGTGCACGATGTTGTTGGCCCGCTCGGCAAAACTGCGGACCGAGCGGAAATCCCATGGGAACACCGCGACGCCGGTCGGCGTATCGTTGCGTGTCTCGCGATAGCCCGAGCCGGAGCGCGCATCCTCGAGATAGATGTTGCCGGCCGAGCCGCCCGAGGCGGTGAACCAGTAGACCGAGACATGCGCGAGGTAGCGGTCGCGATCGACATATTGCACCCCTTCGCCCTCGAAGCCGAAGAACAGCTCGGTGTTCCAGGCCAGCTGGCCGATCGGCGAATCGACGAGACCGTAGCCGAGCGTGCCGGGGCGCTTGGACTGGATGTCCTGGTAGCCGTTGTATTTGAGGAAGCCGTCGAGATTGGCAAAGCCCTCCTTCTCGAAGGGCGTGAGCTTTTCCATCTCGCCTGGCGCACCGGTCGGAAAGGCGAAGATCTGCTGCAGGTGGGTGCCGACCAACCCTTCCGGCGCGAGGATGCCGAGCTCCTTGCCGACGAGCGAACCGACATCGCCGCCCTGCGCGCCATAGCGGCTGTAGCCGAGCCGCTGCATCAGCGTGTCCCAGGACCTGGCGACCCTCGCCGTGTCCCAGCCGGGCGCTGCCAGCGGCGTCGACCAGCCATAGCCGGGGAGCGAGGGGATGACGAGATCGAAGGCCAGCGCCGGATCGAGCCCATGGGCGCGCGGGTCGCTCAACGGCCCGATCACCTCGAAGAACTCGATGACGCTCGAGGGCCAGCCATGGGTGAGAATCAGCGGGAAGGCGTTGGGCTCCTTCGACTTGATGTGAAGGAAATGGATGGTCTGCCCGTCAATCTCGGTGAGGAACTGCGGATAGGCATTGAGCCTTGCTTCCCAGGCGCGCCAGTCGAACTGGTTGAGCCACTGGTCGGCCAGTTCCTTGATGAAGGCGACCGGCTGGCCGCGGCTCCAGTCGGTGGTGGTGGCATGCGGCCAGCGCGCCATGGTCAGGCGTTCCTTCAGATCGGCGATCTCGTCGTCGGACACCTGAACCTTGAACGGGGTGATGGTCATTTCGTCTGCTCCGGTTGCATGGGAAACCAAGGCGCCGAGCGCCGGGACGACTGCCGCCGCAGCTGCGGCCTTCAACAAGCTCCTGCGATCCAGATCGGTCATTGTCGGCTCCTGTTTCGCGCCGGACCACCATGGCCCGGCGTCTGAGGAGACCTTGCGCCCATCCTGCTGACAGGGCGTGGCAGCAGCGTTATCTCGTTGTGACGAAACAAAAATCCCCGCACGTGGCGGGGATTTTCAAGGGTTGCCGGTGCTGACTTCAGCGCAGTTGCGCCGCGAGAAAATCGCCGGTCGCGGCGATCAGCGCGTCGACCGTTTCCGGCCCGGCTTCGATGTTGAAGACGTGGTCCATCTTGGCAGTCCAGAGCTGCTCCTCACCGGAATGTGCATCGATCAGCCGCTCGACGCCGTCGGCGCCGACCAGCGCATCGTTGCTGCCCTGGGCGACCAGCAGCGGTCCGCCATAGCCCGCGAGAGCCGCCGCCGGGTCCAGCGCCCTGAGCTCGGCGACCATCGGTCGGCCCAGGCTGATCGGCTGGCCCCAGGGCATCGTCACATCGAGCGGCGCGCCCTCCGGCGCCGCCGCCATCACCTCGGCGCCGAGAATGCCGGTGAAGGTTGCCATGGGATCGTTGACGCCGTTCCACAGCACCAGCGCGTCAGGCTGGCGTGCCTCGGCGACTGCCGATGCCACCGGGCCGCCAAGGCTCCAGCCGAGAACGGCGAGGCGATCGCCATCGAGGCGGGGATCGGCCTTGAGAAACGCAATGGCGCCGATGCCGTGGGCAGCTTCCGAACTGACGGTCGCCTCGGCGAAGCTGCCGGCGCTCTCGCCCGAGCCGCGATAGTCGATCCTGAGGCTGGCAAGGCCGCGGTCGGCCCAGAGCCTCGCGGCGCGGGCATAGGGACCTTCCTCGGTCCCGGCGATCGGCCACTCGCCGCGATGCCCGAGGAAGCCGAACAGCATCAGCACCACCGGCGCGGGCTCCCCGGTCTCGGGCAAAGTGAGCGTTCCGACTACGGTCTCGCCATCGACCTCGAACCGCACCTCCTCCTCGCGCGGCGCCGCTGCTGCCGGCAGGGCTGTGCCGATCAGGGTGGCGGCAAGCGCGACTGCCAGCGTCTGTTTCGTCTTCGTCATTTTGAGGTTTCCTCAGGTTTGGCGGGCCAGTCCCGCCGCTGAGGGAGGTGTCGGCCAACCCTGCTGACAGGGTGCGGCAGGAGGCTGTGGCGCTTCGACCTGGACCTGAGCGTGGTGCCACCCCCACCCTTGATCCCTCCCCACAGGGGAGGGAAACGCTTGAACCGAGAACTTGCAGCTATCGCCTCCCGCCCCCTTGTGGGAGGGATGAGGGTGGGGGTGGCCACACGCACCGGGCTCCCGGACCTCAGCCCGGCTGGCTCGCCCAGTCCGGATGCTGCCGGGCCCATTCCTCGCGCCATTCCTTGGCCAGCTGCAGGCGCCGGCGGCCGTAGCGCTGGTCGGTCTCGGACGCGGAGACGATCCGGTCGGTGCGGAAATTGCGGAAGGCTTCGCGCATGCAGCACCAGCCGGCGACGATCTGCTTGCCCTCGTAATAGGCGAGCTGCACCGGCCAGATGTCACGCTCGGAATGCCTGCCGCTCTCGTCGGCGTAGCCGATATGCAGCGCCTTCTCGTTGCGCATGGCGGCGCGGACCAGGCCAAGCACCGGGGTCGGCTCCTGCGGGCCGCGCATCAGCACCGGCCACAAGCCCGTATCCTTGATGCGGTCGCGCAGGTCGTCCGGCGAGGCAGTGGCGATCTTGGCCAGGGCGTTCTTTGCGGCGCCGGCAAGGCCCGCATCAGGCTGCGACTGCACCCAGCGGCCGCCCAGCACCAGCGCCTCGAGTTCCTCTGGCGTGAACATCAGCGGCGGCAGGAAGAAGCCTGGCCTCAGCATGTAGCCCACCCCGGCCTCGCCATCGATCGGCGCGCCCAGCCCGATAAGCGTCTGCACGTCGCGATAGAGCGTGCGCACGGAGACGCCCTGCTCCTCAGCCAGCGCCGCCGCGGTGACCGGGCGGCGGTGACGGCGCAGCGCGTCCATGACGGAAAACAGGCGTTCGGTCTTGTCCAACCAATCATCTCCCAGGGTCCTTGGTTCTAGATCGTTTCACCGTTTCAACGAAACGCCGAAACGCTCCAGGTCCTTCATTTGGTCGCGCTTTCAAACCGGAAAGGTCTGCAACCTTTCCTGAAAACGCTCCGCCGAAATTCGGCTTGCTGCACCATGCGACGCTGCTCCTGCCAGAGGCTGTCAGGAGCAGCGATTGACATTTCGGAATATCCCGAAATATGGTGGTACCAACGACAGGAGATCGCGATGGGCGGCAAACCGCACAGCCTCAACGGCATCGGCCATTTCGATATTGCCGGCCCGGATTTCGGGGCGTTGCAGAGCTTTTATTCCGGCGTGCTCGGCTGGCAGGTAACGCCGCGCGGCCCAGGCTACGGCATGGTCGCAACGCCGGAGGGCGGACCGGATGGCGCGCTGGTCGAGGCGGAGAGCGCTTCGCTCACCCTCGGCATCGTGGTGCCCGATCTCGGCAAGGCGCTCGAAGCCGCCCAAGCCAAGGGCGGCGCCATTGCCATGCCGGTGGTCGACAATGGCTGGGTGAAGAAGGCACAGGTGCGCGACCCCGCGGGGAACCTGCTCACCCTGATTCAGGGCTGACTGATATCGACAGTTTCGAACTCGACGAAGTGCTGCGCGCCCTGTCGCACCCCGACCGGCGCGCCTTCGTTGCTGCCTGCAAGGGCGAGGCGAAGGCGGCGGGCGAGCTCGCGGCGCTCTCCGCGCTCTCCCTCGCGACCGTCTCCGAACATCTCAAGGTGCTCCGGAAATCCGGCCTGCTGGTGCTGGAGAAGCGCGGCCGCTTCTGGTTCTACCGGACCGACGCGGCCGTGGTGCAGCGGGCGGCAAGAGAGGTGGCCGTGCTGACGGCCACCCCAGACGAAAAGCGCTAGCTGCGCCGGGTGATTTCGCGATGGAACGCCCGGATGTCGTCGGCCAGCACATCGGGCACCTCCAGCGCCGGAAAGTGGCCGCCCTGCCGCGCCTCGTTCCAGTGGATGAGGTTCTGCAGGTTCCTCTCGCCCCAGGCGCGCGGCGCCGGCAGGTCGCAGTCGGCCGGCACCAATACGCCCTGCGGCACGTCGTGCCGGGGCATCGGCGACATGATTTCGTGGTCAGCGAAAGCTTCTTTGTAGAGCCGCACCGAGGAGCCGATGGTCTGGGTGAACCAGTAGACCGAGAGCAGCGTCGCCAGCGTTTCGAACGGGAAGACACGTTCGATGTCGCCGCCCGTATCACCCCAGCGGTGGAACTTCTCGAGGATCCACGCGGCGAGCCCGGCGGGCGAATCGTTCAGCCCCATCGCCAGTGAAGTCGGCTTGGTGCCGTGCACCAGCGCGTAAGCGCCGTCGGTGAAACCGGCATAGGCGACCTGCTGAAAATACCCAGCCTCCTCCGGCGTCGGGTCGTCCGGCTTCGGATAACCCGAGAAGACATTGCAGTAGTGGGCGCCGAGCAGCCGGTCGGGATGGTGTCGCACCAGGCCCAGCATCGCGCCGGTGCCGAGATCCGAGCCCGAGGTGAGAAAACGCCGGTAGCCAAGCCGGTCCATCAGCCCGGCCCAGAGCCCGGCCGTCCGGGTCATGTTGATGCCCTTGTGCCGGGGCCGGCCGGAGAAGCCGTAGCCGGGCAGCGAGGGAATGACCACGTCGAACGACACACCGTCGGTCTCGGCGGTGAGCCGGTCGACCAATGGCAGCAGTTCGACGAAATTGCTCGGCCAGCCATTGGTCAGCAGCAGCGGCACCGGGCTGGCGCCTTTGCCGCGCACGTGGACGAAATGCACCGTCTCGCCATCGACCGGCTCAGTGAACTGCGGAGTGCGATTGAGTCGCGCTTCGGCGGCGCGCCAGTCGAATTCAGTGCCCCAGTAAGCGACGAAGCGGCGAAGGAAGGCGACGCTGGTGCCGTAATCCCAGCCGGCGTCCTCGACTTCATCGGGAAAGCGGGCGTGTTGCAGCCGGCTCCGGAGGTCAGCGATCTCGGCGTCGGCAATGGCGATGGTGAAAGGGGTCATGCATTCGTCTCCACATTGGGTGCGCGGAGACGAATGCCCCAAGCCTGCTGCCACATGCTGTCAGCAGTGTCGGGGGTGAGCCCTGGCGGGAGGTGTTGCGCTGGAGGCGGGCAAGCGGCGATGATGGACCGAACTGGAGCGTCGCAGTGGATCAGATGGTTTTCTGGATGGCGAGCGCCGCTGGATTGGCGGTCGCCTATCTCCTGGGCGCAACGCCCACCGGCTACCTTGTCGGAAAGCTGCTCAAGGGCATCGATATCCGGCGGCACGGCTCGGGATCGACCGGCGCAACCAATGTCCTCCGCACGCTGGGAACATGGCCTGCCGTTGTGGTGCTCGCGCTGGATGTGCTGAAGGGCGCTGCGGCAGTCGTCTTTGCCGGCTGGTTCACCCAATGGCTGTCATCGGTCGCGGCGCCTGTCGGGCCCGATCTCACCGGCCTCAAGCCCTGGGCCATCTGCCTTGCCGGCCTCGCCGCGTTGCTGGGGCACAGCCGATCGATCTGGCTCGGTTTCACCGGCGGCAAATCCGTGGCGGCGGGGCTGGGCGTGTTGCTGGCGCTGTCGTGGCCGGTCGGTCTTGGCGCGCTGGCAGTGTTCGGCGTGGCGCTGGCCGCGTCTCGAATCGTCTCGCTCAGCTCGGTGCTGGCGTCGTCTGCCGCGATCGTCCTGGCCCTGATGCTGGAGCAACCGCTACCCTATCGGCTGCTGGTGATCGCCGGCGGCCTCCATGTGATCGCGCGGCATCGCACCAACATCCAGCGGCTGCTGGCCGGCACCGAGCCACGACTGGGCCAGGCCAGCCCGATGCCGCGGGCGAAGCCGTAGGATCAGGCCTTCGCCAGCGCCGCGCCCTTCGCGGCGAGGCCGGCGAACACCGTCCAGTTGCGCTGCGTCATGCGGGCGCCGAGGCGCTTCTCGATGTTGAGTTTGGTTGTGCTGATGCCCTTGGGATAAGCGACGATCAGCTGTGCCCCGACCATCGCCACGAGCTCCGGCCCGTCCCAACCCTCAAGCGGCGTCCAGTCGGGCGCCTTGTGGAACGAGCAGACGCCGAGTTCGTGCGGACGCTCGGCCGCCACCTCGGGGAACGGGTTGGCCGTGACCACCGCCGCCATGTCCCTGGGCTTGACGACGAACACCTCGTTGGCCGGACCGAGACCGAAACCATCGACCGCGCCTTGGACGAGCTTCCGCACCGCGGCCAGTGTCTGGCTGGAACTGAGGAGGATGTTGCCGGTATTACCGACGGTCGAAACATCGTCGAGCCCGGCGGCGGCGCAGGCATCGCGCAGCGCCGCCATCTTCATCCTGGCGTGCGTCACCGGACCGATCGCGCGGATCAGGGCGACGTAGGCCGGCATCAGGCGATCTCGATATCGACGCGGTGGCTGTAGTCGCGGTCCGGCCCGTAGATGGTCGAAGGGAAATGCGGGTGGTTGACCGCGTCGGGCAGGTCCTGGTCTTCGAGGCAGAAGCCGCAATGGTTGCCATAGTGCTTGCCCTCGGCGGAGACGTCGGTGGTCACCGAGTTGTAGACCTGCAGGCCCGGCCGATCGGTATAGAGCTTCAGGGTCAGCAGCTTGTCCGGTCCGGTTACCACCGCCACCGGATCCTCGAAGCGGCGGTCGCTGTTGAGCACCACGTTGCCGTCATAGTCGATCGGCTTGCCGGCGGCGTCGCGCATGGTGCGGCCCTGACGGAAATCCCAGATGGTGCCATCGACCGGCAGGATGGCGCCGGTCGGGATCAGCGGGCCGCCAAGCTCGGTATAGGCGGCAGCGTCGATCTTGTAGCTGTGATCGAGCACGTCCGAACCGGTGCCGAGGTTGAAATACTGGTGCTGCACCACGTTGATCGGGGTACGGCGGTCAGCCTTGGCGGCAATGTCGAGCCGCAGCCGGTTGCCGGCGAGCGTGTAGGTGGCGGTGAATTTCACATTGCCGGGAAAGCCCATCGCGCCGTCAGGCGAATCGAGGGTGAAGCGCACGGCGTTGTTGGCGCTGTCCGCCTCGCCATTCCACACCAGCCGGCCGATGCCTTCCGGTCCGCCATGCAGGGTGTGGCCGACAAAGTTGGTCTTCAACTGGTAGGTCTTGCCGTCGAGGGTGAATTTCGCATCCTTGATGCGGTTGGCGACACGGCCGGCGAGCGAACCGAAATACGGGGAATGGGCGGGGTAGCTGTCGAATTTGTCATAGCCGAGCACCACCGAGCGAAGGCCGCCGGCCACCGGCACGCGCCAGTCCCGCACCAGAACGCCCCACGAAATGATGTCGACTTCGACGCCGGTGTCGCTCCGAAGCTTGAACTGCTCGACCGGCTTGCCATCGAAGCTGCCGAACTCTTCCACCGCGACGCTCATTGCCGTTATCTCCTCTTTCGTGCGACGGGTTGATATCCGCAATCGGCAAGAAGCGGAAGCCGGAGAGGGGGAGGAGATGGACGAAGTGAAGCGCCGGGCCACCGTGCACGACGTCGCGCGCGAAGCGGGCGTGTCGCTGGCAACGGTCGATCGCGTGCTCAATGGCCGCCCCGGAGTGCGCACCGAAACCGCCGACAAGGTGGCCGAGGCGATCAAGGCGCTCGACTTCCGTCGCGACCTGTCGGCCTCGCTGCTGGCCCGCGCCCGCGACCTCGGCGTCACGTTCCTCATTCCCGATGGCCGCAACGAGTTCATGCTCCGGCTGGTCGACGCCATCGCTCGGCGCGCCCGTACCACCAAGGGCGAGCGCATCTCGATCACCACCAAACTGGTGCACGCTTTCGACGCCACGGCACTGGCCAGTGCGCTTGGTGGACTCGACCCCAAGACCTGCGACTGCGCGGTGGTGGTCGCCACCGAGGACGACAAGGTGCGCCGCGCCATCGACCAGGCGTCGCGCCGCGGCATCGCCGTAGTGACGCTGGTCTCCGACCTGCCCGGCTCGGCCCGGCGGCATTTCGTCGGCATCGACAACAATGCGGCCGGTCGCACCGCAGCGTCGCTGCTCGGCCGATTCGCCGGACCCGGGGCCATCGGGCTGATCGCGGGTTCATTGAGCCTTGCCGACCACCACCAGCGCCGCGAAGGCTTCGAGGCCGTGCTTGGCGCCGAGTTCTCCGGGCATCGCATCGTCGGCCCGCTCGAGGGTTTTGACGACGACGCAAAGACCGAGGCAGCGGCGATCGAACTGCTGAAGCAGCCGCTCGCCGGCATCTACAATATGGGCGGCGGTTATGCCGGCCTGCTACGTGCGCTCGAGCGCACCGGCAAGACCGGCAAGGTCCGCGTGGTGGCGCACGAACTGACCGAGGCGACCCGCGCCGGGCTTGCCAGCGGCGCCATCGACGTGGTGATCGACCAGAACCCGGATGGCGAAATCGCCGCGGCGCTCGCCGTGGCCCGCGCCCTGGCGCTGGGGCAGGACGTAGAGCGCCGGCCGGCCCCCATTGAAATCGGTCTCTATCTGCGCGACAATCTCCCCAGAGGGTAATCCATCACAACGACGCCCCGGGAGGACTACGGCATGTTTTGTCTGCGCGGTCTTGAGGTACGTGCCTCATGACCTATCTCGGCATCGATATCGGCACGTCCGGCGTCAAGGCGCTGCTCATCGACCGGGCCGGACAGGCGCTCGGCGAGGCCACGGCCAAGGCGGTCGAGCCCACCCGGCCGCACCCCGGCTGGTCCGAACAGAACCCGGCCGACTGGTGGCACGCCACGCTCGAAGCGATCGACAAGCTGTCGAAGGCGCACCCGGGGGAGATGGCCAAGGTCCGCGGCATTGGGCTCAGCGGCCACATGCATGGCGCGACGCTGCTCGACAGAAACGACCAGGTGCTCCGCCCCTGCATCCTGTGGAACGACGGCCGTTCGGCCGCCGAATGCGCCGAGATGGAAGCGGCGCTGCCGGCCTTGCGCGACATCGCCGGCAACATCGCGATGCCCGGCTTCACTGCGCCTAAGATCGCCTGGGTCAGGAAGCACGAGCCGGAAATCTATGCGAAGATCGCCAAGGTGCTGCTGCCCAAGGCCTATATCCGGCTGCTCCTGACCGGCGAGCATATCGAAGAGATGTCGGACGCCTCGGGCACGCTGTGGCTCGATGTGGGCAAGCGCGACTGGTCGGACGAGCTCCTGGCGCTCACCGGCCTGACCCGCTCGCACATGCCGCGACTGGTCGAAGGGTCCGCGCCCTCCGCCACGCTCAAGCGCGAGTTCGCCAGCCGCTGGGGGATGTCGGGCGAGGTGGTGGTAGCCGGCGGCGCCGGCGACAATGCCGCGGCGGCCTGCGGTATCGGCGCCATCCAGCCGGGCGAAGGTTTCGTCTCGCTCGGCACCTCAGGCGTGCTGTTCGTCTCGAACGACCGCTTCCGCCCCAACACGAAGGGTGCGGTGCACGCTTTCTGCCACGCCATCCCCGACACCTGGCACCAGATGGGGGTGATCCTCTCGGCCACCGACAGCCTCAACTGGCTGGCGAAAGTCACCGGGCAGGATCCGGCGAAGCTCGCCGGCGCGGCCGAGGCCGGGTTCAAGGGACCGGGCGAGGAGATCTTCCTGCCTTACCTGTCGGGCGAACGGACGCCGCACAACAATGCTGCCGCGCGCGGCAGCTTTACCGGCCTCAGCCATTCCACCGATCCGGCACTGCTCGCCCAGGCCGTGATGGAAGGCGTCGCTTTTGCCTTCCGCGATTGCCAGCGCGTGCTCAAGGACGCCGGCACCGAGATGGGCCGGCTGCTCGCCGTCGGCGGCGGTTCGAAATCCGAGCTCTGGCTCAAGCTGATCGCCACCAATCTCGATACCGAGATCGCGCTGCCCGAGGACGGCGATTTCGGCGGGGCGCTGGGCGTCGCCCGGCTCGGGCTCTGCGCCGCAGAAGGCGCCGACCCCACGGAGATCATGACCATGCCGGCGATCAATCGGGTGATCAAACCCGACGCCGGCCTGAAGACTGCCTATGCCGATCAATATGCGCGCTACCGCGCGCTCTACCCCGCCATCGAGGAGGCCCGTAAGTGACTGATTTCTTCAAGGGACTGAAGCCCGTAAAGTTCGAAGGACCCACATCCGCAAACCCGCTCGCCTACCGGTTCTACAACAAGGACGAACTGGTGATGGGCAAGCGGATGGAAGATCACATCCGGCCGGCTGTCGCCTACTGGCACACCTTCGCCTGGGAAGGCGGCGACCCGTTCGGCGGCCGCACCTTCGACCGTCCGTGGTATGACAAGGGCCTCGAGGGCGCCAAGATCAAGGCCGACGTCGCCTTCGAGCTGTTCGACCTGCTCGATGCACCGTTCTTCTGCTTTCACGACGCGGACGTCGCCCCCGAGGGTGCGACGCTCAAGGAGAGCAACAAGAACCTCAGGACCATCACCGACATCTTCGCCAAGAAGATGCAGAGCTCGCGCACGAAACTGCTCTGGGGCACGGCGAACCTCTTCTCGAACCGCCGCTACATGGCAGGCGCCGCCACCAATCCCGACCCCTATGTCTTCGCCTATGCCGCCGGGCAGGTGAAAGAAATGCTCGAGATCACCCATGAACTGGGCGGCTCCAATTATGTGCTGTGGGGCGGTCGCGAGGGCTACGAGACGCTGCTCAACACCCGCATCAAGCAGGAGCAGGACCAGGCGGCGCGCTTCCTGTCGCTGGTGATCGACCACGCCAAAAAGATCGGCTTCAAAGGGCAGTTGCTGATCGAGCCCAAACCGCAGGAGCCGACCAAGCACCAGTACGACTACGATGTCGCGACGGTGTACGGGTTCTTGAAGACCTACGGCCTCGAAAAGGAGGTCAAGGTCAACATCGAAGTCGGCCACGCCTTCCTCGCGGGCCACAGCTTCGAGCATGAGCTGGCGGTTGCCGGCGGGCTCGGCATCCTCGGCTCGGTCGATGCCAACCGCAACGACCTGCAGTCGGGCTGGGACACCGACCAGTTCCCCAACAACCCCGGCGAGATGGCGCTCGCCTTCTACCAGATCCTCAAGGCCGGCGGCCTCGGCAAGGGCGGCTTCAACTTCGACGCCAAGGTGCGGCGCCAGTCGATCGAACCAGTCGATCTGCTGTATGGCCATGTCGGTGGCCTCGATGTGCTGGCCCGCGGCCTCAAGGCGGCCGCCGCGATGATCGAGGACGGCACCTTCGACAAGGCACAGGATGCGCGCTACGCCGGCTGGAACGAGAAGGGCGCCGCCGCGATGTTGAAGGGCGAGCGCACGCTCGCTGAGATCGCCCAGTGGGTGGAAGCCGACAACATCAACCCCGAGCCGCGCTCCGGCCAGCAGGAATATCTCGAAAACCTGGTCAACCGGTTCGTCTAGCACCGTCCCTGCGGCTCTATTGCCCTCTCCCACCCACCGGCCTGCCTTCTCCCCCTAGCGTTGCGCTCTGGCGCTCGCCAACCGCTAATGAGGGAGAAGGTGGCGCGAAGCGCCGGATGAGGGGTGACGCATCGCATCGCGATGCGCGTTCCGAGCGGTAGCGAGGAGCGACGTCCTTCCATCCTTCCCCTCACCCGCCCGCTTCGCGGGCACCCTCTCCCTCAAGGGGAGAGGGAAGATACCGAGCAAGAACGCATGCCCACCATCCGAAATCCCATCCTCCCCGGTTTCAACCCCGATCCATCGATCCTCCGGGTCGGCGACGACTATTACATCGCCACCTCTACCTTCGAGTGGTACCCGGGCGTGCAGATCCATCACTCGAAGGATCTCGCCAACTGGGAGCTGGTGACCCGGCCGCTGACCCGCAAATCGCAGCTCGACATGCGCGGCGATCCGGATTCGTGCGGGGTGTGGGCGCCCTGCCTGTCGCATGACGGCGAGCAGTTCTTCCTCATCTACACCGACGTGAAGCGCAAGGACGGCTCGTTCAAGGACGCGCATAACTACCTCGTCACCGCGCCCACGATCGAAGGGCCGTGGTCCGACCCGGTCTACATGAACTCCTCGGGGTTCGACCCGTCGCTGTTCCATGACGACGACGGCAAAAAATGGTTCGTCAACATGCTATGGGACCATAGGACCCGGCCGCTGCTGTTCGCCGGCATCGCGCTGCAGGAATACGACCACGCTCAGCGAAAGCTCGTCGGCCCGATCAAGAATATCTACCAGGGCACCGACCTGAAGCTGGTCGAAGGCCCGCATCTCTACAAGCGCAACGGCAAGGACGGACAGCCCTGGTATTACCTGCTGACCGCCGAGGGCGGCACCGGCTACGAGCACGCCGTCACCTTTGCCCGTTCGCGTAATATCGACGGGCCGTACGAGACCCACCCGATCAAGCACATCCTCACCGCCAAGGATGCGCCGCTCAACGCCGTGCAGCGGGCCGGCCATGGCGACATCGTCGAGACGCCTGACGGCAAGACCTTCCTCGTCCACCTGATGGGTCGTCCGACCACCCAGAAACGCCGCTGCGTGCTCGGCCGCGAAACCGGCATCCAGGAAGCCTATTGGGGCGCCGACGACTGGTTGTGGGTGAAGAACGGCCCGGTGCCCTCGCTGGAAGTCGAGATCCCCGGCACCCGCGACGGCGCGGGTTACTGGGCCGAGCAGCGCTACCGCTTCGATACGCTGCACCCCGATTTCCAATGGCTCCGCACGCCTGAGACCGAGCGCATCTTCGCGGTCGGCGACAACCAGCTGACCTTGTTCGGTCGCGAGTCGATCGGCAGCTGGTTCGAGCAGGCGCTGGTCGCCCGCCGGCAGACGCATTTCTCCTACGATGCCGAAGTGACGCTCGACTTCTCGCCGGTCGACGAGCGCCAGTTCGCGGGCATAACGGGTTATTACGGCCGCTACAATTTCCATTACCTCACCGTCACCGCGCATTCGGACGGCAAGCGCGAGCTGCTGATCATGAGCTCGCTCGCCAGCCACCCCGACGGCAAGCTCAGCTATCCCGCCGCTCCCGTAACGCTGCCGCAGGAAGGGCCGGTGCGTTTGAAGATCGAGATCCGTGGCCCTAAACTGCAGTTCTTCTACGCCGCGGGCGATGCCAGGGCGGCCGGCAACTGGCAGCCGGTCGGCGGCACGCTCGACGCCTCGATCCTCTCGGACGAATGCGGCGGCCATGCCGAGCATGGCAGCTTTACCGGCGCCTTTGTCGGCATGGCGGCGTCGGATCTGAACGGCACCGCGAAGCCGGCGGTGTTTTCGGACTTCGTCTATCGGCCGGTGCGCGATCCGAGCGATCGGTATTGATGGGCCGGTGGGGGAAGAATACCCCCCACCCTGTCCCTCCCCCGCAAGGGGGGAGGAGACCAAAACACTAACGGCAGTGGGAGCGTCTCCCTCCTCCTTGCGGGGAGGGAACAGAGGTGGGGTCCTCTTCCCGCACCAGCGGTTGGGGAAGCGCTGCCCGACTCAGTTGCCCCCTCACCCCAAACCCCCTAACGTCCCGGCCTCCCTGTCTTTGCTGCCGAGCCGATGGACCAAGCGCCCTATTCTGCCCCCAATGCCCTGGAAAGCGCGCCCATCACGCCGATGATGTCGCAGTTCCTCGAGATCAAGGCGGTCAATCCGGGGTACCTGCTGTTCTACCGGATGGGGGATTTCTACGAGATGTTCTTCGAGGACGCCGAGATCGCCTCGCAGGCGCTCGGCATCGTCCTCACCAAGCGCGGCAAGCACCAGGGGGCGGACATCCCGATGTGCGGCGTGCCGATCCACGCGGCGCAGGACTATCTGAAGAAGCTGATCGGGCTCGGCCACCGCGTCGCGATCTGCGAGCAGGTGGAAGACCCGGCCGAAGCCAGGAAGCGCGGCTCGAAGTCGCCGGTGAAGCGCGACGTGGTGCGCCTCGTCACCCGCGGCACGATCACCGAGGACGACTTGCTGCCGACCCGCGGCTCTGCCTATCTGGCGGCGCTCAGCATGGTGCGGCACGGCGAGACCGATTTTGCCCTTGCCTGGGCGGACGTCTCGACCGGCGAGACCGCGGTGCTCGATGTTTCGGCGCTGGCGCTCGGTGACGAGCTGGCCCGCATCGCGCCGGCCGAACTGCTGCTCACCGACGCCACCCGCGCCACCCTCGCCGAAGCGAAGATTCCGCTGCCCGATGCAGCGCTGGTCAACCTCGATACGGTCCAGTTCGACAGCGAACTGGCGGGCAAGCGCATCGCCGCCGCCTTCCCCGCCGGCGAGGTCGACCCCACCGCCTATTCCCGCGCCGGCCGAGCCGCGTTGGGCGCGCTGCTCGATTATGTCCGGGACAGCCAGAAGGGCGTACCGGTGGCGCTCCGCCCACCGGCTGCCGAGCGGCTGTCCGCCCATATGGCCATCGATGCGGCGACCCGCGTGTCGCTCGAACTCCTGGAGACGCAGCGCGGCCAGGAGAAGGGCTCGCTCCGCCACGAGATCGACCTGGCGGTCACCCCGCCCGGCTCGCGCCTCCTCGCCCGCCGGCTGGCGGCGCCGCTGTGCGATGCCAACCAGATCAATGCCCGGCTCGATGCGGTCGAGTGCCTCGTCGCCGATGGCCTCCTGACCCAGCGGCTGCGCAGTGATCTCAAGTCGGTGCCCGACCTCACCCGGGCGCTGACCCGGCTGGCGCTGGGCCGCGGTGGCCCGCGTGACCTCCGCGCCACCGGCGGCGCCATTTCCGCCGCGATCGCCCTGGCCGAGCGGCTCGCCACGCTCGATCGGCCCCCGGCCGAGCTAAAGGCCATCGCTGCCCGCCTCGCCGATGCGCCGGCGGCACTCGCCGCCGAACTGGCCGCCGCCATCGATGACGAGCCGCCGTTGCTGGCCCGCGACGGCGGCTTCGTCCAGCGCGGTTACGATGCGCCGCTCGATGCCGAGCGGGCGCTGGCGTCCGAGACCCGCGCCGTGGTGGCGGCGCTGCAGGCCCGGCTGATCGAGGAGACCGACGTCAAGTCGCTGAAGATCCGCCATAACGGCGTGCTCGGCTATTTCGTCGAGGTCCCGGCCGGGCATGGCGGCAAGCTCTTGGAAGCGCCGCATCGCGATAGTTTCATCCACCGCCAGACCATGGCCAACGCCATGCGCTTCACCACGGCGGAACTGGCCGAGCTCGAGGGCCGCATCGCCAAGGCGCATGACGCTTCGCTCGCCATCGAAGCGACGATCTTCACCCGCCTCGCCGACGCCGTCGCCGCCGAGAACACCCGGCTCCGGGCCATCGCCGATGCGCTGGCCGAACTCGACGTCGCCGCCGCTTTGGCGCAGCTGGCGATGACCCGCAATTTCTGCCGCCCCACCATCGATGACAGCCTCGCCTTCTACATCGAGGGCGGCCGGCATCCAGTGGTCGAAAGCAATGTGCGGGCGCAGCACGAGGTGTTCGTCGAGAATGGCTGCGATCTGACCGGCGGGGCGCTGTGGCTGGTCACCGGTCCGAACATGGGCGGTAAATCCACCTTCCTGCGCCAGAACGCGCTGATCGCCATCCTCGCGCAGATGGGTAGCTATGTGCCGGCGTCGGCGGCACATATCGGGGTGGTCGACCGGGTGTTCTCGCGCGTCGGCGCCTCCGACGATATCGGCGGTGGCCGCTCGACCTTCATGGTCGAGATGGTCGAGACTGCTGCCATCCTCAACCGCGCCACGCAGCGCTCGCTGGTCATCCTCGACGAGATCGGGCGCGGCACCGCCACCTTCGATGGCCTCTCCATCGCCTGGGCGGCCGTCGAGGCGCTGCACGACCAGACCGGCTGCCGCGCCCTGTTCGCGACGCACTTCCATGAGATGACGGCGCTTTCGAAGACCCTCTCGCGCGTCTCCAACCACACCATGAAGGTGCGCGAGTGGGAGGGGGAAGTGGTGTTCCTGCACGAAGTGGCCGATGGCGCTGCCGATCGCAGCTACGGCATCCAGGTGGCCAAGCTCGCCGGCCTGCCCGAATCCGTCCTCGCACGCGCCCGCCAGGTGCTGGGCGTGCTCGAACAGCGCTCTTCCGGCGGAAAAGCCGTCGTGCTAGACGATCTGCCGCTCTTTGCGCATCAACCGCCCACCCCGAAGGCGGCCGTTAATCCCATCCATGACATGCTCGATCAGGTGCGCCCCGACGACCTTACGCCCCGCGCGGCCATCGACCTGATCTACGAGCTTAAGAAAATCCGCGATGCAGCTCGCCGAAATTGACGCCCGACCGCGAAAACCGGCTTTCCAGTTGACTTCGGCCGAGACCATTCTCGGCGACATAAGGCGCCTTGTTGGCGAAGAGGACCCCAAGTCCGCCGCCAGCCGCAGCATCGTGCTCCAGCATGTCCGCTCGGTGCTCGCAGATGCCCGCACCGGCGCCGAGGCCGAGCTGATGGCGACCGGCAAGGGCACGCGCTGCGCGATGAATCTGAGCGCCGCCGAAGACGAGATCATCCGAGCGGTGCATCACTTCGCGGTGCGCGACGTCTACCCGGTCGACAACCCCTCCGGCGCCGAGATGATCTCGATCGCTGCGGTCGGCGGCTACGGCCGCGGCACGCTGGCGCCCGGCTCCGACATCGATCTGCTGTTCATCCTGCCCTACAAGCAGACGCCCTGGGGCGAGCAGATCACCGAATATATCCTCTACATGCTGTGGGATCTCGGCCAGAAGGTCGGCCATGCCGTGCGCTCGGTCGACGACTGTATCCGCATGGCCCGCTCCGACATGACGGTGCGCACGGCGACGCTCGAAGCGCGCTATCTGACCGGCGACCGCAAGCTGTTCGACGAGCTGGTGCGCCGGTTCGAAACCGAGATCATGCCCAAGACCGGCCCCGAGTTCATCGCCGCCAAGATGGCCGAACGCGACGAACGGCACCGGCAGATGGGCAATACCCGCTACGTGGTCGAGCCCAATATCAAGGACGGCAAGGGGGGCCTGCGCGACCTCCACGCGCTGTTCTGGATCGGCAAGTATTTCTACCGGGTCAAATCCAGCGCCGAGCTGGTGGGCAAGGGCGTATTGAGCGCCGAGGAATACCGGCTGTTCCAGCGCGCCGAGGATTTCCTCTGGGCGATCCGCTGTAACCTGCACTTCCTCACCGGCCGGGCCGACGAGAAGCTGACCTTCGACGTGCAGCCCGACCTCGCCCAGCGCCTCGGCTACAATGACCGCGCCGGCATGCTGGGGGTCGAGCGCTTCATGAAGCGCTATTTCCTCGTCGCCAAGGATGTGGGCGACCTGACCCGCATCTTCTGTACTTCGCTGGAGTTCGACCACGCCAAGCCGCTCGACATGGTCGGGCGGGTACTGGCGCCGTTCAAGCGCGGCAAGGTGCCGATCAAGGGCGAGACGGATTTCGTCATCGAGGGCGGTCGCCTGAATGTTGCTGGGCCCGAGGTATTCCAGAAGGACCCGCGCAACCTGATCAAGGGCTTCATGCTGGCGGGGCGGCACGATGCGCATCTCCACCCCGACGCCATCAAGCTGATCCGCCGCTCGTTCAAGCTGATCGGCCATGAGCTGCGGAACGACAAGCAGGCCAATGCCTGGTTCCTCGAGATCCTGACGGCGCCGACCTATGTCGAGCGCATCCTGCGCCAGATGAACGAAGCGGGTGTGCTTGGCCGCTTCGTGCCGGAATTCGGCAAGATCGTCGCGCTGATGCAGTTCAACATGTACCACCACTACACGGTGGACGAGCACCTGATCCGCGCCGTCGGCGTGATGGCCGACATCGCCAATGGGGGCCTGCGTGAACAGCTGCCGCTGACGCATGAGCTGTTGCCGCATCTCAACGATACGCGGCTGCTCTACGTGGCGCTGTTCCTGCACGATATCGCCAAGGGCCGGCCGGAGGATCACTCGATCGCCGGGGCGCGCGTCGCCCGGCGCTTCTGTCCGCGCCTCGGGCTCGACCCAGCCGAGACCGACACCGTCTCCTGGCTGGTCGAACATCACCTGTTGATGAGCGAGATCGCCCAGAGCCGCGATATCCAGGACCCGGAAACCGCCCGCTCCTTCGCCGACGCGGTGCAGTCGCCGCAACGGCTGGCGCTGCTGATGATCCTTACTGCCTGCGACATCCGCGCGGTCGGCCCCGGGGTATGGACCGGCTGGAAAGGTTCGCTCCTGCGCGCCCTCTACTACGCGACCGAGCCGCTGCTCTCGGGCGGCCACAGCCAGGTCACCCAGCGCGATCGCATCGAGGCGGCGAAGACCGTATTGCGCGGCGCGCTCGCCGCCTGGCCGGCGCCGGAAGTCGATACCTATCTCGGCCGCCACTACGACCATTACTGGCTGCGCGCCGAGCCCGAACTGCAGGTCGAGCATGCCCGGATGATCCGTGCCGCCGACCAGGCCGGCCAGATGTTCGCCGGCTCGATCCGGGTCAAATCCTTCGAGTCGATCACCGAGGTCAGCTTCTACACCCCGGACCATCCGCGGCTGCTGTCGCTGATCGCCGGCGCCTGCACCATGGCCGACGCCTCGATCATCGGGGCGCAGATCTTCGGCACCCGCGACGGCCGCGCCGTCGACACTTTTAGGCTGCGCCGCTCCTTCACCTCGGACGAAGACGAGAAGGTCCGCGCCACCCGCATCATCGATACGGTGAAGCAGCTATTGCAGGGCAAGCGCCAGGTGCTGATCGACCTCGGCAAGGAAAGCCGCCACAACAAGCGGCTGAAACCCTTTACGCTGCCGGCGCAGGTGGCGGTGTCGAACACCATCTCGGAGAAGTTCACCGTCATCGAGGTGATGGGCCTCGACCGCACCGGCCTCTTGCACCAGCTGACCCGCCAGATCTCCGACCTCAACCTCACCATCGGCTCGGCCCATATCGGCACCTATGGCGAGAAAGCCGTCGACGTCTTCTACGTCACCGACCTCACCGGCCATAAGATCGAGTCGAAATCCCGCCAGAAGAAGATTCACGACGCATTGCTGGCGGTGTTCCAGGGCGTGGACGAGAAGGCGGCCAAGGTGGCGAATGGGTAGCCTTTCGCGCGGAGAGGTCTGCGCATACAGATACCCCCTTTCCTGTCCCCTCCTCGCAAGGGGGAGGGAGACGCTAACACCACAGTCGGTGGCTTACGAAGACTTGCGAGCGCCGGTCACCTCGCCCCCTGGGGGGTGTCTTTGAGCATCGCCCGGGCCAAATCCCTTCGCCACAACCAGACCGGTCCGGAGCGCGCCATGTGGCGCCTGCTCTGGCAGTTTCGCGAGGATGGTTGGCACTTTGGCCGGCAGCAGCCGATCGGGCCCTACTACGCCGACTTCGCCTGCATGCATGCCAAACTCGTCATCGAGGTCGATGGCGAGACCCACGTGAGCCCTGAACGCGATGCTGCTCGCGACGACTATATGCGCGGTCGAGGCACCCACGTCCTCCGCTTTACCAACGATGACGTGCTGACAAACGAGAGTGGTGTGTACGAGGTAATCGCCGGGGTGCTCGGGGCAATATCTAAGGTCTCAAACTCCCCCCACCCTGTCCCTCCCCCGCAAGGGGGGAGGAGACCCTCGCCACCTGTGAGCGCCTCCGAACCACCGAGCCAGGTGTTGGCGTCTCCCTCCCCCTTGCGGGGAGGGGACAGGGGAGGGGGTGCTCCTTCCGCACCGCACTCTCCCGACGGGGAAAGCCGTTGAGCCTCTACCGCAACTTCCTCTCCGTCGGCGGGCTCACCCTCGTTTCGCGTATTTTCGGTTTTGCCCGCGATGCGCTGATGGCGGCGGTGCTCGGCATCTCGCCGGTGTCCGATGCGTTCAATGCGGCGTTCCGTTTCCCCAACCTATTCCGCCGGTTGTTTGCCGAGGGGGCGTTCAACACCGCCTTCGTGCCGATGTTCTCGACCGCCCTCGAGACCGAGGGCAATGAGGGGGCGAAGGAACTGGCCGGCCGGATCATGAGCTGGCTGGTGGCGGCGATCCTCATCGTCACCATCCTGGTCGAGATCTTTACGCCGCAGATCATGGTGCTGTTCGTTCCCGGCTTCGTCGGTGACCCGGAGAAATTCGATCTGACGGTGTTTCTCACCCGGATCATGTTCCCCTATCTCGCCTGCATGTCGCTGATGGCGGCCTATGCGGCGATCCTCAACAGCCTCGGGCGGTTCTTTGCCGCCGCGTTCGCGCCGATCGTGCTCAACATCGTCAATATCGGGGCGCTGATCCCGCTGGCGATCCTGACGCTCGAGGCGCCGGACACGGCGTTCTGGGTGGCGATCGCCACCATGCTTGGCGGCATCGCCCAGCTGGCGCTGGTCTACTGGGCGATCCGCCGCGCCGGGTTCGTCCCAAGATTGCGTTGGCCGCGCTTCGACACCGAGGTCCGGCGCTTCTGGATCCTCGCCGTGCCGGCGATCATCGCGGGCGGCATCACCCAGATCAACATCTTCGTCGGCACCATCATCGCTTCGGGCGCCAATGAGGTGATGTCGATCATCTACAATGCCGACCGGCTGTACCAGCTGCCGCTCGGCATTATCGGCATCGCCATCGGCACGGTGCTGCTGCCTGAGCTCAGCCGCCACCTGAGCGCCGGGCGCGACCTCGAGGCGCGGCAGAGCCAGAGCCAGTCGCTGTTCCTCTCCATGCTGCTGTCGATGCCGGCGGCGGGGGCGCTGATCGCGCTGGCGCTGCCGGTGGTGCGGGTGCTGTTCGAACGTGGCGCCTTCGGGCCGACCGACAGCGTCAACGTCTCGCATGCGCTCATCGCCTTCGCGGTGGGCCTCCCCGCCTTCGTCTTGATCCGCGTGCTGCAGCCGGGGTTCTTCTCGCGCAAGGACACCAAGACGCCGACCTGGTTCGCCTTCGTCTCGCTGATCATCAATATCGTGTTGTCGTTGGCGCTGTTCCCGACGCTGAAGCATGTCGGCATCGCGCTCGCCACTTCGATCGCCGCCTGGGCGAACGTCGTGCTGCTGGCCATCTTCCTTGCCCGCCGCGGCCATTTCACCATCAGCGGGGCGGAGTGGCGGCAGGAGGGGATGATTCTGCTGCTGACGCTGGTGATGTCCGGCGCGCTCTACGGCCTCGTGCTGCTGCTCGGGCCGGTGTTCGACCCAGGGTACTTCTTCCCGGCGCAGGGGCTGGCGCTGCTGGCGCTCTGCGTGTTCGGCGCGGGACTGTACTTCGCGCTGGCGCACCTAACCGGGGTGCAACGGCTGGGTGGGCTGCTGCGGCGGTTGCGGCGGCGGCGCAGTTAGTCCGGTGGCTGTGGCCCCCCACCCTGGAGACGCGGACTGAGATGTTGGTGTGAGCGTCACCCCCCTTGCAGGGAGGGGACAGGGGTGGGGTCAGCCCGCACCGGACAACGAGTGACTTACTCGTACACCACCACCATCAGCGCCCGCGCCGGCAGCTTGCCGTCATTGGCGATCTCGTGCTCGACATCGGCGCGGTAGCGGGCTGTTTCACCGGTGCCCAGCAGCTGCTCGCCCAAAGCCGTCTTCACCCGCAGCCCGTCGGTCTGCGCCGTCAGGTGCTCGTAGGTGCCGGCGGCGTGCGGGGCACTGTGGAGCCGGCTGCCCGGGGCAATCTCGACCTCGTACCACTCGACCCTGCCAGCCATCGCGGTCGGGCTCAGGATGCGCAGCCGCCAATGCCCTTCGGGGCTGTTGATTTCCGGTGTCAGCGGCACCGTCACCACATCGACGGGGGCGGCGCGCCGATGCGCCACGCCGCCGGCGATCAGGTCGGCAAGGTCGATCTTCAGCGCCTGGGTCAACCCCCAGAGCACTGCGAAGGTCGGGTTCGATTCGCCGCGTTCGATCTGGCTCAGCATCGAGCGCGACACGCCCGAGAGCGCTGCCAGCCGGTCCAGCGTCAGGTGCCGGGCCTTGCGTTCGCGCTGGATGATCGGGCCGATATCGGGGGCTTCAGTGCTTGCCATGCTGCCTTTGTCCATGGAGCGTGATCAGGAAAAGTTGCAGACTTTTTCCGGTTCGAGAGCGCGACCACTTTGCTCGAGCACAATAGCCATGCCAAGCGGAAATTCCGCGATCACTTGACTATCTGTCCGCTATAGCGGAATTTCCTCCATATCGGAGGAATGACCATGCAGACCGGATATCTCGATCACCTCAGGACCGTGCTTGCCGACATCGAGGCGCAGGGCCTGATGAAGCGCGAGCGGCTGATCACCTCGCCGCAGGGCGGCCAGGTGACCGTCGCCGGGGCCAGCGGGCCGAGGCAGATGGTCAACCTCTGCGCCAACAATTATCTCGGCCTCGCCGACCACCCTGATATCGCCGACGCTGCCGCCGCAGCGCTCGAGCAGTATGGCTTCGGCATGGCTTCGGTCCGCTTCATCTGCGGCACGCTCGACCTGCACCGCCAGCTGGAGACCGCCATAGCGCGTTATCTCCAAAAGGACGATGCGATCCTGTTTGCCGCCTGCTTCGACGCCAATGGCGCGCTGTTCGAGACGCTGCTGACGGAAGACGACGCGATCATCTCCGACAGCCTCAACCACGCCTCGATCATCGACGGGGTGCGGCTCAGCAAAGCCAGGCGCTACCGCTTCCAGACCTCGGACATGGACGATCTCGAGACCCAGCTGAAGCAGGCGGTCGCCGACAATGCCCGCTTCCGGCTGATCGTCACCGACGGCGTGTTCTCGATGGATGGCTATATCGCCAAACTGCCGGAGATCCGCGCGCTGGCGGACAAGTATGGCGCCATAATTGCCGTCGACGACTGCCATGCCACCGGCCATCTAGGCCCCCAGGGGCGTGGCACCGGCGCGCTGACCGGCGCCGAACCCGACATCATCACCGGCACCTTCGGGAAGACTTTGGGTGGCGCGATGGGCGGCTTCATCACCGGCCCGCAGGCGGTGATCGACCTGCTGCGCCAACGGGCGCGACCCTACCTCTTCTCCAACGCCCTCGCCCCGGCGGTCACGGCCGGCTCGCTCAAGGCGATCGAGATTGCCCGAGGGGCGGACGACCTGCGGCAGAAGCTCACGGACAATACCCGGACCTTCCGCCAGCGCATGGGTGAGCTTGGTTTCGATCTCCTCCCCGGCGAGACCCCGATCATTCCAGTGATGCTGGGCGAAGCGACGCTGGCGCAGAACCTTGCTGCTGCCCTCGACCGGCGCGGTGTCTATGTCGCCGGGTTCTTTTTTCCGGTGGTGCCCAAGGGCAAGGCCCGCATCCGCACGCAGATGTCGGCCGCCCTGTCGGCCGCCGATATCGACTTCGCCATCGGCGCCTTTGCCGAGGCCGGCAAGGAAGTGGGAGTGATCTGATGCGCGCCTTGGTCAAAGCCAAATCCGAGCCCGGCATCTGGATGGAAGAGCGGCCGATCCCCGAGATCGGCCCCGAGGATGTGCTGGTCAAGGTGCACAAGACCGGCATCTGCGGCACCGATATCCACATCTACAACTGGGACGACTGGGCGAAGAAAACCGTACCGGTGCCGCTGGTCACCGGCCACGAGTATTCGGGCGAAATCGCTGCCATCGGCGCCGAGGTTCGTAACCTCAAGGTCGGCCAGCGCGTCTCGGGCGAAGGCCATGTCGTCGGCATGAAGAGCCGGGCCTCGCGGGCCGGCAAATTCCACCTCGACCCCGACACCAAGGGGATCGGGGTGAACCTTCCCGGCGCCTTCGCCGAATTCGTCCGGATCCCGGCCTTCAACATCATCCCGCTGCCCGACACGATCGACGACGAACTGGGCGCCATCCTCGATCCGCTGGGTAATGCCGTGCACACGGCGCTCGCCTTCGACATTGTCGGCGAGGACGTGCTGGTCACCGGCGCCGGTCCGATCGGCATCATGGGCGCGGCGGTCGCCCGGCATGTCGGGGCGCGCCATGTGGTGATCACCGACGTGAACCCCGAGCGGCTCAGGCTCGCCACCGAGGTCGCCGACGTGGTGCCGGTCAATGTCGCGACCGAGGACCTCCGCGCCGTGATGAACAAGCTCGGCATGAAGGAAGGTTTTGATGTCGGGCTCGAGATGAGTGGCGCGCCGGCGGCGCTCGACCAGATGATCGACCACATGGTGATGGGCGGCCGCATTGCCCTGCTCGGCGTGCCGGCCCGGCCGTTCATCTTCGACCTCGGCAAGATCGTGTTCCGGATGATCACGCTGCGCGGCATCTATGGGCGCGAGATGTTCGAGACCTGGCACAAAATGCTGGCCATGCTCGAGTCGGGGCTCGACATCAGGAAGGTCATTACCCGCCGCATGTCGGCCGACGACTATGCCGAGGCGTTCAAGCTGGCGGCCGGGGGCGAGAAGGGCAAGATCGTTCTCGAGTGGAACTGAGCCACCCGGGCTCTCCGCCCCTCCCCGCAAAGGTGGGGGTGCCGGTCGGTGGGTTGTTTCCACATCGAGCCACACGCACGAAACGGCACCTCCCCCCTTGCGGGGGAGGTTGGGAGGGGGGTAGAGGCAAACCCTGACCTTTAGGAATTCCCCTCATGGCTTTCACCCCGCGCGTCTTTTCCGGTATCAAGCCGTCCGGCGACCTGCATCTCGGCAACTACCTGGGTGCCATCCGGCGCTTTGTGCCGCTGCAGGAAACGCACGAGACGATCTACTGCGTCGTCGACATGCACGCGATCACGGTGTGGCAGGACCCCGAGGATCTGAGGCGCTGGACCTACGAGATCGCCGCGGCCTACATCGCCGCCGGGCTCGACCCCGATAAATCGATCATCTTCAACCAGAGCCAGGTGGTCGAGCACGCGGAGCTCGCCTGGATCTTCAACTGCGTGGCGCGCGTCGGCTGGATGACGCGCATGACCCAGTTCAAGGACAAGGCCGGCGCCGAAGGCGGCGAGAACTCCGAGGCGGTGTCGCTCGGGCTGTTCGCCTACCCGTCGCTGATGGCGGCCGACATCCTGCTCTACAAGGCGACGGGCGTGCCGGTCGGAGACGACCAGCGCCAGCACCTCGAGCTGACGCGCGATATCGCGAAGAAGTTCAACCACGATTTCAAGAAGCAGATCAAAGGCTTGGGCTTCAAGGACGACTTCTTCCCGTTGACCGAGACGCTGTCGACCGGCCCGGCGATGCGGGTGATGTCGCTGAAGGACGGCAAGAAGAAGATGTCGAAATCCGACGCTTCCGACATGTCGACCATCTACATGATGGATGACGCCGACACGATCAGTAAGAAGATCAAGCGCGCTACCACCGACGCCGACGCGCTGCCGAGCGAGGCCGCGGGTCTTGCCGGGCGGGCCGAAGCGGAGAACCTCGTCGCCATCTACGCGGCGCTCTCCGACCAGTCGGTCGATGCGGTGCTGGGCGAATTCGGCGGCCAGGGGTGGGGCAAGTTCAAGCCGGCCCTAGCCGACCTCGCGGTTGCTGTGCTGGCGCCGATCGCCACCGAGATGAAGCGGCTGGTCGCCGACAAGGGTGAGATGGACCAGATCCTCCGCCGCAACGCCGACCGGGCCCGCGCTATCGCCGTGCCGATCATGGACGACGTGCGCAAGATCGTCGGCTTCGTCCGCTGATTTGTTGCGCCGCTTGCGGCCCCGCCGCGCATTTGGAACAATGCCGCATCTTTGAGCATGGACTTGGTCGCGCTTTCGAACCGGAAAAGTCTGCAACTTTTCCTGAAAGCGCTCTGGCTGAAGGTGCGGCGCTTTGGCTGACAGCATGAGCGAATATAAACGCAAGTTTCTCGTCGTCATCGACGAGAGCAAGGAAGCCGATCGCGCCATCACCTTCGCCGCCAACCGGGTGAAGCGCACCGGCGGCACGGTGGTGCTGCTGTCGGTGATCGACAGCCAGGATTTCACCCAGTTTCTCGGCGTCGAGGAAGTGATGCGCGCCGAGGCCCGCGAGGAGGCCGAGCGGCTGCTCGACACCAAGCGCGCCCGCATCGGCCAGATCGGCGAGGGCATCCGCACCGAGACGGTGATCCGCGAGGGTGACGTCGTCGGCGAGATCGAACGGCTGGTAGCCGAGGACCCCGGCATCGCCATCCTGGTGATCGCCGCAGCCGGCGGCAAGGAAGGCCCGGGCCCGCTGGTCAGCGCCTTCGCCACTCGCGCCGGCCAGGCGGCGCTGCCGGTGATCGTCACCATCATCCCGGGCACCATGACCGACGAGCAGATCGTCGCGGTGACCTGAGACCGTCCCGGCGGGACCCTTGCATTTCGGGCCTCAAAACACTAGTTTGGAATTGTTCTAACACGAGTCCGAACCTCAGATGTTCATCCAGACCGAAGCGACGCCAAACCCGGCGACCCTGAAATTCCTGCCCGGCCGCGATGTGCTGGTGGGTGAGCCGCGCGATTTCCGGCAGGCCGAATCGGCCGCCATCTCGCCGCTGGCCGCCGCCCTGTTCGACGTTCCCGGCGTCGAGGGCGTGTTCCTCGGTTCGGATTTCATTTCGGTTACCAAGGACACGGCAGAGTGGAGCCACATCAAGCCGGCGATCCTCGGCGTGATCATGGAGCACTTCCTGTCCGGCAAGCCGGTGCTCGCTGACGGCACGGCAGAAGTGGTGACCGGCGAAGAGTTCTTCGAGGAAGGCGACGCCGAGACCGTCGAGGTGATCAAGGAACTGCTCGCCACCCGGGTGCGTCCGGCCGTCGCCATGGATGGCGGCGACATCACCTTCAAGGGCTTCAAGGAGGGCACCGTGTTCCTCCACATGCAGGGCGCCTGCTCGGGCTGCCCGTCCTCGACCGCGACGCTGAAGAGCGGCATCGAGAACCTGCTCCGGCATTTCGTGCCGGGCGTCGAGGCCGTGCAGCAGGTCTGAACGCTGCGAATTGAGTTTTGAATCGCCCGGCCCTGTGCCGGGCGATTTGTTTTTTCGACTGACCGATAGAGACGGCCCCCTCCCATCCTCCCCCATGAAGGGGGAGGTGCCCCGCCGGTGCGTTTGGCACGATCGAAGAAAGAGCCTCGACTCTTCACCTCCCCCTTTATGGGGGAGGCCGGGAGGGGGCCGTCTGCTTCAGTCATCCCCCGTGACAACCCACCGCCGAACCCCTATCTCTCCCACATGTCCAGCGTCCTTCTCGCCATCGATACCGCCGCGCCGCGCTTGCAACTGGCGCTGCTGATGGACGATCATGCCGACACGCTGATCGAGGAGATGGCGCAGGGCCAGGCCGAACGGATCTTTCCGGCAATCGATCAACTGCAAGGGCGCAACGGCGTCGCCTACAAGGACCTGACCCGCATCGCCGTCACCACCGGCCCCGGCTCGTTCACCGGGCTGCGGATCGGGCTCAGCGCGGCGCGCGGGCTCGGACTGGCGCTCGGTATCCCGGTGATCGGCGTGCCGTCGCTGCTGGCGCTGTCGCTCACGACGCAATGCGACGCCACCGCCGTGCTGCTCGATGCGCGGCGCGAGGAAGCCTATTTCCAGCTGTTCAGCGGCCCGGCCATCCCGATCGGCGAGCCGCAGGTGCTGCCGATGGAGGAGGCGCGCCGCCGCGTGCCCACCGGCGCCGGACTGATCACCTCGCCGCTGGTCGATATCACGGCGCTGGCGCGGTTTGCGGCCGGTGCCGACCCCACGGGCTACCCGCCCGAGGCGGCCTATATCCGCGACGCCGATGCCAAGCCGCAGGAAAAGTTCCGTGTCGCGAGGGTCGGGCCGAGGGTTGGACAATGAACTTCTGGCTTTCCCCCAATGCGCTGCATGTCGAGCCGGCCCGCGGCGCCGATACCGAGACCATCGCGCGGCTGCACGCCGAGGGGTTCTATCGCGGCTGGACGCGCGAAGAGTTCGCCGCCTATGTCGCCGGCAAGGATACGCCGGTCTATGTCGCCTGCGACAGCCGCCGGCGCATTGCCGGCTTCGCCATGCTGCGGCACCTGGGCGAAGAGGTCGAGCTGATCAGCATCGCCGTCGATCGCAAATGGCGGAACAAGGGCGTCGGCGCGCTGCTGATGCGAGCGCTGTTCGAGGCGGCGCGGATGAGCCCCGCCAAGCGGATGCTGCTGGAGGTGGCCGCCGACAATAGCGCGGCGCTGAAGCTCTACGGCAAGTTCGGCTTTACCACCGTCGGCGAGCGCAAGGGCTATTACCCGCGTCCCGACGGCACGCCGGCCACCGCTATTGTCATGGCGAGCGATCTTGGCTAACCCCTTTTCATTGGTAACGGGGGACGCCCGATGAGCAAACCCGGCATTCAAACTCTCGAAGAGCAGTGCGCCCAGAAGGGGATGCGGATGACCGACCAGCGTCGGGTCATCGCGCAGGTGATCGAGCAGGCCGTCGACCACCCCGATGTGGAGGAGCTCTATCGCCGCGCCTCGGCCATCGACGCGCGCATCTCGCTCTCCACCGTCTACCGCACGCTCAACCTGTTCGAGGAAGCCGGGCTCGTCACCAAGCACGACTTCAAGGACGGGCGAGCCCGCTTCGAGCTGATCCCGGACGAGCATCACGACCACCTGATCGATATCCGCTCAGGCAAGGTGATCGAGTTCCGCAATGAAGAGATCGAGGCCATCCAGGAAGTGATCGCCAAGCGGCTGGGCTACCGGCTGGTCGACCATCGGCTGGAGCTCTATGCTGTGCCGCTCAAGTCGGACGAACCGCACAAATGATCCTTCGCGTCCTGTTCTTCATCTTCTGCTACGTGCCGTTCCTCATCGTGTTCGTGCCGCTGCAGTTCCTCGTTTCGCGCAGCCCGTGGTTCAACAACCAGATCCCGCGCTGGTTTCACTGGTTCGGCTGCACCTTCCTCGGCATGAAGGTGAACGTCATCGGCTCGCCCTCCACCGACCGGGCGACGCTGATCGTTTCCAACCACATCTCGTGGACCGACATCATCGCCATCGGCTCCAAGGCCGACGTCACCTTTGTCGCCAAATCGGAGATCCAGAAATGGTTCTTCGTCGGCTTCATGGCCTCGCTGCAGCGCACGCTCTATGTCGATCGCAAGAAGCGCAGCGACGCCAAGCGGGTCAGCGAGGAGATGGGCAAGCGCATGGCCTCGGGCGGCGCGGTGCTGCTGTTCGCCGAGGGTCAGTCCGACCTCGGCACGCACGTGTTGCCATTCCGCTCGGCACTGATCGGCGCCGCCCAGCACGCCATGGAGGAAGCCGGCGCCGCCGAGGTAATGATCCAGCCGCTGACCATCGCCTATACCAAGCTGCAGGGCCTGCCGGTCGGCCGCACCGACCGCTCGTTCATCGCCTGGATCAAATCCAAGTCGGTGAAGCAGAACATCAAGGAAATCCTCACCGGCGGCACCCGCGAGGTCACCCTCGCCTTCGGCACGCCGCGTCCGCTGAGCTCCGGCGCCAACCGCAAGGAACTGGCCAAGCAGACCGAGAACGAGGTCCGCCGCATGCTGGTGGCGCTCAACCGCGGCACGCCGCTGCCGGTTGCGGCGGAATAGGCGTTCAGCCAAAGGCCTAGTCGACGAGGCAGAAGTGGTTGCCTTCGGGGTCGGCCATGACCGTGTAGCCGTCGGCTTCGCGCAGCACGGCGGCGCCGAGGCCGATGAGCCGGTTGCGCTCGGCCGGCCGATCACCCACTTTCACATCGAGATGGATGCGGCCCTGGACGCGGCCGCGCTCGATCTCGTGGAAGCAGAGCGTCGGGCCGGGGCCATCGACCATCACCACCGGATCGGTTTCCGGGGTGAGGCCCAGCCCGGCGAGCCGGGCGATCTCCTCGTCGTCATAGGGGCGCACCGCATAGCCCTCGATCACTGCCGCCCAGAAGCGGGCCAAGGGCGCGGCCCGGCTGCAATCGAAGACGATCTCCTTCAGCGTGCCGCTCATTTCAGCGCCTCATCGAAATCGGCGATGATCGCCTCGGCGTCCTCGATACCGACCGACACGCGGAACACGCCGTCGCCGGCCCAGTCGCGATAGGTGCGCTCGTCGGCAAGGGCGAAGGAGGCGCGCAGGATATCCTCGGTCGGGATGTAGAAGCAGAGCGACTTGGTCTTGCCCAGCGACACGGCGTAGCTCACGAGCTTCAGCCGTTCGGCCAGTTGCCGGGCCATGCCGGCGCTGTCGGAGTTGACCGAAAAGCTCAGCAGCCCGGAGAAATTGCGCATCTGCCGGCGCGCCAGCTCGGCCTGCTCGTGGCTGGCGAGCCCGGGCCACAGCACGCGCCGCACTTTCGGGTGCCGCTCCAGCCATTCCGCCACCATCAGCGCATTGGCCTGGTGCTTTTCCATCCTGAGGCCGAGCGTCTCGATCCCGCGCAGGATCAGGTAGGCCGAGAATGGCGACAGCACCGCCCCGTGGTGGATCAGCACATCCTTGCGCAGCGCGGCGATGGCGTCGGCGCGGCCGATCACCGCCCCACCCAGCGCGTCGCCGTGGCCGCAGAGGTATTTGGTCAGCGAGTGGCAGACATAATCGGCGCCGAGCGCGAGCGGATTGGTGCCGACCGGCGTCGCAATGGTCGAATCCACCGACAGCTCGGCCCCGCCGGCATGGGCGATGGCGGCGACCGCGGCGATATCGGTGAGCTTGAGGATCGGATTGGCCGGGGTCTCGATATGCACCAGCCGGGTGTTGGGCCGCAGTGCTGCCGCGACGTTGTCGGGGTTGGAGCTGTCGGCGAACGACACCTCCACCCCCTGCCGCGGCAAGGCGTGCCGGGCATATTCGGCGACCCCGGCATAGCAGACGTCGGAGAGCACCAGGTGGTCGCCTGCCTTGAGCAGGCCGGTAAACAACCCTGATATTGCCGCCATGCCCGAGCCGAAGCTTAGCGCCGCCTCACCGCCCTCGAGCAGCGCCAGGCGCTTTTCCAGGAGCTCCAGCGTCGGGTTGCTCCAGCGAGTGTAGAAATGCGGTGCGTCCGCTTGGAGATCCGAAGCGGAAAAGCCCACCGCATCGGGGTGGGTGAAATAGGTGGTCGACAGCACCGGCGCCGGCGCCAGCGGCTCGCCGACGACCCGGGCGCCATCGCCGCCATGCAGGGCCAGAGTGTTGAGGTGGTTGGTCATGGTGGTTTCTCCGAGCAGGGAACGTGCCTCAATCCGGCGCGCGGGGCCACCCCCACGGTGGGGGTGCAAGGCGGGCCGGCCCCTGCGCTTTTGCACTCCACCCCACTTCGGTGTATTCAGCCGGCCATGACCGAGCACACGCCCAAGAAGCTGTTCATCAAGACCTACGGGTGCCAGATGAACGTCTACGATTCCGACCGCATGGCGGATGCCCTGGCGCCGCACGGCTATGAGCCGGTGCAGGTGATGGAAGACGCCGATCTCGTCGTGCTCAACACCTGCCATATCCGCGAAAAGGCCTCGGAGAAGGTGTTCTCGGAGCTCGGCCGGCTGCGCGACCTGCGCGAGGAGCGGCGCGCCAATGGCCAGGACCTGATGATCGGCGTCGCCGGGTGCGTCGCGCAGGCCGAGGGCGACGAGATCGTCCGCCGGGCGCCGGCCGTCGACCTGGTGTTCGGCCCGCAATCCTACCACCGCCTGCCCGAGCTGATCGCCCGCGCTCACAATGGCGCGAAGGTCGTCGACACCGACTTCCCCGAGGAGGACAAGTTCGAGCACCTGCCGGCGGCAAAGAAGGAGGTCACCCTCGCCCGCGGCCTCACCGCCTTCCTCACCGTGCAGGAAGGCTGCGACAAGTTCTGTTCGTTCTGCGTCGTGCCCTATACCCGCGGCAGTGAGGTGTCGCGCCCGGTCGAGCAGGTGCTGCGCGAGGCCCGCAATCTCGCCGAGGCCGGGGTACGTGAGCTCACGCTTCTAGGCCAGAACGTCAACGCCTATCACGGCCTCGATGTCCGCGGCCGCAGCGTCGGCCTGGGTGAGCTTTGCGCCCGGCTGGCCGAAATCCCCGGCATTGCCCGCATCCGCTACACCACCTCGCATCCGCTCGACATGACCGACGAGCTGCTCGAGGCGCATCGCGATCTCGACGCCCTGATGCCCTATCTGCATCTGCCGATCCAGGCCGGCTCCGACCGCATCCTCAAGGCGATGAACCGCCGCCACACCCGCGCCGAGTACATGCGGGTGATCGAGCGCATCATGGCGGCCCGCCCGGACATGGCGCTGTCGGGCGATTTCATCGTCGGCTTCCCCGGCGAAACCGATGCCGATTTCGAACAGACCCTGCAGGTGGTCAAGGATGTCGGCTACGCCTCGGCCTACACCTTCAAATACTCGATCCGCCCCGGCACACCCGGTGCGAGCATGGACGACCAGGTTGCCGAAGCGAACAAGACCGAGCGCCTGCAGCGGCTCAATGACCAGATCAACGCCCAGATGCACGCCTTCCATCGCTCGGTGGTCGGCCGCACCCTGCCGGTGCTGATCGAGAAAGCCGGCCGGCAGCCCGGCCAGATCGGCGGCCGCTCGCCGTACCTCCAGGCCGTGCATATGGATGGCCCGACCCGGCTGATCGGCCAGATCATTCCGGTCGAGATCGTTGAAGCCCGGAATAATTCCCTCATCGGCAAGATTGTCACAGTCGCGGAACCGAATCCTGCTAGCGTTATTGAGTCTCAAGCCATCGCGGCCCATATCTGAGGCCGCACTGTCGGAGCCTGGTCAGGAAAAGTTGCAGACTTTTCCGGTTCGACCGGGCGACCATCAAAGTGGAGCCCCAGAGATTTGAGCAGGCATTTGCCCCCGTCTACCGACCACGGCCCGTCCTCCCAGCTTGAACTCGCCTTCGAAGACAACAAGCTCGCCGCGCAACTCTACGGCGATTTCGACCAGCACCTGGCTTTGATCGAACAGCGATTGTCCGTGCAGGCGACCCCGCGCGGCAACCATGTGATGCTGAAGGGCGGCGCCACGTCCGTCGACCAGGCGCGCCGTGTCCTCGAGTCGCTCTACGAGCAGCTCGAAGAGGGCCAGCAGATCGAGGTGTCGACCGTCGACGGCGTCATCCGCATGATCGAGACCGAGGACAGCCAGCTGACGCTGCCCACGCTCGAGAAGAAGGGCAGGGTGCGCATGGCGCAGATCGCGACCCGCAAGGCCACCATCGTCGCCCGCACCCCGGCGCAGGACGCCTATATGCGCGCCATGGACCGGAGCGAACTGGTGTTCGGCGTCGGCCCGGCCGGTACCGGCAAGACCTATCTCGCCGTCGCCCACGCTGCGACGCTGCTGGAACGCGGCGACATCAACCGCATCATCCTTTCCCGTCCCGCGGTCGAAGCCGGCGAGCGCCTCGGGTTCCTGCCCGGCGACATGAAGGACAAGGTCGATCCCTACCTTCGCCCGCTCTATGACGCGCTTTACGACATGATGCGCCCCGAGCATGTGGAGCGTTGCATCACCTCCGGCATCATCGAGGTGGCGCCGCTCGCCTTCATGCGCGGCCGCACCCTTGCCAATGCCGTGGTCATCCTCGACGAGGCGCAGAACACCACCTCGATGCAGATGAAGATGTTCCTGACCCGGCTGGGCGAGAACAGCAAGATGATCGTCACGGGCGATCCGACCCAGGTCGACCTGCCGCGCGGCGAGAAATCCGGGCTGATCGAGGCCGTGCACCTGCTCGATGGGGTCGAGGGCGTGCATATCTCGCGCTTCAACGACAAGGACGTGGTACGTCACGCGCTGGTGGGCCGGATCGTCCGCGCCTACGAGGCCGATACCGCGCGCCGACTGGCCGAGAACAATACGAAGGCCTGATGCAAGCCCCATTATCAATCGCCTTCGCGGTCAACGCGGAGGGCTGGCCCGAGACCCTCGAGGCCGTGGCCGAAACTGCGATACGGCAAGCGCTGAAACAGTCGGAAGCCGAGGTGACCGGCGTCACCGAGGTATCGGTTGTCCTGACCGATGATGCCGAGCAGCGTGAGCTCAACCGGCAATGGCGCGGCTTCGACAAATCCACCAACGTCCTGAGCTTCCCGCAGATCGAGCCGTTCGCGCCGGTTTCGGGACTGCTTGGCGACATCACGCTGGCGCGCGAGACGGTGGAGAAGGAAGCCGAGGAGATGGGCATCGCTTTCGAGGCCCATTTCACTCACCTCGTGGTGCACGGCTTTCTGCACCTGTTGGGCTACGACCATATCGAGGAAGAGGACGCCGAGGAGATGGAGGGACTCGAAACCGAGATCCTCGCGAGCCTCGGCATTGCCGATCCCTACGCCGATAGCTAAATTACACCCTCCGATGAATTGAAGGCCGCACGCGGCCATACCCGATGAACGACTCCGACAGTCCGTCCGCGCCGCCCAAGAAACCGGCGCAAACCAAGTCCAACAACGAGCCTCCTTCTAGTCCCGCCCCCACGGCCACGTGGGGGCAGAAGCTTTGGAACCGCCTGCGCGGCCTCATCGCCATGCGCACCGTGTCGCTGCGCGACGACCTCGAAGTGGCGCTCGAGAGCGAGAACAACGGCGGTACCGCCGATTTCACCCAGTCCGAACGCACGATTCTGAAGAACGTGCTCGACCTTGCCGAAAAGCGGGTCGAGGACGTGATGATCCCGCGCGCCGACATCGAGGCGATCGAAACCTCAGAGACGCTCGGCGTGCTGGTTACCCGCTTCCGGCAGGTCGGCCATTCGCGCATGCCGGTCTATGCCGACAGCCTCGACAACATTATCGGCTTCATCCACGTCAAGGATGCGCTGCGCCGGATCACCGAGCCAGTGACCGACCCCGAAGCCAGTGTGCCGGTCAAACTCGTCTCGACGCCGCTCCGTTCGAGACTCGAAAAGCTCGACCTGGTGCGCCAGGTGCTGTTCGTGCCGCCGCTGATGCCGGTGGGCGACCTGTTGCAGCAGATGCAGCTGAAACGCGTGCACATGGCCGTGGTCATCGACGAATATGGCGGCACCGACGGCCTCGTCACCATCGAGGACCTGCTGGAGGCCGTGGTCGGCGAGATCGAGGACGAGCACGACGACGACGTGGCGCTGGTCCGCAAGGTCAACTCCAACGTCTTCATCGCCTCGGCCCGTGCCGAGCTCGAGGAAGTGCGGGAGGTGATCGGCCCCGATTTCGACCCCGGCAGCCATGCCGACGAAGTCGACACGCTGGGCGGTCTGGTGTTCGAACTGGCCGGCCACGTCCCTGCCAAGGGCGAGCACGTCAACGGCATCAAGGGGTTCGAGTTCGAAATCCTGCAAGCCGACAGCCGCCAGGTCAAACGGGTCAAGATCAAGCGGCTGAAGCAGCCCAAACCGAGGCCGCCGAAGCCACCGGTGGCGAAGGCGCCGGAGGATACCCAGGCGCCCGCGGCGGAGTAGAGGTCGCCTGGACCCACGGGGGCGAATGGGTAGCGACGGTGGATACAGACCACAGTGCTATCCCCACCTACGGTTGTCATCCCAGCGAAAGCTGGGACCCAACTCTCCTTCGGCGCGGGCTGTGAAATGGGTCCCAGCTTTCGCTGGGATGACATCCGGTGGGTGGGTCAACGGCCGAGCCACCCGGCCCCTCGTGAGTCGATCCGGCCGTGCTCCCAATCAAGCCCGCACCAGGTTCCCCACCACGATCTCGCGCCAGATGCGAGCCGGAGTGACCCAGCGGTCAAACAGGTTGTAGTCGCCGGCATTGATGACGCAGGCGATGCCGGCTTCGGGGGCCAGCCAGAGCCGCTGGCCGCCATTGCCGAAGGCGCCGACCCAGCGGACCGGCTTGTCGTAGCCGGGCGCCGGCGCTTCGTGGATGTACCACAGGCGACCGTAGCCGAGCCCATCCCAGGTCTGGACTGCCGGCGTCCACGACGCCTCGATCCACGCTTCGGACACCACCTGCCGCCCCGCGTGGCGGCCGCCATCGACCAGCATGGCGCCGATCCGCAACAGATCCGGCGCCGTGAGGCGCAGGCCGGAGGCGGGTGACGCCACGCCGTCGCTCCCCGCCAGCCAGTAGAAATCGGTGATGCCGAGCGGCGCGAACAGCGCCTCGCGGGCGAAATCGGGGAGCTTCTGGCCGGCGCCGCGCTCGATCAGCGCGCCGATCAGCGCCACGGCGCCGCCGGAATAGACCCACTTCTCGCCCGGTGCGCCGATGATCGGCCGATCGAGGATGAAGCGGTAACGGTCCGGCGCCATTTCCATGGCGATCTCGGAATTGGTCGGGTCGGTATAGGGTTTGTTCTCATCCCACTCCATGCCCATGGTCATGTTGAGGGTATGCGCCACCGTGATCTTTCGCCGCTCCGGGTCGGCGGCAAGATCGGGGTATTCGGGGAAGCTGTCGATCACCGGCGCATCGAGCGCCGGCACCAGCCCGCGCTCGAGCGCAATGCCGTAGAGCAACCCGACAATGCTCTTGGTCACCGAACGCAGGTCGTGCAGCACCTCTGGCCCGAACTGCACGCGGCCCAATGAATCGCCCCAGCTTTCGTCCTCACCCTCGAAATACTGCTCGAGCACCAGCTTGCCGGCGCGGCTCACCAGCAGGGCGTGGATGGGCAGCAGCAGCCCCGATTCGAAGCCCGCCGCCAGCTTCCGCTCGATGTTGGCGGCAAAGCCCGCCGCTTCGGGCGTTGCCCTGTTCCAGTTGGTCACCGTCGTCTCCTCTTTGTTCTCTGGGCTGCGATGCTGGGGCACGACCGGAGAGGTCGCTTGATCACGGTTGCGCCAGGTTTGTCCGCCGTAGCGCTGCCGGCTTGACCCGGCGCGCCCACCTCGCGACCTTGCCACATGCCCTGTGATTCGAGCGCCGCATGACCTGGCTGGCCGAGACCGTGATGCTGAGCCATGGCTGGCGACGCTTGCTGATCGTGCTGGCGGCCGGCGCGATCGCCGCAGGCTCAGCCCCGCCGTTCTTCCTGCTGCCGGCCTTGTTCCTCACCCTCCCCGTCTGGGTCTGGGCGCTCGATGGCGCCGAACACCGGCGGGGCTGGCGCCGGCTGGTCGGCCCGGCCTTCCAGATCGGCTTCGGCTTCGGGATCGGCTATTTCACCGTGGCGCTGCACTGGCTCGGCGCGGCGTTCCTGCAGGAAGGCGGCTTCTTCCTCGTCTTGATGCCGTTCGCCATTGTCGGGCTCGCAGCAATCCTCGCCATCTTCTGGGGGCTGGGCAGCGCCCTGGCGCACCTCTTCTGGTCGGCTGGCGCCTTCCGGATCGTCACCCTTGCCAGCTTCCTGGCACTGGCCGAATGGGGGCGCGGGCACCTGTTCACCGGCTTCCCGTTCGACCTGCTCGGCTATGCGCTGACCGCCAATGACGAGATGCTGCAACTCGCCTCGGTGGTCGGCAGCTATGGCCTCACCTTCATCGCGGCGTTGATCGCCATGACCCCGGCGCTGATCTGGCCGGCCGACCAGCGCGGACTGGTGCGCCGGCTGATCCCGATCTTTCTCGCCATCGCGGTGATCGCGGCGCAGGTCGCCTATGGCAATTGGCGGCTCACCAGCACCACCCTCACCGCGCGCACCGACATGAAGGTGCGCATGGTGCAGCCGATGATCCTCGAACATGCCGACTGGTCGGTGGCGGATCCCGACGCGATCATCAACCAGCTGATCAGCCTGTCGGAAAGCAAGCTGACGCCCGCCGATCCAGGCCTCAGCGGCATCACCCACCTGGTGTGGCCGGAATCGGTGTTCCCGTTCTTTCTCACCAACTACCCCGACGGCATCGCGCGCATTGCCCGCATGCTGCCCGACACGACGCTGCTGCTCACCGGCGCGCCGCGCGAGCCGCTCGGCGACGACGGCCTGCCGATCCCCGACAACCCGGGCTACAACTCCATCCTCGCCATCAACTCCAACGGTGAGGTGGTGGCGAGCTACGACAAGTCGCACCTGGTGCCGTTCGGCGAGTACCTGCCGTTCCAGAGTTTCTGGCGGCTGTTCGGCATCAACCAGTTCGTGCCGGGGACCAATGGCTGGGCCGCCGGCGACGGCCGCCGGCTGATGACGCCGCCCGGTACGCCGCCCTTCCTGGCGCTGGTCTGTTACGAGGCAGTGTTTCCCGGCGATATCGGCGACCCGACGGCGGCGCAGTTCATTCTCAACGTCACCAACGATGCCTGGTTCATGGGCTCGATCGGCCCGGCGCAGCATGCCCACCATGCCAGGATGCGGGCGGTCGAGACCGGGCTGCCGCTGCTGCGCGCCGCCAATACCGGGGTGACGCTCAGCGTCGATCCGCTCGGCAGGGTAGTGGCGCAACTGGCCGAGGAACAGGTGGGGGTACTCGACGTGGTGCCCTCCGAACCGGTGCCAGGCGGCACGCTGTTCAACCGGCTGGGCGATCTGCCGTTCTGGGCGGCGGTCGTCCTCGGCATCCTCGGCTCGCTCATTGCGTCCCGGCGCCCGCGTCGCATCGCATGAATTTTCTGCAACAGCGCCTTAGCGGGACATAAAGCTTCCTTTATATGGCTTGACCGCGCGGTCCCTGAGTGGCAAAACACCGCTCAACTGTGCGATTTTCGCACTTTTTGACCATTTTTCGGGGGTTTCGCCTTGGCTCGGTCTTCCTATCTCTTCACCTCGGAGTCGGTTTCAGAGGGGCATCCGGACAAGGTTTGCGACCGGATTTCCGACGAGATCGTCGATCTGGTGTTCCGTGAAGCCAAGAAGGCCGGCATGGATCCGGCCAAGGTGCGCATCGCCTGCGAGACGCTGGCCACCACCAACCGCGTGGTCATCGCCGGTGAAGTGCGTGTACCCGAGACGCTGCTCAAGAAGGGCAAGGACGGCAAGGTGCTGCTCGACGCCGCCGGCCATCCGGTGGTCAATCCGGCCAAGTTCAAGTCGACCGCCCGTAAGGCGATCAAGGCGATCGGCTACGAGCAGTCGGGCTTCCACTGGAAGACCGCCAAAATCGACGTGCTGCTGCACGGCCAGTCGGCCGATATCGCGCAGGGCGTGGACGAAACGGGCAACAAGGATGTCGGCGCCGGCGACCAGGGCATCATGTTCGGCTATGCCAGCCGCGAGACCCCGGAGCTGCTGCCCGCTCCGATCTACTATGCCCACAAGATCCTTGAGGCGCTGACCATCGCGCGCAAGGCCGGCGAAGGCGCCGCGATCAAGCTCGGCCCCGATGCCAAGAGCCAGGTCACCATCCGCTACGAGAACGGCAAGCCGGTCGCCGTCACCCAGATCGTCGTGTCGACCCAGCATGTCGATGCGAGCCTCTCGTCCGAGGACGTGCGCAAGATCGTCGAGCCCTATGTCCGCGCCTCGCTGCCCGAGGGCTGGATCTCCGAGGATACCGTCTGGCACGTCAACCCGACCGGCAAGTTCGTGGTCGGCGGCCCCGATGGCGACGCCGGCCTGACCGGCCGCAAGATCATCGTCGACACCTATGGTGGCGCGGCCCCGCATGGCGGCGGCGCCTTCTCGGGCAAGGATCCGACCAAGGTCGACCGCTCGGCCGCCTATGCGGCGCGCTACCTCGCCAAGAACGTTGTCGCCGCCGGCCTCGCCGACCGCGCCACCATCCAGTTGAGCTACGCCATCGGCGTCGCCAAGCCGTTGTCGATCTATGTCGACCTGCATGGCACCGGCAAGGTGGCCGAGGACAAGCTGGAGACCGTGCTGGGCGAGGTGTTCGACCTCTCGCCGCGGGGCATCCGCACCCATCTCGATCTCAACAAGCCGATCTACGCAAAAACCTCGGCCTATGGCCATTTTGGCCGCAAGCCGGGCCGTGACGGCTCGTTCAGCTGGGAAAAGACCGACCTGGTCCCGGCGCTCAAGGCGGCGGTCAAGGCGGCCGCCTGAGGTTTTCGCCCCGATCGCAGGTTCCTGCAGATCAACCAAGTCATCCCCGCGAAAGCGGGGATCTCTGTTTTTGGCAGCCGGGGCCGGAACGCCGTGCTAGTGGACCCCATGACCTCCAAACCCCACCATCCCCTCAATGTCGATGGCGAGCCGCGGGCCTTTTTCGGCCGCCGCTCCGGCAAACGCCTGCACAAGGGGCAAGACCAGCTGTTCAAGGAGTTGTTGCCGCAGCTGGAGATCGCGCTCGGCGATGACATGCTCGATCCGGCGACGCTGTTTCCGGGATCGACACGGCGCGAGATCGAGATCGGCTATGGCGGGGGCGAACACCTGTCGCTCGAAGCCAGCCGCCATCTTGATACCGGCTATATCGGCTGCGAGGTATTTTCCGGCGGCATCGCCAAGCTGCTGCAGCAGATCGACGAGGAGGAGCTCGGCAATATTCGGCTCTACACCGACGATGCGCTGAAACTGCTGCAGAAGCTGCCCGGCGCCAGCCTCGACGGCGCCTTCTTGCTCTATCCCGATCCTTGGCCGAAGACGCGGCACCACAAGCGCCGCTTCATCTCGCCACTGACCCTCAGCGAGCTCGGGCGGACGCTGAAGCCCGGGGCGCCGTTTCGTTTCGCCACCGACATCGAGGATTACGCGAACTGGACGCTGGCGCACATTCTGCGCTCGCCGGATTTTGATTTCGCGCCGGAACGACCGCGAGTCTGGCACGAACCTTATGCCGGCTGGGAGCCGACACGATACGAGGAAAAAGCCCGCGCTGCCGGCCGGAACATCAGCTTCTACCTGAGCTTTCTGCGCCGCTAGAACGCTGCAGGGCCCGCCGCACTTACCGCAAGTTAACGGAACGTTCAGGCAACCGGCCATGGAAATCTGGCCGCTGCCTCTGGAAAACGCCGCCTCGTGAACGATATGCGACCATGGGGATCTCGTGCCATCCGGTAACGGCTGGCCAGTATTGTGCGTGGAGTTGGCGTATGCGTCAGCAGAACCGTTCGCCCGTCAACCAGGCCGTGATCGAGGAACTTTTGACCACTCGAAACAGCAAGTGGACGCTGACTGTCGTGCTGCATCTACGGCATGACACGCTGCGTTTTTCCGAGCTGCAGCGTGAGATCGGCACCATTTCGCAAAAGGCACTGACCTCGAGCCTCAGGGCGCTGGAGCGCGATGGCTTCGTCAGCCGCACCAGCTATGCGACGATTCCGCCGCGGGTCGATTATGCGCTCACCGAACTCGGCGCCGAGGCGTTGAAGGCCTTCGAAGCCTTCGAGGCTTTTGCGGCGCGCCACTGGCATCGGGTGCTGGAGGCGCGGCAGCTGTTCGACGCCCGTGACGCCGACCAGCTCGAGCCTCCGGTGCTGCGGATCAGCACCGGCCGTTGATCGCGCGGTCTTGGCTTTTGTCGCGCCTTCGAGGTGGAAAAGTCTCACGACTTTCCTGAAGGCGCTCCGCCCCGGGATCAGCGAGCCGGCAGGCACGTAGCCCGCCGGCTCGGGGGATCGTCATCAGTCGAAGAAGTTATCGACGAGCAGCGACTCGTTGTAGTTCGGGCCGGTCTTGGCACCGGTATCAACCTTGCTCAGCACGCGGGTATTGCCGCCCACCGAAGCCTTCACCGGGCTCAGCGTATCCTTGTAGAAGTACTCGAACTTCGAGGAACCGTCGGCCTGCTTGACCACGGCGCGGATGACGTTGTCGGTGTTCTCGTACACGTCGGTGGCCGCAACGCCCTTCTGGTTCAGCTGGGTGAGCAGGAAATCGCTGTCGAAGCTGGAATCTTCAGAGGCCGCAAAAGCGGGAACCGAGAGACCGCCGACAACGAGGAGAGCGGCAAGGCCAAGAGCAGAAGTTTTCATTTTCATGTCCCTTTCGTTTTCTGGACAACAGGGAGATCGGACTCCGTCGGCCAACTCGCAAGGCACTAAATCAGCACTTGTGGCCCTTGAAATTCGATAATGCGTGCAGAGGGTTACACGAGGGAATGCCACCATCTTGTGAGAAACCCACCTCCCTTGAGGGGGGTTGGTTGCCTAAAGGAAACCATTGGTGGAAGCTGGCTTTGAGGATGATTTTGCGCGTGGATTGACCATGGTTTGATGGGAACCGGCGGCGCATTTTCAGCGTCTCAGAGCGACAAGGAGACGTGTCGTGCAGCAAACCGTTAGAATCCTGAATATTCAGCAAGTGACGCATAATGTGCGCCGCTACGTGCTGGAAAAGCCTGACGGCTACCGGTTCGAACCGGGCCAGGCCACCGAACTGTCGCTCGACGAGGAAGGCTGGCGCGACAAGAAGCACCCCTTCACCTTCACCGCGCTCAACGACTGGGACTATCTCGAGTTCACCATCAAGAGCTATTTCAATACCGGCGGCGACGGCATGACCGAGCGGCTGTTCGGTTACGGTCCCGGCCAGAAGCTGGTGCTGCGCGACCCCTGGGGCACCATCACCTATAAGGGGCCGGGCACCTTCATTGCCGGCGGCGCCGGGGTCACGCCGTTCATCGCCATCCTCAGGCAGCTCCACCACGACGGCAAACTCGCCGGCCACCGGCTGATCGCCTCCAACCGCAAGGCCGAGGACATCATCCTGCGCGATGAGTTCGAAGCGATGGAGGGACTCGAGGTCACCTGGACGGTTACCGACGAACCAAATGCCACGGGGGTACTGCACGAGCGGATCGACGAGGCGTTCCTCAGGCGCCACGTGCACGACATCGGCCAGAACTTCTACCTGTGCGGTCCGGATCCGATGGTTGCCGACCTCAAGGCGGCGCTGGGCGGGCTCGGCGCCGCGGCGGAAGCGCTGACCTGGGAGAAGCCCTGAGGCACCTGGCCTCAGCACCGATAGGCTGGTGCGTTTCGCTTAGGAGCTCCCCGGGGCTATGACCATCCCTCGCGGCTTACTCGGCCGCCTGCGGTTCTGTCTCTGCCGGGAGGCGGCTGCCGCGACCGGCGAGGGTCCGCTGGCCCAGCAGCACCGTGAGCAATGCCAGGGCGCCCGCTATGACCGAGACGACGAAGCCGTTGCCGGCGCCATAGGTATCCACCACCCAGCCGGTGACGAACGAGCCCAGCGCCATGCCGATACCGATGCCGGTCATCACCCAGGTGATGCCTTCGGTCAGCATCGCCGCCGGCACGCGGCGCTCGATCAGGCCGAAGGCAGTGATAAAGGTGGGTGAGATGGCGACGCCGCTGGCGAACACGGCAAGCGCCAGCATCGGCACGTTGTCGACGAACAATAGCGGCCACGCAGTGACGGCGATGACCGCGAGCGCGATCGCCAGCTGCTTTTCGAGCGGCAGCCTGAGGTTGAGCGCCCCCACAAGCAAGCCGACGACGAACGAGCCGACGGCATAGACGCCGATGACGAGGCTCGCCGCGCCGGGCTCACCCAGCTTTTCGGTAATCGCCACCGCACTCACTTCAGCCGTAGCGAAAATCGCGCCGACGAAGATCAAGGCCAGGGTGATGATCTGCACCGGCCGCTGCCGGATGGCGGACTGCCCGCCGCCTCCCATGGCGCCGCTGGGCCTGGGCTCGGTGCGGCGCTGGGCAATGAAGGCCAGCCCACCCAGCCCCAGGAACAGCGTGCTGGCGAGCAGCCCCGCCTCGGGGAACAGCGCTACCGCGAGACCCACCGACAGCGACGCGCCGGCGATATAGACCAGCTCATCGGCGGAGGATTCGAAAGCGAAAGCCGTGTTGAGTTCCGGCCGGTCGCGGAACAGCTCGCTCCAGCGCGCCCTTATCATTGCCGGAAAGCTCGGCATCACGGCAGCAGCGAGCGCGGCGGCGAACAGCGTCCAGATCGGCCAATCCTGATAGGCCGCCAGCATCAGCACAATGAAGGCGGCCACGGCGATAAGCGTCGTCGGGATCAGCACGCGCGACTGGCCCAGCCGGTCGACGACGCGGGAAATCTGCGGGGCGAACAGGGCATTGGCCAGCGCATAGGTGGCCGAGACGGCGCCGGCGAGCCAGAACTCGCCGTGGGTCTGCGACAGCATGGCGACGATGCCGATGGGCGCCATCGCCATCGGCATGCGGGCGACGAAACCGGCGGCGGCAAAGCCCTTGGCCCCCGGGGCCCGGAAGATCTCCGCATATGGATTCGGCATGACGATCCCTCGACATTTCGGGCGCCGCGAACTAGATGATTTACATACGCAGCGTATGCGAAACATCTATTCACATACGCACCGTATGTCAATTCACATCCGTGACGTATGTGAGATAGATCGAGCATGGCCCAGAGAACCCGCAGCGAAATGATCGCCGAAACCCGCGCCAAGCTGATGGCGGCGGGCCGCAAGGCCTTTGCCGAACTCGGCTATGCCGAGGCCTCGATGGATCACTTCACCTCCGATGTCGGGCTGACGCGCGGGGCGCTCTACCACCATTTCGGCGACAAGCGCGGGCTGTTCGAGGCGGTGGTCAGCGAGATCGACGGCGAGATGACGGCGAGGCTCAAGGCACGGGCCGCCAAGGCGCCGAACGCCTGGGAGAGTTTCGTCGAAGAGGGCATCGGCTATATCGAGATGGCGCTCGAGCCCGAGATCCAGCGCATCATGCTGCGCGATGGTCCGGCGGTGCTCGGCGACCCATCGTCCTGGCCGAGCGCCAATGGCTGCATCACGGCGATGAAGCACAGCCTCGAAGGGCTGCTCGAAAGCGGTGTGATCGCCGAGGTGGACTGCGAAGCCACCGCCCGGATGATCACCGGTGCCTCCTGCTACGCGGCGCAATGGATCGCCAATGCCGACGACCCGGTCGGCATCTCGCGCCGCGCCACCGCCGCCTATCGGCGTCTCGTCGAAGGCTTGCTGCGCCACGCGCCGGTCCGCCATTGACGGTGCTGGTCGGCGACTACTCGACCACCGCGCCAGCCACGAAGGCCGTTACCTTGTCGATCGGCATCTCGCAGGGCTTCAGCGCCGGCGCGGCGCTGCTCGGCGGGCGATAGATGTTGAGGCTGATGCGGTCGGCGCCGCCAAGCTCCTCGGCGTAGAGCTTGAAACTGTTGCCGTTGGCGTGCGCCGTATTGGTCACCCCGTAGCGCCGCCCGGCGAAGCGGGCGGTGAAGTAGCCGCGCGGCCAGGACGCGAGGATGGCCCAGACGGTGGCCGGCGACGTATCGGGGGTAACGGTCATAAGCCACAATATGGGGTGGCCTGGCGTGCCCGCCAAATGCCCTGCTTTCGCCTGTCCGGCGGCGTGGTTGCAAACGCCGGACGGCGGGACAACACTCTCGCCGGCATGTCGATTGCTGCCATTGAGTCAGTCTGGAGGCCACAGTGTACGACAACATCATCGCCGCGACGGATGGAACGGACGTCGCGGGCAAAGCCGTGGCGCATGCGGCCTTTCTGGCGAAAGCCCTCGGCGCCAGGCTGACGCTGGTGACGGTGAGCGAGCAGGCGCCGACCTTTGCAGCGCCGGAGATCGGCTGGTCGGTGCCGCAGTCGGTGTTCGACGACATCCGCAAGGCCAACCGGGACCAGAGCCGCGCCATTCTCGATGCCGCGGTCAAGGCCAGCTGCCTTGCTGCCGGGACCATGCATGTCGAGGATCAGGCGCCGTTCCAGGGCATCCTCGATGCGGCGGACAGGCTCGGAGCGGACCTGATCGTCATCGGCTCGCACGGCCATCGCGGACTGGAGCGGCTGATCCTGGGCAGCCAGGCCGCCAAGGTGCTGAGCCTCGCCAAGGTGCCGGTGCTGGTGATCAAGCCGTAGCCGGACAACCCGACAGCGCGTGGCAGGCCGCGGTGATCGCCCTGCCCTGCAACGGCGTAGTCGCTCGCGTACCAAACAAAAAGGCCCGGGATCGCTCCCGGGCCTTTCGCATTCAAACGGCTGCCGATTACTCGGCGGCTTCCTCGGCGATTTCCTTGCCGGTCGCCTGGTCGACGACCTTCATCGACAGGCGGACCTTGCCGCGCTCATCGAAGCCGAGCAGCTTCACCCACACCTTGTCGCCTTCCTTGACGACGTCGGTGGTCTTGCCGACGCGCTGGGCGGCGAGCTGGGAGATGTGCACGAGGCCGTCCTTGGCGCCGAAGAAGTTCACGAACGCGCCGAAATCGGCGGTCTTGACCACGGTGCCCTGGTAGATGGCGCCGACTTCGGCTTCATCGGTGATCGACTTGATCCACTTGATGGCCGCATCGATCGAGGCACCGTCCGAGGACGAGACCTTCACGGTGCCGTCGTCGTTGATGTCGATCTTGGCGCCGGTCTTTTCGACGATCTCGCGGATCACCTTGCCGCCGGTGCCGATCACTTCGCGGATCTTGTCGGTCGGGATGGTGATGGTCTCGATGCGCGGCGCGAACTCGCCGACGCTGGAGCGCGAGGTGTCGAGCGCCTTGGCCATCTCGCCCAGGATGTGCTCGCGACCGCCCTTGGCCTGCTCGAGGGCGACCTTCATGATCTCCTCGGTGATGCCGGCGATCTTGATGTCCATCTGCAGCGAGGTGACGCCGTCGGCGGTGCCCGCAACCTTGAAGTCCATGTCGCCGAGGTGATCTTCGTCACCCAGGATGTCGGAGAGCACCGCAAAGCGGTCGCCTTCGAGGATCAGGCCCATGGCGATACCAGCCACCGGCTTCTTCATCGGCACGCCCGCATCCATCAGCGCCAGCGAAGTGCCGCAGACGGTCGCCATCGAGGACGAGCCGTTAGACTCGGTGATCTCGGAGACGACGCGGATGGTGTAGGGGAACTCTTCCGCCTTGGGACGGATCGGGTTGATGGCGCGCCAGGCGAGCTTGCCGTGACCGATTTCGCGACGGCCGGGCGAGCCCATGCGGCCAGCTTCACCGACCGAGTAGGGCGGGAAGTTGTAGTGCAGCATGAAGTTCACCTTCTGGGTGCCTTCGAGGCTGTCGACGAACTGCTCGTCGTCGCCGGTGCCGAGCGTGGCAACGACGAGGGCCTGGGTCTCGCCGCGGGTGAACAGCGCCGAACCATGGGTGCGGGGCAGCACGCCGACTTCGGCGACGATCGGACGAACGGTCGTCAGGTCACGGCCGTCGATACGCGACTTGGTGTCGAGAATGTTCCAGCGGACGATCTTGGCCTGGAGGTTATGGACGACTTCGCCCAGGTCCTCGGCCGAGACGGTGCCGGCCTCGATCTGCGACGCATAGTGCGCCTTGACCTTGGCATTGGCGGCATCGACAGCGGCGTAGCGCTGCGCCTTGTCGGTGATCTTGTAGGCGGCGCGGAGGTCGGCCTCGGCCACCTTCAGCACGTCGGCCTCGAGCGCCGAGTAATCCGGCGGGCTGAAATCGCGCGGTTCCTTGGCGGCCAGCTCGGCCAGCTTGATGATCGCGTCGATGACCTTGCGCGAGGCTTCGTGACCGAACATCACGGCGCCGAGCATGATCTCCTCGGAGAGCTCCTGGGCCTCCGATTCCACCATCAGCACGGCGTCCTGGGTGCCGGCCATGACCAGATCGAGCTTGGACTCGGCGCGACGGTCGACGGCGAGGTTGAGGACGTATTCGCCATCAATGTAGCCGACGCGGGCAGCGCCGATCGGGCCCATGAACGGCACGCCGGAAATGGTCAGTGCAGCGGAAGCCGCGACCATCGAGAGCACGTCCGGGTTGTTCTCCATGTCGTGCTGGAGGACAGTGACGATGACCTGGGTCTCGTTCTTGTAGCCATCGGGGAAGAGCGGGCGGATCGGACGGTCGATCAGGCGGGACGTCAGCGTCTCGGCCTCGGTCGGGCGCCCTTCGCGCTTGAAGTAGCCGCCCGGGATCTTGCCCGCCGCGAAGTACTTTTCCTGGTAGTTGACGGTCAGCGGGAAGAAGTCCTGGCCCGGCTTCGGCGACTTGGCCGAAACGACGGTGGCGAGGACCACGGTCTCGCCGAGCGTGGCGAGCACGGCGCCGTCCGCCTGGCGGGCGATCTTGCCGGTCTCGAGGGTGAGGGGCTGGCCGCCCCAGTTCAGCTCAACTTTGTGGTAGTCGAAGTTGATGGGCATATCGTTGTCTTTCCATTCTGCCGGAAAGAGCGGGAACGCGGGGGCGTAGCCACCCCGCGAACTCCTCCGGTGTGCCAGCCGCCCGCCGCACCCCATGTGCGACTACGGCCCAAAATCGGCACGGTTCCGCGCTGACACCCTCCGGTCGAGGAGGGGCGGAACATGGACAAGACGATGAGCCGCTCATTTTCCTGAAACAGGGAGGTGCCCCAACCTTCCGGAGGGTCCTGCACCGTGAGCGGCCGATGATCTCGCCATGCTCCGCGTAGTTCGTCAGCCTACGCAAGTCACCGGCAGGTCTGCCGGGGTTGGACCCGCGAGGCGTGCCCCGTGGGTCCAGGTCTTAGTCGACCAGCGCAACCAGGTGGTCGCTCGCTCGAGGTGCAAAAGTCTGACGACTTTTGTCGAGCAAGCTCCAATTAGCGGCGCAGGCCCAGACGCTCGATGAGCGCCTTGTAGCGCGCTTCGTCCGACTTCTTGACGTAGTCGAGGAGACGGCGGCGCGTCGAAACCATCTTCAACAGGCCACGGCGGGAATGGTTGTCCTTGCCATGCAGCTTGAAGTGTTCGGTGAGATTGGCGATGCGTTCGGAGAGGATCGCGACCTGGACTTCCGGCGAGCCGGTGTCGTCCTTCTTGGTGGCGTAGTCCTTGATGAGCGCAGTCTTCCGCTCTGCGGTAATCGACATCGGAAAGGTCCTTTCAAACAGAGGATCATCGGGACGCTGCCGCCCGGGATGTCGTCCAGGTGGAGCCATGAATAAGCGCCGGCCGGGCCGGAACTCGCGCGCTCTATAGGGGAAAGGGCCGCAGAACGCCAGTTATTTGTCGGAAGCGGCGGGCTCGGCCGCGCCGTTGAGGCTGTCGGAAGGGTCGAGCGAGCTCAGTGGAATGGTGAAGCGCCACTCGATGCCGAGCTGATGCACCTCGCGCGCGACCTCGCCATTGAGCGAGCGGCCGACCATGTTCTCGAGCACGGTGGTGCCGAAGCCGCGGCGCGGGGAGGTTTCGGCCGGGGCACTGCCGCTTTCGTGCCAGATGAAGCTCACCGCGTCGTCGACGCGCTTCCAGGTCAGCTCCAGCCGGCCGCCATCCCTCGCGAAGGCGCCGTATTTCACCGCGTTGGTGGCCAGTTCGTGCGCCGCCATGCCGAGGATCTGCGCCGCCTGGGCGTTGAGCCGCAGCGACGGCCCGTCGACGATCACCCGTTCGCCATCGACGGGACAGAACGGATCGATCTGGCTGACCAGCAGCTCCTTGAGATCGACGCCGGCGACGCCATGCGCCAGCAGCAGGTCGGTCGAACGGGCGAGCCCGAAGATGCGGCGCTCGAAGCTCGAAACGAACTCCGGCACCGTATCGGCGCCGCGCGCTGTCTGCTTCGCCATGGCGGCGATCACCGTCATCTGGTTCTTGCTCCGATGCGCCAGCTCGCGCATCAGGAAGCGCACCTCGGTTTCGGCGGCCTGGCGGCGGCGCGAGGCATCGCCGAGGGCGCTCGAGACGGTTTCGATCTCCTCGATCGGGAAGTGCCGCGCCTCCACCGGCTGGCCGGCGCCGAGCCGCCTGGCGTCGGCCTCAAGGCCATGCACCGAGCGGCCGATCTGCAGGCTCACGCCATAGACCACGAGCACCACCAGGGCCGCCAGCAGCACACCGCCGGCCAAGAGCGACCAGAACGCATCGGCCAAGGGCTTCGCCACGACGCTGCGATCGGCCCAGGCCACCAGGGTCCAGCCGGTAAGGGTGGAGCGCTGCGCGACGACCAGGTAGTCCTTGCCCTCGGAAACGAGGCTGCGCCAGCCGGCGGTCGAGCCCAGTTCGTCGATCGGCGCGAGGTTGAAGGCGTCGCCGGTGTTGCCGCCCTGGTCGGCGGCGGCGATGATCACGCCCTTCCTGTCGACCAGCGCCACGTGCCAACCCTCGGGCATGCGGCTCGCCAGCAACGTACTCGACAGCTGACTGGCGGCGCGGCTGAAGCCGAGGATCAGCGGCTGCTGGTTGGCCGGAAAGATCGGCTGCAGGATGTTGACCACCCATTGCTGCGAGACACGCCCGAACACCGCATCCGAGATTGCCACGTCGCGGCTGTCGAAAGCCCGCTGCGTGGTTTCGACGTCGCCGATCGGATTGGTCTCCTGCTCCGACATCGGGACCCGGGTGGAAAGGTCCGAGGTCATGTCGGGGTGGACAAGATAGACGTAGGACGCGGTGTTCTCGAGCGCGACGCTGACCCGGGCGTGAAACTCGGGATAGTCGGCGGGCTTGAGCGGCGGCGTGGTGGCGAGGACGCGCAGCGTCGTGATGTTGGCGTTGATCTCGCGATCCACCGCCTGGACGATCGAGCGGGCATTGCCGGTGATCAGCGTCTCGACGACGCGCTCCTGCGCCTCGTTGTTGCGCTGCAGCAGGATGGCGGAAAAGACGAATGCGGGGACCAGCGCCACCAGCGCCAGGACGAACAGGTAAACGGCAATCGGCCGGGCCCTCGGGCCGCGGCGGCGTACGACAGCACTATTCTCAGCCGGGCTCGGCCCGTCAGCCATAACGCACCCCGGCGAAAATCAACCCAGACCCCTGCCATGCCTTAGAGCACGAAAACGCCTGTTCCGCCATTTGGTTCCGGCGGCAGGCGACAGGCAGGAGCGCTTCACGGTTGGTTGCACCGCCCTGCACTCCCCTCCCCACGCGAGTGGTTCAGCGATCCGGTCAGGGCGCTAGACGATAACGCGCTGCGGCTTGAACATGCCGGCTTCGACCCGGCCCAGCGCCACGGCGATGCCGGCGCTGCTGGCCCAGGCGCTGTCGAGCGCGATCGGCGCCGATGCGCCGCCGAGCAGCACAGGGTTGCCGTGCCGGACGGCGCTCACCTGATCGGGGGTGAGCCGGATCTCGGGCAACAGCGACAGCCCGGCGGAGACCGGCAGCAGCAGCGCATCGCGGTCCGCGGCTGCCTCCAGCGCCTCGAGCGTCACCGCCCGCGCCTCACTGAACGGGCCGACGGCGGTGCGGCGCAGTTCGACGACATGGCCGTGGGTGCCGAGGGTCCGGGCGAGGTCCCGCGCCAGGGCGCGCACATAGGTGCCCTTCTCGCAGGTCATTTCCAGCCGGCTGATTTCGCCGGCATGTTCCATGAGCCGAAGGGCCTCGACGTAGACGGGGCGGGCCGCCAGCTCGACCACCTCGCCGGCGCGCGCCAGGTCATAGGCGCGTTCGCCGTCGACCTTGATGGCGGAAAAGGCCGGTGGGGTCTGCATGATTTCGCCGGTAAAGCCGGGCAGCGCAGCGAGGATCTCGGCCTCGGTGGGCCGTACCTCCGAGCGCGCGCTGACTTCGCCTTCAGTGTCGTCGGTGGTGGTCTCCTCGCCCCACTTGATGGCGAAGCGGTAGACCTTGGTGCCGTCCTGCACAGCGGGCACGGTCTTGGTCGCTTCACCCAGCGCGATCGGCAGGATGCCGGTCGCCAGCGGGTCGAGCGTTCCGGCATGGCCGGCCTTTTTCGCGCCGAACAGCCAACGGAGCTTCCCCACCGCCTGGGTGGAGGTCATGTCATAGGGCTTGTCGAGAACCAACCAACCGGAGACGTCGCGCTTCTGGCGCTTCTCGGTGGTCAATCTTCGTCCTCATCCTTCGCGATGTCGCGCTGCACGCGGTCGGAGCGCAGCAGAGCGTCGATCTTGCCGAACTCGTCAAACGTGTTGTCGACGAAAAAGCGCAGGTCCGGTGCGAACTTCAGATCGAGCTCCGGGGCCACGCGGCCGCGAATGAAGCGGTGGTGGCGATTGAGGGCCGCGACGATTTCCTCGGCGCCCGCGCCGCCGAGCGGCATGATGTAGGCGTTGGCCAGCTTCAGATCCGGCGTCATGCGGACTTCGGGCACGGTGATGACCTTGCCTTCGAGCAGCGGATCCTCGATCTCGCCGCGGGCAAAGACGCCGGAAAGGGCATGGCGCACCAGTTCGCCGACGCGCAGCATGCGCTGGCTGGGACCGGTGGGCTTGTGGGTGTCGCGTTTCATCGGGCTGAGTTAGGCGCTTGGCGGCTTTCCGTCAACGGTAGCGGCCTGGCCGGGGTGCTGAGGAACGCCATTCGCCACACTCGGTCGGGAAACTTCTGCCACGCTATGGCAATGGTGGACTAGCCCGCTTGCTCTCGACCAGGCGCTCCAGCCCGTCGAGCAGCCGCTCCAGCCCGAAATCGAAGGCCATATCGGGGTCGCCGAGGCCATAGAGTTCGCCGACCACCGCGCCCACCCGACTCGCCACCGGATAGGGCGAAAAATCCATGGTCGAGAGGAACGGCTCGACGGCGTACCACCACTCATCGTCGCTCATACCGGTCTGCGCCTTGACCATATTGGCGCGCACCACGTCGCGTACCGCGCCGTGCACATAGTTGGCGACGAGGATGACGCAGAGGTCCATCTCGACTTCGCTCAGGCCCAGCCGATCGAAGACGCTGAGGAAGTTGTCATAGGCGCGGATGGTGTTGGGGCCGAGCACCGGCCGGTGCGTGCCGATCTCCAGCGCCCAGGGATGGGCCAGGTAAAAGCGGCGAAAGCTGCGCGCCACGATGGTCACATTGGCCCGCCAGTCGGCCGGATGAAATTCCGGCGTCACTTCACCGGCCTGTCCAGTGGCGACGGCATCGAGCATCAGGTCGAGCAGCACCGCCTTATCCGGGATGTGGGTGTAAAAGCTCATCGGCGAGATTCCGACCGCTTCGGCAACCCGACGGGTCGAGACGGCATCGATGCCCTCGGCGTCGGCAATGGCGACGGCGGCAGCCACCAGCTCGGCGACACTGACCCGCGATTTGGGCCCGCGTCTGGGCGCCGGCGCCTTGCCCCACATCAGCTCGAGCGTCCGGATCGGATCGCCCCGACCGACAATTTCCTCGGCCATCCGGCCTCCAAAAATAACTCTTTACAGTGTACGGGATTGGGTCTAAGCCAAACCCCGTACACTGCACACCGTTATATCGCCAGGCCGCGAAAGTCGAGATATCCCTTCGGACATCCCGGCCCGCGTGTCGAAAACCAGCCTGCTGACACGTCATGTCAGCAGGGCTGGATAGGCTTGCCCAACCTGAACCGGGAAGAGGAGTGAAGCAATGATCCATGCCCGCGGACTGAAGCGCAGCTTCAAGACCAAGGAAGGCGTCGTCGAGGCGGTGCGTGGCCTCGACCTCGACGTGGCGGAGGGCGAGCTGGTGGCGTTCCTCGGCCCCAACGGCGCCGGCAAATCCACCAGCGTGCGCATGCTGACGACGCTGCTGCCGCCGACCGAGGGCGCGGCGAGCGTCGCCGGCCACGACGTGTTGCGCGACGCCAACGCGGTACGCCGCCGCATCGGCTATGTCGGCCAGGGGGCCGGCGCCGGCGGCTACAACAAGCTGCGCGACGAGCTGCTGACGCAGGGCGCGGCGCAGCGAATGACGAAGGCCGACTCGGCCCGGCGCGCCGACGAGCTGATCGGCATGCTAGAACTCACCGGGCTTGAAATGCGCACGGGCATGAGTCTGTCGGGCGGGCAGAAGCGGCGCGTCGATATCGCGCTCGGGCTGATGCACAGCCCCAAGGTGCTGTTCCTCGACGAGCCCTCGACCGGGCTCGATCCGCACAGCCGCGCCAACCTCTGGGAGCACATCCTGAAGCTGAGAAAATCGACCGGGATGACGATCTTTCTCACCACCCACTATCTCGACGAGGCCGATCAGATGGCCGAGCGGGTGATGATCATGGACAATGGCCAGATCATCGCCAACGACACGCCGGAGCGACTGAAGGCTAACCTCGCCGGCGACCGCATTACCGTCGATGCCGACAACTCGGCGGTTGCCGCCGAGCTCGCCGCCAACCTCCCCGAAGCCCGCGAAATCAGCCGTGACGGCGCGCGGGTCGGGGTGACCGTGAAGGGCGGCGAGGCGGTGCTGCCGGAGTTCATCCGGGTCTTGGATCAGCGCGGCGCCCGGGTACTGGCGGCAAACGTCCGCCGGCCAACGCTGGATGACGTGTTCCTCGGATTGACCGGCCGTTCGCTGCGGGAGACGGCAGCATGAAAGGGCCATTTGCACCAGTGAGGCGGCGAGCGGCGGTAGCTGAAAGCCGCCGGGGTCTTGCTCCCCTCCCCCTTGAGGGGAGGGGCTGGGGGTGGGGGTCCATCGGCTCTAGAAGCGCACCAACCCCTCCCTCGATCCCTCCCCTCCTTGCGGACGCGGTAGCGCCGCGGGGGGAGGGAAGCGATCGAACCGCGTCCTTCGTTCATATCTGGGAGATTCACCCATGACCTTCTTCCGTGACGTCGCCACTTCGTTTGCCCGCGAGATGAAACCCACCCTCGCCGATCCGTCCTGGATGGCTTTCGGGCTGGTGCAGCCCATCCTCTACCTGGCGTTCTTCGTGCCGCTGCTCGATGTCGGCGGCTCGACCGCCGAGGCGCTGCAGTGGTTCGTGCCGGGGATGATCGTGATGCTGACGCTGTTCGGCACCGCGATGGTCGGCTGGAGCCTTACCGAGGAGCTGATGAGCGGGGTGCTCGAACGCTTCCTCTCCACCCCGATGAGCCGGCCGGCGCTGATCTTCGGCCGCTCGCTCAAGGAAATGTTCCCCCTCGCGCTGCAGGCCCTGGCACTGATCCTCCTCGCCTGGCCATTCGGGCTGGCGCTCCATCCGATCCAGATGCTGTTCGGGCTCACCCTGCTTGCCCTGTTCGGCGCCGGAGTGGCGGCGCTCTCCTATGCGCTGGCGATTGCGGCGCGGCACAATACCTCGCTGTTCTACATGGTGAGCCAGTCGGTGGCGCTGCCGCTGATGCTGCTCGGCGGGGTGCTGCTGCCGATCGAGAACGGCCCGGGCTGGCTCTACATCGCCAGCCGCTTCAACCCGCTGACCTATCTGATCGAGGCCGAGCGGGCGCTATTTGCCGGCGAGCTGTTCACCAGCACCGTGCTGTGGGGCGTGCTGGTGGCGCTTGCGACCGCCGTGGTTGGGCTCAGCATCGGCGCCCGGGCAATCCGCAAGGCGAGCCTCTAGTAGTTGCCGGACGCCTGCGGGCGTCCGGCTCTCTTTCCTAACGAGGTCATAGCGATGAACCAAGCCATCACCATCCCAGTTCTCACCACCACGATCCCCGGCGGCGATGACGCCCGCGCCCTCGCATCGCGCATCGAACTGGCAGTCGCCATGGGCCAGCAGCAGGTCGCGACGGACCTCTATCGCCGCTTCCAGACGCTGACGCTTTCCGACGCCGAGCGGCGCCGGGTGCATCAGGAGTTCGCCGTGCTCGACCGGCTGCCGTGAGGGGTTGCCAATGTTCAAAAGCCTATTTAACTAATCGGTAAAGTACGTAGAGAGGGTTAGCATGTACGGCTCGATCAGGATCCGCGGGGCGCGGGAGAACAACCTCAAGAACGTGTCGCTCGATATCCCGAAGCGGAAGATCACGGTGTTCACCGGGGTGTCGGGCTCGGGCAAATCCTCGCTGGTGTTCGGCACCATCGCGGCGGAAAGCCAGCGGCTGATCAACGAGACCTACCCAGCGTTCGTCCAGCAGTTCATGCCGCATTACGGCCAGCCCGATGCCGACGAGCTCGAGAATATCTCGGCCGCCATCATCGTCGACCAGCAGCGGCTGGGCGGCAATTCGCGCTCCACCGTCGCCACCGTCACCGACGCGGCGCAGATGCTGAGGGTGATCTTTTCGCGCGCTGCCGAACCGAAACTCGGCGCGCCCGGGCTCTATTCCTACAACGACCCGCGGGGCATGTGCCCCGATTGCGAAGGTATCGGCCAGGTCGCGGCGATGGACATGAGCGCAGTGGTCGATGAGTCGAAGTCGCTCAACCAGGGCGCCCTGTTGCCCAAGGATTTTGCGGTCGACAGCTGGTGGTGGGAGATCTTCAACAATTCCGGGCTGTTCGACATGGACAAGCCGATCAGCAAGTACAGCGCCGAGGAGCGGGAGAACCTGTTCAACCTCGACGATGGCCGCAAGATCAAGGTCGGCAAGATCGGGCTCACCTACGAGGGTGTGGTGGCCAAGCTGAAGAAGGGGCTGGGGAGCAAGGACCCGGAGAACCTGCAGCCGCATGTCCGCGTCGAGTATGACAAGATCTTCACCCGCGCGACCTGCCCGGCCTGCGGCGGCGCCCGGCTCAATGCGGCGGCGCTGTCGAGCAAGGTCAACGGCAAGTCGATCGCCGAGTGTTCGGCAATGCAGGTCTCCGACCTCGCGCCGTTCGTCCGCTCGATCGAGGCGCCCTCGATCAAGCCGATGATCGCGGCGCTGGCGGCACGGCTCGAGAACCTCGTCACCATCGGGCTCGGCTATCTCAGCCTCGACCGCGAGAGTTCGACCCTGTCGGGCGGCGAAAGCCAGCGCGTGAAGATGGTGCGCCACCTCGGCTCGTCGCTGACCGACATCACCTATGTGTTCGATGAGCCCAGCGTCGGGCTCCACCCGCACGATGTCGCCCCGCTGGCCGGGCTGATGCAGCAGTTGCGTGACAAGGGCAACACGGTGCTGATCGTCGAGCACAAGCCCGACATGATCGCCATTGCCGACCATGTGGTCGATATGGGCCCGTTCGCCGGCTCCAGGGGTGGCGAGATCGTCTACGAGGGCGATTTTCAGGGGCTGCTGACCTCCGGCACGCTCACCGGCAACCACATGAAGAAGCACCAGGCAATCAAGACCGATGGGCGCAAGGCCAAGGGGCAGCTGAAGATCGCCCACGCCAAGACCAACAACCTGCGTGATGTGTCGGTGTCGATCCCCGAGGGCGTGCTCACGGTGGTCACCGGCGTCGCCGGCGCCGGCAAGAGCTCGCTGATCCAGGGCTCGCTGCCGGCCGCCTATCCCGACACTGTCATCATCGACCAGAACCTCAACCGCGGCTCGTCGCGCTCCAACACCGCGACCTATACCGGCATCCTCGACACGGTGCGGAAGACCTTCGCCAAAGCCAACGGCGTCGACGCGGCACTGTTCTCGGCCAACTCGAAGGGCGCCTGCCCCGACTGCAAGGGCCTCGGGGTCACCTATACCGACCTCGCGCACATGGACCCTGTGGCGAGCGTCTGCGAAACCTGCGAGGGCAAGCGCTTCACCGAAGAAGTGCTGCAGCACAAGCTGCGGGGCAAGGCGATCAGCGACGTCTACGAGATGAGCGTCAGCGAAGCGACCGAGTTCTTCACCGAGCCTGCTATCGCCAAGATCCTCAGGGGGGTCGACGATGTCGGGCTCGGCTATCTGACGCTGGGTCAGCCGCTCTCGACCTTGTCGGGCGGCGAGCGCCAGCGCCTTAAGCTCGCGGCGGAACTGGGCAAATCTGGCAATATCTACGTGCTGGACGAACCCACCACCGGGCTCCACATGAACGACGTCGACACGCTGATCGGGCTGTTCGACCGGCTGGTCGATGCCGGCTCCACCGTGATCGTCATCGAGCACAATCTCGACGTGATCAGCCGGGCGGACTGGGTGATCGACCTCGGGCCCGGCGCCGGCCACGAAGGCGGCAGCGTGGTGTTCGAGGGCACGCCGACGGGGTTGAAAGGGGCGAGGGGCAGCTTGACGGGAGAGGCGTTGGCGGCTCGGGGGTAGGTCGCTGACTGATAGAGACGGCCCCCTCCCGGCCTCCCCCATAAAGGGGGAGGTGAAGAGTCGGGGCTCGGTCTTCAATCGTGCCAAACACACCGGCGGAGCACCTCCCCCTTTATGGGGGAGGATGGGAGGGGGCCGTCTGCTTCAGTTTGCGGGAGCAGCCACCACCTCCAACGTCACCACGTCCTGCAATTCCTTCGCCCGCGCCTGGAACGCCTTCGCGTCCACCGGCCAGGTCTTGGGGTTGGACGGGTCGAACGCCCGGCCCTTCCACTCCTGGTAGACCATGGCGATGCCGGTGTCGGTCTTGCGGAACACCGCCACCATCACCTCACCCAGCCCGCGCAGCTTGCCGTTGTCCTTGTAGGCGCCGCAGGCCATGCCGAGGGCGGGGAAGAACGTGTCCGTCTCCTCGCCGAAATTGAAGAAGCCGAGGGCTTCCTCCTTACAGATCTGCGAGTAGCCGTACATGGTGGCGCGGCGGTAATCGTCGAGGCTGCGGCCGGGCTGCAGCGTCAGCCGCGCGGCGTAGGTGGTGGTCCAGTTGTCGACCGACTCGCCCTTCTTGAAGAACTCGACAAAGGCCTGCGTGGCGTCGCCATAGGTGTTCGACTCCACTAGTTGCAACAGGTCCGGCGACAACCGCTCGGCCGGGGTCAGCCAATCCGGCGTCGGCAGCACGAAGCGATGGCCCAAGGCCTCGAAACTGAGGTTCACGCCAGCGCGGCCAAGCGTCGGCGTATCCTCCGCCAGAGTGGGCGAAGCGGCCAGCAGGGCCAGAACAAGCAACAGGGTCCGCATCGACATCCTCCCGACGAAGCGGGCGGAACCTATGCGGGTGCGGCGCGGGAGTCGAGCGGGCTTGCGCGACTCATAAGTATTGGCTTATGTGTTGCATATGGAAGCAGATATCTTCAAGGCGCTGGCCGACCCCAATCGTCGCGCCATGCTGGAGCGGCTGGCCTCCGGCGAGCTGACCGGCTCGGCGCTGGGCGAAGGCTTTGCAATTTCGCAGCCGGCGATGTCGCAGCACATCGCGGTGCTGCGCGGCGCAGGGCTGATCCGCGAACGGCGCGAGGGACGCAGCGTCCACTACGCGGTGAACCCCGACGGCATGGCGCCGCTGCATGACTGGCTGAGCCGCTACCAGGCGTTCTGGCCCGAGCGGCTCAGCCGCCTCAAGGACTTCCTCAAGGAGATGGATCAATGAGCGAATCCGAAGCCGAGCGCGTGACGGTCGAATGCGGGCTCGATGCCGCCCCGGAAAAGGTGTGGCGGGCGCTGTCGATCCCGGCCTATCGCGATGCCTGGCTGCTGCCCGACGGTGATGGCGAACGCTTCACCGCAGAAGTGGTGGAGGCGGTGCCGCCACATCGGCTGCGGCTCAGCTGGCGCGAGGGCGATGGCGAGGGAGAACTGGTGACCTTCACGCTCGAGGCGACGCCCGAGGGCGGCACCTGGCTGCGGCTGGTGCACGACCGAGCGCCAATGCAGGTGCCGATCCCGGCCAATACCAACACCATGATGCTCCGGGCCGCTTAAGCCCCAACTCATCACCCAAAGCCGTTCTGAAGGAGGTTGCCGATGCGCGACATGATGCAGCTCGTCCCTATGGTCATCGAACAGTCGAGCCGCGGGGAGCGTTCGTTCGATATCTTCTCGCGGCTGCTGCGCGAGCGGATCATTTTCGTCAACGGCGAGGTCGAGGATCAGATGGCGGCGCTGATCTGCGCGCAGCTGCTGTTCCTCGAATCCGAGAACCCAGGCAAGGAAATCTCGCTCTATATCAACTCGCCAGGCGGCGTGGTGACGGCCGGGCTCGCCATCTACGACACCATGCAGTTCATCAAATCGCCGGTGTCGACGCTCTGCATGGGCACCGCCTATTCGATGGGCTCGTTCCTGCTCGCCGGCGGCGCTCCTGGCCGCCGCATGGCGCTGCCCAACGCCTCGATCCTCGTGCACCAGCCCTCGGGCGGCGCCCAGGGCAAGGTCACGGACGTCCTGATCCATGCCGAGGAGAGCCAGAAGGTGAAGGCGCGGATCAACCGCATCTATGCCAAGCACTGCGGCCGCACGATCGAGGAAGTCGAACGCACCCTCGACCGCGACCGCTACATGTCGCCGGAAGAAGCCCGCGATTGGGGGCTGATCGACGCGATCTTCACCGAGCGGGCGGAGCTGGCGATGCCGGTGCCGGAGTTGCCGATGGGGCGGTAGCCCTCTATTCGATCCGCCGCCTTGCTCCCCTCCCCCTTGAGGGGAGGGGCGGGGGGTGGGGGTGGTGAGGCGGGCACGGTGCTGACTTCACCACCCCCTCCCTCAATCCCTCCCCTCAAGGGGGAGGGAGGCGATCGCCCCTAAGTGCGGAGGGTGCGCAAGCCTCAGCGATACCCCTGCGCCTGCAGCTCGAACAGTTCGGCGTAGCGCCCGCCATTCGCCATCAGCTCGCTGTGGGTGCCCTGCTCTTCCACCTTGCCGTCGGCCAGCACGACGATGCGGTCGGCCATGCGGACGGTGGAGAAGCGGTGCGAGATCAGCACCGCCGTGGTGCCCTCGGCGAGATTCTTGAAGCGGGTGAACACCTCCGCCTCGGCGCGCGCGTCGAGCGCTGCGGTCGGCTCGTCGAGGATGATGATCTCGGCATTGCGCATATAGGCGCGGGCAATGGCGATCTTCTGCCACTCGCCGCCTGACAGATCCTGGCCCTTCAAAAAGGTGCGGCCGAGCATCTGGTCGTAGCCCTCGGGGAGTTTTCTGATCACCGGATCGGCAAGGCTCTGCTCGGCGGCTGAGACGATGCGCTCGCGATCGGCGGCCACCTCGATGCGGCCGACGCCGATATTGTCCGAGGCGGTAAAACTGTAGCGCAGGAAATCCTGAAAGATCACGCCGATATGGGTGCGCAGATCCGCGGTGGCGAACGCCTTGAGGTCGATGCCGTCGAGCGTGATGCGGCCCTCGTCGGGGTCGTAGAGGCGGGTCATCAGCTTGACGATGGTGGTCTTGCCGGCGCCGTTCTCGCCCACCAGCGCCAGTGTCTCGCCGGCTGGGACAGTGAAACTGAGGTTCCGTACTGCCCAGTTTTCCGAACCCGGATAGCGGAAGCCGACATTTTCGAACACCAGCCCCTGCTTGACCGGCAGCGGGAAAGCTTTCGGGTGTTTGGGGTCGAGGATGGTCGGCTTGATCTCGAAGAAACTGAACAGGTCGTCGAGATAGAGTGACTGCCCGGCGATCTGAGTGAAGCCGATCAGGATCTGCTGCAGGTAGCCGTTGAGCTGCGAGAAGCTGCCCGACAGGAACACCAGCGTGCCGATGGAGAACTCGCCATGGAGAGTCCGCCAGACGATATAGGCGTAGGCGGCGTAGTAGGTGAGGGTCGAGATCGAGGCGAGCAGCCCGGTCTGCAGTGCCCGCTTGATCGAGAGGTTGCGGTTCTCGATCAGGATCTGGTCGGACAGTCCCTTGAAGCGGCCACTCAGGAACTCCCCTAGCCCGAACAGCTTGATCTCCTTGGCGCTGTCGGCGCTGGCGCCGATCTGGCGCAGATATTCGAGCTGCCGCCGCTCGGGCGATCGGTTATGCGAGATCCAATAGGCCAGCCGGTTGAAGCGGAACTCGCCCCACACCGCCGGGATCAGCGCCAGCGCCAACAGACCGATCAGCAGCGGGGCATAGACGAAAAGCCCGGCGGCGAGCGCGATAGCAGTAATCATCGCCTGCGCCTGGCCGAACACCTGCGAGATGACGGTCGAGCGGCTCGAGGCCTGCCGGCGCGCCCGCTCCAGCCGATCCTGGTATTCGGATTGCTCGAAATGCTTCAAATCGAGCTTGGCGGCATGCTCCATCAGCTCGAGGCTGACGGCGTTTGAGTGGCTTTCGCCGAGGATGTTGTCGACCACGTTGATGGCGCGGTTGAAGGCGTCGCGGGCGAAGACCAGCACGAACTCGCCGGCCAGCAGCGCCATCAGGAAGGTCAATCGGCCACTCTGCAGCCAGTCATTAAGCTCGGGGCCGGGCACGCCGAGGCTGGTTTGATGCACTACCTCGTCGATGATCAGCTTGGTCAGCAGCAGCACCAGCGGCGGCTGGACGGCGACCACCAGCCGAAGCGCGATGCTGAGGGTCATCAGCCAGGGGCTGGTCCGCCACATCTGGGCGAACAGTCGGCTGAGGTGGCGGAAGGTCTTGAGCCGCTCTCCCTTGTCGAACGGCAATGCGTCCGGGATATCGGGACCGTTCGCCCCCCGTCCCCCGCCCCCAACCCTGCCGCCGACACCACGCATCAAACATCACCCTTAAAGGAACGGCCCTGATCCTAAGGCGCGGCACGGCTTGGCGAAACCGCCAATTCGGGCAGGTGCGCGACCCGTCACGGGACCGCTTGGCGCGATAGCCGATCAACGTCCTCACCGAACGCGGTCATTTCGTCCCGGTCGGCAAACGCCGTAAGCGGCACGATCAGCGCCTCGGGCGGCGCGGTGATGAAGACGTGGGACTTGCCGATGGCGACATCGGCGATGGTCTCATAGGCGATGAACAGCTGCCGCTCGGCCGTTGTCACTGCGAGATGGTCACCCCACTGCTCAAGCGTCACCACCATAGGCGCGGGTATGCGGCGACGCGCCCGGCGGTGCGTTGCGAGCGTCATCACTGCAGCGGCCAATCCATAGGCGATGCCGACCAGCAGCAGCGCCGCCAGCCAGAAGCGCCAGCCCCATTCCGGCCCGACCCAGTCGGCCGGCAGGAACGCCACGAGGCCACCTGCAACAGCGAGCCAGATCAGCAGCAGCCACTTACGCCAACCGATCAGCTCGCGCGGCAAGGCCTCGTAGGCCAGCGCGTCGGCGGTGGTCAGGGTGTAGGTGAAGGTGAGGAGGGGGTCGGTCATGGCCAACAGTGACGGTACTCAGCCTGTTCGCGCAACTGGCTACAGGCAGACGCCACTACCGATGCTGTCCGCACCGACGAGGCAGTCTGATGGGTCAAACGCCAGATCGACGATGAAGTGAGTGTCGCAGACGAACAGGGCCCCAGTGCCGGCGCCACGCAGAATGTAGCCTATCTTGTCGCCTTCATCGTACCACACCTCATAGCCGGCATCAGCCAGTCGGCGGACGATCTGCAAGCGCTCCTCGCCCGGATCGAACACGGCGCCCAGCATCGAAACATGCCAGTCCGGAAGGCAGGTGCCTCGGCAGCCGGTGCGGGCTGCGTATAGCTGCTCAAGGCCAAACCTGTTTACCGCGTTGAGGAAGTGCTCGGGTCGGTACCAGCGCCACACCGACCAACCGACGATGAACACTGCCAGCAGCGAGACGATGAGGATGATCGCCTTCGCACCCGCCAAAAGAAAAGAGAGCGCCGGGTTTGCACCAGGCGCTCTCTTTGATTGCTTGTCGACCATCGCCTAGAGCGAACGGACTACGCTCTCGACGCGGAAGCATTCGATGACGTCGCCAGGGCGGATGTCTTCGTAGTTTTCGAAGGCCATGCCGCATTCCTGGCCGACCGGCACTTCCTTGACTTCGTCCTTGAAGCGCTTGAGCGTCTTCAGCTTGCCTTCGTGGATCACGACGTTGTCGCGCAACAGGCGCACGCCGGCGCCGCGTTCGACGATGCCCTCGGTGACCTGGCAGCCGGCGACCTTGCCGACCTTGGTGATCTGGAACACTTCCTTGATCGAAGCGTAGCCGATGAAGGTCTCGCGACGCTCCGGCTTGAGCAGACCCGACATCGCTGCCTTCACGTCATCCACGAGGTCGTAGATGATGTTGTAGTAGCGGATTTCGATGCCCTCGCGGGTGGCGAGGTCAGAGGCCTGCTTGTTGGCGCGGACGTTGAAGCCGATGATGATGGCGTTCGAAGCGGAAGCCAGCGTCACGTCGGATTCGGTGATGGCGCCGACGCCGCTCATCAGGATCTGCGCCGACACTTCGTCGGTCGAGAGCTTGTTGAGCGAGGCGTTGATCGCTTCGACCGAGCCCTGCACGTCACCCTTGATGATCAGCGGGAACTTGGCGATGCCCGAGGCCTTGAGCTGATTCATCATCTGCTCGAGGCTGGTGGCGCCGCCGCCCGCTGTCTTCTCGCGGATCAGGCGCTGACGGTACTCGGTGACTTCACGGGCCCGTGCTTCGGTCTCGACCACACTGAAGCGGTCGCCGGCCGACGGCACGCCGGTAAAGCCCAGCACTTCCACCGGAATGGACGGGCCGGCTTCCTTCACCTGCTCGCCCTTGTCGTTGATCAGCGCACGGACGCGGGCGAACTCGGTGCCGGCGACGACGATATCGCCGATCGCAAGCGTGCCGCGCTGCACCAGCACCGTCGCCACCGCACCGCGGCCGCGATCGAGCTTGGCTTCGATGACGAGGCCCTCGGCGCGCCCATCGCGGGCCACCTTGAGCTCGAGCACTTCGGCCTGCAGCAGGATGGTTTCGAGCAGCTTGTCGAGGCCGGCCTTGGTGACCGCCGAAACTTCCACGTCGAGCACATCGCCGCCCATCGATTCGACGAACACCTCGTGCTGCAGCAGTTCGGTACGAACGCGCTGCGGATTGGCACTCGGCTTGTCCATCTTGTTGATGGCGACAATGATCGGAACCCCGGCCGCCTTGGCGTGCTTGATGGATTCGATGGTCTGCGGCATGACGCCGTCATCGGCCGCCACCACCAGCACCGCGATATCGGTGGCCTGGGCGCCGCGGGCACGCATAGCGGTGAACGCCTCATGGCCCGGGGTGTCGAGGAAGGTGATCTTCTGGCCGTTCTTTTCGACCTGATAGGCACCGATGTGCTGGGTGATGCCGCCGGCTTCACCGGAGACCACATTGGTCTCGCGGATGGCGTCGAGCAGCGAGGTCTTGCCGTGGTCGACGTGACCCATGATGGTCACCACCGGCGCGCGGTTGGTCAGGTCCTCCGCCTTGTCGTCGGCCGGGATGTCATACAGCCCTTCTTCGACGTCGGCATCGGAGACGCGCTTGACGGTGTGGCCAAGTTCGGTGGCGATCAGTTCGGCGGTATCGCTGTCGATGATATCGGTGATCTTCACCATCTGGCCCTGGGCCATCAGGATCTTGATCACGTCGACGGCACGCTCGGACATGCGGTTGGCCAGTTCCTGGACGGTGATCGCCTCGGGAATGGTCACTTCACGGCTGAGCTTGGGCGCCTGCTGCTGGTTGCGGCCCATCTTCTTGTCGCGACGGCGACGCATGGCGGCCAGCGACGGCCCCTTGTCGCGATCGGACTCCGAGCCGGCATTGGTGACGGTCAGGCGACCGCGGGCAAAAGCCTCCTCGCCGGCGCGGCGGGTCGGACGCTCGGGCGTTGCCGCAACGCGTGCAGCGCCGCCACGACGGGCGTTCTCGAGCTCGGTGGCATTGACCAGCGGCCGTGCCGCCGGAGCGGTACGGGTCTTGCGGCCATCGGCTTCCGAGGGAGGCGTCGGCGGCAGCTCGGCAACCGGGGTCGCGGGGCGGCGCTGCGGCGCCGTCTCGGCGGCACGACGGGCCGGCGAGACGCGTGGCTCACGCGATACCGTAGAGATCTCGGCGACTTCCTCGAGCGCCCGGTCCGCCTCGGCGGCACGCGCCTTGGCTTCCTCGGCGCGCTGCGCCTCCTCGCGGAGGGCCCGGCGGCGAGCGTCTTCCTCGATGCGGCGCGCCTCTTCGGCGCGGGCGCGAGCCTCATCCTCGGCCTGACGACCGGCGGCTTCGCGCAGGGCGCGGGCCCGGGCATCGGCTTCAGTGGCGCTCAGCCCACCACCGGGACGCGGTGCGGCGCCCGAACGGAGCGGCGGCCGGCCCTGGTTGGACTGGTACGGGCGATTGCCCGACGGCGCACCCGACGAAGCGGGGCGGCCCGAACCCTGGGACGGAGCACCGCCGCCACTCTGGGGCGGACGCGGGGTGTGCGGGGTGTGTGGGGTATGTGCGCCGGGCGAGCCGGGCGGCACGAAGCGGGTGCGCTTCTCGACGACCACAGTGTTCCGCGACGAACGTGCCACATTGGGGCGTGCCCCCACGCTGGGGCCTCCCTTCAATGACAGCGTCTTCTTGCCGCCGGCACCAGAATCTTCGCGCT